>Ga0315336_1000094_pt1:0-367500 | contig 436591 bp, 353 predicted proteins | sample ASW5metaG_FD_204512 | JGI IMG/M metagenome (GOLD analysis project Ga0315336, IMG submission 204512) | Ammonia-oxidizing marine archaeal communities from Monterey Bay, California, United States - ASW #5 | ecosystem: Environmental > Aquatic > Marine > Intertidal zone | place: USA...
GAACGACTTCACCGATGTTATAGCGAGCGCTTTCCCGCGTAAGTGTAGTGGCTTGCTCCACAGCTGGCCGTGCCTCGCCAAGGAACAGCTTCTGTAAGCGTTCGTCACGATCACGCACTGGCTTCCCATCGACTTCGAAAACGTCACGGAATCCGAACCACGAAACGGCCCCCGGTAGCTGCACGAGTAGCATGTCGGACCGTAAATCCCGCTGGCGGCGTAATGTTCCATTAAATCGGAGAATCCGCTGTACGTATTGCTCTTCGGCAACGGCATTCGAAAACACTCGCTCATAAGCGACGACGGACTGACTTGCTCGAAATAGCAACTCATCAAGCGTTAATGACTGTGTAAACACAGTCGCCGCGAACCCAGCGACGACGACTCCCGTCAATAGAGTTTTCACCCGTCCGTTGCCCTTAGATTTAATCAACTCAACGGCGAAGTGAGACAAGCTGGAGGAACGATAGAGCGAATGTATCAAAATTCGCATTAGGCAAACAGATTCACCTGGCCACCGGTATGCCAAAAAAGCACCGTTTGATCGTCCCGAAACCGATTTTCTCGTACGTAAGCGATGAGCGCTGCCATCGCCTTAGCCGTATAAGTAGGGTCAAGAAAAATAGCGTCTCGTCGGGCTAGTAGGTCGAGTGCTTCGCGTGACAGCTCGGTGGGAATTCCATAGCCATCACCACAAAACCCGTCCTCTACCTCCACAGATGGGCCATTAGACAGTGAACCCGGTGCGAGCTGAAGGATCGTCTCGATCCCTATAATCAGTGTCGCTATCGTCTGGAGTAACGATTCAGCTGAATCGTCAGCACTGACACCGATGACTTGGGTGCGTTGCGTGTAAAGGCGGCACCCAGCCACAAGACCAGCCTGGGTTCCACCGGACGAACTGGCGTGAACGATTACGTCGGGAGGCGTCACCTGACCAACCAACTCGCCCACTGCACGAACATATCCCAGTGCTCCTAGTGGAGTTGAGGCACCAACGGGAATCACATAGGGACGCCGTCCCGCCGCAACCAAGCGTGCCGCTGCCGACGCCATCGTGGGCGACCGGTCTTCACGAGACTTAACGTAATGAACCTCAGCACCCAACAGCTCGTCGAGTAACGCATTTGCCGTTGGCTTATCCGGCGGCACACCGTTCGCCACGAGCAGACAACGTAGGCCATGACGAGCCGCGACCGCCGCTGTCACCCGTGCGTGGTTTGACTGCACGCCACCGGCAGTGATGAGTGTATCGGCACCCTCACTCAGTGCCCGTGCACACACCAACTCAAGTTTTCTGACCTTGTTACCACCGAAAGCAAATCCGATGGAATCGTCGCGTTTGACGATAAGCCGGGGCCCACCGCCCAGTGCGGCACGTAGGCCGTTCAGTTCCTCCACTGGAGTTGGATAATGCCCTAGCGCAATCGCCGGTACGGCGCTCAGTATAGAAATCGGATCGGTGCTCATCGGTTGAACAGCGGTGTCTCCCAATAAAACTCAGCGAGCGTTTCGAGACCGCAAGGATAACCGATCGCCGCTGCCGCCACGACTGTGCGGCTGTGGAAAACAACAAGAAGCTTATAAACATCGAGTTTGCCAAGAACTGGCACTATGTGCCACTCTGAGCGAATGGGTGAGCGCCTCGACTCCATTCCGTTCTCGGGCATTATGCGGATTCGCGACATGATGTTCGGTATCGAAAACCCCTATCGTCTCGATCAAGGTGACGTCGGCTTTGACGCTCCGGACGCTGTTAAAACTGGAATGAGTCGAGCCATCGCTGAGAATCGTACGCACTATGTTCAGACGGTTGGCATTCCCCGCCTCCGTGAACTCATTGTTGACAAGCTTCAAAACCAAAACAAGATTCCGATTGAGTCGGTTGACGACGTCATGGTCACCAACGGTGGTATCCATGGTCTCTACGTGATTTTCCACGGTTTACTGGAACCAGGCGACGAAGTGCTCTGTGCCGACCCAATGTGGCCATCTACACGCGGCACTATCCAATCGGCTCAAGGCGTACCCGTCGACTGCCCGTTGTATGAATCGCGTCGCTGGCGGCCAGACCTAGACGAGTTGGAATCGAAGGTCACACAAAAGACGCGGGCAATCCTGCTGAATTCACCCCAGAACCCAACCGGCGGCGTTCTCACCAAGGCAGATATCGAGCGGATCGCGGCGATCGCACAAGAGCGCGATCTGTGGGTAATCTCCGACGAGGCATACGAAGACATCGTCTTCGACGGCGAACGTCATGTGAGCATAGCGTCCCTGCCAGGCATGTACGACCGAACGATCTCTGTTTACACATTTAGCAAATCGTACGCGATGACCGGCCTCCGCCTAGGTTATTTCGCGATAAACGATCCAGTCATTGCCGACCGTATTAAGAAAGTTCTTTACTATACGTGTAGCAACACTGGCACAGTTGTGCAATGGGGTGGCGTCGGTGGTTTAGAGGGCGCAAAAAATCAAGTGGAAGCTTATCGGGTCGAGTTGCAGGCACGGCGTGACCTGTTCTACGAGGGCATCCGCGAATTAGGCTCCGGGGTGCTCAGCGGCGAACCTCCCAAGGGGGCGTTCTATGCGTTCCTCCGGATCGACCCGGCTTGGCGCCCACCGGGCAGCGCGGGAACCCCGGAATCACTCTCGTGGGCATTGGTCGAGTACCTGATTAAGGAAGGTCGCATCGGTTGTGTGCCTGGCGCCGATTTCGGCACGCACGGTGAGGGGTACATCCGTCTGGCCTTTGGGAAGAACCGCGACGAATTGACGGGCGCACTCGCCTCAATGAAGGCTCTGCTTAACGTGTGAAGCTGAGCCCAGCCTCAACGCAGGTGGCGTCCACCGTCTACCCGAATTGTCTCGCCCGTTACAAAATCACTTTCGATAAGCCAAAGAACCGTTTTTACAATCTCCTCATCGCCGCCCCATCGGCTGAGCGGCGTCGCGCGGATGACCTCCTCTTGCACTGCTTTTCCCAGCTGAGCCGGTGCACGGATGGGTCCAGGAGCGATTGAGTTAACAAGAATTTGGTCGGGTGCCAATTCGAACGCTAACGCTTCGGCCAGCGCGACTGAGCCAGCTTTAGCGACGTAATACGGCAGATAGCCCGTGTAGGTTGGTCGGCCACTTTTGGCTGTCCAATCCGAGAACATAACGATACGCCCACCTCCAGCGGTGCGCATATGCGGCACAGCCGCACGCGCACAGAGAAAGGCTGCACGGAGATCCACCGCGAGTGACCGATCCCAGTCCTCAACAGTTAACTGGTCGAACGGTGTTTGAGTGTAGACCGAGGCCATGTGTACCAGTATGTCGAGTCGACCCAAAGCCTCAGTAGTGGCCTGCACAATTTCACCGCATGCAGAGGCTTGCGACAGATCCGCCGGTGCGATAAAGGCTTGCTGGCCATGCGCGCGAATCGCTTCTGCGGCCTGTTCGGCCTCGTGACGAGAGCGGTTGAATGAAAGCGCTACGTCAGCTCCACGTGCCGCCAGCGCCTGGGCGACTACTGCACCAATTCTCTTACCGCCGGTCACTAAAGCTGATCGACCCGTTAATTGCATGGTGGAAAATCCGTCAAAAGGTACGAGAGTGTTGAGAGTGCGCTACACCTTATCCCGACGTGATCGCCCTTGGGCGGACTTCGCCGACTTGTTAGCGTACCCGTCGAACGACAACACGCCAGGTCCGGTCAGTATTAAGCAAAACAAAGCAACGAGTAAGACAAGCGCATACTCGAAGCCGTGTCCGACACCCGGTTCGAGAGACCAATTCAGGAAGAAACCATATGGCCAGTGCACTTTCCAAATCGCTACAGCCATAATGATCGCCAGGAGCGCGCTTATTAGGCGCGTGAAGGCGCCAATAAAAAGCGCTATGCCACCACCCAGTTCAACAATTCCTACCGTAACGGCAAGTAAGGGCGCTGGTTGCAAACCTACCAAGGCGAATAAGGCAACGGTGTCCTCCGGACTAGTGCCGCCCCACATCGGCCCAAACAACTTCGGCACTCCGTGTGCGACAAAGACCACTCCAACAGTTAACCGGAGTAGGGTCACGCCCCACGCTTGCATCATGGACTCTCCCGTCGATCAGAGGAACTCGGCCCCTAGACAACCCCTGAAACACCACTCGTTTCGCTGCCGTACGGCGGTTATACCAATTGTGTCATTGTTTGCATGCTCTTCTATGGAGAATTGCTTAGACATCTGAGCGGTTGTTCCTAGAAACTCCAGCGCGAACTTCCCAAGTCTGTTCCGATTATCAACGGTCGCTTGTCTTCTGGCGCTGTGCGGTAACCAATCCGTCCATCCGCTTAAGCAGCCCGCGGAGCTTAGCCGGAAACTCGGTACCTCTAAAGGTCCTTTGATGGATGCAGGCAACCCGATAAGACCCTTCGCAAATCAGCTTGCGGGAGTCGACTTTACGTGCCTCGAATCGATATGAAATACGACGCATAGTGATCGATTCAATAGCAATCCCAATTTCGAGCACCTCTTCAGCGCGTGCCGGTGCGCGAAACTTGCATGAAGCATCGACACGAGGCATGAGAATGCCGAAATCTTTCATGAGTTCCATGCGGGTTCTGCCAAGCGCTCGAAACAGTTCGTCCTCCGCTTCCTCGAAAAACCGAAGAAAGTTGCCAAACCACACCACTCCAGCGGCGTCGGTATCGGCCCAATGAACCCGAATATTGACCCTAAAAAAGTTATTAGCCACTTTTCAACCGCCTCACACGTGGAACCAGTTCTTACGATGCCGGAACCAGTGCGATGGCACGTACTGGACTGCCAGAACCATGATCGATCTTGAGCGGCGTCGCAATGATCACAGCACCAGTGGCTGGAAGTTGGTCAACGTTGGCGAGTTGGGTCAATCCGTACTTGCCAGCCCCGTGCATTGTAAAGTGATTTGGAAACGCTGGATCGGCGATCGCGCCCACCGCCGCGTCTGTACCGACCGCTTCCGTGCCAACTCCGAGGATGTTGCGCTGGGTCGCGAGGAACGTCGCCGATTCAAGTCCGAAGCCAGGATAGTGCGCCATACCGGAGTCATCCGCGTTGAAAAACAGTTCGCTATCACTGGCACGCGAACCCCATCCGGTTTTGAGAATTACCCATGCTCCCTCTGGAATTCGGCCGTTCTCGGCTTCCCAACTTTCGATCGTCTCTTGGGTCGCCACAAAGTCAGGATTATCCGAGACCGCAGCAGTAACGTCGATCACAACAGCAGGCCCGATAAATTCGTCGGCATTAAGCGCGTCCACACAGGGTAGATCACGCCCGGAAATCCAGTGACACGGCGCATCGAAATGAGTGCCAACATGCTCCCCGACTTCCATCCAGTTCCAATACCAACCTGGTCCATCGGCATCGAAGTTAGAAATCAGATGCGGCGTAAACCCTGGCGTATTCGCAAACGGTGGTGGAAGCTGGATGATGGGAGTTTCCGCATTAAGAGGTTGCGTAAGGTCGACGACTTTCACCGATCCCGAAGCAAGGCCGTCGACTAGGCCAGTAAGCGGCTCGGGCTTCGGTGTTGACTCGGGCTCCTGGGGTGAGCTACAAGCCGCAAGGTTCGCGGCTAAAAGGACCGCTGTCACAAGGCGACCTACTGTGCACATTTGAATGCTCCTTTCAGCAGAAAACACGCGGATCATACTCGATAGAGGAAAGATTTAGACTTACGACTCTCAGTAGATCAGGACGGGAGCCAAATTGCCAATAACGCTTCCCCGAATCTTTAGCCAGGTTTGAGGACACCCGGTTCGAGAATTCTATATCCTTACGAACATGTTTGGTCTCCCTTGGTCAAGTCTTATCGTTCTCATTGTTATCCCCCTAGCCATCATCGTCTGGCAGTATTACATCTGCTGGCAGATTAAGTCAGGGCGGCGGGAGTAGCATATGACTCCGTCTACGATTGGCCTACTCATTTTCGGGGCCTACCTTGTGGCTATCGTCGCGATCGGTATTGTGTCAGGTCAGCAACAGAAGAACGAGGCTGACCTGTGGGTTGCAGGACGCCGGTTCGGCACGACCATCGTGACGCTCAGCATGATGGCAGCCATCATGCACGGCGGCTCCATACTGAGTGGGGTAGCTTTCGCCGGAGCATTCGGAGGTGTCGCAATCTTGCCCCTGATGAGCTTCGCCTTGGGCTTTCTTGTCATCCTCCTCTTCTTTGCTAGAAAGCTTCGCGAGATCGGCGCGTGCACGCTGCCCGACTACATGGGCGAACGGTTTGACAGCCATTCGCTCCGAGCGTTCAGCGCGTTCGTTATTGCGGCTTCCAGCATCGTATACCTCATCGCACAAATCCTTGGCATGGGGTTGATCCTCGAGGGTCTACTCGGCCTCCGGCTGGAGTGGTCGATGGTGATCGGTACGGCACTGTTCATCTTCTATGTGGCTCTCGGCGGAATGCTAGCCATCATCTGGACAAACATCCTGCAGTTCATGTTCATGTGGGTCGGTCTCATCATCATGATGCCAGCCGTGTACAACGCAGTAGGCGGTTTCACAACGGTAATGCAGAACGTCGAACACGTTGCCCCCGGATGGACTTCGGTCACGGGCACGTCGTGGAGCTGGGGTTACCTGCTGTCCTGGTGGCTCGTCTGGTTCGTCGCCTATGCCACGCGTTTGGAGTTGCTAACCAAAGTTTTCGTGGCACGGGATTCAAAGGCCGCTCGTTACGCCCTGCCGACCACATGCTTACTTGTCTGCATTTTCATACTCTACGGTAACCTTTACCTTGGCGGTGCAGCACGAATCCTAGTTTGGGACCAGATCGATATTCCCGATCAAGCGTTTCCTGCACTCTCAGCGAGTGTCCTTGGCCCACTCGCATCGGCAGTCGCACTAACCGGCATCGCCAGCGCCGCCATGTCAACTACCGACTCGCTGCTACTACTCTCTGGAGCCGCTATCGCACGCGACTTTCTGCGAAAATCGATTCACGAGCCACGCGGCATCGTCCGAGACGAAGCTTACTATCTGCGCGTGTCGCGGTTAACCATCGTCGTTATTGGCGCCGTCTCACTCGCCGCCGCGCTCAACACTCCAGCGCTAATTCTGGCTATTGTCTCGTATGCGGTCGCCATGGTCGGGGCCACTTTTTTCTTCCCACTGCTTTTCGGATTGACCTCCCCGCGCACGACACCTGCGGCTGCAGCCGCCTCAGCAATCGGCGGCTTAGCGATCACCACCGTGTGGACTGGCCTCACCCTCGCTGAGGTCCCTTGGGCCGTTACCGTCCACCCTATCGTCCCTGGAATGGCGCTGAGTCTCGCACTAATCGTCGGTCTAACGCCGATCACGTCTCCGGCACCCACGCGTGTGCTGGAGCGGTTCTTCGCTACATCCCATGACGGTCAGGACTGGGTCAAAGGTCTGAAAGGGGTTGACAACTAGAGGTCCAAAACACAGTTTGGTAAAGGGAGTCACCCAGAAGTTTTCTCGCCGGCCGCACGCACCTGGGCGACAGCTCGTGTCCAGACCGCATACAGCTTGTCTCGTTCATGGACGACCATAGCTGGTTGGAACATTCGATCACGACGTCTCACACCGCGCAGAGCCTCAGGGCTGTCCCAGAAGCCAACGCCGAGACCAGCCAGAAATGCCGCACCGGATGCGGTGGTTTCAAGCACCGTCGGCCTATTTACTGGGACTCCCAATATGTCCGCCTGAAATTGCATCAAGAAGTTATTCGCTGCAGCACCACCATCGACCCGTAGCTCCTCAATCGTCGCTCCTGAATCGGCCATCGCGTCGACAACATCGCGCGTCTGATAGGCCAGGCTCTCTAGGGTGGCCCGTATGATGTGCTTACGGTTCACACCTCTGGTCAGGCCAACAATCGCACCACGTGCGTTCATGTCCCAGTGAGGCGCGCCCAGCCCGGTGAAGGCGGGTACGACCGTGACACCATGGGTGTCAGTTAAACTGGTCGCAATCGACTCAGTGTCAGCCGCTGATTCGATTAAGCCAAGTTCGTCACGCAGCCATTGGATTGCTGCACCAGCTACAAAGATTGATCCTTCTAGGGCATACATCGCCTGCCCCATGGAATCACAGCAAAGTGTAGTCAACAGCCCGTCACGAACCGGCGGCCGCTGCGACCCCATGTTCATAACCACGAAGCAGCCGGTCCCGTAAGTATTCTTCGCCATCCCCGGCTCCCAACACCCTTGGCCGTAGAGAGCCGCCTGCTGGTCGCCCGCAATGCCGGCGATCGGCACACCGCCAGGAATTCCATCATGCTGGCAGGTCTCACCAAACACGCCGCTACTGGGCTTCACCGGTGGCAACATTGCCGCGGGAACATCCAGCATCTCAAGTAGGGTCGGATCCCACTGCCGATCATGGATATTGTAGAGAAGAGTCCGCGAGGCATTGGTCGGGTCGGTTGCCCAAGCACCACCGGTCAACTTCCACAACAACCACGTATCAATGGTGCCAAACAGTAATTCGCCATCGCGCGCCTTCGCACGTGCCTCTGGATATCGATCAAGGATCCACTTAACTTTCGTACCCGAAAAGTAAGCGTCAATAACCAGACCCGTCCGATCGCGGACAGTCTTGGAATAGCCATCTTGAATTAGTTCTTCGCAGATTCCAGCAGTTTGACGGCTCTGCCACACGATCGCTGGATGAATTGGGTTACCGGTTTGTCGCTCCCAGATGACCGTCGTCTCACGTTGATTTGTAATACCGATCCCCTTAAGCTCGTTCGGCTGCACGCTCGCCTCCACCAAAGCTTCGGACATCACACGCCGACTAACACGCCAAATCTCTTCAGGGTCGTGTTCGACCCAACCCGGCTCAGGATAGGACTGTGTGAACTCAGAGTAAGCACGGCTCACGATGAAGCCGTCGTGAGAAAAGACGAGTGCTGTGCTTCCGGTCGTGCCTTGATCAAGCGAGAGAATAGCGTCAGGCATGCGCCTCACTCCACCGAGGACCCGTGAATTGAAGGCCAGACACCCAGAAGGCAGGCAAAACGGGGTGGCTGGTCAGGAAATCTCTGCTTCGCCTGAAACCGTGATCGTTTTCCGGCCACCGAATTCCTCAACTTTGGGACCAACGAGCTTCTCACCGTTCTCGCCATAGGCTTCGAGGACGGCCGGAGGTTGTGAAGCACCACTCGGTCGCATCTCAAAGCTTAACCGAATCAGTGCGTGACCCGTTGGCCAATCGTTGACCGACATCTCGAATGTGAAAGCCCCACGATTAAATTCGATCTGTCCAGTCTCATAACCATCGTAATCACCGTTATCGAACCCGTCGTGCTTCACCTCATAAGAGATCAACGCACCATTGGGCAAGGTTCCGCTACCAACAACGCTTAACACAGAATTCTCAATCGCGGCTGAATCAATGACGAAGTCTGCATCACCCTCGGGCGTCTTCACCTCAGATTGTACTGTCGTCGAACCAAGCTCAGCATCACCGCCAGTGTCAAGTGATTCACCGCAACTAATAGGTAGAAAACAGATCAAAAGCAAAGCATATCGGACCATGTTGTACTCCGTGACAGTGCGGCACCGGCTAACATCCCGTAACCCTCGCGTTAAACCAATCAGCACAATCTAGCACAGTGGTAAATGACAGATTACGCTTGATTAGAGCAAACTCATAGGGTGACGTTTCGCACAAAGCCGGTTAGACTTGACTCTGGACTAGGCCATATTACGGTAATGAGCACGCCGGCCCAAGTTACTCTGTCAGTCAGCCCTCGCACTCGCATCGACGTCGTGGATGTTCGTGCGCGCGCAGCTTCGGCTCACGGTGACCTCCTCGAACATTTCCCACGCGCACTCTACTATTCGTTCCACACGACGGCGGGCTATCTTGACCAAGGCCTCGCGATGCGCTTAAACAGAAAACGCGACGGAGTTGCACCATATCTCAATTTCTTCCAAGCCTTGTTCCCTGAAGGAGGCGGCTATCAACATGACGAACTCCACCTCCGTGAGGAGTTGTCCGAAGCGCAGCGGCGGGTCGAGCCGCGCAACGCCGATTCACACCTAGCGTTTATCAGCGCTGGCCTTCGTAGTTGTGTCACGTATCGCCGGCGGCATGGCGAGCCTGTCTATTTCATTGATCTTGATGGCATCAACAATGGGCAACCCAGGCAGCGTGTAACCAGCATTCTTGGCTATAACTCAGAAGAACCAGTTGCGACTGTGCGCGTGACAGTACCAATCTCTGGCCATCCGGTAGATTCGGTGAACCTGAAGGACCCGCGCCTCGGCCTATATGACCGTTGTCGAGAACTTATCAACCAGCACGGCGTAGACAAAGGCCGCATCCACATCGCCTTGGCACCAGGTGAGCACCAAGCTGGCCTCACCGTCAACGAGTATGAAACCTTGCTAATGCAACACGACCTGGCGGAAGTGCTTCGAAATCCCCTGCGATTCATGGCTGAAAAAAGTCGCCACCTCCTCGCTGATCCACGCGCCATCCCAAACAAAACGATCGGCTATGCTAAATACGACATGGTTCGTGTGTTCAACGAACTCGTTGACGCCCTTGGGCTAAACGAATCGGTGGTAGAAAAAATCCTCGCCCGTTTTATCGGCGCTCCTGCACGGCGCTTTCTGCGCATGAAACGCTCGGTCTGTCTACTGGTTTCCGATGAGGATCAGCCCGGTCTCGGCACACTCGCCGAGGGGCCGTTCCAGAGTCCGATCTTGGTACAGTGGCAGCGAAGTGAACGCCGCGAGCGTGCAATCGACGTTTCACTCACTCGGTTCCGATAGCTTCAACGACCTTTTCGTTAACTAACCGAGCGCCGGCATGGCTCGGCGGTGGATGATCTCCTGCACAGCGCGGTGCGCTTCGAGAATCGCGGCGTCCGTATGCGGACTCGCGGCAGCGTCGGCGTTGGCAATGGTAATTGAGCCAAACGGCTGGCGAGCTTTGACACACGGGCGCTCATCGCTCGCCGTGAACACCCATTCCAGCGGATCGGTCAGACTGTTGTAAGTATAGGAGTAACCGTGTGGCCAACGGTTGACGCTAATAGCAATGATATCGCGTGCGGGGTCGAACCCACCGTCACCGAGCACGCGCCCGAGTTGGTCGCGGATCTTCCGTTCGTACGTCTCAAACGAGGTCGAGAGAAGGTCTTCGCGGCCTAAGCGATACTGCACCTTCCGGGGTGGACCAGGGGTAACCGGGTAGCGCGTAAGACTAAGCACGATCGGTTCCTCTGGATTCTCCGCGTGTCGAAGGTCGCCCAAGCTAACTGCCTCGTCAAGCCTCACTCGAGCGTGGTACATCGTCGGCGCGCTGACGCGGCTCACGTTCAGCTTCGCAAACGCCTTCCAGTTGCGTATCGCGACACTTGTGTAGACGAGTGGCGCCTTGACGCCGAACCGCAGTGCTTCCTTCTGAGTGGCCGGTAGTTCGGGAACCAGATACGGAATCATGCGGTTCCAGCAGGCCATTACCGCGTGACGACCCCGGACGTGGTGGGTCCGACCGTCACGCACATAGCTCACTTCCACTGCATCGCTACCACTGGCCCCGGTGTGTCTCGCACGAACGACAGTGCTATCGAGCCGAATTCGCGCAGTCTGCCCTGAACGATCCAGTAAGCCATAGTCCACGTGAGCTGTGGCAACGTCTTCCTGGGTTGATCCCGGTACGGCATCTGGGAGTAACCATCGAACCATCAGGCGCGTGACCGTGGCGTTACCGTCGGGGAAATGGACGGACCCACCGCCCGACCTCTGCCGTCCGTGGTGTCCACCGGGGAGATCGGCCAGCATGCCGTCTGGTGTTGGTTCGAGACCTAAGCCACCAAACCCAGGCTGACCCATCTCCCAAGCAAATAGCGCGGGTAGTGTGTCACTCCCCGTGACGAAACTACCTGCACCTGTTCCTTGGTAGAACCACAGCACTTGCGGGTCAACCTTGGCGAGGTCTTGCAGAAAGTCGGCATAGCTCATCTTGGCTAGTCGTACCTTCTTTTCGGCCGAGGTCAGGCCAGAAAAATAGTCGCGCTGATCTGACCCATTCAACCTCAGCAAATCTTGCTGTGCGGCCAGAGAGAGTGGCGTCTTGGCAACAAACGCCTCCGTGAAACCACCACGGTCATTCTTCACAAGCCGGTCGATTCCCCACGTCTCACGATCAAAAAAGTAAGCAGAGCCGAGACCCATCCGCCGGTACATCTGTCGTGAATCTGCGTTGTCCGAGAGGAACCGGCCGAGGTCAATGCCGATGTCCTGGAGGAGCTGCTGTGATGGCTGATTGTAGCGTTCGGGTGATTCAATGTTCAGCGTTCCACCGTTAAGCGCCAGGGTTCGCCCCTCATGGTGAAATTCGTTTCGCTTCGCGTGGCCGCCAAAATCATCATGGTTGTCGAGAACTAGCACTCGCGAGTCGCGACCAACGTACTTGATAAAGAAATGCGCTGCAGCGAGCCCGCTGATGCCGCCACCAACAATGACCAAGTCGTAGCGCTCTCCCGTGTCAATAGCATCCGAGAAATCCCAGGCTCGTTGATCACGGAGCTGATGGCCGATTTCGAACGAGCCAGCGTGACTTCCACGCATCCCGGTGCGTAAAGGTGGGTAATCTTCTGTGGACGGTGCGTCGGCGTTGGTATCTTCGCCCAACGCTTCGGTCCAGCGAGGAAGCACAAGGGACCCTCCCACCGGCACCGCAACACCCTGCACGAAATCACGGCGGGTAATCCGCCGACCCAAGCCGAGTTCACGGTCATTCATAACAATTAAAAAGATAACAGTGCGCTAATAATTAATATAGGCAGCGATGATCTGGCGAGAGGCGAGGCGCTGTCAAGGAGAAGCTTCGTTTACTTGACATAGAATCGGATTTCCTAATATTCTCGATCTGCTTAGAGCTTTTTTCTGAGAGACAATGTTTCCTTACGACCGTGTTTTTCGGAGCCTTGCTGTCGTTTTGGTGGTTGCGGTGGTCACCGTGGCCTCCATTGCTGGCCCCTTGCACCCGGATCATGGGTCAGACCAAGATTGTGCGATTTGCCAACTGCGGCATCAGGCTGTCAATACCCTAACCGCGACTCCCCTGCTCAGCCCAGTAGACTGGACTGAATCGCCCATACTGGCTCACTCGACCGATACAATCACTTCCCGCTACGAACGGAACGCTCCGACTCGTGGCCCGCCCGCCTAGTTTTTCCACCACCTTAAACGTTTTAGTTGTTCGCTTAGAAGTCGGCCTCTCCTGTCATTTGACTACCTGGCTGACTGAAGCGTGAGCGCCGTCCGGCACAGAGGTGAGTTGAATTGGGGTGAAGTAATACATGTGGAATTGTTTTCAAATCGTCCGAGGCACACTACTCGTAAGCGGAGTCCTAGTGTGTCTTGCCTGGACGCCGGCATGGGCCCAGAGCACTGGCACTATCCGCGGCATCGTTACACTGACCGAGAACGGCGATGCCATCGCCGGGGCATTGGTGTTGGTGATCGGACCCGGCCAGACGGTGTTGACCAACGCGGAGGGCATGTTCGTTGTTGAGGACGTGCCCGTTGGCACTTATGAAATTTTGGCACAACGCGAGCACCTCACTGCCAGTCGCCAAGCAATCACAATCCTTGCAGGGGAAACGACGACTGTTGAGTTTGAACTGGCACTTTCGCCCGTGCACGAGGAAGTGACCGTCACGGGTACGGTAGCGGATTCTGCTACAACCTATGAAGCGTTTAATGCCATCAGCACACTTGACGCGTTCGATCTCGTCACTGATGCCCAGGGGTCCCTTGGAGAGGCACTCGAAAATGAGCCGGGGGTCTGGAAGCGGAGCTTCGGTCCGGGTTCAAGTCGCCCGATCATTCGCGGCTTTGATGGTGACCGGGTACTCATAATGGAAGACGGAGTCCGCACCGGTGACTTGGCCAGTCAATCCGCCGACCACGGTACGTCAGTTGACCCAAATGGGCTCGAACGCATCGAAATTGTGCGAGGACCGGCAACTCTACTTTATGGGTCCAACGCCGTAGGTGGTGTCATTAACACCATCACACCGCACGAAAGCTACCGTAATACGCTGACCGAGGGAACGCGCGGGCAACTCAGTGTTGATGGGGGAAGCGCCAACCGGCAGGCGGGAACTAATGGCAGCATGCAACATGCCCAGGGACCACTCATGATGTGGGCCGGCGGTGGCACACGAAGAACCGATGATTACAACACGCCGGCCGGCAAGATCAAGAATTCGGCGACCCGTCTTTCAAACGGTCGTGCCGGTGTCGGCTACTTTGGCGAGCATCTGTTTGTGAGCAGTGGGGTAACTCTTGAGGATGGCCGCTATGGCGTTCCATTCGCCGAGGACTTCCATGGACATGACGACCATGCTGAAGAGGACCATGAAGAGGAAGGCACCATCGATGTCGGCTCAACACGACGGGTGGGTAACATCGAAGTTGGAATACGCGATCTAAACAATCGTTTCGTAAACTCGCTCCGCATGGTAACCAAACTCGTCGACTGGCAGCATGATGAACTCGAAGTTGACCACAAGGGCGTTGAAACCATTGGGACAACGTTCAACAATCGGAGCTATATCGCGCGGATAGAGATGGATCAACGACAGACCAATAGAGTCGCGGGGAAGTTCGGCGTGTGGGCTCAATTTCGTGATTACGTTGCCAAGGGAGAGGAAGCGCTAGCGCCTGCAACTGATCAAGTGTCGCTCGCCGCCTTTGCTTATGAGGAGTTAAGTTTTGGTCGATACCGCTTTCAACTTGGCGGTCGTATCGAACGCAACGCCTACTCGGTTGCGGCGCGTCAGGTCAGCCACGACGACCATGACGACGACCTCGAGGCGCCGGCCGTGCGTAACCGTGACTTCAACACCGCGTCAGGTTCAGTGGGTTTCCAGACTGACCTTGGCGAAACCGGAGCTTTCGTCGTTAACCTGACCCGTTCATACAGAGCCCCGGCGCTAGAGGAGCTCTACAATTTTGGTCCACACGTTGGCAACCTCACCTTCGAAGTTGGCAATCCCAACCTGGACACTGAATCCATCCTAGGACTCGATGTAAGCCTTCGGCACCAGGCAACCCGACTTCGTGGCGATTTCAACTTCTATATCTACGACATTGACAACTTTGTGTTTCCGTCCCAAACCAACCAAATCAAGAACAAGTTGCGTGTTGCTAATTTTCTTCAAGGTGACGCGCGGTTTGTCGGGTTCGATGCCAAGGCGAGCGCTCGACTCGGCACCTCCGTTTGGGCGAATTTGGGCATTGGACTTGTAAATGCAGAATTGACTAAGACACGGCAAGCACTCCCTCGGATTCCTCCGCTCCGTGCACAGTTGAGTTTCAATTTCCCCTATCGAGGATTGACGGTTACACCCGAGTGGATCGTATCTGCCAAACAAAACAAGGTGGATCGCCATGAAACTCCCACCGATGGTTATTCTCTTCTGAACATCAAGGCCTCGTATGTATGGCCCATGCAGCACATGGCCCACATCCTTGCCATCTCGGGGTACAACCTGACAAACGAAAGTTATCGGCTCCACACATCATTCATCAAAGACCTTGCGCCGGAAATCGGACGGGGGGTGAAGGTGTCCTATTCGCTTCGCTTCTTTTAGAGAATTTTTTGGGGTTTAAGACCGGCATGCCTCCCGAGAGCGTGCTGGCTGGCCTTTGTGGGCACGTATCGAACTTTCTTCCTGATGCCCGAAGTCCTGGAAAGGAATCACAGACTCGCAGGGCGAGAGGTTGGCTGGGAGGCAGGGATTCGAACCCCGATTCCGCGGTCCAGAGCCGCGTGTCCTACCATTGAACGACCTCCCAGTATCGGCCGCGGTGGGACTCAGAAACCCCAATTATAAATAGCGTGAAGCTACCCTACAAGAGCGGGGATCATCCCTCTACGATTTGTACTCACCGCATTTGCGAATCTGTTCGGCGGCCGGTATGCTGGCATGACGCTACCAAGCCAGAATGGTGCGGGGCGCGTCTTATACGATATGGCTGATAGTGAGCAACTACCGTCGAATGTTCCAACTGGGGGCCAGTCTTCCGGGATGGGTTTGAAACGCAGTGTGCTCTGGTCGTGCGTGCTACTCCTCGTCGTGGGCGTGGGGGCTCTTCTTTCTAAGCAACAGGTCGGTTTATCGGATGAGGTCGTCGCGCGTGTGGGTGATCGTGAGATTACGCTCGGCGAGGTCGAGGAACACTGGCGCGAGATCGACGCCGGGTCGTTCATGCAGGTCTCGCAGTCACGCTACGATGCGTTGGCCCTTTATCTTGACATGGTTGTGGGTAATCAGATCCTCGAGATCGAAGCCGCTAATCGAGGTCTCACCCCGGAAACGCTTCTACGACAGGAAATGTCAGCCCGAGTGACACCGATTACAGGTGCTGACGTTGAGCGGTTTTACAGTAGCCTCGGGGAACAACAGACCCAGGGGCGTACGCTTGAACAATTGCGTGGGCCGATCAACAACTTCTTGCAGCAGCAGCAGTCTGTAGAAACACGTGCCGCGTTGATCACTGAGCTGTCAGATAGTCTGAATGTGCGAGTTGAACGGCTCCTTGAGCCACCGCGGATGGCCATTGCGCGCGCGCCGACCGACCCAATCAAGGGTACGTCGGGCGCCATCGTGGAGATCATTGAATTCTCCGACTTTCAGTGACCGTTTTGTGCGAGGGTCGGTCCGACCCTCGAAAGAATCACCGAGGTATACGGTGATCAAGTGCGCTTCGTCTTTAAGGACCTGCCCCTAAGCACCCACCCCCAAGCCTTCAAAGCGGCCGAAGCGGCTCAGTGCGCGCATGCCCAAGAGCGGTTCTGGGAGTACCACGATAAGCTGTTCGCGAACCAGCGAGCAATGGCGATTCCGGACCTAAAGCGATACGCCGGAGAGTTAGACCTCGACCAATTGGCGTTTGATGCGTGTTTGGATTCTGGTGAGACAGCAGACTTGGTGCGTCAGGACATCGCAGAGGCGGAAAGCTACGGCGTGACGTCTACGCCGATGTTCTTCATCAACGGCCGGCTGATCTCTGGCGCCCTACCGTTCGAAACCTTCGAAACAGTGATCAATGATGAACTGGCCCGCGGGGAACGTTAAGTCTCCGTGGTCTAGTTCGGTCGTCACCCATCCAGCGGCGCATTCTCGACGCTCTCCCAGAGATACCAAGATGCCACCGATCGGTAAGGTCGCCAAGGTTCGGCGATCTTGAACATACGTTGAGGAGTGGGCGGTTTACGCATCCGGTAGGCCTTCTGCACTGCCTTAACGATACCCAAGTCTCCAACAGGAAACACGTCGGGCCGGCCAAGTCGGAACATCAGAAACATATCGGCCGACCAGCGACCAATCCCTTTCACCGATGTCAGCTCAGAAATGATCTGGTCGTCAGACTTGGTCTCAAGCGCGACCAAGTCGAGGGTGCCTCGGTTGACCTTTTCGGACAGGTCTTTCAGATAATCCACCTTCGCCCAACTTAACCCGGCATGACGGAGCCGAGCGCGGCGGGTCTTACCAAGCGCGGCCGCAGTGAGACCATCGTCAGCAGGAAACTTAGCCAAGAGACGCGCATAGATCGTCTTTGCGGCCTTAACCGACAGTTGCTGCCAGACAATAGCTTCCACGAGAGCTAAATAGGGGTCGGTCCGCTTGAAGCGTCCCATTCCGCATGGTCCCTGACGACGAATAATCGCCGCGATGACGGGGTCACGAGCTGTCAAATGACGACAGGCCCGCCGGTAGTCGTTTGGGGTAATGAGCGGCACGGTCACGACAGTGAGTCGAGCGGTGGCTGCTCGGCAAGAAACTGCTCAAGTGCTTTTAGCCGACTGGTCGTCTTAGCCCGACCCATGAGTTCAACCATCTCAAAGAGGCTAGGGCTAACGGTAGTCCCGGTCATAGCAACTCGGGTGGCGTGGATTAGGACACCAGCCTTTATGCTTCTGCTGTCAGCGATGCTCCGAAGTACACGCTCCAAGGAACTGGAGTCGAATCGGTCTTCCTCAAGCGCAGCATACGCCTCGCGTAGAGCAGCAACGTGATCGGCCAGGCCAACTACCAATAACCGCTTTTTCACAGCCTCTGGCTCGTATGTCACTTCGTCAACTAGGAACGGTCGGCCGTACTCAATAAAGTCGGGAAGAACTGTGGCGCGTGATTTTAGTAGATTGATAATGCTGGCGAGCCACGTGCGTGAGTCCCCTACGCTGGCGTACTCCTCACGCCATAGTCTCGATTCCTCAAGGAGCGGCTGGATCTTGTCGATGATCTCGTCCGCCTGGAGTAATTCGATATGCCGGCTGTTAAACCAGTCGAGTTTCTTTTGATCGAAGACAGCATTGCCGCCGCTGACTCCTTCCAGTGTAAATGCCTGCACCATCGCGTCGCGCGTTAACATCTCTCGGTCCTCACCCGGTGACCAACCGAGTAAGGCCAAGAAGTTCACCAAAGCGTCTGGCAGATAGCCCATATGTTGAAATTCAGCGACCGAGGTTGCACCGTGCCGCTTACTCAACCTCTTCCTGTCAGCTCCAAAAATGAGTGGCACATGAGCGAACTTCGGTGGTGGCGCGTTCAGTGCTTCATAAAGTAATACGTGCTTGGGAGTGTTCGAAGTGTGGTCGTCACCACGCACGACGTGAGTTATCGCCATGTCCACGTCATCGACAACAACCGATAGGTGATAGGTGGGACGACCGTCCGAGCGCAGGATGACAAAGTCATCAATGGTCGCATTATCGACCTCGATCGAACCGCGAACAACATCGTCGAATCGAGTGCGTCCCTTAGGCACCTTGAACCGAATCGCATGCGGGATGCCAGCGCTCTTGAGCTGTGCCAGTGCCTTGTCGCTGCGGTGAAGGCATGCGCGGTCGTACATCCAACCTGCGTGCTTGGCTTGCGCAGCTTCCCGACGCTCTTTTAGCTCCTCGGGTTGGCAAAAGCAGAAGTATGCGTGGCCGCTGGCCACGAGTTGGTCAACAGCCACTCGGTAGTTCTCTAGGCGGGCCGATTGAAAATAGGGCCCATGCGGACCGTTCACGCCAGGGCCTTCATCCCAATCAATCCCTAACCACCGCAATCCACTAAGGATGCCGGCCACCAGGTCCTCTGAGGAACGACGAGTGTCGGTATCCTCGATGCGGAGGACAAAAACCCCTCCGTGGCGGCGTGCGTAGAGCCAGTTGAACAGTGCCGTCCTGGCACCGCCGATGTGTAAGAGACCTGTCGGTGAGGGCGCGAAACGAAGGCGCGGGATTACTGACATTTGAATCGATTTCGTATCACTACTTCTTCACTACAAGCGTCCCATGGGTTTACTATGGAACGCAACCAGCGGAACCGCATTACAACGCATGGTTATTATCTAGGGCAAGGTAAGGATGTATCCATTAAGACCACCTTCAATGAGGCTACCCACGGACCGTCCTGCCAAACACCTTAACCACTATTGTGTGGCGTACTCGGAGTCGGTAATTCCATGTGGGGTCACAGTCATCTCACCTTATACCGAATTCCGATACGATTGGGCGTGAGCAGTGTTATGCCAATGTCATTTTGTCGCCTAGTGGTGTTGGTTCTGGCCGTTTTTACGGTTTTGCCAGACTGGCAACCGGTTCGAGCCCAGACGCCTTCTCTCGAGACTGTGCTCGATCGCGCTGCTAACTACGTGTCAATCTATCAGCAAGATTTGGGCAATATCATCGCCGATGAAGAGTATACGCAAGCGGTCGAGCCCGGACGGACGAGACGAATGTACTCAGAACTCCTCGTATTTAGTCCGCCCGATGACGCGCGTTGGCTCGTGTTTCGTGATGTTATCGAGGTGGACGGAAAGCCAGTCGAAGACCGCAACCAACGCCTCGGTGATCTGTTCCAGGAAACGCCAGATGTTCCTGCGGCCCTCGAACTCAAGCTGCGAACTGAGAGCGCACGTTTCAATATCGGTTTCATTCGCCGAGATCTCAATGTGCCGACGATGGCCCTGCAACTGCTTGCCGACCGTGAGCGATCGCGGCTAGTCCTAGAAAAAACCCACGAAGAACGTTTGGGCGACCTCAATACTTGGGTCATAGCTTTTCAGGCCGTCAACCCACCTGCGTTAATTCAGGATGCTGAGGGTCAGGATCTCCTTTCGCACGGTACGGTCTGGATTGAACCATTCACCGGGCGTGTCTTGCAAACTGATTTTCGGGTGGAGGACGACGCTATTGGACTCACGATCGAGATGCGCGTGCGCTACCAACACAATGAATCAATGGGCATGCTAGTACCAGCAACAATGACAGAACACTACAGCGTGGATGTAAAGGTCCAACCCGGCCAGTCAACGAGCCGGGGACCCACGGTGTCGGCCCAAATCCCGTCTCAACGACAGTTTTTCACAAGTTCCAAGATGACGATTCGGTGTGAGGCGACCTACTCCAACTACCGACGCTTTGGCGTCGACACCGGTTTCAACATCCTGCCACCAGGACGCTGATTGACGACGAGCTTCTTGTCATTATCGCCACTATTCAATCCATTAGTCGCTTTGCGAGTAAAGCACCTTGCCACCTACGATCGTGTACACCACCTCAGTGGACGGAATCTCGTCTTCTGAAATCGTCATGACATCTTTAGATAGGACCGTGATATCCGCAAGCTTCCCAATACTCAGCGAACCCTTAATGTCCTCTTCGAACGCTGCGAACGCCGCATTAATTGTATAGGTCTGAAGTGCCTCCAACCGACTGAGTCGCTGGTCGGGGTAGAACACGGACCCGTCGGCTAGCTTGCGCGAGACCGTTGCGTAATAGCTAGCGAGTGGACTGACGTCCTCAACTGGTGCGTCGGTACCATTGGAAACCACCGCCCCTGTTTCTAGAAGCGTTTTCCAGACATAAGCACCCTGCTCGGCACGCTGTTCGCCAAGGCGTGCCACAACGTAGGGCGCATCAGAAGTGCAATGCACCCCCTGCATTGATGCAATCACACCGAGTTCTGCAAAACGTGGAATGTCATCAGGATGCAGATGCTGGGTGTGCTCGTCCCGCCAACGAAGGTCGCTTTTATCCGGATTCGCCTCAAACGCACGCTGAAAAATATCGAGCGTCTCCCGATTAGCGCGGTCCCCAATCGCGTGGACGCACAGCTGAAAATCATTAGTAATCGCCCAAGCAGCTGTGTTGCTGATTGACTCCGGTGTCGTCGTGTTTAATCCAGTACTCTCCGGCGAGTCACTGTACGGTTCCAGAAGCCAAGCACCGCGGGAGCCCAGTGCTCCATCAATGGAACGCTTGATTGCCCGTACCGTCAAATGGTTATTGCCATAGCCAACCATCCGGTAGTCGGCACCTCGTGCGGCCAAAGCCTCGTTTGATTCCCTGAGCATTACCCATAATCGAATCCCCAAGCTTCCGTCATCCACCATGCTCTTCAACAGATCGACAGTCTCAAACGACGAGCCCGCATCCTGGAAACTGGTCACGCCCTTGGATAGGGCCTCCGCCACAGCCAGTTCGGCTTGTCGACGGGGATCCGGTGGAGCCGCATCAGCTGAAGCTGCGTTAAGAAGGCGGGATGCCGTTTCTCGAAATACACCAATCGGATTATTGCGGGAGTCCCGAAGAATTTCGCCACCGTCGGGGTTCGGCGTGTCACGCGTGATACCTGACATCTCCATCGCCCGAGCGTTCGCGAACGTTGCGTGTCCACTGGCGTGGGTCAGCAACACCGGATTGTCAGGTGAAACCTCACTCAGGCGGTCGTGTAAGGGAAAGCCTTCGACATTCGGCTCAGGCAGCGGGTCCCATTTTTCCTGGTGCCAACCCCGGCCTCGGATAAGTTGACCCGGCTGTGCCTGTTCGACGGCCGCGGCCACCATTGACACGACCTCCTCCCAGTTCTGCGTGTCCATTAGGCGCAATTGCATCTGAGCATTGCCGACGCCAAGAAAGTGACCGTGACCCTCAATGAATCCGGGAATGGCCAGCTGCCCATCTAGCTCGATGACCTGAGTCATCTCGCCAATGTAGGCGGCAACCTCGTCATTCGTGCCAACTGCGATTATTTCATCGCCTCGCACGGCCAACGCTTGCGCCTCGGAGTTGGTGTCGTCGACTGTCACAATCTTGCCATCACGCAATACGAGGTCGGCTGGTTCGAGCCCAGGGCCGCATCCAAGACTGAAGACGACGGTCACCGACAAGCACACTCCGACCAACGTGTTTCGCGTTCTCATTCTCACCATGGCGCACCTCCAACCCGGACTTTGTGTCCCGGAAGAGTATGTGAGGTTGTCCGATTAATGCAACTACGACAGGTTCCGAAATCCGTCGAGCTAGCGAACCGCGATCATTTGCAGTTCAACCTTTGCGCCAACGTTCAACGCCGCAACCTGTACGGTAGCCCGCGCAGGGGGATTCTCTGGGAAATACTCACGGTACACCTCATTGAACGTCGCGAATTCACTGATATCCACAATGTATGCAGTCACCGACACCACGTTCTCAAAATCCATCCCGGCAGTCAGTAGCACTTCACGAATATTCGCCAGCGATTGCCGTGTTTCGGGTTCGATGCCACCAGACACCAAATTGGTAGTTGCCGGATCACGTCCGAGATGTCCGGCGATATACAAGGTGTCGCCGGTCAGAATACCTGGGCTGTAGGGCAGCCCGAAATATGGGTAGGTCTCGGGCCTGATAACCTGCCGTTCTTCCATTACCTGCCGCGTGGATGCCTTACCATCCGACGCGACGATCATCGGGATTACAACGATTAGGCCAGCTAAAGTGATCAGTGCCGCAACGTCTGTGCGATTTCTGAATATCATCATGCCCCTTTCATGAGTGCCAAAACCCAAATCACGAATTCCGACCTAAACCAGTATCAACACTACTGCGTCCACCCTACGCTCTGGAAAGAGTGTGATAAACAGTCACCAGACTGTTACCAGATCGGATTCGGTCGGTAGAAAGGCCAAGCCCATGGACTCGATCGTAGATTGAGTTGGTCATCGTTAAATGCCAACTCTCCTTGGGTGGTTTCAAGATAATCTAGGATAAGTGCTCGGTCGACAGCTTCAAGCGGCCAGAGGTTGTGCTCGTCCTGCATCCAAGTGATCACCCCGTCCCACCGGTTGCGGCTCATGTGGCTCGACAGAATAATCGCTGTCGAGTGACAGAGAACGCAGTTCTCAAGCACCACCTCGCGCCCCTTCGCTGGTCTAAGTCCCTCAAGAAGGTCTTGGGTAGTCGATTCGAGCGGCCCCTGCTCGGGCTGCGCGGCTGGAGTGCCGGGCAGAGCGATGGGAACGACTGCCAGTAGTGCAATTACAACGACCCAGGTTTTCAAAGCTCGCTCACGTAACACTGACTGCGATCCGATGCATCGCGTTGTTGAGGTAGCCCCGGGGATTCCATCCTGGAGCAATCATCGGCTGCATACGAAATTGATGGTCAGTCGCGCGTGCCCAGACCTCGTAGTGCCCAGGCGTTGGAAACGAAACTGATGCTTCCCATCGTTGCCACGCAAACGGGTTTCGAGGCTCGGCCAGCAAGGCGGGCACCCAGGTCGCTCCGAAATCCACGCTCAAGTGCATGGCCTCAACAGGGCCATCGCCACACCACGCGTGTCCCCGAAGAGAGAGCGGTGTTTTGACGGTGTGGCTAATGCCAGTTATAGGATGAGTGATCACGGACTTCACCGGCATCGCCTCAATAATAACCATGTCGGCTTCCAGCACCTCCGTGCCTGGTGATACCGGGTATTTTGGTATGCGGTAAGAATAACCTGTCATCTTGGGTCCGTCGTGGACCCGATCGCGAACCCAAAGGCGTCGCAGCCACTTCCCCGACACGGAAGCAGGAAACCCAGGTGCGACGAGGCGAAGTGGAAAACCGTGTTGTGCAGGTAGTGGCTCATCGTTCATCGCCCAAGCTAGAAGTGTGTGGTCATCCAGCGCCTTCGCGATGGGTACGCCTCGAGAGATGACGGCGGTATCAGAATCACCGCTCAGATGCATATCCTCCCCGTAGTAGGCTAGGTAGACGGCTGTAGATTTCAGGCCGGCATCTTCAAGAACATCCGTCAGACGTACGCCGGTATAGAGCGCGCATCCCACTGCGCCAAGTGTCCACTGATTTCCCGAAGCTGGCGGATAGAATCCTGCACGTCCATTCCCACCACACTCAAGAACCAGCGCCTCACGTCGATTCGGGTAGCGACTTTTTAGTTGGTCCAGCGTCAACTCCAACGGACGTTCAACTTCACCATCCACGGTGAGGCTCCAACCGTTCGCATCCTGGTTCCGTGCGCGCTCAGGCACCAGACCGTTGTTGCGGATAAAGTGGTGTGCGTTCAAGGTAATCTCATCGTCCAAGAAAGCGAGCGGGGTTTCGGCATTAATAGGACGGTCGTTCAAGATGGTCAGACCTTCCTTGCCTTCGATAGCATAGGGAGCATCTTGTGCCGCCAGCAGTTCCGGGATGAGTTTCGTGGGATCTTTGCGCCAGACCGGAGCCATAACCGATGACAGCCCCATGGCCGAACCTAGAATCTTAAGAAAACGTCTCCGTTCCGAGACGCCTGCCCCCTTCGAGAGGGTTTCCGAAAGTTCTATTACACGATTCTCACGTGTTCTTCGCCAGGACATGAGAGAAAGATCGCTCCTTCGACGCTTTTGGCCCACCCGCGTCATACATAGGGCGACCAATGCAGAACTGGCGGTGAGGCAGGGATTCGAACCCTGGGTAGAGGTTTAAGCCCCTACAACGGTTTAGCAAACCGCCGCCTTCAGCCTCTCGGCCACCTCACCTGTCGTGGCACTGCGCCTAGAACGCAGCCCGTTCCTAAGGATACCGCAGCAACCGGTTTCTAGTCTGTGACCTTATGCTGCAGCGTGGAATTGTGCGATGATCGCCGTAGTCATCGCCTTTGAGCCGACCGGTGGCTTATTGTCCATCGGGACCAAGTCGACCGTACGAAAACCGGCCGCGAGGGTATCTCCGATCGCTTGCTCCACAGCCGTCGCCTCAACGTCGAGCTTTAGTGAATGCCGCAAAAGCATCGCCGCTGAGCCAATAGCACCAATCGGATTTGCCTTGTTCTCGTTCGCGATGTCTGGCGCCGACCCGTGAACCGGCTCAAAAAGACCGACTTTTCCGCCGACACTCGCCGATGGTAACAGGCCTAACGACCCCACAATGGCACCGGATTCATCCGACAAAATATCGCCGAACAGATTCTCCGTAAGGATGACATCGTAACGATCAGGTTTTGATGCGATTAGTAGGGCGCACGCATCAACATACTCATGGTTTAGTTCAATATCCGGGTACCGCTTACCGGCGTCCGTCACAACCTTCCGCCAGAGTCTTGAGGTTTCGAGGACGTTGGCTTTGTCTACAGAGGTGACCCGTTTCCCGCGGAGGCGTGCACTTTCAAACGCGACGGTGGCGATCCGTTCGATTTCCTCAACCGAATAGCGCATGGTGTTGAAGGCTGACTGACCGTCTTCGGCAACGCCACGAGGCTCGCCGTAGTACAAACCACCAGTTAACTCACGGACAACTAAGATATCGACGCCTTTCACGACCTCAGGCTTAAGTGAGCCCCCATTTTCTAGGCCCGGCCAGACTCGTGCAGGCCGAAGGTTTGCGAATGTCCCCAGCTCACGGCGGAGCTTTAAAATCGCCGCTTCAGGGCGCTCTTCTGGCGCCTTGCCATCAAACTTGGGATGGCCGACCGCGCCGAGGAAGATTCCGTCAGCTCCGAGACAACCCTCAAGCGTCTCGGTTGGCAATGGGGGGTAGCCTGCGTCCAGCGCCGCACCACCTACCGCATAGGTTCGTAGGTCAAAGGTGTGACCGAAACGGTCCTCCACGGCTTTCAGGACGCTACTGGCAGCGGCAGTCACCTCCGGGCCGATTCCGTCTCCCGGCAATAGAGCAATTGTGGAAACCCTCATCGACTTTCCCATTCTTCTCCGACCAAAACACGACGGAATCGGCTAGACCGATAGGCAGATGAACGTTCCCGTCAATGCAGATTTGATGTTGCGTTGGATAAACTAGGCGATACCTCTTGTCGACCCGAGTACCTTATGCCGACTTGACACCGGCTGCTGTTGATTCTGATTCAGTCTCCTCCACATGCACTGTCTCGATCATCGCAACCAAGTCCTCATCACCAACGGTCTTCTGGGCATCGGCCAGACGGATCATGCGTTGATAGACCTGATCAAGCTCGTACCGGCTAAGTTCGTAGCCAAGTTCTACGCAGCGATTCTGCACAGCATGCCGTCCCGAATGTTTACCAAGCACGAGTGTAGTCTGCGAAACTCCAACATCTTCAGGCTTCATAATCTCGTAAGTGCGACGGTCCTTCAGCATACCGTCTTGGTGGATACCAGCCTCGTGAGCGAACGCGTTACGTCCAACGATCGCCTTATTGGCTTGTACCGCCTCACCGGTCAACGCAGAGAGCAACTGGCTGGTTTTATAAATGGCCTCCGTGTTGATCCCGGTCGCGAACGGCAGACGGTCCGGTCGCACCCGTGTTGCCATTACAATCTCCTCAAGCGACGCATTGCCGGCGCGCTCACCAATCCCATTAATCGTGCATTCAACTTGCCTTACACCTGCCCGTAACGCTGCCAAAGTATTCGCAACGGCGAGCCCGAGGTCGTCGTGGCAATGCGCACTGAAAACAGCCTTATCGGAGTTCGGGACACGCGTGATAATGGTTGTGAAGAAATCAAAAATTTCATCCGGTGTCGAGTAGCCAACCGTGTCGGGCAAATTGATTGTTGTCGCACCAGCCGAAATCGTCGCTTCGACGACCTGGCAGAGAAAGTCGATGTCCGTGCGCAGTGCGTCCTCGGCTGAAAACTGGACGTTGTCGGTATACTGTCGAGCCAGTTTCACACCATCGACCGCAGCTTCCTGACACTGTTCGCGTGACATGTGAAGCTTGTGCTCAAGGTGGAGGTCGGACGTGGCAAGGAACGTGTGAATTCGACTACGGTCAGCACCTTCAACGGCTTCACCGGCACATTCGATATCAGCGCGCCGGGAGCGCGCCAGACCCGCAATTACTGGTCGCCTGATCTCCTTCGCTACTCGACGCACGGACTCGGCATCGTCCTTCGACGCGATCGGAAAACCAGCCTCAATGATATCGACGCCCAACGCGTCAAGCTGCCTGGCTAACTTGAGCTTTTCATCAATTCGCAGCGAGAATCCCGGCGCCTGCTCACCGTCACGCAGCGACGTGTCAAAAATTTGCAACCGTTCAGTCGTCATGAAAGGTGACCCCCCTCAAGTGTCCTTGTACGCGCCAGATCGAACCTTCGTCAAGATTATAATTATTACTATTTAATAAATAAATATTATATATTTGAGCCTGAAATCTGCCCATGAATCTTGCCGAGCTGCAAACGTTTCTGACCGTTGCTTCAGAGCGTAGTTTCTCACGTGCTGCCGCGAAGCTGCACCGAACCCAGCCGGCTGTTAGTCAGGCAGTAAAGCGCCTCGAGGAGGAATTAGACGAACGACTTTTTGACCGCACCTCAAAAGGCGGGCGACTGACCGAGGCAGGGCGTATCCTGCTCGATTACGCGCGGCGCCTCACTGAATTACGCGACGAAGCAGAAAACGCGGTCCGCGAGTTACAAGATTTCCGGCGTGGGCGCGTGACGATCGGCGCTAACGAGGCCGCAGTGCATGTGCTGCTACCCATCGTAAGCCACTTCCGTGACGCACATCCGGATGCCCAAGTAGAAGTACGGCGTATCCCCTCGCGGCAAGTTGCAAATGAGGTGATTAACGGAGCGCTGGATTTTGGTGTGCTCACGTTTGATCCAGCCGAGCGCGGCTTGAATTCAGTGGCAATTGGAGCCGACGAGCTCGTCTTACTGACGAGCCCAGACCATCCCTTGGCTGCCAGGAAAGAAATTTCAATGGAGGAGTTCGGACGACAGACCGTGATCGCACACAATGATCCGTCCCCTGCACGGGAGCGCGTGCTGCGGCTGTCCGAGCAGCGTCATGCGCCAATCAACATACGGATGTCATTCCCGAGTCTCGATGGCATTAAGCGCGCAGTGGAAATGGGGCTCGGTGTCGCCTTACTGCCACGCCGATGCGCTCTCACAGAAATCTCTCGTCAGCAACTTGCCGTTGTCAAAGTTTCACAGCTTCGCCTACCGCGTCAGGTTCGACTAGTCTACCGGCGCTCTGGCGAGTTCTCACGCGCTGCAGCTGCCTTTCTTGATTCCGCGAAGCAAGCGGCACGCAAACTGGATTAAAACAACGGAAAGGACGGATTTGCAACGGACTCAAAAACCAGTGACGTAAGGTAGCTTCTTCGCAATGGCTCGAACTTCACCAAACTGGCTAAGCAAAAGACCAGTCGCGTCCCAAGTCCCGGATAGAAGCGCTTCGCGCGGGGCAGGCGCCATCGACACTTCAACCGTTTGACCGCCGGTTTGAATACTTAGAGCGTGGAGGTCGAAAACCATCGGTAGGCACGGTTGCTCCTCCGCTGAGTGCATTAGGCCTTCGATTATCTCTGGCGTCGCTGTCGCGCACGGAAGTCCTAAAGCCGTAGAATTCGCTAGAAAAATCTCCGAGAACGATTCGCCGACACAAGCCTCGATGCCCCAGCGTTTCAGGGCCTGAGGCGCGTGCTCACGCGAAGAACCACAGCCAAAATTCTCGTTGGTCAACAAAATCGACGCATCCTGATACTGGGCCTGGTCAAAGATATGCAGCGTACCCGCCTCGACAAGCGCTTTTCGGTCATCCTCAAACACGTGCGCCTCAAGCCCTTCGAACCGCACCGATCGAAGAAAGCGGGCCGGAATAATCCGGTCGGTGTCGATGTCCTGGCCGCGCATCGGAACCGCAGTGCCGGTAATACGCTCAATCTTCGGCACGGCGTGGCCCTGACCCATCACGCACCCTCTTTGACTGGCACGAGTGCACGTACGTCCGTTACCTCACCAGCGATTGCCGCAGCGGCAACCATTGCGGGGCTCATGAGGAGAGTCCGGCCAGTGGGACTTCCTTGGCGACCCTTAAAGTTTCGATTGGACGACGAAGCGCACACCTGACGGCCCTCAAGCTTGTCGGGGTTCATCGCTAGGCACATCGAACAACCCGCACCACGCCATTCGAAGCCAGCGTCACGGAAAATCTCGTCGAGACCCTCCTGCTCAGCAGCCACACGAACTGCCTGCGACCCGGGCACGACCAAACCGGTGACGTGGGGTGAAACTCGCTTTTTGGCAATAACTTGAGCGGCTTCGCGCAAATCTGTCAGCCGGGAATTCGTACATGAGCCAATAAACGCTACGTCAATCTTAGTGCCGGCGATCGGTGCGCCGCTATCAAGTCCCATAAATTCCAAAGCTTCAGTAATCGCTGGCCGATCCTTTGCTTCAACATCTGTGGGCGCTGGGATTGTCTCACCGACCTGGACCGACTGACCCGGGTTGATTCCCCAAGTGACGACTGGCGCTAGGGCGGTGCCATCAATCTGGACGCGATCATCGTAGTTGGCATCAGCGTCTGAGGCCATTGACCCCCACCAAGTTTTGGCCGTTTCAAATGCTTCACCGGATGGTGTGAACGGTAGACCATCGAGATAGGCAAACGTCGTGGTGTCGGGGTTAACGTAACCAACGCGTGCGCCACCCTCAACCGACATGTTGCACACGGTCATTCGCTCGTCCATCGTCATACCATCGAGAACTTCACCACCATACTCGTAGGCGTAGCCAACTCCACCTTTTACGCCAAGTCTCCGAATAATCTCGAGGATTACATCTTTTGCATAGACGCCTTGGCCAAGAGAACCCGTCACATCAATCCGGCGCACCTTTAAGGGATCGATGGCTAGACACTGTGATGCCAAAACGTCGCGGACTTGCGACGTGCCGATGCCAAACGCTACAGCACCAAACGCCCCATGCGTTGACGTGTGACTATCACCGCACGCAATTGTCATGCCCGGCTGCGTCAGTCCGAGTTCTGGAGCAATCACGTGGACAATGCCCTGTCTTGGGCTCGATAGATCCCAAAGCGGTACCCCGAACTCCTTCGCGTTTCGCTCGAGTGCCGACAACATCTCTTCAGCAAGCACATCGGCGAATGGCCGAGTCTGGTCACGGGTTGGGACGATGTGGTCGACAGTGGCAAACGTCCGTTCAGGAAATTCTACCTTCCATCCGCGGCCGCGCAGCATTTCAAAGGCTTGTGGGCTGGTCACCTCGTGTACAAGATGCAGACCAATGAACATCTGGGTCTGACCAGTTGGAAGATGGCGCACTCGGTGTGCATCCCAGACTTTCTGTAACAATGTGCGGTTCATAAGCTTCGGGGATATTCTGCAGCAAAAAGCGACGCCGGATAATCAACGTCTAACTGAAAGCCTACGTGAGGCAGTCGACCGATGCAACCTGCTGGTCACTTTTGCTACGGATCAATTAGCAAAGGCTGCCCACCAGTGTTCGCAATCCGACTGTAGTTCTCAATAGTCGAGGGTGCGCAATCAAGAACTCCCCGACTCGCCTTCAGCATATAGTGCTGAGCCACAGTACTTACAGTAAGAGGCATCGCGATCATGGCCTTCTCGAGAGCACACGAGACAGGCCTGCGTCGACACCTTCAAAATTGGATTTAACTTGGCCAATTCAACCGAGACGATACCAGTCGGTACGGCGATAATGGCGTAACCTAGGATCATCAACCCTGCAGCCGTAACCTGGCCCAAGGTGGTCGCCGGCGCAATGTCGCCGTATCCAACAGTCGTCATCGTGACAATTGCCCAGTACATGGCTCGCGGAATGCTTGTAAAGCCGCTCGCCTCGCCTTCAATGAGATACAGTACGGAACCAACAACGACCGCGATTGACAGTATGGAACTCACAAAGACGGTGATCTTCACGCGGCTTGCCCGTAAAGCTGCCATCAAGAAATCGCCCTCTTTCACGTAACTAGCAAGCTTAAATACACGGAAGACCCTCAATAGACGCAGTGTGCGAATCACGAGCAACGACTGGCTACCTGGCATAAGGACGCTAAGGTAGGTGGGTAAAATAGCCAATAGATCCACCAGGCCGAAGAAGCTAGTCACATAACGTCGCGGGTTTTGTACGCTGACTAGCCGAGCGACATACTCGGCCGTAAAGAGGATGGTGAAGCCCCACTCCAACCCGAGTAACTCTTGGCTATAGCGGTTGTGAATCGAGGTGACGCTGTCGAGCATCACCGCTGTCACGCTGATAACGATCGCCGTAATCAAAAAGACGTCAAACAGCTTGCCGGCAACTGTGTCGGCCTCGAACACAATTTCATGGACGCGATGCCGCCAAGGCGCCATGAAACTGATAGGTGGAAGGTCGGTCGTACCCGGTGGTCTCATCGACGTGGTGATCGTCCAGGAGAACGCCGTCGCGGTCTGGGGGCGTCGACCTTTTTCTTGGGTAGCGGCGTGTCAGCCGGTCGATGAAGTGGCGCATGAAGGCTCTGTTGGTAGTAGTCATCAAGCAACATGGCAATGAGCGCAGACTCGTCTTCGTTCTCAGCGAGTTCCCGGGCAAGCGCAACAAATCGCTGGCTCCGCTCACGCTTTAGCGCATCCCGGTCTCGGAGTCTTGCCTCGAGTAGGACGGTGACACGTTCCGCCACCAACGTTTCCACATCCGACGGCGTTGGCAAGGGGCGTTCCTGCATCTCAATACCAAAGGCCTTTGCAATCTTATTCAGCGTGAACCACTCCAGTTCTGTGACAAGCGACATGGCGATGCCGCTCGCACCGGCCCGACCGGTCCGGCCCGCACGGTGAATGTAACCTTCGATGTCGGCTGGTGGCTCATACTGAATGACGTGCGACAAATCGGGAATGTCGAGCCCACGTGCGGCTACGTCGGTTGCCACGAGAAACCGAAGTGACCCCTGTCGCACACGCTTCAGCACGCGTTCGCGCTCAGTCTGGGATAAATCCGCGCTCAATTCGTCAGCGTCGTAACCAAAGTTCTTCAGCAGATTGGACACGTAGTGCACCATCGACTTCGTGTTCGAGAAAATGATGGCTGACGCCGGATTTTCCAGTTCGATAATCCGCATTAGACTGCGATCCTTGTCCATCCCGGGCACGATGTAATACACGTGCTCGGTATCAGTCACATGGACGTGGTCGCGGCTGAGGGATAGGAACTCGGGCTCGTGAAGAAACTCCCGAGCAGTGCGCATGACAAAGTCTGGAAAGGTCGCTGAGAACATACAACTGTGCAGTCGACGCTCCGGAAAGTGCCGTTGCATTTCCTTCATGTCCGGATAGAAGCCCATCGACAACATTCTGTCGGCCTCATCAAAGATGACCATCTTGAGGTGCTTGAACGACATCGTCCGTTTGAGTAAATGGTCAAGCACGCGGCCCGGTGTGCCTACGACGATGTGCGCCCCGTCGCGTAGCGCGTCAACCTGCGGGCCGTAACCAACACCACCGTAGACTGGAACATGGCGCAGACCAGCATCCCCGCAGAGCGTCTCGGCCTCGTGCCACACCTGTCTCGCGAGCTCTCGGGTCGGCACAAGCACGAGAGCCTGGCAGTGAGGACGCGATTGATCCAGGCGTTTTAGCATCGGCAGTAAAAACGCACCGGTCTTGCCGCTGCCAGTTCGAGCTTGAATCAACATGTCTCGGCGGGCCAGCAGATACGGAATCGCCATCGCTTGCACTGGCATGAGAGTCGTCCAGCCGGCGCGGGCCGCCCCTGCACGCAAGGGTGCTTCGAGGTCATCAATTCCGACCTCGGGCAACAGGTCTTTAGGCTCCGACACGACAGATTCGTTAAGAAGTTTCGCCAAGCGGATATCTTTAGTAGGACATTCCAAGAACAGGTGACCTGGTCAATCATGTCACAGGTGGCTGAAATTGGCTGGTCGGTATAGATTCCCTCGACGCGAGCACACTCGATAAACAAGACGACAACACATTTACAGCGAGTGTCACTCTGGAGTGCTACACCGTGATAGATTGATCAGGGCTTCCCAAGATAAATGCAAACCTGAGTGATTTTGAAGGAGACAAATCATGCCAACCACAATGTCTTTTTGGATGCGCGGCTTTTTGTCAGCGTTGCTGGCTACTAGTTTCGGCCTCGCCGGAGCCTGCGCAGCTGGTGAAGCCCCGGCTGATGAGACCACCGAGGAAACGCCGGCGCCTTCAGCAGAACTGCGTATTGCGCATGAACCAACGACCGACGACGAGCTACCGGCCGCCTTGCTCGGTACCGCACCGTCCCCACAGGGTCAGGCCCTCCATTACCTACCCGGAGATACCGCGACCACGGGTTATCTTGCGCTACCCGATGGTGACGGACCACACCCTGCGGTTATCTTGGTGCATGAGTGGGACGGTCTAAAGGACCGGGTGCGTCAAGTGGCCGATGCACTCGCAGCAGAAGGCTATGTCGCACTTGCGGCCGATCTCTTTCAGGGTCGAACAGGAAGCAACCCTGACGAAAATCGTGCCTTGACCCGAGAGGCTCGGGCAAACATGGATCAGGTGGTAACCAACCTGAACGTCTCGGCCGCCTACCTACGCGATCGAGTCGACACGAGCGGTAAGGTCGGGGTAATGGGTTGGTGTTTTGGTGGAGGGATCGCGCTGAGCTATGGTCTTGACGGTGACACGCACGAAGGTACAGCAATGTTTTATGGTCAACTCGTCCAGGATCCAGAGATACTGCAGCGGATCACGCATGAAGTCTATGGTACGTTCGCTGCAGAGGATGCAGGGATTCCACCCCAAGATGTCGAACAGTTCGTCGAGGCATTGCGGACAGCCAACATAGAGAATGATGTCCACATCTACGACGAGGTGAACCACGGGTTCTGGCTGTTTGTAGACCAAGAACCTGATACACGCACAGAACCCGCCCTCAATGCATGGCAGCGTCTGAAGAGCTACCTATCCCGCACATTGAGTAACTAGAGATAAAAAAAGGAGGCAGAAATTAATGTCTCTGCCTCCTTTTTCCTACTATTAAATTCCCGCAGTTACACGGCGCAAGTCATATCTTCACCGCAACACATCGGCGACTTAATTTTGCCGTGATCATCAGGGCACTTCGAAATGTGCACGGCCTTCCCATCTAACATCAGCGTGTCGTGCACCAACTCTTTTCCGCATTTTCCACAGGTCATCGTCCCCACACTCATCCCACACTTCGGACAGGTATACGCAGCCATAACGCTCCTTTAGCAAATCAATCAGAAATCACAAGTCTCTAGTGTAAACAATCTGTCGCGGACACGATAGCGGTCCTCGGTGCGCGGGCAATAGCAACCCCACGAAGAACGCCGTCACCGCTAGGAACCATGCTGGACAGGTGAACCCGTCGGTCTATTCCACGATAAGCGTGCCGTGCATGCCGGCCTCGTAGTGACCCGGCAAAAAACAGCCGGTGGTCCACTCGCCTCGTCTGTTCTCGGGCAATGTGAACGTCATCACAAAAGTCTGGCCGGCCTTGGCCTCCACCATCGTGCCGTGTTCGTGTCCTTCGCCGTGGGCATGGGCATCGTCGGCGTTCTCCTCGGCGTGTTCGGCGTGGCTCGCCGCGTCGTCCTGGTGGGCATGACCGGCATCCGTGCTATCAACTTCCTCAATGTTTACATGGAGACCACCGAACAGGTCATGTATGAAGTCGTTTCCCTCCGGCTCGCGCCCGGCCATGAACTCATGGCTGACGCGCCCCACGTTTCGGATAACCAATGTCACCTCACGACCGGCAGGAATCCGCAGCGGGTCTGGGAGAAACGAATACTCATCCAACGTGACGTCGATTCGTAGGGCCTCAGTCCCCTGTGCAAACGACGAACTTCCGCTGCCCGCAAGGAGGACTAGCGCCGCGAGCATCAGCACAGTAAGTGAGGCTAGCCGGGTGAGGTTACTTCCGCGTAATGTTGAGCTTACTCTTCGCCTAACTGACCGTTGATCTTGTGTCATCAAGAGTCTCCAAAGATACCGAAATAAAATTTAGATCCGACCCAGCACTTTCCCGAACTGAAACACCTTGACTACGGATGCTGGATGAGTCCTTGTTGTTATGTTTCGAGAGGAAACTTTAATCAGAGTTAGTCTAAAACAACGCGTGATGGAGTCAAGCGCTGCACAACCGTATACAGCGCAAGCCCGACGCCGAGGATACCAAGACCAACGAGTGACGCGAACGTCTCATTCATCAGCACAAACGTTAGTGCCCAGACGTTGACCGCCAGATAGAGGGCGGGCGTAACCGGGTAGCCCCAGGTTCGGTATGGCCGCGCTAGGTTAGGCTCGGTCCACCGGAGGACGTACACGCCAGCGACGGCCAAAGTTGAGATCGTAGTCAACAGGATCGACGCGTAGAGAAGCACCTGAGGAAACGTAGACGTGTAGATGAACGTAAGCGCTACCACTGTCTGGAAAACAAAGGCGTTCACAGGCAAGCCACGCCTACTCTTCACCGACAGCCACGCCAACGCCGGAATGTCTTCGCCCATTACCATTAAAATTCTGGGCCCCAGGAAAACATATGCGCTCACAGTCGAGGCTAGCAGGCCTGCGATAATGGCAGCCGCGATCTGCCCACCGGCCTCACCAAAGATCTGCACGCCCGCCAAGAAACCGATTTCCACCTGACCAGCCAGCTGGTCCATCGCAACAGTACGGAGAAACACGTAGTTGAGTAGCACGTATAGTACGGTAACCACGCCGGTCCCAAAGAGTAACGCTCGCGGCAACGTACGGCTTGGTTGGTCAATCTCACCGATGACGTAGATCGCCGCGTTCCAACCGGTGTAGGCGTAGGACACGAAGATGAGCGCTACCGCAAAGGCTGGTCCGGTCATGACGCCGAGAACCCCTACCTGCGGCACTAGCGACAACTCCTGCGCACGGTCGACAGTGAAGGCAGCGACGATAAATCCCAAGATGAGACACACCTTCAGACCGGTCAGCACGTTTTGGAACAGGGCGCCAACCCGGAGGCTCGACGCGTGGATCAGTGTGAAAGTAAGCACCGCCCCAGCGGCTAGATGTTTTGCGGGCAGGCCAGGAATGAACGCGTCGGTGTACGACGCCAGGGCCATAGCAGCTAAAGCCGAGGGCCCGGCAAACCCAACTGTCGCCGAGACCCATCCGGCCAAAAACCCCAACGCTGGCGTGTAGACCCGACGGAGGATGTGATATTCACCGCCTGAGCGTGGTAGTGCTGCTCCCAGCTCGCCGTAGCTGAGCGCGCCACATAGTGCGACCACCCCACCAACGAGCCACAGCATCATGATGGCGAACGGTGACCGGATGTCGGCAACCTGAAACCCGAGCGTCGTGAAAACGCCAGTGCCGACCATCGCCGCAATAACGAACGCCGTGGCCGTCGTTAGACCGAGCGGTTTGCTCCCACCGTTCCCTACATTGGTCATCGTAATGAAAGAAGGGCGCGACGGATCGACACACCCTTCGACCGTTTACCGTTGACGCAGCTTCGCGGGTCTTCTCTGCAGCAAAAGCTTGGTGCCATTTCAATTGTCACAGAATTCTTAATAGGCCACCGCCATACCATCCTTATGGTGGCTGGAACCACCAATCATGGCTCCGGTCGTGCGATCAAAGACGATGCCCTGTCCCCCTCCAACGCCGCCAATGTCCGTGCGGAGTCTCAGTTCGTGACCCATAGTCTCAAGCTGGGCACGGACATGCGGGGCAATGCCCGGCTCAACGGTCACGGTCATTCCACGATTGTGGTTAACCCGAGGCACTTCAAGTGCCTGCTGCATGTTCATCCCGAACTCGACGATGTTTAGGAACACCTGCACGTGCTGCTGCGGCTGAACTGAGCCACCCATTACACCGAAGCTCATAAAGAACTCGCCGTCCTTAAAGGCCATCGCGGGGATGATCGTGTGGAACGGGCGCTTGTGTGGCGCCACCACGTTGACATGCTCTTCCTCTAACGAGAACAATGCCGCGCGGTTCTGCAGCGTGATTCCAGTGTCTGGCACTACCAGTCCAGAGCCGAACGACGCGAAGATACTGTAGATGAACGAAACAGCGTTGTGGTCTTCATCCATCACCGTCAGGTAGACAGTGTCGCCCCGTTCGGGTAGACCGGATTCATTCAACTCCTGTGCATGTTCCGGGTCAATGCGTTCAAATTGTGATTTGCCGTAACGCTTAGAAGTCAGGACATCGACTGGCAACTCATTCGCATCAGGGTCACCCACCCACTGGGCAAGGTCGGCGTATGCGAGCTTCTTAGCTTCAATCAGATGATGAAGGTAGTCAGCTGTGTTGTGGCCGAGCCCTCTCATGTCAACATTCTCGAGAGTATTCACCATCTCAAGCGCGGCAATGCCCTGACCGTTGGGCGGAAGTTCGTAGAGTGTGTACTCCTTATAGTCGGTCGACAGTGGCTCCACCCAGGTCGAGGCGTGCTCCTCAAAATCCTGCATGGTGAGAAATCCGTGCTTACTGTCGGAATAGGCCACGATCGCCTCAGCAATCGGTCCACGATAGAACGCATCACGGCCGCCCTCGGCGATCATTCGCAGCGTCTTAGCTAGCCCAGGATTAACGAAGAGGTCACCGATCTGTGGCGCCTTTCCGTCAACCAACCACGTGGCAGCCGCAGGCGGTTCGCGCAGTAACTTGCGCTCGCTCCCCGCCCAAGCTTCACCGATCCGCTCAGTGACGTGGAAGCCGTGCTCGGCGTAGTAAATAGCCGGCTTGAGCACCTCGGCCATCGCCATCGTGCCGTACTCCTCGAGCAGGGTGAACCAGCCAGCCACCGCGCCCGGTACCGAGACCGAATAAATGCCACCAATGCGGTCCATGCCCTGCTCATCGAGCCGCATCTTGAGATCGTCGAGTGTCATGCCGTATGCCGAGCGGCCGCTTCCATTGAGCCCAACAAGCTTTTTTTCAGACTCTAAATAGACCATGGCGAACATATCGCCGCCGAGCGCGGTGCTGTGTGGTTCGACCACCGTCAGCACAGCCGCCGTAGCGACAGCCGCGTCGATGGCATTTCCACCCTTCTTGAGAATATCGAGACCAGCCAGCGCGGCGAGTGGCTGGCTCGTGGCCACAACACCACGATGGCCGATCGTTGGTGAGCGCTTCGTATCGAATGGGAATGGTGAACCCGACTCCTGCGCTGCGAGCGCGCTGCCCATCATCACGACAAACACCGCGGCCAGGGCCATGTCGAATATCCTCTGGTGCATTAGGTTGACTCCTTCTCAAAGATTAATCAGGCTCCACTCCATTACGGTTACGGTGTTCCAATCAAGACCGGTGGGACCCCTTGCTCTGCCAGGGTTTCGTTGAGCGACCTGACATCCTCGATCGCTCTACGCACCTCGACTAACGTATCCCGCATCCGCGTTTCGAGCACTTCTTGCACTTCGCGCTGCTGGTCGTTTGGCGGGAAATCGTAAGTGGCCACATTCCTGATGAGGTATCCGATCCGGCCAGACAACATCGTCGGCCAACGGATTTGATCTTGCCCGGTGCCTGTCCGCTTCAACTGAATCAACTTTTCCTCGGCCGCGATGAGGGTACCGTCCACTTCCTCGGTCGCTTCAATGAGTGAGTCACGGCCTGCGGGGGCATCGGCCAGGACCGCCTGTAGGTCATAAAGCTGCCGGCGGAGCCACTCCAGTTGGTTGATGGCCGCTGTCACCTGTTCGTGATCGTCACGTAGTTGATACAGCAGCGCGGTTTGTTGGGCGATGTCGTCCTCGCTTCCCTCGGAATTCGGGTCTTTCAAAACCTGAAGCTGCCGCCGCTGTTCACGGTCGGCGAGGTCCAGAACAACCGTGTAGGCTCCCGGTGGTTCAAGAACAGTGATTTCACCACCACCCGACCGCCAGCGCTCGTCGCCCAGGTCCAACCACTCTCCGTAGATTGGCTTCGTCCGCAGCTTGATCTCTGCTGACGGTTCACTTCGGAGGTCCCACCAAACTCGGTTGATCCCCTCGTGCGTAGTTCCATCGAGGATACGAACAGTTTCACCGCGGTCGTTTTCGATCCTAATGCTCACGTCATCGTGACCATCAGACCCGAGCCAGTAGTTGATCGAGGCACCGTACGGCGGGTTCTCACCGTCAGACGGATCGTTCGGCATCGCCTGTGGTGACGTAATGTTATGCAGGCGATAGGTCGGGCGCGGTTCAAATAAGTGCACCTCGGAGTTAGCCACCTCCGGTGTGAGTTGTTGCAAGGGGGACAGGTCATCAAGAATCCAGAACCCCCGTCCGTAGGTGCCGACGACCAGGTCGTTGAAGTGTTCCTGGATGACAAGCCCGTAGTTCGGCGCGGCTGGCATGTTCGTCTGCAGCGGCTGCCACTGATCACCGTCATTGAACGAAACATAGACGGCGTTCTCAGTGCCCAAGTACACCAAGCCCGGACGCACCGGGTCTTCCTGAATGCTTCGTGCAAAGCTGAGAACGCTGTCGGAAATGCCATCAGTGATCTTCGTCCACGATTCACCGTAATCGTTAGTACGGTAGACGTACGGGGCAAAATTGCCCACCTGGTGGAACTCAACTGCGAGATACGCCTTGCCAGCATCCCACTTCGATGCATCAATGCCCCGAACAACACCAAGCTCCGGCAAGTCGGGAATGTTCGCCGTGACATTTTGCCAGTTGAGACCATTGTCACGACTGACATGCACGAGCCCGTCGTTCGACCCGGCGTAGAACACTCCAGGCTGCGCCGGCGACTCATCGAAGGCATAGACAACACAGCAGTACTCAACACCGATATTGTCAGGCGTGAGACCTCCAGACAGTCCCTGCTTGCTTTTATCATTCGTCGTTAAATCAGGGCTAATAACCTCCCAACTCTGCCCATCGTTCACCGTCCGATGCACATGCTGGCTGGTTACGTAGATTGTGTCGTGGTCGTGGGGCGAGATGAGCAGCGGAAAGGTCCACTGGAATCGGTAACGCAGTGTCTCAGCCGGCCATCCAATCGTGCTCTCTGGCCACACCTCCACCTGCCTGAATTGTCGGGTGCGCTCGTCGAACCTAACGACGATCCCACCAACCGCACCGGAACCGGACGCCGATGACCAAATGATGTCCGGCTCCACCGGATCTGGGGTTGCAAAACCGCTCTCCCCTCCACCCACTGAGTGCCACATGCCACGCGGAATGCGGCTACCACCAAAGCCCCCAGTTCGACTGTTGCTCGGCCCACGAAAGGATGGTCCGTCCTGCCGATTACCGTAGACGTTGTAGGGCACTTTCGTATCGGTCGTCACGTGGTACATCTGAGCAATCGGCAGATTCACCCGTAGCCAAGTCGCACCTCGGTTCTCTGAAATAGCGAGACCACCGTCATTACCGATGATCATCCGGTCGCCGTTGGTCGGATCGATCCAAATGTCGTGTTGATCACCGCCCGGTCGCCGCCGGCCAGTTTGAACGGTGCCAGTCTGCCCCCCGTCAATCGACTTTACGAGCGGCGCAGTTAGGAAATACGCTTCGTCAGGGTCGTCTGGGGCGACGGCGCAGTTGTTGTAGTAGGCGGTGCGACCACCGAAATTCTGATCGTAGGTCACAAGTTGCCAGGTCTTGGCTCCATCATCCGAGCGCCACAATTCACCGTTATCGGTCTCCTCGCCATTTAGTGGCACCCCATCACCAGTCTCAATAAGCGCATAGATTCGGTTGGAGTCGGCCGGCGTCAGACAGACATCAACTTTGCCGATGGTTCGGAGAGGTAAACCATTGCCCTCAAGTTTTCTCCAGGTATCACCTGCATCGCGTGACACGAACAGTCCGCTACCAGGCCCGCCGCTTTCGCGACCCCAAGTGTTAATGATTACGTGCCACATCCCTGCATACAAGATTCTGGGGTTGTTTGGATCCATCTCAACACTTGAGGCACCAGTATTCTCATCTACAAAAAGGACGTGCTCCCAGGTCTCACCGCCATCCATAGTCCGATACACCCCGCGCTCAGGTTGCGACGCGTGCGCGTGGCCCAGAGCCCCGACATAGACAATGTTGGGGTTCGATGGATGAATAAGAACGCGAGAAATCCGACCGGTTGCGCCGAGCCCCATGTTGCTCCAGGTGCTACCGCCGTCGGTTGACTTCCACACTCCATCACCGATCGTCACATTCGACCTGATGTGTGGTTCGCCAGTACCAACCCAGACGATTTCAGGGTCGGAGGCCGCAACCGCCAGGGCGCCAATCGAGTGGGATGGGTGGTCGTCAAACACCGGTTCCCAGAACAGACCACCATCTACAGTCTTCCACACGCCACCTGACGCGGCACCAACGTAATAGATATGTGGGTTGCCCGAAACCCCGGCCACTGAAGCAATTCGGTTTCCGACCGGTCCGATATGCCGGTAGCGTAGCCCCTCATAATGATCGGGTGATATATCCTGACCCGTCGAGGTTCCGGCAAAAATAAAAATAGGTGCAAGCGTCACTAGGCAGGCAAAAACGCGCGTCCGCATCCGTTCGGCCAACTTCGTCATTGGGACCCCCTCTAGAAACATCCCCGTACCGCGGTAACTACATCTTACGCTTAGCGCCGATCGGTTACGAATAAATAGGCACCCGACCTGACCTCCACCCCCACATCATCTTTAGCTGAATCAGATACAAGCAAGATAGAATCCCAGCGGGAATGTGCGAGACCGATGCCATGTCAGCGAGCTTGACCAAAAGGTCCTGCATTGCGAGGAAATACGCTACGGCGTTGGTGATTGCACTCCTAGTGCTCGGTGCGCCCGGAACGCTCTTCCTTTATGGCAATGAGCAGGCCGACCGCGCACGCGTTGAGCAGTACTTGGAGCACCTGAGAACTGTGTTGCCGGAAGCTGATCATTTCGTTAGTAAAGACGGAGAATATCCACACTTCCGCGGGTACACCCGCGGCACGGGCAACGACGTTGGGACACTAGTTGGCCTAGCCTATCTCAACAGTGATGTCGGACATGTTATTACGGGATACGCAAGTGAGATCGTCGTCATGGTCGGGCTTCGACCAGTCGGCACCATAACCGCAGTCACGGTCGTTACTCATGACGAACCCTACGGCTATCGGTCAATCGATCTAGCGCGTTTCAGAGATCAGTTCCCTAACCGCCGATACCGCGAACGGCTACGGGTCGGCGACGACGTTGATGGCATCTCGGGTGCAACGATTACGGTAAGCGCCGCCACATCCGCCATCCGGCGATCAACGCGGCGAATGTTTCGTGAATTCGTCAAGGAACAATTAGAGGCGCAACCGTGACCGTTACCAAGTTCGTCGCAGCCTGCGCGATGGCCAGTTGCCTGAGCTTTGTACCGGTCCGCGCGGAACCACCATCCCAAGCCATTGAGACCGGTCAGCCCACCCTCTCTCTCGAAGACCTCGACGCATTGTTGGAGGAAGATGAAATCGAAGAGTCGGTGGCCTCGCTTAACTCGAGCGAGGTCGCGGACATTATCGGTATCGTGGTCGTGCTCGGTTTTGCGTTCTTCAGCTTTGCAAGGAAGAGTGTCGCCCTCAAATACATCTCGTTTGCTATGTCGATTGCATATCTTGGTTTTTACAAATCAAACCTCGTCTCGATCGTTAACATTTTCGCGATTCTTCAGGGCAATCTTCCTGGGTTTAGGCATAGCATCCCGTGGTACCTGCTTATCGGCTTCACGGTGGTATCGACCGTGCTCTGGGGGCGGCTCTACTGCGGGCGGATTTGCGCATTCGGGGCACTCACCCAAGTGCTTGATCGCCTTCTGCCGTCGCGGCTTCGCATCGATCCTCCAGCGTGGCTCGACCGACGGCTGGCTTACCTCAAGTACGGCATCCTCGGCGGGGTGTTGGTTTACTTCCTCGGCACAGGTGATTTCCTCATCTATCGGTATGTCGAGCCGTTCTGGATGTTCACGCTGAATGGCAACGTGGTTATGTGGACGCTTGTCGCTATTCTTCTAATAGCCACGGTTTTCGTCCGTAATCTTTATTGTCGGTATCTGTGCTCAGTCGGCGCAGCGCTTGGCCTCATTTCGAACCTCACCGTGTTTCGGATTAAGCGTTGGGGTGAATGTCAGAACTGTAAGATCTGCGAGAAAGCCTGTGAGTGGGGCGCAATCGACGGACCAAAAATCTCAGTTGCCGAGTGTGTCCGCTGCGACGACTGCGAACGTATCTACCACGACCAGAAGAAGTGTGTGCACTGGATCGTGCTACAAAAGAAACCGCGAGCCCAGATAATAACCTCCTCCTAACCCAAGCAGTATGGCGGAACCTGGTCGGAAACGTTGGTCTTCGCGCGGGTCGTTCATACTCGCTACCACGGGCGCGGCGGTCGGCTTAGGGAACGTCTGGCGGTTCCCATTTCTCGCTGGTGAAAACGGCGGTGCGGCGTTCGTCTTGGTTTACCTCGCCTTCGCCTTTCTCATCGGAGTCCCTGTGATCACGGCCGAATTGGCATTGGGACGCATGGGGCACCGGAGTCCCATTGGTTCGGCCAAGGCGATCATCCGAGAACAGGGCGCCCACGCAGGGTGGCAGATAATCGGTGTCGTTAGTTTATTGGTTCCTTTTCTCGGCTTTACCTATTACAGCATCGTCGCCGGCTGGTCCCTGTACTACACCGTCGAGGCCGTACGGAATACTTTCAACAGTATGGGCGCTGCCGATTCGCAGCGTCTGTTCCAAGACCTAGCGGCCTCACCGTGGCTCACTGTGTTCCTGCAAGGTGTCGTGATCGGACTCACCGCTGTGGTCGTCGGGAGTGGTCTCCATCGCGGCATCGAGCGTGCCACGAAGGTCATGATGCCCAGCCTCGTATGCATCATGCTGATCATGATCGTTTACAACGTCTTCGCGGCCGATGTCACCGCTGCCTTAGCTTTTCTCTTCACACCCGACTTCTCGCAACTCACTGGCACGTCGCTGCTGCTCGCGCTCGGGCAGGCATTCTTCTCAGTCGGCGTGGGTGTTGGCTTTATGATGACCTATGGTGCTTATCTGCCCAGAGAAGTCTCGGTTCCCCACGCGGCGTTCGTGATTGGTGCAGTCGATACAACCATCGCACTACTGGCCGGCCTTGTGATCTTTCCAATTGTCTTTGCCTCAAATCTGAATCCCGCTGAGGGTCCAGGACTCGTGTTTGTCACGATGCCAGTTGCTTTCGGCAGCATGGGTCTAGGACATGCACTCGGTGTGCTGTTCTTCCTGCTACTGTCACTCGCAGCCTACACAACGACGCTCGGCATGCTTGAGCCGATCGTGTCGTATCTGGAGGAACGATGGCAGACTTCACGGCGAACACTGGCTATTGTGGCCGGCAGTTCAATTTGGGTAGTCGGCTTCCTCCCCGCGTTGTCTGACAACGTGTTGGCAGATATTAGACCGTTCAGCTTCATCGGCGCGATGGCGGAAATGTCGTTCTTTGAAGTGTTCGATTTTGTAACAGCGTCGGTCTTGCTACCAATTAACGCGCTGCTGATTGCACTATTCTCGGGATGGGTTATCGCGGGAAACGCGTTTCGGCGGGAGTTAGCAATGAAACACGACGTTTTCTTTACGGTCTGGCAGATACTAATGCGTTACGTCGCGCCGGCCGCTGTTCTTGTAATCTTAATCTCTGGTTTCATCGAATAGCCCAGCTTAATGGGCCCACGCAGCCGCGCTACCTAAGCTCCTCCGTTGTCTTCTGACTCAGGCAGTCGATACGCGAGTAACTCTCCAGCGTAGGTGCCACCGCCCACAGCGACAACGATGTACTGCACACCGTCAATACTGTAGGTCATCGGAGATCCGGTCTGTGAAGATGGCATAAACACTGCGTCAATCTCCTGACCGGTCATTTTGTCGTAGGCTCGAAGCCGCGCGCCCTCGCGCTCGTCAGCTGAAGTAAACACCCCGCCGTCACCTGCAATGACAAGCGTCTTGGTTACGAGCGTCCCAACCCGTCCGACACGACCAGTGCGCGGGATGTCAAAATCCTGAAGCGCCGGATGGTCACGTACACGGTCTGCCGTCTCGCCGTGTGCGACTTGCCAGAGAATCTCTCCAACATTGAGATCAATCGCCGTGATCCGTCCCCACGGCGGTTTCACCAACGGCAGACCAGAGACACTCAACGCTGCCCGTGCAGCATTGACGCCCGTTGGACGGCCGCGAATGAAATCCATATCCGATCGCTCGGGATTGTTGACAAGACCGAGCGTCGCGACCTGTGTCTTTGAATAGATGTAGAAAATCCCGGTTTCCGGGTCTAAAGCACCGCCTGGCCAATTGGGCCCGCCGGTAGACGATGGAATCATCAGGGTTCCGTAGGTGCCGTCAGCTGTCGCAACCGATGGAGGGGTGTAAAGAGGTCCGAGACGGAATCGTGAGGCAACTTCGAGCGCCTCGGCTCGGAGCGCAGGTGTGAAGTCAATTAAATCGTTTGGGCCAATCCCCTGACGGTCGAAAGGAGGTGGCTTCGTCGGATAGGGCTGAGTCGGCGCCAGCACTTCACCAGGCACGTCCGAGGGAGGAACCGGACGCTCTTCAATTGGCCAGACCGGTTCCCCTGTTACACGATCGAAGACAAACAGAAAACCTTGCTTCGTCGGCTGAACGATCGCCTTTATGGCACGACCGTCAACCGTGATGTCAGCAAGGATAGGCGCACATGGTAGGTCTAAATCCCAGACATCGTGATGTACAGTCTGGTAGTGCCACACGCGTTCTCCGGTCTCAAGATCGACCGCTACCAAACTATCACCGAAGAGATTGTCACCCAGCCGGTGCCCACCGTAGTAATCACCTGTCGGCATCTCAAGCGGCAGATAAGCTAAGCCTAGGTCAAGGTCAACGGTTACTTGCCCCCACAGGCCCGTATTACCAGTGTAGCGCCAGGACTCATTTAACCAAGTCTCGTGACCGTACTCGCCTGGCTGCGGGATCGTATGAAAGATCCACTTCCGCTCCCCAGTGCGGACGTCGTAGCCGCGTACATATCCCTTGACGTTCTCCCGGCTGGCCGGCGCGCCGCCTACCGCGTGCGCAGCGCCAATGATGATCGTATTACCAGCAACAACCGGAGCCGCGTGTAAGCCAACCTCGCCCGTGACAGGATCAATCTCCTGGTCAAGGTCTCGCTTTAAATCAACGATGCCGTCCAAACCAAAGTTCGGAACTTGGTCACCGGTTGACGCATCGAGCGCAACAAGATGGTACCCAGGCGTGACATAGAGGATCCGACCCGCTGCACCATCGTCCCAGAAAGCGAGCCCGCGTCCCGACAGCCGACGAGGAGCCTGCTGACCTCGTTCGCCCTCGTCAAGGCGGTGCATCCACAGCAGTTCCCCGGTCTTCGCATCCAGCGCAACAAGCGCTCGGCGTGAACCCGCGGTTGTGTAAATCACGCCACCCACCATGAGCGGAGTGACTTGGTAGTTCGACTCCGGCCGCGGGCCGAAGCTGTCGGTCTGGAAGGTCCACGCTAGTTCCAAGTCACCAAAGTTTTGAGCAGTGATCTGATCAAGTGACGAATAGCGGGTACTTGCGAGGTTGCCGCCGTAGGTGCGCCATTCAGTGTCAGGAATCACCGTCTGTGCACTTAGTGACACAGCCGCACAGAACAGAACGCTGAAGAGTAAAAGGCTGACGTTGTTACGCGAATACTGTGACACGTGCTAACCCTCCCCTGACAACTGGACCACAGCGACCCCATCCCATAGACCGCAACACGACAGGTTTGGCGTCGTCATCAAAGACAAGAATTATAGCTGGGAACGAGGGTGCCTCATCGGATTAGGCTTTCAGAAAGCATTCTCGGCTGGAACGTCCCTTTTGTCAGTTAGTTCTGGCGACAGAGGCTCGGTCTTTAAGCTCCCCCGCCTGCCGCCTAAGTAGCTGCGGTCACGGACCCTAGCGAAACATTGTCTTCTATCCCTTGTCATCTTGGGAGATGCAGTCGTAGACTGCCACGGTAGCTTGGTTGGCGTGAGCATCATTTTCTTTTCCTCATCATTACCATCAAGGGGAGTGGCATGCGGATTACGCTCTTATTGCTATCAGTCTTCACCGCTTTGATGCCGGCGCTCGTCGAAGCGCAGCCCGGCGTGACCGTTGAAGACTACACTCGTGCCGAAAGCTTTCTGAGTGGTCAGACTGACTCACTCGTTTCGGGCGTTATGACCAGTCCGGCCTGGCTGACGAGCGACAGGCTCGTCTACCAAAATCGGATTCCAGAGGGTCGGGAATTCGTGATGGCCGACCCCGCGGAGGGCGTGCGGGCGCGCGCCTTCGACCATGCCAACATGGCAGCGGCACTCTCAGCTGCAGTTAATACGGCTTTCAGTGCTTTCAACTTACCTGCTCAAGCGAGATTTTCAGATGACGGTGCGTCAATCACGTTTGGCCACCAAGAGCAGCAGTACACCTGCATCATTGAGACCTATGCCTGCCACGAGGTAGCGCAACTAGATGCGCAGAACTTACGGAACGCTGTTGTTGCCCCCGATGGACAGAAAGCTGTATTTATCCGAGAGCATAATCTCTGGATGCGTGACTTGACCTCTGGCAGAGAGACACAGCTCACGACTGATGGTATTGAACATTACGGCTACGCAACCAACAATGCGGGATGGGTCCGACGCGACCAACCAGTGGTCCTCTGGTCGCCAGACTCTGAGAAAATTGCAACCTTCCAACATGACGGCCGCTTCGTCGGTGAGATGTACCTTGTGTCCACCCAGGTCGGGCATTCCGAACTAGAAGCATGGAAGTATCCGTTGCCCGGTGATGAACACATCTTCATGATGCGGCGCGTTGTTATTCATGTGGATGAAGCTCGCGTGGTGGACCTGCTGGTTCCACCCGACCCCCACCGGTCCACGATCTCCGATCACGTGGCTAGCCGTAACGGCCAGTGGCTCGATGTGGAGTGGAGTGACGACTCATCACTGCTTGCGTTCGTTTCTTCGTCACGGAACCACAAAGAAGCCAGACTCAAGCTCGCCGACCCTGAGACTGGTGAAGCACGAAATGTTTTAACAGAGACGGTTGAAACGTTCTTCGAGTCTGGGAGAGGACGAATTAACTGGCACGCACTACCCGAAACAAATGAAGCGATCTGGTTTTCCCAACGAGATAATTGGGGACATCTCTACCTGTATGACCTGGAAACTGGTGACCTTAAACACCAGATCACGACCGGTGACTGGACCGTCTTGCAACTGCTTCGGGTCGATAAGGCGAACCGCACTCTGTACTTTATGGGTGCCGGGCGTGAGCCTGGAGACCCTTATTTCCACTACCTCTACCGTATTGGAATGGATGGCACAAACCTCGAACTTCTGACGCCCGAACCAGCGCACCACACCATCACCCTTTCGGTAACGGGCGCTTATTTCGTCGATAACTATTCGACCCCAACGGTTCCGGCAATCACGATTCTCCGGGCCGCTGATGGTGAACATCTGTTGACCGTCGAGGAGATGGACATCTCCCGTCTCGAAGAAGCCGGTTGGCAGCCACCGATTCCATTTACAGTCAAGGCGCGAGATAACGTAACTGACCTTTACGGTCTGATGTACCAGCCAACGAATCTCAACACGGCAGGCTCGTACCCGATTGTGAATTATCTCTACCCAGGTCCACAGACAGGTAGCGTCGGCAGCCGCTCCTTCCGGCCCTCGCGGAGTGATAAGCAGGCGCTGGCTGAGCTTGGATTCATCGTTGTTGAAGTGGACGCTATGGGCTCACCCGGTCGGTCAAAGTCTTTCCACGACACCTACTACGGCAACATGGGTGATAACGGCCTGCCGGATCAAATCGCCATGATCAAAGAGTTGGCAAGACGACACGCGTGGATGGACCTCGAACGCGTGGGCATCTGGGGACACTCGGGGGGAGGCTACGCCTCGACTGGTGCGATTTTGCGCTACCCGGACTTCTACAAGGTAGCGGTCTCAGGCGCCGGAAATCACGACAACCGGAACTACGAGGACGATTGGGGGGAGAAATGGCAAGGGCTCCTCGAAACGAACCCCGACGGTACGACGAACTACGATAACCAAGCGAATCAGCTCCTTGCCGAAAACTTAACAGGGAAATTGTTACTAGGGCACGGTACGATGGATAGCAACGTGCCGCCATCGAACACGCTGCTTTTAGTGGACGCCCTTATCGCAGCCAACAAGGACTTCGATCTCGTAATGTTCCCAAACCGGCGCCATGGTTTCGGCCGTGAACCATACTGGATGCGGCGGCGGTGGGACTACTTCGTAAGACATCTACTTGGAGCTGAGCCACCCAAGGGGTACAAGCTTGGCACCGTGGCCGGACGATAATACTTTGGTAGGAACAGGCGTCTCTGGTCTTAAGGAGAATTTTGTGGACCGAACTTTGATCAGAATCTTGGTGTTCTTAAGCGTAATAGTCTGGGCCACCTCCGTTGCTGCACAGGAAGATGGGGACTACTGGCCGGAATGGCGCGGTCCGTGGGCGACTGGTGTGTCCACGAATGCTAATCCCCCTCTAAAATGGAGCGAGACAGAGAATGTTCGCTGGAAGATTGACATTCCCGGTCGCGGTTCGTCCTCACCGATCGTTTGGAAAGACCGCATCTTTCTACTTACCGCAGTACCACTTGGTATCGCAGGGGAGGCCTCCCACGCGCCTCGCGGTGGATATGAGCCCAGGGACACGCACCAGTTCATGGTGCTAGCGATCAACCGGAGCGATGGTCAGATCCTCTGGGAACGGGTGGCGCGTGAAGCTCAGCCGCATGAAGCAACGCACGGCGAAAACGGTAGTTGGGCCTCCAGCTCGGCGGTGACTAACGGCGAGTTGGTCTTTGCGTCATTTGAGTCGCAGGGTGTTTATGCCTACGACCTCGACGGCAATCTCGTCTGGGAAAACGACCTCGGCAACAAAACCATGCGGAACCAGTTCGGTGAGGGGACCACGCCTACCGTACATAGCGACCGCCTGTTCGTGGTTTGGGATCACCAAGGTCAGTCATTCATCGTCGCTCTCGATACACAAACTGGTAAAGAGGTGTGGCGTACGAACCGCGACGAGATCGATTCATGGGCCACACCGCTAGTGGTTGAACACGACGGACGTAAGCAGGTTGTTGTTAATGGCATGAACCGGCTACGTAGCTACGACTTCAAGTCCGGTGAGGTCATCTGGCATGCCGACGGCCTCACCATGAACCCAATTCCGTCGCCGGTCGGTGCCGACGGTCTCGTGATCGTTACAGCCGGTTATCGGGGCAACGACCTGAAGGCCATCGACCTGGGCGTGGCTCAGGGCGACATCACGGACACCGCAGCAATCGTCTGGACGCTAGACCGGGATACACCGTATGTCCCGTCGCCACTACTCTACGGTAATTTCCTCTATTTGCTGAAGCGCAACAGCGGTATTTTGTCAGTGTTCAATGCCAAGACTGGTGAGCCACACTACCAACTCCAGCGGCTCACCGACGTCCCAAACATCTTCGCGTCACCGGTGGGAGCGTCGGAACGCGTTTACATCCCAGGCCGAGACGGGACTACCCTCGTGATCAAGCATGGTGGGATGTTTGAGATACTCGCAGCTAACACACTCGACGATGGATTCGATGCATCACCCGCACTCGTCGGCAATGAACTGTATCTGCGTGGTTACAACCATCTTTACTGCATCGTTGAAAGCTAGACTCTCGCTCCGGAACTCCGGAATCTGCAGTAGGAGAATGTCATGACCAAGAAACTTCTCGGGCTGGTGATCTTCAGCGGATTAGCACTCACGCTGTCAGGCAATCCCGGGCTTGCGCAGTCCAAGCCGCGAGCTCGGGATTTGGGCGTGCCCTTCCAGGGAACCCCAGGTCCCTTTAATGCGATTACCGACGTTAGGGGCGTCCATGTCGGCCACGCCACACTGATTCGTGGCGAGGGAGCACTTCAAATGGGCCAGGGGCCGGTTAGAACCGGTGTTACGGTAATCCTGCCACGGGCTGAGAACCCCGCTGACCCGGCGTTTGCCGGCTGGTTTGCATTAAACGGTAACGGAGAAATGACCGGTACGACCTGGATCGAGGAGTCGGGTTTCCTCGAAGGACCAATTTCAATCACTAACACACATAGCGTGGGAACCGTGCGCGATGCGATCATCGCCTGGCAAGTCGAACGCGGTACCGCGTTTCAACCCTGGTCATTGCCGGTTGTCGCTGAAACTTACGATGGATCACTCAACGACATTAACGGCTTCCACGTAAAAGCGGAACACGTTCTCGAAGCCATCGAGAGTGCGTCTTCTGGACCGGTGACAGAAGGTAATGTCGGTGGCGGCACCGGTATGCGGTGCCTCGGCTTCAAATGCGGCGTCGGTACTTCGTCGAGGGTGACGCAAGCGGCCAGTGTTTACACCGTTGGCGTGCTGGTGCAAGCCAATTTCGGTGGCGGCCGACAACTCACCGTCGCGGGAGTACCTGTGGGTCGAGAGATTTTCGGCGACCGTCGAGCGAGGCTAACAGCGCCATCTAGTGGGTCAGAGCGTGGGTCGATCATCATTGTTGTGGCGACTGACGCGCCTTTGCTTCCTCACCAGCTTAAGCGGATCGCCCGCCGGGCTTCACTGGGCGTAGCGCGCACCGGTGGAACCGCGAGTAACGGGTCAGGAGACATTTTTGTTGCATTCTCTACCGCTAACACAGGTGCTGCCAGCGCACAACCGACCGCGAACATTACCCTGTTGAGTAACTCTCAGATAAGTACGCTCTTCGAAGCTACGGTGGAAGCAACTGAAGAAGCGATCATCAACGCACTAGTCGCTGCAGAAACGATGGTGGGCCGTGACGGTAATCGCTCAGAGGCCTTGTCGCATGACCAACTGCAAGAGATTCTCCAACGTTACAACCGGTTGGAAAATGGTTAACCGCAGCTAGTAGAGTGAACGGCAGGGTGTCTCGTTCCAGTTCCACCCTGATAAAGTGTTCACTTGCCGGTCCCCTTCCTTTGTGAGACGGCGTCGGCTAGTACGCACAGGATCTCGTACATCATGGTGGCCCCGACAAGCGCGGTGTTTCCTGTTGAATCGAATGGCGGCGAGACCTCAACTACGTCGCCTCCAATTAGGTTAAGTCCTCGGAGACCACGCAATAATCCCTGCGCCTCGATAGTGGTTAGCCCACCTATTTCCGGTGTCCCTGTTCCAGGCGCGAACGCTGGATCAAGGCTGTCTATATCGAAAGACACGTAGGTCGGACCGTCCCCGACCGAACGCCGCAGTTCCGCAATGACCGCCTCCACACCAAGCCGACTAAATTCTTCGATGAAGATAACTCGCATTCCAGAGTCAAGGGAGAACGCCCATCCTTCTTCCGAGTTCTGCGCCCCCCGGATACCGATTTGTACGACCCGTTTCGGGTCGAGGACCCCTTCCTCCACCGCTCGACGAAATGGGGTGCCGTGAGTAAATCGAGATCCGAGTTCCTCGTCGCAGGTGTCTGTATGAGCATCGATGTGGACCATACCCACCGGCTGTCTTGCAGCAATCGCGCGAAGAATTGGGAGGCTGATTGAATGGTCGCCGCCGGCGCTCAGAGGTGCTACATCCGCCTCCCGCAAGGTTTCATAGAACCGCGTGATATCGGCATGACTTTTCTCTAAGTCGAAGGCCCAAGGGAACGCTACGTCCCCCATATCGCCGATGCGACACAACTCATAGGGGTTAATCTTTGTGACATGGTGAACCGAACGAGTCAAACTCGACATATTGCGAATCTCACGCGGCCCGTGACGCTGACCGGGTCGATTTTCCGCTCCAGCGTCGAATGGAACCCCGACCAAGGCGATATCCAACTTTGATGGGTCACGGATTAACGGCGCCCGCATAAAGGTCGGAATTTCCGAGTAGCGCGGCGCGAACCTAGATGTAGCGTTTGGCTCATTTGCCATTGTCTGAATCCTTTGGGCGAAATTTGGGCTACCGCTTGTATACGACGCTATGCAGATCCCAGATTCCTAGGCCTGCAGTCAGTTTGGATACTGGCGGAGGGACTGGGATTCGAACCCAGGGTGGAGTTTCCCCCACAGCGGTTTTCAAGACCGCCGCCTTCAACCGCTCGGCCATCCCTCCAATATAAAAACTAGCGTGCGGGTTCGATGACCTCCTGCCCATCCATGAACGGTCGGAGCGCTTCGGGCACGACGACCGAACCGTCCGCCTGTTGGCCATTTTCCAGCACAGCAATAAGGGTACGACCAACGGCAAGTCCGGAGCCATTAAGAGTGTGAGCGAACTCAGCTTTACCCACGCCGTCGGGACGGAACTTGATCCCTGCACGTCTGGCCTGGAACGTTTCTGTGTTACTACACGAAGAGATCTCACGATAGGTGTCCTGTCCAGGTAACCACACCTCAAGGTCATAGGTCTTCGCCGCGGCAAAACCCATATCACCGGTGCTCAAAACCACCCGTCGATATGGTAGACCGAGCTTCTCAAGGATGATCTCCGCATGGCGGGTCAGTGTTTCGTGTTCTCTGTACGATTGGTCAGGGGTCGTGAACTTGAACAGCTCAATTTTCTCAAACTGGTGCTGTCGAATGAGGCCTCTTACGTCCTTGCCGTAAGAACCGGCCTCACTACGGAAGCACGGCGTGTAGGCCACGTAGCTGAGTGGTAGTCTTCGACCGTCCAGAATCTCCTCCCGGTGAAGATTGGCGAGTGGAACCTCAGCGGTTGGTACTAAGTAGAGATTCGAGTTTCCTGCCATTTTGAAAAGGTCGGCTTCAAACCTAGGCAGGTTGCCGGTGCCGATCAGAGCCTCTTCGTTGACGAGAAACGGTGGGGCTACCTCAACATATCCATGCTCCTTCGTGTGGACTGCAAGCATGAAATTAATTATTGCGCGGTTCAGTTTTGCGCCCACGCCAAGCAACACAGCAAAACGAGCTCCAGACATCTGCGCAGCACGCTCAAAATCGAGAATGCCCAATTCGGGACCAAGGTCCCAGTGTGCTTTCGGTGTAAAGTCAAAGCGAGTTACTTCACCCCAGCGGTTGATTTCCTGATTTGCCTTCTCGTCGGCGCCTCGCGGCACGCTCTTGTGCGGCAAATTTGGCAGCCGGAGTAAAAGCTTCTGCTGTTCCTGTTCAACAGCTGCGAGGTCTTTCTCCTGCTCATGAATCCCGTCGGAGAGGACCCGGCCTTTCCTCAGCAAGTCATCTACCGACTCACCAACCCTCTTGGCTAAAGCGACCCTGGCGCCCAATTCCTTGCGCTCCCGACGCGCCTCCTCGAGGTTAGGAATGATCGCCTTGCGCCTAGTATCGAGCTCCTTAATCGTGGCGAGATCGGCCTTAAGATTAGTAGCCCCCCGCTCAGTGAGCCCCTTTTCAACCTCGTCGAGATGATCTCTAACTATTGCTGGGTTAAGCATGATGACGACCTTGCTGTTACCATCGTCGCGTTGTACGCGCTAGGAGCATTCTAAATCGTTTATCCCCACGGTGGCACCTGAGGTAGGATGCCCGCCGAGAGGTTACGCGTGTTGCCAACCATTCGCAAAGCAGTCTTTCCAGCCGCCGGTCTCGGAACCCGGTTCCTGCCGGCGACCAAGGCACAGCCGAAAGAGATGCTGACATTGGTCGATAAGCCAATTATTCAATACGGCGTTGAAGAAGCCGCCGCCGCTGGTATTGACCATGTCGTCCTGGTGACCGGCCAGGGAACCAAGGTTGTCGAGGACCACTTCAAAATTAACGCCGAACTGGAGGCGCTACTCGAATCTCGTGGTAAGGGAGACCTACTCGCGGAAGTCCGGAATGTCCCCTGCCCCTCCAGCATCTCCACCGTCCAGCAGGGTGAGCCGTTGGGTCTGGGGCATGCCGTAATTCTGGCGCACGAACTAATCGGCGACGAAGCATTCGCCGTTATTTTGAGCGACGATGTAATCGATGCCACCCCACCAGCGGTGCGTCAATTGATCGATGTCTACGAAAGACTTGACGGTCCCGTTGTCGGGGTTGAACGAGTGTCTGCTGATCGGATTAGTGACTACGGGATCGTCGATGCCGAACCGGTTTCGAACCACGCCGGTGTTTATCGGATTCATGACATGGTTGAGAAACCCACAAGGGAAGATTCGCCTTCCGACCTTGCCATTGTTGGCCGCTACATCCTCACTCCAGACATTTTCCCCATTCTCGATACGACACCGCCAGACGCGCAAGGTGAAATCCAGTTGACCGACGCACTCCGACAACTGCTGACCGGCCGGCCGATCTACGCATGCGAAATCGACGGCGTTCGCCACGACACCGGTAGCAAACTTGGCTTTCTCCGGGCAACCGCCTACTTCGCGCTCAAGCACCCTGACTTGTCGGACACCTTTCGTGAGTATCTCCGCAAGGTCGGCGTCAGCAGGCCCGCCGGCAACTGACGGAGTTAACCCCTTTCCGTCTTCACTGATCGGAACCTCTGCCAGCAGGTAACTCCGCGGCCTACTTTTTGGTGGAGCTAGACGAGCTCTTCAATGCCGATGGAGACGACGAACTCGATGATGAAGCGGGGGTGTCAGAAGAGGAACTAGTTTTCTGCTTGTCTTTCTTGGTTTTGGAGTCGCTCGGCGAACTGGGTTTCGCGCCGTCATCCGACCGGGAATCAGCACCCGACTTCTTGGCGTAGTCGGTCACATACCAGCCGGTGCCCTTGAACTGAATGGCGGGCGACGACAACAGTTTCCGCACCGGTCCGCCACAGGCCGGACATTTTTTCTCGAGTGGATCAGAAAATCGCTGAATCCGCTCAAAACGGTCACCGCAGGTGTTACATTCGTACTCGTAAAGGGGCATGTTTTCAGGACGTTAGAAGCGACCATCGTACGCTCGCCCTCTCCACCTGTCAACGGGGAAGAGGGTCATTCACGCCAACGCGCTCCCGGCATTACCACCGAGCATGAGGCGACGATGCGCCCAAATCGGCAAGTTCCCGTTGCCAAGGAGACGGTCGTGGAAGGTCTTGAGAGAGAACTTGCTCGGGTGTTTGGCTTCGTAGTCTGCCCTGAGTTTAAGAATCATCAGTTTGCCGAGCGAATAGACAACATAGCCAGGGTCGAAGGTGCCCCGCTCGGCTTCCCGGCGTGCGCTCCCCTCTTCCATGAACGCTTCGTCACGAAAGAATCGTACGCCCTGCTCGACTGACATATCTTCGGCATGCAACCGGATACCGACAACAAGTCGTGCGAGACGAATTAGCGCCTCGGCGAGCTGACCAAGCTTGACGTGATTATCCTTCCCACCAAACCCAGCCTCGATCATGACCTGCTCGCCATAGTGCGCCCAGCCCTCGATAAACCCAATCGACGCAAGAAGTCCAGATTTGCGAAGTTTCGACTCGATCCGGCACACATGCTGGTGCTGAAGAAAGTGCCCAGGGTAGGTTTCGTGCATCGAGATCGCCCAGAGTGCTCCGGTGTGAAAATCGCGAAGATGTTGCTCCTGGCGGTCGGGTGTCCAAGCGGGGTCGACATCAGTCAGGTAGTAGTAGGTCGGCAGCGGTCTAGCCTCAAAGGGGCCCGGCGCCCAGAGGCTGGCAAACGTCCACCGGTAAAAGGGTGGCGTGGGAGCTACCACGGGCACCTCGCCATCGGTCACGGAAACGAGACCCTTTCGTTCTACGAATGCGGCGAGTTCCGTCACCTGACCTTGGGCCGTCGACACCAACGTGGCGGCAGACGGATGATCCTGTTTTAGACGTTCAAGTGCCGATGCCACATCCCCGCCAAGCCGCCCAGCGACGCTGCGAAATTCTTCTTGGGTCTCGCGGAGTTCCCGCTGTGCAATCGCGAGGAGGCGGTCAGCACCTAGTGTTACGCCTTCTTCAAGTTCAAGCTTCCCATCAAAGTTTTCCCGGCCGAGCCGGAACGAACCTCGAGCCTTCGGTGCCACCTCGTTGCGTAGATACTCGGTGTAGCCGTGAATTGCTGTAACTGCTTCTGTGGACGCATCGGCGAGATCACTTAACAGATGCATGTCGTCCAGACTGGTCAGGGCTCGTGGTAGGTCGTGCTCAATAAACTCGACTACCCCGTTAAGCGACGTAATGCCTTCTTTAATGAAGATACCCGGCGGATCTTGAATCGTCTTCCTCGCCGTTTCGATGAGCCGGGGCGTTTGTTTTAGTTTCGAGAGAATGCGACGTGCGCGCTCCCCTACCGGTGCGTAGGGAAATAAGACCTGCCCCGCCAAGCTCGTGGCGAGAATCTCGGAGTGCCGCTGTGGGTTACGTTCCCATGAACGTATATTCTCAAGTTCAAATATCCTTGCACGGATGTTGGCAGTGAGCATTTCCCGTTCGACCTGTTCGGTCTTCGTCATCCCCGACTTGCCAACAGCAGCCAGCTGTCTTACCAATCCCCCCAACTCACGGCCCTGTCCCTCGAGTGCGGTGCGGCTTGGATCCTCCAGAAGGTCATCGTATTGATGAACACCGTCGAAGGCTGCGGCGGTAGGCTGAGTCTCGTATAGATAGCTCAGGTAGTTCTCAACAAACGGTGACAGCGGTTCGCCTGAGTACATTCAGGATGTCGTTTATCGCCTAGGCGAACGATCTCTCGAACGACGCCTCGCGGGAATGGTAGAATACGCTTGCCGGCGCCGGTTGACGCACGGTATTTCGCATGCCCGGCACCCTCTACGTGGTCGCCACGCCGATCGGCAACCTTGAAGATTTCACGTTACGGGCGATCCGCGTCCTCCAAGAGGTCCACCTCATCGCGGCCGAGGACACCCGCCGCACTGCAACTCTACTTAGACATTACTCGATCTCGACTCCGACCACGAGCTTTCACGCGCACAACGAACAACAAAAACAGGCCTCCCTGCTCTCTAAGCTCGAACAGGGCCAACTGCTTGCACTGGTCTCTGATGCGGGCACTCCAACACTGTCTGACCCCGGAACACGACTCATCGCGGCTGCTCACACACGAGGTATTCGGGTGGAGGCTGTTCCTGGCGCCAGCGCCATTCTCACCGCATTGGTCTCATCAGGCATGACAACGGACCAGTTTCTTTTTGCAGGATTTCCACCTTCTAGGGCCAAAGATCGAACGGCTTGGCTCGAGAGACTCGCAGACGAGCCTCGGCCGATCGTCATTTTTGAATCTCCTCACAGAATTCTCAAGTTATTAGGTCATATGAGAGATATATTCGGCGACAGAGACATTAGTCTCGGTAGAGAACTCACAAAGAAACACGAAGAATTGGTTAAAGGGCCTATCTCATTTGTAATAAATAAGTTAACTTCTATCAAGGGTGAATTTACCCTCGTCATTGGCCCTTCTACTCAAGACAAAAGAGAAAATAGGTCAGTCGATAAGATACTTATTTATAAGGAGTTCTGTCATTTAACAGATAAAAAGGACCTTATGAGAAGAGAGGCTGTTCTGAGGTTGTCTCGTAGACACGGAATGTCCTCTAAGGCAGTCTACAAGGCAATCGAAGAAGCAAAGAAGTATTGAGACCTACTCAATGACCAGCGACGTTAGGAGCCAGGCGCATGTCTGGGACCATGTTGACCCTAGATATAGCTTCTGCTACCCTACCGCGCCAAAATCAGGAGGTTAGATGGCGAAGAAGCGCCGACCAACCAAAGCAAAGCGAACGGTGCAAGGAAAGAGAAAAGCGAAGACCGGCCAGGCCGTCAGCCCTCCGGCTCCGAGACCCAGTCCTCAGGAGGAGGCAGCCCGAGAAGCCAAGTTGGCCAGGCATCGAGAGGCCGTCAGCACTTATGAACATGGCCTGGGCGCCCTCCAAATTCGTGATTTTGCGTCAGCAGCCACCGCTTTCAAGTCAGTAATTGAGGAGTTTCACGACGAGCGTGAGTTGCACGACCGGTCCCGGGTGCATCTACGGGTGTGTGAACGCCAAACGATGCCACTGATGCCGGGACCAAAAACAACAGAGGAGTTGGTCTACGCGGCGACGATAGCCCTTAATAATGCAGCTCAAGATGAGTCACTGCGTCACTTACAGCAAGCTATCAGCCAAGATGCTGAAGCTGAACAGGCCCACTACATGCTTGCCATCGTCTATGCCCTAACTGAATGCCCAGACCTAGCAATCTCCCATTTAGAGCGGGCGGTGGAGCTCGAACCAGAAAATCGAACAGTCGCGCGTCAAGAACCAGATTTCAAATCCCTGCGGGAAGATCAACGGGTTCAGAAATTACTCAAACCACCCGTGCGCAAACTCCGGCGGGGCCACCGGCCGGCGCGGTAGCTCCTTGAGTGCCGGCGGGACGCCAGTTCGACGATCCGGTACACTACAATTTCTAGCAACTATGGTTGACACGCACGTCCTGATCTTGGCGGCGGGTATGGGCACGCGCATGAAATCGGCGTTCCCAAAGGTTTTGCACCGCGTGGCCGGACGACCGATGATCGAGTACGCGCTTCGCGCTATTTCCGCACTTAATGTTGCGTCGACTACGGTAGTTGTGGGTTATGGAGCCGAACAGGTTCAAACAGCAGTGCGTGGGTGGCCCGGCGTGCGGTTTGTTATCCAAGAACCGCAACTCGGGACAGGTCACGCACTCATGCAGTCCGAATCGGCGCTTAGCGGCTTAGATGGCACCCTTGTCCTTTTGGCTGGCGATGTGCCCCTGGTCCGCAGCGCCACACTGCAAAATCTAGTGGCATTCCATAGGGACACCGACGCAGCTGCCACAGTGCTCACCGCAACCGTGCCACGGCCGTTCGGCTATGGTCGAATCGTTCGGTCACGTGGGCAGATCACACGCATCGTTGAAGAACGTGACGCAACACCGGCGCAGCGAAACATCCGTGAGATCAACAGCGGCATTTATGCACTCAAACTGAAACCGTTGTTTGATGCACTTCGGCAGATCGCCTCGGAGAACGCGCAGGGTGAGTATTACCTGACCGATCTCATTTCAATTTATCGGCGGCGGAAGCTAGTCGTTGAAACCGTTTCCATCGAGAAGGCAGGGGAGGTTCGCGGCATCAACAGCCGGACTGAACTGGCAGAAGTGGGGGCCGTCGTGAGACAGAAAAAGAACGAAGAATTAATGGCAGCCGGTGTGACGATCGAGGACCCGGCGACGACTTACGTCGACGCCGATGTAACCGTGGGCGCCGACACTGTACTACACCCAGGAGTTACACTCGAGGGTCGGACAGCTATCGGCACCGCGTGCGAGATTCACAGTGGCGTACGGATTGTGGATTCAACGATTGAGAACGACGTGACGATCAATAATCACTGTGTGATCACTGGTGCCCGCGTGGCAACCGGCGCGCGCATCGGCCCGTTTGCCCACCTGCGTCCGGATGCTGATATTCGGCGTAAGGTCAAGATTGGTAATTTTGTTGAAGTGAAGCATGCCGTCGTAGGCTCCGGCTCAAAAGCCAATCATCTCGCCTACCTCGGTGATGCCACCGTAGGAGAGGACGTCAATATCGGTGCCGGTACAATCATTTGCAACTACGACGGCACCGCCAAACATCAAACCGTGATCGAGGATGGTGCATTTATTGGCAGCGACACCCAGCTCATCGCACCGGTGACGGTGGGGAAGGGCGCCTACGTTGCATCAGGGTCGTCAATCACGGATGACGTACCACCTGGGTCGCTTGCGGTCGCGCGTGGTCGCCAGACTATCAAGGAGGGCTGGGTGGAACGGAAGCGTCGTTCTTGACGCCGTAGTGCCCAGAGATCTGCCATGTGCGGCATTATCGGCTACGTTGGCTCAAAACCTGCCCTGCCTGTGATACTCGACGGGCTGCGGCGGCTGGAGTACCGCGGTTACGATTCAGCGGGAATTGCGTTGGTCCGTGAAGGGAAGCTCGAACGCCAGCGCTCAGCCGGGAAATTGGCACACTTCGAAGAGACCCTCAGTCTGGAGTCCGCCGACGGGGACTACGGCTTGGGACATACCCGATGGGCGACGCACGGGCGACCGACCGAAGAGAACGCCCATCCGCATGTCGATTGTAACAGCCGGCTGGTGGTTGTCCATAACGGCATCATCGAAAATTACCTCGAACTGAAGCAGAAACTCGAGCGGGATGGTCACACGTTCGTTAGCGAGACTGACACTGAGACGATCGCGCACCTGGTGGAGAGCGAGATGCGCGATGACGGTCTTGCAGCTGCAGTGCAACGATCCCTCTCGGCTCTCCGTGGTCTGTTCGCTCTGGTGCTAATCTCGGTCGACGACCCCGGCACCATCGTTGCCGCCCGTAGTGGACCTCCGATTGTCATCGGCGTGGGCGACGGGGAATACCTAGTGGCGTCGGATATTCCTGGAGTGCTTAGCCATACTCGGGATGTCGTCTTTTTAGGTGATCGCGAGATGGCAATCGTGCGACGTGATGGAGCAACGTTCACAGATTTTGAGGGGAACCCGCGCGCACTCAAACCACAGCACGTCGCCTGGGACGCCGTGATGGCCGAAAAAGCTGGCTACAAGCACTTCATGCAGAAGGAGATCTTCGAACAGCCCGACGGGATCCAAGAAACCTTGCTCGGACGGACCTCTCTAGAAACTGGTGATGTCTTTCCTGGCCAACTCGGCATCTCGGAGGACATCCTCCGAACCATCGACCGTGTCGCGATCGTGGCCTGTGGCACCTCTTGGCACGCAGGCCTCGTCGGAAAGTTTCTCTTCGAGCAACTCGCACGCCTTCCTGTCGATGTCGACTATGGCTCGGAATTCAGGTATCGCGACCCGATCATCGACAGTCGGAGCTTGACCGTTGTCATCACTCAATCCGGTGAAACGGCCGACACGCTGGCCGCGCTCCGCGAGGCCAGAGACCGGGGTGCACACACCATCGCGATTTGTAACGTCGTCGGCAGCATGGTGACACGCGAGGCCGAAGGCACGGTTTACACCCACGCCGGTCCAGAGATAGGGGTGGCATCAACCAAGGCCTTCACCTCCCAGCTGATCGCACTACATTTACTGGCGTTACACTTAGCGCGCCTGCGGGGGACCCTGACGCCAGAAGCTGCACGACCGCATCTTCAGGCTCTCGCGCAACTGCCCAGACTCGTTGAGGAAACGCTCAAGCTGAATCCGATTATTGAGCAACTTGCGGGCCGGTTCTATGAGCAGTCGGACTTCCTCTACATCGGCCGCGGCATTAATTACCCGATCGCGTTAGAGGGCGCACTCAAGCTGAAAGAAATCTCTTATATTCACGCAGAAGGCTACCCAGCTGGTGAGATGAAGCACGGACCGATTGCGCTCATCGAAGAGAACGTTCCAGTTGTCGCTCTGGCACCGCATGATCATGTTTTCGAGAAAATGATGAGCAATGTTGCCGAAGCCAAGGCCCGCGGCGGCGCGATTATCGCCTTGACCGATGGTGAACCGAACGTGCTTGGTCAAATGCTCGACCGGTCGAACGACCACATCCTAACGGTGCCCAGCACACACCCATTACTGACGCCCGTGTTGATGGTTGTACCGTTGCAACTCCTTGCCTACCACATTGCCGTCCGCCGAGGCTGTGACGTCGACCAACCTCGTAACCTCGCCAAGAGCGTCACCGTCGAATGACGGACTTTCTCTCGCAGCTCAATCCTGAACAGCGAGACGCCGTACTAAAACTGAACGGCCCGTTGTTAATCTTGGCAGGAGCAGGGTCGGGAAAGACTCGCGTCATCGCGTCACGCATCGCGTATGTGATCGGCGACGGTCACGCCAAGCCAGAGCACGTACTGGCGGTCACCTTTACAAACAAGGCCGCCCAAGAGATGCGCGAGCGTGTCGAGGGTCTCCTTGGTGTTGCCCACAAGAGGCTCTGGATTTCGACCTTTCATTCGCTGTGCGCCCGCTTGTTACGCCGCGAGGCTCCGGAGCTTGGTTTGTCACGCGACTTCGTTATCTATGACTCAAGTGATCAACTCGCCTTGGTCAAGAAGATAATCCGAGACATGGGCTTCGATGACAAGTTAGTCGCGCCAAGAGCCGCGCTCGGACGAATCAGCTCGGCCAAGAATCGGATGCAGGGCCCTGACGAAGTAGCCGAGAGCGGGTGGGGGCCGTTCGAGGAGCGCGTGGCTCAGATTTATAGGCGATATGTGCGCGCACTGGCCAACGCAAGCGCGCTTGACTTTGATGACTTGCTACTCAAAACAGTTGAGCTGTTCGAGAAGTCCGGGCGGGTACGAACAAAATACGCCGAGCAGTTCCGATACATCCTGGTAGACGAATATCAGGACACCAACCGCCCGCAATACCTACTGGTCCGTCAGCTGGCCGAGAAACATCGTAACCTGTGTGTCGTGGGCGACCCCGACCAGTCGATCTACAAATGGCGAGGCGCTGATCTCCGTAACATCCTTGATTTTGAGGAAGACTTTCCCGAAACAACAATCGTCCGGCTCGAACGAAACTATCGTTCAACGCAAATCATTCTCGACGCGGCGTCAGCCGTCATCCGCCAGAACCGTAACAGGAAGGAGAAACGGCTATGGACCGAGCAAGAGGGCGGGGCGCGAATCAATTACTTCCGGGGTAGCGACGAGCTGGAGGAGGCTGGTTTCATCGCTTCCACAGCAGGTGCCTCAACTGAGGCCGGCGCCGAAATAGCCATTCTCTACCGCACCAATGCGCAGTCGCGGGCGGTCGAGGATGCGCTACTCCGTCTCGGAGTGGCCTATCAAATGGTCGGTGGTGTTCGCTTCTACGAACGGAAGGAGATTAAGGACACGCTGGCTTATCTCAAGCTAGCGATCAATCCGCACGATGATGTCAGCCTGCGCCGAGTGATCAATGTTCCTACGCGGGGAATCGGTAAAGGCGTCATGAATACACTGGACCAGATGAACCCCACCAGTGGTGATGAAACCCCGCTGCTAGATGTCCCAGAAAAGGCAACGCCACCACCGTCACTCTGGACACGCATCATCCGGGTAGTGGACGAACAGCTCGTCCCGACCCGTGCCCTGAGCAGTTTGTCTGTGTTTCGAAAGCTCGTTGAACACATCAGCACCGTCGCGAGGACCGAAACGGCCTCGGCAACCATCGAGGGCGTTCTCGATCACTCCGGCTACCTTCAAAATCTGCAGGACGAACGAAGCGAAGAAGCGCAAGCGAGAATCGAAAATCTTCACGAACTCGTGTCAGCTGCACGCGAATACGAAACTTCGGACGTCGAGTCGTCACTCGCAGGCTTCGTCGACAGATTGTCGTTATTGTCGGAAACTGACGAGGTTGAGGGTGACAAAAGTGCGTGTGTGTCTTTGATGACGCTCCACGCCTCCAAAGGGCTTGAATTTCCGACTGTCATCATTGCCGGTCTCGAAGAAGGGCTATTTCCACATTCCCGCTCGTGCGACGACGAGGAGGAATTGGAAGAAGAACGACGACTTTGTTACGTGGGGATAACCCGGGCACAGGAGCGGCTCGTCCTTACCGGTTCGGCTCGGCGACGCGTGTTTGGTGAATACCAACCGAGTGACCCGTCACGGTTCATTGACGAGGTGCCAGCCGAACTCGTCGACCACCTTGCATCATCGCTACTCACATCATCCCGGGACAAGTTGCGTAGCACCAACCGACGTTCGGAAGGCTTCTCTCGTGGTGGACGCTCGAGACAGTTCCAGTCTGGTGAAGAGACGGTCGACTCAACTTACGCATACGAAGATGAAGACCAATCTCTTAGCGCTGTCGGACCTGGCACCCAAGTCCGGCATCCGAAATTTGGGGTTGGCACCGTCGTCGCGGTCGAACCTTTACGCGACGACGTTAAACTGACGGTGAGATTCAGGACGGTTGGGCAGAAAAAACTCTTAGCCAAGTACGCCAAGCTGACTCTCGCCTGATTGGCGGTTGGGTCACACGCCGGTCAGCTGCCAAATGGCTAGCATGAGCGCTACGAACCCGACCGCAATCCAGACGATATTTGCACCGATCGGTAAGCGATGTCGATCCGCGTCGTAGGGTAACGTCCCTGGCCGGGCCACGTGGAATGGGTTTTGTAGGGTCACTGCAACTCGTTCGGCGACAGCAAGTGTGCCAAACCGCCAGCGCTGTCCGGCCAGCGCAACTCCGCTGACCAGGTAGGTGACTAGCATCCAGACCGGACGCCGCCACAGCCGGTCCGTATCGAGGGTCACTGTTGGCGTACCACCCAGTGACTGCCGTACTAGCCAGAACGCCGCTCCGGTACCGATCAAGAGCTGTAATGTCGACAACACATGGTCAAAAGTGTACGGTGCATAGGAGGCCTCCGGCACTGGAAGCCGCGCGTACAACCAGCCGGGTAACACGCCGATCCCAATGCAGGCTGCCGCCGCCAATCCCATCGCGACCACCATGTTCCGTGGAAGACGGGTCGGCTTGAGGCCACGGTCAGGTCCAAAAAACGTGAAATAGGGAAGTTTCAGTCCAGTATGGAGAAACGTTCCGACACTAGCCACGATCAGCAGCCATTCGACCATTACGTGGCCATGCTCTGACGCGGCCGACACAATCAGTGATTTACTGACAAAGCCACTGAACAACGGCACGCCAGATATCGAGCAGGCACCAATGAGGTAAAGCATCGTAACGCCAGGCATTGAACGTGCAAGACCACCCAACTCGGTTAGTTTTTTCCGTCCGGTAGCTTGTAAGACGGCACCCGCCCCCATCAGTAAGAGCGCCTTATACAGAATGTGTGAGAACGCGTGGGCGGCCGCACCGTTAACAGCGAGCGCGGTACCCATGCCAACGCCAGCCACCATGTAGCCGACCTGACTGATGATGTGGTACGAGAGCAACCGCCGAATGTCGTTTTCAAGCACGGCAAATAGAGCACCGTAGACTGCCATGATCGCGCCAGCCCACATTAGAGCCTCGGTTCCTGGAAACACGCGAATCAGCAGATAGACGGCTGTTTTCGTCGTGAATGCACTCAGAAAGACTGTTCCTGTGACCGAGGCTTCGGGATAAGCATCGGTCAACCAAGCGTGCACGGGGGGCACGGCGGCATTCACAAGCACGCCAGCGAGAATCAAGCCGGAGGCTAGGCCGGTACCAGGGGACAGCCGCGTGAGCGTGAGTTCACCGCCGCTTGCCCAAAGTAGCGCGATCCCTGAAAAAAGCAACGAGCCGCCGGTCAAGTGCACATAAATGTACCGGAGCCCGGCCATTCGCGCGCGCGTCGTTCCGCCGAACCAAATGAGTGCTAGTGACGTAACGGCCATTAACTCCCAGCCTGCAAACACGGTGAGCCAATCGCCCGCATAGATAACGGTAAGTGCGCCCGCAGCGTAGATTAGCTTTGTGAAGTGCTCACCACCGCGATCAATGTGGAGGCCGTAAATAGTGCCGATGAACGCAATTGCCGTGAAGATCAAGCCAAAGAAGCGGCTGACTGGGTCGACTCTCAGCAGGACGAGGCCTTGGCCAGTGAGCTCAACAACACCACGGTCACCGTCGGGCAATGCAAACGCAGCGATCAGTGCGGCGAGGGTCGCCAGCACTAAGCTCACCTGGCGCGCTCGACCGCGAGTGATCGCCGCGAACGAGGCGGCGGCAATCAACACAAGTGCTGGATGCAGGAGCATTGTCATTAGGGCTCAGTCTCAGGATATTCGTGCTCAGACCGTTGCAGCCCCAATCGACCCAACGCCTTGGCTCCCCAAATTAACGCTAGGCAACCGGTGAAACCAGCTAACAAGTCGAGTCCTGCAACACGGTGCCACCACCCGCCGTGCACTTCTTGCACGATGGCAATTTCGATGGCTATAAGACCAACCGTGCACACCGTCATCACGCCAAACACTTGACGTGTCGTCATTGCAGCACCCCCGAACCAGTGACCACACTCTCGGCGGCGAGGCGGGCTAAGGTAAAAAAGTGGAGGCCGAAATCCGGTATGACTCCGAGAAGTAGCACCACTACTGCCGTCACGCCAAGCGGTAAGACCATCGCCCACCCGGCTTCGCGCACGTCGCTAGTCGGTGCTCTGAAGAACGCATCGAAAAGAATAGGAAAGAAGTAGGCAACATTTAGCAGTCCACTTACTACGAGCACGCCGACCAGTAGTAAATGGTCGACCTCGACCGCACCTACGCCAAGATTCCACTTCGCGATAAAGCCAGCCAGTAGAGGTAAACCGGCCAATCCACACGCGCCGATAGCAAAAGCGGTCATTGTCACAGGCATTTGCCGACCCAGTCCGTCTAAGCCTTTGACACCGTCGCGATGAGCCTGCGTGTGCACCGTTCCTGCACAGAAGAACATGGTGATTTTCATGAACCCATGACCAGCAATGTGAAACATCGCGCCAGTCAACGCTGCCACCGACCCCACCGCGGCACCGAGAACAATATAGGAGAGTTGTCCGATGGTTGAGTAGGCTAGTCGGCGTTTCAGGCGGTCTTCGCCCAGCGCTCTTATGGACGCGATCAAAATGGTTGCTACGGCAAAGATGATCAACACAGTATCGGCACCGGTCGCACGAAGGGTGTCGAGGCCAAACACGTAGCCCACCATTCGAACGATGCCGAAAACACCCGCTTTCACAACAGCTACAGCGTGTAACAAGGCACTCACTGGCGTTGGGGCAACCATGGCTGCTGGCAGCCATCCGTGTAGTGGCATGATTGCGGCTTTGACGCCGCAACCGACAACAAAAAGCACGAAGAGCATCCAGACGGTCAGACTTGGTGTTTGGCTATTGAGGAAACCACCTGGCCTAAACTCGCTTCCCGGTACAAGAGTCTCCGCCCACACAGTCGCGACGAGTAGTGCCTGGCCAGCGGCTAGTGTGTATACAAGATACCGACGGCCAGCGGCCTGCGCTTCTGGCGTGCGGCCGTGTACAACAAGCGGGTAGGTCGCCAGCGTCAGCACTTCGTAGCACAGGAAGAAGGTCAGAAGGTTGCCCGAAAACGCGATGCCGACCGTCGCCGATAAACAAACCGCAAAGGCAGAATAATACGATGTTTGGTGTGTCGAAGTAGTCGCTCGGAGATAACCAATCGAATAAATCGAGGTCAGCAACCAAAGGCTTGATGCTGTCAAAGCGAAGAGCAGCCCCAGGGCATCAACTCGAAATTGTAGTGAGAGCCCCATCCCAAGTGCGAAGGACGCGCCTTTGACCCCTTGCCCGGCAAGCACAGCCGGTAGCATCGACGAAACGAGAGCAAGTTTTAGGATGGCGGCCGTGATGGTAATGGTCTCTCGGACGGTCGGTCGCCTACCCACTAACGGCAACAGCACCGCGGCAAGCAGCGAAACGAGCACGGCGGCGAGTGGACGCAGGGCTAAATCCATTTAGGACACGGCGGTCGGCAAGGCGCGCTGGAGCACGTGGGTGATGAGTGGCTGTTGGAACAGGCCCAGTAGTAGCACAAGCGCGGCCAGCACCAACGCAGGGCCTAGCATTCCGACGGGCAGTTCGTTTGACCGAACTGATGAAAGCCCGTCGTCAGTTACAACAAACGCTCGTTCAAAAATCCGAAAAAAGTAGACAGCGCTCAGCCCCGTGCTCACCACAACCGCTCCCACTCCAATCCATGCCTCTGCCTCAAATGCACCGAGTAATAGGTACCATTTACTGAAGAAACCAGCGGTGGGCGGTAGGCCGACCAACGACACAGCGGCCACCGCAAAGGCCAACATGCTCAGCGGTAATCGCCGGCCCATGCCGACAAACTCGGCAACGTTTGATGCCCCGGTACGCCACCTCACACCACCCACCACGAGGAAGAGGCATCCCTTCACCACGGCATGATTCAGCACGTGGAAGAGTGCTCCGACCAGCGCAATCGGGGATCCGAGTGAAAACCCAAAAAAGATATAGCCCATCTGGCTAACACTGGAGTAAGCCAACATTCGGCGGATATCGGTTTGCGATAGCGCCAACCAAGCACCCGCCAGGATCGCTATTACTCCTGCCCAGCCGAGAAACACCAAGGCGCTGCCTGCCGCCGGCTCACCGCCGAGAGTAAAATAAAGCACCCGAAAAATAGCGTAGGCGCTCACCTTTGTCATAACCGCGGCTACAAAGCCGGTGACGGGTGGTGGAGCGTAGGTGTAGACATCAGGTTGCCAGCCATGGAACGGAAAGAGTGCAGCCTTGATAGCCAAGCCAATAACAATCAAACCAATGCCTGCAGCCTTGGCCGTTGAGTCATCGACGTCTGCCAAACGGGCCGTAAGGTCAGCCATGTTCAACGTGCCCGTCAGTGCGTAGAGAAAACCAACGCCTAATAGATAGCACGACGCGGCCACCGTTCCGATCAGTAGGTAGCGAAACGTCGCCACTGTCGCGCGTTCACCGCCAGTGGAAAGCAACGCGTAGGCTGCAATGGCAGAGATTTCCAAGAATACGTAAAGATTAAAGAGATCCCCGGTCGCCACGATTCCAAGTAGTCCGGTCACTAACAAAAGATAGAGCGAATCGAAAATGCCGATTCGCTGTGGGTCGCTTGCAAAGAGGTAGGACCAAGCGTAAATCGATGTGGCCAGCGCAAGAAAGCTGACAAGCACCATCATCCCAGCGCTTAGTGGATCAAGAACGTATTCGATCCCCCACGGCGGCGCCCACCCGGCAAATGCATACCGCCATACGCCGTTGGCTACGACCACCGAAAGCAAAAAGCTTGAAGCCGCCAGCGCAAAGCCTAGAGCGGCCAGAGTGACCGCGTGTGCTGCACCCGGTGAACGGCGGCCAAGCAGCGGCACCACGACCGCGGCGAGAAGAGGAGCCATAACGACGAGAGCCGGTAAATGCGCACTCATTCGCGTAACTTGGCGAGAAGGATCGTTTCACTGAGCGTACCGTAGCGCCGCCGGATACGAATGAGTAAGGCGAGAGCAACGCCTGTCGTGCTAACCGACACAACAATCGCCGTCAGCATCAAGGCGTGGGGAAGTGGATTGACGTATGAAGCAACGTTGATTTCGTGCCCGTCCTGGATAACCACGGGCACTGTTGCGCCGGATTTAGCGGACAACGTGATGAAGAACACGATGACCGCCACCTGAAGGATGTTCATCGCCATGAGCTTACGTAGGAAATGCTGACGGGCAACGATTCCGTAGAGTCCAACCAGTAGTAGCACTATGGTCAGAAAGTATTCCGCCGTTCCGCTGTTCCAGATTCCTTCCATTTCATCCGTCACTGCGCACTTCGGCCAGCGCATCGAAAATGAGCGTCAGAACACCAGTTACCGTCACAGCGACACCAACCTCAATTGCCATACTGCCAACGGCTCGGACTTCTGGTGTCTCAAGCCCCAGAGGAAGCACAGAATAATCAAGAAAGTTGCCACCGAAAAGCGGGCCGAGTAACCCAACCACTACAAAAATGCCCAGCCCAGCGCATGCAAACACCAGCGCACGCTCGGGCGCGAGTGTCCAGCCCCCAGCTCGCCCGCGGACGAGCCTAATCAGGATGACGCAGGCTGCAATAATCACACCGCCTTGAAATCCTCCGCCCGGACTGTCGTGACCGTGTACGACCACATAGGCACCAAACATCAGCATGAACGGTGTCATCAGACGGCTCGCCGCGTCGAGTGCTGGGCTACCAAACGCTAAATTCATTGCGCCTCACCCTCTTCTCGCCATCGCGCGCCGAGGATGAGCCAGCAGGCAAGACCCGCCGCACAGACCACCGCCGTCTCACCTAGTGTGTCGTAGGATCGATAGTCGGCTAACACACCTGTGACGAGATTGGCGGCGCCCGTTTCTTGATGCCCGTGACTAATGTATCGTGGTGACACGTGCGTGGCCGCTGGAGACTCGGGGTCGCCGACCGGCGGTAAACTGCCTACCGCCGTCATAAGGAGGGCGCCCAGCACGACGAGCGGGACAAGCGACAGTCGGCCCACTAATCAGCACCTCGGTCAGTCCGGAAAATCGCCGTGACAAAGAAAACTGCCGTGATGGCGGCACCGACTGCCGCCTCGGTGAATGCAACATCAACTGCGCCGAGAATCGCAAAGTAAGTAGCCGAAAAAAAACTGAACGTGCCGAAAACGGTCACAGCGGTCAGTAAATCGCGAGCCGAGAGCACCGAAATTGCACAGATGATCATGAGTATCAGAAAAACAACTGCCAATGGATCAAGCATTGGCGTCACAAAGCATCCTTCCGTCGCCACGGAGCAATACCGGCCCGATATGCCGCCCGGCCAATCGCGTGGGTAGCGGTCGGATTGGCGAGCGTTACAAAGGCGACAATTAGCAAGATCTTCAAACTGGTAAGTGTCGCACCGCTGCGTAGTGCCAAAGCGCCAACGGTTAGGGCCACGCCCAGCGTGTCAGATTTGCCCAAGGCGTGTAACCGCGTGTAGAAGTCTGGCAGCCTGAGCACGCCCACCACACCAGCCGCAATAAAGAAAAGCCCCACAAGTAACACGAGGTCAGCAACCAGGGTCATGGTTGATCCGCCTTTTTGGCCTCGAAGTACTTAGCTAAGGCGAGTGTACCCACGAAACTAATCAACGTGTACGAGAGCGTGATATCGACGAAGACTTCGACGCGGTCCGTCAGAAATCCGAGCACCAGTAGAAACACAATGGTCTTAGTCGAGATGAGACCTAAGCCAGTTAGGCGGTCGAAAACGGTTGGTCCGGCAAGCACGCGGTAGAGTGAAAACACCATCGCCGCGGCAAGCACAAACGCTGTGCCAAGTAACAACGGGCTCATTGGGTCACCTCTCGGTCCAACTCGAGATCTGAGCGTAAGAAGAGCGCCTGGCATCGCTGCACCGTGTCACCACTTCTCAGGCCAGATGCGCTACGTGAGGTCAAGGCGTGTACTAGATAACCGGTGTCATCAACATCAAGGGTTACAGTCCCGGGCGTTAACGTGATGGAATTCGCGAGCACCAAGCGGGCAAATGTATGCGGCGCTGGTTTATCCAGCCTCACTAGACTCGGCTCAATTGGCATCCGCGGATGCAGCACGATCCAGGCCACGTGTAGATTCGCTCTAATGACCTGCCAGGCTAGCCAGAGCAAATACATCGGAAATCGTGACCAGAACACACCAGCCAACGGGTGAGATGCCGATGAACCGACCTGGGGCGGTAGCCTGAGAAGTCGGCCGGTCCACAACGAAACCGCAATGGCGCAGATAGCGCCGGCGAACAAGTGGCTCCTGTCAAGCTTTCCCGATAGGACAATCCAAAAGACAAAGAGAAGAACGGTAAATGGCAGGCCGCGCCAGGACTCGCGGATTAGGTGTCCAAGATGCGACTGACTTGATTCATGTTCCGCCATGCCCGGTTCATCGATCGCCGTACGATCTCGCATCAATCTTCCGTCGGGTGGGGCGTGCATGGAGCGCCGGTCGAATCTCGATGAGCAACTTAAACCTCCGAGTCAGGACGACACGAGGGTGGTGCGGCGCCCCAACGGACACCGCCCTGATAAGTCGAAAAGGTCGAAGTCTAAGAGTGCAGCTCGGCGCGCGATCTAGCCAACTTCGTCAATAGCCGTGATGATCCAGCGCCCGGTGACCGGCGTGCCGTCGTCTCCGACAAGTTCGGCCCGCTGAATCTCGATCTGGAGCGTTTGCTGAACATCTTGCTCGTCCGGCGTGGCCACCTCCGCAACGATGCGGACGGTCTTTGACGTAATCTCGCCGTCATACAGCGTGACATCGATCATGTCCGTTGGGCTGTAGGTGCTACCCTCTGCCACAATGCGCCCCTCGCTCAACGCCACACGCGCATCGGAGACTTCCTGGGCATGCTGAGCCATCTCTGCGCGCCACTGTGTCCATTCTTCCTGGACCGATCGATCGGCTCGGCGGCTTGGTTCGTTGCCCGCTTGCTCAGCTTCAAGAACCCGTTCGATCGCTTCAAGGTTCTCGTCTTGGTAAGCCTGCTTCCGTTCAGAGAATTCTGACTCCGATGTCTGGCTTGCCATTAATGCTTCATTAAGCGCACGGGCGCGCATCGGCGCCTTTGTTTCTTCGGAGATACTTTCCACCTCAAAACTCGAGACAACACCTCTCTCAGCGGAACTAAACGTCACCATCGAAAGATTGGCGGACGTCATGTTGTCCCGAAAGCGGGATGCGCGGAAGAAACTTGAAATCAACGTCTCTTCGGGTGGTGGACTCGAGCATCCGGCAAGGGCCGCCGTCAGAACGAAGAGTACTAATGCCGTGAATCGTGGCCGATGCATGTCGTCAGCCTCCTTCAATCAATCAATGACTAGTTTTCTCGCTTCACAGGGTCGCCAACGGAGGGCGCGTGTTACCACGATACCCTACCCCTCGTTTCCGCCCGGTTCGCCCGTCTGGTTTTCATCGCGCTCACGGTCAGCGAGGCGAGCGATTGAGACTACGCGGTCGTCTTCCCCCATCTCAATCAGCCTGACGCCCTGAGTCGCCCGGCCGATTGCCCGGATGCTCCAAGTTAGCATCCGGAGGATTTTGCCCTGTTTTGTCACCAACATCAACTCGTCCTCACCCCGGACGTGCTCGACGCCGATGACCCTACCGTTCCGCTCACTACTCTGGATGTTAATAATACCCACTCCACCCCTAGACTGCACGCGATATTCGGCCAATTCTGTCCGTTTTCCGTAGCCATTTTCGCAGACAGTCATTAGCGCGCCACCAGGCCGAACTTCGGTCATGGCCACAACTTCATCACCGTTCCGAAGGGTGATGCCCCGAACACCAGTAGCCGTCCGGCCCATGGGTCGGACGCCGGTTTCAGCAAATCTAATCGCCATGCCGCCCTGGGTGCCCAAAAAGAGCTCTCCAGTGCCGTCGGTCGCCACTACCGCGATGACGGCATCACTAGCACCCACAGCCTGAGCGATAATGCCACCGGCCCTTGGATGCCGGAAGGCTCGTATGTCGGTCTTCTTCACCTTGCCCTGCCGCGTGCCCATGACAATGAACTGCTCACCGTCGTTCTCGGGCCACTCGCGAATGGCGACTAGGGCGGCAACCCGCTCACCGGCCGACATCGAAACAAGATTTGCGATCGCCTTGCCCTTTCCGGAAGGCCCAACGTCGGGAATTTCGTGGACCTTCAGCCAATATACGCGCCCACGGTTTGTGAAAATCAGGATGTAGGCATGAGTCGACGCAATGAAGAGTTGCGAGACAAAATCCTCTTCGCGCATCCGCATGCCGATTCGACCCTTTCCACCCCGCCGCTGGTTACGGTAAGTGGCGATTGCAGTCCGCTTAATATAGCCGGTGTTCGTTACCGTAATCGCCATGTTCTCTTCAGCAATAAGATCCTCGATGCTGAGTTCACCCGTCTCGTCCACGATCTCACTCCGACGGTCGTCACCGAACTTCTCACGCACGGTACGGAGTTCATTTAAAACGATCTCCAGCAGCAGAGCGTCGCTCCCGAGTACGGACCGAAGCTGTTCGATCGTTTTCAGGAGTTCGGTCAATTCGTCAACAATCTTCTGTCGCTCAAGTCCCGTGAGGCGCTGAAGTTGCATGTCAAGAATGGCTTGAGCCTGCAGCCGGGTCAGGCTGAACTCCGACATCAGGCCTGAGCGCGCCTCCGCTGGCGCCTTCGAACCACGTATTAACTTGATAATTGCGTCAAGTTGATTGAGCGCTATCTTCAGTCCTTCAAGGATGTGAGCGCGCGCCAGCGCCTTACGCATATCAAACTCGGTGCGACGCCGCACCACTCCACGCCTGAACTCCAAGAATTGTTCGAGTACTTCTGCAAGAGTGAGAACACGGGGCCGTCCGCCGACGATGGCCAGCATGATCACGCCGAAAGTGGTTTGCAGTGGCGTGTGCTTCCAGAGGTTGTTCAACACTACTTCCGGCACTTCGCCCCGCTTCAGCTCAATCACGACGCGCATTCCGTCACGGTCCGATTCGTCGCGCAAATCTGCAATGCCCTCAATGACTTTCTCGCGCGCCAATTCAGCGATCTTCTCAAGCAGTCTCGCCTTATTGACTTGGTAGGGAAGCTCGCCAATAACAATCGACGCCCGGTCGCCTTTTTGTAGCGGTTCAATGCTGGTCCTGGCACGCATTCGGATCGACCCTCGACCAGTCTGGTACGCTGACCGGATACCACGCCGGCCAACGATATAGCCCCCGGTAGGAAAATCTGGCCCAGGGATAAAAGCTAGAAGTTTGGTTAGTTTTTCTTCTTCTGTCTCACCTGGATGCTCAGCGAGCCACACAAGCCCGTCAATAATCTCTCGGAGGTTATGCGGCGGGACGTTTGTTGCCATACCGACCGCGATGCCGGCTGAGCCGTTCACTAATAAATTTGGGAAGGGCGCTGGAAGTACTGTTGGTTCCTCGGTCGTCTCATCGTAGTTAGGAACAAAATCAACGGTCTCTTTGTCGAGATCAGCCATCAACTGCTCGGCGAGCGCCAGCAGTCGAGCTTCGGTGTACCGCATTGCGGCTGGTGGATCACCGTCGATGGACCCAAAGTTCCCCTGTGAATCAATGAGCAGGTAGCGCATGTTGAAGTCTTGCGCCATACGAACAAGCGTGTCGTAGATCGAGGCGTCGCCGTGGGGATGGAAGTTGCCCATCACCTCGCCCACAATCTTGGCGCACTTCCGATACCCACGATTCGACGCAAGGCCCATGCCTCGCATGCCGTACAACACGCGTCGGTGGGCGGGTTTCAGCCCATCTCGTACGTCAGGCAGCGCTCGTCCAATGATTACGCTCATGGCGTAATCCATGTACGAGCGCTTCATTTCGTCTTCGATGTTGACAGGGATTTTTGATTCGGAATCGGTCATGCGATGTCACGTCGCGTTAACGCACGCAGAGCGTACGTCAACTGAGGGTTGGGCTTGGGTCACACGTCGAGGTTTCTTACATCCAACGCATTCTTCTTGATAAATTCTCTGCGGGGCTCTACATTTTCGCCCATTAGGGTCTTAAACATCTCGTCGGCGGCTTCGGCGTCTTCGGCCCGCACCTGCAGCAATGTACGGGTCCCGGGCTTCATGGTCGTTGCCCAAAGTTGGTCCGCGTTCATTTCACCCAGCCCCTTGTAGCGATTGATGGCAACCCCTTTTCGCCCGGCTGCAATGAAGTGCTCAACTAAACCGTCGATCGAGTCAATCTGAACGGTGCCGTCAGTGTGGCTAGCTTCGCGAGACTCGGTGGCGAGGCGAGTTGCTTCGTCGAGTGGGGCGCCGCCGATCTGTGTTTCGTCGGCAGTACCAGTAGTGGCCTCGGCCGCTCCACTCTCGCGGTGCCCATTTGAATTCGAAACTGTTATTGGTCCTTCGAGTCCTCGGACATCGGCATAGCTCGCCAGTAGTGTGCGGTACTCGCCGGTCGTGACGAACCCGGAGTCCACCAAATACCTTTTCGGGTAGCCGCTCGCGCGATCCTCTATCGCGACAGCGAAAGCGTTGTGTTCTACGTCGGGACGGACCGTGACCTTCCGCGTCTCAGTCGTTAGTTCATTGGCCAGCACCGTGAGAGCCTTCTCGTCAGTGAAGAACTCCCGGTCGCGCGCGTCGCGATCCAAGAAGGCCTTAATGACGGCGCGTTCGGGGCCTCGCCGCTCAACGAGTTGCACATATTTCTGGAAGGTAATGAGCTTCTGCAGCAGCGTTACCAGTTCTGTCCCTGCGATTGGGAGTGGATGGGTCGACGCTTGTATAACGCGCGATTCGGCGGCACGAGCAATCAACCAACTCTCGAGTTCGCGTTCATCTTTGATGTAATGCTCCTTCTTGCCACGCTTCGCCCGATAGAGCGGCGGCTGCGCAATATGAACATACCCGTGGTCAATCAATTCACCCATCTTGCGGTAGAAAAACGTCAGCAACAGAGTACGGATGTGCGAGCCGTCGACATCAGCGTCGGTCATGATGATAATCCGGTGATATCGCAGTTTCGCTAAATTGAAATCATCTCCAATGTTGCAGCCAAGGGCCGCAACCATCGTCTTGATTTCGTCACTGGCAAGAATCTTGTCGAGGCGGGCCTTTTCTACATTGAGGATTTTCCCTTTAATCGGCAGGATCGCCTGGAACCGTCGGTCGCGGCCCTGCTTGGCCGACCCTCCCGCGGACTCCCCCTCAACAATGTAGAGCTCACTCTCGGCCGGATCGCGCTCCTGGCAGTCGGCCAGCTTTCCCGGTAGTGAACTGTTGTCGAGGGCGCCCTTCCGTCGAACAAGGTCCCGTGCCTTCCGAGCCGCTGCACGAGCTCTCGCTGCTTCGACCGCCTTGTTCAGTATCCGCTTCGCTATCCCAGGGTGCTCTTCAAGATAGGAACCGAGCCGCTCATTAAGGACAGTTTCAACAATCCCCTTGACCTCGGTGTTGCCGAGCTTGGTTTTTGTCTGCCCTTCGAATTGAGGCTGCGGAATCTTAATGCTAATAACTGCGGTTAGTCCCTCCCGGATGTCGTCGCCACTGATGCTCTCGGATAAATCCTTCGTCAGGTTATTTCGCGTCGCGTAGCTATTAACGGTGCGTGTAAGCGCCGACTTAAGGCCTGACAGGTGTGTGCCACCCTCGTGCGTGTTGATGTTATTAGCAAAGGAGTACACCGTCTCCGTATAGCTATCATTCCATTGAAGCGCGATCTCGACATCCGTGCCGGCCCGCTCGCCTTTCATAAAGATAGGCTCCTCATTAACCGCCGCTTTGTTCTTATTGAGAAATGTTACAAATGACACAATGCCGCCATCATAGAGGAACTTATGATTCTTACTCGAGCGGACATCATCGAGCGTAATTGTGACGCCGGCATTCAGAAATGCGAGCTCTCGAAGACGTTGGGCCAGGGTGTCGAAACTAAACTCGACGCTCTCAAAAATCTCAGGGTCTGGTTGGAATGTAACCTTGGTCCCGCGGCGCTTGGTTGTTCCAGTCTCCTCAAGCTTACTGACGGCAACGCCGCGCTCGTAGGTTTGGTGGTAGACGTTGCCGTCGCGCCAGATTTCAAGATCCAGTGTGGCAGACAGCGCGTTAACAACCGAAATGCCCACGCCGTGCAGACCGCCAGACACTTTATAACTTGAATTATCAAACTTGCCGCCGGCATGCAGGACCGTCATAACCACTTCAGCGGCTGATTTTCCACTCGTATGCTTATCAACAGGAATGCCCCGACCGTCGTCGGCTACCGTGACTGAGTTGTCTAGATGGACCGTGACATTAATCTCACGGCAATACCCAGCCAATGCTTCATCAATGGAATTGTCGACAACCTCATAAACAAGATGGTGGAGACCCACGGCACCTGTAGAACCAACATACATCGCCGGCCGTTTCCTGACAGCCTTAAGGCCTTCTAAAACCTTAATTTTCTTGGCATCATAGGAATCAATCAGCCCTCCATTATCAGAAGGTTTAACAGTGCTATTAGGATGGATCTGTTCTTTAGCTATTGGGGTAACAGCTTCTAGTGAAGACTGTTTAGAGGTTATGATTTTTTGTTCCGCCATGTGTGCGACGCCGAAAACAAACTAATTGAACTTCAATTACAGAAAGGAGCTAGCTTTCTAAACGGCTAGCTATATACGCATTGGCATAATCACATAAGTGTAGTTGTAGCCCTCTAGTCCAACTGGCTGCATTACCGCTTGGGTTGTCTCGTCTTTAAACTCAAAACGAACACTGTCGGTCTCAACCACGCTTAAGAAATCGAGCACATATTTAGCATTTAAACAAATTTGTACGCTGTCACCAGTGTATTGAACATCCAACTCCTCGCTTGCTTCCCCAACGTCCGGGGTGTTGGAGGTAATCTCAACCTTATTCTTGTTTATCTGAATTTTTACAGCTTGTGAGCGCTCGTTCGACAAAACCGCAACCCGTTTAATGGCGGCTGTCAAGCGATCGTTGTCAAACTCAACCGCTTTGTCGTTGCCCTTGGGAATCACTCGCTCGTAAGCTGGAAATTGCCCATCAATCATCCTAGAAATCAACACTCGTTCCCCAACTTCAAAAAAGAGGTGGTTCTCGCTTTGTTGATAACCAACCTCTTTAACATCTTCGGTTAACAATTTGGTCAGTTCGGTTAGGGTTTTCCTTGGCAAAATTACCCTTGGGGCCTCGCCTTTACCCTTCTTTGTTTTTTCAACACTCTTTTGCTTACCAGTTATGAGGGCTAGGCGGTGACCATCGGTTGCAACCAGGGTCAGCGCATCCGCAGTGAAATAGAACAGTGCGCCATTAAGGAAATACCTCGTATCCTCACCCGTGATCGCAAACTGGGTCCTTGTGATTAAGTTTCGAAGTGTTTGCCCTGGGAGCTTGAAGGTTTCCTTATTGTCCGCTTTAGGTAGCGTTGGGAAGTCTTGGCGCGGCAATGTTTTTATTCGGGACTCAAAATTGTCGGCCGAGACCTTAACTACCCCTTGCCCTTCCTCGCGAATTGTGATGTTTGTGTCGGGCAACGCCCGAACAATTTCAAATAATTTTTTTGCTGGCAGGGTAAGTGTTCCACCTTTTTTTACTTTAGCTGAGAAGCGCACATCCAGCGCAACCTCCAAGTCGGTTGCGACCATCCGGGCTTTATCACCCTCAGCTTCGAGTAAAACATTCGCCAAAACAGGGATGGTGTTCTTCCTCTCCACGATTCCTTGAAAAAGTTGGAGTTCATGAAGGAATTCTTTTTTGCGAACAACTAAATCCATACTTCTAAAGACCTCATGTTTGGATATCGTCGATCCGAAACAGGCGAGACCAACATGATCTCTCTTATAAAAAGAGATCATAAAGTAACAAAATTATATAAGAATAAAGTGTGTGTTGATACTGTTATTTTTAAAGACTAACCCTTTAAAATCAATGAGTTACATATGACTAGTGGAATAGGAAAAAATGGGTCTTTTTGGTTGATCTTTTGTGGAGAAAAAGGGGCCACCAAAGGAACCAAGGAGTAATTTAGAAACCCTGTGGATGCTGGCTGGAAACCATTGATAACACTACTTCAAGGATTCTATAAGGTTGTTGATAACCATGTTGAAATCCCCGTCGTTCTTGCGTTGTGCTTCAACCTTCTTAATTGAATGAATTACAGTCGAGTGGTGTTTTCCACCAAAACTCCGGCCAATTTCCGGCAAAGAAGCACTGGTTAGAGACTTGCATAAATACATTGCAATTTGTCTTGGTCCAGCAATTGACTTTGAACTGTTCCGAGATTTTAATTCGGCCAACCGGAGTTTATAGTAGTCAGCGACAGCCTTTTGGATAATTTCAATTGTGACAGCTCGGTCGCCATGTGCTAAAACATTTCTTAACACGTCCTGGGCCAACGGCACGGAAATCTCGTGTCCAGTGAGTGATGCATACGCGATTAAACGAATGAGCGACCCCTCAAGTTCGCGAATATTCGATTTAATCTTTCCGGCGATATAAATAGCTACATCATCAGGCAGGGGGATAGACTCAGCGTCTGCCTTCTTTTTAAGAATAGCAACCTTGGTTTCTAAATCTGGCGCCTGGATATCAACAATAAGCCCCCACTCGAAGCGCGACCTCAATCTTTCTTCTAGCGAGGGGATTTGGTGGGGAGGGAAGTCACTACTTATAACAATCTGCTTTTGGAGGTCATAAAGTGAGTTAAATGTATGAAAAAACTCAGTTTGCGTACCCTCCTTGCCAGCCATAAACTGGACATCATCAACAAGAAGAACGTCAACACTACGATAGCGTTCTCGGAACTCAAGGATGCTATCAAAGCGCACAGCATTGATCATTTCGTTCATAAATCGTTCTGATGAGATGTAAGTGAGCTTCAGTCGCGGGTTGTGTTCAAGTACAAATTGGCCAATCGCATGCATTAGGTGCGTCTTACCGAGCCCTACACCACCGTATATATAAAGGGGGTTATATGATCGGGAAGGTGCTTCAGCGACAGCTCGACATGCAGCGTGGGCAAATTGATTTGATGGACCAACAATAAAAGTATCGAAAGAATAACGGGGGTTTAAGCCAGCTGCTGAAGGACTGTTTCTCGTGTCTGTAGTTGGCTGAGGCGGTGCGTCCTGAAGAGCAGGCCCGCTTGCTTGACCCTTTCCCCAATCAGTCACAAACGAGATTGTAGTGGAGGACCGATTGACCTCGTCTAGCGCTTCAGAAATAACACCTTTGTAGTGTTTTGTTAGCCAGTCTACGACCAGCTTGTTTCTAACCTTTACTTGTATTACCTCTCCAGAGTCGTCTACGAAAGTAGTCGGCTTAAACCAAGTGTAGAAACTATGTTGGTTTATCTTGGTTTCTATCCGTCCCAATACCTGGTCCCAAACACTGTCACTCATCAGCAAATTCCAATCCAAGTTGCCTGGGGTGGCATTTTATGACTGGCCACATTTGATAGATTGAGGACACTCTTATTAGGCCAATTCCTAAAAAACCTAGGTAAAAGAACAATTTCTTCCACATTTTTTTCCACAGCTGTGGAAATTCGTGTCAAATTAACCACGCAAATAATTGAAAACGAGGACTTTAGCACATGGATGCCACCTAGCCAAACGTCTAGAATGTTGAGTACTCTCAACAAAATCCATCGGATTTTTTCCAACTTCTGCACGTTTTAGCATCCCTAGTGAATAATTTCACAAGACTAGCCAAGCCAAGGCAGATCGCCCCTCCTCCGGCGATTGTTACGGGAACCCTTCAAAAACGAGTTGGCTGCATTGACACTGATTAAGCGCCTCCACTACCATTAACGTTTCTCAGCTGTTCATGAGGCGCAACCGGGGAGTAAGGGTTAGTGAAGCGAACGTTCCAGCCAAACCGTCGACACCGTCGACGAACTCACGGATTTCTCGTGCGGATGGCCACGAAAGCCGGGCGCCGGATTTTGAAACGTCGTCGTGCCAAGGGTCGGAAGCGCCTTGCAGCTTTCTGACAATCGCGATTCCGTAATTCCGATCGAATCACAGGTTGCCCTGAAGGGTCATCACTCTTAGCCTACCCGCGGCGCCAGAGTCCAACCAGTGCCACAGACGCTCAAACGTAACGAGCGAATCAGACGCCGACCGGAATACCAGCGGATCCAGAAGAACGGGATTCGGACACAGGGCCGGTATCTAACCCTTCTTATTTTGCCTAACCACTTGTCGAGGAGCCGGCTTGGAATCACAGCGTCGAGACGTCTTGGCGGCGCGGTGTTACGGAACCGCACAAAACGTCTTGCACGTGAGCTCTTTCGAAGGAGAAAAGCAAACATTGGACTGGATGTTGTCGTCCTACCGCGACGTGAGTTCTTGAACACTGATTTTGCAAGCCTGGAGTCAGACTATCGCTCGACCTTAGCTCGACACGAACGTCGCCAAAGATGACGATATGGTGAACCGGTTAATCACGGCACTACTAATTGGGCTGCTCCGCGTATACAAGGTGACATTCTCACCACTTTTCACGGGCACCTGCAGGTTTACACCGTCATGCTCGACCTATGCGGCCGAAGCCGTAACGCGCCATGGTCCGTGGCGAGGACTTCTGCTTGCAGGCTGGAGGTTGGTTCGTTGTCAACCACTCACCCCGGGTGGATACGACCCTATTCCGGCGAAGCGTTCACGACGGGTCGAGTCCTGATTAACTATCGATGGAAAAAAGAGTCTTACTCGCCGTTTTCCTCTCATTCCTGGTGTTATTCGTTTACCAGAGCCTGATAGTACCCCCCGCTCAATTACCGGATGATGAGACTGTGTCCACAGAGACAAGGTCGACTGGTTTACGCGACCTTTCACCTGTTGAGACCCAGGCGCCGGTTATTGAAACGCCGCCCTCCACAGAACCACTACAAACGACTGATGCATCGGGTGCAGTAGGGGTGTCTACTGTTATCGCTGATGAGACTCCGCGAGATATCGTTGTTGAAACCGACCAAGTGATAGCAACTTTCTCAAACAGGGGCGGCGTACTGAAAAGTTGGCAGCTGAAAGAGTATTTAGAGGACTCCGGTGAGCCAAATGAGCTAGTACCGGTCCTAGACGACCAAGAAGCACCGCTTCCGTTTACCCTCGAGGTTGCTGACGAACAGCTGAACGTTCAGTTGCGCGAGGCATTGTTTCGGCCAAATGCTGGGTCGTTACAGGTGGGAACAGAGCCACGGTCATTAGTCTTTGAGTACGAAGACAGCGGTGGCCTACGAGTTCGTAAGGAGTACCGCTTCGATCCCCAAAACGAGCCGTTCGTGGTTCGCTTCAGTGCCAGCGTGAGGACTTCTAGAGGCGTAGTAAATCCGGTAGTGCGATGGGGTCCCGGGCTGGGCAGCAGCACTGCTGGCGGGTTCGGCTTCACTTATAGCCAGCCGTCGCAGGCGATTTTTTATCGAGAGGAAGACGTCTCTCGACTGGACCGCTCCGACCTGGAAGAGACGCCTGCCTACGAAGGCACTTTCGGGTTTGTCGGTGTTGACGACCACTATTTTCTGTCGGCGGCGTTGCCTGATACCAACTCAGCAGAAGTTAATTATCGGCCAGTAACGCTGGGTTCCGGCGACGACCAGCTTGTGCTAATAGACTACTCCCTGCAGTTTGCCGAACCGCCCACCGAAACCCGTTTCTATATGGGGCCGAAGGATTTTGACATTCTCGGCATGATCGATGGCGAACTTGTGCAAGCCGTGCACTTTGGCTTTTTTTCGTGGTTGGTCGTACCACTGCATCGTTCGCTCAAGTGGGTGTATGGCTATGTTGGGAACTACGGGTGGTCGATCATCATTCTTACCATCATGATCAATGCCGCCATGTTCCCCTTGCGTCACAAAAGCGTCGTGTCGATGCGTAAGATGCAAGAGTTGCAGCCTGAAATTAAATCCATTCAGGAACGCTACAAAGGTCTAAAGGCCACCGACCCGGCTAAACAGAAAATGAATCAGGAGCTAATGGGTTTGTATCGCGACCGCGGAGTAAACCCTGCAAGCGGCTGTTTACCGATGTTGGCGACGATGCCGGTTTTATTTGCGTTTTATTCATTACTATCAGTCGCTATCGAAATCCGAGACGCTCCGTTTGTGTTTTGGATTCAAGACCTTGCGAAGCCTGATCCGTTGTATGTCACTCCTTTACTGATGGGCGTGACGATGATGGCGCAGCAACGAATGACACCATCAACGGCAGATGCGACTCAGCAGAAGGTAATGATGGTGATGCCGGTCGTCTTCACGTTTATGTTCTTGGGGGCACCGAGCGGATTGGTCCTGTACTGGTTCGTAAGTAATCTGTGGGGCGTGGGACAACAAGTGGTAACCAATCGGATTATCGGCCCGCCGAAGGTGCACACGATCAGGCCTCCCGCAGAACGTCGAACCAAAAAAGCGAAGGTGAAAAAGAAGGGCTCACGTGAGCACGGGGGCGGCTAGACGATGAACGCAGATATGGAACTGAAGACCCGAGTGCAAGATCTGGTCAAAGAAGTTTTGTTAACCCTTGCTCTCCCGCTAGAACCGGTGGTTGAAGAGCGCGACGATTGCCTGCGCATACGACTCGATGGTGACGGGGGCGAGGTGTTGTTGGAAAAACGCGCTGCTGCACTTGACGCGTTACAAATTGTCATGAACTCTGTTTTTCGTCACGAGCTTCCTGACCGCCACCGCATTGTTGTCGACTATCGTGATTTTAGGCTGGGCCAAGACGAGGAGTTGCGGCAAACGGCTCGGGTGCTCGCTGACCGTGCCAAGCAAACGGGTGAGACGCAGGAACTTGGACCATTGAATGCCTACGCACGGCGTATCGTGCACTTAGCCATTGCTGAGGATCCGGACGTGGACACTGAGAGCATTGGCGACGCTTTGCTCAAGACGATCAGTATTACAGTCAAGGGGAGTGGTTAACGCCGGGCTCCACCCCGCCACGATTCGCCCACTAGGGGGCGTGCCCATCCCGTGTTTAACACCGACGACACAATTGTCGCCATTGCAACCCCGCCGGGGCGTGGTGGCATTGGTGTTGTCCGCCTGAGTGGCCCAAACGCGCAGTCGATTGCTGGGGCACTACTGGGGAACCGCGCGCAGCTTAAACCACGCACGGCGACACTCGCGACGCTCGAGGAGATTGCTAGTGATAACGACACGGAACGGATCGATCAGGTTCTAGTAACCTCTTTCCCGGGCCCAGCGTCGTACACCGGTGACGACGTTGTCGAATTAAGCGCGCATGGGAGCCCAGTGGTGCTCGAAGCGATCGTTAAAGCCGCAATGCGTTCCGGTGCTCGGTTAGCCGAACCAGGGGAGTTTACGCTTCGCGGTTTCCTCAACGGGCGTATAGACCTCGTACAGGCTGAGGCAGTTGCCGACTTGGTTGACTCCGTTACACCACTGCAGGCCCGACTAGCTTACGATCAACTAGAGGGCACACTTAGTACCGAAATAAGAGCGATCGACACGACCCTCTTCGACTTGATCGCTGGCCTCGAAGCCTCGCTCGACTTTCCCGAGGAGGGCTACCATTTTATCGACCGACGGAAAACGGTTACGGCGATCGTCGACATTAGTGCCAGAATAAGCGGATTGCTCGCAGGTGGGCGTCGCGGTCGGGTGATTCGCGAGGGCCGGCAAGTCGCAATTATTGGGAGCCCAAACACAGGAAAATCCAGCATTTTCAATGGTCTTGTGGGTGCCGGTCGGGCAATTGTCACCGACGTGGCCGGCACGACGCGCGATCTTGTCACCGAAACAATTGATGTGTGTGGTGTCCCAGTTCGATTGGTAGACACTGCCGGGATACGAGACACAGACAATGCGGTTGAAGTCGAAGGCGTGCTCCGTGCGCGCTCAGTAATGGCGGTGGCCGACCTTTCCCTCCTGGTCTTCGACCAATCCCGTCCATTTGACAACAGTGACCTTCAGTTGCTCGAGGAAACTTCGTCGTACCGGCGATTAATCGTTGCCAATAAAGGCGATCTGCCGTTGGCATGGTCGTCAGACCCATTCACCGCGGTGTCCAGTCGTATCGTGAAGGCTACGGCCACGACAGAAGCCGGCCTTGAAGCTCTTCGGGAGGCGCTAACGGCCGAGCTGGTTGCTGAGGAACCGCGCCGCGACTCACCAGCGATAACAAACACTCGGCATCTTGACCTGCTGGAGCGAGCACGCGGTGAACTCGACCGAGCCGCACAGGCTGTTTCCACAGAGATATCGGAAGAATTCGTGCTCGCTGATCTACAGCGAGCACGCGCGATCCTAGAAGAGATTACTGGCCAACGTACCACCGAAGACCTCCTGCAGCACATCTTCTCGCGGTTCTGCATCGGCAAGTAGATTCTGTAGTCTTTGTCACAGTGATACAGTTGCCATCGTTCATTTCAACAGTCTCTATCTCAATGCTAGAGACTTAAGCCGATGATGTTTCTGGAAACTCGTCATCTCTAAATTTCGATGTCGCACTACGACCTAGTCATCATTGGCGCAGGACACGCAGGATGTGAAGCGGCGCGAGCGGCAGCGCGCATGGGGCGGCGGGTGGGCCTATGCACACTCTCGCGCGAAACAGTGGCGACGATGCCCTGCAACCCGGCGATCGGCGGCACTGCAAAAGGTCATTTGGTGCGCGAGATTGATGCCCTTGGTGGTCTCATGGGAGAAGCAATTGACGCAACCGGAATTCAGTTCAAATTACTAAATCGAAGTCGTGGACCAGCTGTCTGGTCGCCTCGCGCCCAGGCTGACAAGCAAAGGTACTCTCGTTGGATTCTAGCGTCCCTTGAGCGCGAACCACGAATTGAGTGGATCTTTGGTGTGGCTGCCGAAATCGTGGTTCGCGACAATGCTGTTCGAGGACTACGGATGGCAGATGGTCGATTACTGAACTGTCAGGCACTGGTGGTCACAGCTGGCACATTTCTCAATGGTCTAATTCATATCGGCCGGGAGCAACGTCCGGCTGGGCGGTACGGCGAACCGCCGTCGACCGCCCTTGCCGAATCGTTGAAGCGGTTGGAGTTTCGCTGGGGGCGGCTCAAAACTGGTACGCCGCCCCGCTTACATCGTGACACGATCGAATGGGATCGGTTGGAAGTGGCGCGAGGGGATGATCAGCCGACTCCGTTTTCATTCATGACTGATCGGATTAGGAATCCCCAAATCAACTGTCACCTCGTACACACCAACGAAAAAGTTCACGCTTTGGTCCGCACACATCTTGACGACTCCCCTTTATTTAACGGCCAAATCAAGGGAATCGGACCGCGTTACTGCCCGTCACTTGAGGACAAGGTTGTGAGGTTTCCCGGCCGAGAACGCCATCAAGTCTTTCTTGAACCCGAAGGGATTGATGTCGAACAGATTTATGTAAACGGGATGTCGATGTGTCTGCCGCGTGAGGTCCAAAGGGCGATCATCAGGAACCTGCCGGGCCTCGAGGCTGCTACGTTGCTGCGACCTGGCTATGCTGTCGAGTACGACTTCATCCAGCCAACTGAGCTTCGGCCGACTCTAGAGACCAAACGACTCAAGAATCTTTACCTTGCGGGACAGGTAAACGGGACCTCGGGGTATGAAGAAGCGGCGGGTCAAGGATTAATAGCCGGCATCAACGCCGCGCGCACAATCGCAGGTGATGAGCCCCTGGTGCTCCGTCGTGATGAGGCATATTTGGCCGTGATGATTGATGACCTCACTACACAGGGTTGCCTCGAGCCTTACCGCCTATTTACCTCACGGGCCGAACATCGGTTGCTTCTTCGAATCGACAACGCGGACCTGCGGCTTACCTCACACGGGTGGAACATCGGTCTCGTTACCAAAGAACGCTGGGAACGATTCGTCGATCGCAGGCGACGTTTTGAGCAGAATCTTAAGACCTTGAGAAAGACAACGGTTACGTTGCCAGACGGCTGCCGTGTTCGTGCCTCTGAGGCCATTCGTCGTCCACAACTCAGACTCAAATCATTGATTGACAGTGGCGAGATAGAACTTAAAAGCGAAGAAAAAACGAATATACTTGATCTGGCGACTGTAGAGACTGAACTCAAGTATGAGGGTTATCTCAAGCGTCAGATGGCTGCTGTGGAGCGAGAGCAAAAACAAGCAGAATGCAAAATTCCCCAAGGGTTCATTTACGCGCAGATCCCAGGTTTGTCGGCAGAAGTTGTCGAAAGGCTTACACAGACTTTGCCAACAACACTCGGTCAGGCCCGTCGAATTCCTGGCATGACACCCGCCGCGATCGCGATTCTTGGTAGCCTACTTTTGAGGGGTAGCAAGAGAACTTTGGGGAAAGATAAACAAAACCGCGATATCATGCATGCTGGCCATGAGCGCAAAGGACACGATCCTAAGGCTCGAGCGCCTCGCCGCTCAATCAGGGCTTCAGCTCAACGGTGAACAGGCTGAAAATCTGAGGGCCTACCTGGCTCTCTTAGCTCGCTGGAACTCAACGGTCAACCTAACCTCCAGCGTCGACACTGACTCGTTGCTGAAAAGATTGATCATCGAGCCTTTAATTGCGGCGAAAGTAATCCCAGGTGGCGAGCTGAGCCTCCTCGATATAGGTTCAGGTAACGGTTCCCCAGCCATCCCAATCAAGCTATTTAGGCCAAATCTCCACCTTACAATGGTTGAATCAAAAACAAGGAAATCAGCCTTTCTTCGGGAGGCCTTGAGGACCCTTGACCTACAGGATTCAACGGTTGAAACGGCTCGTTGGGAGGATTTACTACTTCGTAACGACTTACTTGAATCGATGGCCTTTGTGAGCGTAAGGGCTGTCAGTGTAGACAGCGCCTCACTTAACAGGCTTCAGAGTTTCTTGCAATATGAGGGAAAGATGCTTCTGTTTGAAAGCAGCGGCAAAACGAAAGAGTCAAGGTCGCTCAGCCCTCCACTTGTTTTGATGGAAACTGTTCAACTGGTTGAATCACTTGGAAGTCGATTAGTTGTGCTTCAGAAGGAAAAAGTTTCAAGATAGCTGACGAATATCCCGCGCAAGCTGTTTCACGTGAAACATGGTTAGTGAAAGTAGAAGTCTTAAAGACGATTGTTTCACGTGAAACAGCTTGACCAAACAAGACTCTGGACGTATCCTAACCTAGAAGTTTTATATTATAGGTCATTTAACATAATTTATACCAACGGTTAAGTTTCATGGCTGCTAGGGTCATTGCTGTTGCTAATCAGAAGGGCGGGGTTGGCAAGACCACAACCGCAATCAATCTGGCTGCCTCTTTGGCGCTTGCGGAGCGCCGCGTGTTAGCTGTCGACGTCGATCCTCAAGCTAATTTAACAAGCGGGATTGGGCTCAAAGGACAGTCCAGCAGTCAAGGCACTGTTTACGAAGCTCTCACAGCCAAAACGATTCCTGACTTTTTGGGATTTGTGCTGCAGACCACCGTGCGCGGCCTATCTGTGGTGCCGGCACAGCGCAACCTGACCGGGGCAGAGCTCGAAATGGTCTCGCTCGAAAATCGCGAAAAGCGACTCCGCTCGCTGGTAAAACAACTCGTCGGTCAGTACGATTACGTTTTTATCGACACCCCGCCGTCCCTGGGCCTTCTAACCCTCAACGGTCTTGTTGCTGCGGACACCGTTTTAATTCCTATGCTCAGCGAGTACTTCGCCTTGGAGGGCTTAGCCGAGTTGGTCTCGACCCTGCAGCGTGTCCGTGCTTCGCTCAACCCTAGTCTTGATATCGAAGGCGTCTTACTGACGATGCACGACGGTCGCACCAATCTCTCACAACAGGTCTCACGTGAAATCAGGGAATTCTTTAAAGCGAAAGTGTTCGATACGGTTATACCCAGGAACGTACGGTTGGGTGAGGCACCAAGCCACGGACTACCGGCTATTCTCTACGACAAGAAATCACGCGGCGCGAAGGCTTATGTTTCCCTTGCCAAAGAAATTCTCAACAAGGACTCGATTATTCTGAGAGAGAAGTATGACTGAAAAGCGCCCAGCGCTCGGCCGGGGACTGAGCGCACTTATTCCTGACGCGTTGCCAACTCCCAAAGTTGCGCTCAACGAAATTGACATCGATCAACTCGTTCCGAACCCCGACCAACCACGGACGGAGGTAGACGGGGCGAAACTGGATGAGCTGGCACAGTCGATCCGAGCCAACGGTGTTATTCAACCGCTCGTCGTGCGAAAAGTTGAGGATAGGTACGAAATCGTCGCGGGGGAGCGGCGGTGGCGTGCCGCGCAACGGGCGGGTTTGTTGCGTGTGCCTATCGTTGTCCGCGAGGTAACAAACGACCAATTATTGCCACTCGCACTCATCGAGAATTTACAGCGTGAAGACCTGAATCCTATTGAGGAAGCCGTTGCTTACCAGCGTCTGGTAGAACAGCATCAGCTGACACACGACGCGATTGCTAGTGCGATTGGGAAAGATCGTTCGACCATCGCAAATGCTCTACGTCTATTGAAGTTGCCAGAGGAAATTAAGGCCAACCTTATGTCTGGTGGTCTGACCGTTGGCCATGCCCGTGCGCTGTTGGGCGTGCCAGACGAGTCGGCTCAACGGCGAGCGGCCCGTGAGGTAATGAGGCGGCGACTGTCGGTTCGAGAAACCGAGGCGTTCATCCGTAAGCTCACAGGACAAGGGATCAAAGCAGGTAGGCTGGAGGCGGCCGACGTACATATCCGTGCGGCCGAGGAGCAGCTCCGATTCGCCCTAGGTACACGGGTACGTGTCATCCGAAAACGGAAGGGAGGGCGGATTGAGATCGACTTCAGTTCGGAGGAAGAGCTGCAACGAATCTACGAGCAATTGACAGTGCGGTGAACGAATTCTGGGTCACCGTGGAAGAGGGCTGTAGTATCAGTGAACTAGACATGCGTTGGACCAAACGACGACTGACCGACTACTCCAGTTGCGCGGGTTGAGCGAGTAAGCTCGCCGCCGGCGAGCTCGCTCAGGTCCTGGGCGATTTACCTTCGTTGGAAAACGAACGGGTGCTGGTCGATTTCCGCACTTCCGACGACGCGGGTGTCTACCTGTGGGATACCAGTTCAGCGCTAGTCCAATCCGTTGATTTCCTCACGCCAATCGTGGACGACCCTTTCGCCTATGGACAAATCGCTGCAGCGAACTCCTTGAGCGATATTTACGCTATGGGCGGGAAACCACTCACAGCAATGGCTATTGCGGGTTTTCCGAGCCAGGAGTTCGACCCAACTGTGGTGAAGGCGATCTTCGAGGGAGGATTGAGCAAACTGAGTGAAGCCGGAGTAGCCCTTATCGGGGGACACACAGTGCAGGATGCCGAGGTCAAATTCGGGTATGCCGTAACCGGCCGTGTAGACCCAGGCCGGGTGCTGTCAAACGCGGGGGCACAGGTTGGAGACAAGTTGTTGCTAACCAAGCCGATAGGCACCGGGATTATTGCAACCGCGATCAAGAAAAGGCGTGCCGCAGAGAATATCGAAACGGCGGCTATCGAGTCGATGACGACACTCAACCGCGCCTCCGCTGATGCGCTATGCACCTTGGGCCTGGATGAAGTCCATGCCTGCACCGACGTTACTGGTTTCGGTCTAGTGGGTCATGCCTGTGAGATGGCCTCGGCTTCAAGCGTTGCCTTTCGGATTGAATCAGCAGCGGTTCCATTACTTGAGGGGGCATCTGCTCTGGTGCGACAGAATCGAACTGGCGGGGGCGACACCAACGCGGAGCACTTCGGCCAGCGGACGAGGTTCGAAGCGGGGCTAGTTGGAGAGATTGCAACCTTGCTCTACGATCCCCAAACATCTGGAGGGTTGCTGGTCGCAGTGGCGGCCACTGCGGTGGACCGAGCGATGAGTGCATTAGCGGCAGCTGGTAGCCAGGCAGTCAAGATTGGCACAGTTGAGTCATTCGTGGAATCTGGCTCTAGGGTTTACGTGGGGTAGGCTTTACGAACACAAGTTTTAGCCTGGCCGCTCTTGTCGTCGTGCAGTGCAGATGCTAAAATCGGTGTTCTGCACGGGCGTTCGAAACCCTTCTGGGTCGTCGCTCTACCAAGCGGGAGTTCTCTTTGATTCCAGACCTGACGGTCCTCTGGGTAATTGGGTTGGTGTTGTTACTGGCATGGACCCTCAAGCGTTTTTTAATTGCACCACTTACCGAGGTGATGGAAACGCGTGAGCGTGCCATTCGGTCAGCGCTTGAGCTGGCCGAGTCAGCGGCAAGAAAAGCCGCTGAAGCGACAGCAGAGTTCGAAACGAAGACAGCGGCTGCGCGTGCAGAGATTTACCAACAGATGGAGGAGAACCGCCGAGAGTTACTGGCTCGTCGCGCTGAAATCCTCGATGAAACGCAACGGGATGCCGAGTCGAACCTCGCTGATGCGACCGAAAGCCTGAAGACGCAGACCGCTGAAGCTCGCGCCCAACTCGAGCGCGATGCGGAGGCGCTCGGCCTCGCCGCCGCCGAGCAGGTGCTAGGCCGGAAGATTTCGTCAAATTGACTACTGGCGCGGAAGGTGCACCGGGCGTCCCGTTAAGTTGGAGATCGTTGACCCGCATCCGCCATTCGCTTGCCACTGCCTCCACTCGTAGCTCTGAATGGTCGAGTTTTAGTCGGTCGTCCGTTCTCTTCATTTGCCTCAGCTTCGCCGTGGTTCTGCCGGCGATTCAATGGGCTGGCGGTAGCGGTGTCTTAGCCGCGGCTTCCCAACCAACACAAACCGACTCAGTACATGCTGAGGAAGAGCACGACACGCCTCTACTGGAAACAATCGCACGGCTTACTAATTTCGCTGTGCTCGTGGGTATCCTATTTGTATTACTTCGGAGACCTCTCAGTATTTATCTGAGTGATCGAAGCGACCAGGTGCGTGCGGGTCTCGCCCAAGCGCGGGCGACTAGTGCCGAAGCAGCCCAGCAATTGGAAGCGATCAAGGAGAGGCTACTAACCCTTCCTGATGAGCTGGAGACGCTTCGGGTGCGCGGCCAGGAGGAGGTTGTTGCTGAGGAGAAACGGCTGCGAGAGTCGACCGAGGCGGCTCGTCAGAGGCTGATCGAGGAAAGTCGTAGAGAGTTGGCCCTCCAGTTACGGGTCGCGAAGCAGCAGCTGACGCAGCACGCGGCCGCGTTAGCCACGCGAGTGGCGGCGCAGCGGATTCAAGATAATCTGTCAGCGGCAGACCAGCTGAGACTTGTTGACCGGTACGTTGACCAAGTACGACCCGGTTGATAACCGGGTGCTAAAACCAGCACCGAAGGTTGTTGAAAGAAAATGACTGAACGGGTTATCGCAGGACGTTATGCACGCGCGTTGTTTGAGGTGACGGTTAGAGACAAGGACGAGGAGCCCTCGACCGCTGAGCACGATTTAGAGGAGTTTGTCACCTTGCTGGAAGTCCACCCCTCGTTGCAGGAGGCGCTCATAAACCCATCCGTGCCGTCTTCGCACAAGCAGGCTGCTGTGACCGCGGTTCTAAGGCATAACAAGAATGTGTCAGCCGCGGTCACAAGATTGCTAGATCTACTGGCTGCACGTGACCGGATGAACTTGGTCCAGGAAATCCTCTCGGCTTTTCGAGCCCGTGTGCAAGACCGGTTGCAGATCGTACGCGCTGAGGTCACGACAGCGGTGAAACTATCAGCCGATCGGCGCGACGCGATTGCCCAACGGCTTGGGGAGGTGACCGGAAAACAGGTGTTGATTGATGCACGGGTCGATCCATCAATCATCGGTGGCGTCGTGGCAAAGGTCAGTAGTACCGTTTACGACGGTAGTGTTGCAACCCAGCTTGAACGGCTGAGAGAGCAACTAGAGAGTGGAACCTGATGGATATCAAAGCTGAAGAAATTTCTAAAATAATACGCGATCAAATAGGGAACTACGCGGTCAACGTCGACGTGAGTGAGGTCGGCACCGTAATTGCCATCGGCGACGGCATTGCAAGGCTGCACGGTGTTGAAAGCGTCATGGCTGGTGAAATGTTGGAGTTTTCTCACGGAGTTTTTGGCATCGCGCTTAACCTCGAAGAATCAAGCGTTGGTGCTGTATTGCTCGGCGACTACACCGAGATCCGCGAGGGCGACACCGTGAAACGCACCGGGCGGATTATTTCGGTGCCGGTAGGTGATGAGATGTTGGGCCGTGTTATCAACGCTCTGGGCCAGCCAATTGATGGCAAAGGGCCGATTACGAGCAATCAGTACCGGCCTATCGAACAAATCGCCCCTGGCGTGGTCGATCGCCAACCGGTTCGTGAGCCACTGCAAACTGGTCTAAAGGCGATCGACGCCATGATTCCGATCGGCAGAGGCCAGCGAGAATTGATTATTGGTGACCGCCAGACTGGTAAAACTGCTGTAGCCGTTGACACAATCATTAATCAGAAGGACACCGGCGTTATTTGCATCTATAACGCAATTGGGCAGAAACAGTCCACAATCGCCCAAGTCGTTAAGACCCTTGAAGACGCGGGTGCGATGACCTACACAATCGTTGTCGCTGCAGCTGCTTCGGACCCGGCACCGTTGCTTTTTGTTAGTCCGTACGCAGCATGCTCAATCGGCGAGCACTTCCGAGATTCCGGACGACACGCCCTCTGTATCTATGATGATTTATCAAAGCACGCGCAGGCCTACCGCGAGATCTCGTTGCTTCTGCGTCGACCGCCTGGCCGTGAAGCCTACCCGGGTGATGTTTTCTATCTGCACTCCCGGTTACTTGAGAGGGCGGCCAAGATGAGTGACACACAGGGCGGCGGTTCTTTGACTGCCCTGCCTATCATTGAGACCCAAGCCGGCGATCTTTCGGCCTATATTCCAACCAACGTTATCTCAATCACCGACGGCCAGATCTTTCTTGAGAGCGATCTGTTTCACCAAGGCGTGCGGCCGGCGATCAATGTTGGCAACTCTGTTTCGCGAGTCGGTGGGTCGGCGCAAGTCAAAGCAATGCGCCAAGTGGCCGGCACTCTTCGGCTCGACCTCGCGCAGTATCGAGAACTGGCGGCCTTTGCACAGTTTGGTAGCGAGCTAGACAAAGCGACTCAGACCCAGCTCTCGCGGGGGCAGCGACTAGTCGAACTTCTCAAGCAACCGCAGTATGAGCCACTGGCTGTCGAGCAGCAGATAATGATTATCTTTGCTGGCACCACTGGGTTGCTCGATGATATAGCTGTGACCGATGTTCAAAAGTTCGAACGAGAACTCTATCGGTTTGTCGAAACACGACATAGTGCTATTTGCGCAGCGATTCGAGAGAAGTCACAGTTAGACGAACAGCTCAAGACTGATCTGACCGCCGCCATCAAAGAGTTTACAGCCGACTTTGTGGCCAATAGGAAAACTGAGGCAGCTTGATCGATGCCTTCCCTTCTTGACGTCCGCCGCCGTGTTCGTGCCGTTAAGTCAACACAGCAGATCACCAAGGCCATGAAAATGGTCGCGGCGTCGAAACTTCGCCGGGCGCAGGAACAGATTCTTGGTGCCCGCCCGTTTGCGCACCATATGCTTCGCGTGCTCAACGACATGGCAACACGTGTTGAGCCATCGGCGCACCCCCTTTTAAGGGAACACGCTGTTACAGCGGGTCGAACCCTGATATTCGTAATCACGGCCGACAAAGGACTCTGCGGTAGTTTCAACACCAACATCATCAAGACCGCCGAGAGGTTCGCGGTAGAGGACCCGGATCGGGAAGTGGCGCTTGGGCTGGTGGGCCGAAAGGGTCGAGACTTTTTCAATCGTCGTGGTTTCGACGTCAGGTACGAACTCGTAAACCTTTTCGCCAAACTGTCATCCAAAGACTCACAGGCGATTGCCGAGACCGCGATCGACGAGTACATGAACGAGAAGGTTGACACGGTGTATCTCGTTTACAACGAGTTTAAGTCAGTGTTACAGCAGCGTGTCGTCGTCGAACGTTTACTGCCCATCGGGCGGCTTGTGCCCGATGACATGACCACCGAACCGGTCGCTCCAATGGATCATGATACGGCGAAGACCGAGTTGCTCATCGACTACCTCTACGAGCCGGCGGCACAGGAGATTTTCAGCAAGCTGATTCCCCACCATGTAGAGATACAGATTTACCGGGCGCTCCTGGAATCCGCGGCGGCCGAGCACGCAGCTCGCATGACCGCCATGGATGCGGCGACGAAGAATTCTGGTGAGCTTATCGAACAGTTGACAATCTATATGAACAAAGTACGTCAGGCGGCCATCACGCGCGAGATAATCGAGGTTGTGTCGGGAGCCGAGGCGCTGTAGAGGGAACAAGACACATGGCGAATGTAGTGACGGTAGAACAGAAAACCGGCAAAGTGGTTCAGATCATTGGACCTGTTGTTGATGTTGAATTTGAGGGTGGGCAACTGCCGGCGATTTACAACGCGATCCGGATCCAATCTCACGAAAAAGATGGCGCTGGCGCCGAGATTGACGTCGTTGCTGAAGTTGAGCAACACCTTGGTGAGAACCGAGTACGTGCTGTGGCCATGAAGCCGACTGATGGAATGCAACGGGGCATGCAGGTGGTCGACCTTGGTGAACAAATCACCGTGCCTGTTGGGCCGAAGACCCTCGGCCGGGTGCTAAATGTACTTGGTGAGCCCGTTGACTTTCCTGACAGGCCGATTGAGGCGACCGAACGTTGGCCGATTCACCGACCGGCGCCAACTCTTGAGGATCAATCAACCGAACTTGAGATGTTTGAGACCGGGATCAAGGTCATTGACTTGTTGGAGCCGTACTTGGTTGGCGGCAAGATCGGCCTGTTCGGCGGCGCCGGTGTTGGCAAGACCGTCATCATTATGGAGCTTATCCATAATATTGCGCTGAAGCACGGCGGCGTTTCGGTGTTTGGCGGAGTCGGCGAACGAACGCGTGAGGGTAACGACCTATGGCTTGAGATGCAGGAAAGTGGCGTTATCAACATCGACGAGCCTGACAAGTCACGGGCTGCCTTAGTGTACGGTCAGATGACCGAACCCCCGGGCGCGCGGCTCCGGGTTGGTCTGAGCGCGCTGACTGTGGCGGAGTACTTCCGAGATGAAGAGAACAAGGATGTCCTCCTCTTCATTGATAACATTTTCCGGTTCACCCAAGCTGGGTCGGAGGTCTCAGCGTTGTTGGGCCGCATGCCGTCGGCGGTTGGCTATCAGCCAACTCTTTTGACTGAAATGGGTGAACTCCAGGAGCGGATTACCTCCACAAAAAAAGGCTCGATTACCTCAGTACAAGCTATTTATGTACCGGCCGACGACTACACCGACCCGGCGCCGGCGACGACCTTTGCTCACCTTGATGCGACGACAAACCTCTCACGATCAATTGCCGAACTTGGTATTTACCCGGCCGTTGATCCGCTAGCCTCGACTTCACGCATTCTGGATGCGCGGATTATTGGCGAGGAGCATTATGAAGTTGCCCGTCAGGTGAAGCAGATCCTGCAGCGCTACAAGGACCTACAGGACATCATCGCCATCCTAGGGATTGACGAGTTGTCGGAGGATGACAAGCTGACAGTGTCACGTGCGCGGAAGATACAAAGGTTCCTATCCCAGCCGTTCTTCGTGGCTGAGCAATTCACAGGTCTGTCCGGTAAGTACGTGCCGATTGCTGACACCGTCCGTGACTTTAAGGCGATTGTTGAGGGGAAACATGATGACCTGCCGGAGCAGGCGTTCTATCTCGTAGGAACCGTTGCCGAGGCAATCGAGAAAGCTGAAAAGATGAAGAGTGCCTGAGGTAGGGCGCGTCGTGTAGGGACCCCATGGTATTGCCATCACAACTCACACTCGAGGTTGTCACCCCAGACAGGTCGCTGGTCAGCCAGTTGGTTGACGAGGTGCACATTCCTGGCGCGGAAGGGTATTTTGATGTTTTACCCGGGCACACTCCGCTTCTAGCGACGATGATGGATGTTGGGCAACTCTGGTTTCGTGCGAATCAAGAACGGTCATTTATTTCGATCCTCTCAGGGTTCGTCGAGGTCCAGCCCGACCGTGTCACAGTGCTTGCAAAGGTAGCTGAGCGCGCTGAGGAGATCGACGTTGAGCGTTCGCGGTTGGCCAAGCAACGTGCTGAGAACCGGCTGGCCGGGCGGTCCTTGGACATTGATGTCGAGCGAGCGCGCCTCTCGTTGCTCCGGTCACTCGTTCGAATACAGGTCGCTGCACGCGCCTAGGTCCGCAGCTAGTCTTCGGCCTTGGTCCGAAGTCGGCTATCATTTAGGCCCAGACATCTACATGAACGTTGCATGGGCCGTTGTTTCAGACCTCGGGCTTCGCCGTGCCACCAACGAAGACAACCACTGTGCGAGACCCGATTTGGGACTGTTTCTAGTGGCCGACGGAATGGGTGGCCATGTGGGCGGTGAAATCGCATCACGAATTGCCGTGGAAACCATCGAGGCAGTTATTGATCAGACCAAGGTTACCAACCCAGACGATACTTGGCCCGTTCCTTTCGATAATGCACTTAGTGCTGATGCCAACCGAATGACTGCGGCATTTCAGTTCGCGAATCGGACGATTGCCAAGAGGGTGGAGGCCTCGCAGGGACTGCGTGGGATGGCTACTACGGCCTCGGCGGTCCTTGCGAAAAGTAGAGAAGCCGTGGTCGGACATGTCGGGGACAGTCGGGTCTATCTGCTTCGTGACGGCGAGTTGAACCAGTTAACTGCAGATCATTCATGGGTGGAGGAGCAAGTGCGTGCGGGGGCGTTAACACCGTCTGCGGCTCGGCAGCATCCGTGGCGGAATGTGGTCACACGAGCGCTGTCAGGAGGTGATGATGCGACCGTCGATATCACTGCGTGTTCGCTTAAAGTCGGTGATCGCCTACTGCTCTGTTCGGACGGTCTGTCTTCGGTAACAATCGACGAGAAAATCCATGGACTGTTGGAACAGGACGGTCCACTTTCTGATATCTGTAAATCGTTGGTCGAGGCAGCTAATGCTGGCGGCGGACCCGACAACATCACTACGCTAGTGCTTCAGGTCGATGCTGCATAACCTGGTTCGCTTACTTCGCCACCGAAGCCTCATTCAAAGCCTGGTGGCCCGTGAGCTCAAGGCGCGCTACCGGGGATCGGTTCTTGGGTTTTTTTGGTCTTTTATCAATCCCCTTCTGCTTCTATTGGTCTACTGGTTTGTCTTCAGCGTCGTTCTCCCAGGCATCCGCCCGATCGACATTGAGCCCTACGCGTTGTTCATGTTTTGCGGTCTTCTGCCTTGGACATGGTTTTCGTCATCCGTACTGGAGGCGTCGAATGTGCTGATCGCAGGCGGCAATTTGATCAAGAAGGTGCTGTTTCCTGCTGAAGTGCTGCCGGTTGTTACTGTTCTCGCGAACATGATCCATTTCTTACTAGGGCTACCGATAATTGCTGCTGCCCTGGTGTACTTCGCGGTGCCAGTCCGTCCGTTGGAATTACTCTGGTTGCCGGTTGTCGTGCTTGTACAGCTTTTCTTTACACTTGGCTTAGCGCTGATTGTGGCGTCGCTAACGGTCCACTTTCGTGACCTAAAAGATATCTTAGGAAACCTGATGACCTTCTGGTTTTTCGCCACGCCTATTATCTATCCGATGTCATTAGCTCCGCCGAGTGGCAAGGTCCTACTGGACCTGAACCCGTTCACGCATTTGGTCATCTCCTATCAGGAGATCTTGTTCTACGATGGGCCGTTCGGACATTGGAAGTGGCTGCTAGCCTTGGGCGGCATGTCAATCGTATTGTTTCTCCTGGGATATTTTCTGTTCGACAGGCTACGCGACTCGTTTGCCGAAGAGGTATGAGAGGGTGGAGGTGACGAACGTAATCGCAGTCGAAGGAGTGTCTAAGGTCTACCGCCGATTTAACCGTCGCCGGCAATTCGCCACGCTGAAGAGCGCTCTGTTGTCGGGTAGCCTGATCTCTGACCTTCGACCTCACGAAACATTTTCCGCCCTTCAGGACGTGTCGCTCACTGTAGAGAAAGGGCGGACGGTGGGGGTGATCGGTTCGAATGGATCGGGAAAGAGCACCTTGTTGAAATTGGTCGCCGGTATCGCTAAGCCGACGTTGGGCACGGTCCGAGTCGACGGGCGCATTTCAGCGCTGATTGAACTCGGAGCTGGCTTCCATCCTGAGATCAGTGGGCGGGAGAACGTCTTCATTAACGGCATCATGCTAGGCCTGTCAAAACGGGAGATCACTAGGAAGTTCGACGAGATTGTAGAGTTCGCTGAGCTAGAAGATTTCATTGACGCGCCAGTGAAAACCTACTCGTCAGGCATGTATATGCGACTCGGATTCGCTGTGGCAATCCATGTTGACCCGGACGTGTTACTGATTGATGAAGTGCTGGCGGTTGGCGATCAGAGTTTCACCCATAAGTGTCTTGATAAATTTGCCGAGTTTCGTCGCCGAGGCAAGACCATCCTACTGGTAACTCACTCGCTGGATCTCGTGGAGCGACTTTGCGACGAGGCTGTGTGGTTAGACGACGGGCGGATCCGTGCGACCGGCGATCCAACCCGGGTTGTCGATGCGTATTTAGTTGACGTGGAGAAGGCGGAAGAGCGGCAAATAGCCTCTGCCGATGCAAAGACGAGGGAGCAGGCGAGAACGGCCGGACCACCCACCGATGACCATCCACCTGACATGTTCCAGGCCACCGAGGGCCGCTGGGGGTCACGCGAGGTTGAAATCGTGGAAGTCTCGATGGTGGGTGATGATGACCAACCCTCGCACGTTTTTCCCTGCGGTGCACGGATGTCCATCCGGGTGCGTGTCCGGGCTGCGAAGCCGGTAGGTGACTTCGTATTCGGGATTGGTTTATTTAATGCTGAGGGTGTGTGCTGTTACGGTACCAACACGGCTCTTGAGAAGTTGACCTCCGAACGTATGGATGGTGAAGGAGAAATTGTTTTTACCATTGACAGTCTTGATCTGGTCGCAGGTACCTACAAACTTGACGTTGCAGTGCACAAGCGTGACGGATATCCGTATGACTATCACCGCTTATTGCATACCTTTCGCGTTAAATCGCGTACTAATGACATAGGAATCTTCCGCCCGCGCCATCGTTGGAAGTTTCCAGACAACATCCGTTTCACGGGATATCTCGACTAGATAAGACCTCTATGGTGCCGATGATACCCGACGAAGTGATCGACCTAATTAACCAAACACGTGCAGCAGGTGGATCCATTGCCTTCACGAATGGCGTTTTCGACTTGGTCCACCCTGGGCATGTGCGTTATCTCAGGAAGGCAGCCGCGGAAGGCGACCTTCTGATCGTTGGGCTTAACGGTGACACATCCGTGCGGTCGATCAAGGGGCCAGGAAGGCCCATTGTGCCAGCAACCGAGCGTGCGGAAGTGCTGGAAGCGCTAGCCTCCGTTGACGCGGTCGTTATCTTTGAGGAGCCAACGCCTGAGGAACTCATTGCGCAGCTGCAGCCCGATGTGCTTGTGAAAGGCGCTGACTGGATGGCCGACCAGATTGTCGGACGTGAAACAGTTGAGGCTCTGGGCGGACGGGTTGTGCGTGTCGACATTGAGCAGGGCCACTCTACGACGGCAATCGTGAGCCGCATCCGTTCCTTGCATTCGAAACTCCACTTTTAGTCCTCAGTGCCAAATGGAAGACCGCGACCCACCTTGCGGTTTTCTTGGCTCCCGCGTGCTAACATCGGGGGTTCATCTTCTTCGCTGATTTGATCGTGATTCCCTCGACCCCCCAATCGCTTTCGGTGCGGGCGATGCTCAAGACCGCACTCGAGCAGCTTGATACCAAGATTAACGCTACCGCCATTACTGGGTTGACGAGTTCGGCTTGTGCCCTATTCACGGTGGCCACCACACGACGTCAAACGGTGAGCCTCCTTGTCGTACCGACCGATGCCGATGTCGACCCGATGACATCTGACACCAGGTTCTTCTTCGCGTCACTGGAGGGGCTCTCGGCCACCGAGGCCGAACTTGCAATTTTTCCGTTTCCATCGCTGGAGGTCGATCCGTATCGCGGATTAGCGCCGCACCTCGAGGTCACCTCGGCACGGGCTGCTGCTCTCTCGGCATTGGTGCGAGGCGAGGCTCGGATTGTCGTGGCCTCAGTTGAAGCGCTTCTCCCTCGTGTGAGTGCTCCAGCGGTAATGCTGGATGCGTCGATTCAACTTGCTCCTGGAGACGAGACGTCGCCAACGTTACTCGGCGATAGCCTTCTTCGTGGAGGTTTTGTTCGCCAAGACCCCGTTGATGGCCACGGTGAGTTTTGTGTCAGAGGCGGCATAGTCGACCTTTTTCCTGCCGCAGACGACCACCCTCTGCGTGTCGAGTTTATCGGAGACATGATTGAGTCAATAAGGCGCTATGACGAAGCGACACAGCGCTCAATAGGAGAGGTCAGTCGTGTTGCGATAACCCCAATTCGAGAACGCTTTGATGACGACAACAATCCAGAAACATTAGAGGAGGAGCCTCCGTCTGTCTCGGTGTTCGAGTATTTGCCAATACATGAATATCGCCTGCTTACTTCCGAGCCAGAAGAAGTCAATACGCAGTTGACGACGGCATATCAGCGATTAGTCACCGCATTTGAGGATGCAAAAACACGCGGTGAGGCACCGAGAGCACTGGAACAGCTCGTGGCCAACCCCGACGATATTACACAACGGCTACGAACCGCGGTTTGTCTCAATGCCCTTGATTACAAGACATCAGTGGGTGATTCTGTGCACATTGCCTGTCAACCAGTGATCGAGTATCGAGGCCGCCTTGCGGACTGGATAACGGATGTCCGACGTGCGCAAACACAGGGCGAACTGGTGTTTTTCGTCGCAACAACCGGTGGCACCTTGAACCGTGCTGTTGAACTACTGACCGACCACGGGCTTTCAGCGGTAACTGCCGACGCCCATCAGCCGCCGAATAGACCGGCCGTTATAGTCACTGTCGGTCAGTTATCGCGTGGATTTAGGTTGGCTGATGCTGGATTCCAGATCTATGCCGAAGCCGACGTGTTCGATGAGCCTAGACAAACGTCCGAGCGCCGGCGCTCCCTCCCGCAGGTGTTCCTCACCGATTTTCGTGACCTTAAGGTCGACGATTATGTCGTGCACGTGGAACACGGTGTTGGTGTATTCGTTGGTCTCCGCCAGCTTGAAGTTGGCGGTGCAATGCAGGAATTTATGGAACTCCAATATGCGGAGGCCACGAAGCTATTCGTGCCGGTGGAGCAACTCGATTTAATCCAGAAGTACACCGGAGGAAGCCGACCGTCGCTTGATCGGTTAGGGGGAACAACTTGGGAACGTGCGAAGACACGAGTCAAGAAGGCGATGCGTGACATGGCGGAGGAGCTCCTGAAGCTTTACGCCGCGCGCAAAACCATACCGGGCCACGCCTTCGGCGAAGATTCGCATTGGCAGCGTGAATTCGAGGACGCCTTCCGATATGAACTAACGGCTGATCAAGCCACAGCCGTAGCCGACATCAAACACGACATGGAGGCTCCGACCCCTATGGACCGTCTGCTATGCGGTGATGTTGGGTACGGAAAGACGGAAGTCGCTGTCCGCGCCGCATTCAAAGCAGTCATGGAGGGGAAGCAGGTCGCGCTGCTGGCGCCCACAACCGTCTTAGCTTTCCAACATGTCAGGACGCTCACAGAACGGTTTGCAGCGTTTCCCGTCACGATTGAGTTGCTGAGCCGGTTCAGAACTCGGCAAGAACAAAAGACAGTTATTAGTCACGCAGCAACTGGGAGGGTTGACATAGTTGTTGGCACCCATCGTTTGCTCTCGAGGGATGTGACGTTTCGCGACCTAGGGTTGCTTATTGTTGATGAGGAGCAACGTTTCGGCGTAGCTCATAAGGAACGACTCAAACAGTTACGCCGGAGGGTCGATGTCCTAACACTGACGGCAACACCAATTCCTAGGACGCTCAACATGTCCCTCGTCGGCATTCGCGACATGTCGCTGATTGAAACTCCCCCAAAGAATCGATTGGCGATCCAGACCAATGTCGCCAGATTCGACCGCACTTTGATCGCAGAGGCGATCCGTCACGAGGTCGAGCGCGGTGGACAGGTCTATTTCGTGCACAACCGCATTGAATCGATCTATTCGATCGCTGAACTTGTGACGCGACTCGTGCCGAATGTCAAGGTGGCTGTTGCGCACGGCCAAATGAGTGAGGACGTTCTTGAGCGATGCATGGTGAGTTTTATTGATCGCAAATGCGACGTGCTTGTAACAACCACGATCATCGAAAATGGTCTTGACCTACCAAACGCCAACACTCTAATTATTAATCAGGCCGATCACTTTGGTTTGGCACAACTCTACCAGTTGCGAGGCCGGATCGGTCGGTCAGATCGCCGAGCTTACGCCTACTTGCTTGTACCCCATGCTGACGCACTGTCGGCGGTTGCACGTAAACGCTTGGCAGCGATTCGAGAGTTCAGCGATCTCGGTAGCGGGTTTAGGGTCGCAGCGCTGGATTTGGAGATTAGGGGAGCTGGCAACCTGCTCGGTGGTGAACAGAGCGGGCACATTGAAGCGATCGGGTTTGAGATGTACATCAAGTTACTGGAAGAGATGGTGAGTCGATTGAAAGGCGAAGAGATTTTTGACGAGAGGCGGGCAGCCGTTAACTTGAAGATTGACCTGCGAATCGATCAGAACTACATACCAGACATGACGCAACGATTGACAGTGTACCGCCGCGTGGCAGGTGCAAAGAGCGAAGATGATTTAGCGCAGATTCTATCTGAGTTGCATGATCGTTACGGCCTTCTACCCGCGTCCATTTTGACTCTTGTCAACTACGGTCGACTTCGAGTCCGTGCCGATGCGCTGGGCGTTGAGTCGATCGAACGTGATCACAATACAGTCGTCGTGAAATTCCGACCTCAGATGGTCGTGGATTCTGCTCGAGTTTTGGAGATGGTAGAGGAGCACTCAGATGTGACACTGGTTCCACCTGGCCTCCTGAAAATTGACTTGAGCGCCGCCGCCGATTCTAGTGATGCGCAACTGACCACTTCTGAACCCTGGTGGGTAGGCCGGGAGAGGACCGGTAACTCCTCGTTACGACCCAACCGGAGGGACAGTTCAGCTGAGGATGCGCTTTCCCCAAGCGGCATCTTTTCTCGTGTCACCGGCGTGCTGGCTGAATTGGGATCAACAACTGAGATCAGCTAAGATGTTTGTGTCTAAGACATTTCTTTTGAGGCGCTTATGAGAAAGTGTAGCGGTACACGTGGCTTGGTCATATGGGCCGCAGTGGCAGCTGTCGTGGTTTTGGATGGCGCACCGGCGGCGCAGAACATTGTTTTGGAGCAGGTTCTCGTCAAGGTCAACGGCGCGATTATTACCAAGACCGAGCTGGAGGAACGCCAGGTTCAACTGCTGCGGCGACAGCGCGAGCAAGGCAATCTGGACGAGGACACGACCGACGCCGAAATGCAAGATTTACTGGATCAAGCAATGCCACAGCTCATTGTTGATGCAATTGATGAGCTACTGCTCGTGCAGCACGGGCGTGAACTCGGCATGGTGATGGATGACGAAAGATTCGCTGACATTGTTGAGAACGTCAAAACACAGAACAATATCGAAAGTGACGAGGAGTGGAACGAAGTTTTGGCTCAAGAAGGCATGACAGCGGCAGACCTCAGGCGTGCAATGGAGCGGCAATTCATTGTTTCGAATGTCCAGCGGATCGAAGTTACTAACAAGGTCTCGATGACGGATACTGAGGCGCGCGAGTACTACAACGCGAATCCAGACGAGTTTCGTATACCAGGACAGATCACGCTACGGGAGATTCTGATCGCAGCCCCTGACGGCGCTCAGACCAACGCAGCCGAGGCAGGTCTTGAAGGGAAGGCTAACGATGCTCGTGCCAGCGTAGTTGCTGGTGAGCCATTCTCGAATGTGGTGGCTAGGGTTTCAGACGCGCCGTCAAAGGCGAATGGTGGCCTGATTGGCCCGCTAAACGACGATGAACTCGCACCGGCTGTAATGGAGTTGCTAAAGGATTTGGCGCCCGGTGACGTGACTGAGCCGATACGGACGGCGATTGGCTACCAGATGTTTAAACTCGAATCAGCCACACCGGCCTCGTTTCAACCGTTTGAGGATGTACGTAGCGATATCGCCAACAGGGTCTTCAGTGAGCGCCGACAGGTTGCGTTCAACGGGTTCATGGAAGAGCTTTATGCCAACGCGATTATTGAGTGGAAGAGCGATGGCCTCCGTGAAGTGTACGAAGCGCGTATAGCCGCTATCCGGGCGGCCGCGACCACAGATTAATGAGTCGGTGGCCCCTGCCCGCTGTGTCCAGCCACTTGCTATCAATGGGTAATTCGCCAACCGCTCCTTCAGCACGTGGTTCCGTTGAGGACTCATGTTCTTTAGAGCCAGCTTGGTATGCAGTGTGGACTCGCTCTCGACACGAGCAATCTGTACGTGAGCAGCTTCAACAGAAGAGCATTGACGTATTTCTACCAACATATACACGGTGGAGTCGCTGGAAGGACCGGAAGAAGAAGTTAGCCTGGCCGTTATTTCCCGGCTATTGTTTTGCTAAGTTCGACACTTCTGCACGAATCACTGTGCTGAAGTGTTCGGGCGTCGTGAACATTGTTTCGTTCGACGGAGTACCTGCCCCGATCACGAACCAGGAAATTTCGAGTATCCGGAAGCTCGTAGAAAGCGACATGCAATACGATCCCTGTCCACTCATTCACGAAGGAATGATGGTCGAAGTGATCCATGGCCCGCTTATGGGGGTCATTGGACGTCTACTGCGTAAGAGTGCTCAGGCTAGGTTGATACTTTCTGTGGACTTGATTAAACAGGCTGTCAGTGTCGTTGTAGATGCTGCTGATGTTCGGCCATACTGAGGCGATGGAACAAATGGCGCAGCTGCGAATCGGCGAAGTGACTTTAACGCTGCCGTTTGGATTGGCACCGATGGCGGGGATGACTGACACAGCGTTCCGACGCTTGGTAAAGCGGCAGCGTGGATGCGGCCTCGTTGTGACAGAGATGGTCAGTTCCGAAGGACTCGTACGCGGCATTGGCCGCACGCTCGAATTCGCTGAGTACACAGAAGAAGAACGTCCGGTATCGATTCAGGTGTTTGGCGGCGATCCAGCTAAGATGGCCGCTTCAGCGCAGATCTTGGAGTCATTAGGTGCGGACATCGTAGATGTGAATATGGGCTGTCCGGTCCCAAAAATCGCAAAACACAATGCGGGTTGCAGCCTCATGCGTGATCCAAAGCACGCAGCGACCATTGTCGAAAGGATGGTGCGGGCTGTGAAAATACCAGTGACGGTTAAGATGCGGAGTGGTTGGAATGAGGAGGAACTCAACGCGCAGGAGTTGGCCCGGAGAGTCGAAGGCGTAGGTGCGTCAGCAATCACGGTTCACGGGCGAACAGCGAGGCAGTCCTACTCCGGTCGGTCTGACTGGGGCCTTATTAGCGACGTCGCGCGTTCAGTTAACATCCCGGTTTTCGGTAGTGGAGATTGTGTTGAGCCAGCCCAGCTTCTTGAAAGACTTAATGAGAGCGCTGTGAGCGGCGTTCTTGTTGGGCGCGGCGCTCTCCGGAATCCATGGATTTTTGCACAAGCAGCAGACCTCTCCACCGGCAATGCACCCCGTCAGGTCACATTTGAGAAAAAGGGTCATTTCCTACTGGACTACTTGGACCTACTGCTCGGTGAGGGAGTTGGGGAAGCGGAAGGATTCCGTCACAGGCTGCCATTAACTGGCGAAACTTCGACGGCCCGCGGTCGTGACCGGTGGGTGATTAACAAACTTCGTGCGCTCGGCGCTTGGTATACAAAAGGGTGCGAGAATGGTTCCCATCTCAGGAAGGAAATCAACGCGGTTGAGTCAATTGCTGGTCTTCGCCGAACGATTCACACTTTCTTTCTTCCGCCGATAGATCGATCCACAGCCGTCTGATAGTGTTTTTTTGTCCCGACAGTAATTGAATCCAGGCTTACGTCGCTCACCGATTCCGTGAGTGCTTTCCGTTGGTCGGCTCAGGTCGGCTTGGTCCGTCTTTTCTCTTCATAACCTCTCTTGTAGCCTTAGGGTTGCGGGCCAATTTGGTGAACTTCGTGGAACGCCGCACCCGTGCCGCTTGCGCCTCGGTCGGCGATTCCCATAGGCGACCCTGTGCGAACCATTTGAGTTCGGCTTTCGGGTCTTTTCTTCTGATTTGGTGCAAGGTTGTGACCAGCTCATTTCGTGTCGCTGATCGAAATGAAGTTCGAACGCCAGTATCGAGCACAATCGTCCAGTAGGCGTAGCGCGGCGGCATGTAGATTTCCTCAGGTGTGCAACCGCTTCATCTTTTCAATAAGGGTTGTGCGCTTGAGCTTAAGTAGGTCAGCGGCGCGGCGTTTATTACCGCCAGATTTCTCCAGCGCCTGCCGGATGATTTGCCGCTCGATCTTATGGATAGAGAGACTGAAATCAAGGCCGTCGTCAGGAACCGTAACCTGGAAGTTTTCCAACGAATTAGGAGCCGCCTGAATTTCCTTCGGCAGATCGCCGACCTCAATCTGGGAGCGACCCTGGTTTAGGGTGAGTGCTCGCTCGATGACATTCTCGAGTTGCCTAATGTTTCCCGGCCAGTGATAAGCCTTTAGCTGCCGTCTTGCCTCCTCTGTGGGTTTGACCTGTGGACGTGGCGGCACTAGTTCGCGCCCGATTCGTTGGAGAAAATGGTCTGTCAGCAACGGGATATCATCCTGGCGGTCCCGGAGTGGTGGGAGGGTAACCGGAATGACATTTAATCGATAGAACAGGTCCTCGCGAAACTCCCCATCAGCCACACGTTGGGTTAGGTCGGAATTTGTTGCTGCGACAACCCGAACGTCGATCTTAATCTGCCGAATGTCACCGATCCGTTCCAGTTCGCGCTCCTGCAGTACGCGAAGGAGCTTAGCCTGAAGCGCCGCACTCATCGTGCTGATCTCATCGAGGAACAGGGTGCCCTTTTGTGCTTGCTCAATCCGGCCCGGCCGAGACTCTATGGCGCCGGTGAACGCACCCCGCACGTGGCCAAATAGTTCTGCCTCAAGAAGAGTTTCAGGAATAGCGCCACAGTTAATCGCAACAAACCGATGCGCGTGACGCGGACTGTTTTGATGGATGGCGCGGGCCGCGAGCTCTTTACCGGTACCGGTCTCGCCGGTGATCAACACGGTGCTGTTGGTTGGTGCGACGGTCTTTAAGAGGTCAACTAGATTACGCATAACTCGGCTGCACCCGATCAGGTTGCCGAATTGGTAACGCTCATTGACTTGTCTGCGTAAGTCATCAATCTCCTTTTGGGAGTCGTCAAATCTCTTTTCGGTTTCGAGTTCCTTTTTGAGAACATGCACCAAGTGCTCGAATGGAAATGGTTTAGTGAGGAAGGTGCCCTTGCCGTTCGGCATAGTCTCGACTGCTTTCTTAAACTCAGGGAACACAGCCTCATGCGCAGTCATGACTATGACGTGAATCTTGGGATACCGCTCAACAGCTGCCTTGAGCACCTGAGTGCCATCCACAGCGCCTGGAAGCTTCAGGTCTGTAACAACTACGTCGAAGGCAAACTCGCGAAGTTTCGCCAGCGCCAGCTCACCAGTTTCGGCCTGCGTCACCGTGTAGCCACGGTCTGAGAGGCCCTCGGCATACACTTCACGGAGCGCCTCTTCGTCTTCAACGATGAGTAAATGTGCTTCTTTTTCAGTCATTTAGAGAGGCGACGACATTTTGACACTCCGCAACTCCTAGGTCAAGATAGCCCAAATGTTCGCCTACAGGCCGATGGTCGCAAAGCCGATAGACCCTAAGGAGTGTGAGTGAGCAGGGTGGGTTGGTAGGCGAGGCGGAATCACCGCTCAGTGTGTTGGGCTGCTCCGCACGCCAGCGAGTAAAACCATGATTATTGACCGAAAAGCCATTTCGATTATGAAGGCGTGCGAACTGGTGGGCGTTAGCCGCCGGACGATCTACAACTGGATCTCCAGTGGCAAGGTCGAGTACGTCCGAACGGCTGGCGGTTCGATTCGTATTTTCACCGATACGCTCTGGCGGGAGCCAGCTGGTGTCTCAAAGGGCCCGGTTTGGCCGCAGGCCGACCGAAAAGAGGCCTGAGCAAGACGCTCAGTGACCGGGGCGGCCGTGCTTCAGGCCCACATCGAAAAGGGATACATGTGGACGAGCCGACCGATTTCCGCCGACTGTTTCACGACCTGAATAATCATCTCGGAGTTATTCTCTCCAATGCTGAACTTCTCAAAGAGAAGGCTACGGACGAGAAGAGCCGATCACGCGCGACGCGGATCGAAGAGGGCGTGTTCGAGGCTCTAAGTACGGCGAGAGCGATACAGTCTAAGCTGAAGACTCCCGAGTAAGACCACGTTTCAAAACTGAGTCGTTCACTGCGTTCCAGGCCTCTTGAGAGATGCTTGCCGAAATATTTTTTCACCCCACAATTGTCATTTAATTGACGACATCTCTTATTAATGTCAATTGTATGGCTCTAATTCGTAAGATCTCTACATAATTTCTCCTTCTTTCACAGTCATATAAAACTATAAGAGTCTATTTTTCTTCACTTTATAGATATATCTTGAATATTCGCTACATATTCTTCTAGTTGGTACCACTGTTGCGACATAAAGCATTGCCACTGCATACGCTGAAGTGTGGACGGCGCACTTTCGACCGCCGCTACTCAACGCTGTGGCTTGGGGGAGATTTGAGATGACGCAGCAGATTGCTACTACGGATCAGCAGAATCGTATCGAGAATGGCGTGCCGTTCGTCAAGGCACTGGCCCGTCGTGTTGCAGCGTCGATGCCGCACTCGATTGATGTTGGAGACCTGGTGCAGGATGGAATGATTGGCCTCATTGATGCTGCCCAACGGTTCGACGCGAGCCGAGGCATCAAGTTCGAGACGTTCGCGGAACGCCGAGTACGGGGAGCGATGATCGACGCGCTACGGCGCGATGCGTGGCCTCGCGGGATCCGCCGTGTGCGACGTGAACTTGAGGCCGCACGCGAGGCCCTCCGACGGGAACTGGGCGGCGAGCCCTCCTTGGCTGACCTGGCCGCTCGCGTCGGTTCTGATGAAGCCCGCCTTGGGCAGACAATCGTGCGAATCAACACCATCGAATCCACGTCGCCTTTGGCGACATCTGAGGATATCGATCAAGCTAGCTTGCCGCCAGTTATGGTGCCTTCGAAACCGCCGTCGCCGGACAAAGCCGTGGAACAGGGTGAGGTCAAGAGTCGGGTACGTGCGGCCATCAAATCCCTTCCGCCACGTGAGCGGAAGGTAATCGGGCTGTATTACTACGGCGAGGTAACGATGAAACGGATCGGGACAGAGATCGGCGTGAACGAATCTCGGGTCTCGCAGCTTCACACGCGAGCGATTAATAAATTACGTAAAGCCCTGGCTCAAGAATTCGAATCCGACGCTGCAGCTGCCAACGCGCTTGGCGCTGTGCTCGTCCAAAATATGCCCAAGCGGGCAACCCGGGCCTCTCGTAGCGCCCCAAGGGGTGTGGTGTTGCCCTATCCGAAGCGACGCAGCCCGAAGGCCAATCAGTTGATCGAACACCGGCCGCGGGCAGGCACCACTTCACCGCCCACTGCCGTGGCTAGGTGACCGCCGATCTTCGCTCAGGATAGTACTTCTTGGGCCACCTTGAACAGCTCGGTGAGGCGGAATGGCTTGCGAAGACAGGGGCAGCCGACTTCATTAAGAAACTGTTCAGTGTTTTCTCCGACCACGTCCCCTGTTGTAAAGACCAAGCGGTTCTTTAGGTTTGGCGTGGTTGTAGCGGCTGCTCGGAAGAATGCTGCGCCGTCCAGACGCGGCATTTTCAGGTCACAAATTACGAGGTCATAAGTACGTTCGGCTATGCAGGTCAGAGCCTCTTCGCCGTCTCCCGCGCGGTCAACGCGGTAACCCTTTTCGGTAAGGGCCTCAGCCACCACTGTAGCTAGGGCCGGGTCGTCCTCTACAAGAAGAACTGCCGCACCGCCACCAATGTTCGTCTCTCTTTTGGTCGACGGTGTTTCAGTCTGATGAGCGTTCACCGGTAAGCGAGAGAATTCCGGGAATTCCAAACGGAATGTTGCTCCTTCGTTGGGGGCTGAAGTCAACGCAATCCGGCCCCCGTGATCCTGCATAATTGCTTGAGCCATTGTGAGGCCGAGGCCGGTGCCTTTCCCCACATCCTTTGTCGTGACGAACGCATCAAAGATGCTAGCCTGAATCTCGTCAGGCACCCCGGGACCGTCATCGCTCAGTTCCAGTACCACGCATTTTTCGGCGGTGTTGTACAAGGTCCGAATAACGAGTTCGCCCCGGCCACGCTCTTCTAATACATGCTCGGCATTTATCACCAGGTTGAGCAACACCTGCTTGAGTTGACCAGCGTCAAACCACACTTGAGGCAGACCAGAGGCTAGTGCATAGGTGACCTTAATGTTGGAGACACGCTGTTGGTAGGTGCGGAGTGACATTGTTTCTCTGATAACCTGGTTGACATTAACCATTGCTTGCGTTGCCTGTCGGTTGTCACTGAAATTCGAAAGTTTTCGAATAATTTCCGCAGCGCGCTCAGATTCTGAATGAATCGTGTCCAGACCGCGTTGGACCACATCATCAACCGACTGTTCAGACAGTCGCTCTGACGAAGCCAGGATCGTTGCTAGTGGGTTATTTACCTCGTGAGCGACTCCAGACATTACTCGCCAAGCCACCTCCTTAATTTCCTCTTTGTGAACTTGCTGGGAACGCTCTCGTTCCTGCTCGTCCGACTTCTTCTTGTCGCTGACGTCACGCATATGTGCATGGATGAGTAGTGTCTTGCCCTGCTTTGGTTCGGCGTGAGCCGTAACCTCGACCCACATGGGCGTTCGGTCAGCCCGTCGCAGTGACAGCAAATAGTTAATGACAGCGCCATCGCGCTTTAGCCGCTCAAGAAATGTTTCGAACGCTTCGGTGTCAACGACCCGGCCAGCATCAAACGGTTTCACTTTGGTGTAGGACGTTTGGGTTGGATAGCCGAACATTAGTTTGAGGTGCGGATTAGTAGCCAGCGTTTTCGTAGTGTTTCCGGTGATCGTGCCGCTATAAAAGCCTTGGGGCAGAACTTCAAAGAGTCGAGTAAAGGAGGCGGTTGCAGATGGGCCGTGGGCACTCTTCCGAGCAGATTTCCGAACAGACTTAGGGGAGCGTGTCCGTGACACGGGCGGCTCGGCACCCGAGCGGCGTCGAACACTACGCTTAGCTGTTGAAGCTCGGCGCGCCACAGCGACCAGTAAGGGCTAGGGGACAGGCGGTGTCGGAGTCTGGGTCATGAAATGCGGACTGTAGTTTTGCTCAATGGTCTCCCGAATGTTCGTAAGGGAACTGCCGGCTTCATGCATGGTCATCGCGTCACGCGCGACATCGATACAGATCGCTCAACCCATGCCGTGGGCTTCCCATGCCACTTTCCCCTCAGCATTGCGATCTGCGACAAAGCAATCGTGGTTGTCGCCGTGGCCAAAATTTTCGCAGCCGCAATAGCATGGAACGTACGAGAGCACCTCAGGATGGTTCGCCGCGAAGGTATAAACGGCTCGAATAACTTCCATTGGCCTCGGAGGTGGGAACTGAAGCCTTGGGAGAGGCGGAAGATTCGACGATGGAAGCCTCATTACTGGCCCACGCTGCGACGCCTGGTCTCGGGATGAGGTTTGCATTGGTGGGAAGCCAGCGCTAGTGACCGGCGCTTCGGTCGGGGAAACCACTGAGTTGGCTGACGTTTCGGGTGACGGTGAAATCCACCACGCCACGGTCACAACCCCAGCAACCACCACGCCGAGCATCAAATTGGTCCGTCGCCACCCCACCACCTTGCGCGATCGTTTGGAAGACATGCCGGCCATTCTATCACCGTTCGGATTCAAGCCTCTCGGCGGGTTTCATGCAGACTAGCGTGCTAGACTCCCCGAGCATGCCCTCGGACCGTCTCCTCGCTGACAAGGTCGCTGTTGTAACGGGTGGTGGCACTGGGATTGGTCTGGCAATTGCTCGTCGCTTAGGCGTGGATGGCGCCGCGGTCGTCATAGCTAGCCGCAACACGGATCATTTGGCTGCTGGAGCGCGTGCGCTACAAGGTGATGGAGTGCCGGTCCTGACAGTACCAACCGACGTTCGGGACCCGGAGCAGGTCGATGCCTTGGTGGAGCGTGCGGTGGCCGAATTTGGTCGTGTCGACATTCTTGTTAACAACGCTGCTGGAAATTTTATTTGCAGGGCTGAAGAACTCTCCCCCAATGGCTGGAACGCAGTTGTTGGGATCGTTCTGAACGGCAGCTTTTATTGTGCTCGCGCCGTTGGCCGGCATTTAATCGACCGTGGCTCCGCGGGTGCAATAGTGTCAGTGCTGGCAAACTACGTCTGGACTGGCAGCGTTGGGACGATACACTCGGCAGCTGCCAAAGCGGGTGTCCAGTCCATGACCCAAACCTTGGGCGTGGAGTGGGCCCATCACGGTATTCGTGTCAATGCTGTGGCGCCTGGCCCAGTTGAGTCCCCCGGGGCGGCACGGCAACTCTGGTCTACCCCAGAGGCTGTCGACCGGATCACCCAAATGGTCCCACTCCGACGATGGGCGCAGCCCCAAGAGATCGCTGAGGTTGTGGCGTTTCTTTGCTCGTCTCGTGCTAGCTACGTTGTTGGTGAGACGATTACGGTTGACGGTGGCGCCTGGCTGGGCCGAGGTACGTTCGACTTCCTGAAATAAGGTTCGGGGCGACGAATTGTCTCAAGTTAACCCACTAGCGAAAAATCCTGGCCACACCACAGGTCAAGGGAGTTTGGTTCACTGGTTGAACGGCGGAGGTCTAAAATCGCGCGGTTGCTCGGAGTGACCAATTAACCTCCCTTGGACGGAGGGCCAAGGGCAAAAGTCATCGATCCCTCGAGTACAATCTCATCATTCACCCTAGCGGTGCCGCTCAGTTGACCGACCCGACTACGGAGCCGAACGACCGATGCCTCGATCCGCACGACATCGCCTGGGTGGACCGGTCTGTGATACCGCACACGCTCAATACCCCTAAAAACGAGTAACTTTCCCCGATTCTCAGGCTTGGCCAGAATTAAGATGGCGCCAACTTGGGCCACTGCCTCGGTGAGGATCATTGGTGGGAGCACTGGTTCCTCACCATGGTGGTGCGCTAGGTAACGTTCGTTGAGCGAAACGTTCTTGATACCAACGATGCGTGTGTCCTCTTCAAATTCGATGATGCGATCGACCAACAGGAAGGGATACCGATGTGGGAGGATTCGTTCAATTTGCGTGTAGTTGAGTGGTAGTGATAGAGGTTCCATTCAATTCTTATATCGATGAAGATTCGAGAAGTACACGCCAGCCGGAGTTTCGAAAAACACCTAAGTATAAGCCGAATTGACCATTCACGGCCGAGTGACCTTCTTGCCCCCCTCCGGGGCCTCGGCCCACGTTAGCCAGCAGCTAGGAGCTCAACGTCTTAGATTCCCAGTTAAACACTAGAAAAACGACACCTGGTGGTCGCTCAGTATGAAGTCAAATATCGCTGTGTTTCCCAGGGCGTGACCTGCGTAGTGTAATCGTGCCATTCCAATCGCTTGGCTTCGATAAACTTCTTGAAAATGTGATCGCCGAGCGTATCTTGCATCAACGAGTCTTTTTCCAGTGCGTCCAGAGCCCGGCTCAAGTCACCTGGCAGTTCGTCGATCTTTGCTTTTCGACGTTCACGGTGGCTCATCTCGTAGATGTTCTTATCGACGGGCGCAGGTGGTTCAATTTTATTCTCGATTCCATCAAGTCCCGCGCGCAACATCACAGCCAGGGCGAGGTACGGATTGCACGCCGGATCCGGCATGCGGAGTTCAATGCGGGTTCCATTTCCACGCGAAGCTGGCACGCGGATGAGCGGGCTTCGATTTTTCTCTGACCACGCGAGGTTCGTCGGTGCTTCGTAGCCGGGCACCAACCGCTTGTAGGAATTGACGAGCGGATTTGTGATCGCACAGAACCCCTTGGCATGCTGCAGAAGGCCCCCAATGTAATACAGACACGTCTTGCTTAGGTTCCACTCCGCTTTCTTGTCGTAAAAAGCGTTCTTACCATTCTTGAACATCGATTGGTGGCAGTGCATTCCTGAACCATTGATGCCGTGGATTGGTTTTGGCATAAACGTGGCGTGAAGTCCATTTTGCATCGCTACGTTCTTTACCACAAACCTGAAGGTGCTAATGCTATCGGCTGTCGCCATGACATCGTCGTATCTGAAATCAACCTCATGCTGTCCGGCTGCGACTTCGTGGTGCGCCGCTTCCACGTGAAACCCCATTTTCTCGAGCACCAGAACGATCTGCCGGCGTACGTCTTCGCCTAAGTCGACAGGCGTGAGGTCAAAATACCCGCCTGTATCATGGGTTTCGGTTGTTGGATTACCGTTAAGAGTTTGGAACAGAAAAAACTCTGGCTCGGGTCCTGCCTTCATTTCAAACCCGAGCTTTGCAGCCATTTTCACAACGCGTCGTAACGCTGTTCTCGGACAGCCGTCGAATGGCTCGGGTGTTCTTGTTTTGCTATTAGGTTTGTAGATGTCACAAATAAGGCGACCGACCTTGTCGCCGGATGAACTCTCCCACGGAATGACTTGAAACGTCTTCAGGTCCGGCTTCAGGTACATGTCGGACTCTTCAATTCGCACAAATCCCTCGATCGATGAACCGTCAAACATGATTTTCCCGTCAAGCGCGTCGTCGAACTGCCTGTCAGGGACCTCCACATTCTTAATTGCGCCGAGGATGTCGGTGAATTGTAGACGCATGAACTTTACGTTCTCGCGTTTGACCTTTTTCTGAATGCTGGCTTTGTCGATGCTGTGACCGGCAGGATCCGTGGTGCTCACTGGACGCTCCTTCCACTGGTTTGTCCTGCGTGGAGCTAGTCTCTCCACGCGCACAAGAGGCTCTAAGCGGAAACTCCAAAAGGACAGAATGTACTCGAAATATTGTATATTGTGCAAGGAAATAGAGACTTTTTGTAATTTTATGCAAGAGAATCTACTATTTAGCACGAAATCTTTGCAGATGTTGCAGATTCTTGACTAATAAGCTCGGGGAGCCAAGCCTGGTGAAGGCTTCCGGAAAGGACTGAACAGCTACATTTGAAATTTGGAGATGTAGTGACGAACTTGGTATTTGAGATGGGTGTACTACCAAGTGTGGTCTATCCACCGCGCACCGGATGTCCGGGCGCCTACTGTGTGGCGGAAGCCCCTATGCCGTCGAGGTTGGTTGGGCGAAGAATTACGTAGGTTGGTAGGCCGATACTCTTAAAGCGACCCATGACCTCTTTGGCGGGCGAACTGCTTGGGTCCTCGGCCTGGAATTTGATCTTTACGTAGGCATCTAACTCCGCTGTGACGTCGGGGTCCTTTAGCGTGGTTTGGTCCATTGTGAGACAGTTCTTGCACCAAGTGGCCCACAGGTCAACAAGCACAAACTTATTCTCAGCGTGAGCTGCTTCGAGTCCTGCTTGCATTGACCCGTACCAACCTTCTCCGAGCTTTTCTTCGACACTGCTCGTTACCTGCCGCGCGTCGACCAAACGATTTTCGAAGATTCCATAGGCGACGTATCCGTAGTAGGCAGCGGTGGCCAAGATAAAGATGCCAAAGGCATGCTTGACATGGACGGTCCACACGCCTGGTTTGGGCAGGAACGAAAGACCGGCTCCGGCGATCGGCCATGGCAGAGCCATACCAACACCAAGGCAAAACGGAAGCAGCAGCGCTACGTTCATACCCGAGGCGTACAAATCACTTGAGAACAGGATGACCTGAATGACAACCGGTGCCACACAAGCGCCGGCTAGCAAGGCAGCCACCGAACCCATGCCGAACGCGGTCAGGAAAGACCCATTTGGGTTGTTGCCAATCCTTAATTTTGATTGAAGGCTGGAAAAATCGATAGTTATTACATCAAACATAGCGAGCGCTAGTACTACGAAAAGCAGCGCGATACTGATATTGAACCAGGGTGATGCGTTGATTGTGCCAAAAGTGCCAGCGGTGAGGATGACGATTAGCCCGAGCGCCCCGTAGACGACAGCCATAGCCGCACCGTACGTGGAGCCAAGCAACAGGCCACGCACACGCGAGCCGGCTCGAGCCCCGGCTCCAATGATGGCGATATTAATCGGAATCATTGGTAGTACACAGGGTGTTAAATTGAGTGCGAGCCCACCAATGAGAATGAGCACTAGGATGGTTAACGGCCCGCGCCCTTCAAACCAGCCCAGACGAGCTTCTCCCGCTTCAGCGGCGCTGACGAAGCTCAGAAAGTCCTCTGAGTCGAGGTAGCCGCCTGTCGTGCCGAGAATCTCAAAATCGTGAAGCATGGTGACAACGTCGTCGGTTTCGAAAACGCTCGGTGTGTCCCACGCGGGTACTTCGAAGACGGCGCTTCCGCTGTCCGGCACAACGGTATTCTCACCGCCGAACATGATGCCGTCGAGGACATCGGAGTGCTGCGCACCGCCGGTCATACTCTCAGGCCAGACCCGCAAGTTCCACTCGAAGGCTGCCGTCGTTGGCATGTAACACATCGTTTCGTCACATGCTTGGTAGCGGAGTGTGCCTGGCACCGTGTAGGTCCCCACCGGCAGGTCATTGGCTAGTGTGAGAAGAACGCCTATAGCGAAGCGCTCTTCGAAGACAGCTAGTGGTATTTCTGCGCCCTGCTGCTCAAGTAGGCCAGCTTCGGGATACGTAATCTCTGCCACGGCAATCCCATCGGGAGGCGAGAGTATTAGCGCGGTGGGAATGAGAAAATCCTCAAGGGGCTTGTTCGAATTTACGTGAAAGCCGGGTGCTAAGTAGGCCCGGACGGCGACACGTAGGGTCGTTCCCGCCGCCGCGCCCTCGGCAGCGACCAGCGTTTCAATCTGGACCTCCGGTGGCTGCTGGGCTGACGCCACTGCTGCTAAGGAGAGGAGCGTTCCTACGGCGACTATCTTGACCGTACAGTTGATATTCTTCATCTTCGTTGTCAGCGCCTGCCGGTGCCGGCTGGCGAAGGTGCGGAGTTAGGATGCCCATCCATCGTGAGATTAGGCATCAGCCTACCCAGTGGTTCATTGTACCAGACGGCCACAAGGCTGTGTTGGGAGTGAAGGCTCTACCTAGAGTCTATTAAGGGGTGCTGTCTATCCGATGGTAGACTAAAACTAGTTTCCCTCCCGCGGTATCGGAACGATTTAGTGACTGGAGCAAAAGTGTTAGCAAGATCACTGACGGACAATTAGCTTTTCATGGTGAATTACCTACGAACGAATCTCTGTTTTGCGGCCGTTTTAGCGATCTGTGTCGTACTTGGAGCCAACGAAGCTGCTCGTGCGCAGACACCCGGAGTCGCCGCTCTTCCCCTTAACCAGTTCTACCAGCAGCTTGAACGAACCATTATTTCCGGCCGCGCGATCGCCTACTTGGCGATGTTGTCACCCTCTCTGGCTGCTCAGCCCAGCGCCCGGCAGTTCGTCAGGCAGAACATCTTGGCGGGTGTGACCAACGTGACGATCAAAGAACTGGGACGTCTACCGTTATCCGATGTACCCGAAGGACAAGGGTATGCCGTGCTGCTTGAAGTCTTCCGTGAGCAACGGCTGTCAGGGAACGTCGCTACTTGGCTTCTCAATGTGAGGCGAGACATTGATCCGTTGACAGGTCAATCTTTTCGAGACGGACCTGAATGGCGGATTGTCGGACAGCAACGGCTAACACAAGTTGGTGGTCTTTTCCGTCTCGAACTCCATCCCGAACGTCAGTACATCGTTCGGAATCTCACAATTTCGACGACCGACTTGACGCTGACGTTGCCTCAAGGAATGGCGTTCGTCGCCGATACCGGACAGGGAATCACGGCTCTAGTGCTACAGGGCGAAGGTGAGATGGATTTCACTCCAACTACATCCGTGGAGCAGGGGCAACTCCGACTCTTCTCTGGTGACGAAGCGCTGAGAACTACGTTCACTAGTGCTTTTATCCGAGTGAACCCTAGTGACTTCGATGCGCTCGTGCCGCAGCAAGCACTTATGGAGCGTACTGTTGGCCTGCGTGATTACGAAAGAGCCCAGGAAGTATTCGACCAGTACGCACCGGAATCGTATCTTGTCGACATCGGCGATCTAAGTGCTGAAGCTTGGTGGGTGTTACCGAATGAGCGAGATTTGCTCATCGAATTAGATACGCCGCACTACGACCAGCTGACTTATGTTAAATCGGATCGCAAGGCCGAGGACATTCAACTTTTCGATCGTGAAGGGCAGCGCAATATTTCGGTCTACGCGTCAAGCGAGAAGCTGTTGACACGTGGCCGCTTCTACAGCGAGGACGATCTAATTGACTATGACATCGAGAACTACGACCTCGATGTGATGTTTCTACCGAGGCACGACTGGGTGGAGGGACGCGCCACATTAGCCATGCGCGCCGTGCGCGACCTGTCGTTATTTTCGATCCGGCTAGCCGATGAACTTGCAGTTGAATCGGTTACTGCCGAGGGGGTCGGACGGCTATTCCCAATTCGTACGCCAGGTCAGAACACGATGATCCTGAGTCTACCGGAGTCAATCGCGGCCGGTGATGAAGTTACACTGACTATTGACTACAACGGCGAATTGCCGGCCGAAACCGTGGATCACCAGTCAATTGTGCCTCGCAATCTCTCTCTCTTAGACTCGTCACGTTTTGTGCACCCAACCATCCGCTCAGGGCCCCAACCGCACTACTTATACAGTAGCCGGAGTTTTTGGTATCCCCAGTCGCTAGTGACTGATTTTGCGCCGGCTACGATTCGTATCACCGTACCACCCGATTTCGAGGCCGTAGCCAGTGGTCACCGGAGTGGTGCTCCACGTGAGCTATACGGCGAAGAGTCGGAAGGAATGCCTGACGGGTCCAAGGAGTACGTCTTTGAGGCCGAGCAGCCGATCCGGTATTTGGCAGCTTTAATGAGCGGATTCGTGCAAGTCGCATCGGAGGAAGTCCAGCTACCAATGTCCACCATCGCTTCCAAACAGAATCGAATTGCATTATCAGTCGAGGCAAATCCCCGACAGCGTCGTGCCGCTCGATCACTATCTGAGCGAGCCAAGGCGATTTTAAGCTTTTACACTTCCCTCATCGGCGATATTCCCTATGAAAGCCTGACCGTAGCCATGGTCGAGAGTGAGCTGCCTGGAGGTCACAGTCCGGCACACATCTCAATGATTAATGAGCCAATGCAAGCTAGTAATCTGTTATGGCGCCGTGATCCGGTCTACTTTATCGACGCGCCAGACTTTTTTCTCGCGCACGAACTCGCTCACCAGTGGTGGGGACAGGCTGTTGGATGGAACAATTACCACGAGCAGTGGCTGAGTGAGGGCTTCGCGCAGTATTTTGCCGCGCTACACGCTAGGCATTCCCAAGGTGACAATGTGTTTCGGGGGATTATGCGGCAGATGCGCGAATGGGCGATGCAGCAGTCCGACCAAGGCCCTGTCTATCTAGGCTACCGGCTTGGGCATATCCAGGGAGACAGACGCATTTTTCGCGCCCTTGTCTACAACAAGGGCGCGATGGTGCTGCACATGCTCCATCGCCTTTTAGGGAACGAAGTATTCTTTCAAGGAGTGCGCCGCTTTTACACCGACCGGAAGTATCAGAAGGCCGGAACTGAGGATCTTCGGCTGGCGTTCGAGCAAGTATCGAGCGTTCCACTGACTCGTTTTTTTGATCGCTACATTCATTCTACCGGCCTCCCTGATCTTGCTTTCACTTATAGGGTGGAAACAGTTCCCGATAACGAGGGCGCTTCAGTAGTTAAACTGCGATTCGAGCAACGGACTGACGAGCTCTATGATGTTCCGGTGACCGTTAGACTTCGCTACACAACCGGTGGTTCTCAGAACGTTGTTGTCAGCGTGACCGACCGTGTGACCGAAGTGCGAGTACCTCTAACCGGATCACTGAGCAGGGTCGACGTGAATCAGGACTTCGAAGCGCTAGCCCGCATCGTCGATGAAAACTGAGCCGACCGGTCCCCAAAACGTGCAGGTAAACTTAGGCAGAGAACAGATCTGATTCAAGGAATCCAGCTGGTCTCTTTCGGCATTTCAATCGCGACTGGTTCACATCCTTTACGCACTCAGGAACTCGCTCGTGAACGAATCAATCAAGTCGTAGATCTCGTTCAACTCTTTAGGGTTCGCAAGAAAAACGACACGCATGAAACCGTCGCCAGGTGGCAAGCCAAAGCCTGAGCCGTGAACGCACAGCACCCCGGTCGATCGTAGCAAGCCAAGGACATAGTCCTCGTCGGTCTTGTTTGGTGGCAGGGTAATCTGTGGGACAGCATAGAACGCAGCGGTTGGCGCCACGCACGATATGCCATCAATGGCATTCAACCTTGCGGTTGTCAGCTCGGCGCGCTCGCGCAGGGCGGCGCGAAAAGTGTCCTGATCCGACTTCTTCTGGGTTAAAGCCGCAGTGATCGCTGCCTGCATCGGAGCTGTACTGCATAGCCGGCCGTCGGCCAGTTTCTTGATTGCGGCCAAGAGGTCGTCGAGTCGATCGCTGGTACCTACGGCCATCCAACCCGCTCGCCATCCAGGCGCTAGGTAGGCTTTTGACAACGATGAAAAGGAAATAACAGGTGCCTCGGGGTCGAGACTGCCGATTGGTGAGATTGGACCATCGTATGCGAGATCGGCATAAACTTCGTCCGCTAGTAGAAGCAAACTGTGACGATTTGCCAGTTCCAGAAGTTTGCGACGCGTACTGTCCGAGTACACAGCCCCCGTTGGGTTGTTCGGATTAATCACCACTAGCGCCCTCGTGCTAGGCCCGATAAGACTCTCGATGTGATCGAGATCTGGCATCCAGTTATTATTTGGATCGGTTTGATAATACGCAGCATTCGCACCCAGTTTGGCGAGCACAGCGGTATAGAGTGGATAGGTTGGGACCGGCACGAGCACTTCCTCACCAGCGTTCACTAACGCAGTAAGTGCCAGCTCAATTCCTTCAGACGTTCCCATGGTAAGTAACACACGGTCGGCCGGAATCTTGAGGCCACGGCCCGCGAAATCCTCGGCCACCGCTTCACGTGCTGGCTCTATACCTGGAGACGATGTGTAGCCATTCAGTCCGTCGTGCATCGCGCGCTGGACGGCATCGAGGAGATGCTGGGGAGTCTTAAACCCGAACGGAATCGGATCACCAATGTTCAGGTACCGGACACGCGTGCCGACTGCCTCAACTTTCTTGGCCTCCGCTACGATGTTCCGAATGGCGTAGGAGAACCCGTGGACGCGACTGGCGACTTGGATGGTTGATGTGGCAGCTGTCATAGGAATCCGATCCTAGCGCATCCCCTTAGTTCATAGCTAGCAGCGCCTACGCGCGTACGAGTTCTCAAGACACTAGTATCACTTGGTCGTGAAGGCGGGTATGATCGTAGGATTACACCGTTGTTTTAGGGAACACTATGGCCGTCCGAACCGAACTGTCCCTGCGACTCCCAAACAATCCCGGCGCACTGACTAATGTGTGCCAGCTTCTGTCGGATGAACAAGTCAATATTCTTGCGTTCAGCCTCGATGCTGGTGGCTTACTCCGCCTAGTGGTTGATAACCACATCCACGCGGAGGGCGTGCTCCGCGATCAGCACCACGACGTTGAAACACGGCAGGCTTTGTACTTGGAAGTACCGAACGGCCCTGGTGTGCTAAAGACGGTCGGGCGAATGATGGCCAATGCAGGTATCAACGTCGACCATGCCTATGGTTCCGTGATCGAAGGCCATCCGATGGCGACGATCGTGCTGGGAGTGGATGACGCGGTGAAGGCTTCGACCATCGTAGGTGTGTAGTGGTTGACAGACTCGGTGAAGCTAGGTCTTGCAGGAGAAACGCATGCTGAGACGCACGCGATGGAACTGGCAAGCGGTCATAATCGCGACGGGGATTTTCGGTTTAGGAACCGGTGTGGTTGGTCAGACCGTCGAGTTCACGGACACAACACTTCAAAATGGCCTACGAGTAATCATCGCAGAAGACCACGTGGCGCCGGTGATCTCGATCGCTGTAAATTACGACGTTGGTTCACGTAACGAGCGCCGGGGGCTCACTGGGTTCGCCCATCTTTTCGAGCACATGATGTTCGAAGGGTCAGAGAACGTCGGCGATGGCGAGCACTTCCTGCTCATCGCCAACAACGGCGGCGACGTCAATGGAACGACCGATAAGGATCGAACTCTTTATTTTGAACGGCTTCCTTCAAACCAACTCGACCTCGGCTTATTCCTTGAGGCCGATCGGATGGCCTCGCTCGATATTACCCAGGAAAATCTTGATAACCAGCGCCAAGCGGTACAGGAGGAGCGCAGGCTCAGGATTGACAACCAACCCTACGGGCACACGTTCGAGACAATCGATGAACTGGCTTATAGCAATTTCGCCTACTCACACTCGACAATTGGATCAATGACTGACCTTACTGCAGCTACTGTGGTGGACATAGCGTCGTTCTTCCGGACCTATTATGCGCCGAACAATGCTGTTCTTGCGCTCGTTGGTGACATTGATGCCGAAGTGGCACTCGAGAAGGTTCGGCAGTACTTTGAACGGATTCCACGCCAGCCCGAACCACCCACTGTGGATCTGACAGAGTTACCGCAGACTGAGGAGCGCCGGGCAAGCTACGATGATCCGCTGGCTCGTTTAGCGCGCATTGATGTCGCGTATCACATTCCGAAGAGCCTGACTGCTGATCACGATGCTCTCAGTGTGCTCGCGACCGTACTGTCGTCTGGGCGGAGCTCGCGACTATACCAAGCCATCGTCCGGGATACCCAGCTTGGCGTAAACGTTGGTGCGTTTGCGGTCAGCAACCGTGGTCCGAGCCTGTTCCGGTTGGTCGGCATCGCCGCACCCGGTGCAGACATCGGCGCGCTCGAAACAGCCATCTACAGCCAAATCGAGCGGATCAAGGTTGAACCTGTCGAGGACTGGGAGCTCGCCAAGGCACGCAATGGCGCACGGCGGTCGTTTGTTTCAAGTTTGGGGAGTTCACTGCAGCGCGCCATCATTCTGTCACGGTATGCACTCTTCTATGACGACCCCTCGCTTATTAACTCACGCGCTGAGCGCGTCGGAGCTGTCTCAGCGGAAGACCTACGACGGGTGGCGAACACTTATCTCAACGAAACTAACAGGTCGGTCATTATCACGGTCCCGAGGCCAGCTGGTGCGCAAACAGACCAGGTTCTGGGGCAGGAGAATTTTTGATGTGCGTACGGCGGTCCCACGTCGTACTGGGATGCATGTTGTCGGTGGCTGTGTCGCTGGTAGGCGCTCACCTGCAGGCCAAGGAGTTACAGACTCAGTCAATCGTCGGTGCCGAGGTCAAGGGCTTGGCACCGGTCTCCGACGAAATCCTCCAGGTTAATTTACCGCGGGCCGAGGAAGCCGACCTTGATAATGGCTTACATCTAATGGTGCTCGAAGATCGGCGTGTACCGGTCGTCTCGTTTCAGATGATTCTGATCGGAGCTGGTGGCTACTACGATCCTCCCGATCACGCGGGTCTGGCCAGTTTTACGGCGTCACTGTTACGGGAAGGTACGGAGAACCTTTCTTCAGTGGAAATAGCCGAAGCGCTTGAGACCCATGCTTCTCGTTTGACCATCTCCACGGACATGTCGCTACAGGCCACGAGCATGACCGGTTCGAGCCTCACGGAGCACCTCGAACAGGCGATGGCCCTAGCGGCCGACGTTCTACTCCGGCCTTCCTTTCCCGAGGAGGAGCTCGCTTTGTTTAAAAACCGTGAGCGGGCTGGTTTAATGCAGCAAAGGACTCGGCCAGGCTTTCTGGCGGTCGAACGCCTCAATGGAGCCATTTATGGCAACCATCCTGCTGGCCGAACCTCGGCGACACCGGAGACACTCGACAGGACCACGCGTGACGACCTGCTCAGCTTTCACCGAACGCACTATATTCCCGACCATGCCGTGTTTGCTATGGCCGGCGATATCTCAATGGTTGATGCGCGCACCTTGGTCGAGAAGTACCTCGGTGCGTGGGCTCGAACAGAGAGACCACGGCCGACGGTACAAGACCCTGAAGCCATCGGTCCGTCGAAGCTCTACTTAATCAACCGTGCTGCATCTGTCCAAACGAATCTTGTTGTTGGTACACAGGCAATTAAACGCACTAGTCAAGACTACGACGTTCTGACCGTGATGAATCAGATTCTAGGAGGCGGTGCGACAGGACGTCTATTTATGAACCTGCGTGAGGACAAAGGCTACACCTATGGCGCTTACAGTTCCTTCACGGCGCTGCGGTATCGCGGTGATTGGGAGGCTTCCACTGAGGTACGTACTGAAGTAACCGGAGATGCTTTGGCCGAGTTGCTCCGAGAGTTGAAGAGAATCCGCGATGAAGTGGTTCCCGAACAAGAATTCCAGGATGCCAAGAGATCGATTATTGCGAGCTTTGCGCTTTCTCTCGAGTCGCCGAGCACCTTGCTCGGCAATTCCGTCGTCCGTCATCTCTACGACCTACCAGACGATTATTGGGAACGGTATCCCGAACGAATTATGTCGGTAACACGCGAGCAAGTACGGGAAGTTGCGCTGAAGTATCTCGATGCCGATCGGCTACACATTGTTGCTGTTGGTGATGGTGAGCGGATCTCTGACGTGCTAACCTCTTTCGGCCCCGTTGATGTGTATGACGACCAGGGAACCCTAGTCACGACGGCGGGTAACAGTCAGTGACTGGTGGTAATTATGTCGAAGTCCAAGATTTTTCTAGATCCGGCACTTGACAGGACCTCGATCGCAACCGACGAAACCATCTCACGGGACCAACTGGCGGCCTGGTACCGGACGATGCGACTGGCTCGTGCTTGCGACCAGAAACTGGCCGCCCTCTACCGCCAGGGAAAGATCGTCGGCGCTGTCTATCTGGCGATCGGTCAGGAAGCAATTTGTACTGGTGTTGTCAGTCTCCTTGAGCGGGACGACTACTTCTCGACAGTCGCACGTGGTCTGGCAGGATGGTTTTTACGTGGCGTCGAGCCGAAACACGTTATCGCCCGATGGCTGGGCCGCGATGTACCCCCGTCGCACGGCCGCGAACTTGGCCTGTTCCTTGCCGACATTCGGCAGTACGGCATCGCGCCCTACCATAACGGTTCGATGGCTTCCTGGATCCCGTCTGGGGCAGGGTTCGCACTTGCCTTTAAAATCAGAAAGCAGCCGCGGGTTTATATCGCTTTTACTGGCGATGGAGCCACCAGTCCTGGTGATTTTTACGAAGGCTTGAACTTTGCGGCCATTCACAAATTGCCCTTGGTCGTCGTTGTGGAAAATAACTGCTTTGCTTATTCGACCACCATTGAAAAACAAATGCCGGTTGAGAATGTGGCCGACCGTGCACCGGCCTTCAATATTCCGTCAGAGATTGCCTTCGGCAACGACATCTTCGAAGTTAGACGCGTGGCCAGGCGAGCGATTGACCACGCGCGTGCTGGCAATGGACCCTATCTGGTTGAGTTCAAGACGTTTCGTGCTCGCGGGCACGGCGAGCACGACGACATGGGCTATGTCAGTGCTGACTTACGAGAGTTTTGGGAGAGGCGTGACCCGCTGCGATTGTTCGCTGAGTACCTGTCTGGGGCCGGTGGGCTAGACGAGGCTGAGGTGCGAGCGATCAACAATGAATGCGTCCAGACGATTGAGGATGCGGTGGTGTGGGCCGAGGCACAGCCTGAGGCATCGCCCGACAGCGTGACAGACCGGCTCTTCGCACCGTGAGGTAATCCTATGGCTGTTATCACCTACCTCGAGGCGATCAGTCAGGCATTGCGCGACGAGATGAGGCGCGATGACAACGTGATTCTCCTTGGTGAGGATATTGCGGTTTTTGGCGGGGCCTTCAAAGTAACCGTTGGCTTCCTGGATGAGTTTGGTGAAGATCGCGTAATCGATACGCCGATCAGCGAAAGTGGCTTTACCGGTGCAGCGTGTGGAGCAGCCGTTGAGGGCCTCCGGCCGGTTGTCGAGTTTCAGTTTGCTGATTTCATTGCCTGTGCGTTCGATCAAATTGTCAACTACGCCGCGAAGAACTACTACCGTTGGGGCATACCGATGCCAGTTGTCTTCCGCGGTCCTGCGGGGGGTGGCTTTCGTGGTGGACCCTACCATTCACAGAACCCTGAAGCGTGGTTCACGCATGTGCCAGGCTTGAAGGTGGTTCAGCCTTCAACGCCCTACGATGCTAAGGGATTGCTGATTGCAGCAATCCGAGACAACAACCCAGTGATCTACTTTGAACACAAGCACCTCTACCGCAGGATCAAGGAGGACGTGCCGGATGAGGACTACGTGGTTCCGATAGGCGTCGCCGACGTCAAAAGAGAGGGAACAGATTTAACAGTTGTAACATATGGTGCAATGGTTCACGAGTCGTTGGCGGTGGCCGAGCGATTATCGCGCGAGGGTGCCGAATGCGAGGTTGTCGATCTGCGCAGCCTATGCCCGCTGGACCGGGACACGTTTCTAGCGAGCGTGCGAAAAACCTCCCGCGCACTGGTCGTCCATGAAGCACAGCTCACCGGTGGTTTCGGTGGTGAGGTGGCGGCGATCATCGCGCAGGAGGCATTTGATGTGCTTGACGCGCCGGTGACACGAGTGGGCGCATTGGACGTTCCGTCTCCCTACGCGGCGTCACTAGAGGATGCGATGCTTCCGACCGAGGAAAAGATCTATACTGCCGCTAAGAACGTTTTGGAGTACTAACCCGACATAGATGGGTCTGCTTCCAGCATCATGATTGAAATAGTAATGCCCCAAATGGGGGAGTCGATCGCCGAAGGCACAATCATTAAGTGGTTGAAAAAGGTTGGCGACTCTGTTGACCGTGATGAACCTCTCTTTGAAATCACGACCGATAAGGTTGACACTGAGGTGCCGGCTCCTGCGGCGGGGACGTTAACCGAGATTCTCGTGAAGGAGGGCGAAACGGTCGACATTGGAACGCCTGTGGCGGTGATTACTGAATCCGGAGAGGATGTGAAAGCTGCCTCCCCCGGGGAAGGCATGCAATCGAAGGCCGACATAGGCCAACCGGACGGAAAGAAGGGGGATGAGCCGGATGGCCATTTTCGGGCAGCGCAATCGTCTCAGGTGATTTCCTTCAGGCGAGAATCCGAGAAGGCCGACGGACCGTCTGCATCGACGACCCCGTCACATTCGTTTAGCCCAGCCGTTCTTAAGACCGCAGAGCGCTGTGGTATGTCGCTCGACACATTGGCGACGTTACGAGGTTCTGGCCACGGTGGTCGTGTGACAAAGCGCGACGTCGAGCAGTATATTCTCCAACAAGCAACCTCGCCCTTAGAGTCGGATAACTCCGCGGGAAGCCCTCCAAAGGAGTATCTGTATCAACCGCAGGACGGAGATGAGCGGATACAGATGTCGGCGGTACGTAAGAAGATCGCGCGCCACATGAGTTGGTCCACGAGGATCAGCCCCCACGCAACGGCCATTGTTGAGTGCGACATGTCGCAGGCTGCTGAACTGATGGAAACGGCCGGTCAACGTTTTGAGGCGAGCGTGGGTGCACCGCTCACTTATACCGCGCTTGTTGCAGAGGCGGCGGTTAAAGCTCTTGGGGAATTTCGCGCATTGAACGCCTCGGTTGTTGGCGACGAGATCGTGTTGAAGCCGTCGGTTAATCTTGGAATCGCCGTTGCGCTGCCTGAGTCAGGTGAGCTAATTGTACCGGTGATCCGCAAGGCTGAAGAGAGGTCTCTCGCAGGGTTTGCCAAGTCGATAAAAGAATTAGCTGTGCGTGCAAGGTCTCACCGTCTCACGCCAGAAGATGTACAGGGTGGCACTTTCACACTGACGAATCCCGGTATTTTCGGAGGCCTCACCGGCACGCCCATTCTGAATCAGCCCGAGGTGGCGATTCTTGGCCTCGGTGCTGTAATTAAGCGGCCGGTTGTGGTCGATGAAGCCATCACAATCAGGCCGGTCATGATGATGTCACTTACCTTCGACCACCGTGCAAGTGATGGCATGGCCGCCTTCCAGTTCCTTGCCCGTGTTCGGGAGCATCTCGAAGCACTACCCACCGACTTCGCTGACATGACCAACGCCTGACTAGTTCGCGATCCCTAGGGTTGAGCGCGACACAACACCCCATCGGGACAGAGAGATCTTCCCTGAACTCGCAACCTTTATATCCGTTTTAGGGTTACAGGAACGGCAGAATCGGTCTTGCTGCCAACGAGAACGGCCAAGGTGTCCCGACCAGGATCAGTAGCATGGCGATTCCGAAAAAGATCAATCCAGTGCGGTGTTTCGCCTTCGCTTCGGGCGCTTTACGCACTCGGACGACGCCGATATGCGCGAACACAAGAGCTGCGAGCATCATCGTCGGATGCTCAACAATCCAAAAGCGTGTTACCGAGTTACTCATCGCGCTTCCGAGGTTCTCGAATGCCGATGTCGTGATGGTGCTGAAGAAGAGATACATGAGTATACCGACGAGCATTTGGACATCGAGCGAAATGGCGAACAATCGGCCGAACCTTCCGTCGGCATCTTCGAAACTTCCCTTTGACATACCGGACAATGCCCGGATGACGATCACGAATCCAAACGCGATCGCGGCCCATCGGATCAACGAGTGCAGCGCCAGCATTAGAGTCAGCATGACTCAAGAATACCTGATTCAGATGTCATACGGTGGACTTTAAGGTTCATGCTTCAACTGCTTGCACAAACATACCGGCCAGATCGGATGAGGTTATGCGGCCCCATGATTCGTTGATACCTAGCCTGAAGCCAGAACCATCACCGAGTGGTGCTGGGAGACGCACATCCTGGTGCGCGAGCTTATTACGGAACAAGTCGAGGTCTGGATACCTCACTTGAAGCAAGAAAAGGTTCGTGCCTGCTGGGATTGGTTTAATGGAAAAAGCGTCGTGCTTGCTGATTAGCTGCTTCCATTCATTTGATACATGAACAGCTCGTGCGTAGCGCTCGGGGAACCCCCGGAAATAGTGTAGTGCGATCGCTGCGAAAGGCCACACATGGGAAAGGCCACCGCCAAACATACGCCGCGTATGGAACATTTGGTCCAGCAAGGCACTCGGCCCAGCCAGGATGGCACCTGATGGTGCGTTGAAGTACTTATAGAGCGAGACGTAGACGGTATCAAAAGGCTTGGCGTAATCGGCGGCAGACCGTCCGCCGAAGCCGGTTTGTAGGAAAATCCGTGCGCCGTCGAGGTGTGTACGGATACCGTTCTGCTGAGCAAATGCTGTGATTTTATCCATCTCGGTTTCGTCAAAGATCTCACCCGACTTTCTCCGCACTGGTGATTCGATTGAAATAACTGATACGGGTGTGGCAACTCGCCCACTGGAGGTGCGATCAAGCAGCATCCTTACGTCATCCAACGTGAAAGTTGCGCGGCCAGGGGCTAACGGGACCAGCTGGATGTTACTTAGGGTCTGGACGGTGTCACCGGTATCGTTGTAAAGATGGCTCTCCGCCTGGACGATTGCCCGGCTAGGCCCACCAGCGAGCATCCGAACAGCTAGGTGATTGGCCAGTGTGCCAGTTGGCATGAAGACAGCTCGTTCTTTTCCAAGTGCCGAGGCGAAAGCCTGCTCTAGTTCCTCGACGACTCCACCATTGGAATAAGAATCTGCATGGATCCCTTCTCCTCCCTCAGCAAGGCGCGTTAAGAGCTTGACTGAATCGTCCGGAGTTAATCCGAGACCGTCGCCGTAGAGCTTTACACTTTGTTCGCTTGAGGCCTGTGGTTGCGATGATGCTACTGCCGCTTGCTCAGCTCGGCTCGTCGTAAGGCCAAACACACCACTCGCCGCACCAAAATGCAGGAATCGCCGGCGATCGATCATCCTCATAAGATTCTCCCGAGTTTAGGGTTGTTGGTTCGTGACGCTCAATACTTACTAGTTACCTCTCACCTAGCACGTCTTGCAAAGATAACGTTGAACTGACTGATTATGTGTTACTCATCATAACTAGTGGCTGGGCTACCAGACGGATGAAATACTCCCATCAGGCGAATAGGCGTGTCTTCTAGGTTCTTCATTGAATGCTTAACCTGTCTGGGAAGGTAGATACAACTGCCGGGCGCGACCGATGCCTCTTTACCATTAGCCCACAGCACACCGCGTCCTTCAACGATATAAATCGCTTCTTCGTAAGTGTGATGATGTGCTGGAGCCTCGGACTTGGGAATGTGTCCGAGAAACTGCGTAACGTGTTGGCAGCCGATACCTTTGTCGACGAGTAACTTGAACCATCGGTCACCCGTTGGAATAGACTTTCGGTTGTCTTGGTGCACGACGACTTCGGGCTTGGTCTCCCCGGGGGCGGCTGGGCATGTGTTTGCTGGGAGGTCGAAACGCGAGTCACGAATCTGAGGGCAGCAGACGCTCACGACTTCAAGGTCGCCTGTCAGTGTGTCGAAGCAACACTCTTTACCTGGTGCTACGTAAACAGCGGAGCCAATCTTGACTTGGTAACCGTATCCATCAACGTAACAGGTGCCTGATCCTGCCGAGACATAATGAACCTCCTCGCTGGTGGGATTTACTTGACCCGGAGAGAGGCCTTTATCGAATTGGCTGACCGACTGCTCGATGTCGCGCGCGGCAACTACCGCTGCACCCACTGTCCACCGACGCCGTCTAGTACCCTCCCGGCTAATTTGTCCCTCGTTGGGTTCGATGACCCGACATCCGCCACCTAGTGTTGGCATTCCTACTAACCTCCTAGCGTCTGGCTAAACCTTGAACGCTTGAGCATGGCTGATTCGGCTTCCAGCGAGGCAATTACTGAATCGAGGTCCTCTTGCGTGTTATATCCGTGGAAGGAAATTCGGATACCTTCATCGCGGGACGAGGCAATCACGCCGCGTGCGGCAAGTCGCGCTACCAAGGTCACCGCATCGACTGAGCGTAGAACGACGAGTGGTCCTCGACGCGTCGATTCCGATGGTGTCATGACCTCAACGCCGGCGTCATCTGCCCAGGCGATCAGTCTGGCAGTCAAGCTGGCGACCTCTCGCTCAATGGTTTCCACCCCAACCGCACCGAGCAACTTGAGCCCAGCTAGGGCGCCATATACGTTCGGAATCATAGGTGTACCTGATTCGAACCTGCGTGCTGACGGTGACCAATCAAGTTCGTCGATGCTGAAGGCAAACGGGTCTAGCCGGCCGAACCATCCCGTCATCGTAGGCACTAAGCGGTCAATAAGATCACGGCGAACATACAGGAAGGCTACACCGGATGGGCCCAGCAAATATTTAAGTGCTCCGGTAACCATAAAGTCGATGCCCAGCGACCGCACGTCGATCGGTCCTGTACCAGTGTGCTGATAATCATCGAGAAAGAGATACGCACCCTGTCGTTGGCATAACGTGGCCAGGCCAGCAATATCAGTCTTATGCCCATTTCGGAAGCATACGTGCGTTGCAGGGACAATCAGTGTCCGTTCATCGATTGTGCGCGCGTACGAGTCGACTGACAGCCCTTCGTTCTCGGTTTCTACCCATTGAATCTTTGCTCCACGCTGCTGCTGCGCAAGCCAGATCTGCGCCATAGTGGGGAACTCAAATCTACCCATCACAACCTGGCGGCGCGTGCCATCAAACATAAGGGCACTAGCTATTGCATTAATGCCTATTGAAGCGCTAGGTAAAACTGCCACTTCATCGCTGGCCGCGCCGATCAAGGCCGCGAATCTAGAGCGTAGCCGCTCAACCTCACCAACCCAGGCTTCCCACGGCGAACCCTCCCTGTTCCATGAGTCGAGGAACTGTTGCATTGCGGCGCGTACGTCTGTTGACAAGGCACCCTGAGAGCAACTGTTTACATAAGTGCGTTGTGTCAACAGTGGAAAGTGGGATCGGAATTCGGTGGTGGTCAACTGAACCATCTTAATTAGCCGACCGTTTCTGGGCCTGCGACCGCGTTGGCAGTCTGCGAAGGCTTAGCGCTCGGCTCGAACGCGAACTTGAGAGGGCCGTCTCCATCTGCCAAGCTAATCCGGACAGTGCCGCCGGTTTCCAACTGGCCGAACAAGATTTCCTCAGTGAGACGGTCTCTAACCTCTGTCTGAATGACTCGAGCGAGCGGACGAGCCCCGTAAACCTGGTCATAACCCTTTGTGGCAAGCCACTGGCGCGCCCCTGTTTCAAGGGTGATTGCCACACGCCGCTCCGCGAGCTGCGCTTCGAGTTGAAGGATAAATTTCTCGACAATCATTTCCATCACGTCTGGTGTGAGTGCCCCAAAGGTTACAGTCGTGTCGAGCCGGTTACGGAACTCAGGGCTAAAGATCCGCTCGATAGCTGCTTTGATCCGACCTCGCACCGCCTTCGATCGTCCCCCGCTAAATCCAATAGCACCGGCGCTCATTTCCCGGGAGCCAGCGTTAGACGTCATGATTAGCACGACCTGCCGGAAGTCAGCTTTCCGGCCAGTGCTGTCGGTTAGTGTTGCATGGTCCATCACCTGTAAAAGGATGTTTAACAGATCTTGATGGGCTTTCTCGATTTCGTCGAGAAGCACAACGGCGTAGGGATGGCTTCTAAGTGCGTCAACTAACAGCCCCCCCTGTTCGAAGCCTACGTAACCTGGTGGCGCTCCGATCAGTCGAGCAACGGAATGTTTTTCCATGTACTCACTCATGTCATAACGGAGGAATTCGTTGCCCAGATGGATAGCCAACTGCTTCGCTAACTCGGTCTTTCCTACCCCGGTAGGTCCGGTGAACAGGAAACAGCCGGCTGGCCGCTCTGGTTGTCCGAGGCCAGCGCGGGAACGCTTAATTGCTTTGGCAATCGCTGCAACTGCATCGTCCTGCCCGAAGACGACCCGTTGCAGTGCTTCCTCCAGCGTACGGAGACGTTCTTTGTCGGACGCCGAGGCTTGTTGCTCAGGGATTCTTGCCATTCGGGCGACCACATGCTCGATGTCTGCCGCCGTCACCATTTTCTCTGTCGGGGTGGCAGCGCGATCTTCGTTGCCCTCGGGTTGTGTCTCGGTGCAGCGCAGCCTAAGCATGGCACCCGCCTCGTCGAGAACGTCAATTGCGCTGTCAGGGAGTCGGATGTCGCGAAGATGGCGTCCCGCAAGCTTTACTGCTGTCGTGAGTGCGTCGTCTGTGTATTTGATGCCGTGATGTTCGGCATAGCGTGCATGCAGGCCCTTCAGAATCTTTATAGCTTCTTCGGGACTGGGTTCGTCGATTGTGATTTTCTGCAACCGGCGAGCCAACGCACGGTCCTTCTCGATATGCTTAAAATCTTCAATTGTGGTCGATCCGATCACTCGAACTTCCCCGGCGCTGAGCACTGGCTTGATAAGAGTTGCGAGGTCCAAAGTGCCACCGGTTGTTGCGCCCGCGCCAACCGTGGCGTGCACCTCATCGATGAAAAGGATGGGCTTCGCGTGCTGACGCAGCGAAGCCAGTACCGCTTTGAAGCGTTCTTCAAAGTCGCCCCGGAAACGAGTTCCTGCAAGGAGCGCCGTCGTATCGAGTGAAAAGATCTCGGCTCCCTGAAGTGGTGCTGGGGCCGTCGTGTCAAGCAATCGCGCGGCGAGTCCCTCGGCCAGGGCTGTTTTACCTACCCCAGCGTCACCGACAAAAACCGGATTATTCTTTCGGCGCCGACAGAGAACCTCCATTGTGCGTTGCAGCTCAACGGAACGTCCGATAAGGGGATCGACTTGGCCGGCAGCTGCACGCTCGGAAAGATTCACAGTGAAAGCTGCCAGGGGATCCCGCTGTACGGTCGGCGCATCATCTTCCGCACCGGCGTGGACGGTCTGGTCCGGCGTGACGCCGTCACGGTTTGGCGCGAGTGGAACCTTGGCGATACCGTGAGAGATGTAGTTCAGCACATCGAGTCTGGTGACGCCCTGCGCGAGCAATTGCTCCGCTGCGAAGCAACTGGCTTGTTGAAGGATTGCAGCGAGTACATCGCCCGAGTGAACTTCGTCTTTACCAGCACTCTGTACATGCAGCACTGCTGTTTGTAAGACCCGGCGAAAGGCCAGCGTCTGAACCGGCTCCCCAGGACTGTGTCTTGGAAGCCGGTCAGTCTCACGCTGTAAATAGTTATCAAGATCGTGGCGAAGTGCTGGTAAATCAGCGCCGCAGGCTTGCATGATTCTTTCAGCCTCGACGTCGTGTGCAAGTGCGTATAGGAGATGTTCCAGTGTGAGGTCCGCGTGGCGTCTCGATTCGGCCTCTCGATACGCAATACTAAGAATTAACTCGAGCGATGCACTGAACATAGAGAGAGATTCCTCATTCTTTCTCGATGGATGTTTGTAGCGGAAAGCCCTCGTGACGGGCGAGGTCCTGTGCCGTAATGGCCCTGGTCTCGGCGACGTCGTAGGGATAGATGCCGCAGAGCCCTTGGCCCTGGAGATGCACTTGCATCATGATTCGGTAGGCCTCAGCGGGGGACCTATGGAACACCGACTCCAACACTTTCACAACGAACTCCATAGTGGTGTAATCATCGTTGTGAAGGAGCACACGATACCGAGGTGGCTCTTTTGAGACCGACCGGACTCGCTCCCGCGTTTGACCGCCAGGTTCTTCATTGTATGGCATCGTCGGTTTTGTAGAGTTTCTTCGACCAGCCTATGGGAGCGATCTAATGACGTCAAGCAGTTGTCCGTTAGACCACGGTGCACAGATCGGCGTAGTAAGATAGCGTCGTCAAATTCGTTTTTATACACCCACGAATCATGAATCGACTGACGCGCGATATTGGTTACATCGACTTGCATTTCCAAGGTCAATCGGAAGTGATCGCGGCAGGCGTGCTGCACGGCAGTTTCGGCGCCGCTATAGTTGATCCAGGACCAGCTGCGACCTTGGAGACGCTTGGGTCCGAGCTGAGGCGGTATGGCATTGCTGTCTCCGACATTCGGGCGATCCTTCTGACTCACATCCATTTCGATCACGCTGGAGCCACTGGGGCGATCGTGAACGAGAATCCACAAATTACTGTCTATGTTCACGTGACTGGGGTCAGTCACATGGCCGACCCAGCACGTCTGATTGCGAGTGCTCGACAAATTTGGGTCGATGAACTCGAACAATTGTGGGGAGAATTCAAAGCTGTACCAGAAACCAACCTACGCGGCCTTATGGGCGGTGAGCGGATTCGAATTGGGGAGCGGGAACTGGAAGTAGCCTACACGCCAGGCCACGCACGTCATCATGTTAGTTATTTTGACCGCGACAGTGGCATCGCCTTTGTCGGTGACACAGCTGGTATTCGTGTGGGTCCTTCGCCTTATGTACTGCCTCCAACACCACCCCCCGACCTCGACCTAGCGGCTTGGCGCACGAGCGTCGAGGTAATCGAACGCTGGCGAGCTAATACCTTATTTCTGACGCATTTCGGTCCACATACTGACGTAGTGAACCATATGCGTACGTTTGTGGACCATCTCGCCGAGTTGGCCGAGATCGCTAGACGGATCGTAGCTCAGGAATCCCGCGAGGATGGGCTCTCAAGTTTTACAACTGCCGTCTCGAAGTTGCTTCGCCAACGGTTGCCTGAAACGACGGCCCGCCACTACGAGGACGCAGTGCCGCTCAGATTGTGCTGGCTTGGTCTGGAGCGATATTGGAAGAATCAGGGCTTGGGCGACGCACCATGATTGCATAGTGGGCCCCGGTTGTTGGTTCGTGGGGCATACCAATAACGTTGAACCCAAGCCGAGTGTAGAACGTTACGTTGCGCATGCTGAACGTTTCAAGATAACAGACGGCCTTAGCCTCGTCAGCTTCGGTGAGCGTCGGCTCGAGCAGTTTTCGCCCCAGCCCCTTCCCTTGTGCTTTCGGTGTGATGCCAACAATTGACAGATACCATGCATCCGCCGGGATGCAGACCCGTGACCGCTGGCTCATAAATTCAGTAATCCGTTGATAGGTGACCAGTCCGGCTTCGCTAAGCACTTCGTGAAGCGTTCGTTCTTTCCGGATTTTTGCCTCCTGCGTGATTTCGGGCGCTATCGGGAGAAACCAAGCGGCGGCACCGAGCTGCCCTTCGTCCACGACCAACTTACCGATTGCCTCAGCTTCGTCCAAGGCGTATTCGAAATACTGCACAAGTGCAGTTTTGAAAGCCGGTGTGTCTCGATGCTGGGCGCCTGCGATCGTACGGTAGAAAGGGTCTTTGGCAAGTGCACAGTACAACGCAACCGCGACTGATCGCCTTGCCGTCACTGTTTCCGATGTCTCCTTGGGTTATCCCTGAGTTTAGGGATATGGGTAGATGAAGAGACAACAAAAGTTTCTAGGATTCACGAGTCCTTCTGAGAAAGATTTACGCGCCCCGGCCTCCTTAACCGTGAACGAGACCTCGTTCGGCAGCAATTGAAGAAGCCACTCAGCCGACGGTTGGGACAAGATTTCCTGCAATCCAAACTGATTCAATCGATCGCGTGTTAAGGATATCGTCCAGCGGGTTCGCCGACAGCACCACGAAATCGGCCCAGTTGCCCATCGCCAGAGTGCCCAGGTCCTCGCTAACCTCCATGCACCCCGCGGCGTCACCAGTAGCAGAAACGAGTGCCTGTAAAGGAGTTAAGCCGGCTTCAACCATCCGCTCGAGTTCGAGCTGTTCGAAATAACCCTGGAAGCGGCCGACCGGACCTGTGTCGGTGCCGAATGCGAGGCGCACACCAGCGTCAGACAGCGCTTTGACATTCCGCATTGCCACTTCAAGCGCTGCTTTATACCCTTGAGCACTCTCGCTATCTTGAATCCGAGCTTGGCGAACGGGATCCTCGAGCCCAGCGATCACATTGGGGTCGGTGGCCTGAAGGAAGAAGGGGTCGTCGAAGAAGTCAGGCCGTGATTCGTAAACGAATGTTGAAACCTCGCGCATCAGTGTTGGACTTAGGCACACGTCTCGCTCAAGCATGCCGTCAATCAGTTCCTGGTCGACGTCCGTGTCCCGAACACTGTGGGCGAGAAAGTCGACGTTGGCCTCGACTAGCTTTTTCGCATCATCCAGATAGAACACGTGCGCAGCTACTCGTAGGCCATGTTCGTGTGCTCGTTCAATCACAGCACGCCACGCCTCTTCTGGCATCTTAGTGGTAGAGCCGAGATTATCGTCGACACGGATCTTGATGATGTCGGCTCCCATTTCGGCGATTTCGTCGACGAGGGGCTCAACATCTTCCGCCGTTGCGCCGTTAACAACCGGGCCAGCAACGAAGAGCCGAGTTCGATCGAGTGATAAATCCTGTTCATCGCGGAGAGTGACACCTGTCTGATCATCGCCGCCGAGACTAAAGACCGTGGTGACGCCGTAGCGGGCATACAGTCCCAACTGATGCAGCAAGTTACCACGGGTGTACAACTCAGGGTCTGACTCGAGTCCCCTAGTAGCGCCGACGTGACCGTGACTATTAATGAAACCCGGAATGATCGTTCGGCCCGTTAGGTCAAGTTGTTCGGCACCAGCCGGTATGGACACAGAGTCGGACGCTCCGACCGCTTCGATACGACCGTCTCGGACGACTAGAATGCCATTCTCGATCGTGGTGCCATTGCCGTCGATAATACGTGCACCGGCGAAGGCCTTAAGGCCTGGTACGGGTTCAACCGCTGGTTCCACGCAACCGGTCAGTGCCAGACCGGCCAGAGTGCACAAAAAAAGTTTGGTTTGCCCGGATGTCATTAGCCCCTCCTGATAGGTCAGGGGCGGATTTTAACATCATGCACCCTGGACGGGAGCAATGATGTAAAACGGACTGTCGAGGTGGGTCAAACGACTCAGCGAGCGTCCGATTAAGAGCAGTTGAATCTCTACCCACCGCCCGAGGTTGAATTTTGCTCCAAGAATTGATGAAGCTGGTTAAGTTCAGAACCGAAGCGGCTCCAATCCCCCTCACGGTTTGCCTCAAGCGCCCGTTCAAGTTGCTGCAGAGCCTCGGACAACAGGATCGAAATGCCCATCGACGGGTCAAGTGCTGTCTCTGATGAGGTCGGATTGGAGGACCCAACTGTAAGGCTGCCCGAGGTGGTAGCTGCTAGGAGCCCATCGGGAGCGCGCACGCCAAACAGACGGTTGAGCGCCAAAGCGAGAGTTTCTTCCATCACGATCTCGTTCTGATAAGCGAGAATAACGCGCTTGAGTTCGGGAATCTGCCCGTCGGCCGCCCGTAGGTAGAGTGGTCGGATATAGAGTAGCGACTCCTCGATCGGCACGACTAGGAGCGTGCCTTGAATTACTTGTGAACCCTGCTGGTTCCAGAGGGTGATCTGTGGTGAAATTTCTTCGTCTTGGTTAATTCGAGAGACGATCTGCTGTGGGCCAAAAATGAGCTTCTGTTTAGGGAACTGGAACACCATTAGCTTGCCGTAGTGTTCTCCATCGCTCCGTGCGACCATCCACGCTGCAAGATTGTTCTTCCGACGTGGTGTAAACGGCAGCATCTGAATGAATTCGGCGTCCTGCTCGCCCGGCAGTTTCATGATGGTGTAGTACGGCTCCATCACGGCTGTGCGTCCGTCACTTTCGATCGCCGGCACATCCCACTGGTCTTCCTTGTTGTAAAAGACTGCCGGATTGGTCATGTGATAAGTCGAGAACATTTCTGTTTGCAGCGTGAAGATGTCCTGGGGATAACGGACATGGCTACGAAGGTCGGCCGACATCGCCTCGATGGGCGTGAACAAGTCTGGAAAGATCTTGCTGATTGTTGCCGCGATTGGGTCGTCAGCGTCAGCCAGATAATAGGTAACGGTCCCGTCATACGCATCGATGACGACCTTCACTGAGTTACGGATATAGTTGATAGACTGCCTTGCCTGACTGGAATAGGGATAGTTGTTGGTTATGGTGTAGGCATCAAGAATCCAGAACAACTGGCCTTCTGAGATCACCATATACGGATCACGGTCGTACATCAGGTTCGCAAAGTTCGCGATCGCATTTACGCGTTCGCTGATATTCCGGTGGATGAGGATCCGACTATCAGCTGTCAGCTGCTTGCTGATGAGCACGTTGAACGCGCGGAAGCGGAGACTGAACAACAACTTATTGAACAGCCCGCCGATTGGGATGCCACTCTCACCCTTGTATTCGCTGTAGACGTTGTCATCACCCTCTGGGTAGTGAAATTCTCGTGTGTCGGTGTTGACGATCACATAGTCGTTCGATAGCTCGCCGAAATAGACGCTCGGTTCCTCGACCGACAGATCAACCTCTGAACTCGTCGGGAGATCCTTGAGGAAGAGCACCGGTAGACCTTCGGCTGTAACCTGATTCACTGGGCCAAGGGCCACACCGTACCCGTGTGTGAATACCAGTCGCTCATTCGGCCACGAGCGGTTGGATAAACTGCTTGAGTTGAGCTCCCGGCTTGAGAGCATGGTCTGGCGATATTCGCCGTTAATTACATAGCGGTCGTTGTCGACATTAGCGAAATCGTAGTACGAGCGGATGGCTTGAATCTGTCCGAACGTGTCCAGCAACGGTCCGTGATCCCACAGTCTAACGTTGTTAATCGTTTCAGGATTTGCGTCAATATCACTTCGTGTGAGTGTCGCATCGCCGGAAAGTTCTCGCGCGTCAATACCCTCGAGCGCAAATGCCTTCCGAGTGGCGGCGACGTTCCACTCGATGAAGGGGGCCTCTCTTTCCTGTTCATTCGGCGTGACAACGATCCGCTGAATAAGGGCACCGTAACCAGTTCCACCTGCTGACACAGCGATATACAAGACAACTGCAAGCGGCACCGGCCACTGTTTCGGTGAGAATGCTTGGTAGGTCGCCAAGCTAGCACCGAGCAGGGCCACTGCAACAAGGACGTGCAACATCGGTATCCGGGCGTCGACATCGGCGTAGGACGCACCTTGGATAACACCCGCTGGCGTCAATAATGTTCGAGGTATATCAAGTGAGGCGCCCCATGCTAGTAGTAGCAGAAGCGAGGCGATGAGTAGCGATAGGTGCTGGCGCGCCCGCCGACTAATCTTAAGACCAACTTGTGGCTCAAAACCGACCGCACCTGACAAAATATATACCGCCGTGGCGCCGGCGAGACTCAGAACGACAACGCTGACAAGCAGATTCCGAACAAAGTCGAGAAACGGCAGTTGGAACACATAGAAAGCGACGTCCCGGCCGAGCAGTGGGTCTACCTCACCGAAAGGCGTGGCGTGCTGATACTGAAGCCAAACCATCCACTGGCTGGATGCAAACCCTCCCATGAACAGCGCTGCGAGCCCGGACACTCCGGCCACGATCAACTGGAGCCCTTTCCGGTCGATGACTAACGGTTTCACCTCTGGTCCGCCCCCGAGCGTCAGGTAGGGCTTAGTCATGTCCCGTAGCGCATATCTCAGTCCGCTGAGAAGCACGCTAAAAGCAATTGCAAAGACAACACCGCCGAGGATTACCTTCGAGACTAGTGTGCGAATAAAGACCTGGTCGAAACCGACCTGCTCAAACCACAGCCAATTGGTGTAGAAGCCGGCGAAGGATGGCACTACCAGAAAGAGCAACACCCCTGCGACGACGATCGGCATTCTAGGAATCATGGGCACACCTCAGCCCGTATGGGCATTGAATCACTCTGTCCATCATATCTCGTCTTTGGCAACTAGCGTAAGGCTTCGGGTCCTGGCTTGGTCGGAGATTACACCCCAGGGACATCAGAAACACGACAGAACTATCAAGAAATTCTTAGGCATTTCTCACTTGAGTTGTATGAAAAATGAAACGATGATGCGGGATGATAGAGAGTGCAGCTAGGTTTCCCATAAGTGTTACAGCTTCACCGTGACAACAGGAAGGGTGAACGATGAGCGACCGCAAGTACAAGCAACGCGGCTACCAAGACGACGAACCGGCTCCATCGCGGTCTAAACGTTCTGGTTCCAAGCCGAAGTCCGGAGAGGCTCGCGGCCAACTTCCGTTGAGACCAAAGGCGCCGAACATGCCTGCATTTCACGATGTAATCCGCTGCGCGAAATGTGGAGGTCTACTGGATCAGCCGATTGGTGATGGCGCGACTTGTTCTCGGTGTGGTTCAGCACTGCACACTTGTGCACAATGTGCTTGGTTCGACCCCAGCAGTCGCTTTGAATGTTCAGAGCCGGTGACTGCCCGTATTACTCCAAAGGATGGTCTGAACAACTGTACCTACTATGAACCACGAGTGACCGTGGAGCGCCAGACCCATTCCACGAGGGGTCCATCGAGTGCCAAGCAGGCCTTTGATGATCTATTCAAGTAACGAACGGGATCGTGTAATCACTCTACCAAGCGACAAGCAGCCTGAGATCACGGACGTTGTGGCCAGTTGGTCCAGTGGTGATCGTGTCTCCGAGCTGTTCGAAGAACTGGTGTGAGTCAGCACGACGGAGATAGGTGTCGTGGTGGAGTCCAGTGCGCTCTGCACGGGAGAGCGACTCGCCGTCAGCAACGGCACCTGCAGCTGGGGATGAGCCATCGATTCCATCAGTGCCAGCACTTAGCACCGCTATCGACCGTCCAGCAATCCGCGGTACGCAAGCCAGAACAAACGCCTGATTCCGACCTCCGAGACCAAGCGGGTTTGTGACCGGGCAAGAAAACTCACCTCCGTTGACAATGGCCACTGGACTTAGTGGGTGCGCTTGACGAACGTGGTCGACCGCTGTGAGCAAATGCTCAACAGTGCGCTCAAGTGGCCAGTTATCACGCACTGCAACATCAATCATTACTTGCCACCCGAGAGCCCGCGTTTCATCCGCCATCGTTTTTACCGCTTCGGTTGACCCTAATAAGCGGTACCATCGACTTGTCGAGAATTCTGGCGATCCCGGCTTCGGTGTTTCAGGGATCTGATCATTTTCGAAGAGTTTCCTCACGGCGATCGGCATCTGATCGAATAACTTTGTGTTTTTCAGAATTGCGTGGCAGTCAGCTACGGTTGATGGGTCTGGCATGGTCGGCCCAGAGGCGATTAGCGAGGGATCGTTATCGGGCACGTCAGAAACGTAGAACGTCAGTTGTTGTGCCTGTCCAGCGAGTGCGGTCAGTTGGCCACCTTTGACACGCGATACGTGTTTCCGGACGACGTTGACGTCAGCGATCGCGGGTCCGGCAGTTACCAGTAACTTGTTCAACGCTTTAGTGTCCTCTAGGTTGAGTCCGTCAATTGGCTGTTCGAAGAGCGCGGAGCCTCCTCCTGAGAGCAGATAAATGACCAGGTCCCTAGGGCCTACCTGTTTGAGGCAATTTATCACTGCAGCGCCTGCGTCAAAGCTGCGCGTATTAGGTAGCGGATGCCCTCCGATGTACCACTCACAGCCAGGAATCGATGTTTTGGATGCGTTCGTAGTGACGATGATGCCGTCGAACGTTCGCGGAGCTAGGAGTTTCGCGACCGATGCGGTCATCGACCCCGCCGCCTTGCCAATCGCGATTACGATGATGCGCTCGACCTGGCGGAGATCGATCGCATCATCGTCCACGGTCAAGAACGATCCTGTTAGACCGACCCGTCGGTGTAGGACTTCGTGTAGGTCTAGCCTAGCGAGGCTGCGCGCGAATAGACGGCGGAGAACTGCTTTCAACTTTCACCCACGTATATCGTACACATCCCTGCGAGCAGATGCACGAGCAGGGGTGCCCTTGGAAACCACGCAAGGCGATGCGGCTGCAGAGTATGATGGACCCAGTGCGTGAGAAATGCCAATGAATGGACATGATCCTGTTTGTGGGATGTCAGTCGACTTAGCGGCCACACCCCACATTACTGAGTACGCCGGAAGCCACTATGGGTTCTGCTGCGGCCACTGTCGCGATAAGTTTCTTGCTGACCCAGAACAGTACCTAAAGCCGCCAGGGGAACAGTCAGAAGTGGAGGCCGTTTCCGCAGCGGGTAGCTACATTTGTCCAATGGACCCTGAGGTGTCTGAGGACCGGCCAGGGGCCTGTCCGCGATGCGGCATGGCACTAGAACCCCTAGTTATTTCGGTCGAAGAGCCACCAGACCCCGAGGCCATCAATATTACTCGGCGTTTTTGGTTGGGTGTTGCACTCGGATTGCCGGTGTTGTTACTAGCCATGGGTGAGATGGTGTTCAGTTTGAGCGTGTTGGGTGTTACCGGTAGCCGGATGAACAACTGGCTGCAATTGATACTTGCCTCACCCGTTGTACTTTGGGCTGGCTGGCCGTTCTACCAGCGAGCATGGATGTCAATTGTGAACGTCAACCCAAACATGTTTACGCTGATCGCGCTCGGCGTCGGGTCGTCCTACCTCTACAGCCTTGTTGCAACAGTAATGCCGGAGTGGTTTCCCAATGGATTCCATGGCGAAGCCGGCGTTGAGCCATACTTCGATACAGCGGTGGCGATCACCGTGCTCGTCTTGTTGGGGCAAATACTTGAGGGGCGTGCACGCAGTCAGACGGGGGCTGCGATTCGCGCACTACTCGGTCTGACACCGAAGACCGCGCGCGTGCTCCGCGATGGGAGTGAGAGAGACATCCCACTTTCACTAGTGCGGGTCGGCGATTTACTACGGATTCGTCCTGGTGAGAGGATTCCGGTTGACGGAGTGGTCGTCGATGGGACGAGCTCCGTTGACGAGTCAATGGTTACCGGGGAGTCGATTCCAATAGAGAAGTCGGCGAAGGCGTCACTTATCGGTGCCACGATCAACGGAACGGGCGCGCTTACGATGCTCGCGGAACGAGTTGGTAGTGACACGCTTTTAGCACAGATAGTGCGAACAGTGACCGACGCTCAGCGTAGCCGAGCACCAATACAGCGGGTTGCGGACCGCTTAGCTACGTACTTCGTGCCAAGCGTGGTAGGGGTATCAATTGCAGCATTCATCGGCTGGGGACTCTGGGGGCCAGAACCTCGTTTTGCACTGGCTCTAGTTAGCGCAGTCGCCGTCCTTATCATCGCGTGCCCGTGCGCGCTCGGCTTGGCTACCCCGATGGCGATCATGGTGGGTACCGGGCGCGGCGCGAGCGCAGGTGTTCTTATCAAGAACGCTGAAGCACTCGAGGCACTGGAACGCGTTGACACATTAGTGGTGGACAAAACTGGCACGCTAACCGAGGGGCGGCCGAAGGTTGTCGACGTTTATGCAATCAACGGTTTTACAGAAATTGAGGTTGTTCGGCTTTCGGCTGCACTGGAACAGGCCAGTGAGCATCCCCTGGCCTCAGCGGTGTTGGCGCGTGCACGTATGGATGGCTTATCGTTACCCACAGCGATTGATTTTCAGGCTGTGCCAGGGTGTGGGGTAACTGGATCAATTAATGGTCAACAAGTCGCCCTTGGAACCCGGGAATTACTAGCCGAACACGCGATTGACATCGGGTTGCTGTCTGCTCGTGCTGATGCTGTTCGGCGTAATGGTCAAACAGTCATGTTCCTAGCGGTCAATGGTCATGCTGTAGGCCTTCTTGGTGTTGCCGACCCAGTGAAATCGTCAACTCCGGAAGCCCTTGAACTGTTACGTCAAGATGGCCTTCGGCTGGTCATGGTTACTGGCGACAATGCACTAACCGCGCAAGCAGTTGCTGCTACTTTGGGCATCAAGGAGTTCAGGGCCGGTGTTCTCCCAGATGCGAAGCGGCAAATCATCGCCGAACTGCAGGCAGACGGTCACACGGTTGCAATGGCCGGCGACGGCATTAACGACGCTCCGGCACTTGCTGAGGCTACGGTTGGGATTGCGATGGGCACTGGTACTGATGTAGCCATGGAATCGGCTGGAATCACACTTGTAAAAGGTGACCTCCGAGCGATTGCACGTGCGCGGCGACTCAGCCGAGGGACCCTCCGCAACATTCGTCAGAACCTGTTTTTGGCTTTTGTTTACAACGCCGTGGGTGTGCCCGTGGCCGCCGGTATTCTGTATCCGCTCACGGGACTACTCATCAGTCCTATCTGGGCAGGCGCGGCTATGACGCTCAGCTCGCTCTCAGTGATTACCAACTCACTACGCTTACGCTGGCTGGAACTCTGATTCTTGAACGCTGTGGGAGATTAGCTGGTCTGATGAAGCCAGAAATCGTGCAGCTACCGAAGACAGTCACTCCATACCAGTCGGCGCTGGCCGCACGATTCGAACAGTTGCAAGAGTTACTACGCGATTTTCCTGGGATTCGTGAAAAGCCGAAGAGGCGCGGACTTACCTACAGATATAACGATCGCATAGCTTTCGTTCTTACTCGGAAGCCGCGCATCATCTCACTTGAGATGAAGCTACCTGAATTTGTGGCGGACGAGGTCTTTCGGCTGCCTTATGTCAGACCCCACAAATCCACTCGCCTTGCCCGCACAGGTTGGATCGCTGTGGCCATTCGTGTAGAAACGCCGCTGGATCGGATCGGTGAGTTAGTACTGCGAAGCTACGATTTTCGCGTTGAGTCGGGCATTCCGAGCTAGCGTGGAGCCAAGAGCAAACGCCAAAGCCTTGTCGCAAGGCCCCAATGCTTCCCAGCGCGCTGCGCCACGCAGTGGAATGTGTGCCGCAACTTTTTTGTCTTGATCTGCTAGGTTCTAGTTTGCGCCCTGAAACGCCATTTCCTCTTGGAACCAGGCTTGGAATTCAGTTTGGGTCTGAATCTTGACGAATCCACGCATCCGGTAGTGCCCTAGCCCGCACAACTGGGAGCAGTTGATTTCGAAGTCACCGGTCATGGTCGGTTCGAACCAGACGGGGATCTCTTGGCCAGGGATTGCGTCCTGTTTTACCCGCATGGACGAAATACCGAAGCTGTGGATGACGTCCTGCGTGGAGAGGTGCACGAGCACAGGGGTGTCGACCGGTAGGTTGAGCTGGTTAATCGTATAGAGATCATCAACCGCCGATGGGTCACTACGGTCCAAGCCGATAGCATTCGTTGGTGAAATGAGGTCGTTTGTAGTGCGACCAAACATACCGTCGGCGCCCGGGTATTGAATATGCCACTCAAATTGCTTAGCCACCACGCGTACGAGAGTTGGGGGACGGTCAGCTGGTGGGTCTCCTACCCGCGTTGCCCAGGCGGGAATGGCGAAACCAATGAGGAGCACCGCTTCAATGACAGCCACCGCGATTTCCAGGTAACTCGAGTTGTGACTCTTCACGCCTACGTAGTCTGCCTTTGCATTCCTTGACTGCCTGAAGCGGACCAAGGTGTAAAGGAAGAAAGCGCCCCAACCAACGAACAGGATGGCCATAATCCAATGCACCAGGACGATGAGATGGTCGACATCGGCAGCGTGTGCGGACGCCTGTGGCGGCAATCCCAGCAACTCTTGCATCTAATAGCTCCCTTCCAAGCCGGCCGATGGTTGCACCTGGAGGTCCCGGCCCACGCTCGCGCGTGACAGTTTGAACAAGCGAATGAAGAACATCACGAATCCTGTGGCGACGCAGGCGAGAATTCCGAGCATTAAGAGAATCGCCATGTTCATTCCCTGTGTCATCGGTGAATCAGCGGCGCCAAAACAAACCGCACAGGCCCAAGCCGCTGAGTTATCAGCTAACAAAAGCAATGCGCCGATTACCACCAGTGTGCGGAAAGCCCGCGTCAGCATCATTTTCTGCTCCACACCCTTAACCATTAAATCCATGAACTATCACTCGATGCCGATCCGCCGCGTCTTCCGGACGAAGCTGACCGCGTACAGGCTCAATCCCATCGCTACAAGGCACGAGACAAGTCCTGTTGCTAAATGGCCGCTAGACCCTAGTGGTGACCTGAACGCCACAATGGCCCAAATTCCCATGAAAACCGCTAGTAGGATTGAGGCGACGATAAACAAGATGTGAATAGTTCTTAGAGACATCAACACCCCTAGCGGCCGATGCTATCGAGGACCGCGAATAGCGGCACGAACATCAGCACGAGGAAACAGGCTGCTGTCACTAACAAGGTCCAGTAGATTGCCGACTTCTCCGCTGCCAAGTGCATGAAATAGTTCGCCACCAGCGAACTCTTAATCGTTGCGATAATTAGTGCAACGGTGATGGCAACCGGAACTGTCAGGGTAAGGTAGGCCACGCCCACCGTAACGACCGTCAAGACCATCAGTGCAACGAACACCATGATGTAGACCTTGACGTGTTTCTTAATGTCTTCAGCAGAATCCACACTCATTCGTTTCCCCTTCGTCGATGTCGGCCGTCAGGCGCAACACCATCACACTCTTCAGAGCAGATACAGCACTGGAAACAGGAAAATCCATACTAAGTCGACGAAGTGCCAATAGAGGCCAGCTGCCTCGATGCGGTTCGTAAAACGCTCCGGCGCGGTGTGCCACATTTTGATGCCGGGGACTAAAAAGTAGCTATTGACGATTATTCCACCCACGATGTGCAATCCGTGCAAGCCAGTAATCAAGAAATAGATGCCTAGAAAGGTGCTTTCGGACGGATATAAATGGTGTGAGAACTTGTCGGCGTACTCGAACATCTTAACGACCAGAAAGACAAGTGCAAGACCGACGGTCGAACCCATATACAGCCTGTATTTACCTAGATCCCCTAATTTTAGTGACGCCCAAGCCATGACCATAGTGACCGATGAAGTGATCAGCACAACGGTATTGAAGGTTGCAAGCGGTATGCTCAGAATCTCAGCCCCGAGTGGCCACGTTCCAGGCTCAGCGCCAACTCGCAACAGAACGTAAGAGGAAAAGAGGCCGCCGAAGAGCATGACCTCAGACGCTAAGAACAGCCAGATGCCGAGCTTCACGTTGTTCACCCCGGTATCGGCCCGAGTGTTGACGGTATATGGAATTTCCATCGCGGTGTCTGCTCCCTAGCTACGACCGCTGACCCTGCGGCGTAAAATCAGTTGCTGCGCCGGGCACACTGTACTCATACGGACCGCGGTGCACTTCGGGCGGTGAAAGAAAATTGCCGTGCGGAGGTGGTGAAGGTGTTTCCCATTCAAGGGTGGTTGCCTCCCACGGGTTATTGTTCGTCTTCTCGCCTCTCCGGATACTCATAAAGAAGTTGATGATGAAGAAGATCTGGAAGAGGCCGAGTCCCCAAGCGGAGAATGACATAAAACTGTTCCAGTGCAAGACATCTTGCACGTGTTGATACCCGATGCCGCCGTCATACATCCGGCGGTTCATGCCTGCCAACCCTTGGATCATCATCGGCATAAAGACGCCATTCATACAGACAAGCGAGCCCCAGAAGTGGATTCTCCCCAGCACATCATTCATTTTGCGACCGGTAGCCTTGGGGAACCAGTAGTAGATGCCTGCGAACAAGGCAAAGATTGTGCCTGGGGCCACGACGTAGTGGAAATGTCCTATGACGTAGAGCGTGTCGTGAAGATGAATATCCGATACAGCTAGGCCTAGCGGTAGTCCGGTCAGCCCGCCGATGCCGAACATCGGTAGAAACGCCAACGCAAACAACATCGGCGTTGTGAATCGAATCGAGGCTCCGTAGAGCGAGATGAACAGTGCCGAGAGAATGATAATGGAGGGGATCGAAATGATCATCGTCGTCGTTTGGAAGAACGCGCTGATCATTGTTCCCATGCCCGTCAGGAACATGTGATGCGCCCATACAATGAACGACATAAAGCCGAGGAAGACCAGCGAATAAACCATCGGACGATAACCCCAGAGCGGTTTTCGCGTATTGTTGGCGATGACTTCGGCCACGATGCCCATTGCTGGGAGTATCAGCACGTAGACTTCAGGATGCGCTAGGAACCAGAAGAGGTGCTGCCATAGTAAGGCACTGCCACCCCCGCTCACTTCGAGCGCTTGACCGCTCACCACTAAGCCGCTCGGCAGAAAGAAGCTTGTGCCGGCAACGCGATCCATGAGTTGTAGGAACGCGGCTGCTTCGAGCGGTGGGAAGGCCAGTAGCAGGAGAAAAGCTGTAACGAGTTGAGTCCAGACAAAAAACGGCAACCGCATCCAAGTCAGGCCAGGTGCACGTAACTGCACCATTGTAACGATGAAGTTAATCGCGCCGAGTAGGGATGAGGTGATGAGAAACGTCATTCCGATTAACCACCACGTCTGGCCTTGCGTGGCGATCACCGACAGAGGCACGTAGGACGTCCAACCCGAGTTAGCCGCGCCGCCCGGTGCAAAGAAACTAGCGAACATAACCAATCCACCGACGAGAAAGACCCAGTAGCTTGCCATGTTCAGCTTGGGAAACGCCATATCAGGCGCGCCAATCTGGAGTGGAACCACGAAATTTCCAAAACCACCAACTGCCAATGGCACGACACCAAGAAACACCATGATCGTGCCGTGCATTGCACCCAACTGGTTGTAGAACTCGGGCAACATAATTCCGCCCGGTGCGTTGGCGTCCCCCATCAGTCCGCCGATGACGGGTATGGGCTGGCCAGGATACGCAAGCTGCCAGCGCATGATCATCATCAAGAAAAAGCCAAAAAGCAGGAACACGAGTGCGGTGACGGTGTATTGGATGCCGATCACCTTATGGTCTTGGGAGAAAAAATACTTCTGCCAGAAACCTAGTTCGTGCTCATGTTCCGCGTGCGCGTGCCCGGCTGTCGTCACGTTGTCCAACGTCGTGACTCCTTTCTGCGTCGTGCGGCGTCCTGGGTCGTGATAGCGAGCAGAGGCTGGTGGTTAACCCGCCGATTCAGCCCGCAGATCCGCAGGGTCCACAGGCCATCAATCACGAAATTTTATATGGAGGCCGAGGAGCGCGCAAGCCTAGAACCAGGAAAAATACTTCAGATAGGGCCCTACTGAGATCCGAAACGCCCAAATGTGGACACTAGCTGGAGACAGACGGACCGCCTTGGACGGTCGGGGGTCGCGAATAAGTTCAGCAGGGGTGGTGACTATTTGCCTGTGCCTCGGTGGAGGGCCCTGGAGGCGATGCGCGTAATTAGGCTGGTTAAAAAGATTATTGCGGTCAGTCCTAGCACCAGGACTAAGTAGTAAGAAGTCTCTCCCTCGACCGGGCCGTCGCCAGTAAGCATGGCCACGTCGCCGGCAAGTTTCCCGTAATAGGTGTAAAGGAGGGAGCCAGGGAGCATACCCACGGACGCCAGAACGTAGTCCCGGAAACGGACGCGGGTTAGACCTAGGGCGTAGTTGAGCAGGTTGAAGGGGAATATCAGGGACAGCCGGAGTAAGAGAACAATCTTGAAACCCTCGTCTCCCACGATGCTGTCGAACTCGGCAAAACGAGGATTGCGTGCTAACCGTCGCTCGATTGCTGCCCTCGCGACATGCCGGGAAAACAGAAAAGCGCCAGCTGAACCAATTGTGGCGCCCACCAATACGAGGACCGTGCCATTGACGAGACCAAAGATGGCACCCGCTGCAAGGGTCAGTAGCGAGCCGGGGATGAAAGCGACCGTTGCGGTGGCGTACGCGACGACGAATACAACCGGGCCCCAGACACCCGCACTTTCGACCCACGCCACAAAAGCCGGTAAATATCCGCCGAATTGCCAACCTAGAGCAACGACTAATCCTAGGACAACCGTGCTGGCTAGAAGGTGCTGTCGGGAGTGGTTCTCCGTCATGAGTGTCACCTGCCTCCTCCTAGCCTGTCTGCTACGTAGAATACCGCCCTGCAAAGTAATGCAAATTTTCCCAGTTTTCCGACTGTGTGTAAGGGGCAGTGACCACGATGAGGCAAGGGTATACTGCTTCCTGCCATTCGCACCGGAATATGCAACTTAAGCTTTTGCAGTGGGTGCGAAACAGTTGTTTTTATGTTCCACTACTGAATTAATGCGCGCATCTGGTGACACTGGATGAATACGGTGCGTGACCGAAGTAGGGTCCTATGAGCGACTTCCCCTCCCCAACCCACACGGATGGGTTACCGACTGCGGCTAACTCAGCACGACCAATGACGCGCACTTACATGGCGGTATTAGTCGTCGAGGCGTTGGTCTTACTGGCCTTGTGGGGTTTCAGCTGGTATTTCGCGAACTGATCGCGGTTCATCGATAAACCCATGCATTTAGTCGACTGGTTCATCGTTGCGGCATACCTAATCTGGGTGGTCTACGACGGCCTCAAGCGGACTAAAGCCTCCTCAGCGATTGAGGGCTACTTTCTAGCCAACCGCTCACTACCGTGGTGGGCTGTGGGCCTCACCGTCATGGCAACCCAAATGAGCGCGATCACACTCGTCGGGACCACGGGACAAGGTTACGCCGACGGCATGCGCTTCGTGCAGTTCTACTTCGGCCTACCGGTTGCGATGATCATCTTGTCACTCACGCTCGTGCCGTTTTTCTATCGAGCCAAAGTGTATACGGCCTACGAGTACCTCGAACGTCGCTTCGACGTGCGTACCAGGACGCTCGCGAGCTTACTGTTCCTTATGTCGCGGGGGCTGCAGGCTGGTGTAATTATCGCGGCGCCGGCAGTGATCCTATCGATTGTGCTCGGGTTCAACCTCACCTTGACGATTATTGCAATCGGGTTGCCGACGACGCTTTATACGATGTTTGGTGGTGTGCAAGCGGTCACTTGGGCCGACGTGAAACAGATGGTCGTTATTGTGGCCGGCCTGGTGGCGGTGGTGTTCGCACTCGTTTTGGGACTACCAGAAGATGTTGGCCTCGGTGAGGCCCTCCACATTGCGGGGGCGACGGGTCGACTTACTACAATCGACTTTCAGTTCGACCTGAACGAGACCTATACGTTCTGGTCAGGGTTGATCGGCGGGCTTTTCTTGATGCTTGGCTACTTCGGATGTGACCAGAGTCAGGTGCAACGCTATTTGACCGCCGAGTCAATCAAGGCAGGACGACGCTCACTCCTGATGAGCGCATTCGTGAAGATCCCGCTCCAAGCGCTGATCCTACTAACCGGTGTACTCGTGTTCACGTTCTACCTGTTCCAAGCACCACCAATGCTTTTTAACCCGGCACACGAAGCGGAGGTGCAATCAAGTTCTCGAGCGGCGGAGTGGGCGGCGCTTGACACGGAGTTTCAGAGCGTGCTCGATGTGCGGAGGACTGCGGTCCGTGATGCGGTAACGGCACGCCGGACGGGCGACCCCGCTGCGACGAGGGTGGCCGAGGCCGCCTTTGTTGAACATCAGCGGAGCTTGACTACGATTCGTGGGCGGGCTGTATCACTGGTGAAGGAAGTCACCCACGATGATTCCTACAATGACGTGAACTATGTTTTCCCAACCTTTGTCACGACCGAATTACCGATCGGCCTGGTCGGGTTGATCGTCGCCGCTATCTTTGCTGCAGCTATGTCAAGCATTGCTGCCGAGCTAAACTCGCTATCGACCTCGACCGTAATCGATATGTATCGTCGTCACATTCGCACCGACGCATCTGACCGGCACTACCTCCGCGTATCGAAAATTGTCACTGGCTTCTGGGGACTTTTTGCTTCCATCGTGGCGGTGTACGCCGCAAACCTTGGGTCACTTATCGAGGTGGTAAATCGATTCGGGTCCTTCTTTTATGGTTCGTTACTTGGTGTGTTCATCCTTGCTGTGGGCACGCGGCGGGCGACATCGCCCGGAGCGGTTTGGGGGTTGGCTGGTGGAATGGTCACGGTAACCTACGTTGCAGTGACCAGCAGTATCTCGTTCCTGTGGTTAAATGTTGTTGGAGCCGTCGCGGTCTTTGTAGTCGGCATGGCTATTAGCACCCTCTTCCCAGCTCATGAGCGCACAGTGTCCTAGCTCATCGAGGAACCCAAAAGGACCAGTCCCGTTCGGGCTTTGAATGACCACGCCTTCTCTCCATTGAGACCAAAGACTTTCTGCTTCAGAAGTCCTAAAGTCCTGCTTGAGAAGGGTTGGCAAGAGCATGACCCCGTGGTATAAACCTATATACGACTAAAATGGTCGGCATTTTTAATTGAGCGGTTTGTGTGAGATATGGCTGACCTGTGGCCTATCTTGTGACGGTTTTCTTGAGCGGCAGTAGACCAGATGAGCACAGCAACGAAGGCGATTGAACAACTCGCGACGCAGGACTACAAATACGGCTTCGTGACTGACGTTGAGGCCGACACTATTCCAAAGGGACTTAGCGAGGACGTGGTTCGGTTAATTTCGGCTAAGAAAGAAGAGCCCGAATGGCTTCTCGAGTGGCGGCTCAGGGCCTATCGGCTCTGGACAACGATGGTTGAACCATCTTGGTCAAACGTCCATTACGACCCAATCGACTACCAGGCGATTAGCTACTATTCGGCTCCCAAAAAGAAGCCATCGCTCAAGAGCATGGACGAGGTGGATCCGGAAATCCGAAGCACGTTCGAAAAACTTGGGATTCCCCTTGAGGAACAGAAATTACTGTCTGGTGTTGCCGTGGATGCAGTTTTTGACAGCGTTTCTGTTGCCACGACATTTCGTGAGAAATTGGGCGAGCTCGGTGTCATCTTTTGCTCGTTTTCTGAGGCGGTTCGCGATCATCCCGAGTTGGTGCGTAAGTACCTGGGTACAGTCGTGCCGCACTCCGACAACTTTTTTTCGGCGCTGAACTCGGCGGTGTTTAGCGACGGCTCCTTTGCCTACATTCCAAAGGGGGTCAAGTGTCCAATGGAACTGTCGACCTACTTTCGGATCAACGCCGCATCGACAGGACAGTTCGAACGAACGCTGATTGTTGCTGATGAAGGTGCTTCGGTAAGTTACCTTGAGGGGTGCACAGCACCGATGCGTGACGAAAACCAGCTACACGCTGCTGTGGTGGAGCTTGTGGCGCTCGACGACGCCACGATCAAGTACTCAACGGTCCAAAATTGGTATCCGGGTGATAAGGATGGCAAGGGCGGGATTTACAACTTCGTCACTAAACGTGGGATCGCCGCCGGGCGTAATTCGAAGATTACATGGACGCAGGTGGAGACCGGTTCGGCTATCACCTGGAAGTATCCCGGCTGTATCCTCAAGGGCGACAATTCGGTCGGTGAATTCTATTCGGTTGCCGTTACGAACAATCGGCAGCAGGCTGATACCGGTACAAAGATGGTGCACCTTGGTCGCAACACCAGGAGCACGATCATCTCGAAAGGCATCTCCGCGGGGCACGGCCAGAACACTTACCGAGGGCTTGTCCGGATTGGCAAAGGTGCTACCGACGCGCGAAACTATTCGCAATGTGACTCGTTATTGATCGGTGACCGCTGCGGTGCGCACACGTTTCCGTATTTGGAAGTGCGCAACACTTCATCGCAGGTCGAGCACGAGGCATCCACGTCAAAAATCGGGGAAGACCAGATTTTCTACTGCCGACAACGAGGGCTGTCGACGGAGGACGCGGTGAATATGATCGTGAGTGGGTTCTGTAAAGAGGTCTTTAGAGAGCTTCCTATGGAGTTTGCAGTGGAAGCGCAGAAGCTGCTTGGGGTGAGTCTGGAGGGTAGCGTCGGCTAGATCGCCGAAGTGGCCCGGTGGCGCTCCGAAGCGGACTTCGGATGGTCAAGCCCTTTCCCGCTAAGAGAACCCATTCTTTTATCCATCCGGACATATCATTTCTACAGAGTCATAGAGGCAACGCGATGTTGGAGATTACGGGACTACACGCCAGTGTAGGTGGCAAGGAGATTCTGCGTGGTATTGACTTGTCGGTGAATGCGGGAGAGGTGCACGCGATCATGGGGCCCAACGGCTCTGGCAAGAGCACGCTGGCGGGGATTTTAGCAGGACGAACTGAGTACGACGTGACGAGCGGTACAGCGCTGTACCAAAACGAGAATCTGCTAGATATGGAACCCGAGGAACGTGCACGTGCTGGGGTCTTTCTGGCTTTCCAGTATCCGGTTGAGATTCCCGGTGTCAACAATGCTTACCTTCTCAAGGCAGCGCTTAACGAAGTGCGAAAGCATCGTGGAGAACCCGAACTCGACGCAATAGAGTTTATGACCTTAGTGAAAAAGCAGCTCGCTGTGCTTGAGATGAGCCCGGAGCTTCTCAGCCGACCCGTGAACGACGGGTTTTCAGGGGGCGAGAAAAAGCGCAACGAAATTTTTCAAATGGCGGTGCTCGAGCCGAAGCTCGCCATTCTTGATGAAACCGACTCCGGACTCGACATTGATGCGTTGAAGGTTGTAGCGAACGGTGTAAACGCGCTGCGAAGCTCGGATCGCTCGACGGTCGTCGTCACCCACTACCAGCGCATGCTCAATTACATAGTTCCTGATTTTGTGCACGTGCTCTCGGGTGGTCGGATTGTGAAAACGGGAGGTAAGGAGCTTGCGCTGGAGCTTGAGGAGAAGGGCTATGGGTGGATCGACTCTGCTCCCGAGGAGGTCAAGGCGTGAGCGCTACGTCCACCATGGAAGTCTCCGCGGTGTACGAGGGTTACCAAGCGGACTTTGACCGCCTACAGGATGGCGGGGACAAGCAGGGTGTCTCGGCTCCTCTGAAGTTGCTCCGGCAAAAGGCTATGGAGCACTTTGGTCGTCTCGGATTTCCAACGACGCGTATGGAGGACTGGAAGTTCACGAGTGTTGCGCCGATCGCCACTCGCCCCTACGCATTGGGTGCCCTCGCTGAAGTTACCACTGACCAGATCGTACGCTTTCTGATTCCGGAGTTGCCGGGGCCTCTGCTGGTATTCGTCAACGGCCGGCTTTCAGTGTCACTCTCGGAAACCGGTGCACTTCCACCTGGCGTGGCAGTTCAATGTCTCGGTGACGCATTAGCGACTGGATTGGATGCAGCGGAGCCATACTTGGTCAGCTTGGGGACGGAGGGCGAGCAGCCGTTTTCGGCGCTCAACACGGCGTTTCTGCAGGATGGTGCAGTCATTAGAATAGACGACGGCGTCGTTCTCAAGGACCCGGTACACGTAGTATTCATTTCAACCGCACCTGGAGAAGCGGTGGTAACACATCCACGAGTGCTCTTGCTCGTGGGTGATAACAGTCAGGTGAGTGTTATTGAGAGCTACGCAGGTCTACGCGATGCGGGGTATTTCACTAATGCCGTAACCCAGATTGAAGCTGGCGCTGGCAGCGTCGTTCATCACTGCAAGATACTGCGCGAGAGTCTCCAGTCCTATCATGTGGCTGGCATGCAGGCGCGCCTTGCGCGGAATGCAGTGGTGACATCGAATTCGATCACGCTAGGTGGAGCGCTGGTGCGGAACGATATTGGGGTCGTGCTGGACGGTGAGGGTGCGGAGTGCACGCTGAATGGTCTCTACCTAGCTGGAGAGAAACAGCACATCGACAACCACACCACGATTGATCATGCTTCACCGCATTGTGCCAGTCACGAGCTCTACAAAGGGATCCTGGATGGTGACGGCAGGGCGGTCTTCAACGGAAAGATTATCGTTCGGCTGGATGCTCAAAAGACTGACGCGAAGCAGTCGAACAAGGCGCTGCTCCTCTCAGAGCGGGCGCAAGTGAATACTAAACCGCAACTCGAAATTTTTGCAGATGACGTGAAATGCACCCACGGCGCGACGGTCGGTCAGTTGGATGAAGACGCACTGTTCTACCTAAGAGCACGTGGTCTGGGACGTGAGGAGGCTCGGCGAATCCTGATTCAGGCTTTTGCCACCGACGTCCTGAACCGAGTCCGTCACAAACCAATTCAAATGGAACTTGGTCGAACCTTGCTTGACCGGTTGCCCACCATTGCTACTGGGGAGACGGCGTGAGTCAAGCCTCGGCATCGACCGCTTCCCCACCGAGTTTCGATGCGGGCCGCGTCCGCCAGGATTTTCCAATTTTGGATCGGGAAGTTCGAGGTCGTCGTCTTGCTTACCTTGATAACGCAGCAACTACTCAGAAACCCAAGGTCGTTCTCGATGCGCTCACACGGTATTACACGGAGCACAACGCGAACATACATCGAGGGGTTCACTACCTCAGTGAGGTGGCGACCCAGGCCCACGAGGCGGCACGTCTCACGGCTCAGCGGTTCCTGAACGCACGCCAAACTCGAGAGATGATCTTTACACGGAATGCTACCGAAGGAATCAACCTCGTTGCGCAGAGTTTTGGCCGCCGGCATATTGGGAAGGGCGATGAGGTCGTCATCACTGGCATGGAGCATCACTCGAACATTGTTCCGTGGCAGCTGCTCTGCGAGCAAACTGGCGCAGTTCTACGCGTGGTGCCGATAGCCGACGACGGTGAACTCATTTGGGAGGAGTTCGAACGCTTGGTTGGACCACGTACAAAGTTGGTGGCAGCGGTACATCTGTCTAATTCATTAGGTACGGTCAATCCTGTTTCCCGTATTGTGGAACTCGCTCACCAGCACGGTGCGGCGGTGTTACTCGACGGTGCTCAGGCGGCCTACCACTTTCCTGTGGATGTACAGGCTCTGGATTGTGATTTCTACGTGGCAACCGGGCATAAGCTCTACGGTCCGACGGGTATTGGGTTACTTTACGGCAAAGCGGCACATCTCGAGGAGATGCCACCCTATCAGGGGGGTGGCGATATGATCAGTTCGGTGACGTTTGAGAAGACAACCTACAACGAAATCCCATACAAGTTTGAGGCGGGAACTCCCCATATCGCTGGTGCTATAGGACTCGGTGCGGCCATCAAGTATTTGACCGGGCTTGGGTTCGATCAAGTAGCACTCCATGAACGCGAACTTTTGGCGTATGCGACGGACGCGCTCCAGCAGATTCCCGGTCTCAAGCTGATCGGAACGGCTCCGGAGAAGGCCAGCATTTTGTCCTTCGTAATGGAAGGCATACATCCACATGATATTGGTACGATTGTCGATCGAGAGGGTGTGGCGATCCGGACAGGCCACCATTGCACTCAACCGGTCATGGACCGCTTTGGTATTCCAGCGACAGCTCGAGCCTCACTGGCGATGTACAACACGCGCAATGATATCGACGCGTTGGTCGTAGCGCTCGAACAGGTGCGCCGGGTACTTGCGTAATGTTTGATCTTCGCGACCTCTATCAGGAGGTCATACTTGACCATAACAAGCGACCGAGAAACTTCGGGCAACTCAAGGAACCTGAGCGTAGCGCAGAGGGCTATAATCCATTGTGCGGCGATAAGCTCATCGTACATCTCGGTCTGAAGGGCGACGTGATCTGCGAGATTGCCTTTACCGGCAGCGGTTGCGCCATCTCGAAAGCGTCTGCGTCCCTGATGACTGAGAGTGTTAAGGGTAAGACACTCGCTGAAGTTCGGACACTCTCTGGACGGTTTCAAGAAATGGTGACGGCCGACGCAGAGACGGAGCCCGACACCGACGCGTTGGGGAAACTCTCGGTATTTGCAGGAGTGCGAGCCTACCCAGCCCGTGTCAAGTGCGCGGTGCTGGCGTGGCACACCTTGCGAGCGGCGATCGCGGCGGACCACAAGGTCGCCACGACGGAGTAACAATGGATATTCTAGATCTTGATGACGATCGCCTGCCCTCCCAGCCGACTGATAAGGCCAATGAAGATAGTAAGATACAGGGAGACTCACCAATAGACGCTTCAGCGCCATCGGTGGTCAACACTCCACCGGTCGATGCACCAGTCCCCGCTCAGGCTACGAAGAAGGTCGTGGGTGACCCGTTGGCGACACTCAAGTTCAAGCCGAAGATCATTGAAGCGTTATCAACTGTGTTCGACCCTGAGATCCCGGTGAATATTTATGAACTAGGGTTGATCTATGACGTCGTGGTGGACGCGGATCATAACGTGCGGGTCACAATGACCTTGACTGCCCCAAATTGCCCAGCCGCGCAGATTTTGCCCGGTGAAGTGAAAACAAAGACCGCAAGCGTCGAAGGTGTAACCGACGCAAGTGTTGAGGTTGTGTGGGAGCCCGCTTGGACCCCTGAGCGGATGTCGGACGCGGCCAAGTTACAGCTCGGCATGCTCTGAGACCATCAGTCTCCGACTCACACGACAAATCCAGGTCCAGACTTTCGATTCTGGGCTTTCCTCCCGTCTTGTTCGCTGGTGTGCACAGCAGGCGGAATCCGCCTCCGGTGATAGGCTTTGAGAGATAGGACCACATCTTATGGCTGACGGACAACGGACTTCCCAACCGTTAGATGCGCCAGTAAAGGTCGGCAACTTGGCCTTGGTAGGTCTAAGTGGCGTGTTAGTGCTGGTGTGTCTACTGCTGTTCGGGCAGACCGTCGATTTCGGGTTTGTCCGGGCTGACGATGCGGACCTCATTGCTGGCAATCAGGCATTCCTGTCAGAACTGTCCAACGCACCCCGTGTCTTTCTACGGAGTTACTTTGAGGTTGACGGTGAACTAAGCAGTCTTGAGACTTACTATCGGCCGCTGGTAGTGCTGTCGTTTATGGTCGACGCACAGTTCAATGGTGGAGGCCAGGCGGTCTATCACGCCACTAACCTAATCTTGCACGCGATTGTTGTTGTACTTCTCTTTGGGTTAGCCCTGCGTCTCGGCGCAGGTCGTTACGCGGCCTTTGGAGCGGCACTCCTGTTTGCTGTGCATCCACTCACGGTGCAGACAGTCAGCTGGATCGTCGGGCGGAACGATTCTTTACTCGCCATCTTTGCCTTGCTGTCCTTGGTCGGTCTGGATGCAGCTGTGCGGGATAAGCGGGCATGGGGGTTTTGGCTCCATCTTGTGACGTTCGCACTTGCCCTCTTCACCAAGGAGACCGGCATAGTACTGCTGCCGGCGTATGGGTTGGTCGTTTGGCTTTGGTATGACCGATTGGCCTTTTACCGAGAGGTTCGATGGCTGCCGTGGAGCTATTTTGGGGCAGCTGGTGTGTGGATAGCCGTCCGACACTTTGCGCTGGCCGGTGGGGAAGTCTCTGCGACACCGGGTGAAGCGTTGATGATCTTCGCGCGCAATCTTCCCCAGCTGTTTGTGTATTTTGGCAAGGCTGTTTTTCCGGTGAGCCTCCATGTAATGCCATCTGTCGATCCGGGCGCCCTTGGGCTTGGTGTGCTGGCGGTCGGCGTACTCGGTGTGACTTTTCGTCAGCTACCGACACGCCGGATAGCGTTCGCACTCTCTTGGTTTGTTCTGTTCTTGTTGCCACCGTTAGTGGTCCCCAACCTGCCGGCGTATGAGCATAGGACCTATGTTCCGCTATTGGGACTGGCGATTGGATTGTCCCAGTTGCCCTCTCTGGCGGGTAATCAATGGCGGTGGACCGGACCCCGATACGTCCTTGTGGTCCTGGTCATTGTCTTCGGCGTACTTACTTTTCGGCACGTGCCCACCTTCCGCGATCCACTGACCTTCTGGGTCAGCGCGACACGTGACACGGCCTATGCGCCCATCGCGCACGTGAACGTCGGGCGGATTCTTGAGGAACTTGACCAACCGGGTCAGGCGGCCGCGGAGTATCGTATGGCCCTAGCGATTGACCCGGTGACACCCAAGGCAAACAATAATCTAGGCGTCACGCTGATGACGCAGGGACGCAGGGAACTCGCTCTTCCCTACTTTGAGCGTGAGCTTGAGGTCAACCCAACAAATGCTGAAGCGCACTTCAACATTGGGTTGTTCCACGCGGTATCGGGCCGGCCAGCAGATGGCGTGCCGCACTGGGAAGCGGCGCTTCACCACAATCCGTACTTCGTGCCGGCCTACGAGCAACTCATCGATTACTACGGTCAGAGTGCCAATCCCGCCAAACGCGATGAATATCAAGAGCAGCTAGACGTGCTGCTGCAACGTGTGGCCGCCCGATAAGACCAAGGGACAAAATGCGTCCGCATAAACGGTCGGTATCTCTGAAGAGGGTGGCGTCCCTCACGCTTCATTCTCAACCGGATTATCCAATCGACCAATCTTCTCGATCTCGATGGTGACGCGGTCGCCAGCCTGGAGAAAGCGTTTCGGCCGCCGGGTAAATCCAACTCCATGCGGCGTGCCGGTGAGGATGACGGTACCAGGGAGTAATGTGGTGTCTTCGCTGACGAAGCTCACCAGGCTAGGGACATCGAAGATCATGTCGTCGGTGTTCCAGTCCTGAAGGACTTCATCGTTGACCGTTGTCCGGAGCCTCAAGCTGTTCGGATTAGCAATTTCGTCCTTTGTGACAATTGCTGGTCCTAGGGGGCAGAACGTGTCAAAACTTTTCCCACGACACCACTGAGTTCCACCACGGTGGATTTGCCAGCGCCGTCCAGAAACATCGTTAGCACACGTGTAACCTAAGACGTAGGCTAATGCGTCGTCCCGGGACACGTTCTTCGCCTCCCGGCCGATTACGACCGTTAGCTCTGCTTCGTAGTCAACCTCGGTCGGCTCAACCCGAGGCAGCCGGATCGGCCCACCAGGATGCTGCAGCGATCCAGGAGCTTTGAGAAAAATGACCGGATATTCTGGAATCTTGGCTTTTACTTCCTCAGCGTGCCGCCGGTAGTTGAGTCCGATCGCAAAAATTGCCGGCGGACAGCAAGGGGCGAGCAGCTTGGCGATAGTCTCGGACCGGTCCGTGATTGTGCCACCGTCGAACGGCGAGCCGCGAAACAGCTTAGCCGTGGTGTCGTCCACTTGTGCGCCAAAGTGCTCCTGTCCTGCTCCATCGAGGAACCGAATAATCCGCATGTCTCCCTCCAAGCTTCGGCCGCCACCAACCCGGCTGGGCCGTAGGACCTTTCCGCAATGCTAGTTGAGCAGGTTCTTAGACCGGTGACGAGTCTCAATGTGTGCCGACGGGCGGCTGCACCGTGAGGTACTGGTTAATGACTGGCCGATCAATCCGCCGTATCCTGCCGTTTGGCCAGCGCACTTCGATTGCTTCAACCTCGGTTTGACTGCCAAGCCCGAAGTGGGCAGTTGACGAATGTTGTGCCGAGAATGAATCACCAGTGACGAAGCGTCTCATCTGGGAGCCTGCTTTGGTTCGTAGCGTGACTGTGGTTCCAATTGTTGATAGTCCGGGACCAGCCTCGCGAAGCCGCACGCCGATCCAGTTCCCGGCTTCGGGGAGGCGATTTTGGTACACGTGCAACGTATGATTATCGGTTTCCCACAGGAATTCGACCACAAGAAGATCCACGTGGCCATCACCGTCAAGGTCATCCGTCACGACCGCGCGCGCGTCATACTCAAAGGCCACCCCGAGTAGATATGCGACATTCGTGAAGCGCGCGCCTCCTTCATTCATCCAGAGCACTTTATGCTCATAGCCGTTCCAGGAGATCGCGGTGTCCTGTAACGGCGACATCACGAAATCGAACATATTTTCCCGGCCGACATTATCTTGGGAATCATCGGTGTAGATGTCATGGCGCCAAAAGACGGTGCAATAGTCCTGAATACTCTTTCCACTAATGTGGCCGTTCGCTACGAAAATGTCCTCATCGCCATCGTTGTCGAAATCGAACGATGAAGTGCCCCACGACCATCCACTTTGGGCGATCTGATCATTGAACGCTGCGACGCCAAACTTGTCGCCACGGCGGACGAACATTCGGTTGCCATAGCCCATCGCGGACCGTAAATCGTTATGTTCTGGCTTATCATCCGGTCCGAGCCCCATGCCCTCGAGACGTCTCGCGGTGGTCGACCCCATACCGGTGACGTAGAGGTCGAGATTACCATCGAGGTCGTAGTCACCGAACGTGTGCGACATGCCGAATAGATGTCGGTCTCGCCCGAGGGTGTCTGTCACATCGGTGAACTGCCCTTGGCCATTATTCAAATAAAGGTCAAGGCCAGCGAAGTCGCTGATGACGATTAGGTCCATGTCAGTATCGTCGTCGAGGTCCACAAACGAACTGCTGTAGGTACGGCGGAAACGCTTGGTGCCCAGTCCTGCTACCTCGGTGATGTCACGAAAAACACCGTTGCCGTCGTTACGGAAGAGATACGCGGGATAGCCATCGTTTGCGTCGTAGTACGGTGACGCCATCTGGCCGTCTGTGTAGGAATTCTTGTAGTTGGCGATGAAGAGGTCGAGGTCTCCATCAGCGTCAATGTCGCTGGCCGTGAAAACCTTTGGGTGTTTGAACTGAACGTCGGCAAGTCGCTGTGCGGGCTTGGTGAATTGGCCTCTAGCATCGCCTTCGAAAAGCAATGGATACAGCGTAGTGTCGACGGCCACGAAATCCAGATGCCCATCCCCGGTAAAGTCAGCGAGGATCGCCGCGTCAGCGATCGCATGGTCATCCTTCAGAAACGGTGCTGATTCAAATTGTCCAGGTCCGCGGTTCCACAACACTCGATTCCGTCCCCCCATCACAATTTCTAACCGGCCGTCACCGTCGAGGTCCTCGACGAGAAGTGGCTGCAAGGGGCGTTGGGTGGCTGTACTCGCCACCTGAAAGACTTCTCGGAACGCCGCAGGGGCCTGCCGGTCAAGAATCTGGAGGTCAGCAACCTCGATGACGTCTGGAATCGGGACATCCTGCGCATCAACCTGTGATGACCAAGTTACCGAAAGCTTCGCCTGCACGATCACCCGATGGGGTGGATTCTCGCGGACGGCGTGGATCACCGCCGAGACCTCTGACTGGGCGGCACGGTCATCCTGCGGTGGCTCGAAGCTGCTGTGATGCCATTCTGTTTGTTCGATGGCATACCCTTCGCTTTGGAACCGATCAAGGAGCGCCCCCCAGGCTTCAGGTGATAGATTCCTGGCAGTACCGGTGTAGGTCGTGCGGCGAATACCTAAGTCGAGCGACTCCTGACCAGCCGGTCGGCCAAAGCGGAGCGTTGAGAAGGGAAAGTTCGCCAAGGCACCATACTTGTCATCTCCCTGCAACAAGAGGTCCCATAACTGCACAAACCGTCGCTCGTAGTGTTGCGCGAGGACTTCAGGAGCCCACACCGTTTGATCCAGTTGCGCCCGGGCAGCGAGAAATGGCTGGGCACTGGTAGGAGCTGACGAACCTGTCTGAGAACCAGGTTGCGCCGCCACAAGGGCAGCAGTTATGAGAAGCCCTACAGCAGTGGCCACCAGACGCCTGCGTCCTCCGAAATGGGTCATGACACGTTCCTCACAGACAAGCGTGACTCTCTTCACTCGAACCCGATTTCTGGCGATGGCTCGGGTGTTACGGTGATGTATTGGTTAATAACTGGCCGCTCGATCCGGCGCTGTGCCCCGTTGGCCCACTGCACGGTAATGGCCTCAACCGCGGTCAACTGGCCGAGGCCGAAATGAACAGTCGCAGCGTGTTGGGCGGAGTAGGAGTCCCCGGTCACGATACGCCCCACGTGTAACCCCGCACTACTCTCGAGTGTTACCCTCGCGCCGACCGTTGAGAATCCGTTACCGGCATCCCGCAAGCGAACCCCGATCCAATTACCTGACTCGACCAGACGATTCTGGTAGACGTGGAGTCGATAATCGTTGTTGTCGCCTGTACCACCGCCAGACTTATATTCGACGACCAATAGGTCAACGTTCCCATCGGCGTCCAGGTCCTCGGTGACTACGGCACGGCCGTCGTACTCAAACGCAACCCCAAAGAGGTAGGCGACATTTGTAAATGTTCCATCCCCTTCGTTCATCCAGAGCACTTTATGTTCATAGCCATTCCACGAGATGTCGGTCTCTTGTAACGGCGACATCACGAATTGAAACATGTTTTCTCGCGCGGCGTTGTCCTGCGAGTCATCAGTGTAAATATCGTGGCGCCAGAAGGTTGTGCAGTAATCCGCGGTGCTATTGCCACTGAGATGACCATTAGCGACGAAGATGTCTCGGTCACCGTCGTTATCGAAATCAAAGGTTGAGGTTCCCCAGGACCAGCCGCTACGGGCCACTTGGTCGTTAAATGGCGCGAGTTCGTAGCCATCACCGCGGCGGAGAAACATGCGATTCCCGTAGCCCATTGCCGCACGTAGGGCGTTATGTTCGGGCTTATCCGAGGGCCCAATGCCGAGGCTTTCCAGGCGCCGCGCGGTCGTTGAGCTCATCCCGATGACGTAAAAATCCATCGCTCCATCGAGGTCATAATCGCCAAACGTGTGCGACATACCGAAGAGATGCCGATGCTCCCCGAACTGGTCGCTGACATCGGTAAACCGGCCATGGCCATCGTTCAAGTACATATCGAAGCCAGCGAAGTCGCTGACCACGAGGAGGTCTTGGTCGGCGTCGTCATCGAGGTCGACTAGTGAGCTGCTGTAGGTTCGGCGGAATCGCTTGGCCGTTAGTCCAGCTGTCTCCGTCATGTCAGTGAAGTTACCGTCGCCATCGTTCCGGAGTAAGTAAGCGGGATGCCCATCATTGGCGTCGTAATACGGAGTCGGCATCTGGCCACCCTCGTATGCGTTCTTGTAGTTGGCGATAAAGAGGTCCAGGTCGCCATCTCCATCAACATCGCCGGCCGTAAACGACTTGGGCTGTTCGAATGTGGCATCCACAATCCGGTGCCCGGTGGTTGTGAACTTCCCTTCCGCGTTTCCTTCGAATAAGAGAGGGTAGCGTGCGATGTCGACCCCGATGAAGTCGACGTAGCCGTCGTTCGTAAAGTCCGCGAGGATGGCTGCATCGGCGAAGACGTGGTCTGTGTCGTCAAGGAACGGTGCCACTTCGAACTGGCCCGCCCCACGGTTCCACAGAACTGAGTTCGCACCGCCTAGGATGATTTCCGATAGGCCATCCCCGTCGAGGTCGTAAACGATAAGTGGCTCCAAGGGAAAGCGGGTCGCCGTCCGTGCGAATTCAAACACCTTCTGGAAGGCTGCCTGAGCCCGCCGTTCCAGCACGTCGAGGTGAGACACCACGATCCGGTCGGGGATCGGAAGGTCCTGTGCATCGACCTGCGGGGACCATGTAATGTCCAACGTTGCTTCGAGAATCACGCGGTGCGGTGGCTCTTCGCGTGCAGCGTGGATGATGGCGGACACTTCAGACTGTGCGGACCGGGTACCTTCGGCTGGTACAAAGCGACTATGGTGCCACTCGGTCTGATCAATCACGTAACCCTGCTCCGCGAAGTCGTCTAGGCGCGCTTTCCAGGCCGCTGACGACAGTTCACGGTGGGCTGGTCCGAACCTGGCACGCGTGATACCAAGCGCCAGTGAGTCGCGCCTCTCGACTTCGCCGAGTACCAGGGTAGCCAGTGGAAATCGTTTCAGAATCTCGTATTTGTTATTACTGCGAAGCAGTTCGTCCCAGAGTCGGACAATACGCTGCTCGTAGTGCTGGGCCTGTTCCTCAGCTTGCCATAGGGTTTGGTCAAGCTCCTGACGTTGGTGAAGAAGCTGCTGGACCTGCTGCGCGGCAGGGACCGCCAGGGAAAACGAGAGGATACCGATTACGAGGACCCCCGTCGTCACGACCGCCACAGACCGAGTACTTTTCATTGTTTTCTTCAACAATTCGTCACCAGCCACCATCGCCGAGAACCGCTGTGCTGTCAAGCGCACAGATGGGCTGTTTACTTGTTACCAGCGGAAAAACGTCTGTGAAAATCTAAAAAAAAGGGGCGGCCCGTAGGCCGCCCCTTAGTTGTTCCTCGGGCAGTTTGACTACCGTCCTAGTAAGTCAGACGGAAGCTGATCTGCCAGATCCGCATGAACCCAACTTGCTGGGTTACACGGCCAAAGCTCGAGCTGTTAAACGAATTCGAACTAATTCCCCCGAACTTTGCAGTGTTCGTTACATTCAGGAGCTCGAATCGTACCTGAGCTACAGCGCCCGCACCGATTTCAGTATCCTTCGCAATGACCATGTCAATGTTCTTCCGGAACTGATAGCGATCTGCGGTGATCGTGCGCGGAGCGGATCCCAACGTGCCTTTACCAGCATCGGTGAAGGCAGCGGAGTTGAACCAGCGAGCGGACTCTTGTCCCTTCGAGGCGACACGAGCCGAGTCAGAACCAGAGCTGCTAGCGGATCCACCAGTATGGTTGGGTCTTTGCCGGCCGCACGCGCCGCCGCAGTTGGTGGAAGTCAGCCCACCACTGGCAACAGCGTTGAGCGGAGCACCACTAACCAGTTCGATGACCGCGGACATTGTCCAGCCACCTAAGACGAGGTTGGCTATGCCAGTATCTTCGCCCGGCCCTGGGATCCTGATGATCGGAGCCAGGATGACCCGGTGCGGGGAGTCGAAGATGCTTGATGCATACTCACCAACACTCATGTTGAAGGCGTCTTGCGGCGTTGCCGTTCGGCTGGCATAACCACTGCTCTGCCCCCACTGGTTGTCTTTCGTGTTGCTCATGGTGTAGCTCAAACGGCCGCCCCAGGCACTGGAGCCGGTCCGCTTGTCGAGCTTGAACACCAATGCGTTGTACTGGCGCTTTCCGCCCGAGTTCATCTGCAACACTTCGACATTCGTGAACTGCGGGAAGTCCTTAATCAGCTGTCCGGCCGAGATGGTCGAACGGGTCTTGAACTCGCCCGCGCCTGCGGCTCCGTAGAAGGGGTTGGCCACGCTGGCTTGCAGCTTGTCCGGGTCCCATCCACCGGCGCCTGGGAAGGCAGCCGTGGCAGCAGCCGGTCGGATCTGGTTGATATTGGGTCTGCAGGAGCTGTTCGACCCGCAATAGCCAATATCACGTCCAGTCGCACCGGTGTAACCGACTGTCAACGCCATATCGCTGCCGATTTCGCGCTGAAGGTCGACCGAGTACTGGTGAACCTGCCCAGAGGTCTGGGTGTCGTCCACGTAGGCGACGCCGCCACCGATACCAGTTAGCAGACCTAGTGAAGAGCCCACCGGCGACTGCAGCCCGCCTGAGAACGGGTTGTCAAGTGCCGTGATTGGAAGCTCAGCACCGGGACTGGACTGGCTCAGCGAGGTCGCTCGCGTGAACCCGACCTGGCCTTGGTTACTGTTCGAGAAGTTCCAAGGCGCGTAGAACATCCCATACCCGCCTCGTAGGACCGTGCGGTCGTCGAGGGAGTAGGTCATTCCGAGTCGAGGTGACACTCGGAGAGCCTCCATGTTCGAATGCTGTTCCGGCGCTCCGCCGACACCAGCAAACTCGAGGCCACCCTTGATCGTCCGACCCAAGGCCGTTTCAACCGTCACGCCATTAGAGTTCACGGCGTCGTTGATCGGGCTCCGGATTGTCCGGTTCAGACGGTAGGTGAAGCGGTTCTGCTTCTCCCGCATGCCGTCTTCGTGGTCCACGCGCACGCCGAAGTTCAGCGTGAAGCGCGAATTCACACGCCAGTCATCCTGGATGTATGCAGCCCAGTAGCGAATATACAGGTCCATCAAGCCACGGTTAGCATCCACATATCCGGAGTGCGGGGCACCCAAGAGGAAGCTAGCAAACTCGTGGCCGCCGGTACCTGAACCGTCCGACGTGAACCGCTCGTCAAAGCTGAAGCTACCAGCTTGACGATACCGGGTCGGTGTAGCGATGCCCATCTCGCGGAAGTCGCCACCGATTTTGACGCTGTGGCTACCAGCCAACTTCGAGATGGCCGCGTTGAGCGCGAACGGGGACTTCCACACACGACCGGTTGAACCGGCGCTCTTGCCAACGTCGAAATAGCCGACGTCGCCAGCGAAGTTGATCTGCGGGATCATCTTCTGGCCGAGCGAAGCCTCAAGGGCACTCGTGTAAGAGGAATCGAAGCCGAGGCCAGCCGCGCCAGGCTCGTAGAGGCCAGGCGTTGTGGCGTCAAGCCAACGAGTCCATCCGTAGCGCATGGTGAGCACGGTGCTGTCGTTCAGGATGTTCGTGTTGTTGAACACCAGCACGTGCGGCCGCCGCTCGAGATACCAAGCACCACTGGACGAGAAGAAGTCGTCTTTCGCAGTGCCAGGGAGGATGTATGAGTACGACGGTTCGTCCGTCTTGTTGTAAATATACATCCCGGAGAGCGACCAGTTGTCAGTGAACTTGTGCTCCACCTTGAACGTGTACATGTCGGCCAGGTCGATCGTGCGCGACGTGTCAGCCACGTTGTTGTCACCATTTTCAATCGTGCCATCGTAAGCCTTGCCACTAACGGTTGTGGTCGGCCAGAGAGCAGTGATGTTTTTCGCCACTGGACTCAGAGCCCCATGGCTCGTCGGGATAACAGCACCGGTGAACTCAGGTGTAGCAATCGAACCTGAACCAGTTGCTGGGCACCGTGTGGTCGCGGTGGTTAGGCCACGGCACCACGGGTTCCAGATGCGAGTCGCAACTCCACTGATGGTTGAATTGGAGAAGTCACCAACACGCTGCTTCGTTCCTGGCCAGGTCTGCGTCTGGTTCCGCGTTGTGAAGGAACGATAGCCTTCCATCGCGTACCACCAGAAGGTCCGGTTCTGTAAAATCGGACCGCCCATGCCGCCGCCATACAATTTGTAGTAGGCGTCGGTCAAGCCACTGGACGCTTTCGTTCCACCACTGAGGTTGACGAAGTAGTTGAGGTTCTGCCCCCACACCGGACGAGTCTGGTAGAAACCGCTACCGTGGAACTCGTTGGTGCCAACCCGGCCGGTCGTGTTGAACACGCCGCCACCGGTACGACCCATTTCAGCGTCGTAGGTGTGGACCTGAACTTTGACGTCGGACAGTGCTTCGATCGTCGGGTTCAGGACCGCGCGGTTGTTCAGCTCGGTAATCGGGACCCCGTCCAGCAGGTAGTTGTTGTTACGAATGGCGCCGCCACCTAGCGAAATACGCGAGGCGTTCGACTGGTCCTGCTGGCGGTTGAACTGCGGGTCGCCGATCGGGGTAACCGTCGGGATTGTGACTGCAACCAAAAAGGCGTTGCGGCCCGGGGCCGGCAGCGTCTCTAAGATTTCCCGGTCCAACGTGTCGCCAACCGAAGCGGTTGACGTCTCGATGAGCGGGGCGTCAGCCGTGACAGTGATTTCTTCTTCGACCGTGCCAACTTCTAGCACTAAGTCGATTGTCAAGGCTGTTGCGGTGCCGACTGAGATACCACGCTGCTCGTAGGTTTTGTAACCGGGCAGCGACGTGCGGACCGAGTAGGTCCCTGGAGTCACAGCGGGGAACGTATACTCACCAACGGAGTTGGTGGTTGTTTCACGGGCTACGGTCGTGCCCTCGTTGGTCAGTGTCACCGTCACGCCGGGGATAATCCCCTGCGCGTCAGACACGGTGCCACGCATCGAGCCCGTAAACTGCTGACTCATCGCGTCGGTTGCCCCACCAAACAGCAGGAGCGCGCTAACGACGAGCAGTAGCGACTTTCTCTTCATGCAGTTTTCCTCCTCAAAAGAACAAACGCCGAACGAACGTGAATGAAACGAAAGAGCCGATTTGAATCCACATTCCATAAAATCAAGCGGTTTTATGCCTCGTTTCCGTGCTAACGCAAGAAAAATAGACAGAACCACGACAGATATATATGCAAAAGCCGGGCCATCTCAGAGCACGCAATAATAGGCGTAAAAACGACACATTTCTTTTTCTTGTGGCCAGATTCACCAAAAAACAGGACTGGTATTCAATTGTTTGGATCTCTTAAAAACCCTATGTTTTTTGAGGCATTACGACACGCGATATTCAGAAAAATGGATCTTCTGAAGTATTTGCTAAGTATTTGAAAGTAAACATCTTAAGTAAAATCTGTCGGCATTATCTCGATTATGCGCTTCTAGGGTCCCATTAGCGGTTGCTACAAGTCCTCTCAGCCGATGAGTCTGGGCGAACAAGCACTACAGCTCAGCGGTCTCCCAATGCGATAAGCCGACGCCTGACCCTCTGCACGGCTGTCGGATTTTCGTCGGTGCCGATATTTCCGAGGTAGCGTTCGAGGTAACGGCGCGCGTCTTCTCGGGCGCCCGATTCGACCAGGAGGGCCGCGAAGTCAAGCAAAGCGTCAGCGTCTGCTGGGACAAGGTCGACTACCCGCCGCCAAGCGATGAGTGCACCGGCGACGTCAGTCGGTCTGAGCGCGGCACCGAGAAGTCGCCAGCCTGATACATAGGCTGCGTCCGCACGTGTCGACTCTTCGAAGGCGAGGATGGCTTCTGGCGTATTGCCATCCTGCAGTTCAATCACCCCCAAGTTTTTCCAAATTTCAGCGGTGGCGTCGATTTCTAGGGCCCGCCGGAATTGGGTCCGTGCAGCGTCGACACGACCCAATGCGCCATAGGCTACCCCGAGGCGGTTGACGTCATCCGCCCACGGTGCGTCCACGACAACAAGCGTCTCGAGAATTCCAGCCGCGCGAGTGTGGTCACCGGCGTTTAACAACGCAAGGCTGAGGCGCTCGCGAACCGCGTCGGTATCGAAGCCGAGGGCAATCGCCGCATCCAACACGGTAACCGCCTCGGACGAACGTCCCAGATCGATCAAGAGTGTCGCGGCTGCGGTATATGCCGGTGCGAATCGGGGGTGTTCCTCAATCTGTGCCATGAGAATCTGAAGGGCATCCTGCTTACCCGCAGGGTCTACCAGCACGGTCGCGAGTTGGGTAAGCACCTCACGCCAGGCGAGGTGCACGTCAAGTTGTGTTTTTGGGTCGTCAGCCTCGGTGTATACCTGTTCGAGGGGTTGGCGACCCACGCGGCTCGCGGTGTAGCCGAGCACTCGCAAACGAGCTTCAACTTCGCTATCCAGGGGGACGCGGGTGGACGCAGAGGTTCCGAGCGTTTTAAGGGGGGCCAGGTCGGCTTGCATGCGGCCGGCTTGTGCGGCCTGCTGCACGAAGACATTGGTCATTTCATCTGGGTCTGCCTGGAGGTTATACAACTCCGGGATCGGTAAATCGATGAACTTCCATCTGTTAGCAACGATACCGGTGAGCGGAGCCCAGTTGCGCGTTAGGTTCGCGTTCAATGCTTCAAAATAGATCAATGGCACGGGAGTGTTCGCTGAGAGTTCCATGCGTAATGACCGTCCGGCCAGACCGGCTGGGGGGTCGAGCGCGAGCAAATCGAGCACCGTCGGTAGAAGGTCAATGTGAGACACCGGCACGTCACGCCCGGCCGGCGCAATGCCCGGACCGGCGATGATGAGCGGGACGCGGAGCGTCGTGTCATAGGCGAACAGGGTGTGGGTCACCTCACCGTGTTCGCCCAACCCTTCACCGTGGTCAGCGGTGACGATGACCACGGTGTTGTCAAGCAGGCCAGCCCGCCTGAGCCGTGCAAAAAAATGACCGAGAGCGGCGTCAGTAAACGCAACTTCGTTGTCATACGGCTCGGATACGTATTGTTCCGGAGCGTCATAAGGATCGTGGGGATCGAAAAGATGGGCCCAGGCAAACCACGGCGTCGACTCCAAAGGGGTCCCACCTTGGTTGGGGACCGTCATAATCCAATCACCGGCTCGACGAAGGACCTCCGGAGCTCGACGTTGGACGAAGTTCGTGGCGAACGACGTCGCGACCTCATCGAAACGATCGTCATACTCGTCGAATCCCTGCGCCAGACCGAACCGGGCATCGAGCACGAACGCGCCGATGAAGGCACCGGTCCGATAGCCCGCAGTGCGAAGAATTTCGGCGAGCGTGGTCCGCGCCTCTGCCAGGCGGTAGGACCCGTTGTCGCGCACGCCGTGGGCGGGCGGGGCGAGCCCTGTCATGATCGACGCGTGAGAGGGTAGCGTGACCGGTGCGTGGGCGTAAGCGTGTGAAAAGCTGAGGCCGCGTGCGCCAAGGGCGTCGAGGGTTGGGGTCAGACCGGAGACGCCGACCCGGTCGGCTCGTAGGGTATCGACCGTGACGAGCAGGAGGTTTGCACCGCGAAGAGCGCTGCTAGCCGTGGTCGTGGATTTAGTCCGCGTCAGCTGCCACCACGCGGCTCCAGCCATAACCACTACGAGTCCGGCCACCACGCCGCGCCGCCACGTTCGGGTCACGTGGTCACTGTATCAAACCACCTCGTAATCACGTTCGCTGATAGCTCATCGGTCGTTCTTCAACTCCACGACGATGACCTCGATCGGTTGACCAGAGTTGTTGACGTCGGCATGTAGCGTGCCGGGCTCATCGTGCGTGAGCCAGTAAGCGTTTCCCGCTTGCCAATGGACCGTTTCCCGCTCGCCAGAATTCTGCACGATATCGAGATTCCCGTCGGTCAGGGCGATAAGCGCGCGGGAATGCTCGTGACGATGCATGCTGAGCGGTTGATTCGGCAGGATAATACTTTTCCACACCTTGACGTGGTCGTTCTCGAACTGAGGGATGCGTCGAGTTGTGGATGCCGATTGTTGAGCAACAATCGAGATGGCAGGAATGAGCACTAGGACGGCTAGCCAAAGCAGGGGACGATTTCGCATGATGGAAACTCCAGGTCAGTGTGGAAAGAACGTGAAGCGCCTCCGCACTTCAGGGACCGAGCAGCTTAGCAGTGTTGTTACCTAAAATGTCGGCTCGTGCCTGGTCGGAGATCGACAGGCCGGCAATGCCGTCGAGCATTTTGCGCAAGCTGCCTATCTTGTGAGGATAGTCACTGCCGGCAATCACGTGGCTGACACCGGCAAAGTCGATAGCGAGTTGGACCGCCTTCGAATCAAAATTCACCGTATCGTAATAGAAACGTTTCAGGTAGGTGCTGGGCGGTTGGTCGATATGCTGGCGGCAGTCCTCAAACGCATAGAAACCACGGTCGAGCCGCTCGGCCAGATAGGGCACGGTGCCGCCGAGGTGTGCGAGGACCCAGGTGATACGCGGAAATCGCTCAGCCACACCACTAAAGACGATTTTGGCTGCGGCCAAGGTCGTGTCGAAGACGAAGCCGAGCAGCGGCATCAGCCAGTACTCAGTCATCGCTTCAACGCCCACCGGGTGAATGGGATGGATGTAAAGCACAGCGTCCAGGTCGTTCGCCTTCTCGTACATCGGCCAGTAGCACTCGTCACTCAGTGCCGTGCCGTTGACATTGCTGAAGAGCATGGCGCCTTTGAACCCGAGTTGGGTCATCGCCCGGTCGAGCTCGACGCTCGCCGCCTGCGGGTGGTTTAGCGGGAGCGTGGCCAGCGCAGTGAACCGTGACTTCGACCGCACGATCTCGGCAAAGTCATTGTTGACCTCCGTTGCCAGCGCCACAGCCGTTTCAGGCGCTTCGACATGAGTCCCGGGAGACGTGAACGTGAGCACTTGGGTGTCGATGCCATGCTCGGCCAGCACTTGACCACGCAAGTCGGCGTCGCGATGCCCGGGGACCACGACGTTGTAGTCGCCGGGGTAGTGCAGTACCGGATTTCCGTCATTGTCGGTCGTATGTTTTATGGTGCTCTTGCCGTTACGGACGGCGGTGAGATAGCTCCGCGGATAGAAATGGTTGTGAAAATCGATGATAGCCACGAAAAGGGTCTACGCTCCTTTCGGTCGCGCCAGCCAAAAGTAGTACACCGGTACGCCGAGCAGCACGATCGCTAAACCCCACAGTGCCTCGACCGGTTCAGTAATCAGACGATTCAGCACAATGATCGCGGATGCCAAGGCAAAAATAGTAGCAATGACAGCATAGCCGCGAACACGATAGGCGGGCCGATAGTCGGGACGTCGGCGCAGGATGAACAAGCCGAGTCCCATCAGTCCGAAGAAGATCCACTCAACATAGATGACGCGGGAGAAGAGTTGACTGTAGGTACCCGTGAATACAAGGACCGCAGCCCAGACACCCTGCAGCACGATCGCCAGATGTGGGGTCCGGAACGTTGGGTGCGTGTGGCTGGCCCAGCGGAAGAGCAGACCATCCTGCGCCATTGAGTAATAGACACGTGGGCCTGCCAAGACAATGCCATTCAGGGCACCAAAGGTTGAGAAGATGACCAACCCCGACATCAAAACTCCGCCGACGTTCCCCACCAACGCCTCAGCCGCATCGGCAGCCACCCGTGTCGAGGAGATGACGACGTCAAGTGGAAGGACATACATGTAGACTGCGTTCAGCGCAACGTAGCAAACCGTGACGATGACGGTACCAATAAGCAGCGCACGCGGGATGTTGCGTGTTGGGTCGATGGTTTCACCCGCAGCATAGGTCACCATGTGCCACCCGCCGAATGCGAACAGCCCAGCGATCAGTGCCTGGATAATCGCGGTCCACGACACCTCGGCGGTGACACCGTCGACGGCCTGCGGCGCGGCAAGCGCTGCGCCACCTGAATCGCCTGGTGCAACTGCCAGTCCTACAGTAATCATCAAGACGATAGCGGCTACCTTGCCAACGGTGAAGGCAGTTTGCAACTGGCTACCGTGCTTGATACCGAGATAGTTGATCGCCGAGAGCACGAGGATCGCCCCTGCGGCTACGAGCTGGATACCGAAGTCGCTGAGGGGCACGAAGAAGGCAACATAGCGGGCGAAGACGACGGCAACAGCAGCGAGGATTCCGGAATGCATGCTCCAGAACATCGCCCAGCCCCACAAAAACCCCACCACTGGCGAATACGTTTCGTTCAGGAAAACGTAGACACCGCCCGTACGTGAAAAAGCCGAGGCCAGTTCGGCGCAGACTAATGCGCCAAGAAACGTCAACACGCCAGCTGCGAACCAGATAGCCGCGACGCCACCAAGCGACGGGACCAGTGCCGTGATCTCCGATGGCTGCACGAAGATCGATGCACCGATGATCGTGCCCACGACGATTGCCGTCGTAGGCACGAGAGTCATCGAGCGTTTAAGCTCACCTGGAGACGTGCCGGTCATTGGACCACCCGGGAATATTGAAACGGGACGGCGTCACGCCGAAGGGAGACGAAACGACCCGACGCACCGTGATGTCCGATGCGCCGGGTTCGGTAGAAGGGTTATGCGGCCGCTGTTGCGTTGACGCGGAGCACCTTTGCGAACGATTCGGTTGCCTGTTCCATTTCCTCAAGCGTGCCGATAGAAATGCGCGCCCACTCCTCAGAATACGGTGGGAAGTTCCGACCAACCAATACGCCATTTTCTCGGTTGCCGTCACGGAATTCCTGCGCGTTCATGCCGGTCTTGACGAAGATGAAGTTGGTCTGCGAATCAGTAGCCTCAAAGCCCGCGTTCTTGAACCAGTCAATTGTAAACTGACGCGCTTCAGTGTTGCGGGCTGACTCCTCGTTGAGCCGCTGTACGTCGAGGATCGAGATGCTCCCGGCGATGACCCCAGGCGTGTTCACTGTGTTGCCACTATGGAACTCCCTGAGCTCGCCGATCATGTCCTCGTGGGCGATGCCGTAGCCAGTCCTGAGACCCGCCATACCGTGCGCTTTTGAGAAAGTACGCGCGGCCAGAATGCGATTGTTCCGCACAGCATGCGGAATCTGCGTCTCGTGACGCGGGTCGGTCACGTAGTCGTGATACGCCTCATCCACGAGGATGCGGGTGTCGGGCGATGCGGTCAGGATTTTGTCGATGCATCCGTTGATTTCATCGGCTGGATACACCGTCGCCGTCGGGTTATTCGGGTTGTTCAGGAAGACCATCCCAGCACCCTTGGCGGCTTCCGCCATCTCATCTAAGTCGAGCATAAGCCGGTCGTTGAGGCCAATTTCGACGACGGCATGACCAAGAAGTTGGGCATACTGTGTGCACTCTTCGTAAGTTGGCGTCGCCGTCACGAGCGGCTTGCTCGAACTCGTGTAGCGCATGACAGCTGTCCGGAGCACCTGGGTCGAGCCGGTGCCGACAATCACGTTTCCAGGCTGAACTTCGAACCGCTGGGCAATTGCTTCCACAAGGTTACGCATCAGCGCGAACGGGTAGCGGCCGACTGGGCCGCCGTCCGGCGCAATGTGCTCGCGGATCGCGTTGAGCACCCTATCGCCTGGACCCAGTGGGTTCTCGTTGTTGTGCAGCAGTAATGGGCCTTCCTGTGCCAACAAGGTTGGCGTCCAAAACGAAGGCAAGTCATACGCTCTCGGGATGTAGGCGCCAGAGAACGCTGCTGCGCCTCCGACCCCGAGAGTCTTCACAAATGCGCGTCGCGAAAACGACATGGAGTCCTCCTCGATACTGGAAAGCATTCCCGGCTTCTGTCCGGGTAGAGAGTGTCTAGTCATCTGTTGTCTCATTAGCGGCACCGTGTTCTATGCCAGTACCTGCTTGAAGACTTCAGCAGCTCGGCGCATTTCGCCGATTGTGCCAATCGAAACACGGGCATGCGTCTTTTCCATCGGTGGAAAATCCCGACCGACGGCCACGTTGTGCTCGGCGCACGCGTTACGGAACTCAGCCGCTGGACGACCGATGTTAACGAACAGGAAGTTCGTCTGTGAATCAGCAGCCTCGCAACCGAGGTCGGCGAACACTCCGACCGTGAAGTCGCGCGCCTCCTTGTTACGTGCGCGCTCCTGCTCGACATGTTGCGGGTCGTTGAGAGAGGCAACAGCCGCCGCGTTGGCTAGATTGTTGGAATTAAACACATGCGTCCACTGCGCTAGGGTCGCGATCGTCTCCACTTGACCGATAGCGTAGCCAAGCCGGAGGCCAGCCATGCCATAGGCCTTCGAGAACGTCCGCGCCACGAAAACCTTAGGCGTTCGAAGCGCCAATGGAATCGCTGTCTGGTGTGCCGGGTCGGTTACATAATCGTGATACGCCTCGTCGATCAGGATGTAGGTATCCGGTGATGACCGGCGGACCTCAGCCACGAGAGCTTCGACATCGGAAGCTGACATGACGGTCGAGCTCGGGTTATTCGGATTGCAGAGAAAGACTAAGCCGGCACCACTTGCTGCGCGTGCAATAGCTTCTGAGTCAAGCCGTAAGTTCGCGTCAAGTGACACTGTGCGTATAGCATGCCCCTGCCGCTTGGCTACGCCGACAGCCTGTAGATAAGACGGGTCAGCTGTGACGAGTGCCTTATCCGGACTGGTGAATGCTAGGGCCCCGTTCTCGAGAATCTCCCCCGAGCCAGTGCCGAGCGTAATATTTTCCGGGCGAGCGCCATACTTGTTGGCGATGGTCTGCATCAAGTCTCGATGACTCGGCCGGAAATTGGTCGGGTAGCGACCAGCCGTTTGGTCGAGCCCATCAAGAAGCGCTTGGTAAGCTGCCGGCCCAGGCCCTAAAGGGTTTTCATTACTGGAAATGACGATGGCACCTTCCGTCATCCTCGTGTTTTGGAACCCGTCCTCATAGTCCAGGCCGTTCCGCCACAATTCAAGCGCTTCACGCCCACGAGACGCTATGAGATTTGGAGAAACCGAGTCGGCGCGGTCGACCCCTAAATTGCGAAAGAACGCGCGACGCGAGAGCGACATAAAAGCCTCCTAAAGGTGCCAGATTACGTCAATAACTGTTTACGAGCTTCTTGCCTCTTCGGTGCCGCCGTGGCACTCGGGTGGGCTGCCAACCTAACCAACTAAGAACAGCTACTGCAAACAACAACAGAGCCTGGCATTCTAGAACGAGCCTGTCCTGGAAAGCTAGCGGAATAACAAAAGCGACGTTCGCCTAGAACCGTTGAGCCTTGGCGCGTCCATATCCCTAAGGCATCTATCCCGAGGCTAGATCACCTGTAAAGCACTTCAAAAAATTGACTTAGGAGGACCGAGGCCAGGGAGGTATCGATGTCCACATCGAAGTCGAATGGGTTAACAGGCCCCCTATGACGATGCGGTTTTGAGAAAGTCCAGGATGTGGGGCCACGAACCAAGAAATCGAAAACTTGGTGGGAGCCGTTAACGGATTTGTTACTCTGAACGGAGATGAATAACCGCGTACGCGTGTTTGCTCCGTCCAGTACATCGAATCTCGGTCCAGGGCCCGATGTGCTCGGGCTCGCGCTCCTAAAACCCGGTGACATTGTTGAAGCGGAACTGAGCGAGACACCAGGTGTTGAGATTGTCGAGGTAACGGGTGATGGGGGTGCCCTGTCTCGCGACCCTAAGAAAAATGTTGTTGGTGTAGCCGCCGCAGATGTTCTGCGTCGGCTTGATGGTCTTGAAGCCGATGAGCCACTCCAGCGCGGTGTTCGGTTGTGGCTTCATAAACAGATGCCACTGGCTAGCGGCCTGGGCAGTTCAGGCGCGAGTGCCGTCGGTGGTGCCGTCGCGGTCAATGAACTCTTCGACGCGCCGCTGTCACGTTACGACCTGGTTGCGAGTGCGCTGGTAGGTGAATGCGTGGCATCTGGAACACCGCATGCTGACAATGTCGCACCCAGCTTGCTTGGCGGGATTGTGCTGGTGCGCAGCTATGACCCACTGGAGTTGATTAACCTGCCCGTTCCAAAAGAGTTGCGAGTCATTATCGTTCATCCCCACTGCTCGGTGTCGACTGCAGCCGCGCGTGAGCTCACCGCCGGCCGGACGTATGCGCTTGACGATGCAGTGGCGAACCTCGGGAATATCGCGGCGCTGGTTGACGCGCTTCATCGAGGAGACCTCGCACAATTTGGCCGGAGCATCCTCGACAGACTCCTAGAACCAGTCCGAGCGCATCTGATTCCCGGATTGGCCGATGTCAAGAAAGCGGCACTGTCAAAGGCTGCGCTCGGCTGCTCGGTCTCGGGGTCAGGTCCGTCGATGTTGGCGTTCGCTGGAAGCGATCGTGATGCTCAGGCGATCGGCGATGCCATGCAAGCCGCATTTCGTGATTCCGCTGGACTAAAGTCCGACGTGTATCTCGGACCAGTCAACCGTGAGGGTGCTAGACGGATTGCGTGACAACCGACCATCGGTTTCTGGCCGATGATCTCTAGCCTTCCGCAGCGGCTTTGGGTAAGGACGCACGGTGTTCGCATGCGCCGACCGCGCGGCGCACTTCACATTCCGCCTCGGTAGAGTGCATTGAAGAGCAATTTGAACGTGGCGTGTGGCTGACCGCGGTGCTGCGTCCGGAAACCGAGTAGCACCACGCGGCCGGCTTCGACATCGGCTTCCACGACACCTGCACGTCCGCTGAGCACATGCTCGCCCAGAAGCCACCCACTTTTTAGGAGACCCTCTGTTGGGTAAGTTGCTACGGCTCTAACCGAAGATGGTGGTTCGGGGGCGCCGCTTACCCGTCGAACCCGAGGATTCACCGGGCGGCCAAGCGCAAACGCGGGACTGCGGGAAAAAAACGCCGTTGTTTCTTCTGGCATGCCGTAACCGAGCGGATGCTCGTGGTCGACGTTAAGGTGCAGTAATGTTCCCGGAATAAAAAAATCGGCGTCGGATTGTCCCGACGTTACTTCGCGAAGGGGTAGGTCAAAGATTGCAAGAGGTAATTCAGTGGCTGAGTCCATCGCGACAAGTGTCCCGCCCTCCACGACGAAGTCATACAGGTTCGCCAGGCCGCGGATGGTCATACCACCGGAGTACTCAGGCGGCATTCGGTCGGTTGATAGTCCGTGGAGCATGCCCGTGTAAGACGCGTCGGGTAGAAGAATTACGTCATAGTTAGCGCGCAAGTTCCCTAGGCGCACCTCAGCATCGTGCAACCGGTCGTAGGTAAACTCGAACTGTTCGAGCACCCAACGTGTCCATCCCTCGTCCATGTTGCCGCCCCAGGCGTGATACAGCCCAACCCGCGGCTGCCTGAGTGGTGTGGTCTCCGCCAGCGGTGCCTCGGTGAGCGCCGCAACTCGTAGCCCGAGTGATCGCGCCGCGTCTTCCACGCGAGCATGCGTATCATCACCGGCAACGACTAAGAACGTTCCTGGTGGCCATAGCCGGGTGCCGATGTTCTCGGCACTGGTTGTGCGAGAAATGCTCTCCCCAGCGGTCAGAAGACGGTTGACTGCTGTAAAGGCATCGTTTGCTTTCGGGTCGATCGCATAAGCAACTGTTGCGAGTCCTGAAACTGACCCGTTCGGTGGAGAGGCCCGCTCCACTTGCTCGAGCGCAAGCTGGGTGCTTCGTTCGCCAAGTCCCGAATGTTTCTGAACGCTGACGCCCATCTGATACGGCAGTGTCCAGCCACTAACATCGTAAGGCCGGTCCGGTGGCCCACCCGGGTACATTCGTCTATCGGGATAGACCTGTGGCGTGAGCAAGTCAGTGAGATGTGATCGGAATGGCTGGGCACCCGGTATGACATAACTACCGGCCGGATAGGACACACCATCGAGCATGAAAGGCGCGTTCGCCTGTTCCACGTCAATGGCGCCCCACCGAAGAACGTTTACTAGTTTTGCCGCCGTTCCTGGGTCCCATTGGTCGGCCGAGATGACGTAAGTCTCGTCTTCGCCATCGGCGATTGCTTCGCGGCCCATCTGATAAATGTTGGAGAGCCACTCGGCACGACGCTTGGCTCCGATGTCGAGGACCGCCATAGAGCCAGTTAGCATGTACTCACAACTGTCGCGCAGGTGCCACTCACCGCCCATATAAGGGTTCGGGTAGAACGCTGAAGGTGCAGTCGTTGACTCACCGTTACCAAAAGTGGCTGGAAAGGTGGCCGGGTCGTAGACGGTGGGGGCTGGCGAGGTATGCGACGTCTCGGTGAGAATGCCTACCATGTTGTGAAAGTATGGTGCTGTGCGCATCCCACCGTTCCACCAGGTATCGAAACCGACGCGGGAAACCACACCCGTCTTACCCTCTTGATCAAAACGGCGACCCATGGCCGAGCCGATGGCATTGATGCCACGCATAACGAGTGGGGGAATATTCGGATTCACCGGTTCAGCAAATGGCGGAATGAAGATGCGGGATGGAAACGGTCCAGATTGATGTTGGTTGTAGATAATTTGAGGAAACCATTCGTGGTACACCTGCCGACCGATGTTCTGGCTCTCGGGCTGGTTAAACATGAACCAGTCGCGGTTGTTGTCGTGGCCAACATACTTCTGGTAAAGCTCTGGGAGTGGTGCTCCCTCATACTGGGTACCGACGTGTTGCATGTACCATTCGGCTACCAACGTTGTACCGTCGGGATTCATATTTGGGACAAGTAAGAAAATGACGTTGTCGCGAATGACCTGCATTTCCTCGGTCTCTTCCGTCACTGCCTTGTAGGCCATCCACGGCGCGGTCTGCCCGTGCGCTACCTCAGTTGAATGCAGACCAAAATCGATCCAAACAATCGCCTTCCCCTCATCAACCAATGCCTGTGCCTCGTCTCCGCTGACACGCGCTCGTGCCAGTTGTTGCGAGATCTCTTTATATCGAGCCAGATTCTGCATATTGCTTTCCGACGAAATGATCGCCATGAGCTGTGTACGGCCTTCAGCAGTTTCACCAATGTCCACGAGCTGCATCCGGTCGGTCGCCTTGTCTAGCACGTGAAAGTACTCGGCAATCTGTTCATAAGTTGCGAGTTTGTAGTCGGCACATGGAGCCCAGCCGATGACACTTTCGGGCGTCGGTGTGGCGGATTCCTGTGCCGGGGTGATGGTCGGAATCATCAGGAACGGAATAAGGACGAGTAGGTGAGACCAGCGCTTCATGAATCCTCCAGTTAGGCGTATCCTCTTCGCTCAGGCTATCGGGATTGATGGGGAGAGCGCAACGTCGTTTTCCTAATTGTTCTTGGGGCTCCTGTTTCCGCCTTGGGCCCCAGGTTCCTCAACGCTTGGAAGAACTCGTTTTGTATCCCGCACGAGCCCGCTTGAGCTCCGCCGCGATCTCAGCTACCAAGTCCGATGGTGCGAGGACGCGGGCGCTCGCGCCAAAGCTAAGGATCCAGTTTCGAAGCGGTTGGTCGATGCACACCTCGAGCGATAGCCGAAGCGAGCCGTTGGGTTGGTCTGCCACCTGCTGCGACGCGTGCCATTCGACCTCGCGCACGTAAGGGGCCCGCTCCGCCGTAAACTCGACTTCGATGTGTTGCGGGGGTCCTTGCATCATACCGAGGGAGTGCGCAAAAAGCTCGGAGGACAGCTCCTGCGACGGCTCGAAGGTCGTCTCAAGCAGCGACAAGTGTTGGATCCGCTCGACCGCGAACGTGCGCATTTCGTTGTACTCCGACACGTAGGCGAATAGATAGAATCCGCCCTGGAAGTGCAGGAGTCGGTAGGGCTCGACCAGGTAGTCCTTCGTCCGCTTGCTTGATAATGAGTGGTAACGCATCGTCGCCTGGCGTTGCCCCAGCGTGGCGGTGACCAGCCCTTCGATCGTTTTATCGATCTCGTTGCCGCCACGGCGTCGTCCGGTCCTTGCTTGAAGCACGGTCGGCAGCTGGTCGAAGAACTTCCGCGTATTTCGAGGGAGGACCGCCTCAAGTTTAGCGAAGGCAGTGGTGAGGTCTTTCTGGAACGGTGCACCGGCGAGGCATTTAAGCAAAGCCCGGCTGAAATAAAGCGCGTAGAGCTCGGGGAGGCTGAACCCGGGGAACAGGTCCCTGAAGGGCTGCGTGTCGAGTTTCCAGAAACGTTTACCGTCGATAACTTCGTCGTAGATTGGAAAACCGGCTGTCTGTAAGGCTATGAGATCGCGCCGGATTGTTCTTGTCGTCACATTCGTCTTTCGCGCGAGGCCGTCAATAGTCCCGCGACGTGACGCCTCGAGATCTCGAAGAATGTTCCATTGCCGGATGACTTCGTTGCTTCGCGGCATGATTCAGAGCCTTAAAAAGCCGTCACGTCACCAGTGCCCGCCCCTGTGTAGTGCCACTTCAGCAAAACTAATCCTAGGCTCTGTTCCGGTGTAGAACCCAAAGCGTAGCAACTAGGGCCAGCGATCACAGGCCGCTCACCATCAGGTCCCCGATACTCTTGTTAAACCGCGATGGATCAGGGAGGTCAGAACCTTCGGCTAGCAACGCATAACCGAGCAGCAAATGCGCGTAGTCCACAAGTAGCGGATCACTCTGGTCAGCCTCGAATCGTTCCTGTAGCTTAGAGGTGATTGCATGTTTCGGATTAAGCTCAAGAATTCTTTTCTGTTGTGTGCCTGCGCCAGTGCCCTGACTTCGCCGAAGCATCCGTTCGAGCGTGGGGCTGATGTCATCATCAGCGCCAACAAGACAAACCGGTGAAGCTATTAGCCGGGTGGACAGCCGTACTTCCTTAACCGCATCGTCCAGTGTTGTCTGCAGAAATTCTAGAAGGCTAGCGAACTGCTTCCGCTGTTCACTCAGGTTCGCTTCAGCCTGCTTCCGATCGTCCTCGCTGCCCAATTCCACCGTGCCCTTCCCGATCGATTTGACTGGTTTCCCGCCAAAGTCTTGAACACGTTCGGCGACCAATTCGTCTACTGGGTCCACCAAATAAAGCACCTCATAGGCCTTAGCCTGGAACGCTTCGAGGTGCGGCGAGTGTTCAACGACTGCTCGTGATTCGCCGGTCAAGTAATAGATTTCTGTCTGTTCCGCTTTCATTCGGGTGACATATTCATCAAGTGTAGTTAGAGCAACCGGGTCGTTCGATGACTGGAACAGTAGCAGTGGTAGCAAGCGATCCTTGACATCTCCATCTCCAGCCACGCCTTCTTTCAAGACTGCACCGAACTCTCCCCACAAAGTCTTATATTTGTCGCGATCAGAGTCGAGCATCTGTTGTAGATGTTCCAAAACCTTTCGGCTAAGCCAATTTTGCATCTGGCTGATGTGTCGATCTTGCTGAATCATTTCACGTGATACGTTGAGTGGTAGATCGGCTGAATCGACTATGCCCTTGACGAAGCGGAGGTAGGGGGGCAGTAAGTTCTGGCAGCGGTCCATGATCAGCACTCTGCGCACGTAGAGTTGGAGACCGAACTGCTGGTCCCGGAAATACAAATCGAACGGCGCATGCTTCGGGAAAAAAAGTAACGTCTGATATTCAAGGCGGCCCTCGGCCCGGAGTGACAGGCGATCTAACGGCTCACCCCAATCGCGCGCGACATGGCGATAGAACTCCGCGAACTCTTCGTCCTTCACCTCGCTTGCCGGCTTTGTCCAGATCGGCTGCATTGAATTAATGGTGCGCTCCTCGGGTGCCGCGCTGGCATCCGCGCCGGGCTCAGGGACCGTTGCCTTAATGGGATAACTAACAAAGTCGGAGTACCGCTTCACTAGGCCCTGTAGGACTGAGGGGTCCGTAAAATCGCTGATGCCGTGCTCGGCATCCACCGGCTTCAGGTGGAGGGTGACCGTTGTACCGCGCGAGAAGCGGTTATCGTTAGCGAGTTCGTATTTGCCATCTCCACTTGACGACCAGCGCGTCGCTGTTTCCTCACCGGCCCGGCGTGTGATTAGCGTGATACGGTCAGCCACCATAAACACTGAATAAAAGCCAACACCGAATTGGCCGATGAGTTGTGCTGCATCACCCGATTGAGCCGATTGAAGCCGTTCGACAAGCTCACGAGTTCCGGACTTCGCGATTGTCCCGATGTTCTCAGCGACCTCGGCTCGGGTCATCCCAATCCCGTTGTCTTCGATGCTGAGGGTCCTGGCGTTCGAATCGGTTACTAAGCGGATTTCGAGGGTCTCGTCAGCGGCCAGGAGATCTTGATTCGTCAGGGCCTCGAGCCGGACCCGGTCCAGGGCGTCCGAGGCGTTCGATATCAACTCCCTCAAAAAGATTTCCTTTTGGGAGTAAAGCGAGTGGATCACAATATCGAGCAACTGCTTGGTTTCAGCTTGGAATTGGAATGTTTCCACCGACCCAGTCATGAGTTCCATCCTCCGGACAGGCCTCCATTGGCCTGAAGATTCCTAAATTGTACTCACTTGTTGTGGGCGAAGAAAAGGCGCGACCTACCCTGTCACACCCTCTGGCTATAGTTGCGTTAACTAAGAGGGGGAAAGTTATGAGGATTAAGAACCAACTTGGAGCAGCTGTTTTTCACAGTGTTGCCGGTGAGTGCACGGTCGATTTGGGGACGCGACAGCCAGTCAGGCCGGCAACACACCAGCTGGAGTTGGCGTACTCGGCCGGCTCGAACCTTAAGCCCCACGAGCCCCTCGGGGTCGCGGCTACGCTCCATGGAGACAGGTCGGTTTGTGTAATCTGCCAGGACTTCCCGGTGATGATCCAAGACCAGAGTGGGAACGGAGCGGACTTGTATCGTAGTCTCTGCTTCCGCTGCTATCACACTCAAATGCAGCGAAAACGGATAGCACAACGTAGGCAAAAACGGGTCGTTCTGGATGGACTTTCAGACGACCTGCTCGACAATCTACATCAGCAACCACGCAAGCCGCTCACGCCGAAGTATCGCGCGCTGGAGCAAAGACGTCGGCAAGCGCAAATGGTGGCACGGCGTGAGCGCAACGAGGCAGCAATCAATTCGAGTCGAACAAAACGAGTCGCGCGCGCGGCAGCCCTGGCTGGCCGGGCGGGGTAAGACAAGCCGGGTCACTGTCCAGGCCGAAAAATTCCCTCTCGCTTCTACCTAACCGCCTATGTAACTGGATTTGCCGCACGCGGCTAGGACAGGCTAAAACCGGATCTGCCGGGTGACCTTAACCGCGAAGCCACGGTTGACAAGCCCGGGAAACCCGCCCACTAGCGTGTCACGGGTTTCGGTGTAGACAACAAAGAAATCGCTTCCTGGCTGATACTCCCATCGGTAGCGCACGTTCGTGCCCACGGAATCTCCATTCGTGCTGTACTGCGCTAGTGCTTCGACGAACATTCGGGGCGTCATCGTAACAACCGCACGTAGTCGTCCGATCTTTGTCTCGAATTGACCTTGCGGCAGGTCGATGAAATTCACAGACCAGCTCGGCTCGATTCCGAACTTCGTTCCCAACTTCATGCGTCCACTGAAGCTGACTTCCGAGCGTTTACCACCATAGAACGTGCCGGCCTGAAAGCCTACGCTACCGGAGATTAGTCGTTGTTGACCGATTGTGTACCGGGACACCACCGTCTCAAAGTCATAGCCGCCTACGGGAATTACGACCCCGCTAGCGATCGTAAATGGCTCAGTCAGGAACTCATACTGACGTGAGTAATGGTTACGCAACCGTTCGCCGTTTTCAAACTGAAGATCGAATCTGGCGATCGCTTCACGAGTCTCGAGCGCGCCAGTTGAGGCGGAAGTAGTGTATTCAAGGCTCGCTTGAAGAGTGTATTTCCGCACCACATTGCTTGAGATGTGTCTCGGGCTGAAGCGAACCTGCCCGAAGTTACGCCGGAAATTCTCTCGGCGCATGAATCCGATCTCGGGGTTAAAGTCTTTCCCTACCTTGAGATGCTCAACGACGAATCCGTATCGGTCGCCGTTGTTTTCGACTCTTGTGCGGTAGCTGGCTTCGTCGCCAGTCCGCCCCTGGGTCCGTGTCTGGGCGTAGTAGGCGTCAATGAAGAAGTTCGAAAAGAACGCAAGTCGGGTATCGAGACCATAGACCGAGTTCGACCCGGGCCCATCAAGTGCCTTTGAGCGGTGGGTAGCGATCACACCGACTGTGCTGCGGTTGAAAATGTCTCGTTTCAGTCGGACGACAGAGAAGTTTGTCGTCTTAACGGTGTTCATGGGACCATCATCAGTCTGGATGTTTAAGAGTCCAACCGCATAGCGCCCGGCCCGGCCCGTCACTCGCCCGCCGCCGAGAATGGGAATTGGCTGACCTTCGTTCAGGCCGATTCTTCGGCTAAAGAACAGGAGTGGTGTGTCGCCCGATGGCAGGCTGGAGAATCTCGGTCCTGCTCCCCCAAAATAAAAAATGTCTCGACCTTCAAGAAAGAACGAACGCTTTTCTGGAAAGAATAATCCGAACCGTGTCAGGTTCACCTGCATCTCATCTACTTCTACCTGAGCGAAGTCGGTGTTGTAGGTGAGGTCGGCGGTCAATCCTTTCGTTAGGCCGTACTTGACATCTATACCAGCGTCGCCTTCCAAAGTATTGGCGAACGACGGCGTTGCGGCATGGTCGGTCATGACCGTAGAGATGCCGTAAGGCTTCAGTTCGAGGTTGGTTGAGGCTGACGGTGTCTCAAGCCCGACGAGCGTAGCGGACGACGAAAATTTCCAGATGCCAACACGTCCGTACGACGCCGGGATTGGACTTAGTAATGAGATTTCCTCGTAGCGAATCAGCTTTCGCCTGACGTTGATGCCCCAGACCTGCGGACCGTCTCCCGGGTAACGAAGCGATTTGAATGGGATCGCCATTTCAATGCTCCAACCGCCATCGAAAAAGGCAGACCGCGTCTCCCAGGCCGTATCCCAGTCCTCATTCTCAGAGCGTTCGTCAGTTACGAGTGCCTCGTACACGCCTCCGAGGACGTTGGTCTCAAAGTAATACCCATTGCGCCGGTCATAGAAAGTGTCGAGTGTCAGCGTAATCGTGTCATCTCTGGCGATTCCCAAATTCCCTCGACGCATTTCCTTTGCTACGATTCGTTCCGGTTCGGAATCCCAATTGCGCACGGAAAAATAGAACGTTGTATCGTCAAAAAACACCCAGATGTTGGTGTCTTGGGTCGGCGGCTCACCCTCGCTCGGTTCTTGCTGGACGAAGCCCCCAATACTCGGCACGCGGGTGTAGATGTCCTCGTCGAGCCGCCCGTCGATACTGAGTGATTCGTCGAGTCTCACCGCACGAAGCGTCACACGCCCCTGTTCATCACGTGCGACCATAGCTGGTGGGATCGGCGGCGGTGGGCCATCGATATTCACCTTGACATTGTCCTGCCCGGAATCAGCAGAGACAGGAACAGCCTGTGCAGCCGCATGCGCCACACTTGAGAAGACCAAGCAGCAGTGAAGCACTACAACGAGTGGAGAACCATTACCGTGCATCAATCGCGTCGTTACTGAAACCAACATTCAAAGGTGGACTGAAAGAGCATGTTTGCATTCGGATTAGTCACGAAAGCGACATCCTAATCGACCGAATGGGTACGAGAGATGTCCTTGGAATGATCCCGTCTGTACTTCAGAATCTAGTGTTAACGTCTTTGTAATCCGTTCACCGGTCAACGCCGGAAGCCCTAGAGTATATCGGGCTCGGTGCAATTCTGACTAACGTCCACAGGGGTCATTCACTAATTACCAGACTCCTTCACGTATCGGGCAACCTGTTCGTGCGTGGCAAACCAGACACCACCCTTGACTTTCATATGACGGATTAACCCCTCTAGGGCTGCCACGCGGGAACGGTGGCCCATGATGTGCGGATGCATCGTGAGAACAAACAATCCTCCCTCCTTCCAGGCTACGTCAAACTCGCTCCGGAACACCTTAATCATTAGTTCGGGTGCGGGTAAGGAACCGTTTGTGTTACCCCCGAAATACGGGAAGTCGTCAAGGATTCGCTCAATTGGCAGCTCTACAACTCCGCTCGGCTCACCGTCAATCAGAATCTCATACGCATCGTCACTCGCCATAAGCGAGCTGTCGTAGAGAAAGCCGGCATCCTTGATCTGCTCCATCGTGTAGTTGCTAAACTGCCACGAGGGTGCACGATACCCGACCGGCCGCTTACCAATTGCTACTGTGAGTGTATCGATCGCTTGGTCAAGCAGGCGCTGCTCTTCCTCTTGGTCGTCCAGCAACGGTAGTAGTTCGTGAATCCAGCCGTGGACCCCGATCTCGTGGACCTTGTAGCCCAAGATGCTTTCGACCATCTGCGGATGTAAAAGGTGACTGACAGCCGGAATGAAGAAAGAGGCAGGGATATTCTGTCGTTCCAGCATGCGCAAGAGGCGCGGCAGGCCGTCCACTGCACCATACTCGCCGCGCGAGATAACCTCAGAATTGAGATTGCCCCGCGAGAGGGTTGCTGAGGCATTGTCGACATCAAAGCTCAGGGCGACAGCAACTTGATTACCTCCCGGCCACGATTTGGGTTTTAGGCGTCGGCCGGCACTGACGTGAAACATCTGTGCCTTAATTTCGTCAAGACTCAGACTGATTCCTGGAAGTGGGGGAGCATCCGATTGTGCAAACAACGGCGAACCAAAGGCAAGAGCGGCGCACACGGCCGCCAAGACGAACAGTGTTTTCATAAGAAACTCCTCGGCCGGCTTGACTGTTTAAATGAATCCAAGGAAAGGCCCAACGACGAGCATGATCACCGTCATCCAGATGACCCACACCGCGCTGACCAGTGCACCTGGGGCCAGCATCTCGTGCATCCGGTAGTAGCCTCTCGAATAAGTCAAGAGTGCTACTGCATCGAGCGGTAGCAGGAACGCGCATGAGGCGGTGAATGCAACAGGTAGTGCATAGAGCGCGGGGTTTACGTCGGCGCCGATGGCGAGTAGCGCGATTGGTGGAATAACGACCGCATTGACTACTGGACCAATCGGCAGCGCTAGGTGAATGACCACCGTGAACGCGCTAATGGCAAGGAGCACAAAGACGATGTGCCAGTTAGTGACCCCACCGAGCGCTAGGCCTACGAGCCAAGTGGCCAACCCGGTATTGACTGAGGCAGTGCCGAGCGACGTCACTCCACCGATCATCAGCATGGTGTCCCAACCGGTCGCGCGCTCGGCCTGTTTCCAGGTCAGCAGTTGTATGCCTGGGAAAAACATTACAATCGCGCCGCCTAAGCCAACGGTGAGTACGTCGAGAAATTCGATCCAGCTACCCGCAATCCAGAGCACCATCATCGTTGCCAGCAAGGTGACCGTTTTCCGTTCAGGTGCCGACATCGGTCCAAGTTCTGCCCGCTCACGCTCTATCAAGCCCGCGTCACCAATCGTCGGAATCTCAGGTGGAAAGCACCGCAATATTGCCCAGCATGCAACTGGCACAAGGCCTACGGACATTGGTATTCCGATCGCCATCCACTCGATGAACGAAACGGTAACGTTGCCGAATTCTTCGATGAAGTGAAGGCCGAGGATATTTACCGAGCTACCAGCAGGTGTGGTCACGCCCCCGATGAGCGATCCGATCGGTATGCCCACCATGATTGCCTTACCAATCGCTGACTTGCCAGGTTCGAGATTCAACCTCGACATAACACCGAGACCAATGCTCATGAAAATGGCGCATGCGGGAACGTCGGAGATAAACATCGACGTAGCCGCAGTTCCAACGATGAGTGCGATAACCACCCGCCGACTGTCAGTGCCTGCACGTGCGAGTAACCAGTACGCAAACCGCCGGTCAAGGCCAGCGTTGGTTACTGCTGCCGCGATGCAGAACATCGCTAGCACGAAAAAGAAAACCGGACTCACGAACGCCTTGAACGCAACATCGAGTTCGGCGACACGAAGGAGCGGCTGCAGAACGATGACAAGCAGTGCTGTAACGGCGATCGGAAGCGCCTCCGTCGCCCACAGAATGATAGCTGCTAAGAAGATGGCCCCAAGCCGCTGGGCTTCTGGTGGTAGATTGGCGGGACTCGGCAGCAATAATACGAGGACCGCAGCGGTGATTGCGCCAGCAATCCCAATAGTTGTCTTGTGGCCGGACGAAGTGACATCGGCCGGTCCATCCGGTGCACGACCGAGGCTCGATTCGGACATAGTAGTTAAAAATCGGCGACTGAGGTCCTACGCGCCTTCGGTTTAGAACTTCAGCTTGTAGACCTCAGTGGCAGTGCCTTCAAAAATCCGTTGCCGATCGGACTCACTCAGCCAGTCAATTGCATCGATCTTCTTCTTCACATCGTCAATCCATTCACCTGTTTTCGGATCTTTAGCTGTACCAATTCCAGGTTTCTCTGAGCCGAACATGCACCGGTCCGGTCCGACCCATTTGAAGAGCAGATCGAGTGATTCCTGCGTGTACAGACACGTGTCGAAATAGAGTTTACGAAGCTCATCTTCAAAAGCGACGCTCTTGCGTCTCGACCACATCGCTCGGTATCGGCCAATTTGATAAGGAATGGCGCCACCTCCGTGTGAGACGATTAGCCTCAGCTTGGGAAAATCATCGAATACGGTCGAACTGAGCAACGAGACAATCGCGATGCTCTCTTCGTTGATGAAGTGTAGCGAGTACGGTTCACGCGGACTCCGGCAACCGGCAGAATGTACGAGTGCTGGGACATCCAACTCGACGAGCTTGGCGTAGAGCGGATACCAATATTCGTCACCGAGACCCGGAGGGGTCGGTCCCTGCCCTTCGTTGGGGTCAGGGTTGATCAAGCAACCGACGAAACCTAGTTCTTTGACGCAACGCTCCAGCTCGCTCAGCGAGTTTTCCACACCCACGCCCATGTTCTGCGGTAACCCAGCGACGCCCCGGAAAGTGTCAGGCAAGAGTTCGCACTGTCGGTGGATGATGTTGTTGGTTTCTTCGATGTACCACCGAACAAGTTTTTCGGGTTTCTCACTGTGCATCATCGTGTACGGTCGCGGAGAGACAAGTTGCATGTCGGTGCCGACCTGCTTCAACTGTTCGAGATGAGACACGGTGCGAAATGTCGGCGCATTTAGTGCAGCGAGAATCTGTTCATCAGACACGCTGATTCTCCCGCGTCCGTGGGCGCCGCGATGTGCGAGTAGGCCGGCCTTGTACGCATAAAGCTCCTGCGGAGCGGTGACATGCGCGTGTGTATCGATAACTCTCATAATTCGACTCCGATCCATTGGCTGTAGTGGAACTGCTGGAGAAGCCCGGGGCGGCCAGCCTGCACCCAGCGGATAATTTATGTGAAAAATTGTTGCTGTCAAGAGAGAATGATCTATTAACAGCCTGGCACGGGCCGGTGTCGGCTATTTTAGGAGGAGAAAGCTCTATTATGCCGTCTGACGCTGAGGTGGTCCGTCTTCGCTCTTTGGACACCTGTGCGGTCTCTGATGCGCTGGACCAATTGGGTCTACCGGGCGCGGTTATTGGAATCCAGCGGGTCTCCGCGGAGCGCCGAATCGTGGGCCGAGTCATACCGGTTAAGCTGGGCCCGGCTGGTGAGGTTGTGGCGAGTCGCCATCTGTGCAGTGCTGCCATTGAGGCCGGCACCTCTAATGATGTAATTGTTGTTGAGCATCACAGCCGTCAGGATGCTGCCGGCTGGGGTGGATTACTGTCAACGGCCGCCAGTCAGCGTGGTATCTCAGGCACCATTGTAGACGGAGCAGTACGTGACGTTGACGATAGTCGGGATCTTAACTACCCGGTATTTGCGCGCTCGGTGGTTCCGCGCACGGCACGTGGACGTGTGACCGAGCATATGTGGAATGAACCAATTGTGGTTGGCGGCGTTGATGTAAAGCCCGGCGATCTCGTAATTGCAGACGGAAGTGGAGTGGTATTCGTCGACGCTGCCCAAAGTTCGGAAGTTTTAGAAATCGCTGAGTCGATCGCCGCGCGCGAAGCAAGGTTAACAACTGCAGTGCGAACCGGTACACCGGTCAGTCGTGTCATGGATGGTAACTACGAGTCCATGCTCGATCGACGGCGGTCGAGCGAATGAAGGTGGGGAGTATGGATTCTGTGTTATCGGAATTGAAGAACCTTTCGGCAACGACGGTAAGCGACGCGCTCGACCGGTTGGGCATCGGTAGTCAGTGCCTGGGAATTAAGCCTCTTGCGCCAGAGTTTCGGTTATGTGGTCGCGCGTTCACAATGCGAACTGTGCCTGTCGTTGGCGAACCCGGCTCGGTCGGTGATTACATCGACGACGTACCCGAGGGTGAGGTGGTGGTTATCGACAACGCCGGACGTCCAGACATGACAGTTTGGGGCGATATCCTGACGTTTGTTGCGCATCGACGCCGAGTCGGTGGCAGTGTCATCGACGGACATTGTCGCGATATCTCGCTGAGTCTTGAGTTGCAGTACCCAATATTTAGTCGGGGTTGGTCGATGCGTACTGGCAAGGATCGCGTACAGCTTGATGCGATGGACGTGCCGGTCTTGATCGGTGGTACAAAAGTGTCTCCTGGCGATTTGCTTCTCGGTGATGCCGACGGTGTAGTTGCGGTGCCGCGGTCGCGGGAGGCTGAAGTCGTCGCTCTGGCGAAAGAGATCGAAGAGGCCGAGGACCGGATCCGGGCAGCGGTTGAGAACGGCATGCGTCTTGACGAAGCTCGGAAACAGTTCAAATATTTTGAGCTCCAGCGTCGAAAGGCCACCTAGTTATGAACTGTCGCGAAGAGCAAGTGGACGGTGCCTTGGTCGCGGAAGCAGCGGTTTTCTCTTCAGCGACACTCCACGAAGCTGCAGGACAAACCGGTGCGCTCCCACACGTAATCAAACCCCTGGTGGACTCGATGCGAGTGTGTGGTCCCGCGCTCACCGTTCAGGGAGCGCCGGGAGACAATCTCTGGCTGCACCGGGCGATCGCCCAAGCCCGGTCGGGCGAGGTCCTAGTGGTGACCGTCGGTGGAGCTCGCGAGTTTGGTTACTGGGGTGGAATTATGACGGCAGCCTCGCTCGCTCGTGGGCTCGGGGGCCTGGTCATTGAAGGCTGCGTGCGAGATGGTGACGAGCTTGCCACTTCGGGCTTTCCGGTCTTTGCGTGCGGCCGGGCAATTCGCGGTACGACCAAAGTGGCTGATGTTGCTGGACATGTGGGTCAACCAATCGTGGTAGGTGATATTACGGTCACCTCTGGAGACCTAGTTGTTGGGGATGCCGACGGCGTGGTCGTTCTTGCCCGTGACTCAATACAGGAAGTTCTTGCTGCGGCGCGGGCGAGGGAGAAAAAAGAGGCTGCGATCACAGCCACCCTTCGGCAAGGGCGTACCACACTAGAGGTCTACGGCTGGAAGTAACAAAATCACACTAGGTCGGAAAAAACTATGCAGAAAATAGACATCTTTAATCATATCTTTCCCGAACCATTTCATAAGCTAATGATGCAAGTCGCTGGTGATTTCAAAGATATCGGGCAACGGGTCAGGGGCATTCCGATGCTGGTGGACCTCGATGAGCGATTTCGCGTGATGGATCAGTTCGGTCCCGACTACCGACAAATCCTTTCCCTTGCCTCACCACCACTTGAAGTGTTGGGTGGTCCGGAGGTCTCGGTTCAACTGGCTCAGGCTGCTAACGACGGGATGGCTGACCTGGTACGCCGATACCCCGATCGCTTTCCAGGGTTCGTTGCTTCCCTCGCGATGAATGCACCCGACGAGATTGTGGCCGAAGCCCACCGCGCCGTTAATGACCTCGGCGCCTGTGGGGTTCAGGTGTTCACGAATGTTAATGGACAACCATTAACTGCGCCTGAGATCCGACCGCTCTTTAGCGCCATGGTCGAGCATGACCTGCCGATATGGGTGCATCCAGCGCGTGGAGCGAACTTCACGGACTACTTGACTGAGACGAGTTCAAAGTATGAGATTTGGTGGACATTTGGCTGGCCGTATGAGACGAGCGCTGCTATGGCCAGAATCGTTTTCGAAGGCCTCTTCGACGACTACCCGTCACTTAAGATCATCACGCATCACATGGGAGGCATGGTGCCGTATTTTGAGGGTCGCGTTGGACCTGGCTGGGACCAACTAGGTAGTCGTACGTCGGGTCAAAATTTGGCCGCGGTACTCGAAAGGCTGAAAAAACGGCCAATTGACTATTTCCGAATGTTCTATGCCGACACAGCGGTTTTCGGCGCCCGCGCGGCAACAGTTTGTGGTCTTGACTTCTTCGGTGTCGACCATGTCGTTTTCGCTTCCGACTCGCCATTCGATCCCGAGAAGGGGCCGATGTATATAAGAGAGACAATTAAAATCATCGACGGGCTCGATTTGAGCGATACCGATCGCGACAAGGTCTATCGAGCTAATGCCGCTAAGTTATTGAAGTTGAAGGACTGCTAACACCAACAAGTGAAGAGAGGACTCATGTTCCGGTCTGGCCTGCCTATCGTTGCCTTCGTCATTCTTGGAGCCTGCACCTCACCACCAGAATACGAACTAATTCTTCGTAACGGCACAATCGTTGACGGTATAGGGGCCCCCAGCTATGTCGGCGATCTTGCGATTAACGACGACCGGATCACTGCTGTTGGTGATTTGAGCGATTCGCGTGGTGTGATTGAGGTGGATGTCTCGGGTCTTGTGGTCGCGCCTGGCTTTATCAACATGCTGAGCTGGGCCGGTGAGGCGTTATTGGAAGACGGCCGGTCTCAGGGCGACATCCGGCAGGGAGTGACCCTGGAAGTTTTTGGTGAGGGTGTTTCAGGCGGTCCCTTGACGGATCAGATGAAGACCTTAGAGGTAACGAGTCAAGGCGACATTAGGTTTGATGTTGAATGGACGACGCTCGGTGATTATCTCGAACACCTTGCGGGTAAGGGAGTATCGCCGAATATCGCATCGTTTGTCGGTGCCACGACACTTCGAGTTCACGAGGTTGGTTACGAGGACCGTCCGCCGACTGCGGATGAGCTTGATCGTATGCGTGGCTTAGTGCGGCAGGCAATGGAGGAAGGTGCTATCGGCATCGGCTCATCGCTTATTTATTCGCCGGGCTTCTACGCACAGACGGACGAATTAATTGAGCTAACGAAGGTCGCTGCCGAGTACGGCGGGCTATACATCTCGCATATGCGCAGTGAAGGCAACGCGCTGCTTGAGTCAGTTGATGAACTACTGAGAATCGCGCGTGAAAGTGGAATACGAGCCGAGATTTATCACCTGAAAGCCGCCGGCCAATCCAACTGGGACAAGCTTGGCGATGTAATCGAGCGGGTGGAAGCAGCGCGTAGTGAGGGGCTCGAGATCACCGCCAACATGTACACCTACACGGCCGGTTCGACCGGCTTGGATGCTGGAATGCCGCCATGGGTGCAGGAAGGTGGCTACAACGCTTGGGTCGAACGGCTTCAGGATCCGGTTATCCGCGACCGCGTGCGACAGGAGATGACGACGCCGACCAACGAGTGGGAGAACCTACTGCTGGCAGCTGGTGCTGAGGGGACACTTCTAGTCGGTTTCAAGAACCCTGGTCTACGTGAATACATCGGCCAGACCCTGGCTGAGGTAGCGGCGGAACGTGGAACGTCGGTGTCCGATACTGCGATGGACCTGGTCGTTGAAGATGGTAGCCGTGTGCAGGTCGTTTACTTCTTGATGTCGGAAGAGAACGTCGCTCGGCAAATTAGCCTGCCATGGGTTAGCTATTGTTCGGACGCTGGCTCGTACGCCTCCGAAGGAATCTTTTTGAATTCCTCAACGCATCCGCGTGCGTATGGCAATTTTGCGCGGCTACTGGGACGCTACGTCCGCAACGAACGGATCATTTCCCTGGAAGAAGCTATCCGTAAACTGACGTCGCTGCCTGCCGGGAACCTGCGGATCCGCGATCGGGGCCAACTTACCGCGGGCTACTTTGCAGACGTTGTCGCTTTTGACCCGGACAAAATCCAAGATCACGCGACCTACGAGGACCCGCACCAATATGCCACAGGTATGGTGCATGTCTGGGTAAACGGCACACAGGTGCTGCGAGACGGCGAGCACACCGGCGCAACGCCTGGACGCGTGGTTCGTGGCCCTGGCTGGACCGGCTGGTCAGCGGTCGACGGCTCCTAATCCGGTTAACTACTACGTTGGCGAATCTTTCGCCGCCAATTGTTGCAGGCGGTACACCGGTTTAATCAAGAACATGGCTGCTGCGCAGGCAAGCATGATGCCGACTAAGGTCAAGAAAGCTGGATAATATGTGCCACCAGCCTGTCCATACCACCAACCGACCGTGATCGGACCAAGCATTAAGCCAAGCGCTGTTATGGAGCTAAACGTTCCGAGAATTTTTCCCAGATGACCCGGACCAAAAGTGTGTTTCGCGACCACTGGTTCTTCCATCAGAACGCCCCCGTGCGCAAATCCCCGTGCTAGCTGGAAGATGATCAGGGTGACCAGTCCCTGTATTCCGAAGGCGAGTGAGATGTAGAACGCGATCATCACGTAGCAGAAGGAAATCCCTTTGAGTGAATACCGGTCGAAGAACCAACCGAAAAAGATCTTTGACGAAAAGCCCAAGACGAACGACAAACTCACGGTGGAAGCCACCGCATACAATGTGAAATTTAGGTCTCTCACAAGAAATGGTGTTACGTTTTGAGTGAACCCCTGATCTACGAATCCAATGAAGAACTGCACGACACAAAGTAGCCAAAACACTGGATTCCTCAATATGTTCGAAAAGCTGGGCCCAGTGTCGCCCTGGGCTTCTTCAATTAGCCGACCTTTGACGAACGTGCGCGGTTTGGCAGCTTCACTACCAAATTCGCGACTGACCTCTTCCTGTGTGGGGTTATCCTTCACTACGTAGTACACGACTGGGAAGACTACGAAAAGGATCGCGAGACTCATGATAGGGAGCCCATTGTTCCAGCCGTAGGTTTGAATCAACCAAGCAAAAAACACAGGGAATACCATGCCGGAGATGCTCGTTGCGCTCGCTGCCAGGCCGAGCGCCAAACCTAATCGCCGATTAAACCAGCGGGCAACCAAAGTCTTAGTCGCCAAGAGGAGCGGAATTGAGGAGAACCCGAGCGGGATTCCAGCAAGCCACCACATCCATTTCCCATCAACGAAATGGAAGAAAACAAAGCCCAGCATGGTCATGGTTGCACAGAGGTACAAAATAGTTTTGACGCCCCAACGATCAATTAGAAAGCCAGCACCGAATGCCACAATGGCCGCGGTGCCGGACTTCACTGAATAAATCGAGACGACTTCGGCTCGGGTCAGATTCAGTGCACTCTCAACTGCCGGATACATCAACTGGAGCATCATATTCGCAGTGGAGAATATAAAAATGACACATGGGAAGACGGCCGCAACATTCCACCATCCGTAGTACATCTTGCCGTCAGGGCCTTTTATTTCTGACTGTATTTCGCGAAACACTCGGGTGAAGCGATTACTCATAGCCAACTCTTTCAGTCAATAGCAACGATGTTGGACACGATGGTCAATTAACAGAATGCCGGTAAGAGTTTTACACGGACTTCAGGGTTTTTTCAGGCGTCTGCACTAGACGTCAATTCACCCGCCACGGAGCAAGCGTAACCCTGGCGATCTTCCAAACCTGTTTCAAAGATGCCACGGTCTGCCACCCAGCGCTGCGTACTGTCGAAAATACGTCGGTCGTAGGGTAAGAACACAATCCGTTCGCCCGGGCCGAACCTCCTCACGTCCATGACGTCGTGCCACCGGGGCGGAAAGAACTTTTTGTAGAAGTGTGTGTACCGTTCTGGATGAAGGTCGATGTCTGCCTGCGCACGCTTCAATGCACGGTAGTACTTTCTAACATCATCTTCATTGGTGCCGTTCGGAACAAGCGCTGCAACCATGAACGTTGTGTCGAGAATCTTTCGAAAGCCGAGTTGCTCAGCAAGATACAGCGGTCCACCGAACAGCCCCGCTGCCGGCACCTCACTGTCAACGAGCAACTCTAGTCGCTGAAACAGCATGCCGCCAAAATGGAGCGAGATTTCCTCTTGCCGTAAGAATGGCTCCAAAGCCTGCATGGTTGAGTAGTGACTGCCTGACTGATAGCCAACGGAAATCGGCACGTTCGCCAAGTCTTCAGGCCGTCTGATATTCGACTCTTCTGATACGTAAATGCCTGATGGTGTGACCGAATAGGCTTCACCCCAGAGTTTGCCATGTCCAGCGGCAGCAGCCATATTGATGGTCCAGTGGCACGCACAGCTCACGTCTGTCGTCTGCCGCAGGCCCGATTCGATACTTTGATAAGCTCCACGAATCTGATCCTTGGGTAATCGGTCGGCGGATTTCACCGAGAAATTCCCTTTTGGCCGTTTCTTGAATTCATACTTGAGGCCTTCTTCGGTGAAGTAGCCCTGGTCGTGAGCGACCCATTCTTGGAGCCGCATATGCGGACTGATTACAAACGTACCCATGTCTTGCTCCTTTAACCCGCCGTCTGTTACCAATTACCTTAGCTAGATCACGAACGCTGCCACGGCCCACCAAACATACCGTTGACCCGCAGCCGCTCAAGTGAAAACGATATTGTCCCAGCTACTGCCGCAAACAATAGCCGATCTGGTCGCAAGAGACTACACGTCCCTGTTTGTGCGTCTACTCCAGTACCAAAACGCGGGTATACCAGTTAGCACAAGGCTGGTTCCGATAATTGCGTCCCATGGATGGCTCCACAGAGTTTGCAAAACTAACGCCCAGGCGACAGTGCCAAAAATCACCGGAATATATGGGTAGCCAGCGACTTCGTGAGGTCGAGAGTCATTTTGATGACGATACCGAAGGATAACTACGGCGAACGCACCAAGCATATAGAAAAGCCACACGGCCACCACGACGTAGGTGAAAAGTTGTTCATAACGGCCCGTCAAGGTCAGGAAACTGGCCCAGATGCCCTGACATAACAGTGCATTACCTGGCACCTTCTGCTCATTGACCGTCGCGGCCCAGTTCGCGAAGAGGCCATCACGAGCCAAAGCGTAGGTAACGCGCGCACCCGAGAAGAGTAAGCCGTTGACCGCGGCCAGGCAGGAGGCGATAACTGCCAATGTAACTACCAGGCTACCGACACTGCCGAATACGTGTGTCGCAGCGTCGGCCACAATCCGTTGCGAGTCGAACGCGGCAATTGGCGGAAGTGCCCAAAGAACCCCAGAGGTTAGTAGCAAGGCGAGCACAGTCGTGGCAATCACGGAATAGGACATGGCACGAGGAAGGGTAACTGACGGGTTTCGGAGTTCGCCGCCAACCAATGTCACCCCGGTCCAGCCACTGAACGCCCAGAGTGCCGCGGCCACGGCCGCACCAAAGCCGGCGACGGTGCGGGTCAGAGTCGCGTCAGGAAACGGCGCACGAAAGGTATCCATTCCATCGCCGCCGTACCAGAAAAAACCGACAACAATCATGGTCAGTAACACGAGCTTGACGACCGTCAAGACACTTTGGATTGCGGCGCTGCGACGAAGGCCTGCCGCATTCCAAATCGACAATCCCAAGATTAGCGCGACCGCACCGCCTGTTGTTATCACTGGACTGAGTGGAGTCAGGGCGCCCACGTAGGTCATGCCCGCGATGGCTAAGGCGGCGATCGAGGCTGGCTGGATGACCACCAGCAGTGTCCAACCGAAAAGAAACCCCCAAAGTGGGGAATATGCTTGCCCAAGAAAGACGTAGGGTCCGCCCGCCTGCGGGTAGCGCGCGCCGAGTTCCGAGAAGGTTGCCGCACCACACCACGTAATCGCGCCAGCAGTTAGCCATGCGAGGGCTGACAACCAAGCCGTGCCGGTGTTGCTGATCACGACTCCTGGGATCACGAAGAGGGCCGCGGCCAGCATAACGCCGATGTTTAGCATCAGCGCATCTAGTAGCGTCAGTTCTCGTGTGGTAATCGACACCGATGGTTCTGGTCTAGAAACGAGATAATGTCACGGACATCGGTCCGCATTGCAATGCGAGCAGGGCCGCTAACGATGCATGAACGCGTCACCATTTGAAAATGTTTCGAATTTACCGTCGTAAGACGCCGGCTGGTGCCGCTACGTCTGCAGTCTAGTGGTCTGATCCTTGCAACGCAAGCAACTGAAGTGGGCTGTGTGCCAGAGGAGCACCTACAGGGCCGTCCCGTACCATGCCAGTCATAAGAGGTAGAGGAGATTCCTTCGCCCAGTGAAGAGCATCCCCGATGAATTATTCCGCACTGTCCTTCGTGACATCGGATACCCCAGAACGAGCTATAATCACGGTCCTTCCGTGGGAACCTTATTGATGCTGACTTGGACGTTTAGAGCGCGAGTTACAGTTGGCGTGTCCGCGCTTCTAATGGTTACCGGCTGCTCGGCGGTTCCGGATGAGCCAGCGGCAGTTGGAGAACGACCGCCGAACGTGGTGATTCTTTTCGCCGACGACCTTGGATATGGCGACTTGGGTGTTTATGGGCATCCGACAATCCGGACCCCCAATCTCGATCAGATGGCAGCGGAAGGGCAGAAATGGACTAACTTCTACGTTGGTGCTCCGGTCTGCTCGCCAAGCCGGGCTGCATTGCTAACTGGGCGATTGCCAGTTCGTAGTGGCATGTATGGCACGAGGGAACGCACCCGCGTTCTCTTTCCAGACACCCCTAGCGGCATTAGCGCCGATGAGACCACACTGGCTGAGGCACTCGGCGCGCGCGGCTATGCCACGAGCATCTTTGGGAAGTGGCACCTTGGCCATTTACCAGCCTATCTTCCTATGGCTCACGGGTTCGACCAATGGCTTGGTCTACCGTATTCCAACGACATGCAGCAGACGACTAACCGCGACGCCCCGTTTTTGGCGTCGATTTTTCTCGAGCCAAAAAGTGAATACTGGAACGTCCCGCTCATGCGCAACGACGAAGTTATCCAGCTGCCTGCGGATCAGACTCAGCTGACGCGCCGTTATACCGAGGAAGCGCAGGGATTCATCGAGGCGAACCAAGAACAACCATTCTTTCTGTATCTGCCCTACACCATGCCGCACGTTCCACTGTTCACGGACGAGACGTTCGTTGATGCGAGTGCAGCCGGCCTTTATGGCGATGTGATCGAAGAAATTGATTGGAGCGTCGGACAAATTCTTAGCACGTTGCGCCTACAAGGACTGGACAAGCAAACCATCGTGCTGTTTACCAGCGACAATGGTCCATGGCTCGTCTACAAACAGCAGGGTGGTTCGGCCGGTCTCTTACAGCAAGGCAAGGCCACGACTTTTGAGGGCGGAATGCGTGTGCCAGCAATCTTCTGGTGGCCAGGCACAATTTCGCCGGCAACGGTTCACGAAATAGGATCAACGCTCGACGTCTTCACAACGGCGATTACATTGACTGACGGTGCAGTCCCAGTTGACAGACCAATCGATAGTTTCGATTTGACACCGGTGCTGCTTCAGACCGGCGCAAGCCCTCGGAACACCATGCCTTACTACCGAGCCGATGAGTTGTATGCCATGCGCAAAGGGATGTTCAAGGCTCACTTTATTACGGAGGGTTCGTACGGCGAGCCACCAGCACGTAAGGAGCACGACCCGCCGCTGCTCTACCACCTCGGCGAAGATCCCGCGGAACGATTCGACGTTGGCTCTCAGTATCCCGGAGTGATCGCCGATATCCTTGCTGAGGTCGAGATTCACCGTGAGGGCTTAGAGGTCGCCAATTCAATCTTTGACCTACGGCCGCCCCCGGAGTGAATTTGATACTTCGCTGTCTCGAGGGTTTGGCAGCGCAATTCTTAGGACCTTATTCACATCGGACAGAGATACATGCGTGGTCCCAACGAGCCACCTTCACCCAGCTCCGGCGATCGCAGGCCGGTGTTGGCCTACGCCCGTCATTTGTTCGAACGCGTAAGCAAGCTGGAGTAAACCAAAATCATCTTCGGGCCGCCCTACAATCTGGATGCCTACCGGCAAACCAGTGTTTGTGAAGCCGCAGGGCACTGCAATTGCTGGGAGTCCGGTAACCGAGATGAAGTAGCACGACCGCATCCAGTCAAGATAAGTCTGAAGCACCTCGCCATTGATCTCAGTGACGTAAGGGGTGTTGACATCAAACGGCGGCACCTGGCTCACCGGAAGTACCAGAAACGCGAACGTCGCAAAAAATTCCTCGACACGTTGAGCCAACTTCGTCCAGGCGACCGTAGCTCGATCGAGCTGTTGAGCATTGAGCCGGCGGCCTTCTTCGATATTCCAAATGACGGTGTCTTTGAGGACAGCACGATGTGAGTCAAGCAGCTTCCCGAATGCGACCTCGTAGTACCAGGCTCGCCAGACGCGGAAGATTTCATCCGCATCTGACAGGTCGGGTTCTGCGTCGTCAACTTGACACCCGAGTGTCTCAAACATTACTCGATTTGGCTCTACGACGGCGGTGACGCGACCATCCATTGGTAGACCACCCAGCGAACGGCTCCATGCGACGCGTGTACCACTGAAATCGCGGATGAGGGATTGTCTGAAAGACAAGCCTGGCTCAGGTAGTGCGATCGGCGAACGCGCATCGGGACCAGCGATCACACTCAACATCAATGCAACATCCTCCACCGTTCGTGCCATTGGTCCCTGTACGTCAAGCCGAAACTCCGGAGCCGGCGTTGGCCATACTGGTACCCGCCCCGCTGACGGCCTGAGCCCAACGACGTTACAAAATCCGGCGGGATTCCGTAGTGAACCACCGAAGTCCGTTCCATCGGCGATAGGTGTCATTCCGGTAGCAACTGCGGCCGCCGCACCGCCACTACTCCCACCGCACGTCTTGGTTAGGTCGTATGGGTTCCTTGTTGCGCCGAAAACTTCGTTGAATGTTTGGGATCCCGCACCGAATTCCGGTGTGTTCGTCTTGCCGATCGTGAGCGCACCGGCGTCACGCAAGCGCTCAACGATCAGTCCGTCGTGATCCGGTATTTGGTCAGCGAACACGCGTGAGCCGAGCGTGGTCCGAATGCCCCTAGTCGGTATCAAATCTTTGTGCGCAACCGGTATCCCGTGTAGTGGACCGACTGACTCGTCATGGGCGAGTGCCTCGTCGGCTTTCGCGGCGGCGGCCATCGCCTGCTCGGCCACGAGCGTTACGATGGCGTTGACTTTTGGATTCACATGTTCGATCTGTTCTAGATGAGCGGTCATCACCTCGCGTGCTGATACATTCTTGGTAGCTATACGTCCAGCAAGCTCGGTGGCGGTGAGGAAGCAAAGGTCGAGTTCTGACATTGCAAGCGTAGCCGAAGGGCCGATTATAGCTGTGGTTGGAAAGGTTAGGCAGCAGCGGTAAGATTCGGTTGGCCGCGGTTCCCGCGGCGTTGACCACCCGTTCGGGAGGAGACCTGCATGAAGCTTGGTCGATTCATTGTTGATACTCACGTGCATGCTCAGCGGTTCGCGGCAGGCCCCGAGTTTGCGAAAGCGAAGCTGGATACCAGCAAGGCGCGCTACAGCGACCTTGGACGTGTTATGCGGGGCCTGACGCCTTACGATAATTCTGCTCGACTCCTATACGACATGGATTGCTATGACGTTGACATGTGCGTATTGCTTCCGGCGTTTGGCATGACAAATGCGCTCAATCTGGAAGTTGTCGAGCGACACCCCGACAAGTTCGTGGCTGTGTGTACCGCCATGGAGACGCAGCGGAAGGCGCGGAAGGGTGAGATCGAATGGACTCCTCAGGCGGCGGCGGAGGAAATTGACGAACTGCTGTCGACGGGCAAGTTCGTCGGGCTGGGTGAAGGGATGCCGGCAGATCACACGAACAAGCGGACACTCGGCCAGACGGAACGGATGGACCAGATCCGCCCGATTATGGACGTTGCGAAGAAACATAAATCCGTTGCACGTATCCATACCGGCGTCGTAATGGGCTATTCACTCACGCATCATTTTTGGCCCGAGTCGCTTAATCCGATTTGGGCTACCGACCTGGCAGCCGAATATCCCGAGGTGCCTATCGTGCTTGACCACGGCGGCCTGCAAGGTTGGTGGTCGCAGCGATTCGTCGAGGAAGCGATGACCGTTGCGGCAGCCCATGACAATGTCTACCTTGAGACCGGGTTGTGGTGGACTGACATGTACATGAAGGCCTTGCTCGACCCGAACATCGGTCCAGAAAAACTGCTTTGGGGCTGTGATTGGGGTGCTAGCATCCCGTTCCATGCGCAATACGGGAACCAACCTCCAGCCTATGCTGTTCAGCTTCGGAAGGAACCCCTCGTTAGACATCAGGTGGATGTGTGGGGTTGGAGCTTGAAACAACTCCTACGTCTCGACATCGTGCAGGATGACCTCAACCTTATTCTTGGGGGTAACGCCGCACGACTCTATGGGTTGCCGGTGCCGCATAAGCGGCTGTTCCGGCCGGTTGGTGGTGAATTGGTTCCTCAGCCTGGTGAGCGAGATTCGATTCCGCCCCGGTGTAGTTGATGTCGAGGCCCACCGGCCATCTCACGGCGGCGGGTACAACGATCCGAGCACAGGTGCCGTCGGCTAGTTCTGTAGGCGTCAGCGAGCGAGTTTGGCTGGCCATTAATTCGGAACGTTGCACGTTGTTTGCTTCAAGGTAATTCAGTGATGGTCATGCTTCCCGACTATACGGTGCTAGACCCCAGCCTAGAACGCTTGACGCCGGCTGAGCTTCGCGCGCTTCAAGCTGAGCGGTTGCGGGAGATGGTTGCCTACGTGTACGACGCGACGCCATTCTGGAGGCGAAAATTCGATCAGGCCGGCGTTGTCCCGGCTGATATCAGCGGTCTCGAAGATCTTGCAAGTTTGCCGTTCTGCACCAAGGAAGAACTACAAACGGACCAGGCCGAGCATCCACCGTTCGGGTCCTATGTTGGCGCCGATCATAAACGGCTGACAAAATTCATGACGACGTCTGGTACGACAGGTCGTCCGCTGCGGCGAGTCTTTTCAGGCCGCGACTGGGGTTACGTGCTCGACAGGTTTCAACGGAACCCACGTGTGGGACCTGGTGACATTACGATGACCCTGGGACCGGTGGATGGTTTGATGGGACCGACGGCGGGGGCCGAAGGTGCCGCGCGTGCTGGAGCGATGGTTGTGCTGGCCGGCTTACTTGATTCAAAGACAAAGCTTCGGCTTATGGAAGAGATCCGTCCGACGAGTGTGAACGGCACAGCTTCGTATCTCTTGTATCTAATCGACCTTGCTCAGGAAATCGGCATTAACCTGCCAGGATTGGGAATTAGGGTTGTCCTGTCTGTCGGCGAGCCAGGTGCAGCAGTGGCCGCGACCCGCAAACGCCTAATGGACGGCTGGGGCACGTTCGTCAATGACGGCTACGGCATGACCGAAATTTTCCCTCTCGGTGGAGGTTGTCGGCACTCCACTGCACTGCACATTGCCAGCGACCTGGTGATTACTGAAATCGTCGACCCTGATTCGGGCAAGCCCGTCTCTCCTGGTGAACCTGGTGAGGTTGTGTACACGAATCTAGTTGGCGACACGCAGCCGCTGCTACGTTATCGGACGCGGGATATTGCGAGGCTGGCTACCGACGATGCCTGTGCGTGCGGATTCACGGGTACTCGTTTGCGTGATGCGATTGAGGGTCGCGTCGATGACATGATTTGGTTTCGCGGCGCAAATCTTTACCCATCCGCGGTCGAGGGTGTCGTGCGCAGTTTCGACGAATTGGGGCACGAGTACGAGATCGTCATTGGGGGCAGCGGGACGTTGCCGACACTGACCATCCGTGCTGAGATGAGGCCAGGTATTGAGGAAAACGCTAAGGCAGAGCTAGAGAAGCGACTCCGCCAAGCACTGTCTGCTGCTGTGCGCGTGAGGTCGAAACTTGAGCTTCTTCCCCCGGATACGCTCCCACCATGCGATACCCACGCGAAGGCGCATCGGGTTGTCGATAAGCGGTCTTCCTAGCAAGTTCAACGCTCAAGACGAAACGATTGTTTAGCAGCTTCCTTCGGTTCGCTCGACGGTGAGACCAAACATTGGCCGCAACCGCGTGCCGAGGATACCTCCGCAGAAAGCTGCCACCAGCCAGAGCCAGCCATGGAGACTACCTGAGGCAATCCCGCTAAAGTACGCGCCGATATTGCACCCATAGGCCTGTCGGGCACCGTAACCCAGCAGTAAGCCCCCCAAAATAGCCGCGACAAGTGACCGTCGCGGAATATGCCACACCGAACCGAAGCGTCCGGCGCACCCGGCCGCCGCCATCGCGCCAAGGATGATTCCGATGTTCATGACCGTTGTGATGTCGGTGACTAAACTGTTTTCGAGCGCCACGGCTCTTGAGGGTGACGACCAGTAGGGCCAAGACGCCGGGTCAAATCCGATCACCCCGGCCATTTTTGACCCCCAGAGCGCGAACCCCGAGGTCACCCCCCAGGGTCGTCCAGCTAGGGCCAGCGTAGCAAAGTTGGCGAGTGCTAAACCGATAGCGCCAACGACCAGCGGCCAAGGCCCCCTCAGGACACGAGCAACCCCGTGCTGTCTCGGGTCTTCTTCCTTTTCGGACCACCTAATCTGTCCATGCCGCTGACGTTCCGCAATCAGTGTGATGGCTACCACGACTCCGAACATCGCAAAACTTATTGCGAGTCCACCGATCAGACCGAAGTTCGTGAGCAGTGATACTGCTGGGAGATCGGGCAGCGCCTTCCACCAGTGTTCGTGCACCGCACCAAAGGTTGAGCCAACGACGAAGGCCCCAAGTGTGATGACTGTGCGTGTGTTGCCGCCACCGGCGGCAAAGAGGGTACCGGACGCTCAACCGCCACCAAGTTGCATGCCGATACCAAACAGAAATGCGCCGGCTGCAACTGACAAACCCAGTGGGTCGACATTCCCACGGACCGAATCAGTGAAAATTGGTGTACCCGATGCCAGCACTGGGAAGAACAGGAGACAGGCCGCGGCCAGCATGAGCATCTGTGCTCGCAAACCGGTGCCGCGACGATCAGCGATAAACACCCGCCATGACGACGTGAACCCAAACGAGGCGTGATAAAGAAGTAAACCGATAACACCGCCGACCAGAAACAACATGGCCTGTTGTATGTGCACGGTCCGAGTGAGGTAGACCATGCCGGTCGCAAATAGCACCGCGGCTGTTCCGACGACTCGCGTGTCGACGCTTGGTATTCCTACGGGCGCAACCGCACCCGTTGAGTGGAACTGTTGCGACATTACTAATTCACCCGTTAGTCGATCTTTGACTCGTCCTTGTACATAACTTTGTGTCGGGTATTCTTAATCCAAAGCTTGACCTGCTCGTCGGACATAGCGTTGGCAGGGTCGAAGCGGTCCCAGTTCATAATCTGGTTTAGTTGTTTCTTCCAGCGCTTGTAAGATGGCTTGAGTGGTGGGCCGAAACACATGATGTCAACGAGCGATAGCGCTTTTGGCACGCCAAGCATCGGTTTCACAACTTCCTGAATGCGCGCTTGTCCGATCGCTGTGACCCACCAGACGGCATAGCCAAGCGAGGCGGCAGCGAGGTGTGCTGACATCGTTGAGGCGGCGACACTTTGAAGCAAAATGCGTTCGGCGTTCTCTTCATACATCTGTGCCTGAGCTGAGTCGTCAGAGAGAACCGGAAACGCCTGAATGAAGCGAAAGTCCGCAGCGATTGCGATAAACCCTGGCGCAGTCCGCATCCCGGTATAGTTAGGTGTCGGGAAGCCCATCTTCAGTTTGGCGCGCGTCTGTTGCTCTTCAACGAAAAGGTCTCCGATCGCAGTCTTTTTGGCGGAATCACGGACTACGATGTAGTGCCACGGTTGGCAGTTGGCACCGGAAGGCCCATGCCTCGCGGCCTCGAGAATCAGTTCGAAATGTTCGGTAGGGATGTCGTGAGCTGCGAACGCCCGGTTCGTCATCCGTGTCCGGACGACGTCCATAAGTGCTTCGTAGCGATCCCGCCGGTCAAATGGATCCGTCTTGTGGTTGACCTGCGTCATAAATTTTTCCCTCGCATTCGTGTCTTCCTGAAGCGTGCAAGAAACCAGTATAACGAGCTTTCTGGCTTAATCGTCGAAGAGAGCAATAATATCGGAGGGAATCGGATCGGCCCGCATCCCGCGCGCTGAATCAGGCGCGTCGACAACCCAAGCCCGGAGTTCGAAACCCTCTAACGCTAACCGCCCATCAGCGTGGGTGACGCGGTGCTTGACCAACAGTGTCTTCCGCTGCCATTTCTCGACCCATGTGTCCATCGTGAGTGGTTCGCCGAGTTGACACGGGTTTTCGTAGCGTGCGCCGGTTTCGAGTAACGGCATTCCAAGAATACCGCGCTTACGTAGCGCGGCGTAGGTCAACTCATTGGCTGCAAAGAGCCGCTCGGTGGCCTGGTCGAACCAGATATAGAAGTGAGGATAAAAGACGATGCCGGCAGCGTCACAGTGAGCCCATTCGACTGTGAGTGCCTGGACCAAATGCTTCATGGGCCTAATACGCTCTTATGCAGCCTCTTCGTCGAAGATTTTATTGATGATCTCAGATGCCAGATTGAACGCCGGCAGGCCACGAAATAGAAATGTCAGCCCAGCCACGGCGTGCAGTTCTTCCTTGGATGCCCCAGCACGTTTGGCCGCGCGCGCGTGGAACTCAGCCGCAGGAGCCAAGTGCGCTAGCAGGATGCCCACTAGAATCAACTGAGCTGTCTTTACGTCGAAACATTTCGGGTACATCGCAGTCTGACGAATCTGCTCAGTCTGGCGTAGTAACTCAGGATCGACCTCAAGACCAAGGCGAATACGTTGTTGAATACGTGGCGGGACAAACCCAATTAGCTCGGTATAAACCTTTTCATAATCTTCTTGCACACTCATGGCATTCCTTTCCGAAGAAGTTGCAATTTCTGGTTGTCGTCTCGCCCCCTCGATACCAGAGAAGTAAGAACTGGCCGACCGGCAGTTAGTGACTACGTCTGCCAGAGTGCAATGTTGGCGTTACCGCTACCTGACGACTGTGTGTAGGGACCGTACTGCTTCCCGGTGTAGGGGCGCGCCGATGTTTCATCAAGGCAACCGAGGAATGTTGCGAGGTTACGGCCGCCCATCTCACCGACAACCGCGTCGTTGTACTCTTTGAACCAGCTCTTCGCCTCTGCGATCCGTCCCGACGTAAGCATTTGGATAAACTCATGGTCAAGTTGTTGTCGATCGCGCGTCGGCCACTCAGTAGGTCCCCGCACAAGCTCGTGTGAAAACGCGCAACTGGCCGCGAAGATTGCCCGCCGCCCGAGCCCTTCAGCGGCCCGCCGGATGGCGGTCCCAGCTTTTAGGCATTCGTCGATGTCGGAACTGGGAACAGTCCCGACTAGGACAACTGCGAGTTTAGCGTCCGGGTCGAGATATTTTGCTGGCACCCACGACCCATAGTCCCACTGGAAATGTTTGCTTTCATTGGGAGCGCCCGGAATGCTGTCTGCCTCGAATTCGCTCAAAATCGCGCGGCCCATTTCAGCGTCACCTCGCCAGCGATACGGCACACCGTCGATCAACTCGGGAGCTTCATCGGCAACGCAGTGCCCAATATGTTCAGCCTGGCACGTCACGTGCCAGTTAAACGTGCAAACCCAGTGCGCTGAGTTGATGATAAGAACATCGGGTTTTGTCGCGCGGACCACTTCGCCCATTTCCTTCTGACTATTAATGAGTGCGCGGACGAAGTCTGGTGCTTTGTCCTCGACGCCCATCCTGGGCGTGTGTGGTGCGACGAGTGAATAGGTGATACCAGCCACGTTGCAGAACTCTAATCCAATGGGGAGCGTATCATGTCTGATCAGCCGCTCGTGTTGAGAGCTCGGGCAAGAACTTGTACCACGTGTAAGGCGGTCCGGCCTGTCAGGTCGGCGATCTGGTGGCGGCAGGACGTTCCATTGGCGACGATGGTGGTGTCTTGTGAGGCTGCTCTGATGCGCGGAGCGAGGACACGCTCGGCCATAGCCGCCGACAGGTCGTAATGACCGGCTTCATAACCGAATGAACCGGCCATGCCGCAGCACCCCGAATCGATCTCAGATACCGTGAGGTCGGGAATTAAGTCAAGTGCGGCACGAGTTGCGCGTGTTGTCGCGATCGCCTTCTGATGACAATGGCCATGCAGAAGGACTTCTGAGTCTCTTGAACGTAGGTTGAGCGTCAGGTGCCCTGCCGCCGCTTCATTTGCGAGAAACTCCTCCACGAGCCAAGACCCAGCTGCGAGTGTCTTCGATTCTTCCGACTGCAACAAACTTGGGTATTCGTCGCGGAAAGTGAGTAGGCAGGAGGGTTCAAGGCCGAGAATCGGGACGCCGCGATCGAGATAAGGCAGCAATTGTGTGACAGTGGCGCGCGCGGCATCGATCGCGGGTGCGTGCAGTCCTTTCGAGATCTGTGGTCGACCGCAACACGTGGGTTTAGGTACCACGACGGTGTAGCCTGCTGCCTCAAGTACTCGTACCGCGTCAATCGCCACTGCAGGCTCGTAGTAATTCGTGAAGGTGTCAGCCAGAAGAACAACAGTTTTAGGTGAATGCGCTTGGGTAGTTGCGGATTGCTGCTGCCACCAGCGCCAGAACGTGTCACGCCGGAAACGAGGAAGCGACCGGCGGCTGTCCAGACCGAGGACAGTGTTGGTCAACCATCGCAGCGGACCCCACTGACCAAGATTTGACAACGGTGCAAGGGCCGACCCGATCGCCGCCATGGCATGGGCATGACCCAGCGCTAACGTGCGTAGCGGCACGCCAGTCCTAGCGTGATATTGCACCTGGAACTCGTACTTGTGCTTAGCCATGTCGACTTGCGACGGGCATTCGAGCTTACAGGCCTTACACCCGATGCAGAGCTCCATCACCTCGTGCATCTCGTCGGAGTACAGGCTTTCGGTTGGTAATCCCCCAGAGATCGCCGCACGGAGTGCGTTGGCGCGGCCGCGCGTTGAATGCATTTCATCGAGTGTCACCATGTAGGAAGGACACATGGTTCCCACTTCCGATTTCCGACACCGAGCGTTTCCGTTGCACATTTCAATGGCCGAGTCCATTCCTCCGAATTCGGCATAGTCAAGAATAGGCACTGGGAAAGCAGTTGTGTAAGAGGCGCCGTATCGAAGATTCTTGTCCATCGGCGGTGCATCAACCTTCTTGCCTGGGTTCATCCGGCCATGCGGGTCGAACGCCGCTTTCACTTCCCGGAACGCCGCATAGAGTGTCTCGCCGAACACCTTCGGGTTGAACTCAGATCGCGCGAGTCCCTCACCGTGTTCGCCAGAGTGTGTGCCACCGAATTTCATGGTTAGTTCAGTAACTTCTTCAGCGATCGCGCGGTATTTTCCGACGTCCTCTGCCTTTCGTAAGTCGAGCATTGGCCGAACGTGAAGGCAACCGACCGAAGCATGGCCATAGAAAGCCGCCCGAACGCCGTACCTATCGAGCACTTCTCTAAACGCGGCCGTGAACTCCGGCAATTGCTCGGGTGCGACCGCGGTGTCTTCCACGAAGGCGACTGGCTTCGCGCCCCCCCTTACGCTACCTAAGAGCCCGAGTCCAGCCTTACGCACCGCCCACACTTCCGCGCACCGTACAGGTTCAGTCACCCTAACGACGTTGTCGCCGAATCCGAGGTCACGCATCAGAACAGAGAGAGTGTCAAGTTTCTTATTCAGTTGGCTAAGTTCCTCGCCAGCGAATTCAACAATTAACAGTGCTTCGGGGTTACCGTGGACAAAGTGAAGCTTGTCTCGATGGAGTGGTGACTCGCGTGCCAAGTCGATCAATAACTTGTCACTGAGTTCAATGGCAGAGGGCTCCAATGTGACGATGGACGCTGAAGCGTGCATTGAATCCGAGAATGTTTTGAAATGGCACACGCCAAGCACAGCATGCTTAGGCTTTCGGACGAGTTGCACGCGTGCTTCGGTGTTGATGGCGAGCGTGCCCTCTGACCCAACGAGCAATCCGGCCAGATTGAACCCGTTTCGGAGCCCAAGCTCATCCAGGTTGTAACCGGCGACACGACGCTGAATCTTTGGAAAACGCTGATCGATTTCGTCACGATGGGTAATTGCCAGGTCATTCACGGCGCGGATGATCCGAGCAGTCTCAGTGTCTTTCTGTAGCGTGGTTGCAAGTTCAGCCTGCGATAAACGCCCAAAAGTAAATACTGAACCGCTTGCGAGAACACCTCGGAGTTCGACGACATGATCCACCATTTTGCCGTATTGGATCGACCGCGAACCGCATGAGTTATTACCCACCATGCCACCCAGTGTGGCTTGCGAAGATGGCGACACTTCAGGGCCGAACATGAAGCCGGTCGGTTGCAGGAGACTATTGAAGTTGTCGAGTACGACCCCAGGCTGGATTCGTGCCCAAGCTTCCTCCAAGTTGATTTCAAGTACTTGATGCATGTACTTGGAAAAGTCGATGACCACTGCCTCACCGACCGTTTGGCCGCCCAGGCTGGTACCACCTCCCCGAGGCAGGAGCGCAATCTGGTCGCGTGCCGTCAGGTCGACGATGCGCTGGACATCCTCGAAGTGCTTCGGAAACACAACGCCGATCGGAACGATTCGGTAACTGCTCGCATCGGTGGAAAACAACTCGCGGGTCATCGGATCGAAGCGAACGTCGCCGTCGAGTTCCTGAGCAAGACGCTCCGCAATCGGATGCGCGGAGTGTCGTGTCACTTTCGGCATGTGACCACTGTACTTCGACTCGCTCGTAACGACCTAGAAACCCGACACCTCCGATCCTCAGAACACGACATGTCAACTCGCAGGGCAAATCCGCTGAATGCCAGCACCTTGATATACTCGTCGCGCTTTTTCCTTGAGGCTTTAAGGATCTATTTGATGGACGTCGCTACCATTTCGTTACTTGCCCTATTAGTCACTATCGTTGTTAGTTGCACGATCCGGCTACACGTGGGTTTTCTGGCCATTGCTCTGGCTTGGTTAGTGGGTCTCTACGCCGGCATTGACGCAAATCAGGTCATGGCGGGTTTCCCAACCCGCTTGTTTCTAACGCTGGCCGGTGTGACGTTGTTGTTTTCACAGGCTCAGGCAAACGGCACCCTCGACCGAATCGCTCGCCGAGCCGTACTGTACTGCCGCGGCAACGCAGGTGTCATACCGATGATGTTCTTCGCGTTAGCCTTCGTGCTTGCCTCAATCGGCCCCGGCAACATTGCCGCGACCGCAATCATTGCGCCCATGGCGATGGCGGTGGCGGGGCAAGTCCGCATACCCGCGTTTTTGGTCGCGATAATGGTCGGAAACGGTGCCAACGCCGGTTCGCTATCGCCTATCGCACCTACCGGTATCATCGTCAATGGCATCATGGCCGATGTTGGGCTTGCCGGGTTCGAGTGGCATAACTACCTCAACAACATGGTGGCGCATACGGTAATCGCCTTCGGCGCGTATTTCCTATTGGGTGGTATGAAGCTGATAAGGAGGCGCCACAGTGAGGAGATTGAAGTTCCGGGTAACCCTGATACCGAGGCGGCCAACGACTGGAGCTTTGACCGGAACCACTACGTGACGATGGGTGTCATCTTTGCACTTATTGTCGGTGTCATCTTCTTTGGAATAAATATCGGGATGGGTGCTTTTATGGGAGCCATTCTGCTATCGCTGTTCAAGGTAGGCGATGAATTGAAAGCAGTAAATCTGATACCGTGGCGTGTCATCATGATGGTCTGCGGTGTGACCGTACTGATCTCATTGCTCGACGAGACCGGCGGCCTCGCCCTCTTTACCCAACTACTGGCTGGCATGTCGACGCCGGATTCAGTAACGGCGGTCATTGCCTTTTCGACGGGCTTCATTTCGATTTACAGCAGCACTTCTGGCGTCGTCTTACCGGCGATGCTACCGACGGTGCCAGGGCTTGCCAACTTACTGGGTGGAGTTGAGCCGATCGCAATCGCGTCAGCGATGAATGTCGGCGGTCACCTTGTCGATGTGTCGGCACTTTCGACCTTGGGTGCTCTCTGCATGGCCGCCGCGCCAAAGACCGAAGACCCGCGCGCCTTATTTAATAAGTTAATGGCTTGGGGTTTGTCGATGACGATTGTTGGTGCAGCTTACTGTTATCTGCTCTTCACCGTTCTGGAGATTGGCATTTAGTAAAGCTCCCTGAATCGTCACCGCCTTCTGTGGAGCCTAGTAACAGCCGGCGCGGTGAGTATAAGAATAGAAATCTATTGCCCAGTCCACTGCGGTGGCCGTTTTGCCAAGAACGACTCGATGCCTTCGGCAAAATCGTCACTTGCGTAACAGAGTTCAATCAATTCGCGTCCATCAGCCGGGTCGGGTCGACGGCTAGCTTGAATCCTGCGGGTGATCTCCTTTGTGGCCATGATGGTTAGAGGTGCGTTTTCAGCAATGGCTGCGGCAACTTCACGCACCGATTGTGCTAGGTGGTGCGCTTCAACCACCCGGTTGACAAGACCCAGCCCCGCTGCCTCGGTCGCGTTAATCAGTCGCCCCGTGAAGATCATCTCCTTTACTCTTGCAGGTCCGATCAGATCGAGTAAGCGAGCGTGGTTGGCGATGGATAAACAATTACCAAGTGTTTTGGCAATTGGTATCCCGAATCTCGATTCAGGTGTGCAGTAGCGCAAGTCGCAGGCCAATGCGATTGCGCAGCCACCGCCAGTGGCCGCGCCTTCGATTTGAGCGATGGTTGGCTTCGTGACCCGTTCGAGGCGGTCCATCACCTCGTCAAGCCGGTGTTCGTAGTTCACACCGTCACGAGGCGACTCGAACTCCCGGAACTGGCCGATGTCGGTCCCAGATACGAAGGCTTGGCCACCGGCGCCTTTTAATACGAGCGTGCGGATACTTTTAGTACTGTCAAGGGTGTCACACGCGTCGATCAAGGCTTGATACATGCTCCAAGTCATGGCATTTCGCACATCCGGACGATTAAAGGTCAAGGTGGCGATTGGGCCGACTATTTCGAAGATTGTGTGAGATGTAGACACGATGAGTAGCTCCTGCGGTTAGAGTATTGGCGATGCCTAGTAACGGTGCTCTTGCCGATATCCGCGTCCTCGACGTCACCCAGGTGATGGCCGGGCCGTACTGCGCGATGCTACTGTGCGACATGGGTGCCGATGTGATCAAGGTCGAACCACCCGCGGGCGACTCCTCCCGGCGGATGGCCGGCGCAAGCACCGCCGACAGTCCTAGCTTCAATGCAGTCAACCGAGGGAAGCGGGGAGTGGTTATCGACCTCAAATCGACCGATGGACAGGGTGTTTTTGAACGGCTGGCGGCGTCAGCCGACGTCCTAATTGAGAATTTCCGTCCAGGGGTCATGGCCCGCCTTGGGCTGGACTACCCTCGGCTCGCGAACCAGAACCCTGGGCTCATCTATGCCTCGATTTCCGGGTACGGGCAGACCGGACCAAAGGCTAACCGAGGGGGATTCGACCTCGTAGCACAGGGTGTTTCTGGCATCATTTCGGTTACAGGTGAGCCAGGGAGAATTCCGGTTAAGGCTGGTGTACCTATTACCGATCTTGGCGCAGCGCTCTTTGCGGCATCGGGGATCTTGGCGGCCCTATACCACCGCGCCGTGAGGACTGGGCGCGGCCAATATATCGACACCTCGCTTGTTGAGGCTGGCGTAGCACTCTCGGTATGGGAAGCGACAGAATATTTTTCTGGCGTGGGGGTGCCGGGTCCGCTCGGTTCGGCCCATCGGATGAGTGCTCCATACCAGGCGATCCGGTGCCTAGACGGTTACATTACGCTCGGTGGTGCCAATGATCGAATTTTCCGAAGGCTGTGTGACCTTCTGGGCCATCCAACATGGGCCGATGATGCTGACTACGCTGACGATACCGCCCGGGTCAGAAATCGGGAGGCCCTAGCACAGCAAATCCAGGGAATTACGGAAAAGGAATCCTGTCGCCACTGGCTTGATTTGTTTGAGGCACACGATATCCCCTGCGGCCCGATCAACGACTACGCGGCCGTTGTAAGGGATTCACAAATTCAGGCCAGGGGGATGGTGGTAGAGACCGAACACCCAACCCTTGGCACAATCAAGACACTAGGCTCACCACTCAAGTTCTCTGAGACCCCCACTGTAGCCGGTCAGCCTGCGCCGCTTCTCGGCCAGCATACGGACGCGGTTCTCCACGAGGCGGGCTACGATGATGACGAAATTGCTCGCCTGCGAGATAGCAAGGCTGTGAAGTAACTGACGTCGCAGTTTCTAGAAAGCGTCTACGAACATGGCTGCCGTCACAACTTGGGCCGACCAGGTCGTCATTCCGACGTACCCGCTGCATCCCGAAGATGTAAACCCCAGATTTTTTGAACTCGAAGGTACGCTTATCTACCCGTACCCCATGCAGGATCATCTCTCCCGGACGAGGGTGGACAAGACTTATCAAGCACTCTTTTTAGAGAACGAATACATTCGAGCGATGTGCATTCCTTCTCTTGGCGGGAGGATTCTTTCGGTCTACGACAAGATTCGAAACCGCGAAATGTTCTACCGAAACAGAGTAATTAAACCCGGGCTGATTGCTTTACGCGGCGCTTGGTTTTCCGGTGGCATTGAATGGAATCGTGGTCCACAGAGCCATACCGTGACGAGTTATTCCCCGGTCGATGTCTTAACTGTGGAACATCCTGATGGTTCGGCTTCGTTCGTAATTGGCTACACAGAACTGAACTTCCGCACGGGATGGGAGGTCAGGTTTACGCTTCACCCGGGCCGCGCGTGTATCGACGAGCAGGTGACCATCTTTAACCCGACTGATTTTCCACACAGCTATTACTTCTGGAACAACACGGCCATTCGGAACACGTCAGGGACGCGGTTCTGTTATCCGATGAAGGCTGCGAGTGATCACGATCGCTTCTTCCCGTGGCCGTTCTATCAGAATCGCGACCTGCGGTGGCTGAAGAACTATCCTGACGCGACGCCTGTATTTGCCTACTCGTGCCCATTCGATTTCTTCGGTATTTACGACCTCAGGGAGGACTACGGTGTGGTGCAGTGTGCCAACCATCAGGTCGTGCCTGGTAAAAAAGCTTGGACTTGGGGGCAGTCGGATGCTGGAAGAATGAGCCAGACCGCGCTCACGGACGATGCGAGTTCCTATATTGAGGTGCAAAGTGGACCGCTCCGAACGCAGACTGACTACGCTGTCCTCGGACCGGGTCAACAAGTCGCATGGCAGGAGTGGTGGTATCCCGTGGCTGGTTTGGGAACGGGTTTCGAGTACGCAACCAAGGATATTGCGGTTGAGCGCACCGCTCGTGATGGGAAAGTCCAGTTCAAAGTTGCTGCGACTGCAGCATACCCAGGCGCTCGGTTTGAGGTCAAACGAAATACCAGCTCGCTGTTGGCTAACTATGTGGATCTGACTCCGGACACCCCAGTGCAGATTGATTTGAGCTTAGAGGCAGAATCCTTCGTTGATGTGCAGGTTACCGCTGCAGACGGCAGGCTACTCGTGGAGTACCAGTCGCCACTGGAGATTCCAGATGTGCAGATTCCGACGGAATTGCATAGCGAGTGGCCCGAGCCCAAGAGTGCCGACGACATGCACGAGCGTGGCGTTGAGTTCGACCGGTTGATGGACCGTGTTAATGCCAGGACGTGGTACAGGCGGGCGAGTGAGTCAGAGCCCTCGCATGTTAGGGCCCTCGTTGCCCTTGCGAGACTGGATGTACAGGCGGGGCTTTACGAAGTTGCTGACGAACGGTTGGCGAGTGCCCTGGCGAGAAAACCAGACGATGGCCCAACTTGGTACTTACGGGGCATTGTCCGTCTTAGACAGGACCGGAGTGACGATGCGTTCGCATGTGGAATTAGGGCTTCAGCTCACCGGGACACTGAATCGCTGGGGCTGGGCGTTGCTGCCCGCGCAAAGATGCGACAGGGTGCGTTTCAGGAAGCTTTCACGACGTTTAGCACGGCATACGAACTGGGCGATCTGGACCGAGTCCGGCTGTTTGAATGGATGATGCTCGCGATGCACTTCTCGGGTGAGTCAATTCGTGCAAGGAGTTTAGCGAAAAAGGTAATCGCTGAGGGTAACGCCCGTTTAGTGCCGCGCGCTGTGGTGGCAATGGTAGATGGTGGTGACTGGAAACGATTCGCGACAGAGACACGCACCTTTCTTGGTGAGTTCGAATTTGCTTACCTAGAACTTGGTCTGTGTCTTGCCGACCTTGGACTTTTTGACGATGCGACCAGCATGCTACGCGCAACGCTCATTGAGGGCCCCCTCAACGAGGTGGTGCGCCCATTGCCGCTATACCACGTTGCTTACTACACGGCTCGTGCAGGCAAAGATGACACGGTAACAGAGTGGCTCCACCGCGCCCAGACCACTTGCGATGATTATGTTTTTCCTTCGCAGGTCGACGCCTTACCTATCCTTGAGTACGCAATTGAACGACAACCCGCTGATGCAAGAGCCCACCTGTATCTTGGCAACCTACTTGCTGGGCTAGGACGGCTAGATGATGCGGTGCGGCACTGGAAACAAGCCGTGCAACAGAATCAGACGTTAAGCGTGGCGTTTAGAAATCTTGGAATTGATGCCTGGAAGCGACAGGGTGTCTTAAGCGATGCGGCTGACTGGTTTCGTCAGGGTGTCGTGGCCAGGCCATCTGATCAGGTGATGCATCGCGATCTTGCGAACGTCCTCATTGCTCTCGGGCACCGTCGGGAAGCGATCTCACTCTTGAAAAGCATGTCCCCAGCGCCGTCTCTCCGGAATGATGTGACAACAGTGTTGGCACGCGCCTATCTTGACGAGCACCAATGTGATGAGTCGCTAGACGTGCTTGAGACCGCGACCTACTCGAACTGGGAAGGTGATATTGATAATTGGCTGGTTTTTGTTGGTGCTCACGTCGAACGAGGTCGTGAACGACTAAAAAATGGTGATGCGCTCCGGGCCTTGGATGATTTTGAGGCGGCCCTGACCTACCCTGAACACCTACACGTTGGACGTCCGTCACGACCACGCGAGGCCAAGGCCTTGTATTGGAAGGGATGCGCTCTGGCTGCACTTAACCGTACTTCTGAGGCGCGTGTTACTTGGCAAGCCGGCGTTGCCGGCGCACCAATGAACGAAGAGCAGAGAGATTACATTTCGAAGTGTGCAGAGCAGCTAGAAACCGAAAGCTAGCCCACTTAAACCGCTACCGACCCCTGACTTCTGACAACCGCCGAAAAAGTAAAGAACCGACGTCGACACGCTTTACTGCAGGAACTCCTTGCGAATTTTTGCCGCGATCGTGAAGTGTGGGTCTACAACCTGAACGACCTCGTATTCGAGTACGTGACCCATCAGTAGTGACGAGCCCCGCTCATCGTATCCATAATCGGTCATGAGCCAGCGCTGCAATTCGGTGGTTGCATGCTGCAGTGCTTGCAGTAACGGACGTGCGCTGCCGAGGACAATGATGTATTCATCCGTTTCAATGCGTGGCCAGCCAATCTTCTTGGCTTTGATTAGTTCGACAGAGAATTCAACGTCCATCGAGACCTCAAGGGCATTGCCGACGACCTCACCCTCTCCCTGCCGTGCATGACCGTCACCGATGAACAGTAAAGCCCCAGGTTCAGACACCGGGAGCATTACTGCGACTCCTGCGACCATTCCGAAGTAATCAAGATTTCCACCAAATTCGCCTGGGGTTGCAGTCGAGACGGCTTCCTTTCGAGGCGGTGCGACGGCCACGCAGCCGAGCATTGGCCGAAAGGGAATCTCAATGCCTTGTTCCCGTGAAGCTGTTGTCGTCGGTCGCGCCATACGCTCCACAAGATCGAGCTCCCAGACTTCCGTTTGCTGTTCTTGGAGTGCCTCATATCGCAAGAATACCGGGTCGACAGCGTAGGGAGCCAATATCGAACTTGAGAACGCAGTGTCCCGATTCGGTTCGATCTTCTCCAATTTCACAACAAGGACATCTCCTGGTTCGGCGCCTTCGACGTAAAATGGGCCAATTTGCGGATTTGGGCCTCGAGCAACCTGCCTTCCATTTTCGTCGCCACCGCGCGCGTCGATCGTTTTAGTCACAACGCGGTCCCCAGGGCTGATCCGTAAGGCCACAGGGTGGTCGAACGAGAACGTGTTGTAATAAGTGGTCGCGCTAAACTCGTGAGTTGTTTGCGCAGTTGAAAATGCTGGAACTGTTACACAGAGGAACCAAACGCCGAAGTGGAGCGCTATCCGGACTGGGGTCAGACGCATCGAGACCTCCTATGGCTGTGAAGCAGGCTGATTCTATCGTTTCGCGACCAGAAAACTAAGACCAACTATAATTCTTCCTATACGGGGCTAGAGTGAATACATTGGGTTGAGTCCGCAGGCGCTGGTCTTGCAGAAATAGCGTGGAACACAATAGCGGTCGTGCATGTTCGACCCTCCATGAATCCACGCGGATGACACCGTAGAAGTAGAGGTTAAGGAGCACTAAGGCTCAGAAGTACAGGCTGTAGTGGAGTTCGCTGAATGTCAAAATTCCAACCTTTTGTAATGGAACGATTGTTGTCGAAGTGGGAAAACCAGGTTGAGTACAATCTGTCTGAGAGTGGCGTGCATCCGGCGTCGGTGCGCGAACTGATTCCCGAGCCGGAACAGGTGGAGCAACTCCTGTCGACCAAGCTTTTCTACTCACAGGCCAACGGTATACCGGAACTGCGTGAGCGGATTGCTGCGCTCTACCCGGGCGCGACTTCGGAGAACGTCCTTGTCACAGTCGGGTGTATTGAAGCCAACCTTCTCTCGTTGCAGACACTAGTCGAACCAGGTGACGAAATTGCGGTCATGACCCCGAACTATCTACAGGTTTGGGGTGCAGCGCAGAACCTTGGCATGGTTGTTCGGACATTTGACTTGTCAAGCGACCGGAAATGGGAACTCGACGTTGACTCACTCAGTCATGCTGTGACAGATCGCACGAAGCTGATAGCCGTGTGTAATCCAAACAACCCGACCGGTCACATTATGTCGTCAGCTGAAATGGACGCCGTTGTTGCGGCGGCGGATCGAGTCGGTGCCTGGATATTAGCTGACGAGGTCTATAGTGGCGCCGAGCGCCTAACCGACGAGCAAACGCCTTCATTTTGGGGACGTTACGATAAGGTCTTCGCTAATAACAGCCTGAGTAAAGCGTGTGGTTTGCCCGGATTAAGGGTGGGATGGATTGTTGGGCCACCCACTGAGGTCGATGAGGCGTGGGCTCGTCACGAGTACCTGACGATCAGTGTAGCTACTCTCTCGAACCAACTTGCTGCAGTGGCCTTATCTCCCGAGGTGCGATCGAAACTGTTACAGCGTACACGCGACTATATCCGGCGCGGTTATACGATTTTCGAAGAGTGGATGCAGTCGCACGGCGATTTATTATCGATCGTACCGCCCGGCGCCGCGGCAATCGCGTTTCCCCGTTATGAACTAGAGGTAAACTCCACAACCTTCGTCGAACGCTTGATCAAAGAAAAAAGCGTGCTTGTTGCACCAGGTGATCACTTCAACGTCGACCGGCACCTGCGGATCAGCTTCGGGTTGCCACCCGAGTATGTTCGTGGTGGACTTGAGCGGATTCATCAACTGCTGACCGAGATGGCCGACTGATTACTTCGGATGTCTCGCAAGCTTGCCTGGTCTTTGGTGACCGGGGATGAGGGCGCGGACAGTTCTCGGCACCGGCGTGTGAGGAGCTAATAATTGTCGAGTGCCTCGGTAAGGACGCGTCCATCGGTACGTGCGAGCGTCACCCCCGCGATTGCTGCTAGTGTTGGTGTAATGTCAGCCGGAGTAACTTCAGCTAAATAGTGCCCTGGGGTGATCTGATCGCCCATCAGAAGAATGGGGACACGGGTGTCGTAGCCATAGCTGGTGCCGTGGCCGGATGCATAGACTGATGTTGTCCAGTAGGGCCGCGGCACGACCAGGAGATCCCCGCTCCGTCCTGGGTAATAGTTTCTAGCCAAAGCACGTTCGACGGCATTCCCTGAATTGCGTCGCTCCCGGATTGTGTCCCCACGAAAAACATCAGCCACGCCCTCCACGGCTCGGATAGCGTCGGCGACGTGCTCGAGCGCGCCCTTCTGGTCCAGAAGACGCGCATATATGTTGGGCTCCAAATAGAGGTCCTGCTCTTCGAACCTGGCGACGTGGCGACCCGGTCCAAGCTGGACGCGGATTGCCGTTTCAGCAGCGTCAATGATCTGCTGCGCCGGGATGCGGCCGGCATCGGCCAATCGTGCTCGGCGCTCAGGAATCGGCACCACACCGTGGTCGCCTGTTAACGCAACAACGTAACGATCAGAGCCCACGGTAGCGTCCAATTTATCGAAGAGATGACCTAGCATCCGGTCTAACTGAATGAGAACGTCTTGCACCTCGTGACTCTGTGGGCCGAAGCGATGACCCGCCCCGTCCAGAGCTGAGAGGCCGAGAGCCAAGTAATCGGTTGCTTCCCGTTGGCCAAGGTCCAATGCGTCGACGGCGGTGTCTGCTAGTTGCCCTAGGTAATCATTGGACCGAGGACTGGCCTCCCATTTCTCGTAGAAGAGCAGATCAGGGCGGTCGCTCAGGCCAATCAGGGTGTGTGGCAATCCAGTGTTCCATCCTTCAAACGGACGACTCACGTCAACGGAGCCAGAAAACAGATACAGGTTTTCTGGCAGCGCCCGAGTCCAAACCTTACCTAGGTCATTAGCGACCGGATTGGCGTCAAGGAATTGTTCGATAAAGGCCACAGGTTCACGACTGTAGGCGGTCGACGTAACCCAAGCGGTGCCCTGCCGCCAGAGCGCGACATCAGCACCATGCCCAGCCAACATCACCGCCACCCGAGGTTTCATCGACAGGCTCACGACACGTGCCGAGGCCTGGACCCGTAACTCATCACTGAGTGTCGGAACCATCAAGTTATCTGGACCCAGGGTAGCTTCTACCGGGTCGTCATAACTTATAAGCGGTGAATCAGAGTTGTCAGCACAGGCTCGGAGACGTCCCTCGGCACGGTCGTACCAATTGTTGCCGATGATGCCATGGGTTTCTGGCAGACTTCCCGTTGCGATGGTGGCATGGCCGACACAGGTGTTCGTCTGGAAGTATGGATAGGCTGCTTGGCGGAACCAGGCCCCTTCGTCGATTAAACGTTTCAGGCCAGAAGTCCAATGATGCTGAAACCGATCGAGGTAGTCAGCTCGCATCTGGTCGACAACCAGAAGCACGACAAGTTTTGGAGACTCCGATTGGGCCCTGGATGGGAAAGCCGTAAACAGTAGGAGGACGATCGCTATTACAACGCTACGCACGATGCCTCAGGATCCGTCATGTGAGGGTTGCGGGTCAACTACGAAACAAATGCTGTTTTGAATCAAATCTTTCACTTCCGCTAAGTCGAGGGTGAGGACCAACACCACCTTGAGGATTCTGAACCGGCCGTTACCTAAACGGGAAGTCCTCTAACAGGTGAAGCAGATCGTCGACTACGGAAAGGTGCCTCTGCCGCATCATTGATAGTTGCTGCGTTGCGCGGAGGTCCGAGTATAGTAGGCCACTCACCCCATTTTCGATTCGGAGAAACTCGATGTCGCACATAGTGCCGTTCCTTCGTCTAGTTGCCTTCGGCCTTCCATTGGTACATTTCGGAGCGTCGCAGGGGGTTGCACAGCAGCCCACAGAATACGACCCGACGATATTCACTGCCCTTGAGTATCGCCACATCGGTCCAGTCGGCAATAGGGTCAGTGCCGTGGTCGGCGTGCCGGGAGATCCTAATGTCTACTACATCGGTGCTGCTTCGGGCGGGATCTTCAAGTCTGTAGACGGCGGCATCCACTGGGAACCGGTTTTCGATGACCAGCCAGCAGCATCGATTGGTTCTTTGGCGGTCGAAACGGTGAATCCGAACGTTATCTGGGCGGGCACAGGTGAAACATTCATCCGCAGTAACATTTCGCACGGCAACGGCATCTACAAATCCATTGACGCTGGCAAGACATGGCGGCATATGGGATTAGATGCAACAGGCCGCATTGGCCGGATCGTGATCCACCCAACCAACCCGGACATTGTTTTCGCCGCGGCCATGGGCCACAGCTACGGTCCCCAGCAAGCCCGTGGTGTGTTTCGCACGACTGACGGCGGTGAGACGTGGGAACACATTCTGTTCGTCGATGAACATACCGGGGCTTCGGACATCGTGATGGACCCGAACAACCCCAGGATCCTCTTTGCGGGTATGTGGCAGCTAGTAATACAAACGTGGGGTCGTGAGAGCGGTGGTCCTGGAAGCGGTCTTTGGACATCGCGCGATGGCGGCGCAACCTGGGAGGAACTCACCGGTGCCGGTCTCCCCGCCAAGCCGATCGGCAAGATCGGCTTGGCGATGACACCAGACGACTCGAACCGTATCTACGCGCTCATCGAGACTAACTCCAACGCTGATTATGCGGAGTTGGACGATCACGAAGGTGTGCTCTGGCGCTCAGACGATGGAGGAGGGCAGTGGCGGATGGTGAACGCGGACCATGCCCTCGCGCAGCGACCGCTCTACTACACACGGGCAGCTGTTGCCCCAGACGACCGTGACGAGATCCACTTCATGTCGACGCGTCACTCGGTTTCACTTGATGGGGGCATCACGACTGAACGTGGTACGGGGGGTTTCGACAATCACGATATGTGGATCGACCCCCTGCTACCCGATCGAATGATCGTCGGCCACGACGGTGGTGCGTCCATTTCAACAACCCGTGGTCAGAGTTGGTGGCGGCCTCGTTTGCCGATCGCTCAGATGTACCACGCTTACACCGACAACCAAGTTCCCTACTATGTCTATGGCAACCGCCAAGACGGTCCATCAGCACGGGTCCCGAGTAATAGTCTCCAATCGAACGGCATCCCGATTGGCCTCATGCACTCGGTGGGCGGTTGTGAATCAGGTTTTGCCATTCCCGACCCAGTGGAAAACGACATCGTGTGGTCAGGTTGCTACGATGGCATTCTTGAGCGCTACGATCTCAAGACCGGACACGCACGCAACGTCAGTGTCTGGCCGGATAATTCGGAGGGTTGGGCTGCAGCGGATCTGCTGTACCGCTTTCAATGGACCTTTCCGATTGCCATTTCACCACACGACCACAACCGAGTGTATGTTGGCAGCCAGTACGTGCATATGACGACTGATGGTGGACAGAACTGGCGGATGATAAGTCCTGACCTGACGACCAACGACAAGAGTAAACAACAGAAGACGGGTGGCCTGACGGCCGAGGACGTGAGTCCGACTTACGCCGCGGTGCTATTTGCTATTAGCGAATCATCCCTTGAAGAGGGATTAATCTGGACCGGCTCAAACGACGGATTAGTTCATGTGACGCGCAATGGAGGCGATCACTGGGACAATGTCACTGCCAACATTCCCGATCTACCGCCGTGGGGAACGGTGAGTAACATCGAACCGTCGAGTCACGATGCCGGCACCGCTTACATTAGTGTGGACTTTCATCAGGTAAACGATTTTCACCCGTACATCTATAAGACCACTGACTATGGCAGTAGCTGGATACCGATTAACAGTAATATCCCTGCCAGCGTTTTTAGTAGTGTCCACGTTGTCCGGGAGGACCCAGTCAGGCCAGGGCTACTTTATGCTGGCACCGAAAACGGCGTCTACGTATCGTTCGACGATGGTTCCCGGTGGCTACCGTTACAAACCAACCTACCTCATGCACCTGTTCACTGGTTGACGATTCAGCCACATTTCAATGATTTGGTGGTCGGGACCTACGGACGAGGTTTCTGGATTCTTGATGACATTACACCACTGCAAAAGATTAACTCAGAGGTACTCGACATGACCGTGCATCTGTTCGAGCCTCGGCCAACCTACCGGTTCCGTACCCGAGAGAGCACGATGAACCAGCCAGAGGATTCTGGAGCCGGCACCAATCCGTCCTACGGCGCAGGACTGCATTACTATCTGCCAAATGGACTTGGTGATGACGAGAACTTACACATTACAATTCTCGATGCGGATGGAAAAGTAGTGCGATCATTGTCGGGGCTGCCGTCCGCGGCAGGTATCAACCGCGTCCATTGGGATCTCCGCTACGACCGCACTGATGAACCACAACTGCGGATGCCTGCTTTTGAGCACTCGCACGTGCGTGCTGATTCCGACCGAGGATTACGGCCGGTCGGCGATGGTAGCCGCGTCGCCATTCTCGCGCCGCCTGGCCTATACACTGTCAGGCTCACACTGGGCGACACTGAACTCATTCAATCACTCACGGTTCTCAAGGACCCGCACTCGGCGGGCTCTGAGGAAGACATCGCAGCCCAGATGGCGTTGCTTGTTGATCTACGAGAAATACTAAATGACGCTGTATTGCTCATCAACGAGATCGAGTCAGTTCGTGAACAGATTGCCGATATTAGTCGGCGGATGCGCGAACAACCTGAGAATGATTTAATTATTGATGCAGTCAGGTCTTTGGATGAGCAGTTGCTTGCAATTGAGATGAAGCTAAGTGATCAACGGCTGTCGGGTGGCTCAGCGCGCCAAGATTCGATCCGTTGGCCACGCCAATTGTTGGCGAAACTAAGCAGTCTTGCCGGCTATGTCGGGCAAACGGACTTTCCACCGACCACGCAGCAACTTGAGGTGCTCGAAAACTACAAAGAACTGCTCGACACTTACAAACTGCAAATGGACGGTGTTCGAAATGGTACTCTCGTCGAATTTAACCAGGCGCTGGAGGAACAAGGGCTCGTGGGAGTCGTGCCCCTACCGTAGCTAACAGCCACTGTGTAGAGAGGAGATCTGTATGGCCACAAAAACGAACCATGGGAGGATCAGTCTTTCAACCCTTTTTTGCGCGTTAGTACTCGTGTTCACGTCGGCCTGCACGTCAACCACAGAACAGATTTCCGACCTACCCGACACCCCATTCAAGCTAGCGACGTTCGAGTTAACGGATATGGGCGCCACGGCTGTTGGAATGGTGCTCGGTGAGCAGATTCTCGAATTGACTAGTGCCGGTAAGTATCTTGTGGCAGAAGCTGGACTTGAAGCGATGGTACTGCCTAACGAGATGCGCGCTCTGATTGAAAATTACGAGACGACTTCGGCGCGGTTGTATCAGATCGCCAATTTCTTCCAAGAGGGCGCCGATGCGACGCTGCCTTTTGTGCATGCCATCGGTGCTGTGAGGATCACAGCACCGATCAAATATCCGTGGAACGTGTTGTCGGTTGCAGCGAACTACAGGGCCCATGCCGAGGGGATGGCTGCGGCGCCGAGCGGAGAGAATCCTGACGACGTCGATGGTGTGTCTGGTGCAACGGATGAAGCGGGGTCTGGTGGTAGCGGCGGTGGCTTCGACCCCTCGCGCATCGCTGAAATCGACCCAGCCCGTGACGCCCCGATTATGTTTGCGAAGTCCCCACGCTCCGGCATCATCGATCCGGGCGAGCCCTACTTTATTCCGCCAGGCCGCGACCAGATTGACTGGGAAGGGGAGATGGCAGTGATCATCGGCAAACCGGCTTATCTAGTGTCAGCTGAGGAGGCTGATGACTACGTGTTCGGCTACAGCATCATGTACGACGTAAGCGACCGTGGTGGCAGGTCACGAGGCGCGGGTGCAATGTTTCCTGGCGTGAATTGGTTCGACGGCAAGAGCACGAATCGTGGTGCGCCGTTCGGTCCATTCATCGTGCCCAAGGAATTCATTCCAGATCCCGCAAACCTCCGCGTGACCACCAAGGTCAATGGCGAACTGATGCAGGACCAAACGACGGCCGATCTCATTTGGCCCCAAGAGCACCTTATCCGGTTTACCACCTCAATTTTGATGCTTTATCCGGGGGATGTCATCGCCACTGGCACGCCATCGGGTACCGGTGCTGAGCGGGGTGAGTTTCTGAAAGCCGGTGACGTTGTCGAGATTGAGATCGAAGGAATCGGTATCCTGAAGACTCCTATCGAGGCTTATCCCGGTGGTGAAACGTAGGGTGTGCCTGTCTTCGATTTTTCAGTGTGATTCCTAACGAGCACTAGGAAACTTTCTTGGACAGTTAAAGCAACGTTCTAACCGTTGATGCCGTAAGATGGGCCCATCTGCCGCAACCGAAAGGCATCGGGATGGCTGCTAGCTCAGGATTTACCCGCGGGCACACTCCCTATTTCCGTTGGACTTGTGGTCTGGTAGCTGCGGGACTGTTGGCGCTCACGGTGAGCGCAGCCGAAACTCAGTGGGGCCGACGATGGCGGGGTGGACCACCACGCTTCCCAACTGCGGTGAAGACGGATCGTGCCTTTGCCTTCGCGCGGGTGATGTTTCAGAGTTACCGTCGTGAGCCAGGTGGCTATGGATGGAGCACCGATTATCCATTGTCCGACGCTAACTTCATGATACGGCTGTCGGAGTTGACAACGACGCCGGTCAGTCTTGACCCTCATGGTGACCCGAACCACGTAGTTGTACGTCTGACCGACCCCGAGCTTTTCGACTACCCGTTTGTCTTCATGTCCGACGTTGGTACGGTGTTCTTCACTGACGATGAAGCAGGGGGTCTACGACGCTATCTGGAACAAGGAGGTTTCCTCTGGGTAGACGATTTCTGGGGCCCGGCTGCGTGGGACACCTGGAGGGGCGAAATCCGCAAAGCGCTGCCATCGTCCCAGTACCCAATCACTGACCTTTCTTTGGATCACCCGATTTTCAGCGGACTGTTCGATTTAGAAGGATTTCCGCAAATTCCGTCGATTCAGCACTGGCGGCGGAGTGGTGGCGTTACGACGTCTGAGCGTGGTGTCAGGTCGGCAGAACCGCATTTTCGTGGTATTTCTGATGAGCAAGGTCGGCTAATGGTGCTCATGACCCATAACACCGACATTGCCGATGGCTGGGAGCGGGAGGGCGAGGACGCTGAATATTTCCACCGCTTTTCAATTGACGCCTACGCAGTCGGAATTAATGTCCTGATGTATGCGATGACACACTGAGTCAGAAGCTGGTCATAACTGGCGGGCACTTCTAGTGGCACGCCCGTACGTGCGGGTAATTATTTCCAGTGCGCGTGTTTTTTGGGACAAATCGACGTATTTTGGTCAGTCTTCACCAATGAAATAGGGCTGTTTTTTTGGGCTGGCCTCCTCTGCGACCATGGAGAGATACTCTTTGAGTCCCGTACTATAGAATGAGTTTTTGTGTCATATTCTGGGGGCCACCAGCTAGAAGTCGTTTCTATCGAAGATCCAGCAAGGGAGTTTGATGACTACTTACAGTAAGTTCGTCTGGTCCGTCACCATAGCCGGGACAATGCTGACCGTATGTCTCCCAGCGCGTGATGCCGCCGCGCAGTGGACCGCTGAGAAGCCTGGAAGTGACAACATTACTGTGCTATCGCACTTACCGCTCGGTCCGCGCTTGAGCGTGTCGGACATCGATATTGAACAGGATGTCGATCGGCCTTATGCCTATGTCGGTCGGATGGTTTATGGCCTCGAGGGTGGCAAAGGGATTGACATCATCGATTTACACGATCCGACGAAACCGGAACTTGTGTACTCCTGGCGGATCGAAGACCAGGACCTCCATCTTGGCACGGGTGGGATGGACGTGAAGCACTTCAAGTGGAATGACCGTTACTACGTCGTCCAGTCGCTGCAGTTTCGTCAAGGTGGCCCTAATCCCGATCTGGGTGGCGTTGTGCTCGATGTGACTGGTCTACCCGATCCGACAACTGTGACAGAAGTGGCACGGATCCGATCGCCCGATACGCCTGGTGGATTCCACAACATCTTTGTCTATAAGCACAGCAATGGTCGCGTCCTCTTGATCGCCACGGTGTCTGGGCCGTTCGCGCATGTATATGACTTGGGTCACGTCGTTGACGGTTTCATGGACGATGCGCTTGTGGCGAAGATTCCGACGGGTGATTCGACAAGTGACCGCCGCGGCTATCATGACTTTTACGCCGGTTATCATCCTGACACCGGTGAAGATCGCTTCTATGGTGGTGGTACGGGCGGGTATTTCATCTACAACATTACCGACCTAGAAGAGCCCGAACTACTTGTTACGTTACTGGGCATAAGCGGTGTTACTCGTGGACACACCTTCACGCCAACGCCAGACGGTCGTTACGTTGTAGCAGAGACGGAGTATCAATACGCACCGCTTCGGATCTTTGACCTTGAGCCGGCCTTCGAGGGCGAGGTTAAGAACATCAATAGGCCGATATCGGCCTGGACGGCCGATTGGAAACATCTCGTGCACAACCACGAGATCCGCTGGCCGTATGTTTTCGTGTCGGGCTACCTCGACGGGCTACAAATCTTCAGTCTGATGGACCCTGAGGACCCTGTGACGGTGGGCTACTACGATACCTACACTGGCCCACCGAGCAAGGTCCGCTGTGAGATGTGTAACGGCGCCTTTGGGGTCGATGTGCGTAACGCTGATGGCCTGATCGTGGTGAGCGATATGACGACCGGCTTCTGGGCCTTTCGGATGGAAGGGTTCTCGGGTTGGAACGGTGCTGATTGGGGTATGCCGGATATCTCGAGTGCACAGAAGTGGGATGAGGACCTTGGCGAGATTTCGTTCAGTCCGGGTGGTAGCCGATGAGCTTTCTTCGGGCCATAGTTCGGGAGACTAACAGCTAGAAGTCGTTTCTATCGAAGATCCAGCAAGGGAGTTTGATGACTACTTACAGTAAGTTCGTCTGGTCCGTCACCATAGCCGGGACAATGCTGACCGTATGTCTCCCAGCGCGTGATGCCGCCGCGCAGTGGACCGCTGAGAAGCCTGGAAGTGACAACATTACTGTGCTATCGCACTTACCGCTCGGTCCGCGCTTGAGCGTGTCGGACATCGATATTGAACAGGATGTCGATCGGCCTTATGCCTATGTCGGTCGGATGGTTTATGGCCTCGAGGGTGGCAAAGGGATTGACATCATCGATTTACACGATCCGACGAAACCGGAACTTGTGTACTCCTGGCGGATCGAAGACCAGGACCTCCATCTTGGCACGGGTGGGATGGACGTGAAGCACTTCAAGTGGAATGACCGTTACTACGTCGTCCAGTCGCTGCAGTTTCGTCAAGGTGGCCCTAATCCCGATCTGGGTGGCGTTGTGCTCGATGTGACTGGTCTACCCGATCCGACAACTGTGACAGAAGTGGCACGGATCCGATCGCCCGATACGCCTGGTGGATTCCACAACATCTTTGTCTATAAGCACAGCAATGGTCGCGTCCTCTTGATCGCCACGGTGTCTGGGCCGTTCGCGCATGTATATGACTTGGGTCACGTCGTTGACGGTTTCATGGACGATGCGCTTGTGGCGAAGATTCCGACGGGTGATTCGACAAGTGACCGCCGCGGCTATCATGACTTTTACGCCGGTTATCATCCTGACACCGGTGAAGATCGCTTCTATGGTGGTGGTACGGGCGGGTATTTCATCTACAACATTACCGACCTAGAAGAGCCCGAACTACTTGTTACGTTACTGGGCATAAGCGGTGTTACTCGTGGACACACCTTCACGCCAACGCCAGACGGTCGTTACGTTGTAGCAGAGACGGAGTATCAATACGCACCGCTTCGGATCTTTGACCTTGAGCCGGCCTTCGAGGGCGAGGTTAAGAACATCAATAGGCCGATATCGGCCTGGACGGCCGATTGGAAACATCTCGTGCACAACCACGAGATCCGCTGGCCGTATGTTTTCGTGTCGGGCTACCTCGACGGGCTACAAATCTTCAGTCTGATGGACCCTGAGGACCCTGTGACGGTGGGCTACTACGATACCTACACTGGCCCACCGAGCAAGGTCCGCTGTGAGATGTGTAACGGCGCCTTTGGGGTCGATGTGCGTAACGCTGATGGCCTGATCGTGGTGAGCGATATGACGACCGGCTTCTGGGCCTTTCGGATGGAAGGGTTCTCGGGTTGGAACGGTGCTGATTGGGGTATGCCGGATATCTCGAGTGCACAGAAGTGGGATGAGGACCTTGGCGAGATTTCGTTCAGTCCGGGTGGTAGCCGATGAGCTTCCTTCGAGCCATAGTTCTGCCGATGGTTTTTGCGGCTGCAGTGGGCATATCGCTGGCTGCGGCCGTGCCGTCGACCGCCAGTGGAACGATTAGCAGCCTGTCCCCGTGTAGTGCGATCATTTCCGCACCGCTACTACCGTCGCAGTACTACGGCATTGAGATGGTAACGACGCGCCGCGTGCCGGGTACTGGTCGGGCTGTTGGCACTGGCATGGTCAACTTTGCACGGTCCCCGTTTGGTGTCGCCGTCTCACCGAGTGGTAGCTACGTTTATGACCTATCACTGTCGATTGATCGGATTAAGGCGCCTCGTCGGGGTGCCTACACAGCCTGGGCGGTGGCACCCGATCTCCAAGACGTTGTTCGGCTCGGTGTGATTGAGGAAGGCCAGGTTGCCTCGGCACGTGTCACTTGGAATAAATTTCTCGTGGTCTTAACGCTTGAGCCTTCGACTGAACCGACGGCGCGGTGGCTCGGACCGGTGGTAATGCGTGGGATGTCCCGTTCAAGCATGATGCACACCCTGGCTGGCCACGGTCCGTTTGAGAACGAGACCTGCCTGAAGTACGGCTTCAAGTGAGTATTCGCCAGCGGTCGCTTTGGACCGGCCTATTTCTACTGGCTGGTTCCTGCCTCGATAGTCTTCCCGGCCTCTCTGCACAGCCGGGGCATACTCCCGACCCCTCGCAGGTCAAGACATCCATGTTGCTGGATGAACAGGACGCAGGGCAGATGGAATCCATGGAACAGATGGGCGAGCAAGGTCACATGGGCATGATGCACATGGGCCCAGTCGAGGTACTCGGCGATGGCAATGTCGCTTGGCGGATGCCGCCGATGGACGCACCGATGCCACCGCTCCCGGGTATCGAGAACGCCGTGCCAATTGTTGGACCGTTTATGGTCATGGGTGATATGGACCCAACCGGTTTTCCGGAAGCACGCCCCGGCGAAATCGTTGAAATGGACGACGGCGAAACGCTCGATCTTACAGCGTCGATCGTTCAGCGCACGATCAATGGCAAAACCTTCTTGATGTATGGCTACAACGGTCAATACCCGGGCCCGCTTATTAAGGGCGATCGCGGCTCGACAGTCATCATTAATTTTACAAATGAGATTGAGATGCCGACGACCGTGCACTGGCACGGCTTACGGCTCGATAATCGATTCGACGGGGTTCCCGACGTGACGCAGCCGCCGGTGTTAGTCGGTCAGTCATTCACATATGAACTCTACTTTCGCGATACCGGCATTTACTGGTACCACCCGCACATGCGAGAGGACCTCCAGCAGGACCTTGGCCTCTACGGCAATATGCTGGTGATACCACCCGAGAACGACTACTACGGCGCCGTGAACCGGGAAGAGGTAATTATTCTCGATGATCTCCTGATGGATGAGCAGGGGCCGATTCCATGGGGCGATACGGCTCCTAGTCATGCCCTCATGGGTCGATTTGGGAACGTGCTTCTTGTTAACGGGACGACCGATTATCAGCTAGAGGTCGATCGTGGTGAGGTCGTCAGGTTCTATATCACCAACGTGGCAAACACTCGGACCTTTAACATGGTGTTTGGTGGAGCACGCGTGAAGGTCGTAGCGTCCGATGTGAGTAAATTCGAGCGCGAGGAATGGGTTGAAAGTGTGGTGATCGCACCTGCTGAACGTTATGTGGTGGAGGTGCAGTTTGATGAGCCGGGTGAAGTTGAACTCACTAACTCAATACAGGCGATCGATGATTTCATGGGTGAGTTCTACTACCAACTGAAATCGCTTGGTCGGGTTACCGTCCGCGACACCCCAACTGCTGACGATCTGTCAGTGGAGTTCAAGACGCTGCGACAACACGATGATGTTATCAACGACATTGACAATTACCGTGATGCGTTTGGACGCGAGCCAGATCATCAACTTGAGTTGACGTTGCGTGTGCAAAACCTGCCGACGCCTATCATGCGTGCTTTGGAATTCGAGGCTGGGTTATTTTCGCCACCACTTGAGTGGAACGACGCGATGCCGATGATGAACTGGCTGTCGAGCACCGAACAGGTCGAGTGGATTCTGCGCGATGTTGATACCGGCCAAGAGAATATGGAGATCGAGTGGAGGTTTAACGTCGGTGATGTCGTGAAGATTAGGATTTTCAACAATCCCGAGACAATACACCCGATGAACCATCCTGTTCACATGCACGGGCAACGCTACCTCGTGCTGTCGATCGATGGTGTGCCGAATCAGAATCTGGTATGGAAGGACACGGCCATTGTGCCTGTCGGATCAGTCGTCGACATTCTCGCTGACCTGGACAACCCTGGCACCTGGATGCTGCACTGCCACATCGCAGAACACCTTGACGCCGGTATGATGATGCCTTTCAGCGTCAACGAACAGTAAGGGGTTTGCCGAGTTTCTAGCGTCGGCTCTACTGTCTGAAACACCAGCCCCTGCTGCGTAGTCACCCTAAAACAGAGACTAAAGTTTGTGTGGGTTTACTCGGCGTTCTCGGTTTTTCGAGCCACCGCGATGAGCCCAAGTCCTGGCCACGGGAAGAATCGATCAAAAACTTTAAACAATGGTATGAACAAGTCAAAAATCTTAAGCTGCCACCGGCTGAAGTCGCGGCGTCGAAGAACCCGACCGTTCCACCACCACACAAGCATTCCGGTTCGATTAAAGTCTTGGAGATGCTCGACTAGGAATCCACTACTTTGAAGTTCCTGGGTCAACATTTGCCGATCGTAGCGACAGCGATGTCCTAGGTCTTCATCAATCCTGGAGTACAAGAATTGCCCTTGGGGTACGTACAACACCACTCGGCCGCCTGGCCTAACTGCTCGTGCGAGGTTGTGCAACGCGACCATTGGATCGTCGACCTGCTCGAGTACGTTGAGGCAGAGCACCGTGTCAAATGCTCCCTCGTGTGCATCGAACGACGAAGGTACTTCAAGGTCGACGGATTGAATCTCCAGGCGGGCCTTGGCCGCTGCTAGGTTTCGGAGATAGTTCAGGTTGTTCTTGTTGACATCACTAGCGACATAACGATCGCGGGGAATGAGTTGGTGCATGATATCGCCAAGCCCCGCCTCAATTTCCAGCACTCGGTCACCGAGCCAAGGGCGTATCGCATCGGCAAGCCACCCGCTGAACCGCCGCGTGCGTTCAAGTCGATGCAGGAGGTAAACACCGACACTATCCGCTCTGTAGAGGTCGTCTATGAACCAGAAGCGGACCATTGTAGACAGTGCGACAAGTCCATCCCACCAACGGATCTTCTTGCCTTCGCTATAGGCTCGACCTCGGTAGCTAATAGGTACTTCGTAGATGCGGCAATGACGCTTTGAAATTTTTGCTGTTATCTCGATCTCGAACGCGAAGTCGTCTGAGCGGATCGGAATTGACTTAAGTAGCGGGGCTCGGAACATCTTGTAACAGGTCTCAACGTCGGTCAAATTGAGTTCGGTGATGAGATTGCTTAAGAAGGTAAGAATGTGATTGCCAAGAGTATGGCGGAAGTACAGGGCCCGTCGTCGACTACTCACAGCAAAGCGTGATCCGTAAACGACGTCGGCGCCATCCTCTAGAAATGGTCGAACCATCGCTGAGAGGTCCTGCGGGTCGTATTCGAGGTCGGCATCCTGAATGACGATAAGATCCCCGGTGGTCGCGTCGATTCCCGCCCGAATAGCTGCACCTTTACCCTCGTTCTTTGTTTTAGCGATGACTTGCATTTGTTCGCGATGCTGGGCAGCAAACTCCTGCACGACAGCCGCGGTGCCATCAGTCGATCCATCGTCAACAATGATGATTTCTAGCCGACTGATACCCGGGCATGACACGTTAAGGAGCTGTGTCAAAAGCTCGGTGACAAGATATCGCTCGTTATACACCGGCACGATGACACTAAGCGTGGCGCCATTAGGAAAACTCGTGCGCCAAGCGTCTTCCCATGAGACTCCGGAGTTGGCTAACGAAGGTTTCGAAGCGGCGGGCATGACATCATCCGTGCCGTCACTCTGAGTTCTATTGTGCTGCATCAGAAAACCGACCAGGACGACGCGGACCTACCCGAGCCCGTTGGGATGCGCAGGCGGCGCATCGGTCTTCCACCTACAGTTGCACCGAACGGTAGCGCCAACATCCACGCTACCGTCTGACGCACACCAGTTCGAAATTCGGTTAACCCGATTGTCATCCCGAGATGGCCTCCCCGAGGTTGTGCGCGATAAGTGCCCAGCAATCGGTCCCACCAGGGTAGGTTAAACCCGAAATTTGTGTGACATTCGTCCACAATCACCGAATGATGAACCCGGTGCATGTCGGGTGTAACGAGAAACCAGCGCAGCACTCCGTCCACACCGTTCGGGACCTTAACATTGCTGTGATTGAACATCGCTGTCGCATTCAGTATCAACTCAAAGAGAAAGACTCCAATGGCAGGAATACCGACGAGTAGGACGACACCAACTTTGATTAGCAGCGATAGCATCATCTCCAGTGGGTGAAACCGTGCTCCTGAGGTCACGTCAAGATCGGGGTCTGCGTGATGCACCATGTGCAGCCGCCAGAGTAGTGGGACACGATGGAACATTACATGTTGTGTCCAGATAGCAAAGTCGAGAATCACGATCGACAGAGGAACGACCAGCCACGGGGGGACGGGGAGTACGCTGAGTAAGCCCCATCCGCGTTCGGCAGCGACCCAAGCGCTACCGACGGCTGTAACTGGGAACAGCAGGCGCAGAAGGACGGAGTTAAGTGCGGTAAGGCCGAGATTGGAAAGCCATCGACCGCGTTTAGATACCGTCAACTGCCGACGAGCAGCGATCACTTCCCAGCAAGCCATTAGACTGAGGATGAAAATAAAGCATCCGAGTTGCCACTCGATCTCTCGGTCAAGGATCCAAGCTTCCATGTGCGATGAGTATTATGACCGCGACAGGGTTAAACGAACAGGTTGTCTCGCAAACGCATGGATTGGTTTAGGCGAATAGCTGAGACGGACCCTCCATCTGCAACAAAGGACGGAATCCTGTCAGGTTGCAGAAAACTTGCCAAAGCCAAGGTTCAAGTCTCCGGTGTGCTAGCCTCCACCCGATGGTCACGGACGCTGTTCACAGTAGGGAATCTGAGGTCGCATTAAGTAAGGCCGATTACCTCGGCTTCTTAATACCCTCTGCCGTCGGTGCTGGACTGATGCTCGTACCGTTTAGGTTCGGGGACACGTTCAACATCGGCCTCGGCATCATCGCCGATTTACTACGCGCACGCGTCGGTAGCATCCTGCCCGGACTTGCCACTCTAGTGATCGTGTTATCCGCTGTTGGGACTATTGCCATGGTGGTTATTCGGCGCCGACTAGATACTGAAACGTTGGCCAATCCTATTTTGGGTATGTTCCAAGTGGGGCCAACGGTGCTAGTCGTGCGGGTCGTAGGGGCTGTTATTGCGAGCATGGTTCTCTTTCAGTGGGGACCGGTGTGGCTCATCTCAGATACCACTGGCAGGGTCATTCTGAACGATTTAATTCCGGTGATCATGGTGATCTTTGTGGTGGCGCCGTTGTTACTGCCACTTGTGACTGACTTCGGGCTGATGGAGCTTTTCGGTACCCTCTGTCAAAGAATATTTCGGCCACTCTTTACCATGCCGGGGCGATCCTCGATCGACGCAATTGCTTCGTGGATGGGCTCGGCGCCTGTCGGCGTTCTGATCACGGCGCAGCAATACGAGCTTGGGTTTTATACTGAGCGAGAAGCCGCCACAATCGCGACGACATTCTCGGTGGTGTCAGTAGCATTTGCGTTTGTCATCATCGACTTTGTTGGGCTCAGTGAATTCTTCGTACCTTATTATGGCGCCATCGTGCTGTCTGGCACGGTCGCGGCGATCGTTATGCCGCGTATTCCTCCACTGTCACGAAAACGCGACGTCTATTACGCACAAGCAGGCAAACAGATTACGGAAGCTCTGCCCCCGGGGCGCAATCTCTGGTCGTGGGGATTCGAGTTGGCGGCGCGACGGGCGCGACGAGCCCCCACGGTGTTGGCATTATTGCGGCGAGCAACGTTCAACATTTATGACATCTGGTTCGCGTTGTTGCCGCTAATCATGAGTATCGGTGTGACGGCTCTCGTGCTGAGCGAGTACACCTCGATTTTCAACTGGCTCGCGGTACCACTGGTGCCGTTTCTCACGATTCTCGGTATTCCTGAAGCGTCTGCCGCAGCGCCGGCATTGTTGGTTGGATTCGCTGACCAATTCCTGCCGGTGGTTCTTGGACAGGAGATCGAAAGCGAACACACCCGTTTCGTTATTGCCGGGGCTGCGGTGACGCAGCTCGTCTATATGTCGGAGTTAGGCGCGTTGATCCTGAAGTCGAAGATTCCGGTGAACGTGGGCGAGTTGTTTACGATTTTTCTGTTGCGAACAGTCATTACCGTACCGGTGATTGCCGGCATCGCAGCACTGATTTTCTGATGCCGGCGGAACGGTAAGCCCGTAGGTCGTACCGGGACAACCTTTCAGTGACTACGGAACAACCGAGATCCTCAGCTCTTCCTTAAGGCGTCCCAATTCATTAAGCAACGCAGTCTGGGTCTCTGCGTAGGAAGGGACATCATAGACACTCCGCAATTCGTTTGGATCGATTGCAAGGTCAAATAGTTCCCACTCGTTGGTTTCATAGTAATGGATGAGCTTATGCCGCTCGGTTCGAACGCCCTCGTGCGGTGCGACATTGTGGATGCCTTTCTCGTAGTAGTGGTAGTAGAAGCTCGTCCGCCAGTCTTCTGGTATCTCGTCCTGCAGAAGGGGCAATAAACTGCGCCCCTGCATGTCGGAAGGTATCTCAACACCAGCAGCGTGAAGGAGTGTTTCGGGTAAATCGAGATTCGAGACCATGTTGGTGTTGACAGTGCCAGCTTCGATAATTCCGGGCCAGCGCATGATGAGCGGCGTCTTCAGTGATTCCTCATACATCCACCGTTTATCAAACCAGCCATGCTCACCGAGATAGAACCCTTGGTCCGAGGCATAGACAACGATTGTATTTTCAGCCAAACCGGTTTCGTCGAGGTAGCGCAGGAGGCGACCCACATTGTCGTCAACCGATGCGATCGTTCGCAGGTAGTCCTTGATGTACCGCTGGTACTTCCAACGCACCAAATCGCGCCCTTCTAACCCAGCCTCAAGAAACTCGGCGTTCTTTGGTTCGTAGACTGCATCCCAAATGCGTTGTTGTTGTTCGTCGAGGCGGCCGTACCCTGCGAGCCACAGCCGTAGGTCCGGGTCATCCTCAGGCGTGTCACGCGGTGGCTTCAACTTCAAGTCATGCCCATCGATCATGTGTCGCCCGATCTCCATCTCCTGTAACCGGGCCGGACTCGCACGGTTCGAATAATCATCAAACAATGTGTCCGGTTCGGGAATCGTCATCCCATCGTAAAGCGTGAGACGCTCTGGTCCAGGCATCCAGCCCCGGTGTGGAGCTTTGTGCTGCGACATCACCATGAATGGTCGATTGGGATCACGCTCGTGCTCAATCCAGTCAAGTGTTAAGTCAGTGATGATGTCAGTGACGTACCCGGAATGCTGTTTTTCACCACCTGGCACGCGGAAATCAGGGTTGTAGTAGGACCCTTGACCTGGCAACACCTCCCAATAGTCAAAGCCAGTCGGCTCACTCTTGAGGTGCCACTTACCAACGATTGCTGTTTGGTAGCCGGCTTGCTGAAGTAGTTTAGGGAATGTTTGCTGCGACCCATCGAACACTTGACCGTTATCGAAAACACCGTTCAAATGACTGTATTTACCGGTTTGGATCACGGCTCGGCTCGGGGCACAGATTGAGTTGGTGACCATTGCATGTTCGAATCTCATACCCTCGCGCGCGATTCGGTCGATGTTCGGAGTGTGGTTGATCCGAGAGCCGTAGGCACTGATCGCCTGATAGGCGTGGTCATCGCTGAAGATGAAAAGAATGTTGGGTCGGTCAGATTGTGCCCAAGCCGGGCTAACAATGCCCAGTAGGACTGCCGCAACCGTGGTTTGCATCCACGCACTTTTCATTGCCCGTCCTCTTCCAACTATTCAGCGTTGGTGCTCTTGGTGATCCGGTAGAGACGAGAGGCGGTGCGAATGACTAAACTGCCTCGAGCGATTGCTGGCGTTGCCAGACACATCTCGCCCAACGAGTTCTTGCCGAGTAATTCGTATTTAGGTCCGGCACGAAACACGAACGTGTCACCTTCTTCGCTTAGGGCAAAAATCTTGCCGTTGTATGCCCATGGCGACGACGTAAACGCCGCTCCAACCTCAACCCGTACCTTGCCGTAGACCTCACGCCCGGTCTGTGCATCGTGCGCCGTGAAGAATCCCCGGTCGAACAGCGTGTAGTAGTAACCATCGTAGACGATTGGAGAGGGGTTGTAGGATGCCGCCTGTAGCTGAGCCCAAGCGATGAAGGTGTTGTTCCGCTCACCCGGCCGTAAGCTGATGTCGCCCATTGCACCAGGTCTGATCGCATAGGCGGGTCGAAGAGGGTCGCCTACGTAGCCCGAACTGATGTAAAGGAGGTCGCCGGTCGCAAGCGGCGTCGGAATGGTAATCGTTGACATTCCGGTCAGTTCCCAGAGAAGCGTCCCGTTTTCAGCATACGACCGCACTTTATCGGAGCCGGTTGTCACGATTTCGGTACGCTTAGAATTACTCCACACGTAGGGTGTTGACCAGTTTGTGCCTTCCTGACGTTCAATCTGCCAAATTAACTCACCAGTTCGTTTGTCGAGCGCCAGGAGGAACGACTGGTCATCGTTATCGTTGACTATGTAGAGCCGGTCATTATGGAGGACAGGTGACGCTGCTGTGCCCCAGCCATTCCGAGTCCGGAACGGCTCCCATTGTTGCGACCACAGGGGTGTCCCTTCCATGTCGAAAGCAAAAATACCGATCTGACCGAAGTAAGCGTAAACGCGCTCACCATCGGTCACTGGAGTCTCAGAAGCGTAGCTGTTCTTGAGGTGGCGTGGTGCTCCAGGTACAGACGCGTACACTTCGCGTTCCCAGCGGATGTTGCCAGTGTTCCAGTCGACGGCATACAACATCCACTGGTGTAGGTCGCGTGGCGTACCGCGCTCGCCACCCAAATAGAGTCCAGGTCGAGCTGGTTCCCCTTCGGCTGTCCGGACGACCGAGGTCATGAAAATTGAATCATTCCAGACGACTGGTGAGCTCCAACCAGTGCCGGGCACCGCCGTTGTCCACACGACGTTGTCGGTCGCACTCCAGGTGTCCGGTAGCCGAGGGTCGTCGGCGACCCCAAGGGCACCTGGGCCACGAAACTGGGGCCACTCTTGCGCCAAGACTGGCGTGGAGAACAACGTAATCAAAGCTGCCACTACTAGGTTTTGCATCGCTTATTACTATAGCGGTATCTGGTGCGAAGTCCCGACTGATTGTGGCTTATGCTTAGCAGGCGTTTGCAGCTATGATCGGGTCCATTATGAGACTCAGTGGGGAGGTTTCGATGCCTGTGAATCGAAGAAAGCTTGAGTGCGAGGATGAGGTTGGTGGGCAGGTAAGCCGTCGCGATTTTATCGGTGCGACGATGGCCGCCGGGGTGGCAGGTGCCTGCGGGGTTCCGTCAACTGAGACGGATACTGGCGGTGCTGCCGTGCCAGACATTGAGACGTTAACTGCGGCCATCGAAGAAAAGGTTGAGCGCGACAATATCTATATGCGATTACTTGGCGTCAAGGCGCACCTGCCGGGTCATGGCCACGCAACTGCACTCGGCGGTTCGCGTATGCCGACCGAGGTGATCGAGGCGATGCAGGAGGCCAACGACTACTTTGTCATGATGGACGAGCTGACGGTCGCCGCGGGTGAACGTGCCGCTGAGGTGGTTCGGGCTGAAGCAGCGTTGATCACGTCGGGGGCGTCGGGTGGACTACTGCTGGGTGCGGCCGCCTGTCTCACTGGGAATGACGAGGAAAAAATGCGTGCGCTCCCGAATCCTACTTGGATGAAGCGTGAGTGCATCATTCAAAAAGCGCACCGTTATCCGTATGACTTCGCCCTTCAGGCTGCCGGTGTGACCATTGTTGAAGTTGAAGGGCGTGAGCAACTTCTGAATGCCATCAGCGAGAGAACAGCCCTTATTTTTGGCCTACCACGGCACGTTGCTCTAAGCGGTACGATGGCCACCGAAGTCCTGCAGCCCCCAGAGTTGATTGAAATTGCCAAACAAGCTGACGTATCAGTAATGATCGACGGGGCGTCACGACTACCACCGACCGGCAACCTAACAATCTTCAACGAACTCGGTGCTGATTTAGTTGTGGTCTCAGGTGGTAAAGGGCTGCGCGGGCCTCAGTCTACCGGCATCCTGTCGGGTCGCGCGGACCTTATCGAGGCGGCGCGGATGCAGGCTGCGCCCAACGATCTCATCGGTCGCGGTATGAAAGTTGGCAAGGAGGAGATCATCGGTCTTGTTGTCGCGCTCAATCGGTACGCACAGTTCGACCACGCGGCAGAGCGTGCGGTGTGGAAACAAAAAGTCGAATACTTGGCGGCAGAACTGCAGGGAATCGACAGCTTTACTGCTGAGGTCGTGGATGACAACGAGGGGGCGCCCTACGTGGAGATCGAATGGGACCAAGGTGTTATACCAATGACCCACCGAGAGGTGCGCGACCATTTACGCCGTCGGCCCGACCAGCGCGTTGCGTTGTCGAGTCTCTATGGAAGTCGTCGTATTCAAACTCGCTGTATGCGCGACGGTGAAGAAGTGCTCGTCGCGCGCCGCCTGCGGGAATTTTTTACAGAGGGATACAAAGCTGTGGCCGAGGGAGAGGCACCAGTCGCCAGTCTCTAATTTGGATTTTAGGATCAGAGAACTGCTACTAACAACCGTGTGCCGTCATCTTTTCTTGGCGCTCACTATTTCCGTTACCAGTGCCTGCGACCGGACCAACGACGAGTAGCGAGAGTATTTTGGACGTGGTAGCAGTCAATTGCGCTGCCTGAGTGATAGGGTAGGGGTCTTCTTACGGTAGAGGGGGTACAAGATGTGGAGTAGACGAGCCTTTCTTCGTAGCACCGGCTTGGTCGGTGCGGCGACGGTTGCATCCGAAGTTCACGGTGTCGGCGCAATCGCTGAAGCGGCCCAGTCGGTCGCCGACCGAACACCCGAAGAGGTTGCCCAGAATGAGTTCTTTTGGCGTGAGATCCAGTTTGGATTTACGCTCGACCGAACACTAACCAATTTGAATAACGGGAACAGTTGCCCGACGCCTCGGGTGGTGCACGAAGCACTCAAACGTTATCTCGATTTTTCAAATCAACTCCCGGTACATTATCGTAGCCAACTCTCACAGAACATTGAGACGGTCAGGCGACGACTGGCCGACGAGTTCGGATGCGATCCTGAGGAACTAGCTATCACGCGGAATTCGAGTGAGGCGTTGCAAATCGCGCAAAATGGCATCGACCTCCAGCCCGGTGACGAAGTCATCACGACCGACCAGGACTACGGTCGAATGCGAACAACTTGGGATCAGCGGGTGCGACGTGATGGGATCACGCTCACGCAGATTCCCTTTCCAGTGCCAACCACTCAGGACGATCTCTATGAGCGCTTCGAGCAGGCGATCACACCACGTACGAAGATCCTGCACTTTTGTCACATCACTAATTTGACGGGACAACTCTTTCCGGTGCAGCGACTTAGCCGCTTGGCACGGGAACGCGGGATTATCTCGATTTGCGATGGTGCTCACTCTGTCGCACATTTTCCATTCAAGTTACGCGACCTCGAGTGTGACTACTACGGGACGAGTCTTCATAAGTGGCTGCTGGCACCGCACGGCACCGGTTTTCTATACGTTCGTCGAGAGAAAATCGAGAACACTTGGCCGCTGCAGGCGGCACCCAGGCGCCGTGACAGCGACATCCGGAAGTTTGAGGAAATTGGAACGCACCCAGCGGCGGCTAAAGCAGCGATTGCTGAAGCCTTGGCATTCCATCAAGCAATCGGCGCTGAACGAAAGGCGGCGCGGTTACGCTATCTGACGATGCGCTGGGCTGACCGGCTTAAGAATCATCCTCAGATTACGATTAATTCTTCACTTGAACCGGGTCAAGTATGGGGCCTCGCCAATGTGCAGATTAAGGGCGTGGACACGAGGGAGATCAACGCCTACATGTGGGATCGCTTCCGGATCGTTCTTGTGCCGATCATCCGTGATGACTATGAAGGCTTGCGCGTGACGCCGAATGTTTACACACGCATCCAAGAGATCGACACATTTGCTGACGCGATGCTGGAGATTGCAGATAACGGGCAGATTCCAACCATGTAATAGCGAACACGGTTAGAGACTACATCCTAAGCAATTTAGTGAATTTGACGACAAAACCGCGGTTCGCCATTACTGGGAAGCCGCGGTGGTCCGTCTCGCGGCCTTCACTGTAAACGACGAACAGGTCGCTACCCGGTTGGTATTCCCAACGCAGCCGGATGTTTGTACTAATCGAATCGCTGTTGGAATTGTACTGAACTAGCGTCGCGACCAGTAGCCGCGTGGTCAATGTGTAGTTGACGCGAGTGCTGGCGAGTCTCGTGCTAAACGATCCCTGCGGCAGGTCGATCCAGTTAACCTGAACACGCGGCTCAAACGACAACTGCGGTGATATCTCAACCCGGCCGTTCACATTAACGATGGTGCGTTCGCCGCTAAAGAATCCGCCTCGGGAAACATAAAGACTACCCGGGACCCGTCGGTTGGCGCCCAGCCGATAGTTCACCCGGAGGTTACGAAAGTCGTATCCGCCAATCGGTAGTGTGACACCGTCACTTATCGTGAACTCTTCGAACAAAGCTTCGTGTTTGTCTGACGCATCAATACTGAACCTGTCAGTATTCTCAAACTCGACCTCAAATCGTGCACCTAGGTCACGGGACTCGAGGGTACCAGTCGACTCGTTCGCAATGTAGTCAACATCTCCGCGGAACTGGAATCGACGGATCGCGCGGACTGACGTCGGCCTCGGTGTGAACTGTACCGACGCGCGATTCTGCCGGAAGTCGTCTCGACGAACAAAACCAATTTCTGGGTTGAAGTTATCGCCGACAAGTAAGTGCGCATAGCTGAAGCCGTAGCGGTCACCCTCATTTCGGATGCTGCCAGCATAACTCGTGTCTTGTCCAGCGAGCCCAGGCGTTTTCGTTTGAGCGTAGTAGCCACCGAGGTTTAAGTCCTCGAAGAACGAAAAATTGGCATCAACACCGTAGGACTGGCTGCTACCCTCACCTTTGAGTGATACCGAACGGTTGGTACCCATAAATCCGATGGAACTCCGGCGGAAGATGTCACGGCGGATACGCACCACCGAAAAGTTAGTCGCTTGGGCGCTAAGACTGGTGTCTTCCCCGGTTTGGACGTTCAGTAGCCCCAAGGTGAACGCGCCGGAACGACCGGTTACCCGGCTTCCCGCACGGATCGGCACCTCGTTTCTGCCGCTGATACCGATCTGGCGACTGAAGAAAAGGATGGGCGAATCGCCACCGCCTGCCGAAGGCCATCGCCGGCCGGTCGAAGCGCCGCCAAATGAAAAAATTCCCTGACCCTCAAGGAAGAATTCTCGCTTTTCTGGGAAGAACAGACTGAATCGTGTCAAGTTGACCTGTTCGTCGTCGTCCTCCACCTGGGCAAAGTCAGTGTTCACAGTGAAGTCGGCGGTCAGGCCCTGTGTCAGTCCGTACTTTCCGTCAAAACCAATATCGCGGGAGAAATCGTTGATCACCGTGTCGCTGGCGTTGCGGACGCCGGTGGTGCCGGAAATTGCGTAAGGCTTGAATTCGAGATTGCGCGAACCGCTTGGCACCTGGAGTCCAACCAACGTAGCGGCCAGGGACAGACGGAATTGCGCCATGTACTGAAGAGAACGTGGCATCGCCGTAATAAACGAGTCTTCATTCTTCCACTGCACACCGCGCCGGACATTAATCCCCCATACCTGATTACGACCCGGGCCGTAGCGGAGTGATTTAAACGGGATTATGATTTCTACGGTCCACCCCTGGTCGAACCGCGTGGTCCGAACGTCCCAGACGGTGTTCCAGTCACCGTTGAGCTGACGCTCGTCGCTAATGAGGCCATCGCGCAGCGCGCCCAGTGGATTGGTTTGAAAAAAGTAGCCGTTCCGGCGGTCGTAGAATGTGTCGAGTGTGAGCGTGAAGTTGTCATTTTGGCTGATTTTGTTACCGTCGCGGCGCATGTCGTTGGCGATGATTTGATCGGGCTGGCTGTCCCAATTGCGTCCGGACACATAAAGGTTACGGTCGTCAAAGAAAATCCACGCCTCGGTCTTCTCGGTCGCAGGGACATTGTCTTGGGGTTCCTGCATGATGAAGTCTGAGATCGCTTCGACTCGCGAGTAGATTGGCTCGTCGAGGCGACCGTCGATCACAAGCTCCTCACCCACACGAATGGCTCGAATAGTAACTCGCCCGTTTTCGTCCCGACTGATCACGTTCGGCGGTGTTGGCGGAGCGGGTCCGTCGAACGTTACTGGTAACTCCCCAGTGAACGTACCGTTTTCGAAGACACCTTGGGTGTCGTCTACTTGTTGCGGAGAAAGTTCCGCCTGGTTTTCTTGAGCTGGTTGCTCGGCTGCTGCCGGGGTGCTCATTAGACATAGAACGACAAAGAGCGCCAATCCGGCCAGCCAGCGTGAACGGGTTGTGATAGGAGTCAAGTAACGCCTCATGAATCTCAACAATTGTATCGTGTTCTTCGAGTCAAACGTGTAGGGATAGTATCCATGGACACATCATTACTGCTCGCTCGAGGTGTTGGCGGTTAGAAATCAGGGTTCAATATCCCGCAGTGGGTAAATTCCGGTATGCTGTTGGTCCAACATAGATACTTCCGAAAGGACGCGCCATGTTTCGCCTGCAGGGCATAAGTGCCAGTCGCGTTGCGCTCATTGTGTCGGTGTTTTGGATAGGGTCGAGTGCCAACCTGACGGCTCAAGGTGGCGACAACCCGCACACGTCACTTGAAGATGTTGAGACTGGTCAGCGACTGTTTCAGATACATTGCAGCCGATGCCACGGTATTGATGCGGAGGGTGACGATGGACCAAGCCTTCGCCGAGGTAGGTTCCGAAGGGCTCAGAGTGACGCTGGCCTATTTCGGGTAATTTCTGATGGAATTGCTGACACGGGAATGCCGCCGATCTTCCGGCGTCGGACCGACGAATCAGTGTGGCAGGTTGTTGCATACCTCCGTTCGATCAATCAACGGCCAGAGGACATTTCGCTCCCAGGCGATGTTGAGGCTGGCCGGAGTCTGTATACAGGTGCAGGGAGGTGTGCCACGTGTCACATGATCTCTGGGGTGGGTAGCCTGTTAGGTCCTGACCTGACCTTCGTAGGTGAACGACGTTCACCGGATGAGCTACGGGCTGACCTCCTTGAACCTGATCATGAGGTTGCACCGCGTTGGTGGTCGGTGCGCGTAACCTATATAGACGGTCGCACGATTGAGGGCATCCGGATGAACGAGGACACCTATTCTTACCGGCTCATCGACGCTGACGAGAACTTATGGTCAATTGCGAAGAGGGACCTTCGTGAGAGCCAGCGTATCGAGACCTCAACGATGCCGAGTTACGACGACGAGCTCACGGTGTCGGAAGTCGATAATTTAGTCGCTTATCTATTTTCGCTACGAACTAGGGAGAGTGCGCCATGAGACGTCATGTGCCCATCGCGCTGTTTGTGTTCATGCTGATTGTTGTTGCTGGACGCGCATACGAGGCGCAGCAAGCAGATAGGTCCAATGGTCCGACCCCCGCGTTCACGCCGGTGAGCTATGAGCGTTTACTGCACTCGGACGACGAACCAGAAAACTGGCTGATGTATTCTGGCCAGTATAGTAGCCAGCGATTTAGTTACCTCGATCAGGTTACGGTGGCGAACACCAATCGCCTTCGCGTTAAGTGGGTTTATCAGCTACGAGACCTTGATCGTGCGGAAACGACACCACTGGTGGTTGACGGCATTATGTATGTCACAGAATCGCCGAGTACAGTGATCGCGCTCGACGCACGGACTGGCCGCGTCTTTTGGCGATACGAACACGAGTTACCGGAGGATTTAAATTACTGCTGTGGTAGGAACAACCGTGGTGTTGCGGTCATTGGCACCAGGCTGTTTATGAGCACGCTCGACGCGCACCTCGTTTCACTCGATGCGCGGACTGGCAACGTGCTCTGGGATACACAGGTTGCCGACGCGGCTATGGGTTATAGCAAGACCGCTGCACCATTGGTTGTCAAAGATAAGGTAATTACTGGGATAGCAGGCGGGGAGTTCGGTATCCGTGGCTTTCTTGATGCCTATGACCTTGAAACAGGTGAGCGCCTCTGGCGTTTCTACACAATTCCTGGAGAAGGCGAGCCTGGTAACGAGACGTGGGCTGACGATTCTTGGAAAACCGGAGGGTCTCCAACTTGGATGACTGGCTCCTATGACCCCGAGCTCGACCTCGTCTACTGGGGCACCGGCAACCCTGGGCCAGACTGGAACGGCGATGTTCGCCTCGGAGACAACCTATATTCGGATTCGGTGCTTGCGCTCGATCCTGATACGGGCGAACTCGCATGGTACTTCCAGTTCACACCCCACGACGTGCACGATTGGGACGCAACACAAATTCCGGTACTGGCTGATGTCGAGTTTGATGGTCGGATGCGCAAGCTAATGCTCTGGCCGAACCGGAACGCCTTCTTCTACGTACTGGATCGGCAGACAGGCGAATTTCTTCGTGCCACGCCATTCGGTAGGCAGACATGGGCTGAGCGGATTGGTGAAGACGGCCGTCCGATTCGCATTCCGAACACGTTTCCGACCGCTGAAGGCACACTTGTGTCACCGCCGATTGAAGGCGCGGCCAACTGGTGGTCACCGAGTTTCAGCCCACGGACAGAGTTGCTATACGTGATGGCATATGACAGCGAACAGATCTATTTCATCCGCGAGGACGAATATGTACCCGGTGAACGGTTTACGGGTGGCGGTGGGCGGCGTTTGCTTCCACGAGAAAGTTATTACAGTGCAGTGCGTGCCATCGTGCCTCAGACTGGAGAGATTCAGTGGGAGTACCCCGTGCAACCCCGGTCGTCTTCGGGCATACTCACGACCGCTGGTGACCTTCTCTTCGGTGGGACGGTCGATGGGTACTTCTTTGCGCTCGATGCACGCAACGGTGATGAGCTTTGGGTAATGAATGTTGGTGGAATGATCCACGCTGGGCCGATGACTTATTCAACTAATGGCGAGCAACACGTCACCGTCGCGGCTGGCAACACAATCTTTACATTCGGCTTGGAAGAGTAAAGAATCGGTGCCGCTTCCCTAAAGAGGCCTCCGCCTAGTCCGTTCGAGGCGGCGACCAGTGATTTTGGCTCACGGCTGTAATTTCTTTCCGACTGTTATGTGTGAGGAGAATCTGATGCTCTGTGCTTCTGTCCGTACGGTTCGAAGACTCAGCTTGCTGTGTGTCTTAAGCTTAACCGTTGCTACGCCAAATGTTTTAGCTCAGGACCAGCGAAATGCTACTGGTGAGTACGGTGTGGTTGTGTCGCGCTCGGTCGAGGCAAGCAACGTCGGTGCGGCGATCCTCGAACAGGGGGGTAACGCGGTTGATGCAGCCATTGCGACAGGTTTTGCCCTAGCCGTGACATATCCCTCGGCCGGCAACATTGGCGGCGGCGGTTTTATGTTGGTCCATCCCAGTGATGGACGCGACCCTGCTTTTGTTGACTACCGTGAGAAGGCGCCGCTTGCCTCCACAGAGGACATGTACATTGATGGAGGTTCTCGGAAGAACCACAGGTGGGTTGGCGTGCCCGGCACCGTCGCTGGTTTTGTCCTAGCGCACGAACAATTTGGTAGCCTGCCGTGGGAGGATTTAGTGATGCCTTCAGTGCGGCTTGCCGAAGATGGCTTTGTGTTGAAGAGCCTAGCCCAGGGTCTCAACCGAGCCGTAGAGCGATCCGAGAACGACGAATTCAAGAGGGTCTATGGCAAGGGTGGCGGGACCCAACTTTGGCAGGCCTCTGACCGCTTGGTTCTTTCCGACCTCGGCAGCACTTTGCGCCGCATTGCCAGATGGGGGAACGACGGCTTTTATGTAGGAGAGACAGCGGATCTACTGGTTACTGAGATGGTTCGGGGTGATGGATACATTACTCAGAATGACTTGTCTAGTTACGCTGCCTTCATTCGTGAGCCGATTCGTACTACCTTTCGCGGCAATGAGATTTTTTCCGCGCCACCGCCTAGCTCAGGTGGAATTGCGCTCACCATCATGCTCGGCATACTTGAGAATTTCGATTTGAAGTCGAAGGGCCGTTGGTCACCAGAGACCATGCACTTAATTATTGAATCGATGCGCCGCGCCTACGCCGACCGCGCCCGGTACCTCGGTGACTCTGACTTCGTGGAAATCCCTGTTCACCTAACGACTAAAGGGTATGCTCGCGAGTTGGCCGCATCGATTGACCCTCGCCACGCCACCATGAGTGAGAAACTTGGTCCTAGGCTGACCGAGGTTGAAGAAAGCCAAGAAACTACGCACTACTCGGTGATCGACCGAACAGGCATGGCCGTGTCGAACACCTACACGCTAGAACAAGGCTATGGCTCTGGTGTGGTCGTAACAGGTGCTGGTTTTCTACTCAACAATGAGATGGGCGACTTTAATCGGAATCCCGGGGTGACGAATCGGCAAGGGAGCATCGGCACGTCCGCTAACCTCATCGTGGCCGAAAAGCGCATGCTCAGTTCGATGACCCCGACCATTGCCGTCCGCGACGGTAAGGTGGTAATGGTGACCGGGAGTCCCGGTGGACGGACCATTATCAACACTGTTCTCAATGTTACGTTAAACATCCTTGAGTTTGAGATGAGCCTACGGGATGCCGTGGATGCCCCGCGCCTCAATATGCAATGGTTTCCTGACCGTGTTGGCTTCCAAGGCTTCGACGACCCTGTGTTTTCTGACCTCGTGAAGCAATTGACCGTGATGGGACACCGTGTGACCAGTGGTGGAGGCGGCGACGCCAACTCCATTCTAGTCAAGGACGGATTGTTCATTGGTGCTGCGGACAACCAGAATGGTGGCGCCTCCGCGGCGCGACGATAGTGGAAGAACAAAAGAACCCGTCTTGCTTCTTATGACTTTGGTTTAACGAAAGAGCGAAGGCCGCATCAATTCAGGAGTACACAAAATGTCTGCTCACCTTGCCCTCCGTTCAGGCAACCCGGCACTTAGCGCCAACACCTTTACCGAAATTCCTCGTGTAGTTGGCCAAGAAGTGATGACGATCGGTGGAACCGTCAACAAGACGGCAATGGCATTGGCCATCCTCTTCATTACGGCCACCTACGTTTGGGGACAGGGCACCGCCGGCACACTTCCCATGGGCCTGGTCTGGGGCGGGTTTATCGGCGGCTTTATCGTTGCAATGGTGACCGTCTTTAAGCACGCCTGGGCACCCTACACCACACCACTTTATGCGGCGTTCGAAGGGGCGGCGCTTGGAGGCATCTCGTTTCTCTTCGAGCAGCAATATCCTGGGATTGTTAGCCAGGCGATCTTTCTTACGTTCGGCACACTCGGCGCACTTCTCGTGGCGTATCGTTCAGGAATCATTAAAGCTACCGAGAACTTTAAGCTGGGCGTAGCTGCTGCGACCGGTGGCATCTTCCTGGTGTATCTCCTTAGTTTCATCGTTGGGTTTTTCGGCGTTGAGGTACCCCTGATCCATTCCAGTGGCACCTTCGGTATCCTCTTTAGCCTCTTTGTTGTCGTTATTGCGGCGTTAAATTTGGTGCTCGACTTCGACTTTATTGAGGAAGGTGCCGAGCGTGGTGCGCCAAAGTACATGGAGTGGTACGGCGCTTTCGGTCTTCTTGTCACCCTCATCTGGCTCTATCTAGAAATCCTCCGCCTCTTGGCCAAGCTGCAGAGCAGGAGATAAGTGGCATAGGGGCCACATCGTCAGTTTTATTAGGCGCGATGGTTGATCTTTTATACGTTGGCATTTGTAGGACTCCGCTCGCCGTTTCGAGTATGGTTTGAGGTGTGATCGGCCTCCTCGAACTACTTCTCATCGTCCTCATTATTCTGCTTGTTTTTGGTACTTCCCGCCTGTCGCGTGCCGCCGAAACTACTAAGGCAGCCATTAGGGTTGGTAAGAGGCGGTTCTGGGTCACGAACCCAGTGACGGGCGAGAAGGAATTAACCCTGATGACCGCCGAAAAGGAATTGGCCCTTGGGCAGCGAAACGATGCCGAGGTTCGTCAAAAATGGGGTCTCTACGAAGATTCTCGCCTTCGGCAGTACGTCCAGGAAATTGGTCTCCGCGTGGCGCGTGCGTCGGAGCAGGCCAAGCTGTCTTGGCATTTTAGTATCGTTGACGATTCAGCGGTGAACGCCTTCGCGGCTCCTGGCGGCTACATCTACATCACACGTGGCTTGCTTGCTTACTTAGGGACCGAGGCGGAACTAGCCGGAGTCCTTGCGCACGAGGTTGGCCATGTCAATGCACGCCACATGGCCAAGCGCTACACGCGCGAGCATGGGGCGCAGGCTGGCCTCTGGCTGGTCCGAGTCTTTTGGCCAGCGGCCCGGACTCTCAGTGGCTGGGCAGACAAGGGTCTTGACATGCTCTTTCTTAGATACGGACGCGATGCCGAGTTGGAAGCCGACCGCCTCGCCTTGGGCTATATGGCCAAGTGTGGTTGGGATCCAGCGGGTTTACCGGATGCCCTCACTACTCTCGGCCGCCTTGGAGATGCCCACGGCGAAAACAATATTCCCTGGCTTTCGACGCACCCGTCGTCGCCCGACCGGGTGGCTGCACTCGAAAACTTGATTACTCGCCTGAAGACACAGCAGACCGATACGGGCCGTGACTCGTATCGTCACTATATTGAGGGACTTTCCTTTGGTGCCGGGCCTTCATCTCGGATTGGTTTTTATGTCGTGCGTGACGGTGATAGCTGGGAGGCAATTACTAAAGATGTCGGACACGGAAAGGCTGACCCCAGAATACTCGCCATCTTGAACGGCTACCCCACGGCCAAACAGCCAAGAGCGGGAGAGGAAATTAAAGTGGTGTTGACCACATCGACCATGGTCCAGTGATGGAATCTTGATACAAGAAAACGGTCTGACGCGCAGTGCTACCGCCCGTATTCCCAGGTCACGGGTTTAGGCGTGTGACCTTCCAGCCGCTACCTTCGCGTTCGTATAACAAACGATCATGTAGCCGGTTTGCCCGACCTTGCCAGAACTCGATCCGTGTCGGCCTGACGATATATCCACCCCAGAAGGGTGGCAACGGAACGTCTTGACCTTTAAATTTCTGGTCGAATTCCGTCGTTCTACGAACGAGCTGGTCATAGCTTTCGAGTGAGGCACTCTGCGTGGATGCCCAGGCACCGATCTGACTTCCGCGTGCGCGGGTACGGAAATATTCGGTCGATTCCTCCCGTCTAGTACGCTCGACGCTTCCTTCAATCCGTACCTGACGCTGCAGTACGGTCCAGTGACAAATAAGCGCGGCACACGGATTTTCCTCGAGATCGCGGCATTTTCGACTGTCGTAGTTAGTGTAGAAAATGAAACCGTGGGGGTCGAAGCTCTTGAGAAGAACAATACGGGCTGAGGGAGCACCGTCTTTTGAGGCCGTGGCGAGGGTCATCGCCTCGGGTAGGGCAACGCCAGAGGTCTTGGCGTGTTGGAACCACTCACTGAAGAGACGAAAAGGGTCAAGCCCAGCTTCTTTCTCAATAAGACCGTGAGTAAGGCTCTTTATGCCTTGGCCGAGAGACAACACGAGACGAAGTTTGGCGAGTATCGACATAGGTGCAGCAACACGAAACTACCATTCTAGACCAAACTGAGCACAGAGCCCTCGGCCTACCCACGATGGAACGAAACGCTGTGCGACCTGATTGAGCCAGTGAATTTGATGCAGGCGGTGACAAAAAAGCAGCTGACGACCCCAGAGTGGAACCCTAGTGGATGGTCTTGCTAAAGACCAGCATGCAGGGGTCTATTTTTTCAATCCTGAATGCCGTAGCAGCGCTGCTGTGTCGGGCTCACGGCCCCGGAACGCAGTAAAGACCTCCATGGCAGGTTGACTACCTCCGAGGCTCAGTATGGTGTCGCGAAACCTTCGACCAATTCTAGCGATGGCCTGTTCGTCGTCGAGCCCTGCTTCCTCAAATGCGACGAAGGCGTCTGCGCTCAGGACTTCGGCCCATTTGTATGAAAAGTATCCTGCAGAGTAACCACCGGAGAATATGTGCGTGAAGCTGCAGAGGAATCGGTCCTCAAGGAGTGGTGGCAGGAGACTTGTCCTTGCGGCGATTCCTCGCTGTATATCGAACGCATCACGATCGCCGTCGGGTTCGAAGGTGTGATGTAGGGCTAGGTCGGTGAACCCGAAATGGAGTTGGCGCAGCATGAGGCTACCAGCGCGGTAGTTACGCGCTGCGCAAATCTTGTCGTAAAGCGTGTCGGGAAGCGGTTCGCTGGTTTCGTAATGTCCACTGAGGCCAAGCAGTGTCTTTCGGTGGTAGCACCAATTTTCCATGAACTGGCTAGGCAACTCAACGGCGTCGTGTTCGATGTTGTGGATACCCGAAGAGAATCCGTAGTCAATCTGGGTCAACATGTGCTGTAGTCCGTGGCCGAATTCGTGGAATAGTGTCTCGACCTCTCGGAACCGCATCAGCGACGGTTTTCCGTTCACGGGCGGGCTCTGATTGCAGACCAAATACGCAACTGGCAGGCGAGGACCTCCATCAGGGTTACTGAAGAGACGGCTGCGACCTATACATTCATCCATCCAGGCACCACCGCGTTTTTCGCCAGGCCGGCTGTAAGGATCAAGGTAAAACGCTGCAAGCGGTTTTTTGTCTTCGCCGATCACCCGAAAGAAGCGCACGTCGGGGTGCCACACGGGTGTCTCGTCATCTGCTTCTTGAATCTCAACACCGAAGAGCTGTTTGGCCAGTCCAAACATACCGTCGAGAACGCGGGGGAGGGGAAAGTACTGCCGAAGTTCTTCCTCGGAGAAGTCGTAACGCTGCTCTCGCAAGCGTTCGGCCCAGAATGGTAGGTCCCAGTGCGCCAGTGCTTCCGGGCAGGCCGTGGCTTTCGCCAAAAATTCTGGGTGTGCCTTGGCGAACTCGCTGAGGTCGTCAAGGTCCCGGTGGGCGGCATCGAATGAGGCGACCCGTAATTCCTCGAGAAGCTTCTCGACCGCGTTGACACTCGCCGCCATTTTGGTTGCAATGCTCAGTTCGGCGTGGGTCGCGTAGCCGAGGAGGTTCGCGGCCTCACGTCGCAGTTGCAGAATCCTTTTGATGAGTGTCGCGTTGTCAAGGTCACCTTTGGAAGCTCGTGTGATGTAAGCCCGATACAGTTCCTCGCGTAGGTCGCGCCGCCGGCTGTGTTGTATGAACGATTCAAAGCTTGGCTGATCAAGCGTAATTCGCCAAGGCCCGTCAACCGACGTGGCATTCGTTTCTCCAGCGTCCCGCGCCGATTGTGCCGCCAGCTGCAATGCGCTATCTGGCAGGCCAGCAACCTCATCGGCCTCCCGGAGCGTCTTTGAGAACGCCTTGGTTGCGTCGAGCACATTATTCGAGAAACGCGTCGACAGTTTCGCTAACTCGGTTTGGATCTCGTTAAACCGTTCGCGTGCTCTGCCATTAAGCCCTACACCAGTGAGTTTCGCGTCACGGATCAACAGCGTGACGATTCGTTGTTGACTGCGATCGAGTCGGTTCCATTCATCACCGTCACGCAGCGAGCATAAGGTATCGAAAATTGGACGGCTTTGACTGATACGGACCGAAAAGCGAATAAGTTTTGGTTCAACCTCCGCGTACGCAATACGCAGCGCCTCACTATTTGCCACGCCAGTCAGGTGCGAAACCACCCTCCACTGGGCAGACAATTCCTCATCGATCCGTTCGAGTGGCTCGATCAGTTCCGCCCAAGTTGGTTTTGATGCGCGTTCGAGTTCAAGTAGCTGGGTACTGAGTGTCGCTAGGAGCTTCTCTATGGCCGGCTCGACATGTTCAGGCTTAATGAGGTCAAAACGAGGCAACAGGGCCTCATCGAACAGCGGATTCGTCGTTTCGGGCATGCAACCAGAGACTTCGTTACGAAGAGGGTTCTTTCTGCGACAGCCTGCGGAAGTACTCCTCAATTAGATCGCGGAAACCTGAGGGCACCTCGTCTGAGCCGGCGAGGAACAGTGGGTTAGTGTTCTCACCTTCGTTTTCGCGCCGTAACCGGTACTCGAACCGCTTCAGGTTCTCGTTGACGAAAATCTGCAGTCTAGCGATTTCATCGGCGTCGGCGTAAATCCGTTGGTCATCGAACTCTCGCAGGGCTTGAATAACAGCATCGAGATCATCCACGGTAAAGCCCTGCTGCTCGAGAAGCTGTCTGAGTTTTTGGGCATCTATTGCCTGTTCTCGATACTCACGGCTAAACTGTCGGACCTGGTCTGGTCCTACGTCCCAATCGCTCGGCTGGGCGTGGGTCCGGTTGCCACCCTGATTCGGCAAACCGGTGCGGTTACCGCCACCTCTCTGTCCCTGGTCACTTTGCCCACCCTGCTGTAAGTCACCCTGAGATTGACGTTGCTGTTCATCTTGAGCAGGTCCATCTCGCCGTGCTGCTTCGCCGACCCGCTGCTCGAGTGATTGGACACCTCGCATTAGATCACGTGTTGCTTCAAGCGCTTCGGCCCACTGATCTGCTGGATTTTGTCCAATGGCTGCCTCTGCTTCGCTAAGCGCTTGACGGATTTCTTCAATGTCCGCACCAATTTGTTGTTCGAACGCCCTGGAATACTCTGGCGCGCGGCCAAGGATGACCCCTTTCGAATACCGGATTTTCTCCTTCAGCTTGTTCTTTCTGATCGAGTCGGCAGCGGCCTGCAAGCGTTGGGATGCTTCGCGTTCGTCACGCCGAAACTCGGCTGAGGTGTTATCAAGTTGGCGTTCAAGGCTGGCAACCTCAGCCGACATTTGATCTTTACGTCCCATGAGCGGGCCCACCTGTGTACGGCGTACCTGTGCATCTTGGTCGAGTTGACCTACATCGTCGGTAACCTGTCGCTCGGCGTCGGCCAGTGCGTCGACACGGTCGAGCGCAGTTGCGATGTTCCGTTTAAGTCGTCCCGACTGTTCCTGTTCCAGCCGACTCTGTGCTTCACGCAATTGCTCGAGTGCCGCGCTCGCGTCAACCATGCCGTTATCGCCTGGGTCCACCGCTGCACGGCGCATCGCGTCGGCCGCTTTCTGGAGTTGTTGCGCGGCCTGCATTAGGTCGGGGTCGGATTCGTTACGGGCAAGCCGTTCAAGCTGCCGCGCGGCCTCTTCGGTCTCGTCGGCAAGTGCACGTTGACTCGCGCCGCTGCCTGAGGAAGCAGTGCGCTGGCCCCTAGCACGCAAACGCTGTCGCTCAGCCTCTTGTTCTTGCCGTCGCGCCAGTTCCTTTAGTCGCTCGAGTGTTTCATCAAGCTTTGTGTCGGCCAGCTGTTGTTGTGCGCTCTGCAGGGTCTCGTACTGGTTCTGCAACTTATCGAGCTCAAGTTCGAACAAATCAGCGAGATCATCGGCAGCCGACTGGCGGCCTCCGCTCCCACCACCACCACCTTGCGACTCCATAGCAACACGCACTTCCTCGTAGGTTGCTTCGGCCCGCTGCAGCATTCTGAGCGCGTGCTGCTCTGGCTGTAGTGCGTCCTTGGCGTTTTGGGTTTGCAGGGTCTCCTCAGCCCGCTGCATCGACGTCACTGCCTGTGGAAGGATCTCGGAGATTTCAACAAACGCCGGGTCAACATTTACAACACGGCTGTTCAGCCGACCGAGCAGGGTCTGCACCTCCTCGCGTAGCTTGCCCTGTGCTAACGCTAGGAAAACGACGTTCTCCCGGAATTCCTCGTCAGAATATTTGCTGCGATCACGCACGATGTTAAATGTGGCTGAGACGATTTCACGTTGCTGTTGTGAAAGAGCATCTGGCGATGTAGCTCCACCACCACCTCCCCCGCCCATACCGGCCTGCGATTCAGCGGGCAGGAAGTCCTTACCGAACGGTCGAATCTGAATAAAGTAGAGGTCACTTGTCCCAACGTTGGACTTGTCGCTGTTTGCCGAATCGCGTGCCCGTGCGTAGTAGGAAATCAGATCACCAGGCTCGAGACCATATTCCTCGAGAAAAAATGTGTATCCGGCCGAGGTGTCGTATGGCGTATTTTCAGGGTTGTTGAAGAGTTCAAGGACCTTGTCGTCGGAGCCGTTAATCGCATAGACAAGCTCGAGGGCTTGAATGCCGAAATCGTCATTGGCCTTAGCCTCAACAAAAATCTCCTCGATGGACGATGCCGTTATGTCACGCCCTGGTTTCTCGAAACCGACGACGGGTGGTTGGTCATCGAGCACCTCAATTGTGTGCTGTGACGACGCCGTAATCATCACACCGTCGTGGTCCTCGAGATCGATCCGATAAAAGCCGTTCATTTCAACTGTAAAACGCGTCTTGAGCGAACCATCGGATTGGCGGTCCATCGGAAGAATCGTCTCTTCATTGATGACAAACTGGCCACCTAGGGTCTCGGTGGTTGGCACGGCACGGACCCGCACTTCAGTACCACGCAAGACCGCGATGTCGCCCCCATCTTCAATGGTGCGCGGTGGAAGTTCGGTATACGGAGGGAAGTGATACTCGAGTTCAAGGCGCTCGACGAAGGGGATGTCGATGACCTCAATTGTATAGACCTCTGAACGGATACCCGATGACTGGACGAAGTAATCGGTTGCTTCGCCAATGTCAAACAGCATCACTTCGTATTGGGTTTCCTTAAAGCCAGTCACAAGCGGCAATGGTTCGTACGGCACACTCGCGTGTGAGCGCGAGTAGAGCTCGACCTTCTCGGTTTCAAAGCCGACGAGCTCGGCCGTAATCACTTGGTCGGTACCACGAGCGACTGTTACGTTACCAGGCGCCACAACGATCTTGTATGGGCTTGCCGTCTCAATGCTCCGATGCGGAAACGCAACTGCCGAAAGACCATGGCGTAGATAACCCGGGCCGAATAGCAATAGCATTGCCGAAGTTGCAGCCAGCCCGACTAGTGCGCCTGATGTGCGCTGAAGACTGCGTCGCTCGACAGCGCGTCCAGAATCTATCGAGTCACACTTCTCGACGGCTACCTCGATCAACCGGCGGATGAGCGCTGGCGACATGTCAACGCGGCTGGACACATCGGGCTTACCACTTTCCTCAAGCGCGCTTAAGACGCTCGCCTGAAGGGATGGTTCATGTTCCTCGAGGTATAGCGCGACTGACTCGTCCGAGACTCGGCGCGACAGCGGAAGCAGAAGTGACCAGACGAGAAGCAACGTCAGCGTCAGGTAAGTAAGTATCCTGAACGTAATGATTGCTGGGGCACTAAAGCGGAAATACTCAAGGCCGTAGGCCGAAAGTAAAAAGGCTACGATGCCGGCCGTGACCATGACGGCCAGGCCACGCAGCACGATCTTAAGCCGCCAACGTTGACGGACTTGACGGATGACTCGAAAGAGGTCTTCGCGAGGGGATTGCGATTGATGACCGGTTAACAGCATATCCGTGTGCCCAAGTTATCTCACATTTTCGCCTAGCTTCGCAGAACATCCTGCGGCCATTCATCCCGGTCCATCGGCGCAGCTATCCGCGGACGCGCCGCTTTTTAACAGTGCCTACCGCGCCCTTTGCGATAGCTGGTTTGATAGCACAGTTTCGGCAGTCAGGAGAAAAAGTGCCGCCACAAGCAGATACCGCCATAATGCCTGCTGTTCCTCCGCGTCTTCGGGGCTCCGCTCATGCAGTACTAGATTTCCAAGTCTTTCAGTAACCGCCCGCCCAGTAACCGAACTGGCCAGTTCTTGGGGGTCGAGTGTTGCCAGGTCTGATTCGCTACGATCAGCGTTAACGGCAAGGGCGAGCGGCACGTCGACAACGGCACCAGGTGTGTGTATTTCGTAGAATCCCTGGTGAGCCAATTCAAGGAACACGGAGGAATCAGTGCCTGTGATCGGTAGCCGCGCCCCGGTCGGTGCGACCGCGACCGGGTCATCGCGCCCGAATTCGAGCCGATGGCCACGCGCCGCGTACATGCTCGCCACATCGAGCAACTGGGCCGTGGTATGCCATTCGGTTGGTTCGACATACTTGCCAAGGTGCTTTGCCAACTGATGAACGAAGGGCAGATAGACCGGTTTGAGAGCCAAGTCGTTCCAGTAACTATCGAGTGTGGACGCCCATACCAGTACGTGACCCTGCCCGATACGGCGCTCGGCAAGCGCTACCGAGCCATCGGCAAAGCGCGCCAGTACAGACTCGGGATTAGTGACGGTGAATGGTCTCTGCTGAAAGAATTGTGCTGATGAAAGGTCTCCACTGCGGGGGGCGTTGAAGATGTCAAACACTGGGTGGCTGTAGTCAACGTAGCCTAGGACGTTGCTCCGACTGCTGAGGCGAGCGGTGGGCGTACCGAACGAGCCAGGCAATACATCGGATGCCTCGGGCGTCCAGCGTACGCTTTCACCGAGGACAGCCAACAGTCCGCCGCCTGTACCAACAAAGTTGACCAGCGCATTCCCCGTGGGGCCGTCGAACGGCGCAGTGTCATTTAGAATAACGACTGACCGCCCTTCCAGCACATCTGTATTGAGATCGCGAACTGTTATTGTCTCAGTGACGAATGTCGGCGTATTGCCTACGGCAAGGGCGTTCTCGAGGTACAGGCTTGAGTCTAGAGTAGCTGCATCAGGTTTAACGATCAGGACTGAGACCAGCTGGCCGGACGAGACCGTGAAGTGGAACATGTTGTCCTGTAGTAGTGCGTCATCACTGATCCGCACAGTCCCGCGAAGTTGGTCTTCACTCACGATGAACGGATCAAAGCTGACCGTAGCCGTGCCGCTGGCTTCTATATCAATCAATTGCGTTGCAACTTCGTGTCCGTCGAGCTCGAGGGCGACCAAGAGATTAGTAACATTCAGGTCGCTTTGGTTCACCAGTCTAGCCATAGCGGTGACCTGTTCAGCGGCCGAGAACGGCTCACGCTCGAAGGCTACCGACGTTATCGTCACATTCGATGCATCAGTTCCGTCGATGGGTATCGGTCGAAGGCGGATCCCTTCTTCGAACGAAACAGCCTCGTCTCCGGTCCAGCCGTTTTTTTGGAAATCAGAAATGAGGACCACTTCGCGTTCCGTGAATTCAGATTGCTCGAGGATGCTCTTGGCCAGTTGCAGTGCAGGGCCAAAGCGCGTGATGTTTGCACCGACCTCAGCGCGTGCGATCGCCGCGTACACGCTGGCATGATTGACTGACGAACGGGCACCGATTTCGGCGTTCTGTTCGAAAAGCACTAGCGTAGCCAAGTCGTTAGGTCCCAGGGTGTTGATTTCCTCTTGAGCAGCAGCCTGAGCCTGTTGCCAGCGGTCGCTGTAGCCCATGCTGTACGAACGATCAAGCAGGACGACAATTTCTCTGCCCCCGTTCAGTGTGCCGGCTAGGCTGGTTGTATCGGTGAAGAACGGCCGTGCGAAAGCCAAAATCAACAAAATAACTGCGGCACAGCGGAGTAAGAATAGCGGCCAATTACGGATCTTCTGCCGGCGCATCGACCGATATGGCACACGCTCAAGGAACATAAGTGATGGGAACGAAATAACCTGGCCACGTTCGCGGTGGGTGAGATGAATCAGCACTGGGACCGCAAGTGCGGCGAGACCGAGGAGCAATAACGGTGCTAGAAATGCCATTAGCGGACTCTCGCCATCCGTTCACGCGCCGACAGAAATGCAAACAGCGCGTAGTCAATTGGCGTTGAGGTGTTGAACACCGCATAGTCGATTTGTTGTTCGGTGAAGGACTTTGCAAGTGCCAACGTATGTTCTTCAATGAGTTTCTTATACTGTTCGCGGAGGTTCTCGGGCACGATCGGAATCCGCTCACCGCTCTCCATGTCTTCAAAACTGGAAGCGGTATCGTACGGAAACTCGAGTTCAGCCGGGTCGAGAACGTGGAAGACCATCACGTCGTGCCCCTGAGCACGAAATTGTTTTACTGCGCTGAGGATGATATCTGGTTCTTCGTAGAAGTCAGAGATCAAAGCGAGGATTCCACGCCGCTTAAAAAACTCTGTCATCCGAAACAGCGGATCTCCAAACAGGCCAGGTCGGCCAGCGATCGCACGATCAATCGTGTGGAATACAACATCAAGATGCTTCGCCGATGGAGGCACTCGCTCGATGATTTCGCTGTCGAATGTGACAATGCCCACACGATCCCGTTGCTGGTTTGCCAGATAGGTGAGCGATGCAGCTAAAAACTTCGCGTAGTCAAGTTTCGAGAGTCCTCCACTTGAGAACCCCATTGACTTCGAGACATCTAGAATTACCGAGAAGTTGGCATTCGAGTCGGCTTCAAATTCCTTTACGTAATAGCGGTCGGTCCGAGCGTAAAGTCGCCAGTCAATACGACGAATGTCGTCGCCAGGCATGTAGCCGCGGTGTTCAGCGAAATCAACTGACACACCTAGGGAAGACGCCTTGTGGATGCCGTTAATGAAGCCGTCTACGAGTATGCGGGCCAGAAGTTCAAGATTACCTATTCGGGCCAACACCTTCGGGTCGACGAATGACGCCCCTGGAATGAGGGTGTGTCTCTGGGTCGCCATGATTCCTACATCCCCGAAGTCGGCACGGTCACCGTATCTAAAAGCTGATCAATGATTTGATCAGTTGTGACACCCTCTGACATTGCGTGGAAATTGGTTAAGACCCTGTGCCGGAGTACGGGATGCGCCAATGCCCGGATGTCATCGAAATTTACGTGATAACGGCCCTCATTAAGCGCCCGCGCCTTTCCTCCCAGCACGAGGTACTGAGCGGCACGAACGCTAGCACCGAACGCAATCCATTTCTTCACGAAGTCGGGTCCATCCTTATCGGCACGGCTCGCGCGGACTAGATTGAGGGCATAGCGCATGACCGGCTCTGAAACCGGCACCTTGCGAACAAGTTCTTGGAATTTCACAAGATCGTCGCCGGTGATGGTATGTGAGAACTGAGGGTTCTGGATCGATGTGGTGGTTCGGACGACCTCGAATTCCTCGTCTTCAGGTGGATGTTCAATGATGATATGGAACATGAATCGGTCGAGTTGTGCTTCGGGCAGGGAATAGGTGCCTTCGAGTTCGATCGGATTTTGGGTAGCAAAAACGAAGAACGGCTCTTCTAGGGTGTAGGTGCGACCCTGAATCGTAACGCGATGTTCCTGCATTGCTTCAAGCAACGCCGACTGAGTTTTGGGAGGCGTCCGGTTGATCTCGTCCGCTAGTAAGATATTGGTGAAGACTGGTCCTGGTGAAAAGACCATCTTGCGACCGCCGGTCTGTGGGTCGTCTTGGATGATGTCGGTACCAGTAATGTCTGACGGCATCAGGTCCGGCGTAAACTGAATCCGGTTGAAGTTGAGGTCCAGAACCTGAGCCATTGTCCGGATGATGAGCGTCTTGGCTAAACCCGGCACGCCGACGATCAGGCTATTACCTCCAACGAACAGGGTGAGCAGGATCTCGTGGATCACTTCGTCCTGTCCGATAATCTGCTTCTTGATTTCAGAAATAATCTGGTCACGGCCGGCCTTCATGCGGTCGGCGAGCGCCACATCGTCAGGTGATTCAAGGTCAAGCGGTTGATTTTCGAATGCTTCCACGCGTCCCACCTCCGAGCTAGACAAATTTCGTGACTTCAGTGTGCATGTGATTTCTACCCGTTTGTGCAGAGCTGAACAGACGTATCTAGTGAGTCATGGAATAAATTATGTAGTTCACGCCGAGTTTGTATGCTTCATTCGACAGCTCGATCGGCGTGAATCCCGTATCCGAGTACTCCCAAAACTCGCCGATGTCGTTGTTGTAGTTTGCAATCAACAGTAAACGATTCGTGGGTTCGTTATCCTCGTAGACGCCAAAAAAACTTGGTCGGCCACCTCGCCGGTAGAACTGGACAAAGTCGAGTGATTCAATCTCGAAGAACGAGTGAAAGATCGGGTGTGAAACGTCAAGCTCGACGAGGGATGCCTCTGGTAGTAGAAGGTTAATCTGCTTTTCGAAGTTGTACCAGTGCCGCCCTCGAAAATCATCGAAAATGAGAAAACCGCCTTTTTCGATGTAGTGACGCAGGGTGAGCATCTCCTCCTCGGTCATCGTCCAGAAGCCAGGCTCCGACATGTAGGCCAGAGGGTACTTGTAGAGTTCGGGATCGCCGAGTCGAAGAATGTTGCCGCCAGTTGGTCCAAGAAACGGTGTAAGGCCAGTGATCTCATCGAGAATCTTCATAAAATTACGCTCGGCGCGTGGGTAATCATGCGCCCATGGTGGAAGCCCTCGGCCACCGAACCTACCGAGGGCCATACCGTACTGCAGCCGAACGAAAGTAAACCGTCCATCGTAGGCGGTGTTCGCCGCGTCAAGTGACACGACTTCACGTCGCCATTGTGTTTCGGCCACCATGCTACTGGCGGCAACGCTGAAAGCGGTCGTGACCACTGCGATCCCAACGAACCAACGGGTCGAGAGTAACCTTATCCTCACGGTTGCGGCGCCCCATCTTCAGCTTTCCGGATCTCGCGGTTCTTGAGGGCGAGATCGATAAGTAGCCGCTCGAGTTCCTGTTCGTAAATTGCACTATCCATACCGTCTCTTAATGTCCGGTGCGCCAACACGCGTTTTTCAATCGCGTTGCGCTCCGCGTAGAGTCTCATAAGAGTTGGATCATCAGTTTCTAATTCTGCTGTGGTGAGTCTCCCGCTTGGAGTGAAGAAGAGCGCTTGCGCGATCCGTCCGTCGGCGCCAGCGGTGAGAGGGTCTGGTTCGTCTGAGCCGTAACCGTCGCCGTTGTCGTCAAGCATTGCGTGTTCGGTTAGTAGCAGGCCACTCTCCTCGTATACCCGCGCGACTTGACGCCGCGTATAGTCAAACGCCTCGAGCAACGAGACCCGACCGTCCTTATTGTCATCGGCCACATCATCGATAGCTATTTCATTCACACTGTTAGTGGCAGTAGGCGTTTCGAATTCCGGCACTACCCGCCCTGCGAACGCCTCAACAAAGAACTCGCCAAATTTTGTTTCGTTGCGCTCGCGCGCAGTCTTGGTCGCCGTAATGATCGTGCGTTTAGGGCCAGAGAGCCCCGCGATAAACTCACCACTAGCCGTCGCCGTGTTGACGAACACCACTTGTTGATCGCGAAGTTCGTTGAGAGCAACGGCGAAGTCGACAACTGTCGGATCTGGGCCGGGCAGGTTGAAATGGGATACGCTCCCTGAAAATGAGCCGTGTCCGATTAAGACAATCAGGACCAGATCATCGAACGCCGCATGTTCGGCGACCTCAGTGATCGCAGTCTGAATATTTTCCCAAGTCGACCGTGCCCGAATCCGATCGGGATCACGGTCAGGTTGCTCAGCGAGAAAAACTACCTGGTCAGCCGGAATCCCGTGCCGGTCAATTGCAGCGTCGACAAGTCGGATGCTCCATTCGTAGAACCGGTCGCGGTACTCTTGGGCACCGCCGAGCCCGGAGACCACGATTACGTGGTTTTGCTCAGCCGACAGCGATATGGGCAGGCCGGTAGCCAACATTAGGCTGAGTAGCGCCAACCCTTTGCGGTTCATGACAATCCCCTAATCCGTCGGTACCCCCATTCGCTCCCAACGAGCACGATGAGTAGTAGCAGCAGGATCGGCATATCCCAGAGTTCGAGTTCTTCAACGATAGTGATACCAGCACCGGTGTAGGCGATGTCCTCAGGTAGCGACTCCACGGTGTCGACGGTATAAAACTGACCACTGGTTTCGTCTGCGATCCGACGAAGGAGTGGAGCACGCATGGCTGAGTCGAAGAATTCGTCGTCGCTGGCAGACGCGAAAAAATACGCCATGTCTGTTCCAACGAGGTTGTCGTTGTTAGTTGCTTCCACGCGGATTCTGTAGAGCCCCTCCTCGGTTGGCGTGATATGACCTTTGTACTCACCGTCGCGCTCGGTCGTCCAGTCGAGCGGTATCTCCACGAAATCTCCAGAGGGTGATGTCATCTCGGCAATCACCTGGCTATTGTTCATTCTCAAATATGTGCCATCGACAACCTCAGTCAACAGTTCAATTGGTTCGCCGGGCTCTACGTGGTCACGTCGGACACTGGCGACGACTTGGTCAGGCACGCCGTCCACCAACCAGCGGAGCAGCCGGCGCCAGAATAGTTCATGCGTCATGTCGTCGGGCGCGACATCAGCATGCATCTGCCACATCCAGGAATCCTGAATCGGCAATGCCAGTGTTTTACCCGCACCGTAACGTTGGAAGGCAAGAACTATGCGCTCGTCAGATTCACTGGTGCCGGTGAGCAGAGTCGTCGCACCTGGCTTGGTCTCAAAGATCGGGTTGAGGCTTGAAACAGCGGGCAAGTTTTTCCACCGTTCGGCTGAAGCTTCCTCTGTGTCGGCCACTTGCATCACTGGGTGAGTCTGCCCAGCGCGCGTCGGCGAAACGGTGATTTCAGTGAAAGTCGGTTCACCGTCGATTAACAGTGGTTCACCAAGAACAACGGGAAGAATGTCGGCGATCGGCGTGCCGACGTAGCCACCCTCCGCGAACGCACTACGACCGCCAAGCATGAGGAAACCACCACCGCGCTGATTGACGAAGCTGGCAATCATTCGTAGCTGGTCGGGCGTGAAATATCTCGCCTCGATACTACCGAGGATGAGCCCGCGATACTGAAACAACTCCTCTCGGGTTTTCGGAAAGCCACCGGCCAGAGTGTCAGCGTCGTCGACATCGAGTCGGAGATACTTGTTGTCAGCGGTACGTTGTAGAACGACGACTTGCAAGTTCTCGTCGTCAGCGACAGCGCGTCGGACGAATTTCACCTCAAACCGTGGCTCCCCCTCGAAATAGAGGATTTTTTCTCGGCGGTCTTCAACGACGATCAGCACCTCCCGCACATTGTTTTGCGTCACCATTTCACCAGCCTGAACAGGGACGCTGAAACGGAAGATCCGAGGGCCTGTTTCGGTCGCTGTGAGCCGCATTCGGACTGTTGCCGGTTCACCATTGGCTGGTAGCTGAACGTCCTCCGTGCTGACAAGCCGACCCTCATCCTCAGCTTGGACAACGATCGAGGTGCCGCTATAGCCAACTTGGCCAATGACTACATCGATGACTAGCGACGTGCCCTGAAGCACCGAGCGAGGCATCTCAACTCGACTTAACTGGATGTCTCGCTCAAACGCCTCGTGACCCAAGCCAACCGTATAGACGGGAATTCCGTCGGTACTGAGGCCGCGTAGCGATTCGGTTAGCACCGATTCGGAATTGTCGGCGCCGTCGCTGACGACAACTAGGCCCGATAGCGGGACCCCGCTCAGTTCGTCACGCGCGCGGTTGAGCGCTGATCCAAGGTCGGTTCGGGTGCCTTCATAATCGAGTTCGTTGAGGTCGGTTAACCGTTCGGTTGCGGATGAGAATTTAAAGAAGCGCAAAGCGAAACGATCGGCCAGAGCAGTACGAAGCCTGCTGGTCTCCGATTCAAAGCTCCGATCGACGAAGGTGTGTCTAGGCTCATTGTCACGATCAGCGATTTCCATACTGCGTGAATTGTCGATCAAAATACCGAGGAAGTTTTGCTGCGGCACGATCGAACTCAGCACTAGTACCGGACGGAATAGGCAAAACACCACGGTGGCCAGAGCCATAAGCCGAAGGGCTGAGAGGATGTTCCTATCGACCGGCGTGCTCTTCCCCCGGGCACGGGCGTAGGTCGAGAGTGTGACAGCTGTGCCTACGACGATCACTACGCTGATGAGGAGAAGTGACCACGGCGAGGCGAGAACAAAGTCACCTTGCCTAAAGACCAGTGGTCGGTATTTGAAGAGTAGTTCGAAAAGGGTTTCGAACACGTTTGTTATCTCTATTCTCTAGTTTCCAAGTAACGGCCGGAGGCCACCGTGACCTCTCAATGGGTCATAGCATAGACAATAAAATTTACGCCCATTTGAAATGCGTAGGTTGAAAAGTGGAGCGGATAATAAGGATTATCAGCCCACTCCCACGCATCACCTAGGTCGGTGTTCCAGTTGATCATAACCATCATGCGGCCATCTTTGTCGAAGATGGCACGGGTTTCAGGCACGTAGCCGTCTCGCTCCCAGGTCGGTCCCCCGTAGACAGCACGGTTCACCGCAGGCACTTGCACGACCTCGTCGATGTCATAGACGATATTAAAAATCGGATGGTCGAGTGGCACATCGACGATTGGATACTCTGGCAGCACCCGCCGAATTTCTGTTTCAAAGTTTTGCCACTCCCAAGTGCCCCAGAAGTCATCGACGAGTAAGAACCCGCCGGCCTCCAGGTAAGCACGAAGACCATTTACCTCTTCGTCGGTCATTGTCATGGAGCCGACCTCGAGTGCATAAAGAAACGGGAACCGGCGAAGGTCGGGATCGTTGAGCCGTATCGCGTTCTGACCTTGGTAGACACCCAGGTTCGTTACGCGCTGCAGAATTGAGATGAACTGCAGGTCAGCCTTCGGGTAGTCAGTGCTCCACCTGGAACCCCAGCGTCGGCCTCTGCCACCACTGTAGATCGCGCGAGTGAAATAAAATTCCCATGGACCAACTGGATGCTGGAGTGTCTGACGATCGTAATCGGCCAGGCGCTGCATTCCGGCGGGCGGAGCAATACTGACATCGACTTCGACACGCTGCCAGGCAGGTAATATTGCGCTAAGCCAGAGGCTTGCGATGAAGACACCGAGGGCCACGTTCTGCCAGGAAAATAGCTGCAAGGGAAGCTCCGGGAGTCCGTTGTAGCGGCAGCGTAACACAACCGGCCGATCTGCTTGGATACCTAATTGATCGGCCCTCTCTAACGAACAGGCGACTGCTCGGGTGGTCGGTGTTGAGTCCTCCTGCGGCCGGACTGATTCGGTGAACCGACCTGCGGGGCAAGCTGCTCCCGACTGGGGTTGTAGGGATCAGGCCAGTTCATCATGGCCTGAATCCACGAAGCCTATACCCTCGGCAAGTGCCACGGTTCACGGTAGGTTGGTGTGAGTAGCCGATTCGCGTCGTCGTTGTCACGGAACCGTTGAACCGACGAATCCCAATGAACCTTACGGTTCGTTCTGAACGCCGCATTACCCAAGTGTGCGTTGACTGCGGCAAGGCTACCGATTTCAGGATTGCACCGAGGCTGCTCGCGCGTTCTCATGCACTCGATGAAGTTCTTGGTGTGCTGATCGAGACCGCCCTCGCCTGGTAGTGCTCGATGTTCGGGGACCGGGTCCATTTTGTAGAAAGGTTTGCCGGCTTCGGTGCCTGTTTCGGGAAAAACTTGCCACCGACTACGGTCAACAACTAACGTGCCCTCGTTACCAACAAACGCAACTCCGTGGTCACGTTGGAAGGGACCCAGGCCGATACCGACCGCATGTTCCCAGATCATTGAGAATCCGTCGAACTCGTAAATCGCCTGCAATGTGTCCGGTGTTTCCTCGGCATCGTTTGGATAGGCGAACTTCCCGCCGCTTGCCACGACCGAATGAGGCGCCGTAGCATTCATTCCGTAAAGCACGATGTCGATGAGGTGAACGCCCCAGTCGGTCATCAGACCACCCGCGTAGTCCCAGAACCAGCGGAAATTGAAATGGAATCGGTTCGAATTAAACGGCCGTTTCGGTGCTGGTCCCAACCACATGTCGTAATCGACGCCTGGTGGCGCGGGGCCGTCGGGCACCATCGGCACGGGAGGCATCCAGTCCATGTAGGCCCAGGCTCGTGCAGTGCGCACTCGCCCAAGTTTGCCCGACCGCAGGAACGAAATAGCATCCTCCCAGTGTGGCCCACTGCGTTGCCACTGGCCGACTTGCACAACACGGTCGTAGCGCTTCGCGGCAGCTACCATCAACCGACACTCCTCGATCGAATTTGCCAGAGGTTTTTCAACGTAGACGTCTTTACCGGCTTCACAGGCCATGATCATCTGCAGGCAGTGCCAGTGGTCGGGTGTGCCGATCACGACAGCGTCTACATCACGATTTTCAAGTAGTCGGCGGAAGTCTCCATAGAGCGCTGGCACTGCGCCGGTCATCGCTTCAACTTCCTTGGAGCGTTTGCCTAAGACGTTCGCGTCTACATCACAGAGCGCAACGCATTCGGCCTCGGGTAGCTTGAGTAAGGAACTGAGGTCTGAAAACCCCATTCCATTGCAGCCGATGACCCCGATACCGATTCGGTCAGTGGGAGCAGACTGCATAGCCCACAAGTCAGCAGGGGACAGCATCGCGACCCCCGCACTGGCGGTAGCGGAGTGTGTGAGGAAACGGCGTCGTGAGTGAACCATTCTTTTATCTCCCCAACAAGCAATATGCGATCTTACGTTCGCGGTAGAACCGGAGAACCTTAGTTCGGCAGTTCAATAGGTAGTGTGCCAGAACCCGTAATTTCTCCCTTGAGTAACTTAGCGAAGGACTCGGCGTACGCAAACTGGTTTCCATAGAAGCCACCCTCACCGTAGCCCACAATGAAGGCAGCACTGCCACGTGTACTATCCACCAAATATGGGTTGCCGTAAGACATAACCACAGTGGAACGTGGCTTCGCAGCGATCACTGACTGGACCAGGGCGACGTCCTTTGACCGGAGCGGGCCATTGTCGATGTAGACGGAGCGCGGATTGAACAACGACACAATAACGGTATCCGACTCACGTGCTGCGGCTAACACTTCTGAATAGATTGCTGGATCTACGTTCGGTCCAAGTGCGAACGTTCGACGGACGGGTAACGTCTGCTGGAGGTGCGCAGCAACATCCAGTGCGGCCTGTTGATATTGGGCCTTTTGGATTGAAATGTGGACGATGTTGCCGAGTGCATGCATATTCGTTGGCAAGAACCCATCATTGACCAGAACGGTCAAAGACCGGTCAGCCACGTCGCGCACTAGGTCGCGGTGGGCACGGATGCCCACTTTTGAATCGATCTGGGAGGGGTCTACGAACCGGTTACGATGGAGATTCAATCGAGCCTTCCAATAGAGAAGACGACGCACTGAATCATTAATCCTCTCTATTGGAATCTCGTCGTTCTCGACGGCCTCAACAAGAGCGGCAATCGCTTTAATTGCGTTAAGTGGCTTAAGCAGGGTGTCGTGGCCAGCCTTGACCGCCATAACGCCGACCCGTTCCGCGCCGAATCGGTCCACCACCTTGTCGTACCAGAGATCATCGGTTGTCAACACCCCCTCGAATCCAAGGTGCTCACGCACCCAGTTGGTGGCTAAAGCCGGCTCGACACTCGCTGGCAGGTCGGAGCCGTTGGTGACGGAGGGCACGCTAATGTGATCGGTCATAATGAACGTGACTCCCGCATCGATGGCGTGCCGGAATGCTAGAAAGTCAGTCTGCTCGACCTCCTCGGCTGGTTTGTGGTTGACCGTAAATTCGGTACCGGGTATGAGTTCCACATCGCCTCGCCCAGGAAAATGTTTGGCGGTAGCTAGCATGCCGTGGTCCTGATAACCCTGAATGTAGGCTGAAGCCATCCGACCAAGCAGGTCAATGTCACGGCCGAATGAGCGAACACTGAGCACCGGATTATTTGGTTGCGTCAGCACGTCAACCACAGGCGAATACGTTAGATGGATACCGATAGCACGTCCTTCAACCGCGCCTACCCGACCGACCTCATAGGCCAGTTCTCCTGAGCCGATAGCGGCAAGCGCCATGTTTGCAGGAAACTCCGAGGCGCCCTCAAACTGCTGACCTGGTCCACCTTCAAAGTCGGCCGAAATGAGTAGCGGGACCGCAGCCAGCGTCTGGAGTCGATTCAATAGGTTGGCGGTGTCATGGGGCGTCCCTCCATAGACAACGAAGCCACCGATTCCATAGTCGCGGACAAGCGTCTTCCAGTAATTGAACGTTGCGTCGTCGTCGGCTACATAATCACCGCGCATTTGTTCGACGATCATCTGTCCGACCTTTTCTTCAAGCGTCAGCTGGGTGAGTGTCTCCGCCGCCCACCGCTCAGCCTCCTCGTGGCCCGCCATAAGCTGCTTCTGGGCCTCGACTCGGCTTCCACCAGGATCAGCCGGCGAGCAAGCCGCCAAAACGATGGCCAAGGCGAGGGCGGTAAAAAGGCGAGCTTGTCGGGTGAATAGACTCGCCGAGAGTCCAGACAGAACTGCGGCGGAGGGCGCGAGGAAACAGTGTTGGAACTGCATCATAACGAGTGGAGTAGACGGAACGAGAATCCTCCCTATTGAGGGCGGGCTAACTATCAGCAAATACTACCGCAAAATACCAGAGTGATCGCGGGTGGGCTATGATCGGATGCTCGGTTTGCCGGAGTTAATAACTCTTCCCGGCACAACGACGAATAAGTAGCGAGGAGAGCCGATGCAGATTATCGATGAAGCCACTTTGCGTCAGCACGTGGGTCGATCTGTCGCGCTTGATGCGGTTGAGTCGGCGTTCCGCGCACTAGGCGAGTACAGGGTCACGCAGCCACCCCCGATGGGGCTTGATATTGAGCCGGTTGGTGGCGAGGTCCATGTCAAGAGCGCATATCTGTCGGGTGCGCCGGTATTCGCAGTCAAGATTGCCTCTGGTTTCTATGCCAACGGTGAACGCGGTTTGCCGAGTGGCTCGGGTCTCATGATGGTGTTTGACGCGACGACCGGGTTTCCGCTGGCGCTTCTACTGGATAATGGTTACCTCACCGATCTCCGGACAGCTGCTGCAGGAGCATTGGCTACCCGCCTTCTAACCAATGAGCCGCTCGGTAAGGTTGCCATCATCGGAAGTGGACTGCAGGCGCGCTATCAAAGCCGCGCAATCGCCGGGGTGCGGTCTTGGCAGCAACTCGTCGTGTGGGGTCGGAACCAGGAGCGTGCTCAGCAATGTGTGCAAGAATTGAAAAGTGAACTTAATCGTCCTGTCGAACTCTCGGAAAGCGCTGAAGCTGCTGTGCGTGATGCCGACCTTATCGTGACCGTCACAGCGAGCCGAGAGCCGATTATCCAAGATGGCTGGATGGCTAGTGGAGCCACCCTTATCGCGGTTGGTTCGGACGGACCGGAAAAGCAAGAGGTGGCCCCGCGGGTGCTCCAACGAGCGGATAAGGTCATTGCGGACCGGACCGCACAATGCGTGCAACTTGGCGAGATTCATCATGCTATTACGGCTGGTGTTTTTACCTCTCACCATATTCATGGCGAACTTGGACAGCTTGTGACGGGTGCGGTGACCCGTCGCGAGGGCCACGAGCGGATCGTCTGTGACCTTACGGGTGTTGGGGCCCAGGATGCGGCGATTGCTGAGGCCGCGTGGCGTGCAACATGCGCCGATGCCAGCTCACCGGCTTGACCTTTCGGCATAATTCCTTTGAGATCGTGGGTGGTTGAGTTTTCGATGCAGACCAATTTCTTTACACATTCCTGGCCGCGAGTAGTGTGTGGAGCACTCCTGTTGTGGGTGTCCTTGGCGGTACCCGCGTTCGCAGCGGACCCTCTGCGTCTTGTTGTGATCTTGGTCGTCGATCAGTTCCGCGCTGATTATATTGACACCTACGGTCAGCAGTGGACGCAGGGATTACGGCGGTTAATCGACGACGGCGCACGGTTCACCGATGCTGCCTACCCGTACCTCAGCACGGTCACGTGTGCTGGACACGCGACGATCGCGACCGGTAGTTATCCGGCAACTCACGGAATGATCGCCAATAGCTGGTGGGACCGAGAAACTCGCCAGTTGGTGCGATGCACGTTTGATCCCCAGACTCCGGTGATTAGCTACGGTGCAACTGACGTAATACGAGAGGGAGAAAGCGCGCACCGGTTACTCGTTCCAACGTTGGCTGACGAAATGCGCACGCAACTTGGTGGTGACGTGCGAGTGGCAACGTTCTCGCTGAAGGAGCGCTCCGCCATCACTCTGGCCGGACAGCGGGCCGATGCACTGCTTTGGCTTGGCGATGATGGATCATGGTTAGCATCGCACGAGGTCGGTTTTCAGCCAGTTACGTTGTTGGTCAACGCGCTATCAGCTCAGCCGATAACAGATGCACTGGGTGATACGTGGGTGCGGTTTACTGACTCAGCGGGCTACCGTTACACGGATGATGCGATAGGGGAGCGTCCCCCAGCTGACTGGGACCGAACCTTTCCACATCCCCTGGCCGGCACCACCGTCACCGACCACCAGTTCATTGAGCGGTGGAAGACGAGTCCATGGTCGGATGCCTACTTAGGCCGGTTGGGCGTCTTGGCCGTCGATGGTCTCACCCTCGGGCAGCGCGACACAATTGATTATCTTGGCATCGGTTTTTCGGCGCTGGATTTGGTTGGGCACCGGTTCGGACCGCGCAGCCATGAGGTGCAGGACATGTTGCTCCAACTTGACCAGACCATCGGTCAGTTGCTCAATGAACTCGATCGGCAGGTTGGTGTAAATCGCTACGTGGTCGCCCTGACGGCTGACCACGGCGTCTCACCGGTGCCTGAGCAGATGGAGGCCGCCGGCCTCGACGCGGGAAGGGTGCGCGGGCGGACCATCCGGGAACGTGTCGAGGGCGCACTTGAGTCGAGATTCGGTCAGGGTACCTACGTGGCCAGTGTCACGGCTGGAGGTGTTTACTTCAAACCCGGAGTATACGAACGGCTTAAAGCGGATCCGCTGGCGCTTGAAGCAGCAATCGAGGCGCTCGCAACCAGTCCAGGTGTTGCACGGGTTTTTCGTCATGAAATACTGGTTGCGGGTAAGGTCGCAGTAGGGGATTCGGAGGCGCGCGCGGTCGTGTCGAGCTTCCACCCCGTCCGCAGCGGTGACTTAATGTTTACACAGAAACCTTACTGGATTAGCGGAAACGCCGCGTCGCATGGCACGTCAAATCTCTACGACCGCCGGGTTCCAGTCATTCTCTACGGCCTAGGCATACGTGCTGGGCGCTATAACGAAACTGTGACGCCGGCCGACATCGCCCCGACGCTTGGACGACTTATGGGGATCACCCTAGCGCGTCCAGACGGCCGAGTGCTTCATGAAGCTTTGGGTCGCGAGTAATGAACGCCTACGCCGTCATCGTTCTTGTTGCGCTCCTCGGTGAGTACCTGCTTTCCATTACAGCTAGTTTGCTTAACCTCCGAGCCATGTCGCCTGAGGTGCCGACTGAATTCCTTGGCGTGTATGAGATAGACCGCTACGCGAAGTCGCAGGAGTACACACACACGCGGACCAGGTTTGGGCTGGTACAAGAGTCTGTAGGGCTTGCCGTGCTACTCGTTTTTTGGCAGTTGGGCGGGTTTGGTTGGCTCGATCATTCTGTGCGTGCCCAAGGGTGGGGAGAAATCGGATCGGGATTGCTCTTCGTTGGCGGATTAATGGCTGCCTCGGGACTGATTGGCTTACCGTTTCAGCTGTATTCCACGTTCTTCATTGAGGAGCGGTTCGGATTTAATCGGACAACGATGGCGACGTTCTGGTCCGATCGTGTGAAGGCCGTAATGATGTCTGTTGTGATCGGCGGCTTGTTACTGAGTGCAGTGCTCTTCTTTTTTTCTTGGGCTGGTGGGATGGCATGGCTCTGGTGTTGGGCGGTCACAACAGTGTTCATGTTGGCAACATTGTTCATTGGTCCTACTTGGATCATGCCTCTCTTCAATAAGTTTTCGCCACTCAACGAAGGTGTTCTACAGGAAGCGATCCTCGGCTATACGCGGTCAGTAGCGTTTCCACTTGACGGTATCTTTGTCATCGATGGATCACGCAGGTCATCGAAGGCTAATGCATTTTTTACTGGCTTTGGACGACACAAGCGGATCGCGCTCTATGACACGCTAATCGCTCACCACGCCGTCGATGAACTCGTCGCGGTGGTCGCGCACGAGGTCGGTCATTACAAGCGAAGACACGTGTTCGAACGACTGGTGCTGGCATGCGCGCGTATGGGCGTTATGTTCTGGCTTTTGTCATTCTTTCTTGAACAACCTGCATTGTTCGCAGCCTTCGGCGTGTCTGAGCCGTCTGTCTATGCGGGCTTAGTGTTCTTCGGTTTACTGTTTACGCCGATCGACCTAGTTCTATCAGTTACTGTTCACGCTCGGTCACGGCAGAATGAGTTCGAAGCAGACGAATTTGCTGTCCAGACGACGGGCAATTGCGAGCCTTTGATCTCCGCGTTAAAAAAACTATCAGTCGACACGCTATCCAACCTGACGCCCCATTCGCTGACCGTGGCACTCAGCTATTCGCATCCTCCGCTACTCCAACGCATCACTGCGATGCGCAAAGTGTCCGTGACCAGTTGAAGGAGGCTAAGTGAAATCTTCCCGCGCACTAATCGGTGCCCTCGTCCTGTCTTTGGCATGCCAGTCTTCTGGTGGTGAAAGACCTGGAGACATTGTGGCTGACTCGTTGTTAACGCGTATCCAGGTGCTCGCGTCGGACGAATTCGAGGGACGTGCGCCTGGGTCGGTTGGTGAAGCCCGAACTGTCAGCTATCTGACCGATCAGTTTCAACAGATCGGCTTGGCACCAGGCAATCCGAATGGCACATTCGTGCAAGCGGTGCCGCTTGTTGGAATTACTCCACAGGAGAGCACTGGCCTAGAAATTATTCGTGATAACGAAAAGTTAATGTTGATGCCTGGCGCCGATTACGTTGCCTACACCAAGCGAGTTGTTGAGGAAGTCGAACTCAATGGCGAACTGGTTTTTGTCGGCTATGGTGCAGTTGCACCGGAGTATGAATGGGACGACTTTAAAGGGGTCGATGTCAAAGGCAAGGTCCTTTTGATGTTGGTTAACGATCCGCCCGGCCCAGAAATATTTGGTGGTCGAGCTATGACCTACTATGGCAGATGGACCTACAAGTTTGAAATTGCCGCTGCACGTGGTGCTGCGGGTGCTTTGGTGATTCACGAGACCGGGCCCGCGGGATACCCATGGGAGGTGATCGGTAGCAATCCGTACGGCGAACAGTTCGACCTAATCACTGAAGACCGGAATATGGGACGAGTGCAAATCGAAGGCTGGCTTCAGCGGGCGGCTACGGCTCAGCTGTTTCGGATGGCCGGCTTCGATTTTGAAGAGGCCAAGCGCGCCGCGACGCAAAGAGATTTTCAGCCGATTGCCCTAGGGCTCACCGCGCGTACGACGGTTGTCAACAATCTCAGAATGGTGAACTCACATAACGTAGTGGCACGACTGGAAGGAACGGAAGCACCCGACGAAACGATTATTTATGTCGCCCATTGGGATCACTTGGGGGCCGACACAAGCTTATTGGGTGACCAAATATTTAATGGTGCCAAAGATAATGCCAGTGGAACCGCGGGCTTACTGGAGATTGCATCAGAGTTTATGCGAGCTAGGGTGCCAAGTCGAAGCGTTCTCTTTCTTGCCGTGACTGCTGAGGAACAAGGGCTTCTAGGATCGCGGTATTACACAGGGCAACCCCTCTATCCACTCGCGCAAACCGTGGCGGTGATTAACATGGACGCACTGAACGTGTTGGGGCGAACGCGCGACGTGACAGTGGTGGGAATGGGACAGTCAAATCTAGATGATCTTGCGGAGCGAATTGTAAGAAGCATGGGACGAACGCTTCGACCAGATCCCGAGCCTGAAAAGGGCTTCTACTACCGATCCGATCACTTTGAATTTGCTAAAGTTGGCATTCCTGCGTTCAACCCTAATGGTGGCGTTGAATTCCTTGATAAGGAAGAGGACTGGGGTTTGGATATGCGCGAGCGCTACACTGATGAGGACTACCACAAGGTTTCGGACGAGGTGAAGGAATACTGGGACCTTGCCGGTGCCGCGGACGACTTGAAACTCTTCTTCGAGATGGGACGCGACTTGGCGAATGGCAAGGCATGGCCAGAGTGGAGTGTATCGAGTGAGTTTCGAGCGGTGCGCGAACTGAGTCGTGCTCCGGTGCAATGAGTGAGCCGGTTACGGTGAGCAACCGCCCGCGGCAGGTGTTCGAGTCATACGGAACGAACAGCAGATACTTGTACCGCAAGGCCGCAGTGTCTAGCCGTGATCCCCTTAACGACAGCTAAAACCTTCGACTTGGACCGCGACGTTCACGGCCGCGACGGAAATCTCTTCGGGGTTGCTGAGGCCGAGGCGTGAACTTATCGAAACGTTCCAGCTGCTCAGGCGTCAGAATCTCAATAATCTTGGCGCGTCTTTCCTTCTGGGCCGACCTAAAGCGCGAGCGTCCGTTCTCGGCGAGAGAGCGTATCCGACTGCGCTCCTCGTCAATGAGGCTCTCCCACTGTTCGCGTTGCTCGTTCGTCAGCTCAAGTGCATTGGCAAGCCGTACAATTTGACGCCTTGGATGATTACCAACGGCGGGTCCACGGAATATGCCAGGTGGCCCACCCGGTTGGGCCACTCGAAAACTCATTCTGGGTCCACCCGGTCTAGCGTTCCGTTGCCCACTGAGTAGGCCGACCGCAATGCCGCCCACGAAGATTATGATCGCAAATAGTACGAGCCAGCCACGCGCAATGTTGTTATTCATAATGGTTTTCCTCGGGGCCTCGTCGGTTCGAGGGCAGCACAGCCTTAACTACTACAAGACTTTTAACCTCTCCATTGCGTCAGTCATTGCCGCAGTCCACATGTATAGACGCCATAAGGCTGGATTTGGTTGCTGAACGCCCTAATTTAGGTCCTTATTTCTCCTAAACAACCCAAGAAAAGCTGGTCCAGAGGAGCTTCTAGTCCGTGTCCGCCCCTCATCACTACCTTTAACGCAACCCCGGCTCCCAACCGACCACAATCTGAATTTCATGTCTCGACTCGGCCCGCTGGAGCATAAGGAATCTACCGTCAGGTGTGACATCGTAATTGGGTAAATTGCCGCCCGGGTCAACTTCAAAAGGATGTTCGAATAGCCGGTTGGAAGCGCCTATTACAAGAACTCCATCAACCTCTGTAAACTCAGCGGCAATCATTTCGTCGTTTCTTCGGTAGAACAATTCCCGTCCGTTGCGCGACCATACCGGTTCAGTACCACCTGACGGTGAGACGATCATCCGGTTGCCATCTGAAGGGTACGGTTGCACGTAAACCTGATCAAATCCGTTCTCGTTGGAGACATAAGCCAGCCAAGCTCCGTCGACTGACCATGCTGGTGAGCGTTCGTTTGCAGCAGTCACTGCAATTGGGATGATGTTTCCATCGTTAGTTCTAACCAGGACGTTTCGATCCGACCGGCTAACCTCGTAGTAGGCGAGTCGCCCGTCACCCGTCCACGCGCTTGGGTTCTGTGCGCTTGGGGCTGTGATCAGGTGTCGGGATTCATTAGAAGTTAAGTGAGTAACGAAAATGTTCTGTGGACCTAGGCGGTTCGATGCGAAGCTAAGTTGCCCGTCGACTGTCCAAGCCGGTGAGCGGTTATCGCTGCCGTCCGCCAACACATGAACGCGTTCCCCGTTATTGAGGTCTTCCAGCCAGAGTTCGTGACCTAGGAGGCCAGCGCGGATTACCACAGCGGCGTACGCGCCGTCTGGCGAGACGCGCGGCGTTCGGTGTCGGTCAGCAACGGGCATAGTTGTTGATGGCAGTACAAGGCCGGCGCGATCAATCCAGACCAGCTCGTTTTGAGGCGGCGTTGAGGGTATGTAGCCTAGTGCCCCATTACTGGAAAGGTCGAAATGAGCTTGACCCAAACCAGAAAAACCGGCGACTGAGACAGCGACACCTTTGAGCAGAACCGTAGGCGTACTGGTGATTTCTAGTGTGTCAATGTCGAAGTCAACTCCAAACATTTCATCGCCGAGCAGGTAGACCAGACGTCCAGACGACAGGTAGTGGACGCGGCCATTCACTGGCAGTAGGAGCTGTGAGTTCTCATCATCTGGTGACCAAACAGCCATTCTGGTATCGCGATTACGCTTAGTAATGGCAAAGATGATGCCTTTTCCTTGGGGAAGTACCGACGGCCAGCCGTGCTCGATTTCGCCTGCAACGATGTTCAGCTGAGTGATCGGCTGGAGCGCTCCACCATTGACGGCGACTTCCATCAGTCCGCGTCCGCGCAGTGGCGCGAAGATAATCGTTCCGTCTTGAGTCCAGGCACCGCCAGCGCTATCACTCGGTGCGGCAGCGATAACCGTGAGCGATCCGTCATCAAGTGAGACGCACTGAAGTTTATCTTCGGCGAAGAATGCAATTGAGCGTCCGTCCGGGGAGAAGAATGGCTGTCGAGCTCCATCCGTGCCCGGAAGGGCTACAGGGCTCATTTGGTGTAGTGCACGATAGAAGAGTTGGCGACGCCCAGCAGCGTAGGCGACGTAGGCTACGCCACTGCCGTCCGGTGCGACCGCGACGTCGGTCACTTCGTGACCGGCCGGTGTGGATAGTGCGAACCGGATTACCGGCTGCGGCTCAGGAGTGGGAGATTGCGCAGTAAACCAGACCACGAGAGCACCGAGCAACGCTCCCGACACCAGCCAGATGCTACGCATGTATTTTTCCAAAGAGGTCAGCGACACCATTATACGGGAGTGGATTGGTGTGACCGGACAGGCTTTACGGGTAGTCTAACTGTGGCAAGATGTTACCAGTCACAAATGCCTTAGGAGGATACCTGATGATGCGTCACCGTTCTCGTTGGAGTTCGGCTTCGGCCATGTTTAGCGCATGGGCGTTAGCGGCACTTTTTGTCGTTGTGCCTTCGGTGCAAGCCCAGACTGAGACGCACTCGACCCTGTCTTATCTCGAGCAGGTCAGACATGAGACGGGGGCACCTGGTGTTACGGCAGCCGTTTTGGCGGATGGCGTCCTCGTTTTTTCTGATGGCGTTGGTTATGCAGAACTCGATAACCAAACACCGGCTACTGGAGCAACCGTATTGAACGTTGGTTCAGTTTCAAAGGTGATGGCGGTGATTGCCATTATGCAATTAGTTGAGCAAGGCAAGGTAACTCTTGGCGATGACATCCGAACTTATGTAACGGCATTTCCCGACAAGGGAACACCAATTACATTACGCCATATCATGACGCACACCTCAGGAATCCGTCATTACAGCGATGGCGAGTTCGGGCCGAACGGGCTTCGTTCTATGCGGCACTTCGACGATTTCGAGGAAGCAATTCAGCATTTTACGGAAGACCCGCTACTTTTCGCGCCCGGTGAGTATTGGTTGTATTCCTCGCATGCATTTAACCTTCTACAGGGCGTCGTGGAGCAGGCTTCAGGTGTCAAATTTGAGAATTACATGCGAACTTATGTCTGGGAGCCAGCCGGGATGCTGCGCAGTTCGTTCGATGTACCGTCGCGAGTCGTGCGGCAACGCGGACGTGGGTATGTGCCTGCCAGCGATGGGACGATTGTTAACAGTCGTTATGAGGACGTCAGCTACAAATACGCGGGCGGCGGTATGCTGTCGACGGTCGAAGATCTAGTGAGAATGGGTAATGCGATCAACAACGGCACATTGCTCGGCCCGGAAGTGGTTTCTGAGATGCACAGGTCCCATGTAGATCCCATTCTACAGTTTCAGGTTGACGAACAGGCCCGTGAACTGTCGTTCAAGCAGGCTCTTGGTTGGGATTTGTCAACGGATAAGCAGGGGCGCACTTACATAAGTAAAACAGGTACTGTTCGAGGAACGCGCTCAATTGTTATCAACTACCCAGACGACGGTCTGGTGGTAGCCCTCCAGGCAAATATTGCACCGTTTCCGATTCAGCACCATGGAGAGGCGATTGCGCAAATCTATTTACCACCAGTGCGCGCCTGGTAAATTGTGAATAGCCATATGACCCCGCGTTGCTTCACGGTCGGTTGCCTCGGTACGTGCGCTGTTGTGGTAGGTGTTGTGATGGCACCCATAGTTTCGGCACAGCTTGATCAAGGCGCGATACTGGACCGCTTGGGTGAAATAAGGCGAGAGACTGGTGCGCCTGGTGTTATGGCTGCGGTCGGTGTCGACGGAACGGTTCTTTTTGCGGGCGGTGTTGGCTGGGCCGAACTCGAGAATCAGGTACCGGCCGCCGGTGTTACCGTTCACAACATTGGAGCTGTGTCGAAGGCGATGACGACAGTGGCTGTCATGCAGCTTGCCGAGCAGGGGCGACTCAGGCTCGACGACCGTCTTGAACAGTACATTCCGTCGTTACCAGCCGGCGTTGAGGACGTCACACTCAGGCACGTTCTTACTCACACCTCGGGTCTACGCCTTAGTGATGGTAGGGAGAAGATTGGTAGTTTTGACGAGCTTGTGGGGGCGATCCCGCGTTCCCCAAACGCCCCCTTGCTGTTTTCGCCTGGTTCCTTCCGGGCGTACTCGTCACACGGGTTCAATTTACTGCAGAAGGTAATCGAATCAGTGTCTGGTGTGAGTTTCGAGGACTACCTACAATTGAATGTGTGGGGCCCCGCGGGAATGGGCAGGACGTCTTTCGACATTGCGTCGCGGATAGTGCCACGCCGGGGTAGTGGCTACAAACGCGATAAGAGCGGCACGCCCATCAACAGCCCCAGTCTCGACTTAACCTTCCGCTTTGCAGCTGATGGAATGCTCTCAACGGTGCAGGACCTCGTGCGTCTTGGTGTGGCTATCAATGCCAACGTCCTAATGAGTCCAGGCAGCGTGGCAACCATGCACAGACCACAACTAGAGGAAATCCAGCTTTTCACAGGAGACGGTCCTACACCCGAAGGACCCACTGGACAAGCAATCGGGTGGTTGATGAATAAGGACGGAAGAGGTCGTAGTTATTTTTATCAGACCGGCATGATTAACGGGGTTAGTACAGTGCTGATTAACTATCCCGCTGAGCATCTTGTCATTGCCTTGACTGCCAACCTTCTGCCATTCGATGCGCATAAGGCTGGCCAGTCAATCGCGGGTATGTATCCGTAGGCCGACACTAGCGGTTTCAGGCAAGAGATCCTGCTTTGGGTTCTACGGTCTCAGTTCCTAGCTGGAAGATTAAAGAACCCAGTAACGGTTTCAGTAGCGTCGATTCTGCTGCCGTATTAGGTCGAACTGTGCCGTGTCGGCCACGGCCATAACAGCCATCACGCCAGCTTGCACGGGATCGCTTACGGCGAGGTCGGCTGCGTCGGGTACTCCACCGGCCATATTAAGGGAGATCACCATTAGGCCCTGTTGGCGGACGTCCTTGACGGCTTCGGCGATCTCGCCACCCATGATGGAACCAGCAAGGACTAGCAAATGGACACGGGGAAGCCGCACAACTGCGCGCACCGCAGCGCTGATCGCCTGTTCCCCAACGAGGGGTATTGTGTCGACCGAGATCCGCTCGCCCCTAATGTTGTGTCGATCGGCCTCCGAAATAGCACCGAGCGCGACCTGCCCAACTTGAGCACCCCCACCCATGATAATGATGCGCTTCCCGTATATCGCGGCTGAAGAAGAGATCGCTTCAACATTACTTGCAACTGCTAAATTACGAAGATCGCCCAAGACGGATTCCACGCTACTGTCCAGCGTGAATTCCACCGAGAGTTGACGCGTCGTTTTAGAGTGGGAGACCACCTCGAGTGAGGTGACATTCGCACCGTGCTTGGCGAAAACCTGCGAGACTTGGTGGAGTGAACCAGGCTCGTCGGCGAGCTTCAGGACGAGAGCGTGTTCGGACATAGATTGATTTTACTCATGGTTACTATCGACGGGTAGTCGTTTCAGCGATTGCCCAATCGTAGTGATTTCCGGCACGCTGGATCACCTCTGGAAGATCTGCGGCTAAGAGGTAGCGTTCCTCAACGAGAGCAAGTGCGGCTTCTGTGATCCGACCGAGATAGTCGTTCTTGTCTCGGTAGCGTTCTGCTATCGACAAGCGGGCATCATTGTTCTGTCTGCGCTCAGAGGCCGTCCGCGCAAAGGGAAAGTAGGATCCTATTTCGCTCGACAAACGGTCTACTGCACCAATACTGGCGTGACGATAATTCCAGCCGGTTTGGGTAGCCAAAGGGACCTCGATTTCCGGCAGTCTAATCCCAGCGCGGTCGTTTCCATTCTCGTCGACAGCTGGAACGAGTTGGACGAACGGGTCACCAATAAGCGGTGGTTCGTTCGACACAATTCCCAAAGACCAGTCCGGGCCAAAATCGAGACGGAGGGCGGCCAGCGGTGACTGTGGCAAGCGTGCGCCAGTTCCCTCCGGCCAACCCGTCTCGCCTGGTGGCGTGAGCGTTTTGTCTGACAGTCGCGGATAGCGACTGGGGGGCGGCGCTTGATCACCAACAACCCAGGCATCAAGTGCATCGAACAGCGCGCGAACGACAGCAGCGTAGATCAGAGGATTCATCGGGGCCTGACCAAGAAACGAAATCGAAGGATTTGGAGCCGGGGGGAACCGCCCGACGATATGCGGTCCTGACGCCACCATGTAGATACGACTTGTGTCCGGCGGTGCGACGTCCCGTACTCCAGTTGGGTCGGTATGGATTAGTGAACCTGCCCGATTGAAGTACTCTGAATTGGTCAGCAAGTGGAATACCTTAGGGACGGTGTCACTGTCGCTGGCTCGCTGAAGTAACCCGTCGGTCACTCCGGTCAACGGATCGGTCAATGTAGTGTCAGTAAACGGAAACATGTCCACAGGAAAAAGGAAGTTGAAATGCTGCAATGCGTCGCGTGAAGCTTGGCCGAAACGGTGATTAAACGATCCTCGACCGGCACCACCGACTTGATCGAACACACCGTCGAAAACCTGACGACCCGACTCATCTTCGTTGAAGCCTTGGTAAAGAAAGTGACGAAGGAACCGACCTGTCTGTGACACTCCCCACCCGAGCGCGTAATCAATGTCGGGAAGCGGATTGGTGTCACCCTTCTCGTACTTGAAGAAGCTGACGATGTCACGTGTGCCAGTGAGACCGGTACCGATGACTCGTGGATCTTCACTGAGATAGACGACGTCGTAAATTTCACCTGGAACGAAGCCGCCGTCGAGCTCGACGGTACCCGGTTCAGTGAAACGCCAGCGGTCACGTGGGATGACGGTTGGTGGATCGGTCGGGAGCGACTTTACCGTCATAACGTGCTCATCGCTCGAAGGATTAACGACTGAATAGGCTCGATGTCCTCGGTCGGCAACTAACGCCGTAGAGCCGACAGGGCCAACAAAGTTGCCACGGACCAGGCCGGTGATCGGTTGGCCGTCATTCATCGCAACCGGCATCGACATTCGCATTCGACCTTCTGGCACATCCCATTGCCAGCCCATCCAGAGAAACGAGAAGCCGCGGTTCATTAGTGCGCCATCGCCAAACTCTTCGCCGGTGGTCGGATCTGCTGATCTACTAGCCTTTTGAAATATTTGCAGGATCCTCTTACTGCCACGGTTTCCCGCTTCATAAAAAAGTCGGCCGTTACTGCGACTCGGGTCTACCGGCTTTAGGAGATAGAAGTCTGAGCTGAACTCGACCTCACCGTTCACATTGCGCGGTGCTAGCTTCAGGTCGACGATGATCTGGTTTTGGGGTAGATCGGGGTCGACCGCGAAGTGAGCGGTGCCTACAAGCTTCTCGTAGGGTCCAGCGAGGCCAAACACACGACCGTCAAGGACCACCTCGCGCCGCTCGACCGCGAGACGCACTAGTCTTGCTTGGGCATCGCTGGCCAAGGCTAGAAAAACCAAGAGACCTATCCACAAGTTGATGATCGGCAGGTTGGGACGCATCATCCAGTTACCTCTTTGCTTATTGAATCCTATATCCTGTTGGTAATTTCAGGGTCGAAATTAAAACGGGCCTTCTTTCTGGCAAGTACTTTTTACATCGCTGGACAGTTGTTCGTCCTGAGCGTGAGTATGACGCAATGGTCGACCGGGGTCTTTGATCAATTGCAATTGACGGTGTTTTTATAAAGGCTAGGTGAGTGATGCGATCCTTCTCGGTGATGTTTGTACTAGTAGTGTGGCCGGTCGGAGTAACCATCGCGCAGAACTCCGATGAGGCGGTCCTCCGGTCCCTTGAACGGGCGCAGGCCAGTGCGGTCGTGGAGATGGATTTTGATGTATTGGAGGAGATTTACGCGGATGACTTTATCTTCACCCACGGTACCGGGGAGGTGCACGATAAGACTCGGTGGTTCGACGCGCTGAGTAGTGGGCGTGACTACCTCTCACGCGAACACGAGATGATAGAGATAGAACTACATGGTGATCTCGGTATTGTTTATGGTGTACTTCTCGTGCACGCCAAGATAAATGAGGTCGAAGGGCAGTTTCGGGCACGGTATGTGCGTGTCTACAAGCAGCGTGAGGGTCGCTGGCTACTCGTCTCCCACCGAACTGTTGACCAGTCGAAAATTAGCTGAGTTCTATGTCAGTAGTGGGAAGTCTCACGTTGCACTGGAAGGCTTTGACAGGGTATTGTATTGGGGACTCGCCTAAGACTTCAGCGTTCCAGTTTGATCATTTCGGGTACGATCAGCGGACTACGTTGACACCGGTTTGAAGGCTGTACATGTTTTGTTGGCCGCCGAGGCGATATTGAATTACTAGGGAGGCGCGTTATTTCTTCAAGGGTGTTTGTCGGCAATCTCAACTACGAAACAACTCAACAAGATCTCGAGACTCTGTTCGCTGGAGTCGGTGCCATCTCGGAGGTCTTCCTACCCACTGATCGAGCAACGGGCCGGCCACGCGGTTTTGCATTCGTCGAATTTACCGACGCCGCCACGGTTTTACTGGCAATTGAGAAATTAGACGGCGCGGAACTGCAGGGGCGCACCATTCGGGTGAGTGAGGCTCGTGCCCGTGCGGCACGAAGCCCTGATGTGCCGTTCGAGCCGTCGCCGTGGGGCGATGACAGACCAGGCCGTGGTGGCGCTGGAAAGCCGAAAGGTAGCCGCCGTGGTCTACGTGCTCGTAAACGTGGTTTTTGATCCTGGCCATATTCGCGTCTGGAGACAATTCGATGCCAACCGCACGAGCTCGACACATCTTGGTGAAAAGTGAAGAGGTCTGCTCGGACCTGAAGAAGAAGATTATTGACGATGGGGCCGATTTTGTTGCGCTCGCCAGAGAGCATTCCCAGTGTCCATCGGGGCAGCAGGGCGGCGATTTGGGAGAGTTTAAACCCGGACAGATGGTTGCCGAATTCGACAAAGTGGTGTTTAGCGACGAAATCGGTAAGGTGCATGGTCCAATCAAAACTCAATTTGGATATCACTTGATCGAAATCACGAACCGTACGGCGTAGGCGTGGACATTTCCAGGTATTCTTCGGGCTTATGCTCCCTACGCGCGGTGAATTCTTCGCGGTTTTGACAAATCGAAATTAGCCGACCCTGTCGGTTAAATCACTCATCGAACGTTTCATCCCTTTTCTGGCGCTCTCACACACGAGCGGCTTGAGCCCACAGCCAAGAGAGTGCCACCTGCTTTTTCTGGCGGTTCCGCGTTAAAGTATGGGTCGGTCGTCAGTCCACCTTGCTGTTGAAGGGAAGATTGTCATGAAGCTTTTCCGTACGTTGCTCGCATCAGTTCTTGTCCTCACCGTTTCCTCCTCAGTGTTGGCGCAGGCGCAGTATTATCCGCCGCCTGGAGAGTGGGAGCGAAAGGCGCCTGAAGAAGTAGGCATGGATTCAACCCTCTTGGCTGAAGCGATTGTTTTTGCTGAGGCCAGCGAGACGAGTAAGCCGATGGATTTCTCGGATCAGGAACGGATCTTCGGCCAGCCGCTTGGCCCGCTACCTAAGCGTAGGGCTCACACTAATGGGCTCGTGATCCGACACGGCTATATCGTGGCGGAGTTCGGCGAGACTGACAGGGTCGACCCGACCTACAGTGCTGCCAAAAGCTATCTCTCGACGATTGCTGGACTGGCGTACGACCGCGACCTGTTTACCGATGTGCATCATCCAGTCGGGCAGTATGTGAAGGACGGTGGCTATGATTCATCACACAACGCCGATGTAACCTGGCGTCACCACTTGCAGCAGACTACCGAGTGGGAGGGTGTGCTGTGGGATCGCCGTAGTGACTTTATCGGCAGTGTGGAATTCGGCAGTGCCGAGCGAGAACCACGCGACCTCCAGGCACCAGGTGCTTACTACGAGTACAACGACGTACGGATTAATCGGCTCGCATTGTCGCTACTGCGTCTGTTTGAGAAGCCGCTGCCGATCGTACTCCGAGACGAAATCATGGACCCGATCGGGGCATCCAGTTCTTGGTCGTACCACGGTTACTCGAACTCCGACGTTGTGATTAACAGCCAGACGATGAAGTCAGTTACTGGTGGTACCCGCTGGGGAGGGGGTATCTGGATCAATTCTTTCGACCATGCGAGGTTCGGCCTACTGTTCTTGCGCAACGGCAAGTGGAAGAACGAACAGCTGGTCTCAGAAAAATGGATCCAAATGGCGTTGACTCGAGGTGAGGTCGGGCCCGATTACGGCTACCTGTGGTGGTTGAACACAGAAGGTCGTGCTTGGCCAGACGCGCCACGTACCGCCTACCGTGCAAGCGGCCATGGTTCAAACACGGTCTGGGTTGATCCAGAGCATGACCTGGTGGTTGTGTGGCGGTGGCACCAAGGACGGGCGAGTAACGAGTTCTATAGACGGATCATCGCGTCGATCGGTTCGGAGACCACTGACCAGGGTCCAGCTTCCGCTCGTCAGTGACTGAGCTGCTAGGACCTCTATTGCATCGACCGAGGTTGACTGAATTGGTCCGGTCGAGCCAAGCATCACAGACGCTTACTGAGATCGCTGCTAAGGCAGTGAGGCTCTATCGTAGTGCAACTAGTGATGTTGTGGGGGCTTAGTGCGCCGGCGCATGTAACAGTTCTGAAGATTTTTGGTCTTACGCGCGGTTTGTTCCCGCGCTCTGTCATGGAAGGGGTAGGAGGACATGGCCAAGACGGTTGCGGAAATTGCGAATAGCCTCGGTGCAGAAGTGGCGGGGGACGCATCTCAACTCATCAGCGGTGTAGCATCGCTGGCGCAGGCGCAGGCTGACTACATTTCGTTCATCGATGCGCCTGAGCGAGCTAAGGCGGCAATCGCATCGGCAGCTGGATGTTTAATTGTCCCTATCGGTGTGACATCGGATTCTAAAACCCTCATTCAAGCTAAGAACCCCAAGCTTGCCTTCGCTCGGACGGTCGAACTCTTCCAGGACAAAAAACCGTTCATTGCAGGAGTGCATCCGTCAGCGGTGATTGGTGTTGGGGTGAGCCTCGATGAGGGTGTCAGGATTGGACCTTGTGCAGTCATTGAAGACGAGGTGTGTATTGGTGCCGGCACTGACGTTGGCCCAGGTGTCTATGTCGGGGAGCAGTGCATTCTTGGCACTGGATGCGTACTGCATCCGAACGTCGTGCTTTATCCTGGCGTCACGATTGGTGACCGGGTTACCGTGCATGCGGGCGCAGTGTTAGGAAGTGACGGTTTTGGCTATGTCGTTGACGATGGTGTCTTCCATAAATTTCCGCAAATTGGACGGTTAGAGATTGGGGATGATGTCGAGATTGGCGCGAACACGACGGTCGACCGTGGTGCATTGGATGCTACAGTGATACGACAGGGTGTGAAACTCGACAACCTTGTACAGATTGGTCATAACGTGAGTATTGGGGAACACTCTATTCTGTCGGCGCAGGTCGGAGTGGCTGGAAGCGCCATTATTGAACGTGATGTCATACTGGCTGGTCAGGTTGGCGTTGCAGATCACGTCACGATTGGACGAGGTGCTCGGGTAGGCGCGCAGGCTGGTGTCTTCGCCGGAAAAAAAGTCCGCCCTAAACAGGTCGTCGGTGGGACACCGGCTCGGCCGCTGAATGAGTGGAAGACTCAGCATGCGACGGCCAGCCGGCTGCCAAAGTGGAAGGCCGAATTGGAAGCGGTCCAAACTCGAATTGCCGAACTGGAAGCGAAGGTCGGCGAATTGCCATCAACGAAAATATAATCCGCCATAGATCCGAACCATATCTTTCATGTTGGAGGTAACTGAATGTCCAGTCAAAAGCCGACGTATCAAGATGCTGACCTACTGTTGCGAGTATACGAGCTCAGACGCGAGACCCTCATGCGTACCTCCCGAGATGCAATCAATGGTTTTTGGCCGAAAAATTATGACGATGTGAAGGCGTACAGTGCCCCCGGTCACCCGGTAAACGCGGCTTGGCGTCAGGTCACGTCCTATTGGGAGATGGTCTTCGGCATGGCCCATCACGGCATTGTCGCTACCGACTTCTGGATCGAAAACAACGGTGAGGGGCTGTTCTTGTTTGCGAAAGTCGCACCGTATTTAGACGAAATCCGAGCCGAAGGTTCTCCGCGGTCATTCCAGCATCTCGAATGGGCAGCAACCCAAACCGACACGGGGAAGCAGTACTTCGAAATGCTCCAAGGCTTTGTGCAACGGCGGCTTGGGGCCAAGTAGCCCGCGCGGGTGGTGAGGAGGGTTGGGTTCGAAGCCGTCGCTATGCGGTGCGCTAGAAAACCACAGCCTGGAGGTTGGTCGTGAAGTCTCGGTTCTTTCAGAAGTACCTACTGCCAGGCTTCGTCTTTCAGTCGCTTGTCATTGCGGGTGGTTACGGTACAGGCGCTGAGCTCGTGGAGTTTTTTCTCAGGCTTGGCCCCCTTACTGGGTTACTCGCGATGGGGGTGGCAACACTTATATGGAGCGCGGTCGCAGCTTCAACCTTTGAGCTTGCCCGACTCACCCAGAGCTACGACTACCGAACGTTCTTCACCCACTTGCTTGGGCGCGGGTGGTTTTTGTACGAAATTCTTTATTTCCTTCAAGGCTTTCTGGTGCTGGCGGTAGTTGCGGCGGCTGCGGGCGCTATTTTGCACGAGACTTTTGGTGCGCCGTTACTTGTTGGTGTGATCGGAATGATGGTCGCGATTGGCTTCCTCGCACTGCGTGGTACACCAGCAATCGAACGCTTTTTGGCGAGTTGGTCGTTTGTACTGTACGCGGCTTACGGCATCTTTTTTGTTTGGTGCTGGTCACGGTTTGGCGATGCAATAGCGGCTGGTTTGAGCGGATCGACAATTGACCAAGGTTGGTTGTTACAAGGCGTGAAGTACGCTGGCTACAACCTGCAGATGATCCCCGCGATTCTCTTCTGCATGCGTCATTCGGAGACGCGCAGGCAGGCTCTTGGCGCGGGCGCCCTGACGGGTCCGATCGCGATGTTACCTGGATTACTGTTCTACATATCCATGGTAGGCCAGTATCCAGCGATTCTAAGCGAGGCTGTGCCAGCGAACGTACTCCTTGAGCTAGTCGGCTCCCGTGCATTTCAGATCGTGTTCCAAATTGTTCTCTTTGGCACTTTGATCGAAACAGGGGCCGGCCTAGTGCACGCGGTCAATGAGCGATTGGCTGCGACTTATGCAGAGCGTGGTCTCGAAATGCCTGTCCGCCTGCGTCCGGTAATCGCTATCGGGATGCTTTCCATAGGGGCCGCCCTATCAGCTCAGGTCGGGCTAAGGGACCTAATCGCCAGCGGTTACGGCACGATCACGTGGGGCTTTATCATTGTCTTCGTCATTCCAGTCCTCACGCTCGGCGTCTGGAACATCTTTCAAGCGCATCACGCTTCGTTTTCTAAGTCATAGTCTTCGGAGTATGGCTCTTGACTACCACCAGGACGCTGTTGCCGATTCCAAAGTTGCTCAATTTCATCGCACGCCACGTTGAGCGGGCGATCATTACGAACTAGTGCTACAACGCGGTCGCAGGCTGCACTGACTCTGGGATTCGTAGTCAAATCCACTAGCGCTTTTGCTACAGCGGTTGCTTCGTACGCGTTGGGTCGGAAAGAGCGACCCACGTTAAGCCGGGAGAGGCGCTCAGCATTGTCAAATTGGTCAAAGGCCATCGGTGTGACAATTTGGGGTACACCCGCGCCAAACCCCTGTGCCAAGGTGCCGATGCCGCCGTGGTGGACGAGCGCTCGGCAGTGAGGTAATAGTCGGCTCAGCGGTACGTAATCAGAATGTAAAACGGATGCCGGCAGGGTTGGAGGAATCTGTTCAGCATACGGCGTAAGTAGGACTCCTCGGTAGCCGATCAGTTTGCAAGCCATCACTGACTCTTGGAAGAACCGCCTACCATGACGCATCGCCGACCCCGGCGTGAAGACGACCGGAGGCGGTCCAGTTCGTAAGAAGTTCTTAACTGCTTCTGGAACCTCCCGCACACTACTTTCGTCGTAGCCTGGAAAACCTGTGCAAACAAGTTGGTCCGGCCAATCTGGTTGTGGTGAGGCGAACCATTCAGGGAAGAACCCAATGACTAAATCCGGGGAGTTCCACCAGACGTCGTAGAATTTTGACGCTGGGGGAAGGCCGAGTGAGCAACGGAACTGATTTGTGCCCGGTCCCACCATACGGTCGATTGCTAGGTTTGCTAGCCTGAAGAGTGTCCGCTTAATTGGACGAGGCCATGAGTTAATACCCTTCAGCCATGGGTGCAGCACTGGCGACTCAAATTCGCTGCGGAAGCACACCGGCTGTAGCTGTATGGTGACAAGTGGTACTCCATGTGTTTCATGGGCCACACGCGCGCCGAATGCCAGCGCTCCGGCAACGACCACGCTTTTCCTGTCTTGTAGATGATTGCAAATTAAGCGATACAGTTCTGGCGTTGTCTCGACGATTTTCCGGGCGATAATTTCGACACCCTTACGAGGGTGCCAGATATCGGGATTACGTGCGACGCTGTCGAACTCTTCAGCAGTGCCACACCGTACGAAATTGAACCCCATCCGGCGGACCAGCGCCTCGAAGGAATCGTTCACAATTACTGACACGGCATGTCCGCGCGTTGCGAGTGCCGCACCCAGTCCCATGAACGGGTGAACGTCTCCGGCGCTACCTACCGGAACGAGTAGGACATGCATTATTGACAGGTCACAGATTCGTCAGGCGTAGTGAGCAAGCGCTTGCTCCGCCGCACTCACATAGTGGCCGCCGAAGAGGTTCGCGTGTACCAGTAGCGGATAAACTTGATAAAGCGGTACTCGGTCGGAGGCCCCGGCTGCTAACGGGAGCACCTCATTGTACGCGCGGTCGAACCGCTCACTCGGAGTGCCGAATAACCTCAACATAGCTAGGTCGATTTCTCGATGGCCCCCGTAGGCCGCGGGATCAATGATGCAGGGACTTCCGTTGTCGTCCGTGTGCAGATTCCCAGTCCAAAGGTCTCCGTGCAGCCGAGCGGGAGGCTCTTCCGAACCAACAAGGTCAGGCAGGCGAGTCAAAAGTGACCCGAAAGTCTGCGTCCAGGTAGTTGGGGCGGTCCCACGGTCTACAGCAAGACGGACCTGTGGTTCGATTCTCCGGACGCCATAGAATTCTGCCCAGGTTGCGCACGTAGCGTTGTCCTGAGCCAGCGTGCCGATGAAGTTGTTATGGTCCAGACCGTAGCCGTCTGCACCACTCGCGTGGAGCCTGGCGAGTCCGTGTCCGAGTTGCTCAGCGAAATCAGAGGCTGGCGAAGCCGAAGTGATGAACTCGAGCGCTAGGAACGCCGGCGACGAGTTTGAACTGTTGCTTACAGCCAGCACTTTCGGCACCCGAATCGCCTTAGCGTTGTTCAACCAAGCTAAACCGAGTGCTTCCGTCGGAAACATCCTTGGGTCGGATCCAGGATTTGTCTTAACAAAGACTTCACGTTGATCGTCGAGTCTTACAGCGAAGGCATTATTAATGCTGCCACCGGTTAGTTGATGTGTTGAGGCAATGCCGGACCCGAGTGCCTGCGCTACCGCTCTTTGAGTACTGACCTGCATGGTAATCAGCCGAGCTGATACTGTGCACGGATCGTTGTGAGTAAATCCTTGCAGGCCCTCTCACACATGTCGAACACGTCATCAAACCCTCTGGGTCCACCGTAATAAGGGTCAGGTACCTCTGCGTTGGCCGGAGCGGTGGGATCGAACTCGCGTAGAAGATGGACTTTGGCTTCTGTTGCACTATTGGGCGCAAGGCGAAGTAAGTCCTGACGATTATTGGAATCCATTGCGATCACGTAGTCGAATGTTGAAAAATCTCCAGCGGTGAATTGTCGAGCGAGACTATTGAGTTGGACCCCTCGAGCTTCGGAAGTTTTTTTAGCCCGCAAGTCTGGAGGGGAACCCACGTGATAAGCAGCGCCTGTGCCAGCACTATCGACTTCAATTTGGTCGTCCAAGTGAGCGCCGTGAATCAGCGATTTCATGATGGACTCCGCGGTCGGCGAGCGGCAGATGTTCCCTAGGCAGACAAAGCAGATCCTGACCATCTTACATTCCAGAATACTTGATCTTCTGCCACGATATAATCCTAGCGTTTTCGTATATTTGGGCTTCGGCCGAACGTATATTCGTCGTAGACACTTATTGGGCCGCATGAGGTTGTGTTGGTGTTTAATCCAAGATTCAAATCCACAAGGCTGTGGGGTGAACGAGCATGGGGCAGCAAAGAATGAGGAAAATCTCTAGGCGTACCGCGATCGGTGAAGTTGGTGCGGTGTTAGGAGCTTCGGCGATCGCTCCGGCGATCGCTTCAGCTCAGGGTCGCGTCGTACGAAATGGTCAGTTGAAGCAATCGGTCTCGCGTTGGCCCTACATCGATATTCCATTTCCCACGTTCTGCGAAGCCGTGGCCGAGATGGGACTACCGGCGATCGATCTTTTGGAGGAAAACGAATGGGACATTGCCGCCGAGTACGGTCTGATTTGCTCGATGGGGTATGGTGGCGGCGGCACAATCGAAGATGGCCTAAACGTGCGAGCAAACCACGACGAAATCGTCACCAACCTTCAACAGGCGATGCCACGCGCGGTTGAACGAAAAGTGCCGAATCTTATTACATTCTTCGGCAACAGGCGCGGCATGAGTGATCCTGAGGCTATTCGTAACTGTGTAGACGGCTTGCGTCGGCTGGCGCCTTCGGCGGAGGAGCACGGTATTACGATATGCGTCGAGTTACTCAATAGTAAGGTTGATCACCCAGACTACCAGGGTGACCGGACTCCGTTCGGTGCCGAGATCATTCGTCGGGTGGGTTCACCGCGTGTCAAGTTACTGAACGACATTTACCACATGCAGATCATGGAAGGTGATGTCATCCGGACAATTCGAGACAACGCTGAGAGCATTGCGCATTACCACACAGGCGGTGTGCCGGGGCGAAACGAGTTGGATGAGAACCAGGAGTTACAGTGGCCAGCGATTTGTCGAGCAATCGTTGAGACAGGCTTCGACGGTTATGTTGCACATGAGTTTAAACCGACACGCGACCCTTTAACTTCGCTGCGTGAGGCCGTAGCGCTATGTGACGTATGAGTTACCGTTTTGAGCTATTTCTTCTATAGCGTGATATTGATTACGGAAAAACTCGAAAGTTACGGGGCGTGTGAACAGAGTGCTGTTCGGTCACAAACGCTTCGCCTAAAGCAAGCGATGCAGGATTACTGATGCCGAGGATTCACCCCGCCGCACATGTCGATTCAGAGGCCGAGTTAGCCGACGACGTCATTATTGGCCCAGGCGCCGTCATTGAGGAAGGAGTAAGGATTGGGCGAGGTTGCCAAATCGGACCGCATGCCGTGATACATCGTGGCACAACGTTAAGTGAGGAGGTCTACGTTGCGGTGGGTGCTGTGATCGGGGGGATACCACAGGACCTAAAGTTCAAGGGTGGTGCTAGTGGTGTGGAGATCGGTCCGCGGACTGCAATCCGCGAATATGTCACGGTCCATCGATGCTCGACGCCGGGCGCGATGACCCGCGTAGGTGCCGAGTGCATGTTGATGGCGGCAAGTCACGTGGCTCACGATTGCACACTCGGAGATAGGGTGGTTCTCGCCAACGGAGTCAACTTGGCCGGTCACGTGACAATCGGTGACGCCGTTTTCGTGTCAGGACATGCACAAATACACCAGTTCATCCGGGTCGGCACACTCGTGATGATCGGCGGTGGATCGAAAGTAATTAAGGACCTACCGCCGTACTGCGTTGCCGATGGGCATCCGGCGCGTCTCTTCGGAGTGAACGTTACCGGTCTGCGTCGAGCAGGCCTTGGTGTCGAGGAAATAGGTCAAATCAAAGAGGCCTATCGCGTGCTTTTCGCGTCTGGGGTGAAATTGCAGGACGCGCTGGCCACACTTGACACGCTCAGTAGCGAAGGAAATTCACGCGGTGCTGAGTTGGCGGTGTTCGTCCGCAAGTCAGAACGTGGTGTAGCGCGGCCCAACCGCGGGAAACACGAGTGGCCGGACGATTAGCAATTGCTTGTTCTGTTCGCTAACGATTAGAAGGTAAGAAGTTACGGCGGGGGCTACAGCTTCAATAACTAGGCAGGCGGCGGTAGCCATCCACGACGAAACGGGTTGAAAGTGAACGATGCCAACTGTTGACTACCAGCTTGCTACGACTGTACTCCAGGATCTTGTTCGCATTCCCTCTGTCAATCCCGATCTTGTGACTGGCGCTGACGGTGAAGCCAAGATCGCTAGCTACATCGCCGACACACTGGACGGATGGGGACTGGAGGTCCAGGTGCGAGAGATTACTGAGGGAAGGCCTAACGTGATCGCGACGCTGAAAGGTACTGGTGGTGGCCAGACGCTTCTTTTTAACGGTCACATGGACACCGTCGGCGTAGAGGGGATGGCGGAGCCGTATTCCGGTGAGGTGCGCGATGGGAGGCTTTACGGTCGAGGTGCCATCGATATGAAGGGGTCGCTCGCTGCGACGATGGCGGCCACCAAAGGTCTCATCGATAGCGGGATTACGCTTCGCGGGAGCGTTATCTTTACATACGTGGCCGATGAGGAATATGCGAGCATCGGCACAAGCGCGATAGCTGATGATATCCGCCAGGGCCGGTTACGACGTCCTGATGGGGCAGTGAATACCGAGGCGACCGGATTACGGGTCGGCGTCGGTCACAAAGGGTTTACATGGCTTGAGGTTGTAACGGAAGGTAAGGCTGCGCACGGCTCTAGGCCAGATCTTGGTGTCGACGCAATCGCGCAAATGGGAAAGCTGCTTGTGGAGGTTGACCGACTACAGGGACAATTGGCGGCCGGGGCCCAACACCCGTTACTCGGTGCTGGTTCAGTGCACGCTTCACTCGTCAATGGTGGTCGTGAGATGTCGTCGTATCCCGGCCGCTGCACGTTGAAGCTTGAGCGCCGTACCGTCCCACCGGAAACAGCCGACAGTGTTGCCGAGGAACTTGAAAAGATTATTTCTCGTCTCTCTACCGAAGACCCAGGCTTCCACGCCAGTTCTAGGGTTATGTTCGTGCGCAATCCATGGCAAGCCGACCCACGATCCCAAATCGTAAAGACGACGGCTGCCGCCATCGAAGCGGTCACGGGTACGCCGTCCACAACGATGACGCAAACAGGCTGGCTCGATTCTGCACTTTTGGGTGACGTCGGCATTCCCACCGTTATCTGCGGGCCAAGCGGAGAAGGACTACACGCCGAAGTCGAATCGATTGATGTCACCTCCCTTGGTACGTGCGCCGAAATCTACGAGGAAATCATTCGACGGTTTTGTGCTTAGAGGTGTAAGTCACCGCCACTATCCCGGGGACGAGAGTTCAGCGCCCTCTGCTTTGCCCGTGGTTGGTGCCTAATTACCCACGGTTGCCAAACACTCGATTTCAAGCGCCGCTCCGAGTGCGAGTCCAGTGGAGCCGAAGGCACTACGCGCCGGGAGATGCTCAGGAAAGAAGGTGACGTAGGCCTCATTCATTACTGGCCATTGGTTCATGTCTTCCATGAAGACGCTGCACTTGACCACATTGTTCATAGACGAGCCGGCCCTCTCAAGGACGTTACGGATGTTTTCGAGTGTCTGCTGTGTTTCTGCTTGAACTCCTCCTTCTGCAAGGCCGCCGCCTGGTATGGTGCCGAGCTGACCTGAGAGGTAAAGCATGTTATCTACCCTGACGTAAGGTGAGAATGGTAGCCCCCCCTGGACGGCGGCGTATTCGACCTCCGGACCGGAACGTTGAGCGCGAGCCGTGAACGAACCGAGCGCAAACGAAAGCACGACAATAGCGATCATGAATAACCGAATGGACGAGGTCATCTTGAAAAAAGCTCCTTGGTTGATGGAAAAGAATAACTGTCGACTAGGCTAATCAAATGCCAAATGAGGGCTTGAAATCAAGCGACTGCTTGGGTGACCCGGATTATCTACTGTCTTGGTTGTTCCGTTCCAAGACCCCTTGTGTGGGCGAGCGCTCCAAGTGTTCGGAGCCTTGATAGAATGCCGACGGCCACTCCTGACTCACATGGACTCTGACGTACTCAGTCGACTCGAAGAACTCGAAATAGATCCAGCGATCGACGGTCAGGTCATCACACTATAGCTATAGAATGATGTCATGACCCCACCAACTAAGGGGCCCACTGGTGTGCCAGGCACCCCCGATAAGGACACGGGCTCAATCCCACCGCTCGATTTCATCCGTACGATCGTTGCTACCGATCTCGTCAATCAGAAGCATGACGGTCGTGTAGCGACTCGCTTTCCGCCTGAACCCAACGGTTACCTCCATATCGGCCACGCCAAGTCAATCTGCTTAAATTTCGGGGTCGCAGCGGACTACCGAGGTACCTGCAACGTGAGGTTTGATGACACGAACCCTGCGAAAGAGGATGTTGAATACGTTAATGCTATTCAGAACGATATCCGTTGGCTTGGTTTTGATTGGGGTAAACACCTTCACTATGCCTCGGACTATTTTGAGCGGCTGTATGGCTATGCTGTGCGCCTCATCGAACGGGGTAAAGCTTACGTCGACGACCTCAGTGCTGAGCAGATCCGTGAATACCGTGGCACGCTGATCGCGCCGGGTCGGGAGAGCTCATATCGCGATCGATCGGTTGAAGAGAACTTGGACTTGTTTGCCCGAATGCGTGCCGGCGAGTTTCCGGATGGGTCGAAAGTGCTGCGCGCCAAGATTGACATGACATCCGGCAACATGAACATGCGTGATCCGACCTTATATCGAATTCGACGTGCAACACACCATCGGACGGGTAATCAGTGGTGCGTGTACCCGATGTACGATTTCACGCACGCGTTGTCAGATTCAATTGAACAGATCACGCATTCACTGTGCACGCTCGAGTTTGAGGATCACCGACCACTCTACGATTGGGTGCTTACTGAGACCGAGGTGACATGTCACCCTCAGCAGATCGAATTTGCCAGATTGAATCTGTCCTATACGGTACTCAGTAAACGCCAGCTCCTAGTGCTGATTGAGAAGGGGCTGGTTTTTGGATGGGATGATCCGCGCATGCCGACCCTGGTGGGGATGCGTCGCCGAGGGCTTCCGCCGAAAGCCATCCGCACGTTCTGTGACCGGATCGGGATGGCTAAGCGGAAGAACGTAGTCGATGTTGCAGTACTTGAGCATGCTGTACGGGAAGAACTCAACCAGACATCGCCTCGCGTGATGGCGGTCCTGCGGCCACTCAAGGTTGTGATCCAGAACTACCCGGAAGAAAAAATAGAAGAAGTGGACCTTGTTAACAACCCTGAAAACCCTGATGCAGGTACCCGCAAGGTGCCGTTTTCTCGGGTTTTGTATTTGGAACGTGATGATTTCTCTGAGGATCCGCCGAAAAAATTTTTTCGCTTGGCACCTGGTCGTGAAGTCCGTCTCCGAGGCGCTTACTTCATCACTTGCGTCGACGTTGTGAAGGATGGCCAGGGTGAAATTGTTGAGCTACGGTGCACCTACGACCCAACCACCCGTGGCGGGTCGTCTCCAGACGGCCGCAGGGTGAAGGCGACATTACATTGGGTTTCAGTCGAGCAAGCCCTAACGGCTCAGGTGCGACTTTACGACCGTCTATTCGTCGATGAACATCCTGGGGAAAACCGCAATTTCCTTGAGGCGATCAATCCTAGTTCCTTAGAAGTAATCAACACGTGCCGTGTTGAGCCGAGCGTGGCGTCTATGGCACCGGGAGACCGATGCCAGTTCGAACGTCTTGGGTATTTCTGTGTCGATCCAGATTCCTCGGACGGTCAACTCGTGTTTAATCGCACTGTGTCACTCCGCGATGTGTGGGCGAAGATTGCGCGGACGATGAAGGCGAGTGGTTAAGTAGTGTTCACTATGTGGTAATCCCGCTGAGGCTCGAGGATGAACTCCAATGACTAGTTTTCTACTTTTTGCTGTGCTCGTGGGCCTCGCGCTGCCTTTGCAGGCGGGTATCAACTCGCAGCTTCGCACTCACATCGGTCACCCGCTGTGGGCCGCGTTCATTTCTTTTAGCGTCGGCACCTGCGCACTGGCTTTCATGTTAGCTTTGAGTCGTGTCGGATTGCCGGCGGCCGGATGGGTCGGTCGTGTGCCCTATTGGCATTGGACAGGCGGTCTGCTCGGCGCGACTTTCGTCACATCGGCGGTTGTGTTGGCACCCCGATTGGGTGCGGCCACCTTGGTCGCGGCGGTTGTGGCCGGTCAGATGGTGGGCTCCCTCCTCCTCGATCACTATGGTGTCGTCGGTTACCCGCAGCACTCGTTAAGCATCGAGCGCGTTATAGGCGTGATGCTGGTTATGACTGGCGTCGCACTCATTCAATATCGATGAAACTCCTGGATGGACCTAATAGAATTATTTCTTTCTAAGCTGTTATCTCGGCATAGCCAACGTGCGAGTACTCTTAACCCAATTGACTGAGAGGACATGTCACAAACTACTTATTCAGCGCAGTTGTTTGCCACCTGTCTAGTGGATGCGATTCGACCAGCTGCTGGTTTAGCAACACTTCGCTTGCTCGAACGGCTCGGCGTAAAGGTCATCGTGCCCAGCGGCCAGACCTGTTGCGGCCAACCGGCATTCAACTCAGGGTGTCTTGCTGATGCGCGGGCGATGGCGCGTTACACGGTCGACCTATTGGAGAAATCACCGGCTCCGATTGTCGTGCCTTCTGGGTCGTGCGGCGACATGATCGTGCACCGATATCGTGAACTACTTGCTGATGAGCTGGCGTATGCTTCGAAGGTTGAGCGTGTAGCTGCCCGTACATACGAGCTTAGTCAGTATCTCAGCGATGTACTGAAAGTCCAGGACGTTGGTGCGCGGTGCCGACGGACGATTACCTACCACCCCTCTTGTCATCTATTGCGTGGCCTCGGTGTTCGTTCGGCGCCGTCCAAGCTACTCGACAGCATTACCGATGCGCGGTGTGTGGGCCTCTCTGGCGCCGAAGACTGTTGTGGATTTGGTGGCACATTCGCTGTGAAGATGGGAGAGCTTTCGAGTGGCATGCTCGACCGGAAGCTCGACGCCATCGTGGAGTCCGGTGCTGACACCGTTGTTGCTTGCGATGCTGGGTGCTTGATGCACATTGAGAGTGGATTGAAGCGTCGTGGCTCGAATGTAGCGGTCCGACACCTCGCCGAGGTCTTGGTGGAATCCGAATGAACTCACCGTCGATGTCGTTTCAACAACGGGTGTCGCATGCGTTAGCAGATGGTCAGCTCCGCATCGCACTTGACCGAACGACTGAACGCTTCACATCAAAACGTGTTGCTGGATTAGCATCGCTTCCTGATGCTGATGCAGTCCGTGACTATGCTCGGAGCATCCGTCTACACACCCTGTCTAAGCTCGACGACTATTTGGAACAGTTCGAAGCAAATGTCACGTCGGTAGGAGGACAGGTTCATTGGGCCTCCGATGCGCAGGAGGCGAACGAGATTGTCCTCGATCTTGCTAGGTCGCGTTCGGTTAAGCGCGTCGTCAAATCAAAGTCGATGGTGAGCGAGGAGACTGAGCTCAACCAAGCGTTGATCAGTGGCGGTCTTGACGTTGTCGAGTCGGACCTCGGCGAATACATCATCCAACTTGCCGGTGAAACGCCATCTCATATCATCGCGCCGGCCGTGCACAAGACGCGTGAGCAGGTCGGCCAGTTACTGGCGGACAAGTTGGGCGTGCCGATGACCGACGATCCGGTTGAAATGACGGCGACCGCTAGGTCCGCGCTGCGTGACGTGTTCTTGCAATCTGAAATGGGAATAAGCGGCGTTAATTTTGGCGTAGCCTCGACGGGCTCACTGGCAATTGTGACAAATGAAGGTAATGCGTCACTGACCGTTACTGCTCCCCGTATCCATGTGGCGATGATGGGTATTGAGCGTATCGTCCCAACGCTCGACGACCTCGCGGTAATGCTGCTAGTGCTTGCGCGTTCTGCGACTGGACAGAAGTTGACGGTTTACACGGACCTCCTCACTGGGCCGCGCCGCGGTGACCCCGATGGTCCGGAGGAATTACATGTTGTACTGCTGGATAATGGCCGTAGCCGGCTCATCGGGACCGAGGTTAGTGAGGTCCTAGCGTGCATCCGATGTGGCGCCTGTTTGAATGCGTGTCCGGTCTATCAGCAGATTGGCGGACACGCCTACGGCAGCGTATATTCAGGACCGATCGGTGCTGTGCTTACACCAAGTCTTGACCGGGAAGGGCCATGGCACGTACTTCCTGAAGCCAGTTCGTTGTGCGGCGCCTGCCGAGAGGTGTGCCCAGTCCGGATTGATATACCGCGGATGCTACTAGCGCTTCGCGCCGAGACTGTTCATTCCGGCAAGGGCAATCGGTGGGTTCGGGTTGGTTTCTGGTTATATCGTATTGCGGCTACGAAACCTTGGTTATTCAGGTGTGGCGTGTCGGTGGTACGCCAGTTGACGAAGATGTTCTTTGTTAACGGCTGGTTGCTCCGATTGCCGTCGCCACTACCAAGCTGGACGCGGTCCCGGGAGTTTCCGGTGATTGCCAGTCGCACTTTTAGCGAAGAGATGCGTGATCGTGAAAAGGGCAGTGGAGATGAATGAAAGCCGGGGTGCGATCTTAGAACGAATCAGGTCGGGTCGGTTGGGAGCGCCGGTCCAGTCTCGACTGGACCCACCGACGCTTATTCCCACGAAGGATTCGTCGAGTCTCCACGATCGTTTCGTCCAGGAAGCTGAAGCCGTGGGCGCTATCGTGCATCGCTCTGACCGTCGCGACCTTACTGTTGAAACAGTGCTGCGTATATTAGGTGATGCGGGCGTCAAGCGGCTTATCAGTTGGGAACCCAACGACTTACCGATTTCGGAGTTAATGAAAGCTGTGGTCGATGACGGCGTCCAACTCGTGGACCCGCCGACGCCTGCTAACGCAGAAACGCTCAGCCGTGAGTGGACGGCGATGGCGACTGCAGACGCCGGGCTCACTGGTGCTGTCGGTGGACTCGCGGATACAGGAACGATCGTTCTTCGTAGCGGACCGGGTCGACCGCGTTTAACTTGGTTGCTACCGCCGCTACATGTAGTGGTCCTCCACTCATCATTCGTTCACCCGACGCTCTCAGCATTCATGGGTGAGTGCGGCGAATTGGTTAGGTGCAGTAGTCACGTCGCGTTCGTAACCGGTCCGAGTCGGACAGCCGACATTGAGCAAACTCTTACTATCGGAGTGCATGGACCGAAGGAAGTGCATATTTTGCTCGTCGACCACGACTGCAAATCAATCGAAGAGTCCGAGGCTGCTCAAGCGGCCACCGTTTCAGATGAGCCTGGAGACCAGATGAGCAAGCATGACCTTGTCCAATAGAACTCTTGGCGTCGGTGTTGTCGGTACAGGTTGGGTAGCAGCGTCCCACGTGCGTGCGATCCAAGCGAATCCCCACGTTCGGCTCGTTCGGATGTGTGGTCGACAGGAGACGCGCGCTCGGGAGAAACTGGCGCGCTTTGGCGCAGACGTGTCCGACGTTGGATTCACCCGGCGGTATCAGGATTTGCTCGACGCGTCTAATATAGACATTGTCGTCGTCGCCACACCAAATCACTTGCACGCCGAGCAAGCTGTAGCTGCAGCTAACGCGAAAAAACACATACTGCTTGAGAAACCTACAGGGCTCGACATTCGTGAGTTGGTCCGGATCCGCGATGCGGTGCACCGAGCCAAGGTTCGGACAATTGTTTCGTTTGTGCTGCACTACAACCCGTTCATCCGCTTCGCGCACTGGATGCGCAAGGCAGGCTGGCTAGGTACGATCCGTTACGCACGCTTTCAGTACCTGTCCCGTATTCTTAGTGGGTATCCCGGCTGGTCATGGGTCAGACGGGCCGACAGTGGACGTAGCCACCTTCTGGCAGCTGGTTGCCATGCGGTCGACGCAATGCGATGGTGCACAGGGTTGGAACCCACGGAGGTGAGCGCGTACCACACGAAGTTTACTAAAGGGTACCAGTGGCCGACTTCGATTGTGGTCAACGTAAAGCTTGGCCGCAGGGCGATTGGACAGGTAGTAAGCTCGACTGACTTCATGATGCCTTACACGTTCGGGGTCGAATTAATGGGAGACCGCGCCACGCTTGTCGATGGTCTCATCCTTTGGAACGACAAGGCGGTTTCACTGGCGGAGCTCCGCCGGGCGAATCCGTTTCCTGACGTCGTCCTCCGAGAGGCGCGTGCGGCCGACGGTAACCCGGCCATCCGCGTTGAGTGCGACATGCCAGCATCGGCTGACGTCCGGCAGCATCCATTTCAAGGAGAGATGGACGAACTGGTGCACTGTATCCGTACGGGGTGTGAGTCACACCTAAACGTCTTTGATGCACAGAAGACGATGGAGGTCTGTCTAGCGGCAGACCGATCTGCCATACGAGGCGGTCGACCCGTGAGCCTACCGCTCATTCGGTCCTAAGGACCAATTTTCTCTACGTGTCAGGAAAGTGTTACGTTGCCGTCGATCTCGGAGCTAGTAGTGGCCGTGTCGTCGTTGGTCACGTTGCCGGCGGCAATGTTTCACTAAAGGTTGCACACCGCTTTACGGTGACCTCACGTGTCTTGTCGGGCCATCAGCGCTGGACAATTTCTGAACTATTTGAAGGAGTCAGAACTGGGCTCACCAAGGCCGCAGGAGCCGAGGGAGAACTAATTAGTCTCGGTGTGGACACTTGGGGAGTTGACTATGGTCTGATCGATGCTGATGGCTGTTTACTTGAGGATCCGGTGTGCTACCGGGATCGGCGCACTGAAGGCGTTGTCGAGCGTGTGCTCGAGACCGTGCCGGCGATTGAACTATTTCAACTGACTGGCGTGCAGGTTCTTTCACTGAATACCCTCTATCAGCTTGTGGCACAGCGTGATGCTGGGGAGTGGCCGGCGAATGCCTCACGGTTACTTATGATGCCCGATCTTGTTCACCACGATCTCTGTGGGAGCTTGACTGGTGAGGTAACAATGGCGAGCACCACGCAACTGGCAGGAGCGACGACACGGCGCTGGGAGCGTGATCTCTTTGACCGACTAGAACTTCCGATCGCTGTGATGCCGGACCTAGTGCAACCTGGGGTGCAACTGGGCAGGGTTCATTACGACGTGCGCAGGGCACTGGCGCTTCCGGACATGGCGGTTGTAGCGCCTGCCACGCACGATACGGCAAGCGCCGTAGTTGGTGCGCCGATCGGCGAAGGGTGGGCCTATCTGAGCTCGGGTACTTGGTCGCTCCTAGGTATCGAGACTGAAGTTCCCTTGCTGACCGACACGGCGCGGGAAGTAGGCCTAACGAATGAAGGTGGCCTAGAAGGCAAAAATCGTTTGCTTAAGAGCATTGCTGGTATGTGGATCCTTGAGTCCTGCCGGAAAATATGGGCGACACAAGGAGAGGCTATAGATTTTACTGACCTTAACCGTGCAATCGCTTCGGTCCGGGCCCGTCAAGCATTCGTTCTACCTGACGATCCCAGATTCTTCAACCCGCCAGATATGCCCAGGGCGATCGAGGCCTTTTTACGAGAATCAGGTCAGCCCGTGCCAGTCGATTACGGTGGATATGCACGGGTTGTTCTTGAGTCGCTTGCCTTACGCTATGCATCAGTGGTTGAGGCAATCGAGCACGCGACGGGCCGTGCGATCGTTGGTATCAGAATCATTGGCGGTGGGTCGCAAAACCGTTTCCTTAACCAGGCGACTGCCGATGCCACTGGTCGAGAGGTTAGAGCTGGTCCCATTGAGGCGACTGCACTTGGCAATGTGATCGTTCAAGCAATCTCCGACGGTTGTTTCGGGAATGTTGGTGAAGCTCGGGAGGCTGTGGCACGTCACATGGAAGACGACGTCTACGAGCCTACCGACTTAGAGGCATGGGCCGAAGCACGAGCACAATACGCGCGCCTTGAACGAGAGTGGGGAAGTTGAAACGAACGGCGTGGTACGCCGGTTAGTGTATATCGGTGTTACTACGGGCGACCGTATCGATGGACCAATTCTGACGAATCAGTGTCAGATGCGCCTTTTGACTGAATAAGGACTCGGTGACCGGATGGCGGGCGATGCCCTCACGCCAAACTTCCAAGGCCGAGTTGTCATCACCCGCGCGGAAGTACAACCAGCCGCGTAGATAGTAAGCCTCAGCGGCATCGACGTGATCCGGATGGCGCGCTAGGAAAGCGTCTAGCACTTCTTGAGCTAGGTTCGAATCACCGCGATCGAAAGCGATCCGAGCCTCCTCGATTGTGGTCGTAGGTCCTGTCGGTGCCGAACTGAGCGCGGCCGCAGCCTCGTCCCAACGTTTTTGTTGGCGCAGTGCACGGGCTCGCGCCTCTGCTGTACGGGTTAGGGGTCCAGGCATGGCATCCAGAAGGGCCAGCGCTTGGTCTGCCGCTCCCTCGTCAAGCAAGAGTTCTGCAAGTCGGAGTCGTGACACTGGGTCGGTCGCGTCCTTAAGATGCGCCAACTCCGGCCATTCATGGTCCAACTGAGAGTACCTGCCCAAGAATTTCAGCATCTCTTGTTTCATAAACCTGGGTTCAAGAACATGCGTATTCTCCGCCGCTACCGGACCATCATGCCCGTCACTCCATCCGTAAGTGATGCTTTCCACCTCAGGGCCGTCTGCAATCTCTGGGGTCTCGAGGATGAAATAAGCGTCTTCGTGACCTGGGGGCATGTTGTAGCGAATGCCGGAGCCGTCGATGTTATTCAGATGTACCGGTACGAAGTAGCGGTTAATCAGTGTAACCACAACCGGATCTGAGAACGGACCCGTTCTCATGAAGAGACCGCCTTCTCACGTGCCGGCAGTTGGGAACAATATCAGTGGCTTCTGTGAGCGGCTTGCTTCTTGCCGAGCGATTGCTTCGTTGGCTCGCCACGCCACGCCACCAGTTGCCCAGTACAAGTTGGGTGCACCCAGACCTTCATAGCGATCAGTAATGATGATGTCTTCAAACGCGCCAGTGCCGCCGAGTGCACCGATAGTCGCCTTACCATCTGCGTCAATCCGGAACCGTAAACGGCCTTTGGCGTAGTAGTCCACTACCGACCAGTCACTGACGAACGACCGGCGGGCCAGGGTTTGGCCTAAGGGACCCTCGGCGCAGAAAAAACAAACACCAGCGTTCATCTGGAAGATCGTGTGAGCCCCGATCGTTACACCGTCACGTTCGAGACGGCTACCCGGCGCATGCTCGGTGAGTACAGCGACTATGTCACTTACGCTAACCTCGGAATCAGGTGCCACCTCGAGACTCAGGACTTCTCTGTCGAGAGCGGCAGCCCTCACTCCTGGCAACTGTTCTATCGCTGCTAGGGCCTCGTCGCTCAGTGGCACTCCGGCGATGGGCAACTCAACCACCGGACCTGAAGCCGCTGTGAGGGATACCGCCAGCAACGTTGAGAAAAGAAAACTTCCCATGATATTACGCATCGTAGCTGTGGCCTTCCAAGGTGTCAACGGGAAGATTGATGATGAGCCCGATGGTGTTTGGTGCCCGGCTGAGTTAGGAAAAGCAGATGCAATTAGAGTTGCCGATACAACGCCGGTAGGTTGGGTCAAACAACTTGTCGAATTTAAAGGATTCACTTACCGTCGAGGTAATGAAGGGGTTCCAATTGGATCACCAGGTAGTGTGAGAGGGACGGGCGTTGGCAAATATGTTGCGTCAGGACGCTGTAGAAATCGCCAGATGTCATCGCGTGTAGTCCGCTCGTGAGCTGACACTGCGCCATCTAAGCTTTCAGCGAGTTCGAAAAGTACATTACTAGCTATCGCCCGCACCTGGGACAATGCGGTAGAGTCGGCGGCCAATTGCACTAACCTATCCACGGTTAATCGCTCGACCACCTGTTGAATCAACTCGGCCCGTGGTTCACTGGACGGCGGAGCACCCCAGGTGCTCGACATGAGCGCCTCGGTGACTTCTTCGAAGCTAGGATACTCACTATCACGGGAATGAAAATCCACGAGTCTTGCCGCTCGCTCGGGTTGGAGGAGAGCTGAGATTGCTAAATCAGCCGCAGTCATTGCCGCCGTAATCGGATCAAAGGTCATAGCGGTTCGTCGTTCGAACCATTCGGTCGTCACGCCGCCAGAATGGAATGCACGCGGCGGCATCAGGTCAAGTAGCGCAGGAGGCAGTAGTAGTGCGTCTGGGCTGATTGTGTCGAGAACGGCTTCGAGCGAAGCACGCTGTTGGTCGACTGGTACGATCTGGGACGGTGATGGTGGGCTTGGTCCGTTAACGGTTCGAATCGCGTATGTGTAGTGGACCCCGCCTAATGCTTTGACTGCAGCCGCAAGTTGGTAACGATGGTGTAGGTAGAGTGGTAATAGCTCTATTTCGAGTGTCGAAAGTGGCGCACCAACTGAAATGTTGCGAAGGCCAAACTGACGAAGTCCGATCCGCCGCACGTCCATTTCGTGACGGAGCATGGCCACTGGATCGGACCCGTTGTCCCACAGATTCGCGAGCGGGTGCGCCGCGCCGGCCGGACGAGTATCGGCATCGGTTAGGAACAACATGCCGTTTGCAACACCTTGGCTGACGATTTGCTCCAGTGCGGTTGCCTCGTCAATGTCGGGTGCAAATTGCGAGTAAGCGTAGGTCACTGCGAAGCGGTCAAAGTTTCCTATCCCTTCCGTATATGCGTCTGACAGGTCGATTTGGCCATCTCGAATCTGGACAAGTGGTGCCGGATAGTCCATTACCGAAGCCCGGCCATAGGTACTTGCCGCAAAGTTATGGGCAAAACCTATTGCATGACCTACCTCGTGCGCCGCAAGTTGCCGAAGTCTGTCCAACACCATAGCTTCTGGATCGGCAGTTGGGTCGAGTGGTTGCAAGTACTCGAGTCCAGGCGTAACCGCCACCATGCACCAGGCACTGTCGGCACCGTTGAAAGTCCCGTAGGGTGGTGCCAAGCCAGCGCCAATGAGGTAGCCCTGCCTTGCTCGAAGCGAACCGAGGCGAACGTTGCCTTTTAGAATCTCGCCTGTACGGGGATCTATGACGTGATTGCCATAGGACCACCCTCGAGTGGAACGATGGACCCAGTGAATCATGTTGTAGCGGACATCCATCGGATCAGAACCGTCCGGCAGGAGTCTCACCTGAAACGCATTCTGGAAGCCCGCTGCCTCGAATGCCTCGTCCCACCATGAAGCGCCATCAAGTAACGCACTGCGGATTGGTTCGGGCACACCGGGATCAAGGTAATAGACGATTGGCTCGACAGGGTCGGAAACACGTGCAGTCGGGTCTCGTTTTTGGAGGTTATGGCGGATGACCCAGCTACGCTCGACCGATTCAGTGATTGGCGTCGCATAGTCATGGAATGAGATGCCCAACGTGTTAACGCGTGGGTCGACGGGCCTCGGCCGGTAGCCGTTCTCAGTTGGGTCCGGTAGTTCGACGAACGAATGGTGTTGCCGAAGAGTAACCGAGCGGGGGGAGGGCGTTGTTTGTTGCAGTAGACTCCCAGGGTCGGATCCATTTTCGGCGACGAATGTAATCGTAGCGTCAACCTCTGTGTTTTCGGCGAACCCCCGTGTTCGTGCCAGATTGATCACACTACGTGTCGGCATGAGCCTGAAATGCCCTTGGTTGTGGTGCCTGAGCCGATCAGCAACATTGTTAGCATCGCGCAAGAAAAACTCGGTGGCGTCGACGAGAACCCGAGGGCCGCTGGCGGCCTCCACCTCAAAGCCCCACGTAACCGATTGCGCAAACGAGTCGGTGACAGATTGCCGCTCGGCTACATCTGTCGTAATCGCACGGTATCGATAGTTCGGTTCAATCATCAGCACCCGAGGACCAACCCGCTGAAAATGGACCACGCGGGTGGCGCCCAACCGTCCGCGGTCGAGCCCGAGAGGGCTTGAGCCGACACCAGTCGCCAACGAGACCTGATACAGCAGTTCGGTTTCGAATCGTGTAAGTTCTAGGAACAGGCGACCGCTATCATTGTCCCAATAGAGTGGTAGGTATCCCTCGATACGCCGCATGCCTTCGGTGCGCCATTCAATTGATCCAGGCTGAGCGACTACCGGCAATGCCGTAAGTGCGAAATAAGCTGCAATTAATAATGCACGAAGCATTCTCAGTTCCTTACCGGCTTCATTGGAGCCAATGCATCCGAAAACGAGCAATTACCCTTGATTCTATTGCAACTTACCTAGTTTCTGAGGCCTACCTATTGGTATAGGTGGCTTCTGGGCTTGACTTCAGCGTCCCAAGATTGTGGAGTAGGCTTCTCAGTCGATGTTTTCGGCCAGATTACCAGAAGTCCTCCACTCGAACCCGTTGACACGTTCCCTGCGACGCTTACAAGCAAGTGGGATCTCATTCATCGATCTCACGGAGTCGAATCCGACGCGGGTCGGCCTCTGTTATTCCAAGGGACTGTTCAACTTACTTAATGAGGCGAGTTTGGACTATGAAGTGCATCCACTCGGTTTACCTGCTGCTCGGGCCGCAATCGCGACACACCTAAGAGGCGGAGCGGTAAAAGTCGCGCTGCAACAAATTGCCCTGACAGCAAGCACGAGTGAGGCCTACTCCCTCCTTTTTAAAATCTTGTGCAACCCTGGTGATGAGGTGCTCGTGCCACAGCCCAGCTATCCGCTGTTTGAGCATCTCACTCGGCTGGACGGAGTTGTCAGCGTGCCTTATCGTCTCGAGTATCCGGGGCTGTGGTCGATCGATCTGGATAGCGTGGCAAGCGCCATTTCATCTCGCACCCGCGCGATTCTTATCGTGAGTCCTAACCACCCAACTGGGTCATATGTAACAAACACGGAGCTCGAAGAATTGGCCGAACTTGCCAAAAGGTACGAACTAGCGCTGATTGGCGATGAGGTCTTCCGGCCATATCCGGTAGCAACGCCGTTTCCACCACAGCCAAGTGTCATCGATAGCGGTGCACCCATAGCGTTCAGTTTAGGTGGTATCTCGAAGTTGCTAGGACTGCCTCAGTTGAAACTGGCTTGGATCGCGGTGAGTGGGTTTGATTCATTGGTTACCGAAACATTAGCGCGTTTAGAGATAGCCTATGACACTTATTTATCGGTGACCACCACAGTGCAAAGAGCACTAGGCTCGCTCCTTGAGAGTGGTTATGGTGTGCACGAGCAGATCGCAATGCGGATCCGCCACAACTTTGGCGTCTTACAACGAGTTACCGCTGAGGTTCCCTCGTGCCGAGTGCTCCCGGTTGGAGGCGGTTGGTCTGCCGTCATACGTATACCGGCCGTCGTTAGTGAAGAGCGGCGTGTTCTCAATCTCCTCGAAAGACACCGTGTGCTTGTGCACCCAGGATATTTCTTCGAGTTTCCCGAAGAAGCGTTCCTCGTGTGTAGCTTGATACCCGAACCCGAGGTATTCGCTGCTGGCGTGGCACGGCTTATCAATGGACTAGGTCGGGCGTCGGTAACGGAATAACCTACCTGCGGTAAGCGCCGCCTTCGTACCGCAACGAGGCCTTTCAGGGTCATGCTAGAATGGGCGGAACATGCGGCTGGTCAGCTATTTAGTTGTGATCCCAACAGCAGTTTTGGTTGGTTCTACTGGATGTGCGAATCCAGACCCTGAGCCTGCGGTAGCACCAGCCCATGTTGTCGATATCGACCTACCGTCGGAGTCGACGGTCAGCGGTGGGACGGTTCCCCGCAACGCGACTTTTGCTGGCCTTCTGGAATCCTACGGCCTGTCTAACAATGTTATTGCCGCGGTTGTCAATCAAACGCGTAGCGTCTTCGATCCGAGACGTTTGAGGGCAGCCAATGACTATGAGGTTGTCACGTCGACCGATGGAAACTTAGTGAGACTTAAGTACCATATCGACTCGGATAGCTTCCTGCGGATTCAGCGGGTTGGGGAGAGTCGATTTGAGGCGACAATCATCCCTTACATCAAGGAACGGGCTGTCATTGCGATGAGTGGTGAAATTGATTCCACCCGTTCTTCGTTGGTAGCGGCGATCGATAGCGCGGGCGAGGAGGCTCAACTCGCGATTACGATGGCCGATGTTCTTGGCGGTGAAATTGATTTCAATAACGATTTACGGATCGGCGATTCATTTCGCGTACTTTTTGAACGATTTCTCCGTGAAGATGAATACGACAATTACGGTAACGTACTAGCTGCAGAGTTCAATAATGATGGACGGCTTATAAGGGCCACTCGATTTACGCCGCCGGGCGGTGACCCTGGTTACTACGACGACGAGGGACGGTCGCTCAAGCGTATGTTTCTAAGGTCGCCCTTGCGGTTTGAACCTCGGATCACATCGCGTTTCTCTCGCAATCGGATGCACCCAATTCTCGGTGAACGTCGAGCACACCTGGGTGTGGACTACGGCGCGGCTACCGGCACACCGGTGATCGCGGTGGCTAACGGAACCGTGGTGTCAGCTGGGTGGAGCGGTGGGTCAGGCCGGATGGTGCGATTGCGTCACACAGGCGGCTACGAAACCTATTACTTGCACCTGTCGGCGTTCGCTGGGGGGATGAGACCGGGTGCGCGGGTTGCTCAGGGCCAGCTCATTGGCCGGGTTGGGTCGACGGGGCTTGCTACGGGTCCACATCTTGACTACCGGCTGAAGAAGAATGGCGTCTTCTTAAATCCGCTTGTTGAGCATCGCAAAATGCCACCGGGGGAGCCAGTATCCGCCGAACATCTCGGCTTGTTCCAAACGGAGCGCGAACGGATATTTGGATTGCTTGTCGAGGTTCCACCAATTCCGGCTGTGCTCAAAGTGGCAGCAGGTGCGCCCTAACACCCAGAAGTTGGACTCTTCCCTCTGGTCATCCGTGAAGTTCTTCCTTGGTCGCGCGGAGTAGAACCTTGGCTGTGCGCTAAGATATCAAGATGGCCGCAATCCGTTCGTTTCGGGCTCTCCGGGCGGTGCCAGATACCGCGTCGCGGGTTGCGTCGCCACCTTACGACGTCATGAATGTCGACGAGGCTCGCGAGTTGGCATGTGGCGAGCCACTAAGTTTCCTGCGCGTGTCACGTGCTGAGATTGAACTACCGTCTGAGACTGATCCGTATGCTGACGCGGTTTACGTGCGAGCAGCCGAAAATTTTTCCAAGATTCGCATTTCGGCACCATTGGTAACTGAAGCGGAGCCATCCCTATACTGCTATCGCCTACAGACTACCGGCCACGAGCAAACGGGGTTAACAGCGTGCTATTCGCTGGACGAGTACGACCGAGGATTGATTAAACGGCATGAACACACACGGTTGGATAAGAGGGCTGACCGTACCCGACACCTAACTAAATTGGGAGCGCAAACCGGACTCGTTTTGCTCACTTATCGATCGACCGTGGAGATTGATGTACTCACGGAATCAGCTTGTGCGGGAATTCCACTCTTCGACTTCAAGGCGTCGGATAATGTGCGACACACAGTCTGGAGAGTTCCGCCGGCGGATGTCGATCCACTGGTGAAAGCGTTTGAGGCCGTATCAGCTCTCTACGTCGCGGATGGTCACCATCGAATGGCGAGTGCTAGCCTCGCGCGTGATGAGTTTGTGCGTCAGGGTTGCCCGACGGTGCCGTTAGAGGCCGATACGGTGATAGCCACAGCCTTTCCGCACACTCAAGTCCGCATCTTGCCTTACAACCGTATTGTTAAGGATTTACAAGGGCAGTCGCCTCAGGAGTTCCTTGATCAGATTAAGGCAAAATTATCTCTACGACCTGGGCAACCCATGCCGGCCAGGGCTGGCGAGGTCGCGATGTATCTCGACGGCACCTGGTACAACGTAAGGTTAACGGAGTTTGGTCACTTGGTGGATCGTGCGGATTCCCTGGATGTGGCGCGGCTTCATCGGGACATCTTGGCTCCATTTCTTGGTATCGGGGACATTCGCAGGGACTCACGTATCGACTTTGTTGGCGGTAGCCTGGGGGCAGCAGCACTGCAGGAACGAGTGGATCAAGGTGAGGCAGCAGTGGCGTTCTCCATGTTTCCGGTCACCGTCGACGACCTGATGACGATCGCTGATGAGGGGAGCATCATGCCCCCAAAGTCCACGTGGTTTGAACCGAAGCTACGTGATGGACTATTGATTCATTTGGTTGCATGAACACCGGCCAAGCAGGTTGACTACATGGTGACACACCGCATCTTCAATTTCAGCGCTGGGCCGGCTGTTCTACCTGAGGCGGTGATCAAGGCAGCCCAGCATGACCTGCTAGCGTTGCCAGACGTCGGTATGTCGGTGCTCGAGATCAGTCATCGGTCGACCCATTTTGATGCGATTTTACGGGACGCGGAGCGTACGTTTCGAGAGATAGCTAATGTACCGGCGGATTACCGCGTACTGTTTTTGCAGGGCGGCGCCAGTTTGCAATTTGGGATGGTGCCGATGAATCTACTCGCGGGGAATGATATTGCCGATTACCTAGTGACAGGGGTGTGGTCACAGAAGGCCGTTAAGGAGGCCAAGAAGATCGGCAGGGTACACATAGCTGCGTCGACGGAGGCTGAAGAGTTCGCTCGCGTGCCACGACTTGACGAGGTTGTCCTCTCTCCGGAAGCTGCTTACGTACACATGACATCGAATAACACGATCTACGGAACGCAATGGACCGACCTACCGGAAACAGGTACGGTGCCGCTTGTTAGCGACATGTCGTCGGACATCGTAAGTCGACCGATTCCAGTCGATCGATTCGGCGTCATTTACGCTAGTGCGCAAAAGAATCTAGGCCCGGCGGGGGTAACACTTGTCATCATTCGCGAAGATTTACTGGCACGTTCGCCAGTAACTTTGCCGTCAATGTTGAGTTACCGACTATTGGCCGACAACGGTTCGCGCCAGAACACGCCGCCTGTCTTTGGCATCTACATGCTTCGCCTGGTGTTTGAGTGGCTACGGATACAAGGTGGTCTTGGCGCGGTGGCGGCTTGCAACGCCAGGAAGGCGTCGATCCTTTATGAGGAGCTTGACCGTAGCGAGTTCTACCGGAGTGTTGCTGACCCAACGTGTCGCTCGATGATGAACGTCACGTTCCGGTTGGCTAAACGGGACCTTGAACCAAGATTCGTTCAAGAGGCAGCAGCGGCTGGCTTGGATGGCCTTAGGGGACATCGTACGGTGGGAGGATTACGGGCATCTATCTACAATGCAATGCCGGAAGCGGGCGTAATGGCGCTCACAGAATTCATGCGGGACTTCGAGCGCAGCAACGGTTGAGCAGTGGGATAGTTGCAATTTTTGGCCGGTTTTTGCGCGCTGAAGGTGATTATGGTAGTGTGGACGGTCTTCGTTACTGTTGAGGTTTCTGTAGCCGATACTTAGGTTGTCGGCCTGGTGGCCTCGGAGGTTTCTAGTGATTTCTTCTTTAGTGTTGACGTTGATCGCTGCTGCTATCGTTGTGCAGATCGCTGTGTTCAGCACAACGATTTACCTACATCGCAGTGTTACACATCGTGCGATCAAGCTACAGCCGACTGTAGCGCTTGTTTTTCGAATGGCGCTATGGCTGACGACTGGCATTGTCGTCAAGCAGTGGGTCGCTGTTCATCGTAAACACCACGCGTTTCCTGATGAGGAGGGCGATCCACACAGCCCGCATCTTGCTGGTTTCTGGTCGGTACAGCTTGGCAACGTGTTTCACTACGTCCGCGAAGCTCGGAATCCTGAAGTTATAGAGAAATACGCCAAGGACCTCAAGGATGATGCTTGGGACCGCTATCTGTTCAACCATGGTACAACCGGGGTCCTGGTGGGGCTCACTTTATTGTGCTTAGGCTTGGGCAGCTGGGGTCTTTTAGCCGGCGCACTGCACGGAGTCAGTTACGTTTTTATCCTGTCGCCGTCGGTCAATGGGCTCTGCCACTTTTTTGGTCGCAAGAACTTTGACAACACCGCGACCAACCTGCAGTCGATTGCGTTTCTGACCGGTGGTGAAGGCCTCCATAATAATCATCACGCGTTCCAGAGAAGTCCGAAGTTCAGTTATCGTGCTAGCGAATTTGACCCGGCTTGGCCGGTGATCTGGGTGCTGACTAAACTCCGGTTGGCGCAGCCATACACGACCATTAAAGAGGCGCTGGCACAGCCTCAGGAATCCTGAAATTCAAGTCGGAACGTATCTTGGACGGACTGGCCGCTGTTTAAACTGTGGCGACGCCTAGCTACGCGTGAGAGGAAGCTCCAAAATGCGTCGTGGACTCAAGGGGGGTGGGCACCGGCGGTGTGCGTGCGCCACACAGGGTCTAGGACGCGTATGAGGTAACCGTATGTTCGCTGTGTCCATATTGCTGTCGCTCATCGTTGGAATAACCGTACCGATTACTGAAGACCAGGCTGGTCAGGGCACCATTCGAGGAGCGATTCTTGACGAAACCGGAGCGGTTATCCCCGGTGCAACCGTGACGGTAACGAATTCGGTAACGGATGTGTCCACCAGTGCTGTAAGTGACCAGCAAGGCCGCTTTGAATTCCTTGCTGTGGGGGCTGGCCCCTACGAGGTTGCTGCACTGATGCCGGGCTTTAGGACCGAAACAGTGATTGTCACGGTCGTCGCCGGCGGCACACCGACGTTGGACATCACGCTAGAAATTTTACCACTCGCCGAATCTGTGACGGTAACCCGTACCCTCCAGGACCGAGGTGCCGTTCCGGCCGCAGTTACCGTCATCGAGGGCGACGAAATCCAGTTCGCTCAACGCCAAGAGGCTCTGGCCGAGACGCTTCGCGGGATTCCCGGCCTGTTTGCTGAAAACCGGCGAAACTTTAGTCTCGCAGGGGGGGTGCAGGCCACGATTCGGGCACCGATGGTCGGATTTGGGATGCGAGGCATCCAGGTGTTTCAGGACGGTATCCCACTCACCACCGCTGACGGTACCACGCAACCGACAAACCTCGATCTTGGTTCCGCCGGTCGTTTGGAGATCATCCGGGGACCCAATTCTGTGCTCTACGGCAATGCAGCTGGCGGGGTGCTCAGTCTGTGGACGGCATTTCCTTCATCCAAGCGTTTCGAGATTCAACCCGACATCCAGTTTGGTAGCGACGGATACCAAAGACAGCAGGTTAAGGTTCACGGGACGTCCGGGCGGACAAGTTACTTGATCAATGCTAACCGGTTTGAGACCGATGGTTTCCGCCAGCACAGCAAGGCTGAGGTTCGGCGGGCTAACTTGGTTGTGCGGAGAGCCGTATCGTCGAACACCGAGCTGCGTGGCATGTTCAACCTTTTCGACATGCCGTTTGGAGAGAGTGCCAGCACGCTTAATGAGTCGGACGCTCGAAATAAGCCGAAGAGTGTTCGGGGATTAGCCATTACTCAGGGGTGGGGTGAAGCCGCGACGCAGGGTCAGGGTGGCGTCACGCTCGAGCACGCGTTCAGTGGGGGCCAGGTGTTACGTGCTACCGGCTGGGCCGCTTGGCGCGACCTCTACAATCCGATTCCATTTAGGATCATTGACCTCAGTCGTAACGCTGCGGGGTTTCGCTCGGTAATAACGGGCGGTCGTCAGGCTGGTTCGGTACCGATCCACTGGACCACCGGTTTCGACATGTCGTATCAGCGTGACAATCGAGCCGAATTCGGCAATGCAGGGGTACCGACCGGCGGCACATCCGCCGAGCGAGGCAGCCTTCGAGTCAAGCAGTTGGAAGAGGTGCGCTCCCTCGCGCCGTTCGCGCAGGTGACCCTAACGCTTCATCCGCGCTGGCTCGCCACCGCGGGCGTCCGGTATGACTACTACGATTTCACTGCTACCGATAGGTTTCTAACCGATGGCAACCAGTCAGGAGGGCGGACTCTGGACGCTGTGAGCCCGATGGCGGGGGTGACCTTCGCGGCCTCTGACGAACTGAGCCTCTACACCAACTTCTCAACAGCCTATCAGACGCCAACGACCGTCGAATTGTCGAACAAACCAACCGGGGAGGGAGGGTTCAACGAGAACCTCAATCCCGAAGACCTTCGGAGTTTTGAGGTTGGTGCGCGTGGCACGGGTGGAGAAGGGCGTGTGCGGTACGAAGTCGCCGCTTACTTTTCCACTTTGGATAATGCGTTTGTTGAATTGCAACGGCTCGACGAGCAGACCTACTTTAAGAATGCTGGGGAATCATCGCGCAACGGGCTTGAGGCACGTGTTGACTGGGCACCTGTCCCTCACATGAACACGTATGCCTCGTATACTCGTCAAGATTTTAGCTTTGTCCGCTTTCAAACGGACGATAAGAATTTTTCAGGCAACATCGAACCCGGCGCCCCACCGCATCAGTTGTTCTTGGGTGGCAGTTACGAAACTCCGTTTGGCCTCCGTTCGGTCGCACAATTTCGCTGGGTCGATGCATTTCCAGTCAACAATGCCAACACAGCGTCGAACTGGTCGTATGAGGTGGTGGACCTCCGGTTTGGTTGGGATGGCGAGTGGAACAATGTTGCGATCCAGCCGTTCTTCGGTATTGATAACCTGTTCGATAAACGATACAACGCCTCGACCATCCCAAATGCCTTTGGGCGTCGCTACTATGAACCAGCTCCGGGTCGTGAATTATACGTGGGCTTGAGAATCGGGGGGGGACTCCCGTAACCGACGTGGTGGGATTCTCGATCCCCCAGGGGCGATGACCGCGTTGTTTTCTGAATTGTTCCCATGCGCCAGACGCAAGGGTCGCTCGTCTGTTCTCACTGCGGGAAGCTGGTTGGCATCAACGAGCCGACTTGTCCGTTTTGCGGGGCGTGGCGGCCTGGTCTCTATGGGTGGGCGCCGGTCCTCCAACGTCTCGTCGGACACAACCTTGATCTCTTCTCACTGATCGTCGCAACGTGCGTCACTCTGTACGCGATTGCGTTGCTCCTACAACCCGAGGCAATCACCCAGTTACGAGGCATACTATCGTTCCTCTCACCGGGCCAGCGAGCACTCTATCAGCTTGGCATGACAGGTGGTGTTGCTTGGCAGCTCGGCTGGTGGTGGACGCTGTTCACCGCAATCTACCTGCACGGTGGCCTGCTGCACATCGGGTTCAACATGTATTTGATTCGGAATCTTGGACCCGGGGTGGTCGAGGTTTTCGGCCCGGCCCGTGCGTTCGTGCTTTTTAACGTGGCCGGGGCGTTCGGGTATCTTGTCTCGAATATGATGACCGGCGTGCCAACGATCGGTGCATCCGGCAGCATCTTCGGGCTTCTTGGGGCACTGATTGTCTACGGTCGGAGGCGCGGCAGTTCGATGATGTCGCAGCAACTTTGGCAGTGGGCGATCATGATGTTCGTGTTCGGCTTTCTCATGCCAGGCATCAACAACTGGGCTCACGCCGGCGGATTCGCTGGTGGGTGGGGCTGTGCTTACCTGATGGGGTTCATTGATGAACAACGAGAGAGTACGGCGATGGTACTGCTTGCACTCGCCTTTATCGCCGTCACTGTAATCGGAATCATTCTATCCTTCACGAAAGTCACCGGCATCCTGCTGGCTGGCTAGAGACCAACTTACTCTTCGGCTGACCGGGGTTTGCGCCGCCGTCGCCGCCTGCGCCGCCGAACTTTGGTGGTGACCGGACGTTCGCCTAAGTTGGCTACAAAGCTCTGCCAGCGCTTGAGCGTTTCAGGCGCGTCACCGTGGATTTCCAGCCACGTCAGCGCTTCATCGAACACACTGCGATGGGTCAATCGCCGAGTGGTGCGTTCTGGGAGCTTGGAATCGCCCAACCGCTGTTGGAGGCTGATGATTTGGCGGAGGCTCTCGACTTGTCCTTTGGCGACCGGGAGCGCACCGAGAGTGAGTGGGGCGTCCTGCCGCCCGGGCAAAAGCCCGGTTGGAACAACGAGTGACCCCAGCAGAATCGGATTCGTTAACGTTGCCGGTGCCGAATCGAAACGAGCCCGATAGTTGTCAAGCGCGTGAAGGGACTGCCATAGTCGGTCGGAATGGTGCCGATGTAGCTCAGGACTGATCTGAGCGAGCACACGCGCTTCACTGAGAGCTCGAAACGTGCGTTCGGCTGAGCCACTACGAAGAATCTTATAGAGTTCTTCTAACATGCGCGGCGGCGCAGCCTGCCGAATTTCCCCACGGTGCTTGGCGATTGCGTCAGTAATCGGCTGCTCAATCTTGAAATCAAGCCTTGCGGACAAAGCGATTGCACGTAGCATTCGCACGGGGTCCTCAAGGAAGCGTTCCTCAGGCTTACCGATGCAGCGGATCAGTCCAGCTTTAAGGTCTTTGAGACCGTCGACGTAATCGATAATTGAAGAGGTTGCGATGTCGTAGAACAGCGCATTCACGGTGAAATCGCGTCGAAACGCATCCTCCTCGGGAGTACCGAAGGTGTTGTCGCGCCGAATGACTCGGCTTCCTGGCTGGTGCGGCGTCTCATGCTTCTGACCTGCACGATCGTCCTGGGCAGGATCGGGATCTCGTTCTGAGCCGGGTGTTACAAGTCGACGGAAAGTGGCGACCTCGATTGTCTTGAGGCCAAATTTCACATGTGCGAGCCGAAAACGACGACCAATAATCCAGCAGTTACGAAACAGTCGCTTAACCTGATTCGGATGGGCCGAAGTGCCGAGGTCGAAGTCTTTTGGTCGTCGGCCGATGAGTAGATCGCGCACGCTCCCGCCCACCAAATAGGCAATGTGGTCGAATTTCTGGAGACGGTATAGAACCTTGAGCGCATCCGGGTCGATGTGACTCTTGGAGAGCGCGTGGTCCGTGCGGGGAACGACGAGGGGATTAGCCATCCGTTGGGGAGATCATAGCAAAGAGGACAAATGGGTGAGCCCAGGGGATTAGGGCTTTGCGTCCTTCCAGGTGCGGCCAACGCCGATATCCACTGTCAACGGCACCCTGAGATCAGCGGCGTGTTCCATTCGGTCCTTCACCAACTCCGAGAGGGTGTCGGCCGACGTTTCCTTCACCTCAAGCACCAGCTCGTCATGGACGGTTAAAATCATCTTGGCATCGTCACGATCCATGAGGTCGGTATGCAGCGCTATCATGGCGCGCTTGAGAATGTCTGCCGCCGAGCCCTGGATAGGCATGTTGACGGTTACGCGCTCGGCCGCTGATCGGACTTGATGATTGCGACTGTTGAGTTCTGGCACGAGGCGACGGCGGCCGAACATCGTCTTAACGGATCCGGATTGTCTCGCTGTCGTGACCACGTTGTCAATGAACTGGCGAACTGCTGGAAAGCCGTCAAAATAGGCATCGATGAATTCCTGTGCGGCTTGCGGGTTCACGCCGATGTCTTTGGCGAGCGTAAAGGCTGTCTTCCCATAAAGCAGAGCATAATTAACGATTTTCGCCCTTCGGCGGAGTTCGTGTGGGTCTAGACTACTGTCGGTCCCAAATAGTTTCAACGCGGTCTGAGTGTGGATATCATCACCACGTTGGAACGCTGCGATCAGCGTGTCATCCGTCGAGAGGTGAGCGAGGACACGCAGTTCGATTTGTGAATAGTCGGCTGAAATTAATAGACAACCCGGCTCTGCGGTAAAGGCTTCGCGGATCCGTCGGCCGATCTTGGTGCGGATGGGGATGTTCTGCAAGTTCGGGTCGCTGCTACTTAGCCGCCCAGTCGCAGCCACAGCCTGATTAAACGAGGTATGGATACGCCCCGTGTCGGGATTCACGAGTTGTGGAAGTGCATCGACGTAAGTACTCTTGAGTTTTTGCAACGATCGCCAGTCCAACACCAACCGCGGCAACTCGTGTGTGAGTGCGAGTTCCTCGAGCACCTCCACAGCGGTTGAAGGCGCCCTGGTCTTACCGGTGCGCTTAGATGTTGGCAGCTCGAGTTTTTCGAACAAGATTCTAGCGAGCTGTTTCGGTGAGTTGATGTTGAATTCTTCGTCGGCCAGACGGAAAATCTGTTCACGATAGCCGTCCAACTCAACTTCCAGTTGAGCAGACTGTTCAACGAGTACCGCGGTGTCGAGACGGACCCCTGCCTGCTCAATGCTGACGAGGTTGTCCACCAGTGGAAGTTCAAGTTCGCGATACACCGCCAATAAATCTTCGCGCTGTAACGTCTCCTGAAAGCGATCGCTTACCTGCAATGTGAGGTCCGCACGTTCGGCAGCGAACGGCATCACGGTACTGGCCGTGAGCTCGCTGAATGGAGTTGCCTTCGCACCTTTACCCCTGAGCGATTCCTCTGTCATCGCTTGGTAGCCAGTTTCATCGAGGGCAGCATCTTCAAGCCGGTGTGCTGACTTCGTGGCATCGAGCACATAACTAGCGAGCATCGAGTCGTCAGTTATGCCACTTAGGTTGATGCCGAGACGCTCCAGCACAATTGCAGCAAACTTCAGATCGTGACCGACCGTGGCGACTTCCGGGGCCTCAAGGACGGGTTTCAAAAACTTCAAAGCATCGGCTGAGCTAAATTCCGTCGGGATATCGAGTGCTGTATGTCCCAGTGGAATGTACCAGGCGGACCGCGGTGCAACAGAGAACGCCACGCCAACCAATTTGGCCCGCATGGCGTCCTGGAGGTCTGTTACTAGGTGCAGTGCGTAACGACCAGTATTTCGAAGCGAGGTGACTAGTGAGTCAAGCTCTGCGGAGGTAGAGACAAGCCGGTAGTCAGTTTTAGTCGTGTTAACACTTGGTGCGTAATTGGCGAGCAGCGTGCGAAACCCGAGCTTGGAGAACAATTCGAAGCAACGCTCCGGCTGAGGGCCGCTGAACCGAGTTTGGTCGAGGTCAAGTTGGATCGGTGCATTGGTCTGGATCCGAACCAAGTCGCGGCTCTGGCGCGCCAACTCGGCGTGTTCGGTGAGCGCGGTGCGGTATTTGCGCTGTGGAAGCTGTTGGGCTTTGGCCAGGATCTCGTCGAGCGTGTCGTGTTCACCAATGAGAGCTCGGGCCCCCTTCGCCCCGATTCCAGGCACGCCCTTCACGTTGTCAACGGCATCACCCATAAGTGCCAGCACGTCGACGACCTGATCGGGCCGCACTCCGAATTTGGCGAGGACGTGGTCGGAGTCATACCACGTGCCCTCATCCCGTGGATTGAATACGGTGACCCCATTACGGACAAGCTGAAAGAAATCCTTATCGCCCGTGACGATGATGACGTCGACACTTTTGTCCGCCGCCTGGTTGGCTAGGGTACCGATTACGTCGTCGGCTTCGTAGCCCTGCAATGTGATCACAGGTACACCGAGCGCTTCGCACGCCTCGTGCACCCAGGGCACCTGTTCAACGAGGTCATCGGGCATTGGAGCGCGGTTAGCCTTGTAATCGGCGTTAAGTTCTTCCCGGAAGGTCGGACCAGCTACATCGAACGCGGCGACAATGTAATCAGGCTTCTGATCGTCGAGCAGTTTACGCAGCATCGTAACGAAGCCATAGACCGCATTCGTGGATTTGCCGTCGGGGCCAGTAAGCCCACGGATAGCGTGGTAGGCTCGGTACATCTGCGAGCTACCGTCAATTAACATCAACCGCGTTCGTTGAGCGATCACAGCGCCAGAATTGTCCCAACGCCCGCGACAATCAGTAGAATTTGTCTGATAGCGCCGGTTCCGATGGTTTCACCTTTATGGAGCCCAGGAATCAGGTCTGACATCGCGACGTAAAGAAAGCTGCCAGCGGCCAGCGCCAAAAGATAAGGCAGCGTATGCGGCAGGGTTTCGGTCGCAGCATAGACGACGATTGCACCTACAACAGCGCTCGATGCCGAAAAGGCGTTGAGCCAAAGTGCTCGTTGGCGGGAGTAACCAGCATTCAGCAGGATCGCGAAGTCACCAACCTCTTGTGGAATCTGATGGGCAGCAACGGCTAGGGCGGTACTGATGCCGAGCGGAACTGAAACCAATACCGCTGCGGCGATGATCGCGCCATCGGCAAGATTGTGCAGAGCGCCTCCGATGAGGATGAGTGTCGCACTCGCATCGTGCACATCACAGTCCTCGGTATGACAGTGGCGCCACAGCACGAACTTCTCAACTATGAAGAGTCCCAGAATTCCTGCTAAGAGCGCGCCAAAGACCGGCGCCGGGGCGAGTTGGTCCAGCGCTTCAGGTACTAGGGCCAACAGTGCCACGCCAAGAAGTGTTCCTACCGCGTAGCTCAGCAGCCAGGGAACGATCCGATTGCGGGATGCAGAAGAGAGGGGAAGTAGCGCTGAGGCGATAAGTAACCCCCCCATGCTCCCAAGCAAGCTGAGCCCCACGGCTGTTAGAAGTAACGACACCCATCCGAGATGATAGCTCAGTGTCTACGTGAGAGTCGAAGTATGCTGGGCGCCGAAACGGTTCGAGGCACTGTATCGTCCGTTTGACTCCAATGGATCGGGCATGAAGTAGACCCGAACAGTGAGTCTCTTCCCATGCACCCGACTTCCATAAGATCCCTCAATGGCCGACCGGAAATGACCATTTGGTTCGGCTAGTGGAGTCCAGCTCGCGTGTGTTAGGTGGTCGGCTTGACGCCTTCCGTAAAAGCCTGTCCCTCTCGTTCAGCGAGTTGGCGCACGGCCTTAAATCCCTCGGCATCGAGTGCGCGTTCGGCACCGCCAGACTTCAGGTAGGTTGTATCGAGAACGGGTCTACGGAGCAACGCCCCGAGGCCGCTTCGAGGGACCCTCTCAATAATCACACACCTCCCGCCTCGGCGGAGCACTCTCAGCGTTTGTTGTAGACATCTGACTCGTCGCTCTGGTGTAAGGACACCAAGCAGATCCCAGAGCACCGCAACGTCGAACGAAGTCTCTTCATAGGGAAGGGCGTCATATTGCGCATGGTCGATTTCTGCCAGTACGCCCGCCTTGGCAACCGCTTTCCTGCCACGAATACACATTTCCGAGTTGTCGTCGATTGCGCAGGCACTCCCTGTCAATCCGACTTTCGCCGCTATGGCGGCGAACATTTTTCCATTGCCGCAGCGCAACTGCAGGAATCGATCGCCCATCTTCACGCCAGCCATCGACATTTCAAGGGCGTATGGGCCCAAACCCTCGCGAAATAACTTCATTTATAGCCTCATGATATAGTTTCCCGCCGTGAAAAACCTGAAGGATATAGCGCCCGCAAAAGGGAAGCTGGGAGTTTTGCTTGTTGGCCTCGGTGCTGTTAGTACCACATTGATCGCTGGTGTACTCGCCGTTCGCAAAGGACTAGCTGCTCCAATTGGCTCACTAACACAGATGGGCACGATTCGGCTGGGCAAGCGAACCGATGGCCGCACCCCGCTTATCAAGGATTTTGTGCCACTCGCATCGCTTGACGACATTGTCTTCGGTGTCTGGGACATTTTCGAAGACGATTGCTACGAGGCTGCTCGCACAGCTGGCGTTGTCGCACCGGATTTATTGAACCAGTTGAAAGACGACTTATCGGAGATTAAACCCTGGCCGGCAGTTTTTGACCGCCATTATGTCAAACGGCTCGACGGTCCGAACGTCAAAAAGGGAGCGACCAAGCGCGATCTGTCCACCGCCGTGCGCGCTGACATCCAGCAATTCAAGGAAGCGAACCAAATCGATCGGCTCGTTATGATTTGGTGTGGCAGCACTGAAATCTTTATGACCGAGGGCGACGCTCACTCATCGCTAGCGGCCTTTGAGCGCGCACTTGACGAGAATGATCCAGCTGTGCCGTCTAGCATGGTTTACGCCCATGCTGCGTTGAAAGAAGGTATTCCATTCGCAAATGCTGCGCCTAACCTGACAGTTGATACATCGGCAATGCTTGAATTGGCTGCAGAGACCGGGTCACCTCTTGCTGGGAAGGACCTGAAGACTGGCCAGACGTTGATAAAGACGATTGTGGCGCCTGGGTTGAAAGCTAGATTACTCGGTGTGTCGGGTTGGTATTCCACGAATATTCTCGGAAATCGCGACGGCGAGGTGCTGGACGATCCGGAATCTTTTAAGACAAAGGAAGAGAGTAAAAAATCGGTACTTGACTACATTTTACAACCCGATCTGTATCCGTTGCTCTACGAGAAGCTGTGTCACGTTGTGCGTATTAACTACTATCCACCGCGTGGCGACAACAAAGAAGGTTGGGACAATATCGATCTAGTTGGTTGGCTTGGCTATCCGATGCAACTCAAGATAAATTTTCTTTGTCGAGACAGTATATTAGCGGCGCCGATTGTGCTGGATGTGGCACTATTTCTCGACCTAGCGAAGCGGGCGGGCATGAGCGGCATCCAAGAGTGGCTCTCGTTTTACTTTAAGAGCCCAATGCATGCCGCAAATGTTTACCCAGAGCACGACCTGTTCATTCAGTTGATGAAGCTAAAAAACACCCTCCGTCATCTCCGCGATGAGGGCCTGATTACGCATCTTGGTCGTGAGTACTACGACTGAGCGCGACTACCAGTTCGCACCCCAAACCGGGATTTAGTTGACGATGATGGATGCGCCTCGAGGTGTTCTATACGGCGTGTTCCTTGGTGATTGGTTCGCTTCTTTGACTATCTCCGGTTCTAATCTCTATTGCTCTCTCAGGGTTCTTATTTAAGGGGAGGTAGTGGCGCTAGGGCTGGACGTCGGCGTCTTGACTTCTCGAATATGATTCTGACCTGACCTCTGGCACTGCTGACAGAACTGGCCGGAAAGGATTCCATGGCTAAGACACCAAACGATCCCCGGAAGGAAATCGATACTCTACTCGATGAGCGACGAACATTTGTCCCGCCTAAGGAATTTAGTGATGTGGCTAATGTGTCAGACCCCGAAATCTACGACCGTGCAGGGGCCGACCCCGAGGCGTTCTGGGAAAGCTTTGCCCACGAGCTTGAATGGAGTGAGCCCTGGAGTAAGGTGCTTGAATGGAACCCACCGAACGCGAAATGGTTTGTCGGCGGAAAAATTAACGCAAGCGTCAATTGTGTTGATCGTCATGTTCGCACCGCTCGGCGTAACAAGGCAGCGCTCATCTGGGAAGGCGAGCCAGGCGACCGTCGGACGCTGACCTACTTCGATTTATACCGCGAGGTCAATGCTTTCGGTGGCGTGCTGAAATCACTTGGTGTACGACGCGGTGACCGAGTAGCGCTTTACATGCCCCTAGTGCCTGAGTTGGCGATCGCCATGCTCGCTTGTGCTCGGATTGGCGCCGTGCACAGTGTCGTTTTTGGCGGTTTCAGTGCAGAGTCACTGCGTGACCGGATTAACGACGCAGAAGCCTGCGTGCTTGTGACAGCCGATGGCGGTTATCGCCGCGGCCAGGTCGTGCCTCTGAAACAGATGGCCGATGATGCTCTACGCGAGACGCCGTCGATTAACCATGTCGTAGTCGTACGGCGTCAGCAGCACGACCCATTACCGGTAACAATGCAGCCGGATCGTGATTACTGGTATCACGAACTGATGATGAAGGCTCCATCGGCCTGCGAGCCTGAAGAGATGGACTCCGAAGACCTGCTTTACATTCTTTATACGTCTGGTACCACCGGAAAACCAAAAGGAATCGTTCATACGACTGGCGGCTACTTAGTCGGGACCTATGCCACGACAAAGTGGGTGTTTGATTTGAAAGAAGACGATGTGTATTGGTGCACCGCTGATATTGGCTGGGTGACCGGTCACAGTTATCTCGTTTATGGTCCGCTCGCCAACGGTGCGACCGCCGTCATGTACGAGGGTGCGCCGGATTGGCCCGCGCAAGACCGTCTCTGGGAGATTGTTGAACGCTACGGTGTCACAATTTTTTACACTGCACCTACAGCGATTAGGGCGTTTATGCGATGGGGGACCAAGTGGCCGGCTAAGCGGGACCTGTCGAGCTTGCGTTTACTAGGATCAGTCGGCGAGCCAATCAATCCCGAAGCCTGGATGTGGTACTACGAGCATATCGGGCGGCAGCTTTGCCCAGTTGTGGATACCTGGTGGCAGACAGAAACCGGTGCCATCCTTATTACGCCACTTCCAGGACTGACGACGCTCAAGCCCGGGTCGGCCTCACATCCTTTCCCTGGTATTACCGCGGAGATTCGAACTGCGGATGGCCAGGTGGTGACTGAAGGGGGAGGACTGCTCGCCATCACCAAGCCATGGCCGTCAATGCTTCGAGGAATCTACGGAGACCCAGATCGGTTTATCCAGCAGTACTGGAGCCAGTGGTCTGACGGTATGTACTTCACGGGCGATGGTGCCAAGTTAGATGCTGATGGCTACTTTTGGTTGCTCGGCCGAGTGGACGACGTACTAAACGTCGCGGGCCACCGGATTGGTACGATGGAGGTCGAGAGTGCGTTGGTCGACCACTCGGCCGTTGCCGAGGCGGCCGTTGTTGGGCGCACCCACGAAATCAAGGGGCAGGCGATAGCTGCCTTCGTCACCATACGCGAGGGTGTTTCCTCCTCGGATGAACTCATCGAAAATCTAAAGAGTCACGTCGTGAAAAAGATCGGTGCAATTGCGAAACCTGACTTGATCCTGTTCGCTTCAGACCTACCGAAAACCCGTTCAGGCAAGATCATGCGACGGCTGCTCCGTGACATCGCGGACGGAAAGACGTTAGGTGATACTACGACGCTTGCTGATCCATCGGTTGTGGCCAGGCTTCAGGAAGACTACGCAGACGAGCAAGGCTAGGCGGTTGACTATTTTCTGTTCTTCGCTTGGGAAATCGATTTCTGTCGGGAACGCACCGTTGTTAGATGGGGTGTACAACAAGGTTGCTAGTTCTGTTACCCGAATCCTACTTCATGGTATTCCCCGAATACGGTGCGTAGCGAGTCTGCGATTTCACCGACCGTAGCTCCCGCCTCGACTGCAGTAATGATTGGTGGAATGAGGTTTGCCTCGCCACGCGCCGTGGCGCCCACAGCGTTGAGAGCGGTTCGATGGCGAGCGTTGTCACGACGTTCACGGTGACGACGTACCCTTCCTATTTGTATTTGCTCAATGCTGGGGTCTACCTGCAGACCAGTGATGGTAGGCGCGTTGCCCTCGGTGAAGCGATTGACCCCGACGATGATCTGCTTGCCGCTCTCGATCGCTTGTTGCTCTCGGTATGCGGACTCGTGAATCTCTCGTTGCACAGTACCCGCTTCGATCGCAGCTAAGGTGCCGCCTTGTTCATCGATCTTATTGAGTATCGTTTTAGCTTCGGCTTCAATTTCCGAAGTCCGTTGTTCGACGGCATAAGCTCCTGCAACCGGATCCACCGTGCTGGCGATTCCGGTTTCTGACGCGAGAATCTGCTGGGTGCGGAGCGCTAGTCTCGCCGATTCCTCTGTCGGCAGACCGAGAGCTTCGTCACGGGCATTGCAGTGGAGTGACTGGGTGCCTCCTAATACAGCTGCGAGAGCTTGCAGGGCGACACGGACGGAATTATTGTCCGGCTGCAGAGCGGTTAGCGTACTTCCCGCTGTTTGCGTATGAAACCGTAGTTTTTCTGCATCTGGATTGGTGGTGCCAAACCGATTATGCATCAGGCGTGCCCAGAGACGGCGGGCCGCGCGAAACTTTGCTACCTCTTCCAGAACGTTGTTATGTGAGGCGAAGAAGAACGAAAGCCGTTGACCGAACTGGTTAATGTCCAATCCTGCTGCAACAGCAGCCTCTACGTACGAGATCGCATGTGCGAATGTAAACGCTACTTCTTGGGGCGCTGTCGAGCCAGCCTCACGGATGTGATAGCCACTGATTGAGATTGTGTGCCAGCGTGGAAGTTCTTTCGCGCAATAAGCAAAAATATCGGTGACGATCCGAAGGGATGCTCGTGGTGGAAAGATGTAAGTGCCACGCGCGACGTACTCCTTAAGGATGTCATTTTGGATGGTGCCACCGAGTTTGTGAATGGGCACGCTCCGTCGGCGCGCCACCGCTACGTACAGTGCGAGCAGAATACACGCTGTCGCATTGATCGTCATCGACGTTGTCACTTGATCAAGTTGAATTCCGTCGAAAAGGTCGAGCATGTCCTCCAGTGAGTCGATCGCGACACCAACCCGCCCAACCTCGCCCGCCGCGAGCGGATGATCAGAGTCATAGCCGACCTGTGTAGGCAAATCGAACGCGACACTCAGACCTGTAACACCTTGTTCGAGGAGGTAGCGGTAGCGTGCGTTGGACTCGGTGGCGGTGCCGAAGCCGGCGTACTGACGCATGGTCCAGAGCTGCCGCCGGTACATCTCAGCGTGGATACCTCGGGTAAACGGAAATTTCCCTGGCACCCCGAGATCGCGATTAGGCTCCCAATCGGCAAAATCTTCTGGACGACACGTCGAAACAGTCATACCGCCTCGCATTGTAATGCAGTTACCACCTTAAATAAGTTGCCTTGCGGCCACCCTCAAATAACCTGGCTTGACACTCCTAGATCCCCCGTTTAGAATGCGCTCGTCCTGTTGTGATCTCAGGTACAAATGAGCGATTGATGGTGTCCATCTTCCTCTCGCGTGGCGAGCGCAGGCGTGGATTGCAGTGTTGCCCCTTGTACGGATGGGCGGAGGGCTAAGGAGAATCTGACATGGAAGATGTTGTGAATCGACTGGCTCGTGAACTGGCCGATGTCATTGCCGAAGCCGTTGCTGAAAATCCAAAGGTTGAAGAATGCCGCGAGAAGTCCCGCGCAGCGGGTTACGAAATGCGTGTGTCCCTCGAAGCGGTTATTGGTTTCGTGAATCGGTCAAATTTGACAGCGCTTGCTAAGGTCGGCACGACACAAAATGTGACGTCCAGCCAAGAGATGGAAATCAGCGCTAACGATCGCCGGTTTCTGCGTTCGCTCAGGATTGCAGTCGACGAAACCCCTGAAAACACTGAAGTTGAGTAGCGAGTCAGCGCCGGATACGTAAGTCCTCTCCAGTCATTTCTGCTGATGGCTCGATGTCCAACAGGGCAAGAAGCGTCGGCGCCACATCGCGTAGCGATCCGTTACGCAGTTTCCACTCACGTCTTTCTGCGCTCTCAACTAGCAGAAGCGGTACCGTATTTGTAGTATGAGCGGTGTGTGGACACTGACGCTCTTGGTCCCATAACAATTCTGCATTACCGTGATCGGCGGTCATGACAACGGTCCCCCCTGCGGCCTGTACGGCGGTGACGATTTGGCCGAGACAATCGTCCAGCGTGCTAACCGCCTCAATCGTTGCGTCGAGTTTTCCAGTGTGACCTACCATGTCAGCGTTCGCAAAATTGCAGATGATAACCCGATGTCGCCTAGCCTCGATATTCTGTACAAGCTGGTTGGTGATACTTTGCGCGCTCATCTCGGGTTGTAGATCGTAGGTTGGGACCTGAGGCGATGGGACGAGGAGCCGGTCTTCTCCGGCGTAGGGCCGCTCTTCACCTGTGTTGAAGAAGTAGGTCACGTGAGCATATTTTTCTGTTTCGGCCAGCCGAAGGTTGGTAACGTTGTGGCTTGCTAACACCTCAGCTAAGTTGTTTGAGAATTTCTTAGGTGAAAATATTACGGGCAGGCCAAATGTCGCATCGTACTCAGTCAAAGTAGTGCAATGCAGATGGGGGTACCGACCTCTAGAAAATTCCTTGAAATCTTCAGAGGCCACTGCACGTGTTAGTTGACGTGCACGATCGGCTCGGAAGTTAAAGAAAATCACAGAATCGCCATCTTCCATCCGGCCAATCTGGTGGTTGGAAGAATCGACAATGGACGCTGGCTCCACGAATTCATCAGCTATACCCTGAGCATATGACGATGTGAGCAGGTCGGTTGCCGAGCGAGCGCTTCGCGCCTTACCCGAAACAATGGCGTCATAAGCACGTTTTATTCGCGGCCAGCGCTGGTCCCGGTCCATTGCAAAATATCTTCCGCACACACTGGCGATCCGTCCAACGCCCAGGAGCTCCATGGTTCGTTCGAGCGCTGCTAGGAATTCTAGGCCCGCGTTGGGCGGCGTGTCTCGTCCATCTGTGAGCGCGTGTACGAAAACTTTGTCCACATCCAGCGCGGCGGCTCGTTCAATCAGGGCAACCAGATGACGCTGATGACTATGAACTCCTCCATCGGAGACGAGACCGATTAGGTGAAGCGAATGGTGGTCCTTGCATCGTCTAATCGCGGCAGTCAGATTCTCATTTGCGGCGAATGTGCCGTCTCGAATCGCGTCGTCGATGCGACTAATATCTTGGTAGACGACACGCCCGGCACCAAGATTCATGTGACCCACTTCAGAGTTGCCCATCTGCTCAGCAGGAAGTCCAACGGCTTCTCCACTTGCAACTAGCGATGCGTGTGGGAACCGCTCGCGTAATTCGTCATACACCGGCGTGTTAGCGAGTTCCACGGCGTTATGACTTTTTTCTGGCCGAAGGCCCCAGCCATCGAGCACGACTAGAACGAGCGGCGGTAAATTCGTGACCATGAGAGAGTAGCTGGGTGGGATTAAGTAGTTTGATGCTTAAGTGCCGCGCGGCCAGCGTACCGGCTTGACTGAACAGCCGCCTCGATTCTGAGCAGTTGATTATATTTAGCAACTCGATCCGTGCGACTTACCGAACCCGTTTTAATCTGACCTGCTGCCGTCGCAACCGCAAGGTCGGCAATTGTCGTGTCCTCAGTTTCCCCAGAGCGATGTGAGATGATCGATGCGTAGCCCGCAGCTTCTGCTATCGCTATTGCCTTTAACGTTTCGGTCAGCGTGCCGATCTGATTCAGTTTAACTAGGAGTGCGTTTCCGACACCCTCGGCGATGCCGCGCTGAAGGATTGTCGGATTTGTTACGAAGACATCGTCACCGACCAGTTGTAACTGGCCACCCAACTCACGAGTCAAAAGTTGCCACCCCGCCCAATCTTGTTCCGCGAGACCGTCTTCGATCGAGGCGATCGGGTACTCGGCGACCCAGTCACAGTACATTTTCACGAGGTCTTCGGCGGTCTTCGTGCTGCCATCAGATTTCTTGAGTATGTAGCGCCCTGGCGAAGTGTCATCCCACAGTTCACTTGCCGCAATGTCGAGTGCCAGATAGACATCCCGGCCTGCGGTGAAGCCGGCCTCGGCGACCGCCTCAAGAACAAGGTCGATCGCTTCACGGTTTGACTGCAGATTGGGGGCAAAGCCTCCCTCATCACCGACACCAGTAGAAAGGCCGCGCTGCTTAAGCCTCGTTCGGAGTGCTTGAAAAATTTCACTACCGGCTCTGAGGGCGTCTGTAAAGGTTGGGACCCCAATCGGCATTACCATGAATTCTTGAAAGTCAACGTTCGTATCAGCGTGCGCACCACCGTTGAGGATGTTCATCATCGGGACCGGAAGAAGTGGAGATGTGTTGGGTTCGCGATGGCTGAGTGATGCTAGATGAGTGTAAAGCGGCAGGTGAAGGTGTGTGGCAGCCGCCTTCGCAGCCGCCAGAGAGACGGCTAGGATCGCATTTGCGCCAAATCGGCTCTTGTTAGGCGTACCGTCTAACTCGATGAGACGTTGATCGAGTGAAGCCTGGTCAAACTCAGCGCCGATGAATGCCTTGGCGATCTCACCGTTCACATGGCTGACGGCCTGTAGCACGCCCTTCCCATGGTAACGGTGTGCGTCACCGTCACGAAGCTCGGTCGCTTCCCGAATTCCGGTAGACGCGCCTGAGGGCACTGCAGCCCGACCCATTGCGCCGCCCTCGAGAGTGAGATCAACTTCGACCGTCGGATTTCCCCGGGAGTCCAGAATTTCCCGGCCGATCACTTCACTGATATGCACGATCCTGCTCGAAGTGTTGCCGCCGCCGCAGGCCGGCTTCAGCTGAAGCCGTGAGCGTGGCGATTGGGATCATATCATGCGACCCAGATGACTTCGGGGCCATCAGATAGGAAAACACTCCAAGAATCAAGAGTTTGGCCTGTCTTAGTAGGGTTGCCTATCGTGGTTGGGTGCCTGTACACTGGCCAGAGTTTTGCCGAAACGATTCCTCGTTAGTCGGAGCCTGTCCAATGTTTGTGAACTGTAAAAGATTGGGCCTGTGGGCGCTCGTCGCGAGTTGCTGTGCCTCGGTGGTTACCACTTCTGTCCAAGCCGGTGACCAAGTGGGTTCCCCAACCCCAGAGCCGATGCTAACCGTGCAGGAACGCGCCGAGGCATCAAGACTTCTCAAGGTAATGGATGCGGCGCTGTCGGGTGAGTCGGTGCCGTCCGATATCCGCGCCGATGTCAACTTGGAATTTCTCCGGGCTCAGGAAGGGCAGGTCTACGTCCCCTTTACCCTTAGACTTAATCCCGCAACGGTCGGGCAATCGGTGACGGTCTATGTTCGATTGGTGCCTGCGGGGATGGTGCTTGCCCAACCGCTTGATCCGGAACCGGCTGAGACGGACACGGGGCGGGTGTCTGTGGAGCCGCCATCCTATCCTTTCGAAGATGTGCACTTCATCGATGACTTACGGTTAGCTGAGGAGGGCGACTACGTTGTTCAGCGTGCTTTTGCTGCGTCGGCGGGTTCCTACGACCTTTACATTGGGGTTAAAGATTCTGAGCTCGTGGAGACAGAATTTGAGGAGATCCGCTGGGGAGTGATCAAGCGAACCGTTGAAGTGCCAGATTTATGGAATGGTCAGTTAGCAACGAGCACGATATTCGTCACCGACCGGGTGGAGACAATTCCTGCGCCACTCTCACCCGAACAGCAGCGCTCCGACCCGTATGCGATCGGGTCAGCACGCCTGGTACTACGAGACACGCTCGAATACGCGAAGACAGATTCACTGTCGTTCCTATTCTTCATTTATAACCCAAGGCTTGTTGAGAGTAAGCCGAACGTCACAGTTGAGTACAATTTTCATCAGCGCACCGTCAGCGGTGAAGAGTTGTTCAACTCCACAACGCCGCAGAACCTAAGTGCTGAGACGCTGCCACCTCAATTGGATATGACGGCCGGGCACCAATTGTCGGCTGGCCAGAATGTTCCCTTAAGCGCATTTCCCGAAGGAATCTTTCGGTTAGAGATCAAGATTACCGACAACGAATTGGCTGCCTCAATATCGCGCGACGTGACTTTCACCGTCGTCGGATCCTGAAGAGTTTGTGGTGACAGGGACGATGAATCATTGCCATCGCGTCCTAACTGCTGCTGTTGCCAGCGGTTTATTGAGTGTGTGCTTTCAGATTTCAACCGAAAGTCGGGATTTACCGGTGAATCCGACGGCCGTCATCGATGATGTTAGTCGTCCATTCGAGGGAGCGATAGTGCCGGCGTTCGGCCAATCCAGCACGACGGTGCAAGACATCGTTGCAAACGACTTACTGAATGATCGAGAGCCTGTTGACGAGATCGCTAATAGGCCAGGGCACAGCCACAGCGAGTTGGCCTGGTGGTTACGCCACGCCCGTCGGAGTGTGCTCAGGTAAGGTTCGAACTCGTTTAATGGCCCCGACGTAAAACTAGTTGGGGGCTGCAGGCCACTTTTTCTAGCTGTTGTGAATCCAGTTCTTGAAAATCTAGCTTGAATGATATGCGAGCGGCTCTGAAGCGTAGTGTGAAGGCCTGGCCACCGTTTGGCGAGTTACGGCAGGAAATACTCGCCATGTTGGTTGTTACCGCACTCCTGGTGTTGGCGTTCGCGAACATTGCGGTCCGCTCGAGTTGGAGTGAAGTTGAAGATGGCGTGTTGTGGGTGTCCCGGCCTGAAGGGGTGGTTGCGGCCGAAATAGATGTTCAGTCGGCTGCCGGTACCGTGGGCATCTTGCCTGGCGACCTATTGGTAGCGATTAATGGTAAGCCAGTCGATTCGCCTGATGTTGTGTTAGCCGAACTGCATACTAGTGCGATTGGAGATCAACTCGACTACATTGTTTTTCGCTCTGGTTCGGAAGAACTTTTCGAAGTGACACCGGAGCCGATTCCGGCCGGTAACCGCGTTTTGTATTTTGTGTTAGCGACCGTCGGTGTCTTCACATTACTTATGGGTGCGTTGGTACGACTGCGCCGGCCAACGGTACAGGCTACCCTCCACTTTTTTTGGTTAACGGTAGCTTTTTTCGGCGTCTTCACATTTTCCTTTAGTGGCCGGCTTGACCAGTTGGACTGGGTCTTCTACTGGTTGGACGTTATCGCGACGCTCCTGCTGCCGCCGCTATTCATACACTTCGCCTTAATTTTTCCCGAACGGTCACCCGACTGGACGCAGAACAAGCTGCGGCCCTTCCCGTATCCGGTGCTTTACCTGCCAGCGCTTGTCATCGGGTTGATGCGCATTGTTGCCTTCTCGAGATCCGGCGCCGAGGGGGTTGAGCTCACGAGCGCGATCGAAAGCTTGGAACGTCTTGAGCTGGGCCACCTCGCGGTCTGTCTGATTGGTGGCGCAGTAATCATGTCCTGGGCGCTTCGACGAGCTCGGTCGGTGACTGCGCGTCGGCAGCTCCGGTGGATTCTGTGGGGGACGGTAATGGGCGGATTGCCGTTTCTAGCCGGTTACCTCCTGCCGTTTGCTCTAGGCTTTAATCCTGCACCGGAGATGCAGCTAACCGCGATACCACTCGGCCTCATTCCCTTATCGTTTGCGTCGGCGGTGGTCAGCTACCGACTGATGGACGTTGAGGTGATCATCAAGCGTTCGGTGGCTTACACCACGGTGCTTTTGGCCATGGTGGTGATTTACGCGGTGCTGCTTCGCGTTGCCACCGCGATCTTGTTCGGTGGATCCCAGCAACATAATTCAATCATCGCGCTACTTGCGACGTTGGTTGTCGTGTTGTTAGCGAGTCCAGTTAAGGATTTGATTCAGTCGGCCCTAGATCGAGTCTACTATCGCGATCGTTACGATTACCGACGGGCACTGGTTGGATTTGCTCGCGATTTGAACCGAGATTTAAATCTCGCACGTCTGAGCGAGCGACTCGTTACGCGAGTTATGGATACGTTCGTCGTTGATAGGATGGCGCTTATGCTCGCACCGGCGGATGATGGTTCAGACGATAATCTTCGGGTTATTCATGCCTCTGGCGTAGGTGAGGAAATACCGAGGTTGTCTCGTCGGTCACCGATCGGCGAGTGGCTTTGGGCGTCGCGGACGGTCACGCTCGATGACGCCGCGTGGCGTTCGAATAATCCCGATGGTGATGCTTGGCGAGATGTTGGAATCCACTACCTGATTCCTAGCGTCTCAAAGGATGGGACGGCGGCTGTGCTGGCGGTTGGGCGTAAGGACAATGGTGAGCCTCTTAGCAGTGAAGACCTTGCGTTACTCGCTGCAGTCGCGTCACAGGTGGCGACAGCGCTCGAGAACGGTCGGCTCTATGGCCAACTACGTGCGAAGGCTTCCGAGCTCGATCGACTTCGTGAATTCAGTGAGAACGTGATCGAGTCCCTTAACGATGGCTTAGCCGTCATTGATTTTGATGGTCGGGTGATCCGTTGGAACCGAGGCTTGGAGCAGCTTTATGGTGTCGGACGTGATAAGGCCCTTGGCGAGAGACTGGACTCTTTGTTTGAGCCAGCATTCGCGCAGATGCTTCAGGAAGTGCAGGACGGCGGGCGCGCGGGTTCTGTCAGGTATCGCTTACCACTCCAGTCCCGTCATTCTGACGGGCCGAAACGACTACTAGTCAATTTGGCGACAGCGCCATTGCGAACACCACAGGGCGACAGTGCTGGTACCATCGTAATCCTAGAAAACATTACGGAGCGTGTTCAGCTGGAAGAGCAATTACAGATCTCGGAAAAGATGGCATCAATCGGACTTCTCGCGGCTGGTGTGGCCCACGAGGTCAACACGCCGTTAACTGGAATTTCGAGCTTTACACAAATGCTGCTGGAGGGAGCGGATACCGACGATCCGAAGACGCGGTTGCTTCAGAAGATTGAGCGACAGACGGTTCGCGCTGCGAAGATCGTAAACGGCCTTCTAGATTTAGCACGCCCAGCGCGCACGGAAGCTGGTCCGGTTGATGTCAACGCTGTCATAAACGATGTCCTAGCGTTACTAGAGCATCAGCTCAAGGAGTCACATATCAGCGTCCGTAAAGAACTTGGCACTCCCGCACCGATAGCTCTCGGACTCGATTACAAGCTCCAGCAAGTGTTTTTGAACCTATTTTTGAATGCCCGGGATGCCATGCCAAATGGTGGCTGGCTTCGGATCACGACGCGTCGGGATGGCGACCGTGCCACTATTGAAATTGCTGACACTGGGTCGGGTATTTCTGGCGAACATCTCTCACGTATCTATGACCCCTTCTTTACGACCAAATCATTGGGACGTGGTACAGGATTAGGCCTGTCGATCACGTACGGTATTGTGCAAGAACATAGTGGTTCAATTGAATGTGACAGTGTTGAAGGGCAAGGAACGAAATTCACGCTTGACTTTCCGCTTACTGCTTCGGCTTTGACGCGCTCGGATGAAGTAGCCCAATAAGCTGCGAAACATTTATATGACGGACGAACGCACGGTTCTCGTCGCGGACGATGAAGAGGTAGTGCTCGAAATTTTGACAACGCTTCTTATTCGGGAAGGCTACACGGTTCGGACGGCTTCAACTGGAGAAGAAGGTCTTGAAATGGCGCGCGGCGAATCGCTAGATGCGGCCATTGTGGACGTGATGATGCCAGGACAAGGAGGCATGGCCACTCTTGACGCTCTACAGAAGCTCGACCGAGAACTTCCAGTGATCATGCTCACAGCCTACGGGTCGGTCGAGAGTGCAAAAACTGCGATTAAAGCTGGCGCGTTTGACTACATCACCAAACCGTTCAAACACGATGAAGTGTTGAAGGTCTTACGGAATGCTGTTGAGCAACGGCGTTTGACAATAGAGAATCGTACGCTTCGCCAGAACCTTCAGGCTCAAAGCTATGATTTCGATGACATAGTCGGCCGAAGTCCACGATTGCGTCAGGTGTTCGACTTGATCGTGCAGGCAGCGCCCAGCCGCACGACGATTCTGATTGAAGGGGAGAGCGGTACCGGCAAGGAGCTGGTCGCGCGCGCGCTCCACACCCATTCAGCCAGGACGGAGTTTCCGTTCGTTACGGTGAATTCGGGAAATCTGCCCCACGACTTGCTTGAGTCGAACCTATTTGGTCACGTTAAGGGTGCGTTCACTGGTGCGCTGTCAGCAAAAAAAGGTCTTTTCGAGATAGCCGACACTGGAAGTATCTTTTTCGATGAAATAGGGAATATGCCGTTCGAAACCCAGGCCAAGCTGCTTGGCGTGATACAGGAGCGGCAGTTTATGCGTTTGGGGGGCGTTGAGACCATCAAAGTTGACGTCCGTATCATCGCCGCAACAAACGTCGACTTGAAGCGGATGGTTGATGAAGGACGGTTTCGGGAGGATCTTTATTACCGGCTGCACGTCATTACTGTGCATTTGCCTGCGTTGCGGGAGCGAAAGGAAGACATCCCGTTACTTGTGCAGCATTTTCTAAGTAAGTACGGTGGCGAGAACGACCGCCAAGACCTCGAAATAACTCCTGAGGCGCTCGATTTTCTCGTGGCATACGACTGGCCGGGAAACGTTCGTGAACTCGAAAATGTAATTGAACGTGCAGTCGTGCTGTCCTCAGGACCTCGCATCGGTGATGAACTGATTCCGGATCATGTACGTACCACTGAACAGCTCAAGATGCCAAGAATCGTCGTTCCTCCAGACGGTATCTCGCTGAAGGAAGTGATAGGTGCTTCCGAACGACAACTTATTGAGTCAGCACTACACGAAGCGGGTGGTGTGCAAAAGCGGGCCGCCGAATTGTTGCGGATTAAACCGACAACATTAAACGAAATGATCAAACGCCATGGAATCCAACCGGGTCAACGACGGAGAGTCAGCAAGCGAAAGGGGCAATTGCCTGCGAAGTCTGACACCAAATCCACGGAAACCGCCTAGTCTCTCCTAGAAGTTGATGCCAGCCGAGACATTGAACAATGAACCCTGTTTTCGGGTTGTGTTCTGAAGTCAAGGCCAAGAAACCCCAGACCCTCAGGTGTAATACCTAACGTTGTCTTCGGTGAGTGCTGCCGCTGGTATTCGAGCTGCGCTCGCGAATCGATGAAATCAACCGCTCGTATTTCTCCAGGATTACGTCCCAGCGATAATGGCTCTGGACGTAGTCCTGACCTTTACGACCCATAGCTGAGCGCAACCGCTCATCGACCAGCAAGAGCTTGAGACATTCAACAAATTCGTCTTGGTCGCCGTAGTAAAGTCCGGCGTTACTTCGGCGGCAGTGGTCTACTACTACTTCGCTTCGACCGTTCGCCAGAATCGGTGTGCCGACAGCGAATGCTTCCAGTGCCAACAGCGACAGACTCTCTAACGGGGATGGCACGATCACGACCGTCGCCGCCTCCAGCGCATCGAACCGCTCTTGTTCGGACAGTTTGCCAGCGAAGCGGACAAACGATTCTTCAGGTAAAGGCATAAGTTTTATGCCCATTAGCGTTAACGTCGCATCCCCGCCGCTATGCGCGTAAGCGCTGAAGTATTCGATCAGTTCTTCGCAACCCTTACCCGGTTCGATCCGCCCGCCGTAGAGTGCTACTGGACCGTGGAGCCGATGGCGTCGTAAAAATTCCGCACCCCGTTTACGAAGGTGACTGCCACGCCCGTTATCGTTGTCTGTGCGCTTACCCGAGTCCGCCCTCCGTGACCGGCCGCTACTCCTCCGACGAGTTCGTCCACCTCGCTTGGGTTGATCGTCCAGTTGGCGTGGCAGAAACTCTACCCCGCAACCAACGGTGTTTTCCGCCACAGTCCGAATGTCAAAATTTGATCTCAGGAACGCGCGCTCAGCATCAGTGTTGTAGGCTACGCCAGCTGGCAAGCTGAATACGTCTCGGTAAAGGTCGAGATGAATAGCTGGCTCATCGTGGGCGGTCGGCACCAGTATGCTCCGACTAGGCGCAATAGCAATGCCAAGTACAGTGGGAGCATAGAGGTATGTGAAGAAGATCAATATTTCGTACTTCAGCGCATGCTGCTCAAGATATTCAAGTAATGCTGGGCACCAGGGTCCCTGGCGTCGCAGCCACTCCATTTCGTCAGCTTGTGTGTGGGGATTATTGAAAATCCAGTCCGAATATTGGTTAAAAGACTTTATGTCGCGGGTTTGCGCGTTGGCGAAGCGGCGAACTGTCACTCCTCGGACACGGTCGGCACCCTCTGGATACTCATTCTTCCATGTGAGGTAATCCTGCGCACAAGTGGTGAGAACCTCGACATCATGCCGCAAGGCCATCTTTTCGGCTATGAGTCGACAGTGGTATTCGGAACCCCCGACGATTTCTGTGCCGTAGCGCTGAACAACAAAACCTATTCTCACGAAAACCTTTCGACGAGTTGCGTCAAGTGTTGACGAATCATTGCATCGCCAAAGTTCTCTAGGCGAGCGCGTTGACCTGCCAGGACCGCCGACCGTAGGTCCTCATCGTACACCAGCTGACCGAGAAGCTCCGCGGCGTATTCAAAATTCTTCGGGGCAAACTGCACACCTGCGTCTGCTAGCGTTTCTGGTACGGCTCCGGCTGGGTAAGCCATCACGGGCACTTCAGCGGCCATAGCTTCAAGAAGCGGTACGCAGAAGCCTTCGTGCTCGCTCAGGGAAACATATGCGTCGGCGTGACGATAGAAGGTCACCAGGTCATCATCTGGCACGCTTCCAGTAAACCAAAATCTAGATATTTCACCGTGGGTTGAGTTGAACTCGGATACGAGCGAGCGAATCATTGTGAAATAGCGCGGCGCAGCATCATTCCGACCGACAAAGATAAATCGATAATTGGAGTCGACGTAACGCCGATAGTGTTCGGCTAGGAGGATATGGTCTTCAATCTTTTTATTTGGCGCCAATCGACCGACAAAAAGGATATTTGTGAGACCGTCGTCGAGCACTCGCTCAAGCGCTGGCCGGCTTTTCAGTCGCGACAATCTCCCGGTGTCGACGGCAATCGGCATTACGCCGGTGTCGCCGAACCCGAGTTCATCCAATTCGCGACGGTTATATTCGGAGTCACCCAAGGCTAGGTCCACGCGACCGGCGAGCGTCGCCAGTTCACGTCGGCCCAGCTCGGCGAGTCGGAACAACTCCGGCTCATACGGCGCAAAAAAATGAGCCGGTGTGATGTTGTGATATTGCAACACGCGGCGTCCCGAAAGTGCTGCGAACGCTTCCGTCATCGGCGACGGTAGCGCGTAGTGGAAAATTGTGAGGTCGCCTCCGGTTGCCTCTTCGGCATTGAACGGCCGAATGTCATGCCGGAGTGAATCGTCGATCGTGATGGCAAAGATGTCGGCGACATGACCGAGGGCGCGCAGCATGTCACGAACCCGCCGTGCGCTATCTCCGATCGCGTCACCTTGATGCGCGGCCGGAACCCACTGATTAACGATCATGTTTTAAGACGTCCCTATCAGCATCAAACTTTTGCCAAAACTCCCGAAACTTTTGCCAAAAATCCCCTCTTAATTCCCATGGTGGAAGGCGGGGCCCTTGGAGTATTTGGTTCACGAAGCGCATCAGTGTTGCTGAGAAATCATGATTCAAATATCGGTCCAGGGCGCTGTCCTGTGCATCGAGAACCGTTTCATATAGAGCTTGGTTCGACATGATCCCGTCAATCAGGGCCGCGACGACAGATGGGTCCTTGTCGTTGTAAAGCACGCCGCCTCCATCCATGGTGTCTGGCACTGCCGTTGCAGCATAGGCGATTACCGGTACACGTTCATGGAACGCTTCGACCAGAGGAACACAAAACCCCTCATGTTCACTAGCACAGAGAAAAACGTCAGCTACGTTGTAGAAAGCGGACAATTCAGCATTCGTGACCTGGCCGACAAAATGCACATCGGGTGTGCGTAGTTTCGCGGTTAAGTCGTAGAGACTCATCAAATAGTCCTCAAACCCTACGGAGGAGCCGACAATGATGAGTCGCGATCGGAGATTATGCGTTGATCGATAAGCATGAAAAAATTTGATTAGGTCCTCGATCCGCTTGTTGGGAACCACCCGACCGACAAAAAGAATATTGGTCCACGCATCGTTAAACTGCGAGACCAAGCTCCAATCCGGCTCCCCAGTGAGGTGATCGAAGTTCGGTATCACCGGCAAAACATCTGTTTTCTTGAAGCCGAGCGCCTGAAGTTCCTGACGGTTGAACTCGGAGTCGCCTAAAGCCAGATCGCACCTCGGGACGTAAGCACCCAGTTCACGTCGACCTTCCCAGCATCTGAGCGCCAAGAGAGGATGGATGTCGATGAAATATTCTGGAGGCGTTATGTTGTGGTAGATCAGTGCCATGCGGCTCGGTAACGCGTAGGCGGTCCGAGAGGCCTTAGATGACAATGAAAAGTGATGGATTAGGAGGTCCTCATCCGTCACTGCGCCTGGTAGATCACGAAAATTTCTAGTGAGAGGCTTTAGCCTCGGGTCGGCCGTCTCAACGAAAATGTCCGAAGAAAAACCAACTTCGCGCAATACGCGTTGAATACCGAGCACTTCGTGACCAATAGCATCGCCGTAACTGAGAGTTGCGAGCACTTGGTGGGCCACCGGACGATCGGCACGTCGTGTAGTCTTCAGTGTCACAAGTCACGCTCGTCGGCCAGATCGCGGGCCGCGATTGAATTTCAGAGCTGGTCCGGTCGGTAAGGCATCGACAGTTTCTCTCGTCGGTGCAATGTTCCTTCGCCGTCGGTGAAACCAACCCGGTAGTGGTTCCATGCGCTGCGCTTCTTCCCGCTTGAGATGATTGAGCACTTCAAGATATTTCCGTTCGATGACCGGCCAGGAGTAATGTCGCTGAAAGTACTCGGAACCGTTCACGCTCAACGCAGCATGAAGCGGCCGATTTGTCTCAAGTGCATGTAGCGTTTCAGCGAATTCCTCGTAGTTCTTGTAATAGAGTCCGGCTTTGCTTCTGATGCATTGTCCTTGGAGGACGTCGCAAGAACCATTGGCTAGCACCGGTCGGCCCATCGCCCATGCTTCGAGTGCGACCATTGATAAGCTTTCGAAATTTGAGGGCATTACGAGCGCACGTGCGGCTGCTAGGGCATCGAACTTGTCCTGGTCCGACACGAATCCCAAATGACGAATTCGCGGGTGCGAGGGAATTTGAAGGATCGAGCGTCCAATCAGTACTAATTGGAGCGACCCTGACACCCGTGACGCATAATTCCTGAAAAACTGGAAAAGCTCTGGGCACCCCTTGTTTTCGTCAAGGCGGCCGATATAGACGATGAAAGGTTGCTGAATATCGAATTTCTGGCGGAACCGTTCGGCGTCACTGTCACTCGGAATTTCCGAGCCGACACCGACCACGGTATGCCGGACATTAGAGTTTCCGGCGACCGCTTGGATCATCGCGCGTTCTTCGAATGAGTTGTACATGATGCCGCGAACGCCACGGAAAATTGGTCCAAAGATCGACAAACCGATTGCGGGATCACGTTCCGCTGTTGGCACTAGGACCGCACGAGGAGCAACTGCGCGGCATCCGTGGTAGGCATGGGCGTAGCGGTAGCTAAAAAACAGGAAAAAATCATAGTCGCTAGCGTTTTTCCGGAGATATCGTATTAGCCGGGGACTGGTCGGGCCTTCACTTTCCAGCCATGCTAGTTCGTGCGCGACCGAATGCCGGTGCTCAAACACTCGGTGCGACCACCGGCCAAAGATTAATGGGTCCCTAGGATGCCTGACGGGGAACCGGCGGACCAGTAAATTTCCTACACGGTCTTCACCAGGATCGAACTCATTTCTCCACGAGACATAGTCCCTTGCGCACGTGGTTAATACCTCCACCTCAGCATGTTTGGCGAGATGCTCGGCGATGTACCGGGCGTGGAGCTCGGCGCCTCCGTTAACGTCGGAGCCGTAACGCTGAACGACAACGGCCAGTTTCACTTTTCAGGTGTGTCGGTAGCCCCGTCGTCAGTTGTCCGTGGGGTGGCCGCCTCGGGACGCTCCGGTTCTTCGGTCGAAGACTCGGCGCTTTTATCGGACCCTGTACCTACTGCGGTTTCCGCTATCGGTGAGGGCTCTTCTTGATTCTCGGTTTCCGAGATTTTCGTTTCGGCTTCGGCGGTCTGATTCACCTCACCATCTTGGGTGGTTCGACGTCGACCTCCGCGCCGTCGCCGCCGTCGTCGACGCGGCTTCGACGTGCCGTCACCAGATTCCTCGGCATCGGGCTTAGCCTTGCGCTCTGTTGGGGTGTCTGCGGCCGGTGGATTAACAAGGCCTTCGAGAGCGCGGGCGCGGCGCTCGTCAAAATCGAGGCGGCTATTTACCGACTGCACCTGCATCTTTAGATTGTTGACCTCGATACTGAGGCGCGTGATTTCAACGACAAGGTTGTTAAGAATTTCATAGCTCAACGCGTCGTGGTCGTCCTTCGCGCCGAAACGAGCCTCGATGTGAGAGTTGATCAGGCTTTGCTTGTGTAAGGTGTCAATTAGAGGATTAGGGCTAAAGAGGAGCTTCAGAACTGGTCGGAGTAAACGCCTAACGAATACGACTAGTCCCCGGGTTGATGCGTAAATCGTGTGATTCTCGAATGAGTAGTTTTCTGGCCACGCGGTCTTAGGCCGCTCCCGGAAATGCTTCAGTAAATCCGAGCGCACCCCGGTGGGGTCAAGAATCCTTTGCAGCTTAACGTTGGCGAGTTCACGAATCTCCTGTTCGGTATAGTCGACGCCACGCTTGTCACGGATCCGCTTCCTGATGTGCCGCATGATTTCTTCGACGTCGATGGACCCCGATCGAATTGCAAAGTCAGCCATAAGGTCTCAATTTCTGGCCTGACGACGCAGAGCGCCGCCGGCGGGTAAAGTCACCAGGGGCGATACACGAGGAGAACCACCGCCCCAACCCACAGCGCGACGCAGGCCAGTAAAGGCCGGTCGGCTAAGAGTAACTCGGCGGGACTCCCCCCACTCGCCTTTTGGTGCACTAGATACAAATACCGAAAAATGCCGTACAAAGGAAACGGAATCGTTAGACCGAGCCAGGGTGTTCCGAAACGCGCCTCCACTTCCGGACTGATAGTGTAAAAGCTATAGGCGATCAAGGTGGATGCCGTCACCACCGAGATCATCTGATCTAGGAGGTAAGGGCTGTATTCGCCCAGACTCGGGCGATGCTGTGCGGCGCGCTCGGCCATCAACAGAATTTCGTGTCGACGTTTACTCAATGCCAGAAATAGGGCCAGCAGGCTTGTGCAGATCAGCAACCAGGCGCTGACCGGCACACCGATTACTACACCGCCCGCTATCGCCCGCAGGACGAAACCCGCAGCGATTGTCATCACGTCTAGGATGACGATATGTTTTAACACCGCTGTGTACAGCAGCACAACCGCGGCGTAGGTCGCTGCGATAATGGCAAGAGAACCCGAAAGCGCTGCGGCCAGAAGCAGGGATCCTGTAGCAAGTACTACAGCGGTCACTAGGGCTGCCAGGACCGAGACGCGGCCTGAGGCGATCGGACGGTTGACCTTATGGGCGTGTCGACGGTCAGCTTCACGGTCGGCTATGTCGTTGACGAGATAGACTGCTCCTGAAAGCCCGCAAAACAAAACGAAGGTGATTGCCGAACGCAAGGCTGCGTCCGGGTCAGTAAGTCGTTGTCCGAATAGGAGGGCTGCGAAAACCAGTAAATTCTTTGTCCACTGGCGAGGCCTGAGGGACCAGAAGAGGCCAGCAGCGAACGAACCGCCTGACGCCCGACCAACATTGGCGCCTGAAGCTGCGGGAATAGGTTGAAGAGGATTGTACGCCATGATGCACGGCGACCGGGCGTCTCGCCTGACGCCCGCTTCACTCGAAGTTTTGGCGTAGCTTCTTCCGACTACGCTTACGTGCGAGGGCCTGCTTCGCTCGGCGTTTGTCGCCCGGCTTGAGATAGAACGAATGCTTCTTGATGTCCTTGATTATGTCTTCTTGCTGAACTTTCCGCTTGAAGCGACGGAGCGCACTTTCAATCGATTCTCCGTCCTGGATCTTCACTTCTGCCAACCTGAATCCACCTCCTTACCCGACAAAATAGACACCTATGAGGCTAAATGGCTCTAGCCGAATATGCTAGGCTATCACAGGTGGGCTCTTATTCTAGGCCCAAAGGCTGGTAGGTCGCAGCGCTTCCGCGAAGGCATCCAATGATATCCAAACTATTGGATATTTATCGTTAACACCATTTTTACCATAAGTATGATGGCTTCATGAGGATCCTAATTATCGGAGGAGGTGCTCGTGAGCATGCCTTGGCCTGGAAGCTTTCTGCCGAGCAGCCAACGGGCCACTTGGTCTGTGCTCCTGGTAATCCAGGGATGGCCACGGTCGCGAAGTGTGTTTCGGTTGACCAGGCTGACCCGGAGGCTCTCTTCCAGTTGGCTGAGCACGAGGATTCTGACCTCACGGTCATTGGCCCCGAGTTGCCATTGGCAAAGGGTGTTGCTGATCGGTTTGCGGCAGGAGGACGTCTCCTATTTGGACCGACCCGGGCCGCGGCCCGCCTAGAATCGTCCAAAGCCTTCGCTAAGGCCTTCATGGCCAGACACCGGATACCAACAGCGGCGCACGAAATTCATACCGACATATCCAGCGCACTGGCCGCTGTGCGATCGGGTCGCTTCGGTTATCCCGTTGTAATTAAGGCCGATGGTCTTGCAGCGGGTAAAGGCGTCATCATAGCGACTGATTTGACAACTGCTGAGCAGGCCGTTCAAGAAATTCTAGTGGAACAGCGCTTTGGCACGGCGGGCGCCACTGTTGTAATCGAGGAGCACCTTAAGGGGGAGGAAGCATCCTTTTTCGCGATATGTGATGGTCAAACAGCACTCACACTTCCATCAGCTCAAGACCATAAACGGGTGTTCGATGGTGATGAAGGGCCAAACACAGGTGGCATGGGCGCCTTTGCACCCACTCCACAGATGACTGACCAGATTCAAGCGCGTGTTATAAGTGAGATTGTTGAACCAGTGCTTGCCGGCATGGTGGCTGAGGGGCAACCCTACGTTGGTGTGCTCTATGTAGGGCTCATGCTGACTGTGGAAGGGCCGAAGGTCATCGAGTTTAATGTCAGATTTGGTGATCCTGAAGCACAGGTCGTTCTCCCGTTGGTCAGTGAAGGCCTAACTTCGCTCCTGATGGCGGCGGCCCAAGGCGCACTGGCCGGACAAAATTGCTTGGTGGATACCAAACCTCACGTCGGGGTCGTCGTTGCTTCTGGTGGCTATCCCGATTCTTATCGAACTGGCCTTCCGATCTCCGGGCTTGGGGCAGCTGACGCATATGAGGACGTTTTGATTTTCCATGCCGGTACCAAACGGACTGAGGCAGGCATCGTTACATCGGGGGGCCGAGTACTGACAGTCGTCGGGCGGGGTAGCACTTTCTCCGAGGCCATCGACCGAGCTTATGGCGCGATAACGTTAATCGGATTTGACGGGATGTACACTAGGACAGATATTGGCCGGAAAGCATTGGCGCTGGCATCCTGATAGCAACAAACCCCGGGGGTTGAAAGATGAACAAGTGGCAAGTTGTAATTCTAATGGGATCGGATTCAGATGCGTCTGTGATGCAGGCCACGGCGGATGTTCTAACAAAGTTCGGTGTTGGTTACACGATGACCGTGGCGTCAGCGCACCGGTCGCCTGACCGGGTCAAACGGTTAATTGATGAGGCGCACGCCGGCGGTGTTGGCGTGTTCATTGTAGGAGCTGGTGCGGCCGCGCATTTAGCTGGGGTTATTGCGGCGCATTCCTCTATTCCAGTTGTTGGTGTACCGATCGATTCGACCGCGCTGAAAGGGATGGATGCGCTACTAGCCACGGTCCAGATGCCTCCGGGGGTTCCGGTAGCGACTATGGCTATCGGAAAAGCCGGTGCGACCAATGCTGCTGTCCTCGCAGTCCAGATTCTGGCCACAGGAGATGCTGCATTGGTCGACAAGTTGACAGAGTACAAAGCATCTCTGGTCGCTAAAGTTGAGAAGGCAGCCGCCAAGGTTGAAGGCTAGCTCGCGACAGATTCAGTAATGAAATTTGCTCTCATCACTTTTGGATGTCGAGTGAATCAGGCCGATTCGACGTGCCTCGATGGAGACCTCCGTGCTGTCGGAGGACGGCCGTCGCATTTTGAAGACGCGGACCTGGTTGTGGTCAACACGTGTTCCGTTACCGCGTCGGCCGATCAGTCAGCACGTAAGATGATCCGGCGGGTCGGACGGAGTAACCCTGACGCGCGTATCGTTGTGACAGGTTGCTATGCCACACGCGCGGCCGAAGAAATCTCAGCGTTACCAGGCGTTGAAGCAGTCGTGCCAAATGCTCGCAAGGAACAACTGACGGATGATCTGCGAGCCCTCATCCGTTCGCTACCAAAGGGAACGGGCGATGGGCCGTGCGGGGTCCCACTTGAGACGGCTGCTCCAAGTCGGACGGTGCACATGCTGTGCGTACAGACCGGGTGTGACGAGACCTGCACTTACTGCATCATTCCCAGCACGCGCGGGCGCGGGCGAAGTCGGTCGATTGAAGAAGTGCTTGAGCGTGTCCAATCGGCAACTGATGCTGGCTTCAAGGAAATCGTTTTGTCGGGCGTGCATCTCGGTTCCTACGGTCGAGATCTAAGTCCGTCGACGTCGTTACTGGAACTTGCGAAAGCACTTGATGGTCAACGAACTGACTGCCGCTTTCGGATTAGTTCGCTTGAACCAATGGATTGCGAGCCGGCACTGATCGAGCTTGTTGCTAGGAGCGGCCGCTTTACGCCGCACTTTCATTTGCCCCTCCAGCATGGGAGCGATAACTGCCTGCGATCGATGGGCCGACCATATTCAAAAGATGACTATCGACGCGTTGTCGAAGCCGTACGCGAAGCGTTACCGGATTCAGCTATCGGTTCAGACGTAATGGCTGGCTTTCCAACCGAAACTGAAAGCGATCACGACGAGTCAGTTCGATACCTGGCTGACTCACCGCTCACTTATGTCCATGTATTTCCCTACGCTGACCGTCCTGGGACGGTAGCAAGTCGGATGCCGAAAAAGAACGCCACCAACGTTGTCCGGCGTCGCGCGAGTGAGCTCAGAGCCGTGGCGGCACAACTTCAGGGTCGCTTTCGACGCTCTGCGATTGGCACGGTGCGTCCGGCGCTTATACTCGAGGGCGGTGGATTGGCGCTGACGGACAATTACCTGAAGGTTCAACTTCGCGAACCGGCCACACGCAATAGCATGGTCAACGTCAGGATCAATTCGGCGGCTGGCGGTCAAATGATGGGCGAAATTGTCGACTCAATTTACAACTCGGACGTTGGAGTTGAGGGCACTCCTGTGTCCATTAGGCCTGCTAATTGCTGACTGGGTGACGGTTGGGTTCCTTCAAGGACGAGTTGTCCACAGGCCGCACGAATATCCCGGCCGCGACTCTTTCGGATAGAAACGGTCACGCGGTGTTCGGCCAACAGTCTGCCGAATCGGTCAATCTTTGCTGAGGATGGCCGCTCGTAGGGAATCCCCGGAGCGCTGTTCAGCGGAATCACGTTGACCTTGGCGCGAAGTCCCACAAGTAATCGCGCTAACCGGCGTGCGTCAGCGGGTGAGTCGTTGAAGTCTCGGATCAACACGTATTCGAATGTGATCCGGCTTCGCCGTTTCAGTGGGAAAGCGCGACACGTGGCCAGAAGCTCTGCCAATGGATATCGCCGGTTAACCGGTAACAGAGATGAGCGTTGCTCCTCGGTCGTTCCGTGAAGAGAAATCGCTAAATTCGGCATGATTGGTTCGCTGGCCAGACGGGTGAGTGCTGGCAGGATTCCGACGGTCGACAAGGTGATGCGCCGGGGAGACAAGGCTGCTCCATGGGCAGAAGTCATTATCCGAAGAGCGCGCATCGTTGCCTCGTAGTTGTGCAGTGGTTCACCCATTCCCATCAGTACGACGTTGACCGGTTGTTCTAATAGCTTTAGTTCCGACCTCAATAAGCGGACTTGCGCAGCGATCTCTCCAGCGGTTAAATGCCGCTCGAGGCCCATTTTAGCGGTCAGGCAAAACGTACACTGCATTGCACAACCCACCTGAGTTGAAATGCAGAATGTGTGAGCTGGCGAATCCGGAATGTAGACGGCTTCGATGCGCCGGCAATCAGTTAGTTCGAAAAGGAACTTCATCGTGCCGTCCCCGGATAGCGTGCGTTGGACAACTCGAGGTGTTGAAATCGTGAAAGCTTCAGCTAAGGACTTACGGTATTTCTTGGGCAGATCGGTCATGTGTTCCCACTCGTTCACCGCGCGTCCATGTACCCAGGAATAGATCTGTTTAGCCCGATATGGCTCGATACCCAGCGGAGCCAATGCGCTTTCAAGTTCCTTGAGCTCAAGTTCTGCTAGGTCGCAGGTCGAACTAGTCACGTCTGTTTACCTTGTCGAGGCCGAACCCCCATCGTACCATGCCGTCGCCGGTTTACTCTGGGCTGAATAGTGCGAAAAGTCGCGAATATTTGCGGGTTCGTAGTTGATGAGGTGAGCCGCTCGTGATATGATCAGACTTTACGGTTTATGACATAAACCCTTTTTGATCAATGACTTGCGAGGTTGTACTAGACTTGCAAGACGACTTAAATTCCTTCCGCCGCCGATGATCGTTCGTGAGGTATTCGACAACGGTCTGCGCCTGATCACCGAGGCAATGCCTCATGTTCGCTCGATTAGTCTTGGTGTTTGGATTGCACGTGGTTCCCGCCATGAAGACCCTGGCCAGTCAGGAATATCGCACTTCATTGAACACATGCTGTTCAAGGGGTCCGCATCGCGATCGGCCCAAGAAATTGCGCAAGCCATTGATTCGATAGGTGGTCAAGTCGATGCTTTCACTGCGAAAGAATACGCGGGCTACTACATAAAGGTACTCGACACACATCTGCCGGCCGCTTTCGACATCCTGTCGGACCTCATTCTTCGTCCTAGCTTTCGTGAAAAAGACGTCGAAAGGGAGAAGAAGGTGGTGCTCGAAGAGATCAAGATGGTCGAGGATACGCCGGATGACCTCATCCATGAGTTGTTCATGCAGGAGTTTTGGGAAGACCATGCTCTGGGTCGGCCGATTCTCGGTGCCCCCCATGTTGTATCTACGTTCACAAGTGATGAGCTCCGAGGGTTTTTCGAACAGGCCTACGTAGCGCCGAACGTGGTTGTTTCTGCTGCCGGCAATCTTGAGCATCCTCAGTTACGCAGCCTCGTTGAAGCCGCGTTTGGCGATTTGCCGGCAACTGGGGCTCTAGTACCGTGGGTTCAACCCGTCACGGTGCCGCAGATACACCTACGCAATAAGGACCTTGAGCAGAGTCACATTTGCGTTGGCACTGCTGCCTACCCCCAGGACCATCCAGATCGTTATACCAGCTATCTAATGAATACGATCCTGGGTGGTTCGATGAGTTCCCGATTATTTCAGCATATCCGTGAAGAGCGCGGATTGGCCTATGCTGTGTCTAGCGGCCTCAACGTATATCGCGATACAGGTGCGCTTATTGTTTATGCGGGTTGTGGGACGAATTCGGTCGCCCAAGTCCTTGACCTGGTTGTTGATGAGATGCGCGCTTTGGCTGACACGGCAGTGCCGGCTGCTGAGTTGCAGCGGGCCAAAGACCACTTAAAGGGGAGCCTGATGCTCTCTCTGGAGAGCACTTCGTCCAGAATGTCGCACCTTGCAGGCCAAGAGCTTTATCTCGGCAAGCAGGTCGGTTTGGACGAGACCCTTGAGAGCATCGACCGCGTGACGATAGGGGACTTACAGCGCATAAGTCGTGACTTGTTGGTGGACGGTCCCCGGGCCGTAACGGTACTAGGTCCGTCGACCGGACTTGATCTGTCGGTTGAGCGTTTGGGTGTCGGTGTCGCGACCGTCGTCGAATAAACACCGGCCATCATGGGGAGGGTAGGACTATCTCTGTTGAACTAACGGTCCTCGGAAGTGGTAGCAGTGGGAACGCCACCCTTGTGACCAGCGACAACGACAGAGTGTTGATCGACGCTGGATTGAGCTACCGTGCGATACAGCAGCGGCTAGATAGCCTGGGCCTTACTGCTGACGCTCTCCGTGCGGTGCTCATTACTCATGCCCATGTTGACCACGTGCGAAGCGCGGGAATGCTCTCGCGAAAGCATGGAATTCCAATTTATGTTACAGAAGCGACTCGTGCTGCCTGGGGTGAGGGCGCCAAGAAGGTCGCGGATTGGAAATTTTTGCTCCCTGGACGTACGGTGGCTTTCGGCGCGATGCAATTTGTCCCGTTTGGTGTCTGTCACGATGCTGACGATACGCTCGGGTTCAGGGTTAACACTCCAGACGGCGCGATTGGATTCGCGACTGATGTCGGGAAGATTACCGAGGATTTGATTTCCCGCTTTGCGGCGTGCCGCGTGCTAGTGATGGAATCGAATCATGCGGTAGAGTTGCTCCGCGTAAGTCCATATGCGGCAAGTGTTCGGTCACGCATTGCTGGGGATGATGGACATCTGTCGAACGAAGATGTGGCTACCTTCGTCCGCGACCATTTGGGCGCTGATGTGCGCTGCATCGTCTTGGCCCACCTAAGTCGTGTCAACAACGTGCCGGAAATCGCCAAGATGAGCTGCTTGGATGCACTTTGCGCGGTCGGGCGCGAGGATGTTCGTGTGGTGGTCGCGGACCAGGATCGACCAACGCCTACGATTGACCTAGCTAGTCTGTCTCGTTACTCCGCGCGGTTGGCGCCAACGCAATCAGGTCTGACTCAGTCCGATCTACCGTTTGCCTAATGCCTGAAATTAGAGAACTGTAAATGATTCCTCGCTATACCAACCCTGAAATGGGTCGCATCTGGACTGACCAGCACCGTTATGAGACCTGGTTACTCGTTGAGACGGCCGCGGCCGAAGCGATGGCTGAGGTTGGGATGATTCCCGCTGAGGCCGCGCGTGACATCCGTGAACGCGGTGCTGTGGACATAGCGCGTATTGAGGAAATTGAGGCTACGACCCAGCACGATGTTATTGCCTTCACCACTGCTGTAGCCGAGCGCGTTGGCGACTCGGCACGATGGCTGCACTTTGGCTTGACCTCCTCGGATGTGCTCGATACCGCGCTTGCTCTCCAGATGGTGGAGGCCTGTGATCTGATTCTTTTGGACCTGAATAAACTCTTAGAAGTTATTCGGACCCGTGCGGAGGAACACCGCATGACTCCGATGATCGGGCGGACTCACGGTGTGCATGCCGAGCCGATGACTTTCGGTTTAAAGCTGGCGCTCTGGCATGCCGAGTTGACTCGCAATCAACTTCGGTTAAACCGGGCTCGTGAGGTAATTAGAGTTGGTAAAGTTTCCGGTGCAGTCGGCACCTACGCGCATCTCGATCCGGCTATCGAAACTAGTGTGTGCGAACGGCTTGGCCTTTCCCCGTCGCCGGTGTCGTCGCAGGTATTACAGCGAGACCGGCATGCTGAACTACTAGCCACTTTGGCGATCACGGCTGCTTCGATTGAGAAGTTTGCGCTTGAGATCCGTGGCTTGCAGAAGACCGAGATCGGTGAAGTCGAAGAACCGTTTGGAAAGGGACAAAAAGGTTCATCGGCGATGCCCCACAAACGAAACCCAATTGGCTGCGAACAATTGACCGGCCTGGCGCGTTTACTTCGAGCAAACGCTATGGCAGCGTTAGAGAATGTGGCGCTGTGGCATGAGCGCGACATTTCCCACTCGTCGGTCGAGCGGGTAATCGTACCAGATAGTTTTATCATCCTCGATCACATGTTGCGCCGTTTTACGCGGATTGTCAGTGGGCTCGTAGTGCATCCGGAGCGGATGCGCGAGAACCTAGAACGTTCGCGAGGCGTCGTTTTTTCCGGGAGCGTATTGTTGGAACTCACGAAGCGGGGTGTGTCACGCGAACAAGCATATGAGTGGGTACAACGAAATGCGATGCGATCTTTCGACGAAGCGATGGATTTCAGGACTCTGCTTATGGCCGACGCCGAGGTTACGGCCATTATGCCCGAAGAAGCGCTTGAGAGAATGTTTGATTTGAATGTGCAGTTGAGGCATGTGGATAAGATTTTTGAGAGAGTCTTTGGGACGAACACTAATCAGGGAGAGGAGCTGTGAAGGCGCGCGTATTCGTGACGCTCAAAGAATCAGTGTTCGACCCGCAGGGTCAGACGATTGCTGACGCTCTCCATACTATGGATTACGACCGTGTTCGGAACGTTCGACAAGGAAAGTATTTCGAACTTGAACTCGACGTTGAAACAGTTGACGACGCCCGTGCACTGGCCAACGAAGTAGCTGATAGGTTACTCGCAAACCCGGTCATTGAAAGCTACAGAATCGACGTAGAAGACGAGACGATAGGGGTGTCGAAGTAGGGGCTTTCGGTTCACCATCATGAAATTTGCTATTGTCGTTTTTCCTGGGTCCAATTGTGATCACGATGCATATTACGCAACAAAACATGTCCTAGGTGCCGATGCCGAGTTCGTGTGGCACAAGGAGCTTGGTCTTCAGGGTGCGGATGTCGTGATCTTGCCTGGCGGTTTTTCCTACGGTGATTATCTCCGGACAGGTTCGATTGCCAGATTTTCTCCGGTCATGGCATCGGTCCTGGCGTTCGCGGAGGCTGGCGGCCCCGTGCTCGGAATCTGTAATGGATTCCAAATACTGCTCGAGACTGGTTTACTACCTGGCGGAATGCTATATAACCGCAGTGTTAAGTTTCAATGTGAGCAAGTTTACGTCCGTGTCGAGGAACTCGAGACGCCGTTCACCTGCACTGCGACTCCGGGTCAAGTGTTGCGTATCCCAATCGCGCATGGCGAAGGAAATTACTTTGCACCGCCAGACGAACTCGACTTGCTCGAAGCTAATCGTCAGGTGGTTTTCCGTTACTGCGATGTCGAAGGGGCGGTTGTTGATGCGGCAAATCCAAATGGTTCGGCCCGCGGCATTGCAGGACTCTGTAACAAACAGCGAAATGTCGTGGCATTAATGCCGCATCCGGAGCGCGCCTGTGAGTCGGCGATGGGGAGCGCTGACGGCTTGGTAGTCTTCGAATCTGCTATTGCGCAACTAAAGAGTGATGGAATGGTGCTGCCCGGATGAAACAATGTGATTAGGCGAACTGGTCATGGCTACGATTGATTCCAAGACTCTTGACCACCACGGCTTGAGCCGTGAGGAGTACCAGAAGATCCTCGAGATCCTTGGTCGAGAACCCTCACCCACGGAGATCGGCATCTTTTCAGTGATGTGGTCTGAGCACTGTAGCTATAAGAGTTCACGGATCCACCTACGGACACTGCCGACGACTGGAGCGCGTGTAGTGCAGGGCCCTGGCGAGAACGCAGGCGCCGTGGACGTTGGTGACGGGCTCGTCGCCGTTTTTAAAATCGAATCTCACAACCACCCATCGTTCATTGAGCCCTATCAGGGGGCTGCAACCGGTGTCGGTGGCATCATCAGAGATATTTTCACTATGGGAGCGCGCCCGATCGCACTGCTCAATTCGCTGCGCTTCGGATCGCTCAATGACGCTAAAACTCGGGGCATCTTGGAGGGAGTAGTCGCTGGCATTGGTGGATACGGCAACAGTATCGGCATTCCAACAGTGGGCGGCGAAATCTTGTTCGAAGATACTTATAAGGGAAATCCGTTGGTTAATGTCTTCTGTCTCGGCCTTGCTCAAGCCGGTAAGCTCGTTATGGGAGAAGCATCTGGTGCAGGTAATCCGGTGTATTACGTTGGTGCCAAAACCGGACGTGATGGCATTCACGGTGCAACGATGGCCTCGGCGGAGTTTGATGAGCAGTCATCGGAGAAGCGGCCCGCCGTGCAGGTGGGTGATCCGTTTATGGAAAAACTTTTGCTTGAGGCATGCCTTGAGCTGATGCAAACCAATGCGCTCGTGGGGATTCAGGACATGGGTGCTGCCGGTCTGACCTGTTCGACTTCGGAGATGGGTTCACGTGGTGGCGTCGGTATTGACATTGATGTGACCCGAGTCCCACAGCGTGAATCCGGGATGACACCATACGAAATCATGCTGTCGGAGTCACAGGAACGAATGCTTATGGTCGTCCACCGAGGGCGAGAGGCCGAGGTAGAGCGCATCTTTAAAAAGTGGGACCTGCATGCCGTGTCGATTGGTGTGGTGACAGATGACGGCCAGTTGCGTGTGCGTGAGGGAGACTCCGTAGTTGCCGAGATTCCGAACGGTAAGCTCGCCGATGAGGCACCTTTCTACAATCGCCCAACTGAGATCCCGGGGTATCTAGAACAGGTGCGTCACTTGGATCTCGAAGCGTTGCCAGTGTTGCCGGCAGCAGAGTCAGCGCTGCTGAAACTTCTGGGTTCGCTGGCCGTGACTAGCAAGCATTGGGTTTACCGCCAGTACGATCATATGGTTCGTACTAATACGATTGCACCTGCGGGCATGGGCGCCGGTGTTGTCAGGCTGAAAGGTACGGACCGAGCCTTGGCAATCTCGGTCGACGGTAACGGACGACACTGCTATCTTGACCCACATCTTGGCGCAATGCTGGCCGTCGCGGAGGCGGCCCGGAACGTTGCCTGTGCGGGTGCTTTGCCGATTGGAGCTACCAACTGCCTGAACTTTGGGAATCCAGAGCGCCCAGAAATCATGTGGCAGTTTGCGCGCGCCGTGGAGGGGATTGGCGAAGCCTGTCGAGCCCTGGAGTTGCCGATTACTGGTGGCAACGTAAGCTTCTACAATGAGACCGATGGACAAGCAATCTATCCTACGCCGGTGCTCGGGGTTGTTGGGGTGATCGAGAATGCTTCCAGTGTTCTCAATCGAGTGTTTCCGTCATCTCAGTCGGCGATCCTGTTGTTAGGAGGTGGTTCCGGGGTATTGGGCGGGAGCGAGTATCTCAAGACGGTCTGTGGACAAGTTGCGGGTTCACTGGCTCCCCTGTCGTTAGATTCCGAGCGTAGGCTTCAGCAACTTCTGGTTGAGCTAGCCGCAGCCGGTCTTATTCAGTCAGCGCACGATTGCTCGGATGGGGGTCTTGCTGTGGCGCTCGCCGAGTGTTGCTTCGATTCGGGCGGTGCAGGGGCCGACCTAATGATGCCTGATGACGCCAGTGGGGGACGCACTGATGTTGCCGAAGCATCAATCTTGTTCGGCGAGGCACCGTCAAGGGTGCTCGTGTCGATCGCCGAAAGTGACTTTGGGATCGTCCGTAAAAAGGTTGAGATTGCAGGTGTCCCGATTGCAGCCCAGGGACAGACTGGAGGTGACCGGATCACCATCTCGCTCGCCGGTCGAAAGGTGCTTGACTTGTCGGTTGCTGACGCTGAAGCCGCATGGCGGCAAGGCATGGAGCGATTTTTTGTTAATCGAGCGGCTTAAATATTTTCAATCAGTTACTTGGATTAGATTGTTATGTTTCCAACCGACATGAGCCGAATGAATACCAGCGACGGGTTTAGGGACGAGTGCGGCGTCTTCGGTATCTTCGGGAGTCCCGAAGCCGCAAACCTTGCGTATCTCGGTCTCTACGCTTTACAGCATCGTGGTCAGGAAAGTGCCGGGATTGCGTCCGCCGATGGTGCCCGTCTGTTCCTATCGCGGTCGATGGGCTATGTGTCGGAGGCATTCGATGAGTCCACGTTGCTTTCACTTAAGGGAACATCAGCAATCGGGCACGTGCGGTATTCCACGGCTGGCGACAGCCGACTAATCAATGCCCAGCCGCTTCTCATTGACTGCGCGCATGGCGAAATTTCACTGTGCCACAACGGGAACCTCGTTAACGCGAAAGAGCTCCGAGACGACCTCGTGCACCGGGGTTCCATCTTTCAGACTGACAGCGACACGGAAGTCGTCCTGCATTTGTATGCGCGCTCGCAAGCTCCGACTGCCGAGGATGCGATCATTGAGTCAATTTCTCAGGTGCGGGGCGCGTTCTCCATTGTGATGCTGACGAAAGATAAGATGATTGCGGTACGAGACCCTCACGGCTTCCGCCCGCTTGCCATTGGCCAGCTCGACGGCGCAACGATAGTCTGTTCAGAGACATGTGCGCTGGATCTCATCGGTGCAACTTATGTGCGTGAGGTTGAGCCTGGTGAGGTATTAGTGGTCGACTCGAGTGGTGCTCAATCGTATAAACCCTTCGCTGATGCCCAGTCCGCGCACTGCATTTTCGAACACGTGTACTTCGCACGGCCAGACAGCGATGTGTTTGGCCAAAGTGTTAATCAGGTGAGGACGGACCTTGGGCGTCGGCTGGCTCGGGAGGCTGGTGTTGACGCCGACGTGATTGTTCCGATCCCTGACTCGGGTGTCTGCGCTGCGTTGGGATTTGCGGAGGAGTCCGGCGTACCTCTCAAGATGGGCTTGATTCGGAACCATTATGTTGGTCGAACCTTCATTCACCCACAACAAGCAATCCGCGATTTCAAGGTTAAGGTAAAACTAAATCCAGTTAAGAGCATCCTTGCGGATAAACGGGTCGTCCTTGTCGATGATTCAATTGTCCGGGGAACGACTGCCCGAAAGATTGTCGGGATGGTTCGTGCAGCGGGAGCGCGAGAAGTTCACATGCGCATTAGTTGTCCCCCCACGATTTCGCCCTGCTACTACGGTATAGACACTCCTCGCCGCTCTGAGCTAATCGGTGCTACACACACCGTGCCAGAAATTCAGGATTATCTAGGAGCTGATAGTTTGGCCTATCTCGACTTGGATGGACTATTGAGTGCTGTCGGCTCTAATCGTGGGGATTACTGTACATCCTGCTTCACTGGCGAGTATCCGGTTGAATTTCCACGAGATGAGGATGCGTATCTCCAACTCGCGCTCAAGTTACCCAACAAATCGTGACGACTCTTTGCTCCATTCAGTTCTGCAGTCTCGCAGCACTGCGACACGGTTTTCACATTCTGGTGCCCTTCGCCGACAGGGCCCCTTGGTGCCGTTTGATTTGGCCTTCGTCTCAATCGTGCTGGGCGACCAGCGCTTCTGATATGAGCTAATGGTTGACTACAAGGAGTCGGGCGTCGACATTGATGCTGGAAATGAAGCGGTCAAGCGCATCCGCGGCCTAGCTCGCGGGACCTTCACCGCTAATGTCCTATCAGACATTGGGGCGTTTGGGGGTCTGTTTCGGCCGGATACTGCCGGTATGCACGAGCCGGTGCTTGTATCTAGTGTTGACGGCGTTGGAACGAAGCTTAAGGTGGCTTTTCTAGCCGGTCGTCATGACACGGTCGGAATCGATCTGGTCAACCACTGTGTCAACGACATTATCGTGCAAGGGGCTGACCCCTTATTTTTTCTTGACTATTTGGCGACGGGACGTCTCGTGCCAGACATGGTAACGATGGTAGTTGAAGGAATTGCGATTGCCTGTCGCGAGAACGGTTGTGCCCTATTGGGCGGTGAAACTGCTGAGATGCCTGGCTTCTACGACGATGGTGAATACGATCTCGCTGGATTCATCGTTGGTGTTGTGGATCGGAAGCAATTACTCGATGGTCGAACAATCAAAAGGGGTGACTGTCTCGTCGGCCTTCCGTCATCTGGTTTACATACCAACGGGTATTCACTTGCCCGTCGTATTGTCTTTGATGAACTCAAGCTTGATGTGGATTCACACCTTGATGAGTTAGGTCATACGGTGGGTGACGCTTTACTGAGTCCTCATCGGTCCTACTCACGCTTGATTCGTCCGCTTTTGGATGACCGAATGTTGAAAGGACTAGCGCACGTGACGGGCGGCGGCATGACAGAGAACATTCCGCGCGTGTTGCCAACCGGAACCTCCGCGATTATTGACAGGAACACTTGGGTTATACCGCCGATCTTTGGCTGGCTGCAAAAGTCAGGTGCAATTACTGACGACGAAATGTTCCGTACGTTCAACATGGGGATCGGCTTTGTTGCGATCGTAGACCATAAGAAGGTTGACTCAGTGCTAGAACGGCTCGCTGACCTGGGTGAAAAGGAGGCTGGCGTCATTGGGGAAATCGTTTCGGGCGATCAGTTGGTGACGTACCGAACGTGATGAAGGCTCTCAATCGACGCCTCGGCGTGCTAATTTCTGGCCGTGGGACTAACCTGCAGGCGATTATCGATGCGATCTCTAACAGGCAGCTTGACGCCACAATTGGAGTCGTAATCTCGAACCGTGCTAAGGCTGACGGTCTCAGGCGCGCTCGCGATGCCGGAATTAAGGCAATCTACCTTGATCACCGTTCTCATGGGGACCGCGAGACCTACGATCGGATGCTCGTGTCAGAACTCCAAGCGCAGAATGTGGGTCTTGTATGCCTATCGGGGTTCATGAGGTTGCTCACACCGGTCTTTCTTGACGCGTTCCCGAACGCGGTTCTCAACATTCATCCGTCTTTACTACCAGCGTTCCCCGGCTTGGATGCACAACGTCAGGCTTGGGAACATGGGGTTAAGGTAACAGGAGCGACCGTGCACTTCGTAACTGCCGACCTCGATGCCGGCCCAATCGTTTCCCAGACTTCGGTCCCTGTATGCGACGACGACACATTCGATACGATGGCTGCGCGCATCCTAGAGGAGGAGCACCGGATCTACCCAAAGGCGATTGCCCGTGTGCTTGACGGTGCTGGGATTCCTTCCTTGGGGTGAATTGGCACTTCGAAGCACTCATCGCCAAATTTAGCCGTGCGGCTAAGCAAGTCTTGCCAATCGTAATGTCAGTAACCAAGGTGTACAGCGGCAGGAGTGGAAACCCGAGTTTCTGTCAGCTCACAAATAAGGCCGTCGCGCCAGAGTCAGGATCGCGACCTCAGGCGGACAGTTTAGGCGGAACGGCACATAGACTGTACCGATACCACGGCTAACAAAAAGCGTAGTGTTCCTTTGGTGGAACACACCGGACGCGATTGGAAATTTTCTCGCCGCGATAGCTCCGAGTCCAGGAATGACGATCTGGCCACCATGAGTGTGCCCGGATAGAACGACGGATAAGTCAAGGGCAGCTGCCTCGAAAACCCGACGTGGATCGTGCGCGAGGACAATGGCTGGCCGGGTTGCGGAGCTTAATAGAGGGATCACGTCGGTTGACCGACGTGTCCAAAACCTCAAGCCAACCAAATCTAGCGATTCACCAGCTACTATGATTCGAGTTCGAGCATCCAAGAGGACCTCAAACCCTTGAGCGGCTAACGCTGCAGGCATCGCGCGCTCGTCATCGTGATTGCCGAGAATAGCGAACACACCATGGGGAGCTGTCAGTGGGGCTAGTATGTCCGCAACATCTTCAACAAACTGAGGGTCACGCCAGGTTACATAGTCACCGCCAAGGACAATGAGGTCGGGCCGTTCCTTCATCATTGCCGTGACAGCTTTCTCAATGTCCTCACGGGGTACAGTGAGACTTCGGTGTAGGTCAGTCAGAAGTCCGATGCGTAAACCCGAAAGTGCTTCAGGAAGGTCCGAGGTAACAAGAGTCGTTCGGGTGATCTCAAGATTTCGACGTGCATAAAAGAAGCTATATGTACCTGTGCCAGCAACGCCGCCAACGCCTGCGGCTATGATGGCCTTCATGACCGACCGACGACTGAGGCGGTCCAGTTCTGGCGATTTCGCCATTGGATTGGTTGTATATTAGCAGGGCTTATGACGCTTGATGAACAGATCAAATACCTGACGAAGGGCTGTGTGGATGTGGTTCGCGCTGCTGACTTGCGCACCAAGCTTGAACGTGCTTCTCAGCAAAGCCGACCACTCGTTGTGAAAGTTGGATTCGATCCGACCTCACCCGACCTCCATTTGGGCCATACGGTACTCATTCGGAAGATGAAACACTTCCAGGATTGTGGACACAGCGTGATTTTCGTAGTTGGGGACTTCACTGCTCTTATTGGCGACCCTACCGGGCGCTCCAAGACTCGTCCGCCGCTAACACGCGAACAAATTGCTGAAAACGCTGAGACCTATAAGAACCAAGTGTTCAAGCTTCTGGATCCAGAAAAGACGATCGTGGATTTCAATAGTCGCTGGCTCGGCGCCCTCTCTGGCGAAGAGTGGATACGGCTCACCGCCCGCTACAACGTTGCCCAAATGCTCGAACGTCGTGATTTCCGGAAGCGTTATGACAAGGGCCAACCAATCGCGATTCACGAGTTTCTGTACCCCCTCGCACAGGCCTACGATTCGATTTTCTTGAAAGCGGATGTTGAACTCGGTGGAACGGACCAGTTGTTCAACCTCAACGTTGGTCGAGACATCATGCCGTCGTTCAACCTCGAGGCGCAGATCGTGATGACAGTGCCACTACTAGTAGGACTCGATGGTGCGGAGAAGATGAATAAGTCGACTGGGAACTACGTCGGCATCACTGAGCCACCAGTTGAAATGTTCGGCAAGGTGATGTCGATCTCCGATGAATTGATGTGGACCTACTATAAATTCCTTACGGATGATTCAGTAGCAGACATCGAATCGGTCAAGGCACGTGTAAATGGCGGCATTTTGCACCCGAAGGATGCCAAGGTGGATTTGGCCAAGCGAATCGTAACGGATTTTCACACAGTAGCTGAAGCGGAAGGGGCGGCCACGGAATTTGAGCGTGTGCACTCCCGCGGTGAACAGCCGTCGGATATGCCCGAGTTCAGTTTCAACCTCGATAGTGACTGGAAGCCACTTAACCGAATGATGGTCGATCTCTCCCTTGCGAACTCAGCCAGCGATGGAACGCGAAAGATCTCTAGTGGAGCGGTGTTAATTGATGGTGAGAAAATTTCTGATCGACATTGGAAACCAGTTCCTGGTGACTACGTTCTGCAAGTCGGTCGGCATTTCGCGAGGTTAATGGTTAAGTAGGTCCAGGCGTGGCCTAGAGAGTTCTGAAGAAAGGACCTGGTCTGGTCCACGAGGGCTCAAAAATTAAGTGTTTACGGCCCTACTAGGTTGACACTTTCGGAGACCTTCTAGTAACCTTATACGGTTTCCCCGGTGATCGGGGAGGGGCACTGTGCCCCGGTCGGGTTTGTCCCGGCTCCTGGGTTCTTTGAAAACTAGATAGAGCGTGCAAGCACTAACGTTTGATGGAGCCACGTGCCATTTGGTGCGGGGCGAGATCAGACAGCCCGTCGAGTATCAGTTGAAGCGCTGATGCCTCTGTCGCATGTCGTCTGGTTTACCGGCCGGTGTGTGATGGTTGTGGATCGCTTCACGACTGAATGAACGACGCAAGAGCCAATATCAACAGGCGCTTGTGTT
>Ga0315336_1000094_pt1:372500-436591 | contig 436591 bp, 353 predicted proteins | sample ASW5metaG_FD_204512 | JGI IMG/M metagenome (GOLD analysis project Ga0315336, IMG submission 204512) | Ammonia-oxidizing marine archaeal communities from Monterey Bay, California, United States - ASW #5 | ecosystem: Environmental > Aquatic > Marine > Intertidal zone | place: USA...
CAGCGCTGGGTAGCTACGTTCGGACGGGAGAAATGCTGAATGCATCTAAGCGTGAAACCCTCCCCAAGATGAGATTTCCCGAGCCGTAAGGCTCCTGAAGGCTCCTGGAAGATTACCAGGTGATAGGCCAGGTGTGTAAGGCCAGCGATGGTCTCAGCTAACTGGTACTAATCAGCCGTGAGGCTTGACCTTTTTACTTTTTTCATGCGACATCTGTGGTTGGGAACACTACCGTTTGTAGGGTATTTGGTTGTCGGTGCAGTGCTACCGTATGTGTAGGCTGCATCACGTTCTTTGATAACGTGCTCGCGCCATGTCTAGTGCTGACGCGCACTCAACCCACGACTTCTCATGGGTCGGGTGGGTTCGCGTGACGAGGCCGGCGAGGGTCAAGATTCCCGGTGGTCATAGGAGAGGGGTCACACCCGTTCCCATTCCGAACACGGCAGTTAAGCCCTCTACCGCCGATGGTACTGCGGGGGCAACTTCGTGGGAGAGTAGGTCGCTGCCGGGATTATTCTGCAGGCCGGATGTGAGGGATCGCATCCGGCCTTTCCTTTTCTTCCGACGGTTTGAAGAGCAAGGGCCTGATGAACAGCATCGATTATGGCCGAAGCAACACTTTCAGTTGGTTACGAGCTGCTTCGAACGCGGTCTCATAATCCTCGAGCCCGAAGGTGCCAGCGATAAGTGGCGTGGTGTCGACACGGCCAGAAACGAGGTGGTCGATTGCAGGCGGGAACGGTCCACAGCGAGATCCGATGATCTTGAACTCATCGATGACGGTTGGCCAGAGGGACATACTTGTCTCACCGTGAAACGTTGACTTCAGGACGACGGTGCCCCTCGGTCTCAACAGTTTTAAAGCGATTGGGAGCCCGTCTGGTCGACCGGTCGCTTCCACAACAACATCCACTTTCTGACTTCCGTCAAGAGAATCGACATGTGTGGCGTTGAGTCCTAATTTTCGTGCGACCTCCAATTTATTTTCATGCTTTCCCGCGATCGTAACTTGGGCGCAGGTGGTCGCTAGTACCTGCCCGATGATGAGACCCATGCGACCGTCGCCGAGCACGATCACGTGGTCACTGCGGGTCATGTCAGTTTGCGTCAAGATTTGACATGCAGCCGCGGTGGGTTCCACGAAAACCGCGGCTGATTCACCGAGCGATTCTGGCAGCACGTGAAGATTGGAAGGGGGCAGCCATAGATATTCTGCAAAAGCTCCAAATCGGTGCCTGATACCGAGTACGGAACGAGCAGGACAGTGCTCTTTGATCCCGTCTTGACACCACCTGCAATTGTCACAGCCAACGTTGATTTCGCCAACAACCCGACGCCCGACCAAAGGGCCATCAGTATCACTTGATACATCTTCCACGATGCCAACGAACTCGTGTCCCGGCACGCCTTTAAAAGCGGCGTAGCCGTTTAGGATTTGCAGGTCGGTTCCGCATATGCCAGCTAGAAGCACACGGACCCGGCATTCGTTTGGGCGCGATGGGAGCGGCACATCGCGGAGTTCCATCGCACGGTTGATATAAAGAGCCTTCACAGGAGGGCTATGATATGTCGTTGCCTTCGATTCGGAGACCACAATCGGTGTCGGCAGCTCGTGAGGGATGGCACGGGTGGGACGACTATGCACAGTTCTATGACTGGGAGAGTGCACAAACGGTACAACGTCGGGACGTTGGATTTTGGCAGCGGCTGGCTGATCGGATTGGTGGCCCGGTACTAGAACTTGGTTGTGGAACCGGCCGTGTGTCCTTGCCGGTAGCACGGACAGTTGAGATGGTTGTCGGCGTGGACCGGTCTAGCGAAATGCTTGACCGGGCACGGAGCAGGCTTCGCCGGTCAAAGTACGGCCCACGTGTCAAACTAGTACGAGGTGACATTCGGGCGTTGCCGGTTCTTGACTCGGGACCGTTCCGACTAGCTATGGCTCCGTACGGAATCCTACAATCGCTTCTGCGGGACCGCGATTTGCGAGAGACCCTATGTTCAGTGGCGGGGGTGCTACAACGAGGTGGCACTTTTGGCATTGACCTAGTGCCTGAACTACCCACTTGGGGTGAATATCAACGTCGCGTTAGTCTTCGGGCTCGGCGTGGCGCGCGTGGTGGACAGCTGACGTTGATCGAATCGGTTCGTCAGGACCGAGACCGTGGAATCACGACGTTCGATCAAGAGTTCATCGAACGGAAGGGCGCGCGACGTTCAAGTCACCAGTTTTCGATCGCTTTCAGAACATTGTCGATTCGAAAGATGCGGAACCGGCTTGAGCGAGCGGGGTTCGATATTGAGGCCGTCCTTGGGGATTATCGCGGGCGGGCTTGGGATTCACGCGCCCAGGCTTGGATCATTCTCGCTAGACGACGATGACTATTTAGGTTGCATAGGTTGATAGAGTCCCGGGTTCTCATTTTCAACCTGCATAACGCGTTCGAGTTTCAGCGATTGACACACCCAGCACACCTCTCTCGTTACTAGTCTCGGGTTCGCCATTCACTATGTAGAGTTTTCTAGAAGTCCTAGATATTGGGAAGAGTATCCAGATAGCTAGGCGGAATAGAGGGCCATCCATACTGGGTGCCGACCCGTTCGATATGCTAAGCTTTGCTTGATTTTCTACTTTGTACTACAAAGGATTCCTGCCATGTCTGGCCATTCTAAGTGGGCTTCGATTAAGCACAAGAAGGGTGCGGCCGACGCCAAGCGCGGGAAGGTTTTTACCAAGATTATTAAAGAGTTAACTGTCGCAACACGGGTTGGTGGCGGCGACCCTGACAGTAATCCGAGATTACGAACGGTTATTGCCGAGGCCAAATCCGTCAATATGCCGGCCGGCAATATAAAACGAGCAATTCGTCGGGGCACTGGAGAAGAACCTGGCGTGTCTTACGAAGAAGCCACATACGAAGGCTACGGTCCTGGAGGTGTGGCACTGATGGTTGACGTTCTTACTGACAACAAGAAACGCATTGTCAGCGAGATCCGCCACCTGCTATCGAAGCACGGAGGCAACCTGGGTGAGGCGAACAGCGTGGCCTGGATGTTTACGAAGCAAGGATGCATCGTAGTTGCTAAGGATGCTGTCGAGGAAGAGGCGCTGATGGCTGTCGCTCTTGAGGCTGGCGCTGATGACCTTCGGGACGATGAAAGCCACTGGGAAGTTGTGAGCGACCCTGAGACGTTCGATTCTGTGCTCGTTGCGGTCAAGCAGTTGGATGTTGAACTGCTGTCGGCCGAGATTGTCATGATGCCCCAGAACTACGTGAAGCTTGAGGGCAAGGTTGCCCAACAAATGCTCAAACTCATGGAGTCTCTGGAGGACAACGACGACGTGAAGAACGTCTGGTCCAACTTTAACATCGAGGAAAAGGAGATCGAGGCTTCGCTGGCGTGAAAATCTTCGGGATTGACCCCGGCTCCAATCGCACCGGTTATGGCTGTATCGACTATTCCGGCAGCCAGTACCGGCTGGTTACGTACGGCGCAATCGCTACTCCGCCACGCGCATCATTCCCCGAGAAGCTCCGTGTCATTCACAGTGAACTCGTGACGCTTCTGGCTACGCACCAACCCGCATGTGTTGCGGTAGAGAGCCTCTTTCACGCGCGTAATGTGCAGAGTGCTCTGAAGTTGGGACATGCGCGCGGCGTGGCCGTCCTGGCCGCGGCACAGGCTGGACTCACCCTTGTCGAATACACTCCGAGTGAAATCAAAAGTGCTGTTGTGGGTTACGGCCGTGCTGAAAAGCAGCAAGTTCAGCAAATGGTTAAATTACTTCTCGAGTTGGATGACATGCCAACTCCGCACGATGCGGCTGACGCGCTCGCGGTAGCTATATGTCACGCCCACCAACTAACACCGTCGGGCACGGTTAGCGCTGATTCAGTAGCTGGACGACCGAAACAGCGGAGCTGGCGGAAAGTTAAACCAGAGAATCTCACGACACGGGGGCCGTCGTGATCGCGGCTTTGGAGGGAAGGCTTGCGGAAAAGCACCCCAGTCGTATCGTCGTCGATGTGCAAGGGGTTGGTTATGAGGTGCATGTTCCCTTGTCGACCTTTTACGAGTTAGGTGAACTTGGGTCAGACGTTTCACTACGCATCCACACACACGTTCGTGAGGAAACCTTGGCGCTTTTCGGTTTTGCGTCGACACTCGAGTTACAGTTATTCGAGCGACTGATTAGTGTCAACGGTATCGGTCCGAGGCTTGCCCTGACAGCATTGTCGGGCATTGAGCCTCCGGAGCTAGTACGGTCTGTTCGGCAGGGTGATGTGGCCCGACTCACAGGCATACCCGGGGTGGGTAAGAAAACGGCCGAGCGTATGGTCATTGAGTTGAGGGACAATCTGCCTAACATCATCTCGGCAGAGGCTGAGCCTGCCTCCTCGGTAAAGGGCGAGACCGACGACTTTCGCGGGGACGTAATCTCCGCTCTCTTGAACCTTGGATACCACCGGCAGTTGGCCGAAAAGGCAATCAACGTCGCACTTAAAAGCTCGGATGATTTAGTTTTCGAGGATGTTTTGCGGCAAGCTCTGCGCGAACTTGCCCGCTGACCACCAAGACCATTTCTGCACTATGACTGACCCGAGAATCGTGAGTTCGGTGCGCTCGGATGACGAGGCACCGTACGAAGCTGGTCTCCGGCCCAATACGTTGGATAGTTACATTGGACAGGACCGGCTTCGTGAAAACCTCAAAGTGTCGATTGAAGCGGCACGTAAACGGAAGGAGGCGATGGACCATGTGCTGCTGTATGGTCCACCCGGTCTCGGTAAGACGACATTGGCTTACGTTATCGGAAATGAACTTGGAGCCCCTGTGCGTGCGACGTCCGGCCCGGTACTTGAGAAGCCCGGAGACCTCGCGGCGATTCTGACGAATCTCAAACAGCACGAAGTCCTCTTCATTGACGAAATTCACCGGATGAGTCCTGTAATAGAGGAAATCCTCTATCCGGCCATGGAGGATTACGAACTGGATATTATGATCGGTGAAGGTCCCGGCGCACGTTCGGTTAAGGTGCCGGTCCAGAAATTCACCTTGATTGGGGCGACAACCCGTGCAGGTCTTCTAACGTCACCACTTCGTGCCCGTTTCGGAATTGTGCATCGCCTAGATTTCTATACAGAGATTGATATGCTCGAAATTGTCTATCGTTCCGCGGGGATTCTGAAAGTGCCCGTGCACGGGTCGGCGGCTGAGGAAATCGCGAAACGGTCACGTGGTACCCCTAGGGTAGCGAACCGGTTTTTACGGCGGGTGCGTGACTATGCTGAAGTCAGAGCCGACGGTACGATTTCAGAGTCGGTTGCGAATGATGCGTTGGAGCTTCTTGAGGTCGACGAACACGGGCTCGACGAGGTTGACCGTCTACTGTTGCGCGCAGTGATTGAGAAGTTCGGCGGTGGACCAGTCGGTTTGAAGAGTCTCTCAGCCGCTATCGCTGAAGAGAAGGATGCAATTGAAGACATTTATGAACCATTCTTGATTCAGGCTGGTTTTTTGAGCCGTACACCGCGCGGGCGCGTCGCCACGGCCCGAGCGTATGAATATTTAGGATTGGACGCACCAAAAAAAGATTCGAAACTGTGGTGAGGACCAAAGAAACGATGGGGAAAAATGATCAGCGTTTCGTCAGGCCCGTAAAAGTTGCGGCACTGGCAACGTATGTGCCGCCGCGGGTGATGACCAATGCAAACCTCGAAAAGCTAGTCGACACGAACGACGAGTGGATTCGTCAACGCACAGGTGTTGTCGAACGGCATGTGGCAGACCCCGGTGTTGGCACATCGGCGCTCGCGGTGCCAGCGGCACGGCAGGCGATCGCCCAAGCTGGTCTGACGCCAGATGATATCGACCTAATCGTGGTCGGCACGACGACGCCGGACACCGTGTTTCCGAGTACAGCTTGTCTGGTTCAACATGAGATCGGTGCATCAAACGCCTGGGGGTTCGACCTTGGAGCGGCCTGTTCGGGGTTCACCTACGCGTTGACGACAGCCGCGGAGTTGGTCTCCACGGGTTCTCACCGGCACGCATTGGCTATTGGGGCTGATGTGATGACGAGTATTCTCGATTACCAGGACCGTACGACCTGTGTTTTGTTTGGTGACGGCGCTGGCGCGGCAGTGGTGTCACCAGCAAATGAAGACGAACCTGCCATCATCGATTTTTCTCACGAGATTGATGGTAGTGGCGGCCCGGCGCTCTGTTTACCCGCAGGCGGTTCTCTCCGCCCAGCATCTCATGAGACTGTGGATCAGCGCCTACACTTCATCCGTCAGGACGGTCAGGCGGTCTTTAAATTCGCAGTACGAAAGACCACGGAGATCTGCAAGCGTATCTTGGAGAAGAATGAGATAGGCGTAGATCAGCTGGATCTGTTCGTAAGCCATCAAGCGAATAAGCGCATCATTATGTCGGCGGCTGAACGACTGGGCTTGGACGAGAAGAAAGTCGTGATCAACATTGAGCGTTATGGCAATACGACAGGAGCAACGATTCCATTGGCGCTGGCCGATTCAATTGCCGACGGACGTTTAAATAAAGGCGACCTGGTTCTCCTGGCATCGGTAGGTGCGGGTTTTACCGTTGGGTCTGTACTATTGCGTTGGGCATTCTGAAGTCAGTGACTCGGGCGAATGAACGTTGCCGAATTTGACTTTGACCTGCCGTCCCACCTAATTGCGCAGTCGCCACCCTCCACACGAGAGGATGCCCGCATGCTCGTTCTCGGTCGGGATGGTGGCATAAAGGCGCACACTACCGTTGCGGCGCTTCCTGAATGGCTACAATCTGGTGATCTGCTGACCATTAATGACACTAGGGTAGTTCCGGCTCGCCTCTTGGGTAGGCGCGTGCCGAGCGGTGGAGCGGTTGAGTGCCTACTGCTGAACCGGTTAGATGCGGAGCGGTGGGATGCGCTTGTGCACCCTGGGCAAAAGCTCCGCGTTGGTGAGCGGATGCGGTTTGAGAGGCACGGTCGTTTTATTGATGCTGATATTCTCGAGTGCCACTTTTTCGGCCGGCGGGTGGTCCGCTTAATCGCGGATAGAAACGGCGACGTCGACGAGGTAATCGACGTGGTGGGCCATGTGCCGTTACCGCCTTATATCAAGCGAAGCGATGAGTCCAGGGACCACGAGCGATACCAAACCGTTTACGCACGAGTACGGGGGTCAGTTGCTGCCCCGACTGCAGGGCTGCACTTGACTGATGGGTTACTGCGTACCCTTGTGACGGGCGGAGTAGAGCGTGTCGATGTGACGTTACACGTTGGTTACGGCACTTTTAAGCCAGTTCGCGCTCATCTTGTGGAGGAGCACACTGTGGATCCGGAGCGTTACGTGATATCCGCACAGGCCGCCGCCGCACTTAACGCTGCGCTCATTGCGGGTCGGCGCATTGTGGCGGTTGGCACAACGACCACACGGACGCTCGAAAGTGCTTCGAGACATGGTCGGATTGAGTCCGGGGAAGCAGTCAGCAATTTATTCATACACCCCGGACATCACTTTTCTGCCGTAGGAGGACTACTGACGAACTTTCACCTACCGCGGTCCTCACTGCTAATGCTGGTTTGTGCCTTCGCTGGTCGTGAGCGGGTATTAGCGGCCTATGCGGAAGCGGTTCGGCTGGGCTATCGCTTTTATAGTTATGGCGATACGATGCTTATCCTCTAGGGACAGGCGATGAAATTTCCATACGAAGAATTTAGATTCGATGAAGTTCGCACCTATCCGTTGAAATCACGGCATAGCAAGTCTCGCCTGGATGATTTTGCCAGACCTTTTCAACGTGGAACCGGGATCAGCGGGTTTGTAGACGGCCTACCGAAATTGCTCGCTGGTAAGGATTTCCGCCAGGTCGTTGATGCACTCGTTTGTGCCCATGCTGAGAATGCAGGGATAGTCTGGGGCATTGGCGCTCATGTCATTAAAACCGGTCTCTCGCCGACAGTCATCGACCTTATGGAGCGTGGATTTGTCTCCGCCGTTGCCACCAATGGTGCGGGCATGATTCACGATTTTGAGGTCGCCTTGGCTGGTGCTACCTCAGAGGATGTCAACGAGTCGCTCGGGCCTGGACGTTTCGGTATGGCCGATGAGACCGGCCGATTACTGAACCAGGCGATCAATGATGGAGTCAACGCTGGACTTGGTATTGGGCAGGCGGTCGGAAAGTTTTTGGACTCAATCGCGCCACCACATGCTGATGCCAGTATCTTTGCGGCGGCGCACCGTCTCAAAATACCGGTGACCGTGCACGTTGCCATTGGCACCGACGTTATTCATATGCATCCACAGGTGGAGGGTGCCGCGTTGGGTAAAGGTAGCCTGTGTGATTTCCGCTATTTCGTTTCGAGCGTTGCAAGGCTCGGGCGAGGTGTGTATCTAAATTGTGGCTCGGCCGTGCTGCTCCCTGAAGTGTTCTTGAAGGCGGTGGCGCTTGCACGGAACCGTGGCATGGACCTGAGCGAACTCACGACCGTCAACCTCGATTTCATCCGCCATTACCGCCCGCAGACTAACGTGGTCGAGCGTCCCACCATGGGTAGCAATCGCGGAGTTTCGCTCGTCGGTCATCATGAATTGCTGATCCCTCTTCTGGCCGCTGCGCTGATCGAGCGGGTCGAGAAAGCTTGATATAATCCCTTGTTACTTCTTTAAAGGCCGGCTTCGCAGTGGCTACTACCATTGGCTGCGCTGCCGGACGGGGCAACGGCAGCTCCCGCAGAGTTCTGCCGGTGTAGCTCAGTTGGTTAGAGCACGCGGCTCATATCCGCGGCGTCCGGGGTTCAAGTCCCTGCACCGGCACCATCTTTTTTGGATCGAGGCAGTTCACATGTTGGGCTCAGGCACATTGTCTGGGCCACGTTGTTACTCCGATGGCGGTAAGACGCCAATGCTATGCAAGGTATTCTGGACCGCGTCCTACAGACGATTCGGAGGCACTCTCTCATTCCATCCAGCGCACGCGTGCTGGTAGCCGTTTCTGGCGGTTCGGATTCAGTCGCGCTCGCCCACTTATTGCACCGGCTGTCGAAAACAGAAGACTTCAAGGTTAGTGGGATTATTCATCTCCACCACGGGCTGAGAGGCGAAGCGGCTGATGAAGACGCGAAGGCCACACGGGTGCTGGCGGATGACCTGCAGGTGCCGTATCACGAAACGCGTGTAGATGTTCGTGCAATGGCGCGTGAGCGCGGGAACTCGATCGAAGAAGCAGGGCGGACTGCCCGTATCGCGTTCTTTGAGGAGACGGCGAAGCGCGTCGGCGCAGACCGCGTGGCAGTTGGACACCACCAGGATGACCAGGCTGAAACGTTTTTGCTACGGATTCTTCGTGGTGCTGGCACTCGAGGACTTTCTTCAATTTATCCACGCCACGGTGTCATCATTCGTCCACTACTTGAGCTGTCCAAGCGTGCGCTCAGGGACTTCCTGGACGCGGAAAGTATCAAGTTTCGAAACGACGAAACTAACGATGATCTGACTATTCCACGGAATCGGATTCGGCACGAGCTGCTCCCATATCTACGTGAGAACTTTACCCAAAGTATTAGTGCGGTCCTTGCCCGAGAGGCACATGTGGCGAGACAGGATGCAGACTGGTTGGACGATGCAGCAGACCACGCCTCGGCTCGTGTCGTCGAAACGAGAGAGAACGTTGTCACGCTTGATGCCAGGGAGTTGCTTGTGCTGCCACCCGCGCTTGCGTGGCGCGTGGTCAAGCGAGCGCTCGGAACGTTCGCTCGAGACCGGTTCATTAGCTTGGATCATGTTGAGGCGGTGATGGGTCTAACTGCTTCTAGTAAGAAGTGTTCAGTGTCTTTACCGGGTCAGCGAGCGGGGATTGTTAACGGCTCGGTCCATCTGGAGCCGGCTGACGTAGTCACGACCGCGAAACCGGTCGAGTTTTCTTACATGCTGCCGGTACCAGGTGAAGTTCTTGTGGAGGAATCTGGGCGGCGGATCAAGGCAACACTTGGGAAGGTGCCAGATCGATCGGGGCTGTGTAACCGTAGCGAGTTGGTGGCAGTCGATGCTGAAAGGACGGATGGGCCAATGACGGTTCGCGGCCGCCGACCGGGCGACCGACTCCGTCCGCTGGGTTCACCGGGGAAGCGGTCACTTCAGGACCTCTTCGTTGACCGAAAGGTCAGCCGCGCGAGTCGCGATCGAGTGCCGATTGTCACCGATTCTGATGGGAGGATTGTGTGGATCGTTGGTCTGACAGTTGCGCATCAATTTCGGGTCACGGAGCGCACACAGTCCGTGATATTCTTGGAAAGTAAGAGGTTAGGGGTGGAAGAGTGAATACGACACTGAGAAGCTTGTTGTTCTGGGCGGTACTCGTTGTGGTGGGAGTGCTTATCTGGAACTTCTCGACCGACTTTCAGACCCGCGACTCCGCGCTGCCGTTCAGCGAATTTGTGGTGCAGGTTGAACAGGGCCAGGTCGATAGCGTCACGCTGACCGGTAACGAGATCGCCGGCGTACTCAAGAACGGCGATCGAATTCAAACCTACGCGCCTCCCCAGTACGAAGGTCTCGCGAACACGCTGCTTGAGCGCGACGTGCAAATCACGGCTAAGGAAGCGACTGCTAGTCCATGGGCCACTCTCATGTATTCCTGGGCGCCGGTACTGCTAATCATCGGGTTCTGGATCTTCTTCATGCGCCAGATGCAGAGTGGTGGCAATAAGGCGCTATCGTTCGGCAAGAGTCGCGCCAAGATGTCGACCAGCGCCCAAAAGAAAATGACGTTCAAGGATGTCGCTGGCGTGGATGAAGCGAAGGAAGAACTACAGGAAATCATCGAATTCCTTAAGGAACCGCAGAAGTACCAGAAACTCGGAGGACGGATACCCAAGGGAGTGCTGCTTATAGGTGCCCCTGGGACTGGTAAGACACTGCTTGCCCGCGCGGTTGCTGGCGAGGCGAATGTGCCGTTCTACTCAATTAGCGGTTCAGATTTTGTTGAAATGTTCGTTGGTGTTGGTGCATCGCGTGTGCGCGATCTGTTCGAGCAAGGTAAGAAAAACGCACCATGTATCGTGTTTATTGATGAACTCGATGCTGTGGGCCGGCATCGCGGTGCGGGTCTTGGTGGCGGGCATGACGAGCGGGAACAAACACTAAACCAGTTGCTTGTCGAGATGGACGGTTTCGAATCGAATGAAGGCGTCATCCTTGTGGCTGCGACAAACAGGCCGGATGTTCTCGATCCAGCGCTTTTGCGGCCAGGTCGTTTTGATAGGCGTATCATCGTTAATCGACCCGACGTCAGGGGGCGCGAAGGTGTACTTGGAGTGCACACGAAGAAGATTCCACTGTCTGATGACGTCGACATCAGTGTCTTGGCCCGTGGAACCCCAGGGTTGTCCGGCGCTGACCTTTCAAATCTTGTGAACGAGGCGGCACTTAATGCTGCTCGGTACAACCAGAAAACAGTACAGATGGCTGACTTCGAGTTCGCTAAGGACAAGGTCCTGATGGGTACTGAGCGGCACTCGATGATAATTAGTGACGAGGAGAAAAGGATCACGGCTGTTCACGAGGCCGGCCATGCCTTGCTTACTGTCTTGCTGCCCAACGCTGATCCGATACACAAGGTCACTATCATCCCGCGTGGGATGGCGCTTGGTGTAACCATGCAACTTCCTGTGGATGACAAGCATAGTTACTCGCGTGAATACCTTAATGATCAAATTGCTGTTCTGCTTGGTGGTCGAATAGCTGAGGAAATTACGAATGATAGTACGACCACGGGAGCTGGTAACGATCTCGAGCGTGTTACTGAGCTTGCCCGCAAAATGATCTGCGAATGGGGTATGAGCGACACGATGGGGCCGTTGACGTTTGGCAAGAAGGAAGAACAGATCTTTCTTGGTCGCGAGATCGCCCAGCACCAAGACTATAGTGAGGAAACTGCGATCCGGATTGATCAGGAGATCAAGCGGGTTGTCATGGACAACTACAAACGATCGCGTGCTCTCCTTGAGGAGAATCACGCGGTGTTAGTCAAGATGGCGGAGGAGTTGCTCGTGCGCGAAGTGCTGGAGGGTGCGCAGGTCAGGCGTTTGGTGGCTGGGATGTCACTGGACGACCCGGAAGAGACCCCTGGCGCGTCGGGTAAACCGCCTTCGTCTGAGGAAGCGCCTGAGGAACAGCAGTCGGTGGTGCCGCCGCTGCCACCGCTCAACAAGCCACTCCCTCAGGAGTGATGTTATCGGCGTGCCCCGAAGCGGGTTTGAACTCTTCAAAAGACGCGCCGTTGATACCGAGAAAAGCCTACGATGTTCCGCTTGCGAACGAGGGTGTTCTTCGTCTTGGTCCCCGCACGCTAATTATGGGTGTCGTTAACGTGACGCCGGACTCGTTTGCGGGCGACGGTCATACTGACCCTGCTCAGGCGATTGCGAAAGGGCTTGCCTTGGTTGATGCTGGTGCCGATATCTTGGACGTTGGTGGAGAGTCGACTCGACCGGGTGCAACGCCACTTGACGCGGAGACAGAGGGGCGTCGCGTTGAGCCTGTGATTGAGGCGTTGGTAAACCAAACTAATGTTCCTATTTCAGTTGATACCTACAAAGCGGGTGTAGCGCGGGCTGCCCTGAATTGTGGGGCTTCGCTAGTCAATGACGTTAGTGGGCTAAGGTATGATCCGGACCTAGCTGGGGAAGTGGTGGTGCGACGAGCTGGATTAATCTTGTCACATACACGTGGTCGTTCGAGCGACATGTACAGCCAAGCCAGCTACAAAACGGTAGCCGAGGAAATTATTACGGAATTAGAGTGGAGCCTAGAAGCTGCTTCCGATGCAGGGATTACTAGGGAACACGTGATCGTGGACCCTGGGCTCGGTTTCGCCAAGCGCGCCGAGCACAGCATGGCCGTACTTGGCCAACTCGACCGGTTCCGTTTACTTGATCGTCCGATTCTGGTGGGCCCTTCTAGGAAGTCCTTCTTAACGGCTGTGCTTGGGGACGTCCCGCCGTGCGAGAGGGAATGGGGCACGGCTGGTGCTGTTGCAGCGAGTGTGTTGTTGGGAGCCCATGTGGTTCGCGTACACGGTGTTCGTGAAATGATAGACGTTGTGCGCGTCGCGGACTCGATTCGGATGCATCGGGAAGGCGTCGGCTTTACTGCGGCCGATCAATCTTGAAGTCAACTCTGTGAGGAGCTTATTCAATGATCGACTCACTGTCAGCGTTGGCGGGACGGGTGCCGGGTAGCCTATGGGACATTATCGACATAGCGATTGTTGCCTTTCTTATCTATGAATTCCTGAAACTGATCCGCGGCACTCGTGCTGCGCAGATGGCTCTGGGGATTACCCTGATAGTGGCCTTGTTTTACGTTTCCCGCTTGGCTCCGTTGCAAACGGTCAACTGGCTGATTCGCAACATGGTGGGCTATGTGGTGTTCGCTGGAATTGTGCTATTCCAGGCGGATATACGGCGAGCCCTTGCTCACTTCGGGCGCGGACCGTTCTTTCGGCGTCTCGCGCGTGACGGCGATGACGACACCATCGAAGAGATTGTTGTTGCAGCGGCGCAATTGGCTGCGCAACGTGTTGGTGCACTTGTAGTGCTGGAGCGCGCCATCGGTTTACGCAGTCACATTGAAAGTGGCATTCGGCTTGATGCGGCGCTGACCTACGATCTCTTAATTAGCATCTTCCAATCGACCTCACCGTTGCATGATGGCGCAGTAGTCATCCAGGAAGATCGCGTTGCTGCCGCAGCCTGCTTTTTGCCGCTAACGGTCAACCCACGGCTCGGACGGGAACTTGGTACTCGGCATCGGGCAGCAATAGGGGTATCCGAGGAGAGTGACGCTGTTGCGGTTGTTGTTTCCGAGGAGACAGGACAGATTTCGCTTTCACTCGGGGGTCGGATCGAAAGAGATCTTAGGCCCGATGAACTGCGAACGCGGCTACAGGCTCTCGGCATGCGCTCGCAATCCGGATGGGAGCCGGTCGAAAATCTTCAATGATTGTAAGCATCTTTCGTTACCTCGGCTTAAAACTAGTGGCCTTAGGCTTGGCAATTCTGCTCTGGTTCGCTGTGGCGGGCGAGCCGTTCGTCGAGCGTGGATTACGAGCACCACTAGAATTTCAAAATATTCCTGAAGGCTTTGCGCTGTTGGGGGAGGTGCCGAGTACAGTCGATGTTCGGTTGCGTGGTGCGTCGGCACTACTCGGTGGGTTGAATTCGAGCGACGTAGTTGCTGTGGTGGATCTTGGTTCAGCGCAGTCGGGGCGCCGACTTTTTCACTTATCGCCGGACGAAGTCCGTGTTCCGTTTGGAGTGGAAGTGGCACAAGTTTCACCATCCACGATCCCACTAGCACTCGATCGGTCGGGTCGACGTTTCGTTCCGATCGTGCCAGTGATTGAGGGAAACCCAGCCCCGGGTTACGTTGTGGGCGAGGTTTCTTCCCTGCCAAAGAGCGCGGAAGTTGTAGGGCCAATGAGCCAGTTGACTGAGCTTGAGGAAATCATCACCGAGCCAATACTAATTACGGATGCGACTGAAACCATTGAAATCCTAGTCGGCGTGGGGGTTTCAGACGGAGCGTTGTATCTCCCGGAAGCTAGTCCGGCCCGAGTGACCGTTGAAATTAGGCCGGCGGATCCGCAACGGGTAAGTCGCCGAGTCACGTTAGTTTTGAGGAACCTAGCTACCAGCTTGCGTGTTAGCCAGGACCCACCGATTGTCACCGTCTGGGCCCAAGGACCCCGGCCGGCGCTCGACGGATTTCGAGGTGAACTAGTTGACGCTTGGGTTGATCTTGCTGGCCTCAACGCGGGTCACCACACTCTGCCGGTTCAAGTTGAGCTAGGTCCAGAGCTCGTCGTGGACGTGATTGACCCGGCTGTTGTTCAAATAGAAATTCATTGATCGGGCTAATCTTCTGCAGCACCCTTTTTCATGACTCAGCGCTTGTTTGGCACCGACGGTATCCGCGGCGCAGCCGGGAAGTTTCCTCTGGATCGGTCAACGGTGATCCGGATTGGTGCCGCCTTAATGCGTTCTTTAGACCAGAACCATCTGGAAAAATCGGTTGTTATCGGTCGCGATACCCGAGAGTCAAGTGAATGGATTGAGCATGCTCTAGCAGTTGGCGCAGCGGCTGAGGGGGCCCGTGTTACGAGCATCGGTGTTGCACCGACGCCTGCGGTAGCTTTTCTGACAGCGTCAGGCGGATTCGATGCAGGAGTCGTGATTTCAGCCTCCCACAATCCCTATGGAGACAACGGGATAAAGATATTCGCGGCGGGCGGTATCAAGCTCAACGAACAGCGCGAAACGGCACTTGCCAAGATCGTCCTCGACGATTCTTGGTCTACCCCTGACGCTGGGAGTGCCCCCGTTGTCGATTCAGACCTTCTTAGTTTGTATCTTCAGCGCATCCGTTCAGTGCTACCTAACCCGACCGGCCTTGGGCCGATGCGCTTGGCTGTAGACTGCGCCAACGGTGCTACGGCAGGCGTCGCGCCACACTTGTTTGGCGAACTTGGTTTCGATGTGATCACGACTGGGTGTGAACCGAATGGACGTAACATCAACGACGGATGCGGATCAACGCATCCCGAACACTTGTCACAATTCGTCAAGGCACAAGAATGTCCAATGGGCGTTGCCCTTGATGGTGACGGCGATCGCGCTATTTTTGTTGATGGTCGTGGCCGTATCCTTGATGGCGATAAGGTGTTATTTGTCTGTGCGAAACATTTACAGTCTGAAAAACGATTACGCGGCGACGCGGTTGTTGCAACTGAAATGAGCAACGTTGGATTAAAAATCTCCTTGGAAGAATTGGGGATTAACCTTATCCGTTGTGCGGTCGGTGACAAATACGTCATGGAGACGCTAACGGAACGGAAGCTGGCACTCGGTGGGGAGCAATCGGGTCACATTATCTTTCCCGATATCCTTCCGACCGGTGACGGACTCTTGACAACTCTGATGATATTGCAGGCGATGACGGCGACTGGATGCGAGCTTGACTCGTTGGCCGAGGAATTGACGGTGTATCCGCAGGTTCTGGTGAACGTTCGCGTGCGCGAGAAGACGAATCTCGAAACACTCCCGGATATTGCTGGGGTCATCGCTGAGGTTGAACAGCGGGTGGTTGAACAGAGGGGACGCCTCTTCGTACGGTATTCAGGCACCGAACCAGTGCTGAGGATTATGCTCGAGGGTCGAGACCGGTCCAAGATTAAACACTGGGCTGAGAAAATTGCAGAGGTCGTGGAACAGCGGCTGGGTTAAGGTTCGGCGCGCCTCTGCAGTATCATTGGTTTGAAATGCGTTGTTCTGGTGGGTACCAGTTGGTTTGTCGATGAAACGTGAAGCGCTCGCCTTGCTTGCTTCGGGCACTTTGTTCGGATTGATCGTTGGTTGGGTGCTGGGTAGCCAGGAACCGGCTGGGCCCTCAGAGCCGCCAGCGGTTGTTACCCAGGCCGAAGGCACGGGTGCTGCCGTTGAAGGTGCAACACCCCCTCCCTTGGATGAAGCGCGCGTAAGAGAACTCATGGCCGAAGCAGAGCGTGATCCCCGTGACGTTGTGACTCGGACAATGCTTGCCAACCTCTACTTTGATGCAGATCGATTTCGGGAAGCCATTACGTGGTATGAGGCGTCCCTCGCGCTCAATCCGGACGATGTGAATGTGAGTACCGACCTAGGTGTTAGCTATTACTATACAAACCAGCCTGACCGCGCGCTTGAGCAATTCATGCATTCACTCGAGGTCGAACCAGAGCATGTTAAGACGATCCTGAACATTGGTATCGTCCGCGCTTTTGGTAAGCAGGATCTAGCTGGTGCGGCCGATGCGTGGGATCGCGTGATAGCAATTGCGCCCGACAGTCCTGAGGGTCGGGCAGCGCAGCAGGCCTTGGAGAGTCTACGCTCGGCCCACGCCGGCGACGTGGGCACGACTGGATCATAAATTCTAGGGTAGGTCGAACAAAATTTAGGCCTTCGCGATACCGATGTGGATTGGCTGGTTTCTTCGGATTTTATTGATCGTTGTAGGACTCAGGGCCATTTGGAAGTTCTGTACAGGTGTTATCGAAGGTGCTCAAGGGAAGCATCGAACGGTGCACGGAAGTGTCCCCCTCGTCCGTGATCCAGTGTGCGGTACTTACGTCGTCCGTTCACGAGCCGTCGTGCTTCGGCAGGGTGACCAGATAGAATATTTTTGTTCTAAGACTTGCCAGCGTCGCTTTAGTTCTTGAGTCGGTTGTAATGGTTTTCAACCGAAGATTGCGAGTATCACAACTTTGTCCATGACGAGCCAATTAGAAGAACGAATTCGAGTCGATATCGTCGAGGTGGGGAGGAGGCTTCACGAGCGCGGTTACGTTGCCTCCAATGACGGCAATATTAGCGTTCGGCTTGACGACGATCGTGTCCTCACGACACCAACCGGCGTATCAAAAGGATTTATGACGCCCGATATGATGGTTACGACCGACATGCAAGGTGTCCAACTTACCGGCGACCGCAAGGCTACGTCGGAGTTGCTAATGCACTTGGCAGTTTACGAGCGTCGTCCTGAGATCAAGGCTGTGGTGCACGCTCATCCTCCTGCGGCTACTGGTTTTGCGGTTGCGGGGATACCACTGGACCGAGCAGTGTTGGCGGAGGTTATCGTAACGCTCGGCAGTGTTCCTATTGCGGATTACGGGACAACCTCGACGTCAGAGCTCCCGGACGCTGTACGCAAGTACCTTTCGGCACACGACGGCCTACTATTGGCGAACCATGGTGCACTGACGATGGCTCCAGAATTGTTCGCTGCGTATTACCGGATGGAGACAATTGAACATTTCGCACGAATCAGCATCGTGGCCCGTCTGCTGGGCCGTGAGCGAGTTTTGTCGCGCGAGGAAGTCACGCGGTTAGAGAATCTTCGGGGTAATTATGGCCTCGGTTCGTCCGCTCCGATCCGATTCGGTGTGGGTGATGAAACGCAGGATGATGACATCAGTTATCAGTACGTCCAAGCACCGTCGTCTCCGGATGAACGTCTTGTGGATGGTAGAAGCTTGAGGGGGACCACCGATGAGGTGGTCAACGGCGGCGAAATTCGATTAACATACGGCGAGTTGAAGGCACTGATAGAGGATGCTGTTAAAGCTCTGAAGTAGAGTGATTCACCGCGCCCTCTGGTCAGCCGGTGCTGCATCCGAACCGTAAACGCTTCCATCTGTCGGAGGACGCCGGATTCTCGTGACCCTGCTTGCTTAAGCTGGTAGTAAGTTACATCGATAGCGATTCCTGCCGGTCCTACGGACACTAGTTCTGCTTTGGCGCACCTGCTCTGCAATGCCACCTTCGATACTCGTCACATGCCGTGTGCCATCTTCGGTGCTGACGCGACTTAAGACGGTCGGTCAGGTTGAGTTGGTGACGGATCATCTAACGCCCGCAGCGTTACAGGAGCGCGTGTCTGGAAAGCGTGCGCTTGTATGCGTAACGACCGATCGCATTGACTCAGCAGTTATAAACGCTGGCTGTGACCTCGAAATTATTGCAAACATTGCTGTCGGCTACGACAACATCGACTTAGCGGCGGCGGCAAGTCGAGGCATATCTGTCACGAATACACCTGGGGTGCTAACGGAAGCAGTAGCCGAGCTAACTTGGGGAATGATCCTGTCAGTCACACGGCGGATGGCTGAAGGGGATAGGCTGATCAGACAGAAAGCTTGGAAGGGCTGGGCGCTCGATTTCATGCTTGGGATGGAGCTTAGCGGTAAACAGTTAGGGATCATCGGTCCAGGCCGGATCGGTCGCGCAGTGGCGGCGCGAGCCCCAGCATTCGGGATGGAGGTCGTTTTTGCGAGTCGTTCCCGAGAGACTGTCGTAGCGAGCGAAAAACGTTTGATGCCGCTTGATGAACTTCTAGTCACATCAGATATTGTTTCGTTGCACGTTCCACTGAAGCCAGAGACTCGACACTTGATCAACCGTCAAACGCTGGCGCGCATGAAGCGGTCTGCCTATTTGATTAACACGGCTCGGGGGCCAGTGGTTGATGAGGAGGCGCTTAATTGGGCTCTCGACGAACGCTTAATTGCCGGCGTTGCACTCGATGTATTTGAAAGAGAGCCCGAGGTACATCAGGGATTGTTACAGCGTTCGAACGTCGTGTTAGTGCCTCATTTGGGGAGCGCAACTCACGAAACACGCGTGGCGATGGCGGACCTGGCCGTACGAAACGTTGAAGCAGTTCTTCAGGGCCGACCGCCATTAACCCCGGTTGCACAGGCGGACACTAAGCCGTGAGTAAAGTGCGTCCGGCATCTCAATCAAAATTACGCCGTCGGTCACCCGTAGCGTCCATACTCCGCCAGTTGGGACAAGCGATTCAACAACTGGAGGTGCCGGCGATAGAAAAAATTGCTGACGGTAATGTAGACGAGGCGTTTCGGGTCCTTGTCGGAACGATGCTTTCGGCCCAGACGAAGGATGCGGTGACTCTGGCCGCGTCTACCCGACTATTTGAAGTTGCGACGACCCCAACTGCACTTGCTCAATTATCCGTGCGCCGGATCGAACGGCTGATTTATCCTGTGAGTTTCTATCGCCATAAAGCCAAGCACGTCAAGGCCACGAGCCGGCTACTTCTATCACAACACGGTGGCAACGTTCCGACGACGATGGGAGAGTTGCTCAGTCTGCCAGGTGTTGGACGCAAGACTGCCAATCTGGTGTTGACCTTGGCCTACAAGAGTACTAGCAACATCTGTGTAGATACTCACGTCCACCGGATTTCTAACCGGCTTGGCTGGGTGAAAACTAAGACGCCCGAGCAGACCGAACAAGCACTGTATGAAGTTGTCCCTCGGCGGTGGTGGCCACGTGTAAATCAATTCCTAGTCACGTGGGGACAGAACGTGTGTAGACCAGTCTATCCGGTCTGTGGGCGGTGTGCTATCAAAGACACATGCCCTCGTCTCGGCGTGACACGAATCGGGCGATGAGTTGTGACGTCAGCGCTTCGGATGGCTAGTGCGATGACTTTACGAGACCGGTATAGCGCGCTTTATCGAACCCGAAGGCGACATGGCGCCCAACGATCAGCACCGGGCGGCGAATGAGTTTTGGGTTGTCAGTCATTAGAGCGATCGCTTCACGTTTCGACTTCGGCAGAGCACGGTGTTTGAACACAGGACTCCGCCGGCTAACAAAGTCGAGGAAATCTTCGTGGTGGACATGCCGCTTCAAGAACGCCGATGAGGGCGGAGTGCGCTCAATATCGCGGACGTCAATTGTAGCACCGAGCTGTTCCAGAAAACTTCTGGCATTACGGCAAGTCGTTCATCCTGGCTTCCAGTACATCGTTACGTCGGGCATTACCTCTCCTACTCCACGCCATTATGCGGGCCCAAGGCGAGCTTTCAACTTACAATAGTCACAACCGCTGGGTCTAGTCCGGGTTCCGATTAGCGGTAAGCTTCTACGTGGCGTGCTAACCATTAACGAGATTTTCCATTCAATTCAGGGTGAGTCGACACATGCCGGTCGACCCTGCGTATTCGTTCGTCTCACAGGGTGCGACCTACGATGTAATTGGTGCGATACGTCCTACGCCTTTTTCGAGGGTCGGAAGATGTCGGTAAATGAAGTTGTTTCAGCCATCGAGTTGTATCCGTGTCGTCTCGTAGAACTGACCGGGGGCGAGCCGCTGTTACAGGACGACGTATATACGTTGATCGACTGTTTACTCCTTAAGGGATGGGAAGTGCTGGTTGAAACCGGCGGGCACGTCCCATTGGACCGCTTGCCATCAGCCGTCGTTAAAATCATGGACGTGAAATGTCCGGGTAGTGGTGAGGCCGAACAACACGACTGGAACAATCTCCAATGGTTAACGGAACACGACCAAGTAAAGTTCGTCTTACGGGATCGAATGGATTACGAATTCGCGCGTGATACGGTTGTTGAGCGCGACCTAGCAGCCCGCTGCGCCACTGTTTTGATGTCTCCGGTGCATGGGGTGTTAGCTCCAGAGACACTTGCCAAGTGGGTATTGGCTGATGGACTTCAAGTACGCGTTCAACTGCAGGTGCACAAATATATTTGGGGCGCAGACACTCGGGGAGTCTAACGATACACGATGAATGCTGTTGTGTTGTTGAGCGGAGGCTTAGATTCTTACACGGCGGCTGCGATAATCCAGCAGCAGGGATTCAGCCTGTACGCGCTAACTGTGCGATATGGGCAGCAGCATGAGCAGGAATTGTCGGCCGCGCGAGCGGTCGCACGTGCCCTTCGCGTAGATCAGCACCGCGAACTTGCCGTTGACCTAGCGGCGTTTGGTGGTTCTTCGTTGACCGGTAATGGCCAGATTCCGAAATCAGACACGACAGCAAGACATGGCGACCAATCCACTTCAGGTATTCCATCGACCTATGTGCCAGCCAGAAATAGCGTGCTTCTCTCGCTTGCTCTGGCGTGGGCCGAGGCAATTGGCGCTCGCGATTTGGTCATCGGTGTTAACGCGGTTGACTATTCTGGCTACCCAGACTGCCGGCAGGTTTTCATTGATGCTTTTGAGCGGTTAGCGGCAGTGGCTACAAAAGCTGGTGTTGAGGGGGAAGCGTTCACTGTGCATGCACCACTCATCCAACTGTCGAAGGCCAATATCATTCGTCAAGGGATCGCATTGAATCTGGATTATGGGCTTACCCATAGTTGCTACGACCCGAAGCTTGATGGGCAGCCGTGCAACACCTGCGATAGTTGTCTCCTGCGCGCTCGAGGCTTCCGTGAGGTCGGTCTACCCGACCCAGCCTTAGCTCCGAGATTAAATGTATGACTGAACGGATCTACTACACCGAACCCACGAAGACCACTTTCGAGGCGCTGGTAGTTGCTGTTGAGTCTAGCGGTTCACAGTCAATTGTCGAGCTCGATAAAACGGCGTTCTATCCAAGCTCAGGTGGGCAACCCAATGACACGGGTGTCTTGGGTGGCGCGCGCGTCGTCGATGTGCGAGAGCTCGACGCGGGACGCATTGGTCACGTTATTACTGGTGTGGTAGAGGAGAGCCAGGTGGTGACCGGAATGGTCGATTGGCCCAGACGCTTTGACCACATGCAGCAGCATTCAGGCCAACACGTTCTGTCAGCTGTGTTCGACCAACGTCACAGCGCAAGAACGGTCGGATTTCATTTGGGTCAGGAGGTATCAACAATTGATCTCGACCGTCACCTGCCGGTTGAAGCGGTGGCAGAGGCTGAATTGGATGCCAATGAGGCGGTGTGGCGGAACCATCCGGTGAGCATCAGATTTGCTACGGGCTCCGAAGTAGCCGCCTTACCGTTGCGTAAGGAGCCTGTTAGGTCAGGTGATTTGAGACTAATCGAAATTGATAGCGTGGACCTTTCGGCATGCGGGGGAACCCACGTGGATCGCACCGGAACTATTGGGCTTATCGCTATTAGAGGGACTGAACGGTTCCGGAACGGACTTAGAGTTTCCTTTTTGTGCGGCGGAAGAGTTCTCAAGGAGTTTCGTGCCAGAGGCGTGACGTTAGCTGCCAGTGCTCAATTGTTTTCCGGAAATGAATCAGACATACCAGACCAAATTTCCACGCTGCAACACACCATGAAAGGTTTGCAGCGCGCGCACCGTACCTCGGAAGAGCGGCTAAGCGTTTACGAAGCTGCTGCGCTGGCCGCTAACGCTGAAGAGATGTCCGCCTGGTCATCAATCGTCTCGGCCGTGGAAGTATCGGAGGCAGGGGCGCTCAGAATGCTGGTTAACGCGCTGATTGCTGAACCACATCGCGTGGCGATTCTGTTTTCGTCGGCGCTGCCGGCGATGGTCGTTGTGGCCCGCTCGGCCGATGTGGATCTTGATGCGCGAACCATTCTCAGTCAACTGACCGAGCGTTTTGGAGGCAGTGGGGGAGGGAAGTCAAACCTAGCACAGGGCGGTGGACTTACGGGTGTGTCCTCTGAACTCCTGGATGCGGCGCGCGCCATCCTTTCCGAGCATCGATGAGACAGCTTGTCTACGGTATGTCCTCGTCATTGTTGCTCAGTGTGGCCACGGCAGTCATGACTTCCTCAAAGACGGCTGTTTCAACGGTCGACGCGACTGCGTCTTGGTTAGCTAAAGCGTAAATGACGTCAGCGCTTCGGCTGAAGGCGACACGTTCCTCCCGTTCCCCATCGAACATGGTCACAGTTACAATTGGTGCATCGAGATCTGTGTTCTCGATGGAAGTGGTGAAGCGCTCGGCACGGAAACTGACTAAACCTGTTAACAGATCAGAGACAGTTCCCTGATCGACCTCATCGGGCAATGGTTCGAGTCTCTGCCACACGAATGGGGCCACCTCGCTCTTTGTTATAACCAGCCGGGCTTCAGGTTGCTCAATTTCCAGTCGAGTTGTAGTTGTTGGATCAAAGGTAAACAGTTCTACCTGTCGGTAGTCTTCCGGTGACCGCGTTAGATCATCCACCAGAGAGTTTTCGACGGTAAAGATTAGTGAGCGAGCCGCGTCTCGTGCGTAGCTGTTCCCATTATCAGTATTCGTTCCTACCAACAAGGTTGCTCCTGCTGACCCGGTGCCGATGACCGCACTAATAAGCGGTGCGGCAAGGCCATAGACTTCGAGGTTAGCGTCGTCCGTCTCGATCACCGCTTGCATGCGTGCAGTGTCAAGTTTCGTTAAGAGAGCATTAACAGTGTTCGATGCAGCTCGTATCTTCCAGGGTTCTTCGAGATGCCAGACGCCATCAGCGTGGACCAGCTTGACGGTGTGAGTCGGCGTCGTAAGACTGAGGCGGTCGACGTCATCGCGGTCGAACTCTACAATCGCCTTATCACGGAGATCGAAAGTTGTACGATCGAAACTGCTTTGAAGGTAAGCGTCAACTAGGAACACCCGGGGATCATTTGAGCGCATCGCGTACATATGGCCACCAGGAGAAGTTTGATTTCCGAGGAGGAGTCGAGTGACGCTGTTCTCCCCCTCGGCTTTGAACGCGATTTCGACCGTTGGATCCGCCAAACCAAAACGGTCCAAATCGTCTGCAATATCTTGGACCACTCGCTCGACCTCAAGTGCTGACACGCCGGTGGTGATACCCGAGACCTCAATTCCGTCAGCTTTTGTCCGGACTGGCTCGATGATGTTCCATATGCCGTCGGTCTTACGCAGCACGGTTCGATCGCCGGATGTTGTGACTTCGAGTTCTACGAGGTCCACCGATTCCATGTTGAATACTCGGTCCTTAGCGTTTTCGGCTTCAACCCGTGAGGGCCGATCGGTTTCGATGAAGTAGGCGTAGGCTGCGAGCGTGGCAGCCAAGGTCAAGAGCAGCAACGTGGAACGCATCTCGTTTACTTACGACCGTCGCTGCCACCAAGAGTAAATGCCGGTACCTAGAACAAGGCCAGGCAAAAACACCAGCGATAGCCAGAAGATCCGCCGCTGTTGATTGGCCGTAAGCGTAATGCGCCGATCCTCAGGCTGTCGCGCACGAATCGCGACAAGATTTTCCTGTTGAGCCAGCCAATTCACCGTGTTGAGGAACAAGTCTCGATTGCCTTGTATTCCTAGGGCAAAGTTTGAAGCGAAATCCGAATCACCTATGACCACAATGCGTGTCTCCGTCGCGGTTCTGTTAATGTCCACCTCTGGGTCGACTGGCTCGGGTGTCGTCTCAACCGGTGCCGTGACAGCAAGCCCGATAACGACTGGCCCAGCTACGTCACCCTGGGTCTCATCCAGTTCAACTTCACCGTCGCTGGTCAGCAGGTTAATGTTCGATTCAGCCCAGCTGTCCGCGCCGGTTTCCACCAAAGGCTGAGGCATGCGCCCATTAACACCACCTGTTGTAGCTGTGAGTGAACGTGCCAGAGGGAATGCTGTTAGAAAGTTGAATCGCTCAGTAATAGCATGCGGTGGATAGCTAGCAGCGACAGGAACCGACGCGTCGGTTCCAATCAGTTGACCCATAGCGCTCACGTCCACAACTACGTCATTTGACAATTCGACCGCCCAAGCTGCAAGGAGCTGTTCGAGATTGACCAAAGGAAGGGTGTCGGCGGTCACCTGAGGATCAACCAGAAAAAAAACTTTACCTCCATGGCCTAAATAGCGTTCGAGAGCGTTGATTTCCCCGGCAAGCAAATCGTTGTCGGGGCCAGCAACGACGACGACTGACGCATCATCAGGAACTTCCTCACGCTGTGCCAGCACCAGTGTCTCAACGGTAAAGTTGTCTCCCTCAAGGGCACTCACTACAGCGTTGTACCCGTCTCGTTCAGCGCTCGCGACGTTTTTCTCGCCGTGACCTTCGAGGAAGTACACAGTGAGAGATTCACCTTCAATAGCCTTGATCATTGCATTCGTCAGTTCCTGCTCGGTGTCAGCAGATACTCGCTCAATCCGGTCTCTGTATTCGAATACGACTGTGCCATACGACTGGATTTGGTATTGGCTCGCTTCGATTGGTTCTTTGTCGATATCTATGTAGCGAACAGAGACCTCAGGGCTGACATCTTCGTATTCTACGAGCCGGCTCCGGAAACGATCGAAATCGTCATCGCGCCCGAACACGAGAATCGACATCGGCACGTCGAGCGATTCGAGAATGCGGATTGTTTGTTCCGACAGTGTGAACTGACGGGCCGCTGTGAGATCCCAGCGCCAATTTTGTTTAGAGGCGATGTAATTTATCGAGATGAAAATTCCGAGGACAGCGGCAATGCTCAATGCAGCCATTGAGCCGTATCGCGCCTGACGGCGTTTGAAGATCCTAGATGCCTCACGCCAGTGGGCTAACAAGTAGAGCGACACACAGACGAAGCCGGCGACCGCGCACCAATACCAGACGTTCTGCCATTCGGGTCGGAACCACAACAACGCTACAGCAATGAAGGTCAGTGCGGTACCCACCCAACCGAATCCTATGATGATCTTGCGTAACATAACTGTATCTTATCGACTGCGGTTAGCCCGACTCAGCTCCTCCACCGTTCGCTGTCAACTGACTTGGCTGTCAGGAACAGCCCGAATGCGATGAAACTCAGGTAGTACACGATGTGCTTTGTATCGAGAACTCCTCGAGAAAAATCCTCGAAGTGTCCGGTAATAGACAAATACGTTAGCACCTCTCGGGTCATCGGACCGGTAGAGTCAGCCATCCAGTTAATAACCCATAGCAGCAGGAAGACCGCGAAGGTGGCCATTCCGGAAACGGCTTGGTTTTTGGTCATGCTTGAAATCAGCAATCCGACTGAAACGAAGCAGCCTCCAAGCAGCAGAAGTCCTAGGTAGCTGATCGCTACAGGCATCCATTCGGGCTCACCATAGAGAAACAGGAAGCCGATGTGAAAAAGCGTCGCTGCTAGCATCATGCCGTAAAGCGCCATGGCGCCAGCGAACTTTCCAAGGATGATGTGCCAATCGCTCACTGGTGATGTCAGTAGTAGTTCAATAGTGCCAGATCGTTTTTCCTCTGAGTAGCTACGCATTGTTACCATTGGCAAGACAAATAGAATGATCACGGTTGCATTGATCATTAATGGGCGAATCAAGTCTTGATTCACGTTGATTGTGGTGGGACCGGCAAATCCAAACTGTCCAACCTGCAGACTCTGTCTGAGGAAGAAGGATAAGATCGCACTGTAGAAGTACCCGAACAGCAACGCAAAAAGACCAATGATCACGTATGCAATAGGAGAGGCGAAGTACGCTTTCAGTTCCTTCTGAGCAATGGCGAAGATGTTACGCATTGGTTGCTCCTGACTCGGCGTGGTCAGCATTCCTCACATCAGGATTCTCGTGCTCAGGTTCGACCTCTTCGGTCGTGAGGTCGAGAAAGATTTCTTCAAGACTCATTCGCATTGACCGCAATTCGAGAAGACCCCAACCGTGTGTTACGACGGTGCGAGCCAAATCGCGACGCAGGTCTCGTCCTTGGACCGTCTCGACTTCGGCGCTGACCACGCCTGAATCTTGAGAATTCACTGTCACACGTGTAACGCCGTCAACTGCTAGAAGAGCCGACGCCGGGTCCGCTGAGCCCGCGTCTATCTGTAGGGAAACAGTTTCAGCACCTTGTAGGCGGGCAGTCAAATTGTCTGGCGTATCCTCGGCGACGACCCTGCCGCGATTAATGATGACGATGCGTTGGCAGGTCTGGGAGACTTCAGGCAGGATGTGGGTGCTGAGAATGACCGTATGGTCGCCAGCCAGGCTCTTGATAAGCTCCCGAGTTTCGATAATCTGTTTCGGGTCAAGGCCAGCGGTGGGTTCGTCGAGAATTAAAACGTCAGGATTGTACATAATTGCCTGCGCAAGGCCAACGCGCTGCCGATAACCCTTCGATAGTTTCCCACAGTGTCGATCGGCTATGTGGTCAACCCGAGTGCGCTCCATTGACGACCCAACCAGGCGCTGACGATTGTTACTCGACACGCCATTGATCCGAGCGACGAAGGTCAGGTACTCACGAACGGTCATTTCGGGGTAGAGGGGCGGTGTTTCAGGCAAATAACCAGTATGTCGCTTGGCCTCGATCGGTTGTTCGAATACATCAAATCCAGCGACGATAGCTTTTCCTTCTGTAGCCGGGATGTATCCGGTCAACACACGCATTGTTGTGGTTTTCCCAGCGCCGTTAGGTCCTAAAAAACCAAGGATTTCACCTGGCTCGACGCGAAAGCTGATGTTATCGACGGCCGTGAGTGCCCCGTAAACCTTTGTGAGATGTTGGACTTCAATCATGAAGTGTTCTCCAAGCTGACAAAATGTTCACGGCTGGAATCGCCTGCGTGACACGCGCTGTCGCCGATAGCCGACCAGCTGTTTTGGGCCAGTGTAAAGAACGCGAGCCCATTGATTTAACCACTAACCCTGGATCGTACGTCTGCGGAAAAGGGAGTGTCAACCTCGTCTAGCAGGAAGCAATCACGAAGTGGAGATTTATAATTGGTGAAGCATGGTTTTGGTCAGGCTGGATTAGCAGTTTACGCAGTTGCCGAATCGAAATATCGATCAAGGAATCCATCAATAGCTACCTGATCAGCCGCATCAACCCTTTCGAACTGCAGCCCCATTCCGCCGCGTTGGTCAGTCCAGACAACGCGTGCATCAGCCTCGATTTCACGTTTAGTTCCTGGTAGCCGAAAGCGGATCCTTGCCTTCGACGACAGTTCGAATGAAGTCATGGCACGAATCGCGATACCGCCTTTGCTTAAGTTAAGGGTGGTGGCCGTGCTGAGCGAGTCGCCAACGGCATAAGAGACGGGAATACCAAGCGACACCCTGGGGCTACTGCGACGGTTGAAGCTGTCAGGAGATAAGTGCGGCGCTAGTACCGGGAGGATTTGCTGGGTGGGACACCGTTCATTGACGTAGCCCACGACGCCAATATTTGCAAGCTGTCGGGCTTCGTTATTCGATGTGACACTGCTGCTAAAGATAAGGACCGGTGGGCAGCGTTCAAATTTTTTTATGGACTGGACGAGCGAGGGTCCACTGCACGTTCCCAATTGGAGATCGAGAATAACGAGGTCGATCCGATTGCTAGTGTCAACTAGTTGTTCGACCAACGCTTCGTACTTAGTTACGACTATTGCACGATGCTCGGCTGAGGTTAGGGCGTCAGCGAATCGTTCCGCGAGAGCGATTTCGTGTGCTGCGATGACTACGGTCTTCACAGTCATGATGGCTAGCTATACCTCAGTTGACTCCCATTGTATCGAGGTGAAGGCATTAGCGTTGGTGAAGACCGAGGACGACCATGGTCCGTCTGTGACTCGTGGCCCACAGTGACGAACATTACCAATTTCAAGTTCAAGGTGGTCCCGGATGGCAACGAAGACGAAATGCTGAAACCGACCGGGTAGGGATGGGAAACCAGTTAGGAATAACGCCTCCTCGGAATAAGATCAGCGGAAGCACCGCCCCTGCGGCGTCCTTCGCCTGTCTAGCGTAAATAGGGCGCTATTTGGTCACAGGGCCGGCTCCTTTTAGGACTCGAGACCGGGATCGGAGTAATTTAATAGTGTGATTGACAGATTTCACCTGAAAAACTAAAGTCGTAGGCTCACCCCGGGGCATTTTTTGAGGTCTGGGTGTGTGTGGGACGCCTGGCGTGGTCTCTAATTTAGGGACGTCGGGTATTGCGAAGAGGAGAAGTTCCATCATGAAGCCTAGTTACCGCGTTATTTCCACCGTTTGCCTCTGCCTAGTTTTGGGTATCGGGGCGTTCGCTTGTGGGCCGCAGCCGCCGCCGCCGGAGCCGGCTCCGCCCCCGGCAGAGCCACCGCCGCCGCCTCCACCACCGCCGCCACCGCCGCCGCCGCCGCCGCCTCCTCCACCACCGCCTCCTACGGAAGAGGAGTTGTTTGAGGCGATGACTTTGGCGGAGTTGAACGCGCAGGCACCGCTTGCCAGTGTGCACTTCGATTACGACTCGGCGGAACTAGTCGACAGTGCACGTGCAGCGTTGCAGCGAAACGCAGAATGGATGCAACGGTGGACGAGCACGCGCATCATGGTCGAGGGCCATTGCGATGAACGGGGTACGAACGAATACAACCTCGGTCTTGGAGAGAGTCGAGCGAGCGCTGTGGTCGATTACCTTACAGGTCTCGGTATTTCTGCGAACCGGATTGCTATGGTGAGCAAGGGCGAGGAAGAGCCAGTGTGTTCTGACTCGGCTGAAGGTTGCTGGTCGAGGAATCGGCGCGGCAACTTCATTGTCACTGCGAAGTAGTTACGTTTGACACGGGCGTGGCGGGACCTAAAGTTCTGTCACGCCCGTTGTCTGTACGGTAACTGTCTTCTGTAGAGGCGTTCTATTCCTGTTCTAGGATTCTGATCAACTCGCTGCTCTCAATTCTGGCAGTCGCTGATTTTTTCCCGTCGATCACTAAAACGGGAACTTCCTCTCCGTGTCGTCGCTCAAGTTCAATATCACCTGTGATGTCCACAATCTGAAGTTCGATAGCCATGTGCCCTCGCAGCCGATCGATTTGTGCCTTCATCTCGTCGCACAAATGGCAATCGTGCTTGGTATAAAGGATCAGGTTGCGCCGCTGGTTCATGGGTCCAAAACCTCGGCCAGCTGCTTCGAAGCGGCTAATGGATCGGGTGCCTCGATGATAGGTCGACCGACGACAATGAAATTAGCGCCCGCTGCTACAGCGCTTGCTGCGGTGGCGGTCCGCCTTTGATCGTCCGCACCTTGCGCCAAGCTCACGGGCCTGATGCCGGGTGTCACGATTGTGAAGGATGGGCCACAAGCCGCTCGGATTACCTTGATCTCCCTAGGCGAAGCAACAACTCCGTCGACACCGGCCCGTTGGGCGAGTTCGGCCAGCGCGACCACATGATCGGTCAGCGGTCGTTGGGTAATGCCGAGGTGAGAAAGGTCTGCGTCATCTAGGCTAGTCAGCAGGGTGACCGCGACGATGCGAGGTCCTTCATCACCGGCGGCTTCCTTCGCAGCGCGCAGCATGTCGTGACCACCGGAGGCGTGGACTGTGAGCATCCAGACACCCATCTCAGCAGCTGACCGCACCGCACCAGCAACGGTATTCGGAATGTCGTGAAACTTCAGATCGAGAAAAACTCGATCGCCACATTTACTCAGTGAACGGACGACCTCGGGGCCGGCAACTGTGTAGAGTTGACTTCCGACCTTGAAGCCTCCGACGTGTCCGCGAAGTTTGTCGGCTAGTGTCAGCGCGCGGTCCATCGAGTCAACATCGAGAGCGACTAAGAGCTGTTCCATGCTTGAGTTTCTGTTAGTTCGAGTGTTCCGACCAGGTTCTGTACCCGATCGATTTTGTGACGAGAGAGATATTCTTCAAGGTCCGCCAATAGCTTCGGCCAGAGGTTGGGATTCACAAAGTTAGCCGTTCCCACTTGCACGGCCGTAGCACCGGCAATGATGAATTCGAGTACGTCTCTTGCAGTCGTAATGCCGCCCATTCCAATGATTGGGATGGTTACGGCCTGACTACATTCATAGACCATCCGGACTGCGATCGGACGGATGGCTGGTCCACTCAATCCCCCCACTCCATTTGATAGGGCTGGGCGACGAGTTTCGACGTCGATGGCCATGGCGAGGAAGGTATTTACCAGTGAAACGGCGTCCGCACCGGCTTCCTCCGCTGCCCTCGCGATACCTGCAATGTCAGTAACATTTGGAGTTAATTTAGGGATGATGGGTAGCTTCGTAACACTCCGAACAGCCTGGACCACCTCACTCGTACCAACAGCACTATTGCCGAAAGTGATCCCACCAGCTTTGATGTTCGGACATGAAATATTAAGCTCGATCGCGTCTACACCATCAGCATCGGCAAGTATGCGGGTAATTTCAACGTACTCATCGATTGTGCTACCACAGATGTTGACGATGACTGTGGCGCCTTGGCTGTACAAGTCTGGTAGCTTCTCCGCAACGAAGCGATGAACACCGATACCCTGCAGTCCGATTGCGTTAAGCATCCCCGCCGGTGTTTCTACGATCCGCGGAGGGTTGTGGCCTTCACGCTCGGACAGAAACAGTCCTTTTACCGCGATACCCCCGAGTGCCTTTAGGTTGACAATTTCGGCGTACTCCACGCCGTAGCCGAAGCAGCCGCTCGCGGCGATTAACGGGTTCTTGAGGCGAAGCGAACCAATATCAACGTTCAGATCCATGTTGTGCTAAACAAACTCGTTCCTCAGGTTGCGAGCTACAAGCAATTCCAGGCGATGGTTTGACTGTCGAAGACCGGCCCTTCGAGGCAAGCACGAACCAAGTGCGTCGGTTCGTCCTCGCTGTTACACACTGGTACGACACAGCTATAACAGCCTCCCATCCCGCAACCCATAACAGGTTCTAGTGACACCTGGCATGGTCGTCCGTGAGCCTTGGCCATTCCAGCTACAGTTCGCATCATCGGTGTCGGCCCACACGCATAAAGTGTAGGTTTTGCTGATACCGTCGAGGCTGTGAGAGCGCGTTCCAATGGCGCCGTCACCAACCCAGTCTCGCCCCGGCTGCCGTCTTCTGTTGCCAACACGAGTTCCACGCCGAGTTGTGTGAACGCGTCAAGATAGAACAAGTCGACTGAGCGTCGGCCACCGTAAAATAGCGTCGTCGGTGTGCCAGACTGCTGCAAGGCGGACGCCAAGGTGAGAAACGGTGCGAGGCCAACACCACCAGCCACCATCCAGGCTTCTTGTGGTGGGGTGACGACAGTGAATGGTACGCCAAGAGGACCGAGGCAGCTGATCTCTTGCTCGACTTCAACGGCGTATAGGATTTCTGTGCCGATTCCCACTCGTTTATTCAGGAGCGAGAATCCCGTTGGTGCACCGTTACCGGTCGGCAATACCTCGAAGATAGAAAATGGGCGTCGCAGCAGCGGTTCGAATCCGGCAACTGGTTTAACCATAACGAACTGTCCAGGTCGAGCGCCTAACGCCAGCGATGGCGCATCGAGGCAGACGACGTTGTAGTCGTCCGACAGACGGATGTTGGACACGACCCGAGCGTCTACATCGACCGGCATGCTCGCAGTATACCCCTTGAAGGTCGGCGCGGACCGTGGGGAGGCCTGAGGCATGGCGATCTGGCGCAACCTCCTGATAATGTTTTGATGCTCCAATAAGTTATCTCTAGGAAATGATGCGCAGGTTGTCCACTATCCATGTATTTCTGGGACCGTTGACAGGGTTTATCACCCACCGCTACAATTGTTTGACTCTTTAAGAAGTGATCCTGTGAGATCAAGAAGAGGCTTGTGGTGAAAAGTAGGGTCCTCCTGTTTCGTGCGTTTGTCTTGAATCCTTCGAAAATCTGCGTAGCAGTGATTTCGGTGGTCCGTGGTGTGTTCAGTCGGACCCTCACTATAGGCGAGGTGCGCACGTGCCTATCGTGATGGATGCCGACCTGATGAGCCGAACGCTCACCAGAATTGCACATGAGGTGAACGAACGGAATCGAGGTGAGGATGAACTTGCGCTCGTTGGCATCCGTACTCGTGGCGCGGTGATCGCTAGGCGCCTCGCTGACAAGTTACGAGAGATTCTTGGGTCAGAAGTACCTACCGGCGCACTCGACATCACGCTGTATCGCGACGATCTAATGCGTCAACCGGTCGGTCCGCAGCCGATCGTGCGACGCACCGAAATCCCATTTTCGATTGACAACAAGAGGATCGTCCTTGTCGACGATGTGCTCTACACTGGCCGTACAATTCGAGCGGCATTAGATGCCCTAATTGATTTTGGCCGGCCCCGATCTTTGCAGCTTATCGTTCTGGTCGATCGGGGCCATCGGGAGCTGCCGATCAAAGCCGACTACGTCGGTAAGAACCTGCCGACCTCAACTAGCCAGAGCGTTCAAGTGCACATGCACGAAATTGACGGATGCGATGAGGTTGTGATTCAGGAGGACGAGTCACCTGGGAGACAGTCGTGACGGGTCCAGAGAGCGCGAACCGTGTGACGGCCATTAACGACGTCAACGAAACGTCCATAATGCCTAGGACCGCCCTGCGATCTCATCATCTTCTTAGCATCGGCGACTTGGATTCTGACGAAATTAACCTAATCCTCGATACAGCCGAAGCGATGAAGGAGATCGGTTCGCGGACGATAAAAAAGGTTCCCGCGCTCCGTGGCAAGACCATCGTCAACCTCTTCTACGAGCCGAGTACTCGCACCCGTACGTCATTTGAAATCGCTGAGAAACGTCTGAGTGCAGACTCGCTCAATATTGCGGTCACTGGCTCGAGCGTCGTTAAAGGTGAGACCCTGTTCGACACAGCCCGTAATCTTGAAGCGATGGCACCGGACATCATCGTTCTGCGCCATGAAGCCTCTGGCGCGCCGCACCAACTCGCTGGCATCTGCCGAGCAGGGGTGATTAACGCAGGTGACGGTATGCATGAGCACCCAACTCAAGCGCTGTTGGACGGGTTTACGATACGTGCCCATAAAGGTCGGATTGAGGGGTTAAAGGTCGTGATTGTTGGGGACCTGCTGCATAGTCGCGTGCTTCGATCAAATATTCTTTTGCTACGAGAGCTCGGTGCTGACGTTTGGGTGTGCGGCCCACCCACGCTGATGCCACAGGGTATCGAACACTTTGGTGTTCACGCGACTACGAAACTCGACGAAGCAACTGAGGGTGCAGACGTTATTATGATGCTGCGGCTCCAGCGGGAGAGGATGCAGGGGCATTTTGTGCCGTCGCTTCGTGAATACTTTGCGGTCTACGGGCTGACAGTCGAACGGGCCGAACGCGCGAAGCCAGACGTCATTATTATGCATCCTGGGCCGATGAACCGTGGAGTGGAAATCGCTTCGGAGGTGGCTGACGGTCCATATTCAGTCATGCTGGAGCAAGTGGCCAATGGTGTGGCAGTGCGCATGGCAGTGTTGTATTTGTTGGCTGGGAATCCTGATGAGATGTGAAACGCGACGGATAGGTGTTAGCGACTGATGAAGATACTGTTGAAAGGTGGTCGAGTTGTCGACCCTGCAACAAACCGCGACACCATTTGCGATGTGCTTATCGATGGTGCGGTAATTGAACGGGTTGGCTCAGACCTACCAACCGCCGGCGTAACGATCGTCGAAGTTCCCACCGGATGTGTGGTATGTCCAGGTTTTATTGACATGCATGTGCACCTGCGTGAACCCGGACAGGAGCACAAGGAGACAATCGCGACGGGAACGACTGCCGCCGTGGCTGGGGGTTTCACTGCCGTTGCATGCATGCCTAATACCCAGCCCGTGAATGACCACGCGGGAATCACAGAACTTATTTTGTCCAAGGCTGCGGCCGCAGCACAAGCGAGGGTGTATCCGATCGGTGCCGTTTCACGTGGATCGAAAGGGGAGCAACTCGCAGACCTTGCGGAGTTACGGGCTGCTGGGTGTGTTGCAGTTTCTGATGACGGTCATCCGGTTGCCGACGCACTGCTGATGCGACGGGCGCTCGAATATGCCTCATCTTTTGGAATGCCTGTCATCGACCACTGCGAAGATCCGGCGCTAAGGGGCGGTGTGGCCCATGAAGGATTTCAGGCGTCCGCGCTGGGACTTCGAGGCCTTCCGGCTATTGCCGAGGAGCTAATCGTTGAACGTGACGTAACGATAGCTGGGTTGATTGGAGCTCCAGTGCACGTCGCCCACATGAGCGCGCAGGGTTCCCTGCGAGCGGTACGTTCGGGGAAGGACCGGGACGTTCCGGTCACCTGCGAAGTCACGCCGCATCATTTCATCTTGACTGACGAAGTTCTGCAGAGCTACGACACGAATACCAAGATGAATCCACCACTGCGCGAAGTTGCTGACCGAGACACAATGTTACAAGGACTCGCCGATGGCTCTATTGATGTCATTGCAACCGACCACGCGCCACACCACTACGACGAGAAGGCGGTAGAGTTCGACCGAGCGCCGTTTGGAATTATAGGGCTTGAAACAGCGGTTTCTCTCTCTCTTGACCGCCTCGTGAAACGTGGTGTGCTCTCGCTGAACCGATTGGTGGAACTCTACTCAACGAATCCAGCGAGAATCCTTGGTGTCGCTGGCGGTACACTGGAAACGGGTGCACCCGCTGATTTGACGATAATCGCGCCAGATATTCAGACGACCATTGATACGACCCAGATGCGCTCAAAGGCAAAGAACACTCCCTTTGACGGCTGGGAATTGTGCGGAAGCGTCGCTGCAACCATCGTTGCCGGGCGGGTTCTCTACGTGAGTGACACGGTGGCAGGTGCCAACGTTTTTTCAAAGGAGTGGAAGTAACTACGTGGTGAGTCGACAGACCGATATTAGTGAGAGAGCACTGAAAGATTTGCAGCGGCTCCAGGTTCTGATGGTTGATGGCCATTTTGACTACGGTAATGGATACCACGGCCGTGCATATCTAAACGCCCACCAGCTATTCCGTCGGCCATCGACGATATGGCGTTTTGCTCAGGACCTCATCGATGTTCTTCCGTTTGAACTTCTGTCACAGGTCGAAGTGTTTGCCGGACCGGTGACCGGTGGAGCCCTCCTAGCGCACACCATCGCTGGCCTGATGGACGGGAAGCGGAAGTTGACCCATCCGCCCTGCGTGTTTGCACCGTTCAATGTTGGCACTGATCGCGGCCTGTATCTTAGAAGCTTCTACGCCGCTCAAATTGCTGGTAAGCGGGTTTTACTTGCTGACGACGTCCGTAATACGGGTGAGACACTCCATAAGTGTGCGGAACTCGTCACCGAGGCAGGCGGGACACCAATCGGAACTGTCCAGATTTACGACAGGCTCGAAGTCGTTAAGACCCTCACTGTACCGAATATAGCGCTTGCCAAGTACCGGGCACCAGACAATTATCCGGCCGAAGCTTGTCCGCTCTGCGCTTCTGGTCAGGCGATTACAGCTTTTTGACGAGCCGTTTTCTGTCACGTCGGCACCACTCTGCTGCTTCCCGCGCTCGGTTGAAGATGGGGCTCGAGCGTCTCTTTACTGGCTCCAACATTGTCAAATCGGCCGAGGACCCGATTCAAATCGTTTGCCGCTACCCAGAGACTGCAGATAGGGAAATTGTTGCTTTCTGTGCGTCCGCCCTCGCATTTGGGCGAGTGAAAACCGTGATGGCTTCTATCGAATCACTTGTGGCTTTGATGGGGCCGTCGCCGCTACGTTTCATTACGACGTTTGAACCGGCTGATGCACAACGCCACTTACGCGGATTTAGGCATCGCTGGATTCGCGACGCTGACATCGTAGCGCTACTTTGGATGCTTCGGCAGATGATTGACCAGTATGGGTCGATTGAAAAGTTTTTTGCCGAAGGACGAGGCGAGACAACGGTATCGGTAGCCTGCCAGCTCGAATCGTTTTGCACACGGGCAATGGCACTCGATATTAGTCGAGCGTACGGGCGCGTTCCATCGACGCCAGGTGTTCGCTATTTCTTTCCGCGTCCCTCGACTGGTAGTGCATGCAAACGCCTGAATTTATTCCTTCGCTGGATGGTGCGTCGGGACGAACCAGACCCTGGAGGCTGGACGATTCTCGCACCCTCGGCGCTGATCGTCCCACTGGACGTGCATGTCATTCGAGTTAGTCAATGCCTCGGCCTGACACCTTACCGCTCTTCCGGCTGGCGGATGGCTGCATCAATTACAGATTCCCTACGTGATCTCGATGCGGATGACCCCATCCGGTACGATTTCGCGATCTGCCATCTAGGGATGGCGGGAGCGTGCGGATTCGAACGCCGGGAGAAGGACTCCCGGTGCCCGCTTCGTGGACTGTGCCGACCGGCACCTCGACGGAAACGGCCGATTCAAGCAATCCGGTAGTCGAGGATATCGACCGAATACCCTAGTGAATCTTAGCGCCGCTGACGTTCCCATAGCTTAGCGAACTTCAAAAATACATAGTAAGCATTCATTGTTGAAATAATGAATCCAGCTGCACCGTCCCGAATTCCCCCGCGTAACAGATAGTTTCTGAGGAAGGCCAGGGTCGGATGGACGACCAATCTGAGAAAGCTGGTACGCCGTCCTTGGGCTGCCATGTCGTCTGCCGCGAGAGTTGCATAGCGGTCAATCGTATCGAGCTGATGCGAAAGATCTCGATACGTGTAATGTTCGAGTTCGTGCTGAAAACGGCCAACCCGTCCAGAAACGGTCACCGATTCGTGAACACTAGGCGTGCTCCAGCGCCCAGCACGCCGGTCGTAAAGGCGAAGCTGAAAATCTGGATACCAATCAGTTGAACGGATCCACTTTCCGAGATGGAAAGTGACCCTTGGCACGCGGTAGCCGCGGTGGGCCGGTTCAGTTTCCAGAAGTTGACGGATCTCCTGCGCTAATTGATGAGGGACGCGCTCGTCGGCATCGAGGGAAAAAATCCAATCGTGGCTAGCGATCTCGGCTGCGTAGTTCTTTTGGTCGCCATACCCAGTCCAAGACCGCACAAAAACATGGTCTGTGAATCGGCGGGCGATGTCAGCCGTACCATCCTCGCTGCCACAGTCAACGACAATAAGCTCATCAGCCCAGGAGACTGACTCAAGGGCATAGGCAAGGTTCTTCTTTTCGTTTTTTGTGATAACCGTGACCGACAACTTCGGCACAGAACAAGTGTAGCATCATCCTCGAACTGACTCCGACGATGATACGTGGGGTGCGGGGCTAGAACTGTGGACCGGCTCCTCCTGCGAACTGACCACCGACGAATTGCCCTCCACCGAGCTGGCCACCACTGGCTTGTACGCCACCGGTCGCTCCAGGTGTAAGTGTGAACGAACCGCCGCCCCCAGTCAGTGAAATCTCTTGCACCGCTTCGAAGTCAACAAGAGCTTGGTTGTAATCGAGCACAGCACCTAATTCGTTGTTACGTGCATCAGCTAGGTCTCGCTGAGCTTGGAACACGAGAAAGCTTGTTGACATACCAACATTAAATTTTTTCTGTTCCGCCTCCAGACGATCTTCGGCCAATTGACGGGCCACCCTGGTCACATCGACGCGCTTAATGTTGGTGTTGACGTTCCGGCCCGCTCGTCGAACTTCCTGGGCCGCGCGAAGTTCCGCGGTTCGTATTCGGACCTCGGTCTGCGTCCGCTCGAGACGGGACCGTGCTAGGTTGGCATCAGCAGTGCTTGTGCCCAGCGGATAGGACAGTGTCATAGCGAATGTCCAGGTCGGAAAGTCACTGGCCAGAGTACTACGCATTACTGAACCAAAACTGGACTCAGTTCGGCCGATTATGTCTCCGCCAAACATTCCTTCCCGCGTCAACTTTGTCCCACCTGCGGCTGTAGCTGAATAGTTCATCTGGAAGTTGAGGTCTGGCAGCCGTTGATTTTCATAATAGCGAATGTTCGTATCGGCATTATCTAGGTTTCGTCTGATCTGTGTGATGTCAGTTCGTTGACTAAGAGCATTGGCGACTGCGGCGTCAATATTAATTTCGCCAGCATGTAAACGTGCGGTGTCGGTTGGCTCCAATCGCACTGACCAGAAATTCGGAGCGGAGGGTTCCATAATTAGGGTCCGCAGCACGTCTTCGTTCTCCTCAATGAGGGCCTCAGCGACGATGACAGCCTCTTCATTCCTCGCGACTTCAGCCTCAGCTTCAACAATGTCAATCGGGGCCATCGTGCCCACTTCAACACGAATCCGATTGTTTCGTAGTGACTCCCCAGCGAGTTCGAGGGACTGTTGCTGCACAGCGAACGTCGCAATAGCAGCCGAGAGCTCCCAATAGGCGTTCTTGACCTGACGAATAGTCGACGTGATCGTGTCTCTTAATTGGATGTCAGAGATATCACGGTTGGTCCTGCTGATTTGTAGCCTCTGTCTCACGTTGTCAATCTTGAGATTCCTGAGTAGCGGTTGGACATATTGAACTGACACCGTTGATCGTAGTGCTGGATTAAAGCTGGTGAAGAAGCTTGAGGTCGACTGGCGATTGCCGTCCCAATTAACGCTGTAGTTTCCGCCCCATGGCGTAAGTTGAGTGATGCCGACAGCGTTCTGAAGCGTGTCGGTATTGATCTGTTTCAGGCCGCCTGACAGTTGGCTCGTGGACGGGCTGACCTGAGAGTTATTTTGGAGGGTTGTGTTAAAAGTCGGTGTCCAAGCCGACCGCGCGTCTAAAATGGATATGTCCTGAATTAAAGGGCTTAATCGCTGCACTCGAATGTCGAGATTTTGTTCCAAGGCCATTTCAACGGCTTCGTCCAGAGAGAGTCTCAAAACCGCCTGGTTTCCCATCTGTTCGACTTCGACCTGCGGTAGAACTAAGCCTTCGAGCACGGAAGACCGTTCGTATTTGGCCAGCGTCTGACCTGACGCGGGCATGACACACAACAAAGAAATCGCCACAACTCCCAGGGCGAACAACCGTCGAGAAACTTCCCCAATCATGACTATCTCTCTCCTCTGTGGGCGAATTACTTAGCGGGTAAATAAACTTGGATACCAACAAGAGCTGCGCCGGGCACGTTTCAAACGTTCCAGCGAGTTGCTTCAGCCTTGTGCCTGTATAGACGTCCAAGACCGAAAGTAAGTTTGAGTCAATTGTATACTAGGGTGACGGTACCATTTCGAAAGTCAGGAATGGTGGCCCTTAGACGGCTCCGAAGTGGCCGTATCGTGGCGGTGCAGTTTCGTCCTTTAGGCGCTATCTAGACGATATTCCATTCATTATGAATTCAGACCAAATCCTTGAACTGTTTAGAGACGCTGGAGCCCTCTCGTTTGGTCACTTCCGGCTTTCGTCAGGTCTACACAGTCAGGGATACCTCCAATGTGCGCAGGTGCTTCAGCATCCTTCGCATGCCCGCACCCTTGGCGAAGCCATTGCGGCGCGGGCAGGAGTGTGGCACCCAGTAACGGTGCTTTCCCCGGCAATGGGCGGCGTTATCATCGGCCATGAGGTTGCACACGGGCTCAACGTTCGGGCTATTTTCGCTGAGAGGACAGAAGGCGACCTGAGCCTGCGAAGGGGATTTGTACTTGTGCCGGGTGAGCGTGTTCTTGTGGTTGAGGACGTCATCACTACAGGTAAATCAACGCGTGAAACGATCGATCTTGCGCGGCAAGCGGGCGCCGAAGTTGTTGGTGCAGCAGCAATCATCGATCGGGGTTCCGGCGCAGAATTGGAGGTGCCCTGGTTCGCCTTGGCCAGGGTAGAACTTCCTACCTACGAACCGGGTCGCTGCCCGCTTTGCCAGTCTAAGACTCCAATTGTCAAGCCAGGTTCACGGTCGGATTTAAACACTCGGTAATCCATTCACCTGACTGAGTTGGCGCCATAGTACTTTCTGTGATGCACAGGACCATCAAGCTTACGATCGCTTACGAAGGTTCTGAGTATGTTGGTTGGCAACGGCAACCGAACGGACGGTCGATACAAGGCCTAATTGAGGACTCGTTTAGGCGCATCGAGGGTGCGCCGGTCACAATTATTGGCGCAGGGCGGACTGATGCGGGCGTACACGCGCTTGGGCAAGTAGCGAGTGCACGAATCACTCACGCCATTGGAGTAGCTGACTTAGTCCGCGCGCTCAATGCCATGCTGCCTTCTGACATCAGAGTCCTTGAGGCGATCGAGATGCCTAAGAGCTTTGATGCTAGGAAGAGTTCTGTGGGCAAGGTGTATCGGTATAGGGTTGTTACCGGTCCCTTTGTGAGTCCGTTTGAGCGTCGTTACGCTTGGCATATCGAGAAACCATTGGATTGCAGGGCTATGCAGGACGGAGGTAAGGCATTTCTTGGCGAGCACGACTTTGCCGGGTTTCAGACCACCGGAAGCGACGTAAAAACTTCCGTTCGCCGGATTAGTCGTCTCGATGTTAATGAGGTCGATCTGGATCGTACTGCTGGAGGTGGTCGGCTCATGACGATCGAAGTGGAGGGAAACGGTTTTCTCCGTCACATGGTTCGAGCAATCGTTGGAACCCTCGTTGAGGTTGGTACGCAGCAGCGAGTGCCAGCTGATATTTCACAGGTGCTGGAGTCGCGAAACCGTGCCAAAGCAGGACCGACAGCCCCTGCTGAAGGCCTGTTTCTTGTGCGGGTCAACTACTAAGACCTGTCGTTACTCGGCGTTTCCTTGAACCGTATCTGGTCAGCCTGTATCATCGTCATTCTAAGGGGTTTCGGTCGGTCCTTCATGCTCACTTTTCCTCGAGCACCGGCCGGCTGGCAGACGCATGGGCCTGGACGATGTCCTAAGTTGGGTTGAACAAGATTCGGCGGAAGCCGAACTGGCTAGCCAAATCGACTTTGAACGTCTCCCCGCCCACGTGGCCATCATAATGGACGGGAATGGACGGTGGGCGGCACAGAGAGGTTTACCACGTGTCCATGGTCACCGAGCCGGCATCGACTCGGTACGTGATGTGGTCGAGGCATCTGCGCGACTCGGCGTGCAGGTGCTGACGCTCTACGCGTTCTCAGTTGAGAATTGGAAACGGCCGCCTGGCGAGGTCGCTACGCTGATGACGCTGCTCAAGCGTTACCTGCGTCAGGAATTGAGAACACTCCTAGATAACAACATTCGATTCAATGTCGTTGGGCGTGGAGATGAGCTTACTCCAGATATCCGTGACGAGTTGGCTTTTGCTACTCGACAGACCGAGGCTAACACCTCCATGCAGTTTAACATCGCTCTAAACTACGGCGGGCGAGCGGAGATCGTCGACGCTGCACGGTGTGCGATGAATGCGGGCCTTTGTGCAAATGATCTCGACGAAGAGCGCTTTGCAGGTTTTCTTTACACAGCCGGACAGCCTGATCCGGATTTACTTATCCGGACGAGTGGCGAGATGCGAGTCAGCAACTTTCTGTTGTGGCAGATCGCCTACGCAGAGATTTGGGTGACAGAGACCCTCTGGCCGGATTTCCGATGTCGCCATTTGTTCGAAGGTCTTCTTGCTTATCAGAGGCGAGAGCGGCGTTACGGTGGAATTAACCGTCCGGTCGTTGCCGGATAGGCGACTGCTGTCTTTCTTGGTTCTCGCCTACGATTTTGGAATGAGTTCCTGACAAGGTTCTAAGCACATGAAGCGTGTGATCAGCGCTCTAGTCATATTGGCAGTTCTTGTTGGGACGCTTTGGTGGCTGCCATCCTGGGTAACGTTCGTTCTTGCAGAGATTGTCGTACTGCTTGCCCTGATCGAGTATGCGAGATTGGCAGAACGAGTAGGCATGGCTGTGCCAACTGGAATTGTTGTGGTAGCCGGACTAGCGATTTGCGCGTCCATCGCTTGGGACTACGCGGTGGCGCCGGTTCTTATGACCGCAATGGTCGCCGTGGGTGCTGCCGCGGTCGGTCGAAGTAGTGTTCAACGTTCGGATGGTTGGTTCTACACTGTCGGACTGTTCGGACCGCTTTACGTGGGTCTTCCAATAGGGACCCTCGCTGCCATTCATTTGAGGCAAGGACCAGAGTTAGTATTTCTATTGCTGTTCGTCATCGTGGCGAGCGACATTTCGCAGTTCTACGGAGGTAGAGCGTTAGGCCGTCGAGCACTGGCTCCGACCATAAGTCCGAAGAAGACTGTAGAAGGCGCGATTTGCGGAATCGTGGCAGGTGCTGTGGCGGTGGTATTAGTTGGAAAATGGAGTGGCTTGGATCTTCAACCGTTACAAGCTGGGGTATTCGGTGCTACGTTGGCGGGATTCGGGATTATTGGCGATCTGTTCGAATCGAAGTTAAAGCGCGAGGCTGGTGTGAAAGACACGTCGGGGTTGATCCCAGGCCATGGTGGCATTCTGGATCGCATCGATAGTTGGCTCTTTGCCATTCCGCTCTTCGACGTTGTGATCAGGGGAATGTGAGCGTGAAAAGTATCTCGATTCTTGGGTCAACTGGTTCCATTGGCACTACTGCACTGGCGGTCGTGGAAGCCAATTCCGACGCGTTACGCGTCGTTGGTCTTGCGGCTGGGGAGAATTCGGCACGCCTCGCTGAACAGGTGATGCGTTTTAAGCCTAATGTCATCGGGATGGCCACAACCGATGCTTTAACCGAAGTGCAAAGGGCGCTGGGTGTTAATGGCGCAAGGGGGGTTGCGTTGCACGCTGGCCCTGAAGGCCTTGCTGCCGTGGCGACACATCCCGAAGCCGACATCGTGCTATGCGCTTCTGCTGGCACCTCTGCACTCGAGGCAGTTCTATTGGCGATCGAGGCAGGAAAGACGATTGCTCTCGCGAACAAAGAGGTCTTGGTGGTAGCTGGAGGCCTCGTGATGGAAGCTGCCCGACGGTGCGGTGTTGCGATTCTTCCCGTCGATAGCGAGCATAACGCGATCCACCAGTGTCTGCACGGTCGATCTGTTTCAGATGTTCGGCGTTTGATTTTGACTGCGTCAGGGGGCCCCTTTCGTGAATGGTCGCCTGAGCGTCTGAAAACCGTTCGGCCTGAGGACGCGCTACGCCATCCGACATGGAACATGGGAGATAAGATCACCGTTGACTCGGCCACGTTGATGAATAAGGGGTTGGAGGTCATTGAAGCACGCTGGTTGTTTGGCATGGCAGCTGATGACATTGATGTTCTAGTGCACCCTCAGTCAGTTGTCCATTCGATGGTCGAACTGTGCGATGGATCAGTCATTGCTCAGTTGGGCATTACCAATATGCGGCTGCCGATTCAGTATGCTTTTTCGTACCCTGACCGATGGAACGCCAGTGTGGAGACGCTGGACCTTTCAAGCTGCGGGCCACTAGAGTTCCACCAACCTGACTTTGAGCGTTTTTCTTGCTTGGGACTGGCCTACCGTGCATTGCGGACGGAGGGTGCGCTACCGATTGTCCTAAACGCAGCCAACGAGGTTGCGGTATCTGCTTTTCTCGGAGGTAAGTTGCCCTTCATCGGGATTCCTATGTTGATTGAGCGCGTTCTGAATGCCCGAACCAATATGGAAAACACTCCGATCCGTACACTGGCCGAGGTGCGTGATGTGGATCGCTGGGCACACGAGTTTTCACGTGAACTGCTCCCAGAGGTACAATCAGCGTGAAGCGCGCGGGGTTGTCTGTCGCGCTACACTTGGCCGACCATCGGTCCGGCTGGTTGAAGATGTGAGGGTAGAGTGCTAACGAGTCTGGTGGCGTTTGTTTTCGTACTCGGAGTGCTGGTGTTTGTGCACGAGTTGGGTCATTACCTAATGGCCCGACGCATCGGCGTACGAGTGTTGACGTTCTCTCTTGGTTTCGGTCCGAAGTTATTAACTGTTCGGCGAGGTGACACGGATTATTGCATAAGCGCGATTCCGCTAGGAGGTTACGTGAAGATGGCCGGTGAGAGCCCCGATGAGGCCTCGGCCGGACAGGATGATGAGTTTCTATCGAAGACCAAGTGGCAACGCTTCCAGGTCTTGGTCATGGGCCCAACCATGAATATCGTACTCGCCGTCGTCGTCATGGCCATCGTGTTATATCAGGGCGCCGAGGTGCCAGCTTACGAAGAGCAAGCACCGGTCGTTGGTGTTGTTGTTGAGGGCTCACCTGCCGAAACCAGCGGAATTCTTCCGGGAGACTTGATTCTCAGTGTGGCGGGTGAATCCGTGTCGGACTGGGAAGCGCTCTTCCTTTCCGTAATGTCACGGGCTGGGCGCGAGTTGGAAGTTGTTGTTCTTCGGGACGGACAATCCTTAGTGTTACCGGTGACACCAAGCACGAGAACGGAGTTTGAGATCGGGGACCTCGGAGTCTTACCGCAGTTGTATCCGCAGATCCGCGATGTTGTACCAGGCGAGCCAGCTGCCCAGGCTGGTATCAAGTCAGATGATGTCATTGTGGCGGTTGAGGGAGAACCGGCGACCCGTGACACGCTGATAACGCGGATCAATAGCAACCCAGGTCAATTACTGAAGCTCACTGTGTCGCGTGATGGTGTGGAGCAGGACATTACGGTAAGACCTGCGTTGAATGGGGATGTGGGACTGATCGGCGTTAGCCTAAGTCCGTACGAGGTCCGAATAGTTGAGCCGGGACCTCTACAAGCTGTGCAGTTGAGTATCGAACAGAACTACCAGTGGTCGGGTCTGATCTTTCAGACCTTATGGGGCCTCATGACCCGCGAGACATCACCAAAACAACTCATGGGACCAGTCGGCATTGCACAGCTTTCGGGTGGTGCTGCCCAGGTCGGATTTGTCGCACTTTTCACGCTGATGGCAATGATTAGCTTAAACTTGGGCATCTTGAACCTCCTGCCGATTCCAGTGCTCGATGGTGGTCACATCTTCATTCTCGCGCTTGAGGGTGCCTCGCGGCGTGACTTTAGTGTGCGTGTCAAGGAGAAGATGCTACTGGCTGGCTTCGTCGTCTTAATGATGTTGATGGTGACCGTTATCTATAACGATTTAACACGCATTACCTGGCTCGAAGCACTAATGCCGTGGAGATGATCACGAGGTATCCATGATTTTCAAGTTCAAGCTCGCGCATTTTGCAGTGCTTCTTACCGTTTGTTTGTCGGTCGCCACACAGGCGTTCGATGAGCGTGTCGACACCGTGATTAATTGGAAAATTCGTCGTGAGGCAACGACCAACTCAAGGATTATGAATACGTTGCACCATTTGACCGATGTCTATGGACCACGACTGACCGGATCACCAAATCACGAGGCTTCTGCACGTTGGGCAGTTGAGCAGATGGAGGCGTGGGGCTTGACGAATGGGCATTTAGAGCCCTGGGATTTCGGTCATCCTGGCTGGTTGAATGAGCGTATGACGGCACATTTACTGGCGCCGGTGAAGGACCCGCTTGTTGCCGAAGTTTTGGCCTGGACGCCTAGTACTGAAGGACCCGTTCGAGCGACCGTGTATCAGCTAATTCTGCCTGGCCGGCTAGACGAGGCCGAGCTTGTGGCGCACTTGGACGATGTTGCGGACGATGTTGCTGGCAAGATTGTTCTTGTTGGCGAGGCAAGTGTAGTGCCTGTGACGATCGATGGTCCGCCACGCCGTCGCGATTATGCGGAGCTGAGTGCTCAGTACGATCCGAACAATGCCCCGACCTCTCAGCCGCAACGGGCTGCAGGTCCAATGCGTGCTGACGACGGTGTGTTATCGGGTCGTCAGGTCGCGCAGCGCGTCGCGAAGTTTCTAAAAGAAGCGGGTGCGGCGGTGCAAGTAAATGACGCCGGTCGAGACCATGGGCAAATTCGTGCATTCAGTAACCGAACGTATGACGTTGAGGAGGCTCCGCCTACTCTAGTGATGCGGAACGAAGATTTTGGGCGGATCACGCGTCTGCTGCGTCACGGTGAAGTGGAGCTAGAGGTTGATATCGTCAACAGCTGGTATCCGGAAGGCGAGATCAGTTTCAACGCGATTGCTGAGATTCCTGGCACCGACAAAGCAGACGAAGTGATCATGCTGGGTGGGCACTTAGATTCATGGCACGCGGCGACCGGTGCGACTGATAACGGTATCGGTGTTACGGTGATGATGGAGGCTGCTCGCATCCTGCAGGCGATCGGTGTTGAACCCAGGCGGACAATCCGCGTTGCATTGTGGGGCGGTGAGGAGCAGGGACTGCTGGGTTCACAAGCCTATGTGAAGGAGCATTTCGGTTCGGTGGAGGACCCGAAGCCTGCCCATGCGAAGTTCGGAGGGTATTTCAATATTGACTCAGGGACCGGCCAGGCACGTGCGGCGACGGTATTCGGCCCACGCGAAGCTGCCGAGGTGCTGAGAATGGCGTTGGCACCATTTAGCGATCTCGGTGTAGTCGGTGCAGGCGCCACGATGAGCCGTCGCCGGGGCGGTTCAGACCACACGTCGTTCAATGAAGCAGGACTCCCGGGGATTGGGATGCGCCAGGATCCGATTCAGTATGGAACCTATACTTGGCACACGAACTTGGACACCTACGAGCGTGTCATTGAGCAGGATGCCATCAAATCGGCCATTGCAATTGCGGCGGCGGTGTACCACCTAGCGATGAGGGACGAATTGCTGCCACGGCTGGGCGATCAAATGCCGTCGTTGCCAGGTTCGTCAACCCAGTAGCGCCATGCGGTTTCACTGATTCGGCGGCTTGCTTTTGCGTCCGGCCTAAATCGGCCTCAGCCACCATATGTTCAAACACCGACCAGTCATGGTCGGTGGCGATTGTGTCTGCACCACCGGGCCGATGAATTAAGTGGACCTCAGCCTTCCGCACGAAGTAATTAATGTTCCATGACTGATTTCACCCTATTCAGATTCTTCCCCCACCGCGTACCATGTCCGTGATGAGGCAGCGGTGGCTAGGATTACGGCGAGAAGTTGGGCCAATGTTGAATCTCGCTGTTCCAGTTGTCGTCGCCGAAATGAGTTGGGTCACGATGGGAACTGTTGACATCCTGATGGTCAGGGCGCTTGGGCCATCAGCGATTGGTGCAGTAGGCGTGGGCTCCATGCTGTTTTTGGCTCTGGCGGTCTTTGGGATTGGCGTTCTTCTTGGGCTCGACACTGTCATTGCCCAGTCGTTCGGGGCGGGCCAACGCGATGAATGTCACCGGTGGTTTGTGCACGGCGTCGTCATGAGCGTGATGCTCACAATTCCACTGACCTTGGTTGCATGGGTGGCGATTGCCCGTCTCGATCTCTGGGGTTTTGACCTAACCGTGCTGAATCTGACTGAGCCATATTTGCGAATCGTAACCTGGAGTGTCTTGCCGTTGCTTTTGTATACAGCTTTTCGTCGTTACCTCCAGGCGATGGGTGTGGTTAAGCCGACCATGGTTATCCTGCTGACGGCGAACCTTGTGAATGTGTTGGCCAATTGGATGTTGATTCACGGGAATCTCGGAGCGCCCGCCCTCGGCGTGGACGGTGCGGGATGGGCCACCTTCATTTCACGGAGCTATTTGGCGCTTGGTTTACTTTCCGTTGTGGTCTGGCGTGATACTCGTACCGACTACGGGCTTAGGCGAGTGTCCTGGGTGATTGAGCGCTCACGATTAAGGCAACTGTTATGGCTTGGGCTACCGGCGGCCATGCAAGTGACCCTGGAAGTTGGAGTGTTCTCGGCCGCTAGCGCACTGGCTGGCCGCTTGGCGCCAGTAGCGCTTGCAGCTCACCAAATTACCCTGAACATGGCCAGCTTTACCTTTATGGTACCGCTGGGCCTGGCGTCGGCTGCTGCGGTGCGTGTTGGCCACGCCGTGGGCCGCCAAGATACATATGGGGCTAATCAAGCGGGATGGACCGCTGTGATGCTTGGAGTGTTCTGCATGGCCTTCGCTTCTGCTATTTTCTTGCTCATCCCTAGCCGACTGATGGGTCTCTTTACAGTCGATTTAACAGTGGTCGACCTCGGGGTCACACTACTTTTCGTAGCTGCAATCTTCCAGGTTTTCGATGGACTGCAGGGAGTACTTACCGGGGCCTTGCGAGGACTTGGTGATACCCGAACACCGATGTTCTTGAATTTGGCTGGTCATTGGGCATTTGGTTTGCCGCTCGGTTATACAATCTGCTTCGTGTTGGGCTACGGCGTGGTTGGGTTGTGGATCGGCTTGTCAGCAGGGTTGATTGTTGTGTCGCTATTGCTTCTCATGGTGTGGGGCAGGCGTATGACGCAACTGAGAGAAAATGCTTTCAGTAGGATTGTTACCGAAGCGTAACAGCCGATTACTGGTTTCGGTTTAAGGCGTATTTGATGATGGCCTTGGCTAAGCCTTCTTCATCGTTAGTGTCTGTTTGAATCCATCCGGGTTTTTTCAATCCAGGTGCGGCGTTACCCATCACCACTGGGATGCCAGCGAACTCTAGCATCTCACGATCATTGAGGTTATCGCCGACGGCCATTACTTCGCTTGGTGTCAGGCCTCGTTGCGTGGACCACTCAGCAAGCGTTCGTCCTTTAGAGCGGCCCGGACTAAGTACGTCGAGTAGGGAAAAGTTGCGCAGTTGATACTCAGTCAACGCATGGGAGTACTCAGCAGCCCTCGGAAGAGATGTAAGAAGCTCCGCGAGTTCGCGCATGCTGCTAACGTCACCTGTGAATCCTAGCTGCAATGGGTCCTCAGTTAGCTCGGTCGCCAGTGACGAGACCTGTGTGATCCATGCGTTGTGTAGCTCGAAGTAATGCCTTCGATGTGGATGCGTCCAATCGATCCGCTCGCAAAGAAATTGCCTGTCATCGTCCCGATCGAAGATTGCGGCGGCGCCGTCGCGAACAGAACGTGTTTCCTTCACGATGTAACGTGCCGTCTCGGCCGGCAGAGTATGAGAAGCTAGGGTCGCACCTGACTGGTCCTTGACGACTGATCCATTGTTCAAGATTAATATCGTCCGTGTGGGCATCTGGAGCGCAAGTTCACGGGTATGATGAAAACTACGTCCGGTGACTAGGACAATGTCGATACCGTGCTCCGAGGCTTCTTGCAGAACGCTCCGATTGTTTTCTGGCAGTCTGGACGAGCTATCGAGTAGTGTGCCGTCGATGTCGATGGCGATGAGCTTGACCGGCATCGGAGAGTGTCCGAAGGTGCTCAGGCAGATTCCCGAGCTGGTTTACGAGGATAATGTTCAGCTACGTAGTTATCAACCAGCGCACGGAAGGCTTCAGCTAGTTCCCCGTAGCTACCCTTAAGCGTTGTAGTGTGGATTCCGTCAATATAGACGGGGCAGAGGGGCGCTTCACCAGTTCCGGGAAGACTGATACCTATGTTGGCCGCTTTTGATTCGCCTGGTCCGTTAACGACGCAGCCCATGACTGCCAAACGCATTTCTTCAACGCCATCGTAATCTTTTTTCCACTCCGGCATCATATCTCGCACATAAGCTTGGATTCGTTCGGCAAGTTCCTGAAACGTGGAGCTCGTTGTCCGCCCACAGCCGGGGCAGGCAGTGACGCTTGGAGCAAAGGACCGCAACCCGAGCGACTGCAGTAATTCGCAGGCCGCTGTCACCTCGTTACGGCGGTCGCCCCCAGGCTGCGGCGTGAGCGAAACCCGGATCGTGTCACCGATACCTTTGTTAAGCAGTATGCCCATCGCCGCCGAGGACCAGACCATTCCTTTAATACCCATGCCAGCCTCGGTGAGGCCGAGGTGGAGCGGCTGGTCAGTCCTAGCTGCTAGTTCGGTGTAAACGGAAATAAGATTATCTGGTTGTGAGACCTTACAAGAGATCACGATCTGGTCTTTGCGCAGCCCGGCCTCGAGCGCCAACTCGGTTGATTGCAGCGCTGACAACACGAGACATTCGTTGATGATTTCTTCTGACGAGCGACCCAGATTGCGGTCTGTATTCTCTTGCATCTTCGCCGTGACAAGGTCCTGATCGAGTGAACCGCCATTTACTCCAATCCGAATCGGTGTTCCATGATCGCGAGCGATCTTGCAGATTGTAGTGAATTGCTCGTCCCGACGATCGCCAGTTCCGACGTTGCCAGGATTGATCCGGAACTTATCGAGTATCCGCGCGCAGTCAGGGTGTCGCATTAACAGTTGATGCCCGTTGTAATGGAAATCGCCTACAAGCGGTACGACGAGGCCTTGATCGTTGAGGCGTTGCCGAATTTCAGGGACCGCGTTGGCTGCTTCGGGGACGTTGACTGTGATTCGCACCAATTCCGACCCAGCCTTAGCCAACTCAGCACACTGTTCTGCGGTGGCCGCTGCATCGGCTGTGTCGGTCATCGTCATCGACTGCACGACCACCGGCGCACCGCCCCCAATCTGAACATTGCCGACTCCAACCCCGACCGTTCGGTGCATCTTCAACTTAGCCACACCTTCGATAATAGCATCTGGGTTGAAGTCCAGGCTTGTTTACCAATACCCCCCACTCTGGCTCTTTGGTGTGGTCAGGAATGACGTTCACTAGAGACCGGTGTTTTCACAGAGTGTGTGAAGTGTCGAGTTCGCGTTTCACGTCTGTCGAAATAGCGGCGCTTAACTCACCAGATATAACTTCAGAACGAAGCAGGTGAGTGACCTTGTAGTTCACTCCGGTGGGGTCCGCGGTGGTGCTCGTGCAGGCACGTCATCTCTCACGAGATTCAATTCCCTGATATCTGGATCCCAGTGGAGATCGCCGAGTAAGTGTTCTACGAAATACTCTGCACGTAACCAGAACCAGTAGTCTCCCATGTCTCCATAGCTATGGCGTTGGCCTGGAAACATGAAGAAGTCGAAGCGTTTATTAGCTCTGATCAACGCTTCTGCCATTCTCAACGTCCCTACTGGGTGGACGTTGTTGTCGATGTCACCCGTTGTGAGTAATAGGTGCCCCTGCAGATTTTGTGCAAGGTCCGAGTTCTTGTCGATGTCATACTCAAAACTCACTTCACCATCTTCACTCAAGACTTCTTTGATGCCGTGATGTTTCTCTGACCAAAAACTGTTGTAGACATCATTGTTGTGATTACCAGACGACGACACGGCGACCTTGAACAAGTCAGGGTAGACGAGCATAGCGGCTGTCGACATGAATCCGCCACCTGAGTGTCCATAAATACCCACGCGGTCTTGGTCAATGAACTCGTGTCGGTCTACCAGTTGTTCAATCGCCACTTTCTTGTCGGCGAGGCCATAGTCACGAAGGTTCCCGTAGCCATAGTTGTGGTACCACTTCGAGCGAGCCGGGTGCCCCCCCCGGTTGCCCACGGTGACTACTATGAAGCCGAATTGTGAAAGTGCTGTTTCGTAGCGGTTAGTTGAAAATGACTTTGAAACCGATTCCGTCTGGGGTCCAGGATAAACATATTCAATAATCGGATATTTTTTCGTTGGATCAAAATCAAACGGTTTATACATGACGCCGTACAAGTCGGTGATGCGGTCCTCAGCCTTGACACTGTAGGGTTCGGGAAACTCGTATCCAGCAGCCATGAGCTGTGAGAAGTCAGCCTCTTCTAGGTCCAGGACCCTCTCCCCGTCGACGCTAACGAGTGCTGTGCTGGGACGCGTATTTACTCGCGAGTAGTTGTCGACAAAGAATCGATTTGACTCCCCAATATAGACTCGGTGGTCGAAGTTTCCAGGGTTAAGTAGCTCGACTCCAGTGCCGTCAAGGTTTACTCGGTACAGGTGCTGATAATACGGATCCTCCTCGGGCTCGCGGGCGTTTGCCATGATGTAGGCAACACCCGCAGCCTCGTCAATGCCGACGATTCGTCGGACGGACCAAGCACCCTCGGTTAATTGACGCCTGGGCGTACCATCTTGACCATAGCGGTACAAATGTGCCCAGCCATCGCGTTCTGACCACCAGAGTAAGTCGCCGGATGCCAGTCGCTCGAGCGGTTGAGTTTCCACGTAGGTGTTAAGCTCCTCTTCGAACAGAACGCGTACCTCTCCCGTAACGGTGTCAGCGACGCAAACTTCGACCTTGTGACGGTCTCGACTTTGACGCCAGAAGTGCAATTCACTCGACGCATCTGATAACCAGAGATCACGCTCTGGCTCATCGCTGTCGGGATATTCGAACCTCCGACCGTTCCAGATGCCGACCTGTTGGTCCTTGAACCTGTCGGCGCCGACTGTAATCATCCGCTTCAATTCAAAGTCATAAATCCGAATTTCACGCTGCGCGACCTTCTCTTCCCCGGCCATGTCGTATTTATATGTTTCGAGTTCTGGGCGTCTGTTTCCCACGGAGTGGATTACCCATAGGTCGCCTGTCTGGCGCTGGTCGAGTCGAACGATCGCAAAGTACCGAGAGTCATGGGCCCACGAGATGCTAGCGTGCTTGCGTTTCTCCCTGTTCTTCGCCTTCTCCGTATCGGTATCACCACGATCACGATCGGCGTAGCTGTAATGTTCTTCTCCATCTGTTGAGAGTTGAGTTTCATTTACCTCGACGCCTTCTTCAGCTTCGTTGGCTTCGTCCTCGTCCTTCCCGCGTCGAGCCTCAAGAATTTGTTGGTAGGCCTCACCGGTCATCGCGTACAAATTATGGTTTCGTGCAAACACAACCGTGTTGCCATCAGGTGATACGCTAGCCCACTCTGGATGGTTGTCAGGGCCCTCCCAGTTCTCGAGTTGCCGAAGTGTTCTGGTGGTCACGTCGTACTCGAAGTGGAAGACTCGCTTCTTGCTGGCTTTGACTCCGTTGCTATCGTTCTGATCTTCTTGGTCCTGCTCTTCCTCGGTTCGGTTCCCAACCTCGTCACGCTCTTCATCCTGTGACGATTGAACCTCAAACTGAAGTGTGTCTTGGTCAATAAATCTGATTTCCCGAATCGGCAAGTGTTGTCCGTCCCAAGGGTCCTTTGTTAGCCTAGTTAATTCAGCAGCAATGCGGTCATTGTCGAAGACGGAAGTTTTAGTGCCTTGTGCTGGGTCGACCAAATAGAATGACTTGCCGTTTGAGGTTTCCCACTCATACCAGAACCGGTCACTCCCCTCGATCCAATGAGGCGTGACCGTGGTGCTGTAAATAAGCCTGTTTAATTTGTACGGAGCAAAACGGGCTGCTAGTTGGTAGTTTGCAGTGGCCACACGGTTGTCTTCTTGGCCAATCAGAGGCGTCGTGGTGAGACTCAACGTGAGAAGGAAGCAAAACCACGCATGACGTGTCATAGTGTCCTCTTAGTTTAAAGAAGGTGAAGCGATCGCTCCGAAAATAGGCTTGACAGTGGAGACGAGCGTGCCGTGGTGAGGTCTTTTTGTCACGGATCGTGTGGGATTATAACTCCACACATGAGGGCTAGCCCGCATGTATTGCGGCAGCACTATTTCTTGAGGGTGTCCTAGTGCCTATTTACGAATATTCCTGCAACGGTTGTGGTCATGAGTTTGAGATTCTCGTTCGACAGAACACTATCCCGCTCTGTCCGAAGTGTGCGAAGAAAGATCTCGATCGTTTGCCATCCTTATCCAGCGTGCACTCCCCAATTACGAAGCAGTTAGGTTTAAAAGCAGCAAAACGCCGAGATGCATCGAAAGCTGATGAGAGGGTTCGAGCACAGCGCGAGTACGAACTCAATCATGACTGAGTGTCCAGATTCATTTTTTGTGGCTTGGCCGGTGATCTCGGTTAAGTTGCTGAACGTTGGCTGGGCTGACTAGCTACGCGCGACAGCTCTCATTGCCAGCCGCGCAGCGTCAAGAGTACGTTCGATATCGTGTGCTGAGTGGGCAGCTGAGAGGAACCAAGACTCAAATTGTGATGGTGGGGGGTAAATACCGTGTCTCAACATGGACCGAAAAAACACGCCGTAGAGCATTGTATTAGCGTCGGTGGCTGACCGGTAGTTACACACGGGCCGGTTTGTGAAGAAGGGTGTCACCATCGAACCGAACCTGTTGACACGCAGTGGGACTCCGGCTTCAGAGGCCACCTCAGCCAGTCCCTCGGCAAGCTGATCACCTAACTTGGCCAGTTGGCGATACAGCCGTTCCGACAACCTTGAAAGTGTCCAGGTTCCGGCAGTCATCGCCAGCGGATTACCCGATAAGGTGCCCGCCTGATATACAGGCCCATCGGGCGCGATATGGGCCATGAGGTCCGCGCGGCCACCATAGGCGCCAACTGGTAATCCGCCCCCGATGATCTTTCCGAGGCAAGTTAGGTCAGGCTTGATGCCGAAGATGGTCTGGGCACCGCCTAACGCCACTCGAAAACCAGAGATTACCTCGTCAAAGATGAGTAGAACTCCACTTTGGTCGCACAATTCCCGCAACTCTTCGAGAAATCCCTTTTGCGGTGGAATCACGCCCATGTTACCGGCAATGGGCTCGATTATCACCGCGGCAATCTTCCGCCGGTGTATCCTGAAAAGCCGTTTAACCGACTCGAGGTCGTTGTAATTTGCGACGAGGGTGTTTGCTGCAGTCGCCTTTGTCACACCAGGACTCGTCGGAACACCCAGCGTCAACGCACCGGAACCAGCTTGAACGAGTAAGGGGTCCGCATGCCCGTGATAACAACCCTGAAACTTAACAATCTTGTCCTTCTTTGTTGCTGCACGCGCAAGTCTAAGCGCGCTCATTGTTGCCTCAGTGCCCGAATTGACAAAGCGCACTCGTTCTATAGACGGGACAAGCGAGCAGACGCGCTCGGCTAGTTGCACTTCTAGGGCGGTCGGTGCGCCGAAACTGGTGCCACGTTTCGTAGCAGTGACGAGGGCTTTAGTAAGACCGGCGGGGGCGTGTCCGTGGATTAACGGTCCCCACGACATGACGTAATCGACATAGCGACGACCGTCTACGTCGGTTATATGCGCGCCGGTACCTCGAGCGATGAACGGAGGCTGACCCTGAACAGCCTTGAACGCACGAACTGGACTGTTAACGCCACCCGGAAGCACTCGTCGTGCACGCGCAAACAAACGTCGCGATGAGCCAGGGGTGGAGCTAGGCATGGGCAGAAGATATCACGGTGTTCTAGAGGTGACGGGGCCGTCACCGCGTTACTTCAGTAAGCTGGACGCGTATCGTGCAAAGTAAGTGATGATGATATCTGCCCCGGCACGCCTGATTGAGGTGAGAGTTTCCATGACCACTCTCGGCTCGTCCAACCAGCCGTTGGCCACAGCGGCCTTGACCATTGCATATTCCCCGCTCACTTGGTAGGCGGCCGTGGGACAACAGAACTCCTGTTTAACTGCCCGGATGACGTCGAGGTAGGGCAGGGCAGGCTTGACCATCACGATATCAGCGCCTTCCTCTAAATCGAGACCCACCTCACGGAGTGCTTCATCGGTGTTTGCTGGGTCCATTTGGTGGGTACGGCGATCGCCGAAGGCTGGCGCCGAGTCGACCGCTTCACGGAATGGACCGTAGAAGGCGGAACAATACTTGGCAGCATAAGACATTATCGCAACCCGCTGGTGACCGGCCTCATCAAGCGCCCCTCTGATTGCCCCGACTCGTCCGTCCATCATATCTGAGGGGGCAACAACGTCGACACCAGCGTCCGCATGCGATAACGCGACATCCACGAGTCGGGCGATGGTTATGTCGTTGATAATTTCTTCGTTAACGACGACACCACAGTGTCCGTGAGAGGTGTACTCACATAGGCAGACGTCTGTCATAACAACGAGATCGGTGACCGTTTCCTTGATTGCTCTCACCGCTGTCTGGACTGGTGCATCCGGATCGTCGGCTGCTGACCCTCGTTCGTCTTTCTCTTCAGGAAGACCAAACAGAAGTACGCCGCCGAGACCGTCACTTCTGGCCATCTCGGCTTCTCGAACGACTTCGTCCACTGACAACTGAAATACGCCTGGCATTGATGGGATTTCTCGGCGAACGGCAGTTCCCGCACAGACGAACAATGGGTAGATAAGATGCTGTGGCAGCAGATGTGTTTCCCTAACTAATGCACGCATTGCTGGAGTGCGGCGGAGACGTCTCGGACGCTGGATGAGGTCAAGGACTGGTGCCCGACGAGTGGATAGTTTTTCGGTCATGGGATCGAATTTTCGAAGTGTTCTACTAGTGCATCAACTAGGGCTGGGATCGTGTAGGTCGATGGCATCACGTGTGTCCTAATGTTCAACTGTTTCGCTGCTTCCGCTGTTACCGGACCGATGGCAGCGACAACGATTCCTTGTAAAAGGTCGGCAGCAGGTTCAGTGCCAAGTTGCTGTGCAAAGCTCCTGACAGTAGAGGCGCTCGTAAAGGTCACCGCGTCGACGCGACGTTCTAGCAACATCTTGTAGATGTCGGGTGTGCCTGGTTGCTCTAGTGATTCGAAGACTGTGCGGTAGGCCGTTACGTTTTCGACGATGGCCCCAGCAGCCTCAAGTTCACGCGGCAACACCTCGCGCGCCTGTTCAGCTCTCGGCAGCAGCACCCGCTTGCCTCGAAGGTTGTCCTTGGCGCACAGTACTCCAACAACTGCCTCAGATCGATGCTCGTCAGGCACAAGCTCAACCTTTATACCATGGCGCGTCAGACGCTCGGCCGTTGCGGGACCGACGGCGCACAGCCTAACGCCCTTTAAATTACGGACGTCACCGCGGCCGGCGACTAGTCTCCGTAAGAAGTATTCGACTCCGTTTACACTCGTGAAAACGATCCAGTCGAAACTCTCGACACGAGCACACGCATCATCAAGGGGTTCGAGATCGACCGGCGGTGCGATACTGATAGTCGGGGCCTCAATCGGCTCGGCACCGAGGTCTACGAGACGTTCCACAAGCTCGGGGGCTTGGTCTTTGGCACGGGTGACGATGATCCGGCGGCCGAAGAGCGGCTGGGTATCAAACCATCGTAACTGTTTGCGCAGGCTCACGGCGGGACCGACGATCAAAACCGCGGAGCCATGCTCTTCGGTATCCTTCATTAAGGTCTTGAGTTCCTGTAGGGTGCCTTCCACTGTGCGTTGGCTAGGCAAAGTGCCGTGATAGACCGCCGCCGCCAACTCATCGCCAGGTCGGCCATGTCTGAGGAGGGCATCAACGATTTTCGGCAATTGCCGCGCGCCAGCGTAACATGCCAGTGTGCCGGTCAGGTGCGCCAAGCTCTTCCATTTGACGTCAGGTAGTACGTCGGTTCCGTCTTCGTGTCCGCGTACCAGCACCAGAGTATCACCGGCGTCAGGGTAGGTGATTGGAATGCCAGCATAGGTCATCGCACCGATCGTCGTTGGGATGCCCGGTACCAATTCGCATGGGATACCTTGTTTATCGAGAAACAATGCCTCTTTTGCGCCACTACCAAATACAAACGGATCTCCCCATTTCAACCTGACAACCTTGTGGCCTTCCCGAGCCTTCTCCGCGAGCAAGATGCTAATGGCGTCCTGTTCGCTAGTCTTTGTGGGAGAAGCCGCTCCCACATCGATGATTTCTGCTTCTGGTGATGCAAGTTGTACTAACCGGCGTGGTACGAGGTGGTCATGGATGATGACATCGGCATTCGATAAGCGCTTCAAGCCTCGCACACTGATGAGCGAGGGATCGCCTGGACCCGCTCCGACAATGGACACTAAGGGTGTCGTCACGACCCGTCCGTTTCTGAGACTTGACTACGGCGCAAATTTTCAAGGATGTCCGCAGCACCCGCCTCGAGGAGTCTCTGCGCCACCGCGCGGCCTAACATCTCCGGCTCGTCGCAGACACCGGACAGGCGGAAACGTGGTGCGTAGGTTCCATCGAGCGAGCTCACCACCGCGTCCAAGTGCAACTCTGATCCCTCTACGACGGCATATGCGCCAATCGGCATCTGGCAACCACCGCCCAACGTTTTAACGAGCGCTCGTTCCGCTGTAACCGCGATTCGGGTATTCGGGTCATCAATTCGTGCCACGGATTCGTTCGTGGCCGTATCATCTATCCTCGTCTCCATTGCAATTGCACCTTGGCCCGGCGCTGGTACACACTCGTCAACTGTAAATGCTGAAGAAAGCCGGTGCTCGAAACCTAGCCGACGTAGCCCTGCCACTGCCAGCACGATAGTGTCGTATTCTCCACCATCGACTTTTCGTAACCTGGTATCTAAGTTTCCACGGATTGGCTTGAACACAGCACTTGGAAAACGAGTGACTAATTGAGCAATCCTCCGGACGCTACTTGTTCCGATGCGCGGCGCCGGACCAAATTGTTCCAGTATTTTCAAGGCTGTTGCGGACTTGCGCACGGTTACTCCACTAGGCAGCACGAATCCGTCGCGGGCATCTTCTCGCGATAAATATCCCTGAACGATCAGTCCAGAGGGCAGCACAGCCGGAAGGTCTTTTGCCGAGTGCACGGCTATGTCAATTTCATTCCCAGACAACGCCTCCTCGATTTCCTTAACAAATAGGCCTTTACCACCAAATTCGGAAAGTACCTTATCTTCGAGGCGATCTCCGCTTGTACGAATGACTCGTAGTTCGCAAGGTGGCGCACCGGCCCTTTCAATTGCCGACGCTACTGAACGCGCCTGCTGCAGCGCGAGGTCACTGCCGCGGGTGCCAATACGTAATGCGTTCACGATGGTACCGATGTCTTTTGGACAGAAGATTTTGGGGAAGCAACCACCTGGTCATCGGGTTGTTCACTTGGCACTTGCGATGATTCAAGGTCAAACAATTGATTTAGCGCGTCGCCGTACATCCGCACGGTTTCTGCATTCGAGAGCTCTTTAAGTCGTTCAGTCGGGGTTGAAAGTAGTTTCTCAACGATAAGTCGCGTCACGTCCTCAACTCTAGCTCGATCGGCGGGTGCCAAAGACGCCAGTTTTTGTTCCAGTCGTTTCAATTCAGCCTGGCGGATCACTTCGAAACGCTGGCGTAGCGCGACCAGAGTCGGCACCGCTCGGCGGGAGCGTAACCAAGTCATGAAGCCGTTGACTTCTTCAGCGACAATTACTTCAGCCTTTGTAATCTGCGCGCTACGCCGAGCCAAATTTTCGCTGACGATTCCCTGCAGGTCGTCGATGTTATAGAGAAAGACTTGTTCAATCGTCCCGGCCGATGCCTCTACGTCCCGAGGCACAGCAATATCCATGATGAAAAGGGGACGATTTCGACGAGTGCGCATGACGGCTTCGACTTGACTGCTCGTAATGATAGGCGCTGGTGATCCAGTTGCTGTGACCACTACGTCGGTCGTTGCTAGGACTTGCTGCATCTCGGTCCAGGGAATCGCTTCGCCACCTATTTTTTTCGCTAGGTTTTCAGCTTGGGCCGCCGTTCGGTTAATAACAACAATCCGACTGACCTGCTGCGCCTTCAGGTGCACAGCCGTCAATTCGGACATCTCGCCAGCACCAACCAAGAGCACGTCGTGATCTGCTAAGTTACCGAAGATTTTTCGAGCCAAGGCCACGGCTGCATAGCTGATTGAAACTGCACCTTCACCTAGTTCGGTTTCTGATCTGACACGCTTCCCGGCCGCAAACGAACAATGAAACAGTTTGTTCAGAAGGCTACCAGTGCAGCCGTTCTCCGACGCTGTCGTATAAGCTTCCTTAACTTGTCCTAGGATTTGTGGCTCCCCGATAACAAGCGAATCAAGTCCAGCCGCGACACGAAAGAGGTGTTGCGCCGCTTCGCTGCTAGCAAGACTATAGAGATGGGGTGCGAGAGCGGCCGGATCAACCCCGTGGAAATCACTTAGAAACCTAGTCAGTTCGGTGCGAGCCTCACCTAAATCGTCGCAGCGTACATAGAGCTCGACCCGGTTACATGTGGACAGCACGACCGCTTCACCACAACCTGGTCGTGTGCTCAACGCCACCAGCGTCTCTGACAGGTCACCTTCTGAAAAATTCAGACGCTCCCGCAGATCGACAGGCGCTGTGTCATGATTGATTCCCAGTAGGAAGAGCTGGCTCACGACGACCTTACACTCCTTTTAAAGCTAGAAATTGTGTGTACGAGTCAGGAAATATCCGACCGGTAAGAAATTCAGTAACACGATAGCGAAACCAATGATTGAAAATCTCGCGGCACGCCAGCCGGTCCGCCCAACGGAGCGCCGCGCATAAAGTTCAAACGAGTACACAACCCAACACAGCAGGGCGATGAATATCTTCGGGTCAAGCACCGACATCGCCTGAACGCGGGGATCGTCAAACTCGGCTTGTGCCTGCAGGGCCCAGACCCCACCAACCGCCACGCCAATAGTGAGTAACAGCCAACCGATTGTTATGGCCCTCATGTTCATGACATCGAGAATTTGTAGCGATGGAAGGCGGTTGTAAAAGAACCCAACATGCTTTGCTTTTAATTCTTTGAAAAGAAGCATATAGGTGATGCCAATTACGCATGCTATTGCGAAACTTGCATACGCGAACAATAAGGAGGAGATATGCAAAACGAACCAAGGACTTTCCAGCACGGGAGGACGAACCGCAACCTCATAACGGCTGACGGTGGGGATGACCTGGAGCGCCACAAGCAGTGGCGCGATAAACACTCCCATCGAGCGTTCGTTGCTCGTGGTCTCGGTGTAGAGGTACGCAATCGATGATAGCCAGACGAACACCGAAAGAGCCCCGGTCGTGCCGACTAAGGGTAGGTGCCCGATCTCTGTTGTCTGCATTCCTATGATGAAGGTATGAACCAAGGTAGCAGCGACGAGAAACGATGTTGCAGTGCGGCCGCCTCGACTACTGCGCTTCATGAAGTGCCACCCATATGCAATGGAAGCGGCGACGTAGAGTAAGAGGGGTGCGATGTTCACAGTGTCAAGCTACCTCTGAGATATACAACATGATGTTCGTTCTAGAATCATCTGCTAGCTTACGGTGAGGTGGGTGCGTAATAGCCGAGCTTTGTTCTGGCGGTCGTACCTGGTCGGTTTGTCTGCACGATGATCTGGCGCCACCCTCCGTCATGAACCGGATTCTTAGAAGCGTAGCCGATAGTGTACTGACTTGAGAGCTCATCCGCGATTTGGCTGTAAATGCTGGTTAGTTCACTGATCGAATCAGGGAAAAACGCCCGCCCTCCAGTTTCTCGGGACAATTGTCGAAGCACGTACTCCGCCTCTTGGAATCCCCGGCCTCTGCTGTTCTCCTGTGCGCGGAGTCCAATGGCGTATGTTGCCGTCTCCGAACGTTTCGCTAGTTCCAGCACCTCGTTGAATGCCACCAGGCTAGAGGTGTCCTCGCCATCAGACAAGACCACGATCGACTGCCGCCGAATCTCATCGGGTGTTCGTGCACGCACCTTACTTAGCTCCTTGAGTGAAATATACACAGCGTTATGTAGCGAGGTTGAGCCACCGGCGGCGGTACGTCGGATCGCGCGCTCGAGTCGTGCTCCGTCGTTCGTAAAGTCTTCGAGGATATTGACGCGACTGTCGAAATCGATGACAGATGCGAGATCCTGCGGGCGGAGTCGATATGCAAACCCGATAGCAGCCTCTTGGGCCGTTTGCATCCGACGCTCCATGCTGGCGCTGGTGTCGATGAGGAGCGCGAGCGCGATCGGGAGTTGTGATCGTGTGAAGAAGTTTAGTTCTTGCAGTATTCGGTCCTCGTAAATTGCGAAATCATTCTGTTCGAGGTCGGTAACATAACGACCCGAGGCATCGGTGACCGTGACGGTTACCGACACAATATCCACGCCGGTTCTGAAGGACGGTACTTGAGACTGGGCCGACAGCGTTTGTATTTCTGAAGACTCTGCACTCGCCGCTACTAGAGCTACCACCGCTAGTAAGAGCGTGAGATCACGTCGACTGCGATGTCGAGTCATTGCAATGGTCCCACGGACCGGCCTCGGACAGTCAACGAAGGGAGGGTTGTTGACAGCGTGATCTCTTCAGGCGGTACCAACATGTCTGGGCGGGCATAGACCAGCAAGTACTGTGACAGCAGCTCTTCCGCTATCTCCTCTAGGGCCTCACGAAAGAATTGTCCCCGCAACAGATCAACCCGGCGGCCCCCGGTCCGTTCTGTGCCTCGGTCGAGCACCATGTCTCGGTATCGTGACCCTGTGTCGAATGAAACGCCATCCGTCGTCATCACCACGGCATGGAATATTGCGTTGGCACTCTCTATAAGGCGGAGCACGGCTTGATAGGGGCGGTTGCTGTATTCAACACCTGCGGCTGTTATCGCGACGATTACCGGGCGCGTTGCCTCGCGTCTCTCCAGTCCTTGGGCGGCGCTGTAGATCGCATCAAGCAAAAGTGAGCCGCTGCTAGGCCGCGGGAATATCCTACCTACGGCCTGCTGTAGCTCAGTGGCGTTCCACGTGTAGTCTTTGACGATGGTGGGCCGATCCCCGAACGTGATCACCGCTACTTGATGATCTCCGGAAATCTGCTTAACGAACTCGCCGAGGCCATCACGAAGATCGCGAAGATATGGAGCGGCCGCGGAACTGTTGTCGACAAGCAGAGCCACCTGCATTGGTTCGGTAGCTCGTTGCACCCGGAGCACTTCACGGAGGACGCCGTCCTCACGCACAACAAAATCGCTAACTGTGAGGTCAACGACTGGGTGATCGTTTTCGTCTTGTACGCTGACATACATGTGCCGTTCCTGCGCTTGGGTCGCTTCGGAAAGCACAGAGACGGCGAAGCCAACGGTGAACACGGCGCCTACAATGACAAAACGAAACATTAGTCGGTCATTCATGAACGTGCCCCAAGTCAGTTTGACCCCGTCAATTGGACAGCGGTCATCTCGGCAGTATAGGTCTCGCGGTTTCACGAGGTCAAGGTCGACGAACGGTCGAAACTCCTTGGAAAAGAAGAGGTTGCCGAGATCACTCGGAGACCCCTGTGCGGCCCCAGTTTCTTGACACCCCCAGGTACGCATGCTATAAACAGCGGGTTTTACTCGGCGCAGTTTTCGTGTGTCTTTGCGGCCAACCCGAGTTGCGTTTGAGCGTCCCGTAGTGCCATCGTGTCGGGCGAATCTCCATTAGATCATTCGATGGTTGTTGTCTGGTCGGGTAGAGTCGACTGAGTCAATGCCGTATATCAGGCTCTCCGGCCTAGCTAGGTTCGTCTAAGGGCATCATGCTCGAAGCCTACATTCCGATTCTTCTCTTCGTCCTCGTCGCCATTAGTTTTGCGATTTTTACCCTACTTCTTTCTGGTTTGCTGCATCCCGAGCGATATAGCAAGGTGAAGCTCGAGCCCTACGAGTGCGGGATTGAGCCTGAGACTGGCGCACGAGACCGGTACAGCATCCG